>Ga0316197_10000002_pt1 | contig 564383 bp, 520 predicted proteins | sample OudBiesiAoxic_MG_FD_204939 | JGI IMG/M metagenome (GOLD analysis project Ga0316197, IMG submission 204939) | Coastal sediment microbial communities from Oude Bieten Haven, Netherlands - site A oxic | ecosystem: Environmental > Aquatic > Marine > Coastal > Sediment | place: Netherlands...
ACCCTCATGGGACATCAATACAACTGATGAAGGTGCTCAAACAACAAAATATCACGGTGAGCATTAGTACTATCCAAAATATCTGGAAGAGAGAGCAACTCAATACCAGAGAGCTCAGAATCAAGCGATCTCAATCAATGAATATCGAAGTGTGAGGCGAGTAAGCAACATGAGAACTAGAATATAAGAGCATGACAGAATCGGTTGGTATTTATCCCGTCATGTTCCCTCAGTAATGACAGCAGCAGTAATGACAGCTGCAGTAATGACAGCAGCAGTAATGACAGCAGCAGTAATCACATAATGCCTGTTTGGTTTCACGCATGTTGTTTTTCCGGCATGTAGCTACACTATTAAAGCTAGCACGGCCCTTAGACTTGGAAAAAAATGGTTGAGTTTGTTTGTAGTGGTACAGTTTCCGCAGTTAAGAAATTACATCTTTATTTTTCTTGTTTCGACGTTACTACGAAGGGACTTCACCTCGGAAAATGCCCGCCGTTGAACTAAGAACATCTTTTAACCAGCTTGAAGTGACTTGTAGATTAAGCCACTCAGGTCGAAACTGAAAACGATGCCAATCAGAGAGTAAATCGATTGTTGAACTGAAGGGGGGGGCAATAATGAATAAGGCAACAACCGCAGCTAATTGCGCCGTGCTAATGAAAGGGTTTTTAAATGAAATAACCTTCATCGCAGTACCAAAAGAGGACTTTAACTTTCGGTTTGCTAAATCAACGCTATAGCATTCATCCAATGCGAGATGTAGCACCCCACCAAAAGCGACGAATAACCCAGATAGCCAACTGGTCGCATTGCTATAGCCCATATAGTGGGTCATACACACAATGCACATACTCAGTAATGCAATAAAGGCCAACGAATGACAACAGCCCCTATGGATGGTGAGTTTTTCAAAAAATGATTTTGCGCTATGGCGAATAAATATATAAAAAGCCACAGCTGCCAAAACAAGTTCTAGCATTGTGACTTGCGCATAGAGGTGGCAAATTAAAACAAAGCTGCATACGCAAGCAAATAAATTAAACAGGGTGCGCATAGAGGTTGAATTGTCTGAATCGATATCAGGTAATAATCCACCGATAGTACCTAAAAAGGTCAACCATAGTGCAGTAATAGGCTGTATGTTTCCTGCCGATAATAAAGCGGTGGCCGCTAAACTACTGGCGATAGCCGCATAATTCAAATGTGTATTGAAGTTAGCCACAGGTGCTCTTAGGGTTTGTTATTTTCACAGCTTCGCCTCTATGCCGATATTAACTGTATTTATATCCAGTATTATGGTGCAAATTGTGACGACATCAATGAATAATCATGATTTTGTCATATGTATTACATCAAGGGCTGATTTTTTAAGCGATATGCCTCGCGCATGGAGTAATTATCATTGAAAAATGGCATTAGATAGGATTAATACATGAATTAAATATATTTTCTAAAGTTTCGCATATCTATTCATCTCTGGAATGTGATCATGATTTTTCCAATATATGCGGCACTTAACACCAATTTAATACTATAAAGCCACCATTAGTTTGTTTCCAAAGTGTTAGATGTTAATTTTTTTGTTGTTTTATGTGTTGCGGATGTTTGAGTTACTAGCGGTTTATTTGCTATAAAACGGTAGTATCTTTTTTGATACATGCTGTTAAAAACAAATTGATTGTTTTGATTCATTACTGAAACAGCGACAAATAACAGGGATGTTTATGCGTAAATTATTGGGTGGCATTGTTGCCGCTGTAGCTTTAATGAGTACTTCTGCAGCTGTTACTGCGGGTCCTATTCTTGACGATATCGCTAAATCAGGCGAGCTACGTGTTTGTTTTGATGCGGGTTATATGCCGTTTGAAATGAAGAGTAAGAATGGCTCATTCATTGGTTTTGATATTGATATTGGCAAGCAGATGGCTCGCCAAATGGGTGTTAAATATGTACCAATCAACACCGCGTGGGATGGCATCATTCCAACACTGTTGACAGGTAAGTGCCACATGATCAATGCCGGTATGACAATCAATGCACAGCGTAATATGCGCGTGAATTTTGCTGACCCATACATTGTTATTGGTCAGTCTATTCTGATAAACCCTGAGCTTGAGGGTGAAATCACTAGCTATAAAGACTTGAACGACAGTAAATATACGATTGCAACCAAGCTAGGTACAACGGGTGAGCAAGCTATTAAGCGCATGATTAGCAAAGCGAAGCTAAATGTTTTCGAAACGCAATCGGATGCTGTACTAGAAGTGGCTAACGGCAAAGCGGATGCGTTTATTTACGATATGCCGTTTAATGCGATTTATGCGTCACAAAATGATGGCAAAGTTATACACCTTGAACAACCGTTTACTTATGAGCCATTAGGTTGGGCTATTGCACAAGGCGATAGCGACATGTTGAACTTTTTGAATAACTTCCTTCGCCAGATTAAAGGCGATGGCACTTATGATCGTGTTTACGATAAGTGGTTTAAAAATGACAGCTGGTTAAAACAAGTACAGTAACCTTTATTGGCTAGGCGTAGTGCCTGGCCAATTTTTTATTTTCTTGTTTTAATCTCCAATACGCCTAATGGAAGTAGTTATGCTTAGGACGTCTAAACGTTGGTTGTGGCACGGCATTTTTGTAGTTATCGTCGCGCTGTCTATTTTTGGTATTTACCAATCCTCAAAACAAATTAACTATAATTGGCAGTGGGAAAGGGTGACGCCTTTCTTGATTGATACCTCTCCACTAGAAGTGAGAGCGGGTGGCGATGGTAGTGTTGTTATTAACGATGATGGCTCATTGGTTGTTAATTTCGATTACGATGATCAACCACAAGTTGTGATTCAGTACGACGAGCTGTTTGTTGCTGATAGCGATATTGTTTTCGAGGGTGATATTCTTGCCCAGTCAGAAAATTGGTCTGTCGGCCCTTTAATCGTAGGGTTGTGGGTAACCCTGAAAATATCGGTTATATCCTTATTCTTTGCCGTGATTATCGGCTTAGTTGCAGGTTTGATGCGAATTTCAAATAACCCTGTGACTAAAAACCTTTCGTTTCTATACGTTGAAATTATTCGTGGTACGCCGCTGTTAGTCCAAATCTTTATTGTCTATTTTTTCTTAGGCACAATATTCGATTTAGAACGATTCACAGCCGGTGTGGTAGCGCTTTCTGTTTTTACTGGCGCCTATATTGCCGAGATCATTCGATCGGGTATTCAATCAATTCCCCCTGGGCAAATGGAAGCGGCGCGTTCATTAGGGATGAATTACCCCAAGGCAATGGCTTACGTCATTCTACCTCAAGCATTTAAGCGCACATTACCGCCAATGGCGGGGCAGCTTATTACGCTAATTAAAGATTCTTCATTAGTATCTGTTATTTCTATTACTGATTTAACCAAAGCTGGGAGAGAGGTAATTAGTGGCAGCTTTGCAACATTTGAAGTGTGGTTTGTGGTTGCTGGTTTGTATTTATTACTGACTATTTCACTATCATGGGTAGTGCAACGTATTGAGAAGAGGTTAGCGTCTAGTGACTAGAGATTACCAAGGCGACAATATGATTGTTGCTACGAATGTCGATAAGATCTATCCCAACGGATGCCATGCGCTGAAAAAAGTCAGTGCAACCGTAAAGCGTGGGGAAGTGGTTGTTATTATTGGTCCATCTGGTTCTGGTAAATCAACGTTCTTACGTACGTTGAACCAGTTAGAGGTGATTAACTCGGGTGACATCATGATTGATGGCATGGATATGTACGCCCGTGGTAGCAACATTAATGCGTTGCGTGAAAACGTGGGCATGGTGTTTCAATCGTTTAATTTATTCCCTCACAAAACAGTGAAGGGAAACGTCATGCTTGCGCCATTGAAAGTCACAAAGCGTGATGCTAAAGAAATAGAACAACACGCAGAAGATTTGATTTACCGTGTTGGTTTAGCCGAAAAAATGAATGTGTATCCCTCTCATTTATCTGGCGGGCAGCAACAACGTGTGGCTATTGCACGTGCATTGGCGATGAAGCCTGATGTCATGTTATTTGATGAACCTACGTCGGCGCTCGATCCTGAAATGGTAGGGGAAGTACTCGATGTAATGAAAGCACTTGCTGCTGATGGAATGACCATGGTGGTGGTAACCCATGAAATGGGCTTTGCGCGAGAAGTGGCTGACCGGGTGTTGTTTATGGAAGATGGTGAGTTACTGGTAAGTGACACACCTGAAAATGTATTCGATACGACAATACATCCTCGTTTACAGCAGTTCTTATCTAAAATATTGTAATTAGAAGTGTTATACCCAAGTAGCTTGGGTATATATACATGCCGCTTTATACTTATTATTACGTGATAGTCATTATTTCGTGAAAGTATAAAGCGGTATTGTATTTTATGTCGCGGATTTTTCAATCTGAGAATTCAATGTTATGCGGTAATCAGTGCCGAGATAATACCGATAATACCACCGAACACGCCGCCCCAAATTACTAACCAACCTAGATGCGCCGCTATCATCTTTTGTATCATTTCTTTCACTAGTTGCGGCGTTAATTCGTTCAAGCGTTGATCGATAATATCTTCGATCGTGCTTCGAATTTCATCGAACATTGCAGGCTGTTCTATCTGATCTTTCAGTGCTTGCTTGAAAGCATCTTGCTGACTGATGTCTGAAATGGCATTTTGCATTTTTTCAATAAAAGGTTCTTTCAGTGGTTGCAATGCCTCTGCGCCACCCATCATCACCAGCATACCTCCGAATGAAGAGTTCATAATAACTTCAATTAAAGAGTCGAATGTCGGGCTTAGATCGACCTTCTCAATCACAGGCTTCAGATCAAGTTGAGCTGGGCTTGCCATTTCATTGCTAAGGAAGCGGTCAACGTTTTGCTTGGTGAAGAACTGCTCCATCATTAAGGTTTTTATACCCGATTTAAAGTCTTCAAAACGAGCAGGAATAACCCCAGAGCCATACAAGCCAGGTACTTTTTCAAACAACATGTGAATAGCTAACCAGTTTGTTAGCGCACCAGAAAATGCAAACAAACCGCAGAACATAACAATTTGCTGGTTTGTGAGATAGCCAATAAGCAAAATCAACAATGAAATAATATTGGTTATTAGACTTTTATTGCTCATAAAATCCTCAGGGTGGAAGTAAGTAGAAAACCGCGGGATTCTAGCAAAATAGTGTGACTAATGTCATGTTTATTGTCGGGGGAATAAGCCAGCAGTGTAATGCTGGCTAGTTACTTAATTATTTATCTTGTTTGTTCGCTATGAACGTTGCCATTTGTCGACAACATAGGCTGCGATAATATCACCTTCAACATTCACCGCTGTACGGAAAGTATCGAGTTGAAGTCGCACTAAGTTTTAAGCTTGTGAAGAGGCTTAGTGCTGCGATCAATATCAGCTTTGGTTTATGCTTCGTCTTCACCATCTATCCAGTCTAGTGCTGAAGCTAGTTCTACAAGGTTTTGATAGAACTCAGGGGATTTGCTTTCTCCAAACATTAAGTGTCTTGAATACTCCAACCATGCAAAGCCAACCTCAAGCATCTTTTTTGGGTCATGCCGGTAAGAGGTTAAAATATGAAGTTCTTTCTCCATTCTCTCTTGTGCCGACAGATCTTCATTAGCTCGACTACTAAACAACAATCCTGCACCATATGAGTCAGAGGTAAGCTCAAAATAGTTTGATAATACAGTTTCAAGATATTGTTCCAAACTACATTTATACTCACCCTCTAGATATGAATTTGGGGTTGTCTGAGCCCTATTAACATAGAAATTAGCTGCAACATCAGCAGGGTTAAAGTTTTGAATAATAAGGTTATTTGTTCTACTATCAGTTAAACTGTATCGACTGTATAAATAATCTATGAAAGAAATGTTTTTTCCTTTTTCATCAACCTCATGAAACTTCCCATTGATCACGCATCTATAAAGTGTCTCGTCTTTTTCCCTGATAGATAGCAGCACTGTAAGCATTAAGACATCTAGCTTTTGCCCATAAGTGCTGTTTGATATGGTCGCTATTACTCTTTCTGCAATCTGGATTGTACTTCTAGGGGAGAGGTTAAAAGACTCGGCAATCGTTGCAATATTTTTCAATGTTTCTTGTGGAGTTTCACAATGAGGCCAGATCGTTACCCCAATCGTGCCTAGGTGATCTTTTTCTAGAAACTCAGTTCGACAATGGACTTCGAGAAGGTTTGCAAGTGACGGTCTCTTAAGGCTGAAGCGACTATTAAAGAAGCGTCCAAGATAAACTTTTGCGTCAAACCCTTCCCCATAGACAGCTTTAACCGCATGCTGTAACTGCTCAGTATCCGCAGCTACAACAAAGACAACGCCGGGAATGTTGAAGATGTGCTTTATCGTTTCCAGCATTTCTACAGCGTAACTTGGTCTGCAGCGATCTAACTCATCAATGAAGACAAAGGCAGGGTATGTACGTTTGCTCTCATCACCTGTCTGATCTTTACCAATGACAGCTGCAACCCATTGCTCAACACTCATTTTAAGGCTTTCAATTGCAGTAGCTTTCGCATCATGCTCACTAATAAGGTGTTCAACGACTTTAGATGCTGCAAGTCCCATATCAATAGGATTACCATTTTCGTCTGTAGCATTCCCAAGCTGATCATCATCCTCTTCAGCTTCCATTATCGCTACTGGGTCAATGCCTAAGTATCGTTTAGTCAGGCTTCTTGCAGCACTTGGGGCAGCAGCTTTCAGTAGACCAAATAGTTTACGGGAGGCTTTAATAACAGCCTTGTCTTCAGCGCTACCAGCTTGTTCTCTCAACTGCTTAATCATGGAAGAGATAACAGTCATTAGTGGGTCGTCAGAATAGTCTTGCTTCCAAGCATCTACGTAGACAACAGGGTAATGTTCTTTGAGGTCTTCAGCCCAACGACGGAGGAAGTATGTCTTACCTGAACCCCATTCTGAGTTGAGGTTTAAGACGTAGTTATGCTTCTCTCCGCTAGCCTTATCATAACCTTGGTCAGCTAAGAACTTGGTGAGAAAGTTTGCATACTTAACACGCTCTAGTTTGTCTTCAGGGAAGGTTTCAAGGACTTTGTCCCCGTTTTTATTATCCCTAATTATTAACTTCTTATCCCACTTAAACTCAACTGGATCAGACATACACACCTCAATAGAACATGAAGTGCATATATTGCTCTTACTTAGTTTTGTAATCAATGGGATACATCATATTTGACGGGGAATAAGCCAGCAGTGTAATGCTGGCTAGTTACTTAATTATTTATCTTGTTTGTTCGCTATGAACGTTGCCATTTGTCGACAACATAGGCTGCGATAATATCACCTTCAACATTGACCGCTGTGCGGAAGGTATCAAGTGGACGTTCAATGATCAGCAAGATAGCAATCGCTTCTAATGGTATGCCTGCTGCAAGTAGCACTAACTGCATACCAGACATAGAGCCAGAAGGCATACCCGGTGCACCAATTGACGATACCATCGCCATAATGAAGATCATGATTAAACCGCTGGTTCCCAAATCTATGCCGTAAAGCTGCGCCAAGAAAATAGCTGCTACGCCTTCAAATAGCGCTGTTCCATCCATATTCATGATAGCTCCTAGGGGAAGCACCATACTGCTGGTTGACTGTGAAACGCCTAACTCATTTTCTGCTGTTTGCATCGATAAAGGTAAGGTTGCAGAACTCGATGATGTTGCAAACGCCATGGCCATTGGCGCTGACAATGCTTTAAATAACGTACTGAATTTTATGCCCGTTGCTAGCTTGGCGATAACGGGTAACACGACACCGCCGTGAATCAGTGTGAGTACAAAAACCAATAAAGCGAATTGGGCGAGTTGACCAAAAATAGCGCCACCGCTGGTGGCTGTAAACTCGAAAACAATGGCAAAAACAGCAATGGGTGCGAAGCGAATAATACCCGAGACAAAACGGTTTAAAGCACTGTTAACGCCAGAGATAACCTCAAACACAGGATGTTTAGTCGGTAAGCTAGTTAGTAGAGCAACACCAAATAGCAGAGAAAAAACAACAATGGCGAGCAAATTTGTATTAGTAAGTGCAGAAAAAGGATTAGCCAATGCCATATTGAATAGCTTTTCTGCAATAGCACCACCAGAGGCGGCAGTATTATCAATTAGTTGTACATTTTCACCGACTGAAACCGATGCAGTATCGATTAGCTGTGGCCAGGCGGGCAAGGCGAGGGATGATCCTAACCCTAATGCAATAGCAATTAATGAGGTAAAGCTGTAAAACAATACTGCTTTATAGCCCAACGTCTTTAGTCTTAATGTGGATCCTAAACTGGTGATCCCTTGTAGCAGAGAGAGCATTACAACCGCACCGACCACCATTTTTAACAGCCCAATATAGGTTGTTTTTGTCAGCATCAGTAATTGAAAAGCTGTTGTTTGCGTTATATTCGATGGAAGTGGTAACAGTGTGGCGAGAAGCCAAGCAATAACGGCAGATAGAAATAGCTGAATAGGCAGTGAAATAAAATGTTTTTTGCTCATTGTTGCGCCTTTTGCCTTGTCGTTATGATGAGTATTTCGACAAGAAACAAATCCTATATATTGGATGCAGTAATCATCACGGCTTAATAAAAGAACAGCCTTCGAATGAAGGCTGTTTAATCGACACTCGATGAGGTCTTTATGCGGCTACGCTTTATAGCCGCTGCTGTAATCGTACTTATTTATCGAAGTGAATAACGGTACGAATGCTTTCACCTTTGTGCATCAGTTCAAAAGACTCATTGATGTCATCTAAACCCATGGTGTGTGTAATGAAATCATTCAATTTGAATTCACCAGCCATGTAACGTTCAACAATTTCAGGTAGCTCAGAGCGACCTTTAACACCGCCAAACGCAGAACCACGCCATACGCGACCAGTTACCAACTGGAATGGACGGGTGGAGATCTCTTGACCTGCACCAGCAACACCGATAATCACCGATTCGCCCCAACCTTTATGGCAGCACTCAAGGGCTGAGCGCATCACGTTTACATTACCAATACATTCAAATGAGTAATCAACACCGCCATCGGTTAACTCAACAATTACATCTTGAATTGGTTTGTCGAATTTAGTTGGGTTAATGCAGTCGGTAGCACCTAATTGACGAGCAAGATCAAACTTACTTTCGTTAATGTCGATTGCAATAATGCGACTCGCTTTTGCCATTTGAGCACCGATAATGGCTGATAGACCAATACCGCCTAGACCAAAGACTGCAACAGTGTCGCCTTCTTGTACTTTGGCTGTGTTAAGTACGGCACCCATACCGGTTGTTACACCACAGCCTAATAGGCAGACTTCTTCAAGTGGTGCTTCTTTATTTACTTTTGCCAGTGAAATTTCAGGCAGTACTGTGTATTCAGAGAATGTCGAGCAGCCCATGTAATGGAAGATTGGCTGACCGTCTTTGTAGAATCGAGTTGTACCATCAGGCATTAAGCCTTTACCTTGTGTTTCACGAATTTGCTGGCAAAGGTTGGTTTTGCCAGACTTACAGTATTTACACTCACCACATTCAGGGGTGTAAAGCGGAATAACGTGGTCACCAACTTCAACACTCGTTACGCCTTCGCCAATCATCTCGACGATACCACCGCCTTCATGACCAAGAATGACAGGGAAGATACCTTCTGGATCATCGCCAGACATCGTAAATGCATCTGTATGGCAGACGCCTGTTGCAACGATGCGTACTAGTACTTCACCTGCTTTCGGTAACATCACATCCACTTCTTCAATAGAAAGTGGCTGGTTTGGACCCCATGCAATAGCAGCTTTTGATTTGATGAATTGTTCAGTCATGTTGATGTGTCTCTCTATTAGAATTCGGGAGAAAGGGGAAGAAGTTCGCATCCCCGTTTCGATGGTTGCTATTGTAGTCATTTCTCACATGGTGATAATCCCATTAAATGGTAAATAATTATTACCATATGGAAATAGTGTGACTAGCAAAGATAGAGAGGAGCCTACGCAGGTAGCGATGGCGTATTATTCACGGGCGAGGTGAGTTTGTTGCCATTTTAGAAAGGGGAGGGTTAGGCAGAGTAACAATAAGGCATACACCATTTTCAAACCTAACCCATAGGCGAGAAGAGCACAGAACAAACAGCCTAGAAAAATGAGAGGTTGGTAGCGCTTAGGTAACAACTTAGCGGCAGCCATCATTGAGGCAAAATAGATCACCACGAACACGCCATTAACCCATGCGATCAAATCTTCCAGCTCTCGGTTGGCGACATAGGCCAACACAATCACTAAGCCCATCACGATCAATACAGCAGCCAAAGCACGTGATGGTACATTGTGTTGATTAAGGGGTGACAAGTAACGCGGTAATACACCGTCTTTACTGAAACTCCACGCTAAACGAGACAAGCTAGCAGTATACACATTGACGGTGGCTAACCCGCCAGCAATACCCAGAATACCAATGACTTGTGCTCCAAAATCACCAAAACCATAGTTAAATGCATTAATCATGGCTAAATTGCTGCTTGGTAAGTTGCTCGCGACAATGTCGGTAGGCATTGGCATACGTAATAACACCCATGTACATAAGAAGTAGATACTGCCGACTAAGACAGTACCGATCATCATTGCGGGTAACATATCTTTTTTGGGGTTACGAAAATCATGAGCTAAGTGAGACATGGCTTCGACACCAAGGAAGCTCCAGAATGCTAATCCTGCGGCTGTCATGATTAGATTAGGTTGGATTTTTTCCTGAGATAATACCGTTGAATAAGTCTGTGCTGCCGCTTCACCAGCTGTTAGCCCCAATTGCATGATCGAAAAGAGTGCCATAACAACAATAATAATCGTTAACGTCAGTAAAAACTGTAACTTAGCAGATATCTGGATACCTTTGTAATTCAGCGCAAACAGCAGTAATAATGACCCTAGCTCTGCCGCCAATAAACTTTGTTCTGATAGAGGGGTCAATGCATAGACAAAATGGAAGGTCAGCAAAATCGCAGCAGGCGCACCAATCGGCACTACAAACAAAAAGAGTAAACCGATGGAACGTCCGGCCACTTGACCAAAGGCTTGTTCGACAAAATAAGCAGGGCCAGCAGCGTGCGGGAATTTCGCTGTTAGCGCCCCAAAGACAACGGTGACAGGTATGATAGCCAGTGTTAACAATAACCATGTATAGACCGCACCATAGCCAGCAATATCAATGGTCATTTGCGGTAAAATAAACACGCCAGTACCTAATAATGTGGTGGCCATTAAGCCTGCACCTTGCCATCGCCCCATTTTTGTTGAACGGTCATCCATTGCTAAACCTGTCTATTCGTGGTGATATTCTAGTAGATAGGTTGAGTATAATGGGCTCTGTGCTGACAATCTGTCAGATTAACCTTGAAATATGCAGCTTTTCGCGACAATTTGCAGGCATTATGCGGCTAATGTGTAGTGCACAGAAAAGAGCAGAGGACGCCCTTGGACAAATTTGATCAGGCAATCATTGCCGAATTACGAAAAAATGCCCGCCAAAGTGTGTCTGCAATTGCGGAGGCGGTGAATCTGTCTCGTCCAGCAGTTACAGAGCGCATCAAAAAGTTAGAACAAACTGGTACGATTCGCGGTTATCAAGTCTTACTGTCGGAATCACAGAAAGAAGGCGTATCGGCATATTTTGAAATTCGTCATCAATGTGCACGGTGTGCCGATGTGGTCGAAATATTTAAAACGTTGCCTGAAGTACAATCTTGTCATGGGGTTAGTGGTGATATGGATTTATTAGTGTTTGTAAAAGCCGATTCCATCCAACGATTACATCAAATACGTGAAACCTTGGATGCACACATTGATATTGTCAAAATCAAAACCCACGTGGTTATGAGTGAGTGGTTGTAATAATTAATGGATTTGGTATTACACGTATGATTCACCGCGATGCGTTTCTAATAAAAAAGCCCACTATCAAAATGAATAGTGGGTTTTTTTTGTTTTATTTGTCTTTGACTTCTTCGAACTCGGCTTCAAACACATCATCGTCAGTTGAAGATTGACCTGTTGTGTTATTCGCCTGCTGGCTTGATTGAGCCTGTTGTGCTTGTTGCTGCGCCATTTGTACTAGGGCTTGAGACGCTGTCATTAATGCTTGTGTTGCATTATCAATCGCAGCTTTGTCTTCGCCTTTGAGTGCAGTATCAACATCGGCTATTGCTGTCTCAATCTTTGCTTTTTCATCAGTAGGAAGTGCATCACCCAGCTCTTCAACTTGCTTACGGGTACTGTGTACCAGTTGATCGGCTTGGTTTCTGGCTGTCACTAACTCTTCGAACATTTTGTCCGCTTCTTTGTTAGCTTCTGCTTCTTGCACCATCTTTTCGATGTCGTCATTACTTAACCCGCTAGAAGCTTGGATGGTGATCTTCTGCTCTTTGTTTGTGGCTTTATCCGTAGCAGAAACATGTAATATACCATCAGCATCTAAGTCAAAGGTCACATCAATTTGTGCTGTTCCACGTGCTCCAGCTTGAATGCCTTCGAGGTTAAATTGCCCTAACGATTTGTTGTAGCTCGATTGCTTACGTTCACCTTGCAACACGTGAATCGTAACGGCACTTTGGTTATCTTCTGCGGTTGAGAATACTTGATTCGCTTTGGTTGGAATCGTAGTGTTTTTCTCAATCAACTTGGTCATCACGCCGCCCATGGTTTCAATACCAAGAGACAGTGGAGTCACATCTAATAACAAGACATCTTTTACCTCACCAGCTAATACACCAGCTTGAATAGCAGCACCGACAGCAACTGCTTCATCAGGGTTCACGTCTTTACGCGGCTCTTTACCAAAGAACTCTGTCACTTTGGCTTGAACCATAGGCATACGGGTTTGACCACCCACTAAGATAACGTCAGTGATATCGGTGATGGATAAATTAGCATCTGTCAGCGCAGTTTTCAGTGGCTCTAATGAACGTTGTACTAAGTCTTCAACCAGTGACTCCAATTTCGCACGAGTCACTTTAACGTTCATGTGTTTAGGGCCACTAGCATCAGCAGTGACGTAAGGTAAGTTCACATCGGTTTGCTGTGCGGAAGAGAGCTCAATTTTTGCTTTTTCTGCCGCTTCTTTCACACGCTGCATTGCTAATGGATCCGATTTCAGGTCAATACCTTGTTCTTTTTTAAATTCGCCGACTAAGTAGTTAATCATACGATTATCAAAGTCTTCACCGCCGAGGTGGGTATCACCGTTGGTCGATAATACTTCGAAGGTTTTCTCTCCGTCTACTTCGTCGATCTCGATGATAGAGATATCAAATGTACCCCCACCCAAGTCGTATACTGCGATGGTACGTTCGCCACCTTGTTTATCTAAACCATAAGCTAATGCAGCTGCTGTTGGTTCATTGATAATACGTTTTACATCAAGCCCTGCAATGCGGCCTGCATCTTTGGTTGCTTGACGCTGTGCATCGTTGAAATACGCAGGAACGGTGATAACAGCCCCCGTTACTTCTTCGCCTAAATAGTCTTCGGCGGTTTTCTTCATCTTTTTCAAGACTTCAGCCGAGACTTGCGGTGCTGCCATTTTTTTACCTTTTGCCTCAACCCATGCATCACCATTATCGGCTTTCACAATATTGAATGGCATAATTTCGATGTCGCGTTGAACTTCTTCGTCTTCAAAACGACGGCCAAGTAAACGCTTGATTGCAAATAATGTATTTTTTGGGTTGGTTACAGCTTGGCGTTTTGCGGGTTGACCCACTAATATTTCGCCATCTTGGGTATATGCAATCACTGAGGCTGTGGTGCGTTCACCTTCAGCATTTTCAATTACACGTGGCTTGTCGCCATCCAATAGGGCAATACAAGAATTCGTTGTGCCTAGGTCAATACCAATAATCTTACTCATAATCTTTTCTCCAAGAATTTTGTAGACGGCTGAAGGCTAAAACGCAGTAACCTTGAAGGTATCGTGTCGTTTATCGGAAATAATCAGCCGTTGGATATATCAATTTATCAATTGTTTATAGATGAGAATTAACATGACAAAAACGGTATTTAAGCAAGGGCAATATCAATAAAATCATGCTCTTGATGTTATTCACCGTGTTGCTCTGTTTCATCGTGTTGTTCTATGGTTATTTCTCACCTTATTACACACTGTTATTTATGGCTGATGGCAATCGTACGTGGTTGCATGACGTCTGGTGTTTCACGCTCTAAATCAATATGAAGTAGACCATTTTTCATGGTTGCGTTTAGCACTTTGATGTAGTCAGCTAGTTGGAACTTACGTTCGAAATCGCGCTCAGCAATGCCTTGATAAATGTAATTCTTGTCTGCGTCTTCGTTGTTTTTACTTTCAGCAGTGATGATAAGTAGATTTTCTTTTTGGGTGATATTAATCTGATCGTCAGAAAAACCAGCTACCGCCATGGTAATACGGTAATTGTTTTCATCTTTCTGCTCGATATTGTACGGAGGGTAACCGTTTGATGTACTTTTCGCATTTTTTGCGTTGTTTGATTCCATCATGTCAAACAGACGGTCGAAACCAATAGCACTACGGTATAGGGGAGTAAAATCGACATTTCTCATAAAACTATCCTCATAAATAAGCAATAGCCTTAGTGATAAATACGCATGAGGGTATCAGACGTAACTAAGCACTAAGGGGATCAGAACATACACTCCACAGACCACCTTGGGTTCAGGGACGTGATGCCTAACATTTCAAGTTGTTTACTTTCTCTTTGTTCCCTCTAACGAGGCGAACGAGACAAGTGGTTTGAAGCTCCATCTGGCAACTTCTGTAATTAATTTATGCTTCCGCTTGGGTTTAGTCAATAACTAAAATTAACTATTTTGCGAATATCTTATATATCTTTGATAAATAAGGGCTTTTGGTTGTTCTTGGTGTTGGTGTTGGTGATGATGGTGTTAGATAAAAAGCTCAGATTTAATTTCCGAGTTTTATGCCACAACGTTTGAATGTACGTTGCCAAAATTTGACGTGTTTTAGAGTGGCAGCACGAAATGATGCATGTAATTGCCCTTCGATATAGGTGCGATGGTAGGGCGTGAACGCATCGAGTGGTGGAGAGATAATTGAAAATGCTGTAATAAGATCAGGTTGAAGCTGTTGGTATTGTGAATCTAACTCTGCCAGGTAAGGCTGAATAGGTTCAGCAAAGAATTTGAAGAATACATTGCGTAAATAGGTCGCTTTCTGTTGATTTCGGTTCGAACCGCAACTGATCGTGTTTTCTTGTGCTTCAAGTAAGGCTGTTGTGGCAAGTAACCAATCACGGGCACGTGTCATTGAGTAAAACAATTGTCCGTAATAGCGAAATAGGTGGATTTGTTCTTGGTGATACAGCAAAGCATCTATTGATTGCTTTGATGTCGGCATTTTAGTGAGAATGTTGGTGGTAATACCTGCAATATTGCGAAAGGCTTCTTGGTTTTCGACAAAGCCTGGGAAGTGATTTAATTCAAAGGTTGCTGAAACGGGGGAGAATTGCTGTCGCCATTCTTTGCCACCAACGACCATATTCCATAGGTGGTGAGGTAATTGCTGTTGTTTCAGTGTTTCCAGTAATACTAATTCAGTGTGAAGTGCTGACTGGTTATCGAGTATTGACTGGTTATTGAGTATTACAATACAGCGATTTAGCCCATTAATTAACAGTAGTTCATATTGTAGCTGGTGGGTTTTATCTTGAACCTTTCCCAATATTGAATTGCGCTCGGCTATTAGGTGGAATAAATCACACTTTCTGAGCTCATAAGCGTTCAGCAAACTTATGCGTACATCTGGGGTTGGTAGCGTGAGCTCACGAACGTCTGGAAAGGGAATCATGGACGTTGTAGGGGCAGGTATAGTGTCGACATCTAGAACGCTTGCCAATCGGTCATGATAGCTTTGAAAAGCCAGCTCAGTACTGTTTCGTTCACACCCTGTAAGCAGTGCTATCGAGAAGAACAGCCCAAGTATGTGATATAGCAGAGTGGATTTATACATTCAATATACCCAAGCTACCTCAAGATGCAGGATTCAGAGTGATATCAGCGTATTTAATTTAAGGAAAATGTGTGTAGGAATGGCATTCCCTTTCAAACATATTTGACACAGAAGTAGATACGCTGAATCACTCCCGAAGGGCGAGTCTTGTTAGGCTCTATGCGGTGTTACTTATTTTCAACGTAGAACGACTAGGTCTATAAATAAGTGCCTTGCCTAGAGTCTAACAAATTCTCGCTGAAACGAGCATCTTGAGGTAACTTGGGTATATATAACTCCTTATTCGTATTGTTTAATTATACGAATGATTAGGGATTGTCCATTACAGAGACAAAGCTCAAACAAATAATTTTCTTAAAATGTTATCTTGCTCAACTCTATCCAGAGATCAGAGTACTTCAATGCAAGAACTTTTCGTATTTAGTCTCTATATGCTTTATGGCTTAATTTTTATTGCTATTGGTTTTACTATTTTTTTCCGTGATTTGCGATTTAGCCATCTCTCTATTGCCTCTGCGCTTCCAACGTTAGCTATCTTTGGTTTTATCCATGGACTTCATGAGTGGTCTGAATTGTATCTGCACGTGTATCAAGAAGAGTTGATGATGCACCAGACAGTAAAGATATTAAAAGTGGTAAAACTTTGGACTTCCTTTATTGCTTTGGGCTATTTTGCTCTACAAATGCTCGCGATGACCAAATGGCGTTTTCGGTCACAGCTTTCTTTGATTACCCAAGTTGTTACAGCGCTATTTTTTGTTGGTGTCGTTTATCGTTATTTCTCCCAAGACCTCTATATCTTTGTAAGAGAAACAACATTTCAAATACGATGGCTATTTGGTTCTGGTGCGGGAATGTTAGCTGGCGCCGCTCTTATGAATTATTCCAAGAAGCTGAAGCAGGAAGAGCGTAAAGCTGCAGCAGCTGTAGGGTATTTAGGCATTTCTATCATAATTTATGGATTGTTCGCTGGGCTATTTTATATCGAACATATAGTAGTTGGTCCTATGATTCGTACTTTTTTAGCTCTGGTGATGTTGATCTACCTAAGAAAGACTCTTGAACTGTTTGATGCTGAAAGACAGCAGCAAATCGAACGTTCACTTCATCAGGTGCTGCATAATGATAAATTGAGAGATATTGGTGAGTTGGCCTCGGGTATTGCTCACGAAATAAAAACGCCGTTAAGTAGCGCTTTGATGCGGTGTGATTTACTTGAAAAACAAATAATAATAAGTGAATACGATCGGGATAACGCCCAGAGACAGCTTGAACACATTCGTAAAGGCCTGTTGAAAGCGGCTCATATTAGCCAAGAGTTACTTCAATTTTCGCATAAACGTATGCCTATAAAACAAAGGCTTTCTGTTGCTGAATTGATTAAGGAATCGCTTGAGTTGATGGCCCATCGATTAAATGACTTCCAAGTAGAAATTGATATCCCGACAGATTTATATTTTTATGCGGACAAAGAACAACTAGAAGATGTGGTGATCAATATTGTCAATAACGCTATTGATGCCTCGATTGATAAGAAAGTCATTTTTATTCATGCAGAGCAGAGAGGATTACGGATTAAGTTATCAATTACCGACTTTGGGACTGGGATTGATGAAAGTATTAAGGATAAAGTGTTATTACCTTTCTTTACTACGAAAGATAAAAGCACTGGCACGGGGCTTGGGTTAACACTTAGTCAAAAAGTTTTAGAACAGAATCAAGGTAAGCTAAGTATTAGCAATACAAAAAGTGGATTGTGTGTGGAAATTGAACTAGCAATGGAGAGCTAATGAGCCTTAAATTACTCTTGGCTGAAGATGACTTAGATTTACGAGAAGTTATCACTGAAGCCTTAATACTTGATGGCTTTGAAGTCACCGCATGTGAGAGTGCAGAGCAAGCCATTAGCTGTGCTATGCGACACAGTTACGATATTGCATTATTGGATTTTGTGATGGGCGGGATAAGTGGCATTGATGCTATCGCAGTACTAAAACAAACCGATCCTAATATTGGAATCGTGATCGTGACGGCTTTTGGGACGATTGACACTGCGGTAGACGCGATGAAAAAAGGGGCTGATGAATTTTTAACTAAGCCTTTTAACTTACAAACGCTCTCTATTACGTTGAAAAAAGTACATGCAGAAAAATCATTAAAGTCTCCCCCAGTCGATAAAGACAGCGACTTAGTCTTTAGTGCGTTATCAAACCCGATTCGACGTAATGTTATATATCAATTGAATATCCATCAAAGACTCAAGTTTATGGATTTGTGTCGTTTAGTGGGTATTAAGGATCATACCAAGTTTAATTTTCATCTACGCCAGTTAATAAAAAGTGGTTTAGTTTCTAAAAATGATGAAAAAACCTACTTCTTAACTAAGGTGGGAATCGACATTGAATCACGTATTTTAATGTAGCTACTCAATATAAGCAGAGAAGAGGGTGATAACACCCACTTATTTATTGTCGTTATCTAGCCTCATTGATAAGCGGATGCACAAACTTCGGTGCGTCTGAATAGAGGTTTAGATAACTTTCTAATCGCATTGAATAGAAACCCTCTAACTCCTCATCTTCCTCTTCATGGCAGTCGGTACAGATCTCTTTCGGATCAGATTCTTCGTGAGGAAAATGACACTCGACACATTCCATCTGCTCACTATTTTGGTGTTTGATATTATGCTGGCGACCGTCTAGGTTGGCCAATGTATCGTGACACTCAACACAGCTCCGATACTCAAACTCCAGATCCTCTGATGGCTCTTCACCTTCGTGACATTGACCTGCACAAGTCTCATCCAGCAAGTGGAAGTTAGCTATGTTTTCTTCGTCTGGATTAGGTAATTCTTCTGCCCAACTTATTGAACAACTGAAAGCGAGCAAGCCAAACAGCATATATTTAATGATGTTCATAAACGTGTTTCCTTAATTATTCTATTGTGTGGCTTAATTGAAAAATTAAGCCACCACCATTTGACCAGCGTATAAAATAAACATTCGAAGCGACATGACACCCACAAGGGTAAATACTGGCAAAATCACCACGAATGCTTTTGTCTGTTGGGTATTATCCGAGCAAACCACTTTGAGTGTGAGTGGCAAACGACACCGATACCGAGAACTCCCAAGAACAAAGAGGTAGATTGCGATAGGCCAGTGCCATACGAGCGTGTCGAAGTGAAAAGCATTATTCAATGATTCCATCATGATAGGACCTCGTTGAATTTATCGGGAATACGGAGCATTTTAGGTTTAGTACCTAAATACTTTTTGTAGCGGTAGACGGCTTTATTTTTCAGCACGATGTTAATGTCACTTTGTGGATCATTGAGATCACCAAAAATGAGTGCTTGTTTTGGACAAGCCTGAATGCAACTCGGAAGTTCATTATCTGCCAGTTTTGATTTTCTGCAGAAATCGCACTTATCTGCAGATTTTGTTACAGGATCAACGTAGCGTACTTTATAAGGACAAGCAGCAATGCAGTATTGACAGCCAACACATCTATCTGGATTAACGTCTACAATCCCCGTATCCTTATCAATGTACGAAGCGCCAGTCGGGCAGACGTTGACACATGACGGGTTTTCGCAATGCTGACAAGATTTCCTGAAGAAGCTATAACGAATATCGGGAAATTCACCAATAGGTTCACTTCTAATAATTTCAAGGCGAGTAACACCATCAGGCACGTTATTGGTTTCTTTGCAGGCTTTGACGCAAGCCTCACAGCCGATACATAATGATTCATCGTGGATCATGGCATATCGTTTACCATCAATTTCAATTGTTTGAATAATGGATGTGCCTGCAACGCCTGTCGTTGCAATCATAGCACCAGCACCTAAGCCGATAATCAATTTGCGTCTAGAGTGATCCATTACTGATCTCCTTCTAGTGCTTGGTCTTCTGTGTGACAATCAACACACCGTTGTATTCTAGATTTATTCTCAATACCTATAATTGGGTCAACATCAGTATGGAGATCATGACAAGAAGCACAGTTAATCTGTTTAAAGTGCACATCGTGCGTCCATTCCGCTTGTCTGAGCTCTTTTGGTGAGTGGCAAGAGATACATTGCTCGTTCTGAGATTGAGCACTTATACTTGAATGCTCTGCAAAGCTAATAATGCTAGTTTCGTCTTTTGGATGAGCGCCCTTATTTGCGTGGCAAGCCGTACAATTGTTATAAAATTTTCGACTCGAGTGGGCGCCAACACTTTTGATTGGCTTAATGTCTTTTAGTAAACGTTGCTTTTTATGACAGCGAATACAACGTTTATTTTCTTTGATCAGAATAGCCATTTCGTCGTCATTGTTAATCTGTGAGCTGAAGATCTGATCGGCTTCTTCTCTATTTAACGCTGCTTTACTATTTATGGCTTCTTGTGCGTAGGAAGTAGAAGATAAACAAAGAACGAATAGGCTTGAAATAATAAAGCTGGAAATACGGAGTAATTTATCCATAGTAATTCTCGTTCTTATATTTATTCTGCCATTTAGCAGGTTTTAATAAGGCCAACATAGCGCTGGCTTATACCCAAGTAACCTCAAGATGTTCGTTTCAGCGAGAATTTCTAGGCGCTAAGGTAAGGCGCTGATTTGCCGATATAGCGTTCTACATCAAAAATCAGCAACGCAACATTAGTGCCTGGAAAACTCGCCCTTCGGGAGTGATTCAGCCAGCCCACTTCTGTGTCAAATGCACTCGAAAGGGGCTGTCATTCCTTCGCACATTTTCCTTGAATTGAACTGGCTGGTATCACTCTGAATCCTGCATCTTGAGGTAATTTGGGTATATATATTAACGTCTCAAATACTGTTTAATTTATTTAAATTCTAAATTCATTACTCCACGGTGGAAGACGTGGTTGATTTGAGAGTTGTCGAATACCGCCACACCAAATGGGTAAGCTTTATTCATATCGTTAAACTGAACGTCTTGAGTTTCAGCGTTGCTACCGGTAGTAACAAGCTTACGTTTCATTTCCAACGTCCAAACACCATCTTTCCATACAGCACCAACATCTACATCACCACGAGAACCCGTGAATGGTGCTCCGGTTAAGCCTGGAATACGGTCTGATGCATTGAAGTCGGCAGTAAATGGTTGTTTTTCGGCTTCGTGGATAAGAAGCGTATTTGCTGTTAATTCTGGTGTAACGAATGCAGGTTGACCATCTTTAATATTATTAACATAACCGCCACCAGTCTTATCATCACCTTTACGTCCCCAACCTTTGTTTGCTTTAGGGTCAGTATTGCTGTCTACGTATTGGTCATCTAGCTGATCATGCGCGCCGGTACGGACACCTTTCCAGTGCCACATATCAAGGTATTGGCCTTCTTTGGTGAATTTACGAGCAGGGTTTTTGTCATCTCTTCCGGCAATTTTACCGTCTTTAGAGCGGTGACATGCGGCGTTACAGCCTTTTTCAGCAAAGCCGTCTGCATTGATATCCCAAAATACTGCGAACTTATCTTCGTAATAGGTATTATCGTGACCAGTACTGTCTTTGTTGACCATTTGCTTCCAACTATTATCGTCCTGTTTTACCCAAGGGAAGCGGTTAATACTTTTAGTTGGATCTTTATAGCTGATTAAGAAATATACAAATTCTTTATCATAGAGCGACTTAATTTCCACTGTTGTTTTTTTCATACCTTCATAGCCATTGCTTGGCTTGTAGGGCAGTTTACCTAACTTGATTTTGGCTGCTTTTATATCATTCCAAACAGCGTCGACTTGACCATCGATAGTAATTTCTGACGATGTCTTAGTACTTTCTAATGTAGTGTTTTTTGCCTGAGCAAAACTTACGGGTACTGCCGTTAAAGCAATAGCGGTACTAATAGTAAGGATAGAAGGTCTCATATTAAGCTCCTGATGGTCTATTAATTTTATTTTCATAATCATAATAAGAACGAAAGGAACTTTTTCATTTGACCAATATCACTAAATAAAAATCGGGTTAACTTGGTTAGATGGCTTTGTGAGCATGCAGCTAAAACATGTTAGGCATAGTTATACCGAATAGATAATATTGATAAATAAATTTATCATAGTTTGGTGTTATTTAAATACTATAGATTGGTGTTATTTAAATACTATAGATTGGAGGTTTTCTAATATGATCATGTGGTGTGGTAGCGATAGGGTATAATATTAACACCTCCTCACTCTGACGACTGAATTATAAAGTATTAGCCGTTAAGCTTTAGCAAACTTGTAAGTACGATAACCACCAATTAAGTTTCGCGTTTTAAAGCCATTGTTAACGAGTCGTAAATTCATGGATGCCAAGAAGCTTCAAGGGAAAGGAAAAACAGGTAAAGCGGGCTAAAGCTAACGACCTTATCGTGTATACCCAAGCCTGAGGGATCGCCGCCTAGAGCCTAACTAATTCTCGTTGAAACGAGTATCTTGAGGTAACTTCGATATATGACTATCTATGAAGTGCATGAAAGAGCTAGCTAAATCAAAGCCTGACGTCGACTCAATTCTGCCTTGGAACGTCACTCACTAAAACGCTCCGTGGGATCATGGGGCGTTTACTTAGTATCAAGTTCGATGGTAGGAGTTATAGCAATAAACATCTGATACAAAAAAAACCTGCTAAAAGCAGGCTTAATGTATCTCTAAGAGAATTTGGTGCTCGCTACTGGACTCGAACCAGTGACACCTTGCATGTCATGCAAGTACTCTAACCAACTGAGCTAAGCGAGCAAATTGTACTGTGTGATAACAAATTATTTCGTGCTATCTAAAACTGGTGCTCGCTACTGGACTCGAACCAGTGACACCTTGCATGTCATGCAAGTACTCTAACCAACTGAGCTAAGCGAGCAAATTGTACTGTCTAATAACAAGCTATTGCGTGCTATTTAAAATTTGGTGCTCGCTACTGGACTCGAACCAGTGACACCTTGCATGTCATGCAAGTACTCTAACCAACTGAGCTAAGCGAGCAAATTGTTTTGTTCCGTTTTTGGGAACGAGAGAATAGTAGCGATTCGATTTATTTCGCGCAAGTGTTTGAGATCGCTTTTTTATTAATTTGTATTCATTTGCTCGCAGAGTGACCAGTTTGGTGGTCGTATGAGCGCGAAAAGACGAATTAATTGAGGAGAAGTTGTTTAGATTTATCATGATGATAGAGATTGAGGCTGACTTTTTTATGTTCAACTCATAATATTAATGTGCTGACACTGATGACGACTGATCGTTTTCTAGTGGCTTTGCTGCAATACTAAAGCTACGTGGTCTTTTGATACGGTTAGGCGACCCAGTAGCTATTGGATATCACCGAGGTGACTGAAGCGATTTAAAATAGAGCAACCGAGTAACATTTCCTTTGACTGATTTTCAAACTCTCTGCTAACCGATAATGCCCAACCGCTTGAGTCCCGTTGAATCAATGGCTATCGCTGCAATTTTGTCGTCTGTTTTTTCATTTTTTCTAAAGCGTGGCGTCGTGAGGTTAAGCTGCTTCAGCCGCAGTCTTCACATTCATTGGTCGCAGAGGTTCCATCTGGTTGGGGTATAGGTCTGTTCACTGACGTGGAAATGGAAAAAAAAATACGATTTTATGATCTAGTTTCGCGTTATACCAGACAATACAACGTACCAGCTTCTCTGATCCTAGGGATCATCAAAGCGGAATCAAATTTTAACCCGAATGCAGTGAGCCCCAAAGGGGCAAAAGGCTTGATGCAGCTGATGGATAGCAATTCCCGTCATTGGCAGATCAATCCGTTCTTACCTGAGCAGAACATCAAAGTAGGGACTGCAATGATGGCTCGGTTGCTCAAAATGTATCAGGGCAATATCGACATGGCACTGGCGGCCTATAACGCCGGCGAGGGCACGGTAAGAAAGTACCGTGGCATTCCCCCTTACAAAGAAACCCAGAAATACATCAAACGGGTTAAATATAACATGAAGAAGTACGATTCAATGAGCCCGGCAGTGGGAGCGTTTCCGTCACTATATGAGCAGTGAATGTTATACCCATTTCCTTTACTGATTTTCAAACTCTCTGCTGTGTAATGTATTGCCGATTATCTTCTTGTAACGTTGCCTGAGTGCCTGGTTGTACGCACGATCGTTAATTAACTTGTAGGTATGCTTCTTGATGTGATGACGTCTGCCGTCATTGTGTTTGTAAGGCATGTGTTAAATGGCCAACAGGTATAGTAGGTTGGCCATGATAATTGAACTCAATGTGTATAGAAAAATTGAGGGTTATTTGGGCGCTTCAACAAAGCCTGCATCCATAGACAAAGTTCACGAAGAAAACAAAGCGAGCCATCCAGCCCGCTCGGTTCACTCATTATTGCGGATTCCTTGCATTCAGGTAGCTTTATTGTTGCTGTAAAAAGGGCTCTCCAACTTAACAATATTTAGTTAACTATAGACACTTCTGCTGGGCATATTAGAACCGATTAAATAACAAGAAGTTGAGCTGAGAGCAAGCCCTTCAAAGAGCAGTATAGGACTCCATCGCCAGCAGATGGGTTTTGTCGCAAAGTTATGCCGAAGTACAAGCATACTGATTTCTAGACGCAATTAGGCTGCGAGTGCGTAAAATTCATCTTAGACAGATAAACCATCAGGGTTGTCGAGCTGTCCATTTTTAATCATCGACGATAGTTCCACTCCTGCGAGGGTGGCTGTTGCGCCTTCATCAGATTTCCACCCTAGGTACTGATGCATTTTACCTTTCACTTTCCGGTGATTTTACTCGACTATGTTGTTCAAATACTTAACTTGAAGCACTTCAATCAGGTTGAGCATCTCCTCCATCAACCAGAGTTGGACGGTAATACTATGTTTCGACTTCAGCTAGTACGTACGTACTTTTTTCAAGTGTCATGAATAGCTGCTCAAAACTTTTCGTGAGCTTGTGTGTAGGCTGTAAATGGATTAATGGCTTCTGATAGTAATGCGATTCTTTCATTTTTATCGATTGAGGCAGATAAGGTTCAAGAATTGGTAAGCCGAGCTCCTTCAAGTCAGTAATGATTTTCTTTGGGAAGTTAGCCTGAGCATTAAACATATTGACAATAACACCCTCAACCTCGAGTGTTGGATTATGGTCTTCTCGCAATTCAGATACATTATTGAGTAACGTTAATAGTGCTTGCTGTGAAAAGCTATCGCAGTCGAAGGGGATAAGTAAGCGCTGAGCGGCAATTAAAGCGGCTTTACTGAAAAAGTTTAGATTGGGTGGGGTATCGATATAAATACGCTCATATCGTTTGTCTAATTCATCTAGCGCATCACGAAGCTTATATATCTTATAGCGGCGTTCTAATTCAGATTCGATTTTTTCTAATCGTGGGCTAGATGGAATAATATCAAGGTTAGTAAACGATGTAGGTTGTGGGAACTCAATTACAGGAGTGGAAACGCTAAACCAGCCAACAGTTTGGTTTAATAGATCTGCTATGGTTTGTTTACTCTCTGAGTTAACGTCGTAGCCTAAATAATGGCTACTGTTACCTTGAACATCCAGATCAATCAATAATGTTTTATATCCTTTAGCCGCGCTTAAAGCTGCCAAATTAGCTGCAATGCTGGATTTACCAACCCCACCTTTTTGATTAAATACGACACGACGCATTATGACCATCCTTGATATTATCTGAGTGATGATAATAAGCTACATGGCAGCAAACAAGGTGGCAACATTTGTTTGCTGTAATTGCAACGAAGGCAAGGAATTAGGTAACGTGTTGTTATTAATAAGGCTCGATAAAAAATCAGCAGTCAGATTTTTTATCTGCTTGCTGATTTCTGTGCGCTAAATGATATAGCGGACAATGAGATTAGTCTTACGGTAATTATTGCAGCAATTCGTGATCAGGTGGTAGTAGGCGGGTTATCCAAAGCACTAACTTGTGCTTCATGTTTACGCCATCTTCTTGGTCAACTGCAAGAGGGGTAATTTGCTTACATTCGATGAGTAAACGGTAAATACATTCAACACGTTCTGTGGATGAAACGGTTTTCTCTAAGTCTCCATATCCTTGCTTTTTAGCGAATGCAAAGCCTAGCTCCATGGCTTTCTTAAGTAATTTAGCATCATTGTTGTTCTTGTTTTTATTCTTTTTCATTGTTCATCTCTACCTATGAATGCGTATAAGTTGTGCCCAAATAATGACAATGGAAGTGTGCTGTATCTCATTTCTACACTAAGACTAGATTATAACAAACGTAACCGATGAGGTATGAAATTTATGACTTCATTGTGTAACGTTTGTTCGTTATTAACGTCAATTTTCCGTGATGAGCGCTGCATCACGAAATATCACCTAAAAAAGGGGATGACAATGTCATCCCCTTTGATATTTCGCTATTTGTCAGTCACGCAATTTAGCATGAATGCAAAGTGCTACTGAATAAAGCTTAAATAGCCTTGTAAAACTATCAAGTTCGCTATGTCGATAAAGAAAGCACCAACAATAGGAACAACCATGAAAGCTTGAGGTGATGGTCCATTACGTGACACTAAAGACCCCATGTTCATCACTGCCGTTGGCGTGGCACCCATACCAAAACCACAGTGACCACCAGCAATAACCGCAGCATCATACGTTTTACCCATAACACGGAAGGTAACAAAATATGCAAACGCAGCAAGTACAACTGTTTGTACTGTTAGGATCATCAGCATTGGTAAAGCCAATTCAAGCAATTCCCACAACTTAAGACTCATTAAGGCCATTGCCAAAAAGAGTGATAATGAAATGGTACCTAATGCATCAACCGTTTCACTATTGATCTTATAAACTTTTGTTGTTTCACAAATGTTGGTGATAAAAACACCAATAAACAATGCATAAACAAAGTCAGGGATACGAAGCCAAGAAATACCAAAGCTATCAACAAGTTCTTTCACATGCGCAGCTCCTGCAACACAGATCAACAAGATGAACAGTACTTCAATGGTGTTCTTTGACGTAATACGATCTTCTTCTTTATCGCTATAAGTAATCAGATCTGGGTGTTCAATATGGTGATGTTCACCATCACCAAACGATGACTTCAATTTGTGCTTGTTAATCAGGCGCTGTGCAACAGGTCCACCAATAATTCCGCCCATCACTAAGCCAAATGTTGCAGAGGCCATAGACAGTTCAAGAACGTGTAGATTGTAATCTGCTGCAAAGCTTTGTGCCCAAGCTGCACCTGTACCATGTCCGCCAGACAGTGTTATTGAGCCCACTATTAAGCCAATAATAGGGTCTAAGCCAAGTAAGGTACTTAGTGTTACACCAACAGCATTTTGGATGATGATGAAAACCGTTGCTAGGCCTAAAAATAAAAATACTCGTGAACCACCTTGTGCCAGTAGTTTGTAGCTTGCAGCTAGGCCGACGGTAGCAAAAAACATCTGCATTAAAGTGTCTTTAATACTGAGTTTGAAAGTAATGTCGATGCCTTGCTGATGTATTAAAGCAATTATAACCGCGACTATTAGGCCTCCTACAATAGGTTCTGGAATATTATACTTCCGAAGAACCGTTACTTTTGTATTAATGAAGTAGCCAAGAAAAAGCACAATAATCGCAATGAGCAAAGATTCCAGCTCGTTTATTTGAATTGTAGTATTCATGATTTAGTCTTTTCATACTTTTCTTAATGGCCAATATTAACCGCTAAAATCTCTTGTGCCTATATTGTGCTAAGCGCTTTAATAGTGTAGGCGTCACGGAGCATTAATGTTTCAAATGTTGATGGTTTGTTGGCTTATTATCTTGAATTTATCCAAAGTGATTTTTTTGTGACTATTTTGTAGGAAGTAAGATTGGTCTGATGTGTTGGCTTCATGTGGATATATATGTTGAATAACCGATACTTTATAAGAAAGTTACAGCGTGCAATTGAATAAATGTCATGTTAAACATGGGCATACCATCGTTACAGTACTACGTAATATGCTCTATATATTCCTTGTTGTGTAAAACCGCAGTTAAATCCACACTGATAGAGTATAAAAAGTGAACAGCAAAATAAGCAGAGAGTATTTATGGTTTATTTTGGTGAAAATTTGGCAATATTTATTAAATTTAATTTTATCTTTTAATCTATAAATTATCTAACCATAGAAAATAGCTCGTTTTTTGTTCTAAATTGAGATTTTGAATGCAATGCGTCTAGTTTATGGGGAGGTTTTCTCGATAGTGTTTGTTATATAAGTAGGGGAAGAGTTATCAATAATATAGCTAGTGTGAATTGTTTTGTCAGTTTAACGTTCATTATGTATAGATGTAATGAACGTTATTCTAGGGTAAAAGAGCTGGTACTAAACCAGCTGCTGTATGTTTAAGTCTATACACTTCGAGTTTTGAGTTTAAATACGTTAAATTAAGAATCTGAGCGTTTTTTCAGCTTTAGGTCTTTCTTTAATTGTTGAATAAAATCTAATCGTGATTGACTAACAGGTATCGCGTCTACTTTTTGTTGGTCAAGTGCATACAATTCTTGAGCAGTCATACAGCGACCATGAATACGCGTATGAGGTTGCTTTGTTTCTTCTGTCGCACGCTCAGATGCTTCTTCTTGTTCTCGCGCCATAGCTTCACGCGCTTTGCTCTGATTTGTAGCATCTTGCACTGATTGTGTAGGTTGACGTCTAAACTGTTGACGAGCGGGTGTTTGAGGGCGTTGATCGCGTTGTTTAATAAAATCATCTAAATAATCACTAAAGCTCATAATGCTGCCCCTTTATTATATCTTGAATATAGTAAGTCAGCCTCCTGCTGAATAGAAGCTTTAATAACTTAAGTATGGACGTTTTTTACATCTGAGACGTTTATTGTTTATAACAGACTAGCTTTCATCCAGAATATCTTCAGCATTTATACTATCAGTGATAAATTTCACTTCGAATTCATCGATTGGCATAGGTTTACCGAAGTAGTAGCCTTGAAATTCTTCAACGCCAATGTTGGTCAAAAATTTAATTTGATCTTCGTTTTCGACGCCTTCTGCTACAACGAGCATCGATAAGTTATGTGCAAGTTCAATAATAGAACGCGTGATTGTAACGCTATCTTTGTTCATTGGCAGGTCTTGAACAAACTCTCTATCTACCTTCAAAATATGTATTGGGAATCGACTAAGGTAGGCGAGTGAAGAGTATCCCGTACCGAAATCATCGATGGCAATTTTCACACCAAGAGCTTCTAATTTAATGAGCTTATCGAAGGCTAACTTCACATCGGCCATGACAACACTTTCCGTTATTTCTAACTCTAGGTAGTGGGGGTTACAGCCTGACATAGTAACGGCTTTATACACAGTATCTACGATGTCTGAATGCAATAATTGGCGTGCAGAGATATTTAATGCAAAGTGTAGGTCTAGCCCGTTACTCTGCCAAATTGCTAACTGTTCACAGGCTTGATTGATCAGCGTTTCGCCAACATTAACAATAAGTCCTGAATTTTCGAGAATCGGAATGATCCCTAGTGGAGACTGGATCTGACCTTCTTCGTTCTTCCAACGTAATAATGCTTCAATACCACATACTTTATGGGTTTTAGCATTCACTTTAGGTTGATAAAAAAATGTGTACTGATCAGTACCTAGACTTTTACGTAGGTCAGATTCAAGTTGAAGACGTTGTACACTTTCTATACCCATTTTTGGGGTGAAAAAACAATATCGATTACGTCCCTGATCTTTAGCGTGATAAAGTGCAATATCAGAGTTTTTTAATAAGGTATCACTATCTAAAGAATTTTCAGGGTAAACGGCAATCCCCATGCTTGCTGTAATCGATAATGATTTCTCTTCTATAGATAAAGAGGCACCAATATTATTTATAATGCGTTCAGCCAGAGTAGCAATACTTTGCGATGTGGTATCCGACTGAATTAAAATGGCAAACTCATCGCCCCCTAAACGAGCAAGAACGTCTTCATCTCGAAGTGAACGTGTAATACGCTTGGCAATGGTGATTAATACTTTATCACCCACATCATGACCAAGAGAATCGTTTATCTTTTTAAACCAATCGAGGTCTATATTTAATACGACAACAGACGTTTTCATTTCTTCTGCGTTTGTGATCGCTTGTTCAATGTACTGCTGGAGAAGTAGACGATTAGGTAGCTCCGTTAAAAGGTCATAATGAGCGAGTTTATGAAGCTTACTTTCAAACAGCACGCGCTCTGTAATATCTTTTCCCGTCGATATGTAGTGACTTATTTTTCCGGTATCGTTACGAATTGGTGAAATAGTTTCGTCTTCATAGGAAACCGTATTATCAGATTTTTTCCGTGTAATAACGCGGTTAATTGTTCTTCCTGCTTTTAATTGTTGACGAATATGCTTTATTTCACTGGTTGTTTCATTAGACCCCTTCATTAAAGTGCGTGAATCTCGTCCTACCGCCTCAGCTGAGGTGATACCAGTAAACGCTTCAAAAGAGTGGTTTACATATTCAATAATACCGTTCTTATCTGTAATAAGAACAGTGTTGTCACTTTGCTCTACTGCATGAGATAGACTTTTTAACTTTAGCTCTCTTTCAATCCAATCTGTGACATCACTAATATGAAGCAAAATTTCACTGGTTGAGCTAAAAACGGTTTCACTAGCAATAAGAGCGACATATTTTATGCTTGTGTGATTCGGCAGCTGGATACTAGCCTTAATTGGGGTATTGTTACCATCTGCCATAGCAAGCTGAACTTGATAAATGAGTTGGTTCAGAATATTTTTTGCCTTTTTATCATGGACTATGTCATAAATGTTTTTTCCTATGGCTTCGGCGGTATCAGTAATATTAAAAACTCGTTCAGCTGAATGATTTAAAGCCGTTATTTCTAACCTATTATTTAGCGTCATTAAACCATCAGGTGCATTTTTTAATACTGAAGCGTAACGTTGAGCATTGTCCTCAATTTCTTGTTTTAATTTTTTTTCATGTATTAATTGTTGGAATAGGTGCCAAGCAAGTACGATACAGCCGGCTATTAATGCCATTACAAGAATGCCAAAGGTGGCAAATTTAATGATACGTTGTTGAGAAAAAGAGAGTTCAGTTACTAAACTTGCCATGTTGACTCTTGAAATGACCGTCCAAGGTAAATCTGCCCCCTCAAAAGGAAGTACAAATAACTTGGTACTGCTTAATTCTTTCCCAGAAAAGAAGCGAGAATAAGTATAAAGGTAATCACCAGTGCGTATTTGACCGTGTTTCTTTTTACCTATTTCGTCCCAAATATTAGGGTATTGCTGGAAGAAGTCTTTGGCGCCGATGTTTTGGGTTAAGTTAAATTGCCAAGCACTGTCTTGATTTGGACCTAAAAGCCATTGCCCATTGTTATTGACAAGCCAGTTTCCACCACCTTGCCCCCAGTTATATTCTTGCTGTATTTGGCTTAAAAAATCATTACCTAGATAATTTAATGTGATTAACCAAGATTCGCCATTTGAGTTGAAATGACTAACAAAGCGCAGCATGGGTTTAATGGGAGTTTCAATCTTACCGTTTTCAACATTTAGATCGAATTGCGAAGTATAAAAACTGCCTACAGGCACCTGAAGGCCTCTTTGAATATAAGATCTCTTGCTTTTATCTTGAAGTTTATCATCGGCAACTATAACGATATCGTCACCTTTTTTATTAACCCGTAGAACTTCCATGCCATTTGCATTGATAAGGCGTATTTGATCGTAATGATTTCTTGTTTTCATGATACGAATAAATGTTTCTAGCATCCGATCTTTTTGTTCTTGTGTTAACCCCGGAGTGAAAGCCAGTTCTTGTGATTTTGCCGTTAAATAGCGTAAATCATCAATGATCGGTGTGAAGTGCAAGCGGGTGATATGAAGAACGGATTGATGTTTCGTAAGCTCTTTTTCCTGAATGCGTAGTTCTAGCTGGTTAGCATCTTCATGATATATGTACAGTGTCGCTACTATCGTAATTGATAGTAGAGGTAACAGTAATACAATAAAACGAAGTAAAGCCTTTTTCATATATTATCCATAAAATGGGGGGGGGAATCCCTATTTCTATAGAGTATATACACATGATGGCATAGCGCTTCAAGTTACAAAGGTTTATTTTCGGTTTGTGACGATGGTCGTCAATTAACTTATTGATTTAAAAGTTAATTGCAGTGGTTGAATCATTGCTAGTCACTAAAAAGCCCTCAAAGGCATACTACCGATGAGGGCTATTGATTCTGTATGTCGTTAAATTTACAGGCGTTTTGTGCCTTACTTTCCATACAGGTGGGCGTATTTACTCCGTAGCGGTATTAAGTTCTTTTGTATTTGTTATGACTAACTTTTTTTCATACTGATTGTATTTCCACCATGCATATCCGAGGAATACGACAATTCCGCCAACATTATAAAATATGATGGTGAGTATATTACCGCCGGTTGGGAAGGTTGCTGCAAAGAACCCAACAGTGAAGATAACAATCAGAACAGAGACGATTGCGATGCCAGTTGTACGTGAACCCATTTTGAAATCACGTTCTAAATGATCAAGCTTCCAGCGTAGTACCAAGTAAGCAATCATAATAAACAGTGGGGGCAACATCGACGCTGCTGCTGTCATATTAATAACGGTACTCATTAGATCTTGTGCTGTTTCTGATCCGATGGTTGGAATGAGCATAAGTGGAATAACAATAAAAAATTGTACCCATGCTGCTCGTGCTGGTACGCCATTTTTATTCAGGGCAACTGTCTTTTCACCAAAGATGCCTTTGGGAATTTCAGAGAAGAAAATTTTGACTGGTGTTGCTGTCCACATTAATAGTGAGCCTAGCATTGCAGTGAAAGATACCATACCAACAAAACGGTTCATCATTATTTCAGGTAGACCAAAGTGTTTAGCCAATCCTTCAAAAACCTGTACTGTTCCACCGGTGAATTTTAACTCTTCACGAACAACAAACACGTTGATTAATACAGAGCTGACGGAGTAAAGCGCACCAATAAATATACCAGCAAGAATAATTACTTTAACGAATGATTTATGGCCACCTTTAATATCGTTAACGTAGACAGCAACAGATTCGGCCCCACCTGCTGCCATGAATATCCAGGTAGTAACACCCAAGAAGGCCCAGTTAAAACTTGGTGTCATAGCTTCAATCGTAATGGGATCTGCAGGCTGAATACCACCTACTACAGCCGCACCCGCTAAAAATATGTATGACATTGTAAGTAATAGCATTAACGACGAGGTAACTGAAGTTATCGGCCCAAGCATTTTTGCACCATTAGTCGATACATAAGTAGCAACAGCAAAAAGTAAAGTACTTAGAACAGCCGTTGTCATAGGTGTAAAGACGTATTCATACCCAAGAAACGCATACGACGCATAAGCAATGACACGTGGTAGCAATGAAGTGAAGAAGAAGAGATTTACAAACCAATAGGTATAGGCAGATATAAATGCCCAGCGACCACCTAGTGAACTTTTAACCCATGAATATACACCAGCCTCAGAGTCTTTATTTAATGCAACAAATTCAGCAATAATTAAACAAAATGGGATGAAATATAGAATGGTGGCAATAAAGAACATAGGGGCAGAAGATAGCCCAATTTCAATATTATTATTGATGACATTATTAAAGCTAAACACAGCCGCAAATGTCATGGACAGCAAGGCAAATTTGCCTATGGTGCCTCGTGCAGATTTAGACATTATTTTCTCCGGTGAATCACGTTAATTATATTTGTTTTAACTCTCCATTTCCTAGTAGGTATGGAGTGGAGAGTGCAGAGGTTGTGATCTTCTTCTCAGAAGCCAGTGCCTTTTATTTTGTATGTTTTTCATGTTGTTATTCAGCGTTATTTATTAAGGAAGTAGCCATCTTCTATTGTGACTTTAAGGACTACCTTGCGAACTCGCTTATCACCGATGAATCGGTAAGCGTTGTTATTGTCCAATATGACCACTTGCCCTTGACCAACCGTTTGTAAGGTGCCAGAGCCAGCAAGGTATTCTCGGTCCGTTTCATCTTGATAAGGCATTACGACGTCAAGTTGCTGCTTGTGGTTTGCCTCAATGGTTTCTTGACCTTCGAGGTAGTAGTGAACATCAAAGTAACGACGGTTTCCGATGAAGTGTTCTGAGTTTTTAGCCAAGCCATCTTCAATCATGTAAGCCAGTGAATCGCCAATCGAGTGGTAAACGCCATCACGAATATTACCGATGTTTTCGATAGCTTCGACACAGCGATTCCATTTACGTCCGTCGCGGTATAATGTTTTGAATTGCTCGAGGTTCTCTAAAACAACCATTTATTTATCTCCGCCAGTCATGCTTGGTGTATTTTCTTGAATGTTTTGGTCTGTTTGTGTTTTGAGTGAAAAATCTTGCCCCGCCAAGTAATTTGCACGGCAATTCGCTTGGCTAAATGGCACTAGCGTTAAGGCGTATTGGAAATCGTTCATGTAAACACGGTAAGAATCTAATACTTCAGAACCCCAAGAGTTCGAGCCTAATCCCATTAGCTTATGGTCAAGATTTAGCGTGATATAATCGCTTTTTTCTAATTCATTGATATGTTGTGCTTCATGCAAGTGTTCACCGGTGTAATGCCATGCACTTAAATTAATAGGCTGTTCTGGTTTTACAAATAGTCCATTACCTTGGCGGTTCACGAGTGAGGCCCAGCGCACGTCTTGGCGGTTGCCGTTGTTTTGTGGGAAAGGGTAGTTCTCGAACATTTTTGTTACTGTTGATTGGTAAAGATCAATGATGTTGCACTGTTTACTATCAAGGTAGTTTTCTTCAGGACCACGCCCGTAGTATTCAACTTGCTCGAATTGATCATTGATCCCCATATCCAATCCAATTACAGGAATAACATGTGGGTATTCACCGTATTTTTTGCCTGTAAGAGAGAGGTTTACTTGACCTTCTGAATGAATTTCATAGGTGTAAGTGCAACGCATACCAAAATCTAGAACTGGCGGAGCAACAATGCTGTTAACAGTGACGATAACATTCCCGTCTTGCTGCTCTATATGTAGTGTGCGGAAATGTTCTTCCATTATTTGCAGATGAGCAGGTTCCCATAAACCTTCATACTCTTGCTTATGGTTGTCGATCATTGGCTTGAAGAAATTCATCTTTGGTGCGCTAGCGATTATTTCAATACCGTTGCTCAGCCAAGATGTTAATTGACCGCTAATTTTAGAGAACGTCAGCTCGAAGTTGTAACCTTCAACTATCCACTCTAGGCGTTGCTCTTTAACATTAAGCGCAGTGCTATTTGTGTGTGTGAATGTAGGTAATTGCGCGGTATTTTCTTTTATTTGGAATTGGAATATGCCCAGCTCGCTATTTGCGACACTGTAGCGCGTACTTGAATTTTTACGTACTGAGACATTAATGAAGACTTCACGTTCATCTAATTCCGGTAGAGCAACTTGAAGGTCACGGCTTTCACCTACTTTTACATTGGTTGCTGAAAATTGGTATTGAGCCAGTGTTTCACCTTCAGCACGAATATCGACCAGTAAGGTGATGTCATCTAAGGTCGAGAACCAGTATTTGTTTTCAACAGTGATAAGGCCATTTTCTGCATCTTTTACGCTGACTTTTACTGGGCAGATAACTTGTTTGTATTCACGTAAACCTGGACCAGGGGTTTGACCTGAGTACACCAAACCATCCATGCAGAAGTTATAATTATTCGGGTAATCACCGTAGTCACCACCGTATTTATAAACGTCACGCCCTTTTTCGTCTTGTTCAAGAATACCGTGATCACACCACTCCCATAAGAAATGCCCTTGAATATGATCATGTTTGTAGAAGACATTTTGATATTCAGTTAGTCCGCCCGGACCATTACCCATTGCATGAGCGTACTCACAAATAATGCGAGGTTTGTCCATTGGTTGTTCACCAAAGTAATTCATCAGCTGTACGCGGGAATACATGGTACTCACAATATCCACAACTTCAGCATCACGATCTTCTTCATAATGAACAAGGCGGGTATCATCAATGGCTTTTGCGGCTTTACACATTGCGCGAATATTACAGCCGTAGCCAGACTCATTACCTAAAGACCACATGATTATACTAGGGTGGTTCTTCTGCGCATGAATTTGACGTTCAATACGATCAACGAATACATTTTCCCATTCGGCATCATCGGTAATACGGCTTAAGTCGCCGACGTTAGCAAAACCATGGGTTTCCACATCGGTTTCCGCCATCACAAATAAACCGTAAATATCACACATTTCATAGAAGCGAGGATCGTTAGGGTAGTGTGCGGTACGCACTGAGTTGATGTTGTGTTGTTTCATCAAGATCAGGTCTTTTTCTACACGATCCATGCCTACCGCTCTACCATTTAAATGGTCATTGTCATGGCGGTTAACCCCATGAAGCATGGCGTACTGGTTATTGATATAGAACAAGCCATCTTTTACTTTTATGTCACGGAAACCAACACGCTGTGGAATGATTTCGATGGTACTGCCAGCATGATCTTTAAGCGTGAGGAATAGGTGATATAAGTGCGGATTTTCTGCCGTCCAGTGAATAGGGTTAGTTACATTAATAGCAAAAGCAGCATTGTGATGATCTTTAATGGTTAGGTTATCAACTGAGCCATCGGAGATAAGCTGATTACCATCATACAACGCATATTCAAGTTGGAAGCCTGAAACCTGTGTAGCTTGTAAGTTTTCTACAATAACAGAGCCAGAAAGTGTGGCACTTTGGTATTGCTTATCGAAATCTGTGCGTACCGTATAATCGTAAACATGGACGGGGTTTTTACCAATAAGGTAAACATCACGGAAAATTCCAGCTGTCCACCACATATCTTGATCTTCGATGTAGGTAGAATCAGCCCATTGCATAACACGAACAGAGAGTAAATTTTTACCCACTTTTACTTGTTCTGAAATATCAAACTCTGCTGTTAGGCGGCTGCCTTTACTGAACCCTACATATTGACCGTTTACATACACTTCAAAATAGGTTTCAACGCCATCGAATTTGATGATTGTTTGTTGTTCATCCCATGCGTCACCCAATGTGAAAGTACGTTGGTATGCACCTGTTGGGTTGTTAGTCGGAACAAAAGGAACATCAATAGGGAAAGGAAAGCCTTCATCAGTGTATTGAAGCTTACCATGACCTTCCATTTGCCACATGTTCGGAACTTGAATGCTATCCCACTCTGCCATTTCTTGATTGTAAAATTCATCAGGAACAAGCATTGGATTATTGAAAAAATTAAATGTCCACTGTCCACTGAGCAGCATGAAGTGGCTACTTAGATTACGTTGAAAACTCTTAGCTTTATTTAATGCGTCGTAAGAGAAGAAGTAAGCGCGTGGCGCTATTCTATTTTCGCTAAGATGGTTAAAGTTTTCCCAGTTATTCACAATGCCTCCCAGACATATCTTTATAATCTGAGAATCATATTAGTTAAAGTTTTAGTAAAATAAATTGGTAAAGCTATTTTACTTTAACTTGGTCACATTTTGTTCTTGGGTTTGTGAGTCGATTAACATTCTGGGCGGGAAAGAATATGAGCACTTGGCATATTAAAGGGTGGCTGGAGTGAAAAAATCGACTGGTCGATGGTTTAATGTACGCGAAAGGTATACTTTTTGGTGGTTATTAAGGGAAATGTTTGTTGATAGCTATTAAGAGTACTTTCTGGGTGGAGTTATACTTTAAGGTGAATGTTGATTAAGTTTTAGTAAAATACGAATGTAATAGATGAGTAAGTCTTCTTTTTAACTCAGTTAGAGTCTATTCTCTGGTCTGTCTAAGATTTTGCGATAGGCATAAAAAATGGCACAAAAGTACCATTCGTATTGAAGCAGAGATAAGCTGTTACTTTTTCGTTGTATCTCTTAATCTAAGCTTGCTGGGTACATAAGAGCGAATAGGGATTGTGCGGCCATCTCGGCTGCGTTCCATCAGCAAATTAACGCCTTGACTGCCCATTAACTCAGAATGAATTCTAAAGGTAGACAATGAAGGGAAGGTGAACTTTGCTGTGGGTATATCATTCACACTAATCAGAGTTATATCTTCTGGTATAGAGAGACCTTGCTCATGAATGGCACGCAAAACCCCAATTGCAATAGAATCTGAAGCAATAAACAATGCTTTAGGATGATCACCAGCGAGCATCTTTTTCGCCAGTTTATAGCCTGATGAACTAGTAAAGTCCCCGCGATGGATATCAGCAGAAGAGACTACGCCTTTAAGTTGACCGTATTCGGTAAAAGCAACTTCTCGCACATCAGACTTATTGGCACTGTCTTGCCCACCAATGAATCCAATACGATTGTAATTTTGCGCGATAAAGAAATTAATGACTTCTTGACTGATACGAGCAAGGTCGATATCGACAGAATCGAAGTCTTGATCAAAATCGGTATAGTCTACGTAAGCAATATTTGTAGATAGCGATTTTACTGCTGACAGTTGTTCATTGGGTAAGCGACCTACTAACAATATGCCATCGATATGTTTGAGTTTATTATTAACCTTCGATTCGTACACATTGGTAAGACTAATGCCCAATTTTTCGCATTGAGTTTCAATACCATGACGAATAGATAAATAATAAGGGTCGTTGAACTCAACATCTTGTTTGTAGTTGTATATAGCAAGAACGTTAAGGCGCTGTTTAGTGCTAACTTTACGCGATGATGATGTTTTATATTCAAGCTTTTCTGCAATCTCAAATATTCTACGCTTTGTTTCTTCTTTTACACTGAGGCTAGGATCATCATTCAATACTCTCGAAACCGTGGCGAGCGATACGCCAGCTTCGTTTGCTATTTCCTTTAACGTTGCCATTCTTCCCTCCAGGGCGTTTATGCGCATTTACGGTTATCAGATAGAGGATGAACATGCTTGTTGATGCGAGCTTAAATTACCTGTTAAGAATGCGATCTATCCGTAAACGTACTTATTATCAAAGCGCTGCATTTTATATGTATAGAAATACGCCGAAAGGTATTTTATGACGTTTTAGTAAAATTATCGACACCCTTAGGTGCTTTTTACTCGTGTTTATGGCGATTTTTTTGTATTTAATCAGCATAACTAGCCAGTGATAATGCAGTTAATCGTTTACATTATTTGTCGAAAGATAATGAATCCTACTTATTCTCTTTTTACATCCTTCTTTATTATCCCTTTATTTCTTCGAACTATCATGTTTTTCCACAGAATCATGACGCTTTTTATTCTGTGGAAACGTTTACACAAGTGTGGTTTTGATCACGGATCTCAGGGCGTTTTGCTTGGTACACTTTTTAGCAGTTAATCGTTAATCAAGATTTGGAGAGAGATTGTGAAAGTATTAGTTACTGGTGGAATGGGTTATATCGGCAGCCATACGTGTGTGCAAATGATTAATGCAGGGCTAGAGCCGATTATTCTCGATAACTTATCAAACAGTAATTCAGCAGTACTTGAAAGAGTGCATGCATTAACTGGTGTAACGCCTCTATTTTATGAAGGTGATGTGCGTAACCAGACAATACTTTCGCAAATCTTTAGCGAGCAAAAAATTGATTCTGTTATTCACTTTGCTGGCTTGAAAGCCGTTGGTGAATCGGTAGAAAAGCCCCTTGAATATTATGATAACAACGTTCACGGCACGCTTGTGCTTGTCGATGAAATGGCGAAAGCGAATGTGAAAAGCCTTGTCTTTAGTTCTTCGGCAACGGTTTATGGTGATCCGTCTGAAATGCCTATTAACGAATCGACCCCTACAGGCGATGTCACTAATCCATATGGGCGTAGTAAATATATGGTTGAAGAATGCTTGCGTGATATCCATTTTGCCGATCCGACATGGAGCATTACGTTACTGCGCTATTTTAATCCAGTTGGTGCACACCCGTCAGGTTCTATGGGCGAAGATCCACAAGGCATTCCTAATAATTTAATGCCATTTATTGCGCAAGTTGCTGTTGGTCGCCGTGAGTACTTATCTGTCTTCGGTGATGATTATCCAACTCCCGATGGTACAGGCGTTCGTGACTATATTCATGTTATGGATTTATCGGACGGTCACATAGCTGCGCTAAATGTTGTTGGACAACAATCAGGTTTGCATATCTACAACCTAGGCACAGGGCAGGGTAGTAGCGTATTAGAAATGGTAAATGCATTCAGCCTAGCGTGTGGTCATGATATTGCTTATAAAATTTGTCCTCGCCGTTCAGGTGATATCGCAGAGTGTTGGGCTAATACGCAAAAAGCAGAGCAAGAATTAGGTTGGAAAGCCCACTACAAGATTACCGATATGGCACAAGATACGTGGCGTTGGCAGTCAGAAAACCCTCAGGGGTATTAAACCCCATTTTTAGCAATATATTTAAGCAGTAGGGCTAGATGCGTGAACCGCATTTATTGTGTCCATTTAAGTCCTGCTTCGCACAACTTTGAATAGGCAATTTTGATTATGTCGAATATTGATTCGAGCACTAATTTGAACGGCGAGACTTTTGACGCAACCGATCACCCGCACCGTCGTTATAACCCATTAACAGGTCAATGGATTTTAGTTTCGCCACACCGTGCAAAGCGCCCTTGGCAAGGGGCTGATGAAACGCCAGAACCCGCTGTTGATACCCAATATGATAGCGGATGTTTTTTATGCCCAACGAATACTCGAGTGTCTGGTGATAAAAACCCAGATTATACTGGCACCTACGTATTTAATAATGATCACGCTGCGTTAACGGTGGATACACCAGACGCACCGCAATCTGATAATCCATTATTTCGCAGCGAGAGTGCCCGTGGGCTTAGCCGCGTAGTGTGTTTCTCTCCCGATCATAGCAAGACATTACCAGAATTATCTGTGTCAGCTATTCGTAGCGTTATTGACACATGGAACGAACAGATTGAAGAGCTGGGGCAAGATTATATTTGGGTTCAAGCTTTTGAAAATAAAGGTTCAGCGATGGGCTGCTCTCAACCTCATCCGCATGGACAAATCTGGGCTAACAGCTTTTTACCCAATGAGATCTCCCGTAAAGACGACAATTTAAGAGCGTATTATCAGAAAAACGGTACGAATTTACTGGTTGATTACGTTAACAGTGAAATGAAAGACGGATCTCGTACCGTGGTTGAAACTGAACATTGGATTGCTGTTGTACCTTATTGGGCTGCATGGCCATTTGAAACAATGTTAATGCCTAAAACGCATGTACGTCGTATGAATGAATTAACGAATGAGCAACGTGATGATCTTGCGTTAGCCATGAAAAAGCTGACTAGCCGTTACGACAATCTGTTTAAGTGCTCGTTCCCGTATTCGATGGGTTGGCATTACGCTCCTTTCTTTAAAGAAGATGAGGGTGGCGATACAAACATCGAACATTGGCAGCTGCACGCACTGTTTTATCCGCCTCTTTTGCGCTCTGCGACCGTGCGTAAATTTATGGTGGGGTATGAAATGTTAGCCGAAAGCCAACGTGATTTAACCGCAGAGCAAGCAGCAGAAAAATTACGTGCACTAAGCGATATTCATTTTCGTGAACAATAGCAGTGAATCGCAACGTTAACCCATATTCAACAGATTATTAGGTAGTAAGAACATGACAAAAAACAATAAATCTCAAGCCTTAATTCATAGCGTAACGTCTGTATTCACTGATGTATTGGGATATGCGCCAAGAAAAATCATTCAAGCACCGGGTCGTGTAAACCTTATTGGTGAACATACAGATTATAATGACGGCTTTGTATTACCGTGTGCGATTGATTATCAAACCATTGTGGCAGCTTCATGCCGTGAAGACAGTATCGTTCGTGTTGTTGCTGTTGATTACAGCAATGAAGTGAAAGAGTTTGATATTTCCCAACCGATTACCTTTGATCAAGACTGCATGTGGATTAATTATGTGAAAGGTGTAGTGAAATGCTTATTAGATCGTGGTTATGAATTTAATGGTGCAGACATCACGGTAAGCGGAAATGTTCCTCAAGGTGCTGGGTTAAGTTCATCTGCTGCGCTTGAAGTTGTGATTGGTCAAACATTTAAAACGCTTTATAACTTAACGATTACTCAGCAAGACATTGCTTTAAATGGCCAACAAGCTGAAAACCAATTTGTAGGCTGTAATTGCGGCATTATGGATCAATTAATCTCTGCAGAAGGTAAAGCAAACCATGCACTATTAATTGATTGTCGAACGCTCGATACGACACCTGTATCTATGCCTGAAGACATGGCTGTGGTTATTATTAACTCAAATAAAAAGCGCGGCTTAGTAGACAGTGAATACAATACACGTCGTGAGCAGTGTGAAGAAGCAGCGCGTGTTTTTGGCGTAAAAGCGCTACGTGATGTCACCATCGATCAGTTTAATGAACGTGTGAATGAGCTTGATGAAATGGTGGCGAAGCGTGCGCGTCACGTGATTACCGAAAATGATCGTACTGAACAAGCGGCGCTGGCATTGAGTGCTGATGACATCAAACTGATGGGGCGTTTAATGGCAGATTCTCATGCCTCTATGCGCGATGATTTTGAAATCACGGTACGCGAAGTTGATGTGTTAGTTGATATGGTTAAAGAATGCATTGGTGAGGACGGTGGTGTGCGTATGACTGGCGGTGGTTTTGGTGGTTGTATTGTCGCGATTATGCCACCAGCCATGGTGGATAGTGTTAAAGCGGTTGTAGAAGCAAGATATGAAGCTGAAACAGGGCTAAAAGAATCTATTTACGTGTGTAAAGCCATGCCTGGTGCTGGTGAGGTCGTCGGTATTACAGCACTTGAATCAGTAACGGCTTAATAAGGACTGATGATGAGTAATACATTGCATCAATCCATGACACAGGATATTGCCTTTGATGGCAGCCCCGCGAAGATTTTCACGTTAACAAACAGTAATGGTATGTCGGCATCGTTTATGGATATCGGCGCTACATGGCTAAGTTGTTGTGTAGATCTTGGTGAAACGACCCGAGAAGTGCTGCTAGGTGTTTCTACGATGAAGCAACATCAGCAGCAACAAGCCTATTTAGGGGCAACTGTGGGTCGTTATGCGAATCGCATTGAATCTGGCAGATTTGTTATTAATGATGAAACGCACCAAGTGTTAACGAATCAAGCGGGTAATTGTTTGCATGGTGGGCCTGATAGTTTTACTCATCGTCGCTGGCTGGCTGAACAAGCCTGTGAGCAAACGATAGTCTTTACACTTGAATCACCTGATGGTGATCAAGGTTTTCCAGGTAAGGTCAATGCGTCTGTTTGTTATAGCCTAACAGATAAAAATGAAGTGGTTATCGCTTATAGTGCAACAACCGATAAAGCATGCCCGATCAATCTGACGAATCATGCTTACTTTAATTTATTAGGGGCAGATTCACAGTCAGATTGTCTTGGTCACTCGCTCATGATTCATGCTTCACAGTATTTACCTTCTGATAAGAAAGGCATTCCGGTTGGTGAATTAAAAGATGTACAGGGTACGAGCTTTGACTTCAGGCAATCAAAGGAATTGAAGCAAGATTTTATGGCAGACCACGATCAGCAATTAGCCGCGGGTTATGATCATTCTTTTTTATTGGAAACAGAATGTCATCAAGGCAAAGCAACGGCAGCAAGCGTGACTTCGCCAGATGGAAAATTACGATTAGAATTACAAACCACAAAGCCAGCTATACAGCTTTATACCGGTAATTATTTAGCGGGTTGTCCGAACCGAGAAGGAAGTGAATATGTCAATTATGCTGGTTTTGCGCTAGAAACCCAATATTTACCAGATTCCCCCAATCATCCTGAGTGGCAACAACCTTCTTGTATTGTACACCCTGAACAAATGTACAAGCATCAAACAACGTATCGATTTTTGGTTGTGTAGCTATACCTAGTTAAAAGCCATACCCTAAATAGAAAGGAGCCTCGACAATGAATGTTAAGGCTTTTTGTTATCAATTCGCTAACTAGCTTTTTATTTTATCGACTGATAAGCGGCGCACTAATGTTGGCATGAACATATGTGTATCTGTATCTACTTTCCCTGGCTCAATTGGTTGATTCTTATTGGCTAATTTTAGTGATAATTGAGCAGCATGCTCAGCCATCATTTGAATAGGGTAGCGAATAGTCGTTAATTTTGGATGTAAGTATTTTGCTATTAATCCATCATCGAAACCAATGAGTGACATGTGTTCAGGTGCTTGAATCCCATTTTCTTCCAGAATAGACAGTGAGCCTGCTGCCATATAGTCGTTATAAGCGACAACAGCGGTAATCGGTAGGTTTTTAGCGAGTAAGTTAGTCATTGCTTGCTCGCCACCTTGCTCGTCTGGGCTGCCATATTCAATATAGCTCTCAGGTTGATGTAAGCCGTGTGCTTTAAGGGCTTCTTGGTAGCCGGCTTTTCGTTGTTCCGCATCTTCAATTTGGTGGTTTGAACAGACATAGCCAATATGCTGGTGGCCATGACGAATCAAATATTCCGTCGCAAGATAAGAGCCTTTGTGATTATCTAGCGCGATACACTTTTCGGCAATTTCTGGGATATATCGGTTAATCAGAACGAACCCTGATACTTCTTTAGCGTAGGCAATAAGTTCTTCATTAGATAAGCCCTTACTGTGAATAACTAATGATTCACAACGGCTATTTATTAATAACTCGATTGAATCACGTTCAGTATCTGCATCGTGATAACCATTACCAATAAGAATATGTTTACCGTTGTTGCGTGCCACACCATCGATGGATTTAACCATTGAACCAAAGAAAGGGTCGGATACATCACCAACCAATACCCCTAGTGTATTCGTCGATTGACTAACCAGTGCTCGTGCATTGGCATTCGGGCGATAACCCAGTTTGCGCATGGCAATACTAACAGCATCAATAGCAGATTTACTTGCCTTGGGTGACTTGTTAATAACACGTGAAACCGTAGCGACAGAAACACCTGCTTCTTTTGCTACATCTTTAATAGTTGCCATACATTATCCCAATAAATATCAGTATTCTTTTTGCCTATGCCATTTAACAACGGTTGTGAAAATAACGCAAATAGAGATCATGAAATTGATAGGCTGGTTGTATAGTATTCCTTGTAAATCAGTACTGAAAGGCGATGTAAGCGTTATCATTAAAATCTATTGGAACAATGGAATGAACAATAAGCAGCCTAAAGTGACTACTTATTGTTTGCTATTTTATACCAGTAATGTTGAACGTTAGGATAGCTTGAAGCGACTAACTAATTTATTAAGTTGGTTATTGGCTTCAGATAACGAATGGCTGGATGTTGTTGTTTGCTGAGCGCTTTCTGTTAGCATTTGAATCATATTTTGAATCTGGCTCATGTTGTGGTTTATTTCTTCAGTAACGGAACTCTGCTCTTCCGCTGCTGTTGCTATATGCGAGTTTAAATCATTGATTTCACCTATTGAGGTCATCATTTCATCTAGCCCTCCATTGACTTGCTCAGTATCATCAACAACGACCTCACAACGTGTTTTTGTATTGTTCATGGCTGTTACAACGGTTGTAACCCCAGCTTGAAGGTGGGTTAACATCTCATTGATTTCAGCAGTGCTATTTTGTGTACGAGCAGCAAGTGCACGTACTTCATCAGCAACAACCGCAAACCCTCTACCTTGATCGCCGGCTCGTGCGGCTTCAATTGCAGCGTTAAGTGCCAATAGATTAGTTTGCTCTGCGATATCACGAATTACGTTAAGTACCGTGCTTATTTTCTGAGTCTCATTGCTCATCTCGGTAACATTTTCTGACGCGGTTTTAATTTGCGTCATTAATAGAGCAACGCTGTCGGTTGCTTTGTTAACGGCTGCTTTTGATTGGTCGGCAGCAACTGTGGCGCTATGGGTATTGGTAACGGTATTGGTGGTATTACGTGCAACTTCTTCTGCTGTAGAAGCCATTTCATTTATGGCTGTAATAACCTGCATTGTTTCATTGGCGTGGCGATCAACAATATCGTGGTTAATTTGGCTTTGATTTTTGACTTCGTCGATAATGCTTGAAATTTGATTACTTGAATTGGATACAGAGTCCATCATCTCTCGTAGATAGATAATGAAATGATTGACGGATACGGCAATACCTCCAACTTCATCGTTTTTATTAATTTTAATTTCAGCGGTTAAATCGGCGTCGCCCGATGATAGAGCTTCAATATTATTCCTTAATGCTTCGAGGCGTCGGGCTAGTTGTGAGAAGGCAATAAAGCAAAAGAGAATAATAGCAGCAGCAATAGGAAGTTGAATTGAAGCCAGAGTGACTAGAATTGAGTGAGTCGTTGATTCGAGTAGGGTCGTTTGAGTGCTAAATGCGACGGTCCATGGCGTTCCTGAAATTCGATGCATGAATAACGTATAATTAACCCCATTATTATCATAACGAACTTGCAGTGGTTTATTGTCTGTTACCTGAGAAAGGTTACGGCTAATATTCGCAGCAAAAGGTGACTCTTGAGCAATAGATGAAAGATTATCAAGTATGAGTGAGCGGTTAATACTACGTGTATTGTTGAGTATTTTACCGTCAGATTCGATGATGAGAATATCACCATTTAATGCCTGTTCTTTCTCTTCGACAAGGTCATTGAAGAAACCTAATGTTAGATCAATTGTTGCAATGCCGTATTGTTTACCTTCTTTCAAAATAGACATAGCGCAATTTGTTCTTGCCTCAGCACTGGCCGAGTCCTTATAAGCTGGTGCCCAAGCACATTGTCCTTGAGGTGCGGCTAAGCCATTTTTGTACCAGCCTTGTTCGTAATAATTAAGTGAATCAGCAGAATTCCAGTAAGTATTTTCAATTAGCTTATTACTGGCGTCACGGTGATAAAAGGTACTGTATTTATCAATGCCTTGTTGGCGCTGCTCTGGTAACGGCCAAATACCGCCACCAAATACCTGAGTTTTTCCGTATTGATCAACTAATCCCGGTAAAATTTGATCGATCTGTTCACTTGAAACTAATGCAATGGTTTGGGTGATAGTACGTTGTTGTGCTTGAACCTGTTCGAGTTCTGTGAAAATGTCACTATTAAGGTCTTGGAGTGTGTTTTTTATAATCGTTTCTTCATTGGTAACTAATTTCGGTGAAACCCAATAGTTGATGCCCAATGTGGTGACTAACCCGATAAATAGCATAAATACTGTAAAATAAAGTGGGTATATATATCGAATAGACTTCATGTTCCTTGTCCTCATTTTCGTTCCTATTTTCAGTCAGCCTGATAATTATTATTGTTTTATGATGGTCGTTTAAGTCTCATATGAAGGAAAAACAGACTTATCAATCATCTTTGTTTTCGAAATAACCCGTAATTACTTCAAATTCGAACGTGTCATGCTAGATGATAAATATAATAATGTATGTGATTCAAGCTTATGTTTTGTAATGTTTGAGGGATGAAGACGCAGGTAACAATGTTCAGGTGGAATAATCTAGACATCATACAATGTGCTGTACCATTTAATGGCTGTATCGTAAAAACAGCAATAGAGATCACAGAACTGACAGGGAAGTAACCCAATATCCCTTGCAAAAAAGCGTTTAAATGATAATGTAAACGTTACCACCAAATCCTGTCGGAGTAATGAAATGGACACTATCACTTATCCAGATTTTGCAAAGTTAGATATACGCGTGGGCAAAATTATTGAAGTCGCTCGCCACCAAAATGCAGATAAACTGTATATCGTACAAATCGATGTAGGTGAGAAAACCCTGCAAACAGTGACTAGCCTTGTACCTTATTACACCGAAGAAGAATTGATGGGTAAGCAGGTTGTGGTACTGACAAATTTAGCAAAAGCAAAAATGCGCGGTGAAACATCCGAATGTATGTTGTTGTGTGCAGAAACGGATGATGAATCAGAGAGTGTACTTTTAACACCTGAGCGTCTTATGCCTGCTGGTGTGAAAATCGTTTAATACATGAAAAAAGCCCCTCCAGCTTTGTTATGAGGGGCTTTTTAGTATCAGGTCTGTGAGGGTGTACTTTGCTTAATGAGCAACCTCAAACGCCAACGCTTTCTTTTCAACTTGGCGGAAAATCAGCGTTAGAATGCCATTCACAGCAAGGTAGAATACGCCTGCAACACTGAACACGACTAAAGTGTCATAGGTCTGGGCGTTAATACGTTGTGCGTAACCCATCAGATCCATAATCGTGATCGTGCTGGCTAGCGACGTTCCTTTAAAAACCAAGATAACTTCATTCGAATAAGCCGGTATTGCACGACGAATGGCAAAGGGTAATAAAACGCGTAGTGTCGCGACTTTATCCATGCCTAGTGCACGGCATGCTTGCCATTGACCAGAAGGAATGGCGTTGAAAGCCCCTTTAAACAACTGTGTGCTGTATGCCGCCGTATTTAATGCCAAGGCTAACATCGCACAGAACCAAGGTTGGCTTAACCAACTCCAAAGAAAGCTTTCGCGTACTGCTTCAAATTGCCCTGGGCCGTAATAAATCAAGAATATTTGAACCAGCAGTGGTGTGCCTGTGAACAATGTAATAATGCCACGGCTGATCCAATGTAAACCCGTTGTTCGCATGATCAGTGTTAATGTCATTAATAACGCAAGCGTACAACCTACTAATAGAGAAACGGCTGTCAGTTCAAGACTTGTTGCCAAACCACCTAGCATTTGCCAAACATGTTGTTCATTCATGCGGTTGCTCCTTGTGGTGCGCTAAGGCCTTGAACAGTAAATTTCTTATCAATTACTTTAACCGCACGTTGTGTAATCAGTGTAATCACCAAATAAATAGCAGCAGCAGTGGCATACCAAGTAAAGGCTTCATGCGTTGCAGCAGAAGTGAGCTGTGCTTGTTTAAGTAAATCGGTTACGCCAATTAATGATACTAAGGCTGTATCTTTCAGCAGTACTAACCACTGGTTAGTCAAACCGGGTAGGGCATGCCTAACCGCTTGTGGCAAAATAATGCGAAAAAAACTATGTGCTTTACTTATACCAAGAGCACTTGCTGCTTCACGTTGACCATTATTCACCGCTTTTAATGCGCCACGTATCGTTTGAGCAGCATAAGAAGCAAAGATGAGTGACAAGGCAACGACTCCTGATACGAATGGGCTGATATCAACATAGTCACCTGTGATCATAAAGAGCACCTGACCTGAGCCGAAAAAGATAAACAGCACCACTAATATTTCAGGTAAACCACGAAGAATTGTAACGAATGCAGTTGTCGGCCAAGCTACAAGGCGGCTACGAGACATCTCGCCACTTGCAAAAATAACAGCTAAAACTAAGCCGACTAATAAACTGGTAAAAGCCAGCTGGATGGTCATCCAGCTTGCCTCTACGAGTGACATTGAGTAACCCGAAAAAACCATATTACTTACCGAAGTACTTATCGAAAATTTCTTGGTACTGGCCATTCGCTTTCACTGTTTTAAGTGCAGCGTTTAATTGGTTAACCAGCTCTTTATTCTTTTTGTTTACGGCAATACCAAAACCGTTACCAAAGTATTCTTGGTTCGTGACTTGGTCGCCAACGTAAGTGAGTGTGTCGTTCTTTTTAAACCATTCAGCAACAACGGCAGTATCACCAAAGACAGAATCGATACGACCATTTTGCATATCAATAAATGCATCTTGGTAGCTTGCGTATGGCACTGTTGTTACGCCAGCCATTTGATCGATTAAATAACTTTGGTGTGTTGAACCATTTTGTACGCCTACACGCTTACCGCTTAGTGCTGCTTGGTTTGCTACTTTTCCTTCAACGGCAACGAATGCTGCTGAATTATCGTAATAAGGGCTGGTGAAGCTGACTTGCTTTTGACGTGCTTCAGTAATATCAATACCAGAGATAGCCGCATCGTAACGCTTAAATTTAAGTGCTGGAATTAAACTGTCGAATGCTTGATTGTGAAAGCTACATTTAGCGTCCATTTCTTTACAAAGCGCATTGGCTAAATCAACGTCAAAACCTTGAATTTGATTATTTTCATCTACGTATTCAAACGGAGCATAAGTTGCTTCCATAGCGAATTTAATTTCTGCCTGTGCAGCTGCATTTGCTGAGGCAAGACCAATAAGAGAAGCCAGTAAAATCTTTTTCATCGCGATACTCCGTGTATTCGTTTTTTAGGCATAGAAGAGCTTTCAGCCAAAATAAATGGTAAATTTAAAAGGGTAATTAGTGGGCTAGGTATTCTGCGAACTCAGGGGTAGCCGGAGTAATGAATGCCTCTTTTGTGCCATGCTCTACGATGTATCCTTTTTCAAGATACAGAACATGACTTGCAATTTTTTTTGCAAAATCGACTTCATGGGTCACAACAACTTGTGTGATGCCAGTTTCGCTTAATTCGTTAATGATCTTGACGATCTGATTGGTGATCTCAGGGTCAAGTGCCGCTGTTGGTTCATCAAATAACAACACGTCAGGTTTCATCATTAGTGCGCGGGCAATCGCGACACGTTGTTGTTGGCCACCAGATAATTGCATTGGCCATGCATCTGCTTTATCTGCCAATTGCAATGTTGCCAGAATTTGCATTGCTTCTTTTATTGCTTGATCTTTATTTAGCCCAGCAACTTTAACGGGCGCTTCAATAAGGTTCTCTATGACTGTCATGTGTGGCCATAGGTTGTATTGCTGAAAAACCATACCGACTTTACGACGTAATTTAAGCCCGTCTTTTTCTTGTACTTCAGTGGCGAAGTTAAAAAACGCATCAGCGATATTCAACTCACCGCTGCTTGCTGTTTCTAACAGGTTCAATACACGAAGTAGAGAGCTTTTGCCTGCACCGCTTGGACCTAACAACACAAGGGTTTCACCTGTATTACACGTGAAGTTCACATCATGAAGAACTTGTGTGTTGCCGTAGAACTTATTGATATCGCTTACTTGAATACTCATGCTGACTTACTGCATTAATCGTCACTGGAGTCTTATACTACCCATGGTGGGTTGTTATGCAAGAAAAATGTATAAAAAATCTATTTTGTTAAATTATTGCTTCTATATTGTTCGTTTTTTGGTGTTATCTACTGGTTTAACCTGCTGTTTGGACGTTATTTATACTTTATATTGTTAATGGAAGATATGGCTGTGATTTACGGTAAGAAAAACCATGCATTTAATAAGCCTTTTTTAGAAAAGGAGTATGAATTGTCAATATTTATAACTAGCAGAATAATAACAATAAAGTTTTGATGCATGGTTTGTATTATTTTCTGTCATATGCATATTTATTTTCTTTTAACCGAATGGTACGTAAAGCAAACGAGGCTTGATAGAAGAGGGAAAAGAATGAGTTTTGTGATATTTCCAGAGGGGGAACAACTCACATGCTGTTTATTTTAAGCTGCTTCATTGAGTTACGTTGGTAAAGTCAGGCATAGTGTTTATATAACAGTGTTTATATAAATAAAATGGCTGAGGAGTACATAAATGGATTTAACTAAATACAAAGGCATTATTTTCGATATGGATGGCACGTTAGTCGATTCAATGCCAGCACACTTAAGTGCATGGAAAGAGACATGTGAAGCGTTTGATGTTCCATTTGATCGGGAGTGGTTTTATACCTTAGGGGGAATGCCAACCATTAAAACTGCGTATGCAATTAATGAGAAATATCAATTAGACTGTGACCCGGTATTATTAGCCGAAAGTAAGCTGCGTGTTTTTGATGATATACCCCACAAAGGAGACATCATTCCAGCAACGTTTGACGTGCTAAAGCAACAAAAAGCATTATCTAAAAAGATTGCGATTGGTACAGGGTGCCAGCGTCGTCATGCTGATGAGTTACTGGTAGTAACGGGTTTAATGCCTTACCTTGATGCGGTGGTTACCTCTAATGATGTTGAAAATCATAAGCCCAATCCAGATACATTTTTAGAGGCTGCCAAGCGTATTGGAATAGAGCCCAAAGATTGCATTGTTTTTGAAGATACAGAACTAGGTCGATCTGCCGCTATTTCAGCTGGTATGGATTGCTATTTAGTTACTGACGGTCAGATTGCTGAGTTTAAATCTGCATAATGTCTTCAGACAAGTAGCTTGTACCCGACAGGTCTCTCGCAACTTTTATCGCTATCCGTTATTCTTACCGCTCAACAAGCAGCAATGATGACGCAATGACAAATAAAGATAATAAGCAAGAACCTCGCAACAGTAAATTATCGCCTGACGGTCATAGAAAAGGTAACCGAAAAGATGAACAATATGGTATGTCAGAAGCTCGGTTTTGGACCCAACGTTTAGGTAAAACAGGGATAAGAGCACTACACATTTTAGGAATCGCAGCCTCTAGTGGCGGTATTCTGTATGGTGTCGATAAAGCGTTATGGGTCGGCTGGTGGATGCTTGCGATGTCGACAGGCATGATCATGATGTTAATGGAGATCTTACGTTCTCGATTGTGGCTTATTCAACTCAAAGGGGTGCTTACCTTTGTTAAGCTAAGTTTGTTAGCGTCTTTTTGGGTAATACCACAACACAAGCCTGAGCTTTTTATCACTATATTAGTGATGTCAGTTTTTATCTCTCATGGTCCTGCTGGTTTGCGCCATTATTCCATTTGGCATCGTCGACGTATTGATGAAAAACGAAAGATGAATGGTTAAGCAAAAAAGTGATAAAAAAGTGAAGCTTAACAGTATTTTTTTGCGAAAGTTTTTTCTGCTATTACACTTATACCTAAGAGACTTGTTCTGTGGGAATTTATTATCCTACATCTTGAAGTAACTTGGGATATTAGATAATTAGGAGAGGGTCAGTGAAATCATTGCTCAGTGTTATTGTTGCGCTATTCGTACTTACAGGTTGTTCCAAGTCAGTGGATCAGCAAGCAGATGATTACGTTGATGTAAGCTATACCTTATGCGGTACAAAGGTTAAGGCATTTTCTCAAGGAGATGATGGTAAAATCCGTGTTATCTGTGAAAACGACAGCTATTTTGTGGTAAAAAATCAAGATACATTAGCTTATATGCATGAATTAAACGGTGCTTATTGTTTAGGGCTAGGTTTTGCTGTGTTCACCGAGCGGAGTAATTATTATACATTTACTTGCTCAAACGATAAAAATTTCAACATACCCAAATGATTTTAATGTTATAAAAGCCGCATTTATTCGCGGCTTTTTTATTTATATTGGTTGTTCTTTTGCGGATTAACTGACGTTATTTAAGCGGTATACCCTGGTGCTAAAGTTGCGCTATTGACTTGGTATAAGGCTTGATGATTTCCCAATGCCAGCTGGTATCCTACAGTTTTATGCAAACTTCTATTTTTACTGCAATCTACTTCCCATTTACGAAGTAAATAACCCGCTAAAGCTGCGCGAGTTTCAATTACTCTTTTTCCATCCACCATTTCATAATCTAGCTCGATAGCTTCAGGATTTTTTTGCTCAGGGTGGGGGATTAATTCTAGGTCAATAAATTTTTGCCACTGGCGATCTTCAGCAATAAGCTCGTGGTTGTGTGGTGCATCAATGAGTATGTTTGCACTGACAACACGATTACATACCACATCCATAAAGCGATCATTTTTGCGATCAAACGAACGCACATGCCAGCGGTTTCCTGAATCAACAAGACTGTGTGGCGCGATAATACGGCGGGATTTACCACTGGAAGTTGAAATGTATTCTACTTCAATTAATTTGTTTCTATAAATCCCTTCACATAACACAGCCATAATTGGTGTTTTGGGTAGGGTGAGTAATTGAGGTGATTCACAGCAGATTGGAAACGCTTGATGGCCAGAAAATCCATCACCATAACCTAGAGACACTGTTGCTAGCGTTTTTTCTAGATCGAGTGTAAACATTGGCGAGAAGGCATCTTGTTTATAGTATTTCTTCGATCGCATATCTAACTTTAGATTGTCTGGCAAAATTTCTTTATATAAGGCTAAATCACGAGTTGTTGCTGCGTGACCCACTGCAAACCTATCTATCAAATCTTTACGTGTAACTTCACCAAGAAAATACAGTGCAAAATCAATAAACGCCAAACGTTCTCGTTGAGCTGAACCAATGGTGTTTAGCTTCTGAGTAATGTCTTGCGGCTGTTCGTGAAGTTGAAAAGTCATGGTTATTTATCCAGTGGTTTTGTTAATCGACACTATATACCTAAAATCAGTAGATGCAATACTGGAAAAGTAAAATCACGATGATCTTCAAAAAAGTCATTAGTGCTGTTCTCTTCTTTAGGGATCAATATCTGACTTTGTTCTTATTCATTGCCAATAGTTTGATTTTTGTTTTAAGGGTAATTAATTTTCAAGTAAAATATTAAGCATATTGATTTTTCATGTTGTTGATTATATGTACGCTACAAATGCTAATTAAAAGTTTGAGATTTGTATGCAATAGAGAATTGCCAATATACCTAGTTATTGTAGGGTTACTAGCTGGCTTATATTAAGAATATGATATAATTAATAAATTCAAAGCTGTCAATATATCGACTTGAAAGGTCAACTTAGAAAGTGTTACTTTACGCTGGTGAATGGTTATTCCATTGGAAGAAATAGCGCATGACTTATTCAAGGATAGACATAACAAAATAGGAACAAGTGTGGAAATATCTCGCAACCAATTGAAGCAGACGTTAGATGTATTGAGCCAAGGCTATGTGTGTTTAGATGAAAACCTAAGACAAGGCGTATTGGTTTATATTGAAAGTCAGCTAATAGAACAAACGGTTGAAAGAGATCAATACTTGTCTTTAGAATGTTTTCATTGCGATTATCCATATGCCCGCATGGGCTCAGCAACAGATATTGATTTCTTTAACGGTCAGGAAATGCCGAAAGAGGATAAGCCGTTTATTGGTGATCGCTTCAATACAATTGATATACGTATTTGTTCTGTTGTGGGAACTCATTTGTCAAAACCTGTTTACCGTTGGAAAACGATAGGGCGCTTTCAAGAACATGAGATATTAGAGGCAATCAATGCTTTGATAGTATCGTTAGGATCTGATGAATATTTTAGTTACTGCGCAAGCTGCCTTGAAGTTAGGCCAACAGGTTCTTTAAATAACAATACTTGTGACTGTGGTATAGAAACAGTGCAAAACATATCTGAGTTTAAAGCCAATCATTTAAGCGCTGCATATTAACTTGCTGCGTACCCCCTTATATATCTAAAAGAAAAGCTCTCTGCTATTTTGTCTAAATGATCGAGCAGAGATCTTTTTCTTTTCTGATAATGATATCCAAGCTACTTTAAGAAAATCAGTAATTAGCAAGACGTTCTGCTAATAAGTCGACAAAACCTTGACGATTTACATCAAACAGCACCGTTGTATTGATTGGGTTATCGGTTAACTGATAGCGATCGACGACTGTCATACCTAATGTATGGCTTCCTTGTGTTTCAATACCTACCCAGCAATTGATAGATGCAAACAGTTCTGGTTCCAATAACCAAGCAATGGTACAAGGATCGTGCAAAGGTGCCCCTTCAAATCCCCATTTTGGATCGCGATGATAAATCATAAAGAAATCAAGTAATTCAGCAGTCACTTGAGCAACCGGATTGTCTATTTTACGAATTTTCTCAATATCTTCATCCATGATTTGTGCTCTGTGAGTAACATCTAAACCGCACATAGTGATAGGAATGCCCGATTTAAATACAATATCAGCCGCTTCGGGATCAACGTAAATATTAAACTCAGCAGCAGGAGTCCAATTACCAACTTCAGCTGCGCCCCCCATTAACACAATATTATCAATTTTACTGTGCAGCTCACGATGGGTTGCCAGTAACAAGGCAATGTTAGTAAGAGGCCCGGTAGGTACAAGCGTTACGGGTTCTGTCGCTTCTGTCAGTATTTTTGCCATTAGCTCAACGGCGTGACAAGGCTGTGGATCAAATGCAGGTTCGGGCAGTACAGGCCCATCTAATCCTGTTTCACCGTGTACGTTATCTGCAATAATTAAATCACGAGAAAGGGGCTGTAGAGCACCACCTGCGACTGGAATATCGGTTCTGCCAACTAACGTGAGAATGCGTAATGCATTATGCAGGGTTTTTTCGGGGGTTTGATTACCAGCACTGGTAGTAACCGCTTTTATATCGAGCTCTGGGCTAGCACAAGCAAGAATAAGTGCGATCGCATCGTCATGACCAGGATCACAATCGATAATGATAGGGCGAGACATGTTATTTTCCTTTTTAAAGCGAAATCACAAATAAATACTCACATCACTATATCGAGAATAATTAAATCTACTGTGATCCCATTAGCAATAACACATCTTTTAAATCATGGGGTTAGAGTTATAGTTCCGATTATGTGTCTTGTAATGCATTTCACAAAAACTGATAAAGAACACAATAACTCGTGTTATATGTTACAAAAAAATACTAAATCTTATTCATTTAGCCCTATCACTTTCCTATATTCCGTCTCTGTTGCAACATCGAGTTTGTCTGCCCGATCAAGAAAGACAATACCATTTAAATGATCGAGCTCGTGTTGGAATATTCTCGCAATAAAACCAGTGAATTCAGTTTCAATGACATCACCTAAGACATTGAGATAATTAACTCGGATGTGTGTGTAACGATTTACCTTTGCCCTAATACCCGGAATACTTAAACAACCTTCCCAGTCTTTTTCCATTAAATCACTGTGCCATAATAGTTCAGGGTTTATCATGATGGTTGGCTCCATCAGTGGTGCATGTGGGTAACGATCATTAGGGCGAGAAGCGACAATAAAAACACGAAGTGACTCACCAAGTTGTGGTGCAGCAATACCAACGCCTTGGTGCGAAAGCATAATCTGTTCAAGTGATTTAAGTAGAGGTAATGCAGTTTCAATTTGTACTGCTGATAAGGCTTCGGCTGGAACGCGTAAAAGTGGATTGCCGAGTTGTATGATTTCGAGAGATGCCTGCATGCTCTTATCCTATTTATAAATGAATCTATAAAGATAAATTACCGTGTATATTCGAGTGATAGCAAGTAAAGAAAAGGGAAATACAGTAGGAGTAGCAGCGGTAATCTGTATCTTCTTATGCGTAAAGAAGGCTATATAATTACCGCTGTATTTGGTGCAGACCGTTAAGCTGATTGAAGTAATATCTGACCAAGGTGGTTTACAACAAAGGCGGCATCTTGTGCTGCTGCATTGACTTTGGCGATGATCTTTTGAGCACGCTCATCATCACCTTGAAGGCTAGCGACTACTTTTTGATTCATGGCTTCAGCCATATCTGCTTTTTTCTTACAGTCGTTAAATAGCGCAGAAACAAATGAAACTTCTACTTCGCCACCTTTAGTAAACAGCTCACCTGCAATGTTGTAAACAGTGTGAAATTTCTTCGCCATATCCTTTTTATCTGATTGAACATCTTTAGCCCAATCAGCCGCCCAGCCTTTGAAAATTACTGCAATTTGTGAGTTAGGTGCAATGTTAATTTGTTTCATCGAGTGTTTGTCCTTGGGTTTTCAGAGTAGGCATAATAAAGTAGCGGTGAGGCTGTTTAAAGCAATAATATATTCAGGCTATTTAGGTGGTTGAAAAACAAACAGCATAATTTCAAATCAGAGACTTCAGAATATCTTCTCCCCATTAAACATCAATATTGCGAACTAACTTTTTAAGTAGACCGAGCATTTGTTCTTGCTCTTCACTATCGAGAGAGGACAGCATCGATTCATTTATATCAACAGGTATGTGGATTAGTGTACTTTGTAACGCACGCCCTTCATCTGTGAGATAAATACGAAATGAACGGCGGCTTTGTGGATCATCACGGCGTTCGACGAGGTGAAGTCGCTCAAGCTTGTCGATAGTGCGTGTCGTTGTCGAACTTTCAACTTTAGATTTGATAGCGATTTCTCGCTGAGTTACGCCTTCTTCTTCCCATAAACACATAAGAGTCGGCCACAGCGCGATGGTTAAACCATGCTTTTTGAGTTCAGTATCAAAATCATTTTTTAGTTTATTGGCAACGACATTAATAAGCCAACCAAGGCTTGATTGACGGTCGAATGATGTACTCATTATTATGTTCTATCTTCTGAGTTATAGGTGAAATCACTACCCGTACTATAAGGAATAAGTGGATGATAAGCCATATTAAATGCTATGTGTTATTACACGACCCCCGTCATTTTTAGCAATGAATACACTATGCCTACACAGATTAAAAAGCAGTAAAAGGCTAGCCTATTTTGTTTAAATGCAACCATATGTGAACTTGTTACTTGGGCTGAATTGGTTGTCTTGCTAAGATCTGTGCTGGTTGATTGCTTTCCTGTAAACATGGCTTTGACTAAAGGGACATGTTTTAGTTTATAAGAAATGATTGCTAGCAAATGTAAGCCTATTAGAGCAATCAGTAAACGAGCCGTTAATGCATGAACAATCCCTATCAAGTCACTATCAGCTAAGAAAGACGACTCATTTATCCATATATCGAAGACACCCATCAAAATAAAACCCGTTAGGCTTTGAATTAATAGGCAGGTTAGTAGGGTGATAACCATCCAGCCGCCGGCGGGGTTGTGACCGATCGTATGTTTAATTTTACCTGTTAGGTAATGCCACACTATAAGTGGTGAACGTAAGAAGTGGTTGAATCGGCTTGTGTCGCTACCGATAACTCCCCAACATAGACGCCATAAGACTAATATAAGCAACGCTATACCTATGACTTCATGTGGTCCATTTCCACTAAAGCCTGAAGCTAATAACCCTAGGCACAATAGCGCCTGAAGCCAATGGTATAAGCGTGTTGGTAAATCCCATACTTTCATAAAAGTGTTCCGTTAATGAATTCCTCATTAATTTACACTGCAACTGTTGCGTGCGCAATGGTTGCAGTGTAAGTTAATAGTACATCGAGAGAATTGATAGATAGTTCCAAAGACATCTACTCATTATTTATAAAAAGAGGATAAGAATATGTCTGCTCAACCAATAACGAAACACTTGTCGACACGTATCAAAATGGTATTTGCTATGGTACTTGGAAGCGTCAGTGTGGCTGCGATAGCCAATAGTGATACGCAAGTAATCGAAGCTCGTCAGCAGAATTTTGAAACGATAGAGCAAAATATGAAGCCGCTGAATAGCACTTTAAATACCGATCTTATTGATTGGAGCCAATTTAGTGCATTAGCTATCACGAGTCATCAAGCTGCAATCGAGTTACAAAGTGCATTTCCGAAAGGGAGTGATGCTGGTAGCCGCGCCAAATCATCAATATGGAGTAAGCCCGCAAAGTTTAATACCTTGATGTCGCAGATGGAGCAAGGTTATGCCGATATGCTAGAAGCCGCTGAGCGTCAAGATACGGCGTTAGCAAAGCGAGGGATAAAGCAAGTAAGCGGAACGTGTAAAGGATGTCATCGTAAGTATCGTTCGGTTTGGTAACATTGATTGCTTATTTTTATTTACTCAAAAGTTAGTATTAAGGTCAAGAGTAAGGAAATATGATGAGTAAGGTAATAATTAAACGCATACATAAAATGGCAGCGGTTATCGCTTTTCTACTGATAGTTTTATTCTTTGTTAGTAGTTTTATGGTGGATATATCTGGCGATTATGTAGCTATTGCGCAGGTAAAACAGACTATTTTATATAGTGTTGGGTTATTGGTTATCGCAATGATGACAACGGGAATAACTGCGAACAAACTGTATGGCGCGAAAGTTAAGGGGGCATTAGCAGTTAAGCAAAAAAGAATGAAAATTGCTGCCGCTAATGGTGTGGTTATTCTTATACCTGCTGCGATATTTTTAGCGGATTGGTCGGCTGCGGGTCAGTTTGATTCGGTATATTGGACGGTACAGGCTATTGAATTAATTGCAGGGGCGACGAATGCTACTTTATTGGGATTAAATATTCGTGATGGTATTCGATTGTCATATGCTACAAGTTAAAATTTTCCTCTTAGCCATAAGAAAAGGCAGGTGGGGGAACCTGCCTTTGAATATTGTCTAACGTTATTTCCTATCAGGAATCACTGATATTTAATATTACTCTAAGCCTCAGGGTTTATGCATTTGCCGTTACTGCTGAATCACTTTTAGCTTGAGCTAGGTTAGCTTGAATCAGTTGCTCTGCATTATTCATTGCTTCTTTGGTTTTTGTATCGACAATATGCATGCCATCAAAGCGTTGAATCTCTTTAATCGCGACATCGTGCGCAAAGATAACCAGCTCTGCATTCGCGACATCTTTTTCGGTTAATCGGTTTACAATACCGTTAGCACCTTGGGTTTCGACTTTAATTTTAATGCCTAACTTACTGGCTGCTTTTTCTAAACTTTTGGCTGCAAGAAAAGTGTGCGCAACACCTGATGGGCATGATGTAATAGCAAGTACTTGTGCCACACCTTCTTCAGAGATTGATTCAACAGGCGTGTAATTCATTGTCTCGTTTTCATCTTCTTCAGTAACAGGTTTCTTCAGTAAGTTAACGATAAGTGCAGTCACAACTGCGCCTGCAATCGTACCTACAATGTAGCCAATTTTACCGTCTACAACGGGCAGTACAATCCAGCCACCCCAAGGTGCGTGGTTCAACACATTAAACATAAAGCCAGTTACGTTACCCACAATACCACCAACAACAATGGCAGGAATAACACGAATTGGATCCGCTGCAGCAAATGGAATCGCACCTTCGGTAATACCAATCATACCCATGATAGCGGCTGCTTTACCTGCTTCACGCTCATCTTTCTTATAGCGTTTAGGTGATAAAATAGTCGCAAGTGCCATACCCAGTGGTGGAACACAAATCGCGATGCCTACACCACCCATTAACCATGGCTGTGTATCAACTTGGGTTTGCGCAAACAGTGTTGCGACTTTATTAATCGGGCCACCCATATCAAATGCTGTCATACCACCAAGAATCGCACCTAGTAGTACCTTACCGCTGCCAGCCATACCCGCTAGCCATTCATTCATTGATGTCATCATGTGTGCAATGGGTTCACCAATGCCCCACATTACGATACTACATACGATGAATGTACCAATCAGTGGGTAGATAAATATCGAGCCGAGTGACGTCATACTATCAGGCAGCTTAATACGTTTAAGTTGCTGCACAACAAAGCCTGCAATAAAGCCGACGACAATGGCCCCTAAGAATCCCGTATTGTATTGTTGAACGGCAATCCATGAACCAATCATACCTGGTGCTAAACCTGGTTTGTCGGCAATAGAATAAGCAATATAGCCGCCTAAAATAGCGGTAAATAAGGTTAACCCTGCAATACCCATTTCAGCGATGTCTTTTAGTACACCTGTTTCTGGTACTGCACCTTTACCTGAAATCATCACTGATAAAGAAAGTAAAACACCACCGGCGACAATGAATGGAATCATGTGCGACGTACCAAACAACAAATGCTGTTTCATTCGACCTAGTGATGCTTTAAAAGAGGAGGCCGGTACTTCAGGCTGTGTTGGTTGCATAGTTGGTCGTGCTTTTTTCTGTGGTGTTATTTGCGTTAATAACGTGACGGCTTCTTCAGCTGTTTTTGCTGCACGAAGTTTATCTGTGAATCCATCTTCAATTAATTTACTAGAAATTTGTGCTAATACTTCAATGTGGTGATTATCGCCACCATCGGGTGATGCGATCATAAAGAATATATTAGACAGTTCACCATCATCTGCGCCGTACTCTATGCCAGCACGGCTAATGCCGACAGCAACAGCGGGTTTAATAACGGCTGAACTCTTTGCATGAGGAATTGCGATGCCATCTTCAAAACCTGTGCTACTAATGTTTTCTCGTGTCCATACGTCTGATAAATATGCATTTTTATCAGAAATGCATTGAGTGTTCTCAAGAAGGGTAGCCATTTCTACCAGTACATCTTTCTTATTTGTAGCTTTAAGATCTAGGCAAATTAACTCATTGGTTATTAGGGATTCAATCTTCATGATAATTCTCCGTATTAGTCATGCTTGTCTATATATTGAGGCAAAATATAAAACGCAGATATAGGAGAATTCATGCATATACTGGATTTTCGTACCCACAAAATTAAAATGTGATTGAAGTCCTAAATCGTTTGATAATTAACCGAAAAAAACAAGTGTGCTTTTTTACCGAGCAAAGCGACCCGCAATTTAAAGTGTGACAGTGTTCTATAAAACATTATGATTTTGTATAAGGTGAATCCATTTGTTCTTTTGATGGTTAAAACGTATCTTGTCACCAACGTGTGCTTTGAAAGCATTATTTGCGCAGAACGAATACTTTTTCGATTATTAACTGACTTGCCTCGTAGACTGTATGGATGAGTCGTTTAAATGGAGAGACAAAATGACAATTGAAGTCTGGTTAACCTTTTTGCTTGCAGCCATAGTGTTGAGTGTTTCGCCGGGTGCGGGGGCTGTTAACACGATGGCAAATACAATGAAGTATGGCTTCAAAGCCAGTTTAATCGCAAACCTAGGCTTACAAGTGGGCAGTGCATTTAATATTGTAATGGTTGGTTTGGGGTTAGGTGCCTTGCTTGCACAGTCAGAACTGGCGTTTTCGGTTATTAAGTGGGTAGGTGTCGCTTATCTTATTTTTCTGGGTTATCAAAAGTTTAATGAAGTTAGTAAACTCGATTTAGGTGAAGTGAAAGCGCAAAAACCTGAACCATTAAAGTTGTTTACTAAATCCGTTATTGTGAATATGACCAATCCTAAAAGTATCGTTTTTTTGGTCGCATTATTACCACAATTCATGAATACTAATGAGCCTCAAATTAATCAGATCATGTTGCTGGGCACGACAATGTTAGTGGTGGATACAGTGGTAATGATTGGCTACTCCTTACTGGCAACGCGTTTAGCACACTTAATTAAAAATGAGCGTCATGTGCGTATTCAAAATAGAATTTTTGGCGGTATGTTTATGGGCGCCGGATCTTTATTAGCTGTTGCAAGCCATAACTAATACATCGTTTATTCTTACTATTAGCTGTTTTGAATATGAACCACACCGAGCATCTTGAGAGAACTAGGGTATTATACTCGGTGTGATTTTATTTAATTATTGAATGTACATTCGCTAGGTATCGCCTCAGAAATAATGGTTGATTCCAAAATATCAATAGCACCATTAAAGTCGATGGCGAATCCAGCTTTAGGCTGCTCTACATGCTCAGCGGTGATCTCAACATAAACAGGCTGGTAAGATTCGTTACGTGCATTTTGTAGCGCGATTGACAAGGCTTTCATTGGTTCTACAATGGCCGAGTTTTGTACTACCCAATAATAATGAGCAGAACCGCAAGGTTGAAAGCTGCGTATGCCATCTCCCCAAGTGTAGATACCTTTATAGTTAATGATGTCGCCGGTTTGTGGTTCAGTGCTACATCCAATTAATCCCGTCGCTAAAAATATGGTAAACACTCGTTTTGCAAGGCGAGCAGAAAACATCATCAATTTCTCTATTAATTATTTTTGTGACCAAATAATACCAGAGCCTAAGTTTGTGTCGTATTGATAGTGTCAAATTTTCTCATTATTTTTAGGTATTCTTTAAAAGAATTATCGTTTCTATTCTGTGATGAGCAAATATTAACCAAGCCATTGTTTACTGATGGAGTATATTCACATTTAGGCAACATTTATGATGTATATCAATGTTTAGAGTACAAATAAACTTGCACGCTACCCTGTAACGTACTACTGTGGTTATAACCAGTGTGCTTGGGAGGTACTTATGATTAAAGTTAACTTCGAACTGGCAAAGCAAGCTTATGCTAAGGTATTAAAATATCCTTATGGTGGCGAGATAGAGCAACACGAATATATGGCACTCCGTGTATTTCGTTGGGATTTAGCTCGAGCTGGAATGCCCATTGATAAAGCATTCGACTTACGATTAGTCGCTTCTGGCTATCGCAAAATTATGGTGCCTCCAGCGAAGGCGCACCGACCCCTTCCTGAGTGTGTTACAAATCAAATGAGTACGAGTTGGAAACATGAGCATGGTTATCGTTAGCGTTTCTTTCAAATGATATATACGGCGCTTAATATTTATTTTTTATAAAAGGTCTTGATAGAGGCCTTTTTTGAGTATTGTGTTATTTGCGATTGGATAAGCGTCATCCATTATAATTAGTGATATTTATATATGATTAAATTCAATACCATTGACCGTAACAGTACGGTTCTTATTAATTTGTTCTAGCAAAACATTCGCTGCAGCTAAGTGGGAGTATGTTATGCGTGAACCGTTAGTGCAGTATTGATTTGCATGATAAAGATCACCATCATGATTGAGTGATATTTTTTGAGATGAAGGGCTACATTTTTTGTTGGTTTCTATTAATCCAAAGATACCTTTAGTCTCATTGAAAAATAAAGCGCTGCTATTATCTTTAGATTCTATCTGCATGGAATTGTTATTCATTACGTCATCAAAATTGACTGATGCACTAGCGATACTTGATGTAAGTACAAATACAATAATAAGTGATTTCTTATACATAATAATCAATACCTTCAGTAATGAATTTAAATTAGAGCAACGTAAATATTTCAGGCTAGAGACAGTAAATATACGTGTTTTTTGTCTGCTCATAATATCAACATGGGCTGAATCATTACTGAATATTATGATCTATTCCTTGAATATATATCTGAACGACTCGCTAAGTGTATTTTTAATCTTGAGGTCGTTTGGATATCGAGAACAAAAAAAGCCAGTGCTATGCACTGGCTTCTTGTTACTAGTGGAAGTTAGTCGTTAATAATTTTAACTATGACTTCGCACGCGCTTCTTTCATCGTTTCAGGATGCCATGCACCGTCTAACTCTTCTAGTTCAGGGAACTTAGAGCGATCAAATTCTGGTGTTTTCCCTGCTTTAAGCTGTGTTTCGTAGTCTTTGATAACTTTGAATGCCAACTTAGAGAGTAGAAGCAATGCCACTATATTAATCAGTGCCATCATTCCCATCGATGCATCAGCTAGGCTCCATACCACAGGTAGGGAAGCGACAGAGCCAAACATAACCATACCAAGAACAGTTAAACGGAAGATAAATAGACCTTTCTTCGTGTTACCGTTCAAGAACATGATGTTTGTTTCTGCGTAGCTGTAGTTTGCAATAATAGATGAGAAACAGAAAAGAATGATTGCTGCTGCCATGAAGTAAGTTGTCCAGCTACCTAGTTCACTCGTTAGTGCTTGCTGTAGTAGACCAATACCTGATGCTGCATCTGGCTGATCCATTACGCCTGAAAGCATAATCATTGCAGCAGAAGCTGTACAGATAACGATAGTATCGGCGAATACACCTAGCATCTGAACGAAACCCTGTGATGCAGGGTGGTTAGGGTTTGGTGTTGCACTTGCTGCGATGTTTGCAGCAGAACCCATACCGGCTTCGTTAGAGAATAGACCGCGAGCGATACCACTCTGCATTGCTTGGGCAATCGTATATGCAACACCACCTGCGGCAGCTTCCTGCCAACCAAATGCACTCTTAACGATTAATGTTAATGCTGCTGGTAGTTCAGAGATGTTCATTACAACAACAAGTGCAGCAACGGCTAAGTAACCCACAGCCATTACTGGAACGATTCGAGCAGAAGCTCTTGCAATTTTAGTTAAGCCACCCATGATGAAGAAAGCAGAGGTAATAACAATAATGATGCCCATTGTTGTTTCATCAAAACCAAATGAATGATTTAGTGCATCTGTAATCGTGTTTGCTTGAACGGCGTTGAAGACTAAACCGAACGCAATGATCAGGAATACTGAGAACAGTGAGCCCATCCAGCGTTGACCTAAACCTTTCTCCATGTAGTAAGCAGGGCCGCCACGGTATTGACCATCGACGTCTTTTACTTTGTATACTTGGGCAAGGGTGGATTCAACAAAGGCAGTTGCCATTCCGAATAGGGCGATAACCCACATCCAGAATATTGCGCCAGGTCCACCTACTGTCAGTGCTACAGCAACACCTGCCATATTACCAGTACCGACACGAGCAGCCATTGATGTACAAAATACTTGGTAAGAACTAATACCTGTTTCGGAATTCTTACCTCTTTTAAGCACGCCCACAGCGTGTTTGAATTGACGAATTTGGATGAAGCCTAAACGTACAGTGAAGTACACACCTACGCCAACAAGCATGTAGATAAGCACTTGGCCCCATAGAACACCGTTAACCGCGTTGATAACAGTCATTAGACCGTCATTCATTGATGTTAAAACACTCATAAAATTATCCTGTAACTAAGTCTCATTCAACGGACGTTGATGAGCGAACTGAAACATCCATTTCAGTTATTGTTCATGAATACGATTCTTAATTTATATTTTTTATTTTTCACTATTGCATGGTCTTGAAACCAGTTGCATTTACAATTGTGAAACATTGAATCGATAGCATTGCCCTGATAAGGCGCTGAAATTTAGCATGAAATCCCAAATTATCAGTGTGATGCAGATCACGTTTTATGAATGATTTATGTGGAATGCAAGCATAGGGTATTATGTCCTGTTTAATTTTTGCTTATATAACAATGACCTAAATAATTAACGAGCTCTTTTATGATGATCGTTAAAAAACGCTGTATAATTGCGAATAAACAGATATTTAACCTGCTGTTAACGTTTCTTTCGGTTAATAAAGCTGTATTATTGGTCATGTTTGATTTCATGTTTGTAACAAAATCTTAATGACACTATTTAATTGTGGGTATTTTTTCAAGAGATCTGAATAAAGAGTGAATTAATACAAAGCTCTTTCGGATTGAACAAGTTGATATCAACATTAGGCACTAAATTTGTGTCGTTCAATCGGCTTAATCTACAACAAGATCAGACAAAGTTTGATTATGGGGACGTTAAAACTCCCCCAAAAGGGAGTTTTAGGATTATCTTCAGCCAACTGTGAATGCCAGTGCCTAGTCTTAATTTTTATATTATGCAGAGAAGTGTTAAACCTCTAAGGAGTTGGCGCTGTTGTTGCTTTTAGTGAATTTGATAAGAATCTTCTTTTGGATAACTCATTAAACCTTGGTGTACATCATTACTCTCTAGGGTTGATTCTGTAATTTTGATCTCATGTCCACATATACAAATGTATTTGTTTTCATGGCTAACCAAATATTCATCGGATTGCCCGCATTTGTTACATGTAGGGTATATTTCCATTTTTGTCTCCTTAAAAAATCCATTCAATGTTACTACGAGTATTTTTGGCTTGTCTCTAATGCAAAATTAGAAATGAGATTCATAGTTGATTTTTGATACCTAACGCTAAATGACAGATTGCCTTTTTACTTTAAAGGTCAGTTATCGCCAGATTCTTCTATATGGATCATATTTCTACAATTTCCTTGAAAACGCCTGCTTTCCCAATGTTAATCGCATTGCACTCGGGATTGCGTCCTTTATAGTTAGCATGTTCGCAATAGACTGGTGGCCACGTAACGGCTAACACATAAGAGTCAAAATCATTGGGCATTATCTGGCTTTGTTTCTTTTCGAAAAGATAGAAAGGCAGGGCAGGTAGCCGATGCAGTAAAAATGCCAGAAACAGGAATGGATCCAAATGTTGAGAAACGGGTTATTCCGACTAAAAGCAAGAAGACACGAATGATGGATGCATAAGGCCAATGATGTTTAATCTGTTGAATGATAAACGTGGCAGTTTGCTGGAAGTGCAAATGAGCTTTTAGGTACAGTAGCATGAGGATAAATTCTGAGATGTAATTGATTAAATCATTATAGTCTATTGAAAATAAAGAATAATAATAATTGTCAAAAAAGAATAAATTGTTTAAAATTGCGTATCTGTTACTTTTAAGTGTATTATTACACTAAGTGGTATTTGTAGTCTCAATGTTTTTGTTGGGTTGCATTTATGTAATGGTCGCTTGGCGTGTTAAATCATGTAAAGACAGTCGGCGAACATATTCGGCGATATATTTAGGCTAATTATTCTGTAATGATAAATTTATGTTCACATAAATGCATTCTACAGGTATATTTAACACTCAAGTCGTCATCTATGACATCTAAATCGCGAATTTCAATTATAATTAAAATATCCAAGTATCATTCTTGGTATGTTAGTTGGTAGAACTGATTTCAATCTCGTCTTTCAGATGGGTTGTTAATTTTATGCAACCTACGTAATGAACGAATGACCTATACGGAAATTTTCTTGTATAGGAATTATTGTTAATGCAATCCCCTGAGTTTTACCAAGCTCAGTGATTGATTCGTAAGATCCCCTGAGGTAATTCATGGATAGTTTTGCAGCTGCAGAAAAAGCGCTGAGTGAAATGTTAAAAGGTGTTGAATCTGGCACAACGGTTGTTGATTCAAGTACTATTATTAAAGAACCACAGAAACCCGCTAAAAGTGATGAGCGTTTTGATTATAGACAAGCATTAACTGACTTTGCTGATGAAGTACCAGGTCGTCAAAAAGCTGTAATTAAACGTATGCCTCTTTATAAGATCAATAACCTTATTGCTGTATTACATGAATTTAAAGAAGAAGCTCGTCTTGTTCGTATGAATGAAATATTAGCATTAATGGAAAAAGATGGTGTTCATCCTGAAGAGTTAATGGGAAGTGATATCGTTTCAGAAGACGATATTGCAGAATAGTTTATCGTAAGTTTCTGATTATTATTACATTTCAAAAAACAATTCTTAGGGCTGGTTTAAGTATTCCTGACGTCAGCAATTGAATATTATCGATTGCTGATCGATATTCTATGTTTATAGTAATATTATTTGCCTGATTTAATATACATGCCAGCCTCACTATTTTGTGTAAGCATATAAATGATTTATACAAAATTTAAGTCAATATTTTCACTATTTCGAACTTGTTTCTAAGTGAATCTATTAACTGTCGTTATTTGAATTCTTAGGCCTATACCCAAGTTACCTCAAGATACTCGCTGAGATCACTCTGAATCCTGCATCTTGAGGTAACTTGGGTATATGATTTAGTAAGCACTATCAACCGCCTTTCTGAATATTGAGAATGCGCGGTTGTTTCTTTGTGGCTTCATACCTTGTAATCCTTCCTTATAAACACTTTATTGCTCATGACATTCCTTATCCTCTTTTTATTCGTAGTTCTGCCTATTTCTTAATATTTTGCGAATTGAATCAATGATACATGCTATGAGACTTGGCATTTCATTGTGTTGGTGTTATATATCACTATAACAGTGGGAGCGATGAGTAAGTGATCGGTGAATGACTGGAATGATGAGTTACCAATATATAAACAGTTGAGCCAACGAATTATCGAGCAGATAGCTGATGGCACGTGGCTAGAGGGTACGGCATTACCGTCGGTAAGGGCTGTTGCTGCTGATTTGAAAATTAACCATTTAACGGTAATGAAAGGCTATCAGTTACTGGTTGATCAGGGATTAATTGAAAAGAAACGAGGCCAAGGAATGTATGTACTATCTGGTGCTATGGATGTTATTCAAGAAAACCAGAAATCATACTTCTTACAGAAAGAGTTGCCTGATCTTGTAGATAAGTTAAATAGAATTGGTTTGTCGATTGATGAGCTTGTTATTGAATTAGAAAAAAATGGTAGAGTGAAAAGTGGAAGTATTGATTAAAGCTGAAAAGCTAAGTAAGTCTTATCGCCAGCAAAAAGCTTTATCGAATATCAGTTTCGAACTTAAAGCTGGACAAGTTTTAGGTTTACTCGGTCATAATGGTGCGGGTAAATCGACATTGATTAAATCTATTCTTGGTTCCCAAGATTATATGGGTGAAATGAGTATCTTTGGATTAAATCCGCAAAAAGATCGTGCACAAATAGTTTCACAACTTGCATATATTTCTGACGTAGCAGTATTGCCCGAGTGGATGAAAGTCTCTCAACTCATTAAATATACAGCAGGTGTTCATCCTCATTTTGACCGTAAAAAAATGGATGAATTTTTATCAAAAACAGATATTAAGAACAAAAGTAAAATTGGCAGTCTTTCAAAAGGAATGAAAGTACAGTTGCACCTTGCATTGGTAATGTCGACTGATGCTAAAGTACTGATTTTAGATGAGCCTACATTAGGTCTTGATTTGATTTACCGCGATACATTTTATCGTTATTTAATGGAGTGGTTTCATGATGGTGACCGAGCATTAATTATTGCGAGTCATGAAGTTTCTGAAATTCAGCACCTGTTAACCGATGTATTAATGCTTCGAAAAGGTGAAGTGGTATTACAAGCACCATTAGCTGATATTGAAGATAACTATACCGCTGTAACTGTTGAGCAAGCGAATTTGTCTTCTGCTGAGGCATTGTCTCCAATTTATGAAAAGTCAGGCTTAGGGCAACATCATTTATTATTTGAGAATATTGAACGAGAGTTACTTGTGCCATTAGGTAAATTGTCTCAGCCAAATCTAGCCGATGTTTTCATTGCAAAACAACAGGAGGGTCAGCTATGAGCCCTGTTATCTATATGCTTGAGAAAGAATTCTTAGAGCATAAATTGGTTACACGTTTACCCTTGTTCTTGGCTATTTTTGCCGTTGTTAATTTTATGCTTGTGATGAGCGGTGGTGATAATTTAAATATCAGCTATCAAATTTCAGGTATGGATGAGTGGGCTGGTTTTTCTAATGTGACGGGTTATGCGGGTATTATCGGTAAATTGAATATTATTGTGGCTGGTATTGTCTCAACGATTACCTTTTTTTCTTTTGTACCTAAAACACTTCGAAAAGAACGCCAAGAAGGAAGTTTGATGTTTTGGCGTTCAATGCCAGTGTCAGATAACCTTGCGATAGCCGTGAAATTGATTTTTGCATTAGTGGTTATTCCTTTAGTTGCTTCGGTATTATTGTTGTTTTCTGATGTTATTGTTTGGGTATTGGCTAGTTGGTTTATGCCTGCTGATATGCTGGCGACATCATCAATTAGTTTTACTAGCTTGATTATGCACTGGTTTGGTTTTCTAGGTCGCATGGTATTAGTTAGCCTAGCATTATTACCCGTTGCTTGTTTGTTGATGGTTTTGTCGCAAATCACTAATCATCCGTTAGTGACCTTATTTGTTGCGGTCGTTATGATTAAATTAATGGCTTATATGATATTTGGTAGCAGCGTAGTAGGGGATTGGATTAGTAAAATTTACAATCTGCCGTTTAAGATTTTAACCAGTGATAGCCCGGTTACAGTCTTCTTTAGTGTTGGCTCTGTGACATTAATCGCTTTATTAGCTGCAAGTGTTGGACTCTTTTGGATGTGTGCGAAGCTACGTTCATCAGATGACTTTGCAAGAAAGCTCGGCATGAATAGTTAATGGGCGAATACCTACTCGCTATTGTCATGAAATAGAAAACGGAGAGCATGGGCTCTCCGTTTTTTTAAACTAAATTCGATGTTTAAGCTGCTGCAACGTTCGTTATGTAACTTACTTCACTTTTGTACTTACGTACATTTCGAGACAAAGTGCCTTTCGGTAGTTCAAAACGTTTTTCTGCTTCATAGCTTGATAATCCATCAAAGATTACTGCTGCAACGGCAGAACGTTGCTCTTCAGATTTAAAGATACGTTGAGCAATTAACTTAAATTGGGAATGTGTCATAACTCTACTCACTATTTTCTCTAAACTCAGATTCAATAGACTTATTACCTATTGAACTTGGTAAAAATGATTTATATGAGCTTATGATAACAACATTTACCCTAACGAAAGCTTAACCGATCAGCCTTAATCCTGTTGGTAGTGCATCACCGAAAACACGTTTAGTTTCTGCTTCTGTTAATACCTTGACTTCTGATACCATTTGAATCCAACTTTCAGGCGCTTTACTTGCTTTCAATTTGTTAATGACTTTTGTTCTATTTTCATCATTAATATCGAGCGTACGGTCGCCTGTCATCCGGCTCATCATTACTGCGGCAAACCCAATATTAGGATCTTTGCGCCAATCAAACTCCATGAGTTCTGGTAAACAGTATGAAATATGTTCAGACGATAGCAAATTATGCGTACTGCCATAAAAAGGGCTACGTGTGCCAATACGACCAAGAGCCCACCAATGTGCCTGTGAGTACTGTGGTTTTTGTAAGCGTCCAAATAATGATTCAATCAGCTGTAGCTTGTTTTCGAACGGTAAATGTTCAAGAGATGCCGCTAAACGTACCATGTCTTCGTAACTGCGCTCTTGCATTTCTTTGCTTAGCTTATTGTTACGCGTTGCATTCGGACTTATGTATTTGGCGATATCTTTAAAAATAACAAGTTGCTGTTCTTGGGTCAGCCCGCCGGCGATACGACGCCAGAATGTCCACCAATCACTCCATGTTTGCGTATTGGAATCAAACTGCACACCATGTTGATACAATGCCCAAACTTGTTCCATACGGAATTCATCTGCTGGGTAGCCGAAACCAGGGCGCATAGTGAAACCGGTCAGCTTCAACCAATTACGTTCATGTATATCAGAACGACGTCGACGTTTACGACTGTCGATTAAGGTATCAGCTAATTCACGTAGACAAGGTACGTCCCAGTTATCACGCTTGCCAATCATTTTTTCTAGATCGTTACGCAGTGTTTTGATTGCTTGGATATTTGTGTTTTTACTGCCGCCATAAACGAGCTTAATTGCAGATTTTGCTTCTTCAATACGATTTGGCAATAACTGCTCAGCAAGTGTTGAATTACCTTTATCTCGGTTAAGGCGAGCTAAATTCTTACGAATTGCGAATTCGACTTTCCAGCGTTTATTTTCATTTGTCACGCTGACACACTCAATTTGTAGTGTACCCACTTCTGTTAGTTGGCAAGCTAGCGTTACTTCTTCTCGATCTTTTTGGTTTGCGGCTAATTCTGAACGATCTCGTTCACTGTCTAGCGTTGCAATAAACGGAGGAAGATCAACATAACTCCCTTCGTTATTTTCTTCATCGATTGTTAATAATCCCCCCGCTTCAATTTGGCTATCATCAGTTGATGAAATAAGATTGAAACGAACAGGTTCACCCAGAGTTAGAGCAAATTTACGTTGGGTTAAGCGAACTTCAGAGCCTTCTTCGGTACCTTTAGGCAGTAAACAAATACCTTGTTGGTTTTTCTTTTTATCTCCCAACATTAGGTAGAAAGAACGGGCTGAGCCACCACCAATTCTTAATTGCGCACCATGTCGTGCTTTTGCATACGCGACGGCACCATAAGCAACAGCTAAATCAGGGTGGGGGTTATTTAGTTCAGTGACACTGTCACCGCGCCAATGTGAGAAAATATCAAGCGCTCGCTTGGTCAATAATGGACTATTGAATACGCCCCCGTTCAGCAACACAGCAGACGGAATAATTGGCTGACCATCGATGATGCTAATTTTTGTTTCAGCATGTTGATTGTGAGTCAGCAGTGCATCACGGCAAACACTGTCGTGTAGATCTATAAATTGCGCAAGGTGTTTACTAATAGCGGGATCTGCTGCATACGGTAAACCAAATTCGACAACTGCTGCTTGTCGGTGGCTTGGTTGGTCATCAAATTCCGTTTCAGGAAAGAAACCATTTAAAGCAATATCGTGTACTTCTTGTCGCGTTAGTTCTATTGTTTTGGCTCCGCCGATTAAACGTGAACCACTACCTAGTAACGTGACTTTTGCAGTATCAGGTGCGTTGCCAGACAATAGCTGTTCTTTTACTTTTCGTGTTTGCTGAATAAGTTTTGATAAACCCGCAGCACTTAATTTTTTAGCGTCACCATGCAAACGTTGTTCTGCTTTATGGGCGAGGGCTAAATCAAGGTTATCACCCCCTAGCATAAGGTGATCACCTACACCGATACGGTTAAGGGATAACTTGCCTTTTTCAGTTCCGACTTTGATTAAACTTAGATCGGTTGTACCACCACCCACATCGCACACCATTAATAATGGAATGTTTTGGAGTAGTGTTTCTGCGTTCTCTTTATTTTGAGCATACCAGTCGTAACAAACGGCTTGTGGCTCTTCTAATAAAAGTACATTGGGTAAGCCAGCCATAGCAGCAGCTTCGATAGTTAATGCGCGAGCACCTTCATCAAAGGATGCAGGTACAGTGATCACCACTTCTTGATGGCATAATTTACTATCGGGGTGGTGATAATCCCATGCTTGGCGTACATGGTTTAAATAACTGGCACTGGCAACAACAGGTGAAACCTTTTCAATATCACTGGTTGAAGCAATAGAAGATTGTCGGCTTGAAGACCAAGGAAGAATTGCTTCACTGCGATCAACACCAGTGTGAGATAGCCAACTTTTAGCACTAACAACTTGGCGACCTTCAACTTTTGCACCTAAATCGCGTGCGAATTCGCCAATAATAGCGTTACTGACTTCGCCTTCGACAGGCTTAATGTCCCAAGGTAGAACAAGTTCAGCTTCATTCATTTCCCCTGGTGCGGGGTGGTAACGAAAAGATGGTAATAAGGCTTTACGCGCCACTTCACCGGGAGCAATTAGCTGATCAATTTCAAATATTTGTATCGGGCTTGATTCTAGTTGCTGTGTTTTTTCGGCAAGAAATACAGTTTTATCTTGCGCGTGATCTGATGAATGCGGATCAGAATCTTGGGGAATTGGCGAGTAAGCAACAACCGTGTGTGTCGTACCTAAATCGATACCGACAAGAAAGCGAGGTGAAGAGGGTGCAGACATTTTTTGCTCCAGAGTCAGTCCTGAGATCATTGCACAATAGTGTGATGAAATTGAAATAAGCAATGAGAATGTTCAGGAGATACTTTGTTATTGGACAGCTGGTTTAATACCATTTGATTTAAATTGATGATCAGATGTTTATTTGAAGATCAGCTATTCGCATAGAGTGGTATATAGAGACCTAAAATTACGGCGCATCGTATGATGCGCCGTATGTGTAGGGTTTTAAGCTTCGCGAACGTCGAATTCAACTTGCCATTTCTGGCCGCCATCGCTTGGAATTGCTTCTAAGCAAAGCGTGCCTAATTCTGTAACACGAGAGGCTAAGCGTACGGGAACAATTTCACCGACACTACGACCGTCAGAAACGGGCAGTGTTACCTGAATAGCAGGTAGTTCTTCCAGTTCTTCTGGTTGCCACCAATCTAAGTGAGTACCTGCTGGGTCTTCACGACGAACGGTTGAACCGAAGAATTTAAATTGTACTGGCTGACCAATAACAAGTCCGAATTCTTGGCTAGGTACTTCAGCATGAGAGCCTTCTTCCATACCAAATGGTGCCACACACAATGCTTCCAGTGGTGGTTCCATTCCTGGAATTGCAGGCATAGAGCTTTCGATACCGACATAGTAGCTACTTGCGATACCGCCACGAATACGTACACCCTGACCTTTACGAACAGAACCGTAGTAAGACGCACCGCTTGCAACCGCCAGATCAAGATCTAACCCTTCAAGTAATTTTGCTTCTTCACTACCCGCTGTTGTTAGCCAGTTATTCATGATCGAGAGTAGGCGTTCTGAAATCAGCGATGATTTAAGCACACCACCGTTGAATAGGATCGCAGTCGGGCGAATAAAACCGTCGTGTAGTTGGTCGTATTTCTCGAATAATTCATCAACCGCAGTAGACTGACGGCTTAAGAAGTGCGCTACATGACGAGTAACCGCAGCATCTTGTGCATACGGTAAACCCATTTGGGTTAGTGCGCCACGTGCAGTTTGTACTGGATGCTCCTCTACGCTTGTGCGAGGGAAGAAGCCTTCAACCAATGTTTGTTGTACTTCTTCTTGCGTTAATTCGGTTTGCAGCGTGCCACCAAGCAGTTTAGAGCCGCGGCTAGGTACAACAATTGGCACTGCACTTAATTCAGCATCGCTTAATAATGCTTCTTTAGCATCACGGCAAGCATGAGTAATGGCTTGTATTTGCCAAGGTTGTAGCTGTTTACCATCTTGAGCTAGCTTCATCTTTAGACGGTAAGCCAGCGCCAGATCCATGTTGTCGCCACCCAGTAAGATATGGTCACCAACAGCAACACGGTTAAGTGTTAGGTTTCCATCTTCTTCAGTTACAGCAACTAATGAAAGGTCAGTTGTACCGCCACCAATATCGACAACAAGAATAATATCGCCAACATTTACTTGGTCACGCCATGTAGCATCATTGTTCTTGATCCAGCTATATACAGCGGCTTGAGGTTCTTCAAGTAATGTAAGGTGTTTAAGACCAATACTACGTGCCGCATCAGCGGTTAAATCACGTGCTGCAGGGTCAAAAGATGCAGGAACGGTAATCGTGACATCTTGATCACACAGTGGTGTACCAGGGTGTTGGCTATTCCATGCGTCAGCCAAGTGCGATAAGTACGCACAGGTTGCATCAACAGGGGATACTTTTGATACTTCTTCTGGGCTATTTAGCGGCAAAAATGCATCGCGGCGGTTTACGCCACCGTGGCAAAGCCAGCTCTTAGCACTAGAGATTAATCGAATAGGGGTTTTACTACCTAGTGTACGCGCCATTGCACCGACAATAGCATTAGGCTGGCTATTCCACGGTAATGAAGTATCACCTGATGCAAGCTCAGATTCGTGTGCTTGGTACATAAATGAAGCCAGCTGATCTTTTTCTTCAACATTACCTGGTGTGGTTAGCTGAGGAATCGGCATAACTTGAACGCTTGCATCTTCATCGTGCAAATCAACGTAAGACAATACGCAGTGCGTGGTACCTAAGTCGATACCAACGCTAAAATGATGTTCTTGATTCTCTTGCATTATAATTCTACCTCAGCGGCTGCTACGATACGTACATCGTGACCTTCTGCTAGTTTAGGCAGTTTAACATCAGTCACTTTCCAACCACGGTGGATTAGGGTGCCATTGAATGGAGCTTCGCCAACAACGTTACCTGTAAGACGTACTTCTGACGCATTAAAGCCAGCAGGAAGTGAGATTCGGCTCTCTTCGTCTTCTGAACGGATAGGGGCAAAGCTAAAGTATTCGTTTAGTACTTTATGGCCGCCTTCGTGAATAACACGAGCAGCAGCACCGATTTCAGCATCGGCGAAGCCTTTTAGATCTTCTTGCATAAAGTCAATAAAGCGAGCTTCTTGTTGAAGCAGTGAAAGCAGTTGAAGTGCGGCATCAGGTGTCGATGTTTTTAGTTTTGGTTCAACTTCAACAATCTTTTCAACTTCAACGATTTTTTCTACTGGGATTTCGACGATCTTCTCAACAATCTTTTCGACAGGTTTTTCAACCTCTACGATTTTCTCTACTTCGACTTGCTTTTCAACAATCTTTTCTACTTCTACTGGCTTGCCTTTTTTAGCAATATACAGTACCAATAAAACCAAAACTAAACCGCCTAACCAAGCATGACCTAAGTCAATCGTGGTTGGCATCGTTGACAGATCAACAGTCATACTAGAAAAATCAAAAGCCATAATTCGTTTACTCTTAACAGTGAAAAATCGATTCACTATGAACAATTTGGGATAAATACTACCATAACAGCATTGCATTACATCTAATCGAACAGCAATTTTTGTCCCAAAACTAATAAGAATCGGTGTCTTAGTCTATTTTACAACCAATCATGAGATTGACATAACTTTGTCATAGCTTGATGTTGATTTTGTTATACTTCTAAACCCAATAAAAAACCATGAAATATATGTCGCAGTTATCCATTTGTAGATAAAAACGAGGGCTCTTTTTTCATCAATTAGCACCTTATTTTTACTTGTGTCTGTGACTATCTCTATATCCTTGTGACTTCTGTATTGCACTACTACCCGTGTCAGTGTTTCAATGGGTATATTACTGGTTAGTATGAATGCATTTCAGGTGCTGTTTTTGATGAGTATTGCTAAAAACAGTGATTTGAATTTATGCTAAATAGAGCTGATTAAAGAAATAACAGGTTGAGATATGTCGTCTGATCATTATGGCACAAGTGCCAGCTATGCTCGTAAAGAGCAAGGTTACCGAGAAAAAGCACTGAAAATTTACCCTTGGGTATGTGGACGTTGTTCTCGTGAATTTGTTTATTCTAACTTGCGTGAATTAACAGTTCACCACATGGATCATGATCATACCAATAACCCTCAAGATGGTAGTAACTGGGAATTATTGTGTCTTTTCTGTCACGATCATGAACATGAAAAATACACTGAACACGATCAACAAAGTGGCAGTGTTATTGTCGCGGGTGAAGATGATCACCAAGCTGCAACGTTTAATCCATTTGCTGATCTAAAAGCAATGATGAACAAGAAAAAATAATTAATGTGTAATAACGAGTGATTAGACACTCGTTATTGACGGTACAGTAAAGACAAAAAGAGCGGGGCTTATACAAGCACCGCTCTTTTTTTAGGATGGGACAACAATGTTGAAGCGCTTTTATTTTATAGCTACGCCCTAAGTGCCAAGAATCTGCATTGGTAATCGTAGTAGCTCATCACCTGTGCTCGCAAAGTACCATATAATACCGATTAGTGAACTTACTAAGCCGACATACCAAGCGAACGAGAAGATTTGACCATAACGATCTAATGGTAATAAATGACTTTGATGGCGGTGCTTCCATTCAAATAGAATTTCAACACAGCCCATAATCAATAAAAAACCGAATAATGTTAAGCCTAATGTATAGCTTAATACCACACCCCCAATCGCAGCAGATAGGCATAACGCGATACCCACTTTACTGTTCATCGAGAAGCTGATGCTTTTAAGTACATGCCCACCATCTAAAGGCAGAATCGGTAACAGGTTGAACAAGTTTAATAGGGCATTGAAAACAGCAAGCCCAGCAAAGAACATGTTGCCAGTTACCCAATAGGCAATTACGCAGGCAATTGACATGATTAAGCCAAACAGTGGCCCCATAATCGAGATAACAACGTCTTGCCAACGCGTGTTAATTTTTTCATCACTTAATGCCAAACCACCGAAAAATGGGATTAAGTAAATGCCTTTCGTTTTCATACCAAAGTACTTCATCGCACGAATATGACCGTACTCGTGAAATACTAAGCAAGCCAGTAATGCTAAGGCAAACTGAATTGAAAATAACCATGAATAAGCAGCAAGGCTGGCCGATGCTAATACGACTTTAATCAATTTTGCACTTTTCAGTGCTTTCATACCTAACGATGCAAGACCAATTAAGCTGAAACGGCGCTCTGCTTTAGGGGCGACCAGCGGTGTTTGTTGTTCAATGTCTTTTTCATTACGCGAACCGTTAGCAACGAGCTGATCATTGGCAGTGGCTTTGTATTCCACTAAAAAAGGTTGCCAGCTAAGATTTACTTCTACACTGCATTTAATGACGTTATCGCCATTAGTCAGTTCAAATTCATGTAGGTGCTTATCGTTATGGTCGGCATGTGCATTAAGTTGTGAAACTAAGGTGTTATTCCAAAATAGCTGTTGCCAACCAGCCATAGAGCCTTCAATTCGTAAAGGCTGACCAAGAAAATCAATTGATAGTAATTCCAAGAGTTATTCCGTTTGTCGAAGATAAGTCGATGAGGATTATTGCGCGTAATTATGCCGAGGTGATGTAAAGGCGTAAAGGCGTAAAGACAAATGATGAATGAGCATGCTTTATGGATAATCTAACGCTGATTTGATATCAGTTAAGTTTTCTTTAATCCAGTGTTTGTTAATGGCACCCCAGTTGGTAATTGTGTAGTGACCACTGTGATTACGTTCGCCTTTTGTTTGCTGAAAGACACATTCGATGTCTAATTCAGCAAGGCTTTTTATTGTATCTTGCGCTGTTCGACGCGGCATTCCTGTGTATTCAATAAGTGCTGGCACACTTGCTATACCTGTTTCAATTAAGTGTGCAACGTACAGGCGACGATAATAACTTGATTTTGTTTTGCTGATTGTCATGGGGATTTAACGTCCTTTTAGAATGTTTGCCTTTAACGTTAAGAGCAAAAACGAGCATCTTGAGGTGACTTAGATATATCAATAATAACATTAATTATCTTTTGCTTGTATTGGCAATTATTTCAATTTATGTCGTGAAAATTGTATTGATTGTGCAGCTATTCGTTTTTTAAGTAATGATAAATAGACAGTCGCTGCGAATATTTTCCACTTACTTATCAAAATTCTCATCTATGACTAGAGTTAACAGTAACTCAATGAACACGGAGTAGACGTATGGAACATGAAAACCAACGTCGCATCGAACTAAAAGCCTTTATTTTCATCACTGTTATTTTATTTCCAATATTGGCTTTTGCTGCTGTTGGTGGCTATGGCTTCTTTGTGTGGTTCCTACAAGTTGTAACGGGGTGAGGGGCTGTAAATAAAATACCTTCTTTGTTCACAGATGCCATCAATGAAGTAACTAAATGAGTAAAGCTGGAGAGGTAATCATGAAAGTTTCTCGACGGAAGTTTATTAAAGCACAAGCTGTTGCTTCGGCAGCTGCTGCGGCAGGTATGTCGATACCAATAAGTGCTAGCAATGTTGTGACTGATGCGTCATTGACTAAGTTAACTTGGGAAAAAGCACCTTGTCGTTTCTGTGGAACAGGTTGTTCGGTCAACGTGGGTACCAAAGAAGGTAAAGTGGTTGCCACACATGGCGATATTAAATCACCAGTTAATCGTGGGTTGAATTGCGTAAAAGGCTATTTTTTATCAAAAATCATGTATGGGCAAGATCGCCTAACACAGCCGTTGTTAAGAATGACTGATGGTAAATATGATAAAAACGGTGATTTTTCACCAATCAGCTGGGATCAAGCGTTTGATATCATGGCTGAGAAGTGGAAGAAAACATTAAAAGAAAAAGGACCAGAAGCGATCGGGATGTTTGGCTCAGGTCAGTGGACGATTTATGAAGGCTACGCGGCTTCTAAGCTAATGAAAGCAGGCTTTCGTTCAAACAACCTCGAACCGAATGCTCGGCACTGTATGGCGTCAGCGGTTGTTGGTTTTATTCGGACTTTTGGTATTGATGAACCAATGGGCTGTTACGATGATATAGAAGCAGCCGATGCGTTTGTTTTATGGGGTTCAAATATGGCAGAAATGCACCCCATTTTGTGGACACGAATAACCGATCGTCGCTTATCAGTACCCGATGTGAAGGTGTCTGTGCTATCCACGTTTGAGCATCGCAGTTTTGAGTTGGCTGATATCCCTATTATTTTTACTCCCCAATCTGATTTAGCCATTCTTAATTACATTGCCAACTACATTATTACCAACGATAAGGTCAACAAAGACTTTACCTCTAAACATGTAAACTTTCGACGCGGAGCAACCGATATTGGTTATGGACTACGCCCTGAAAACCCACTACAGCAAGCGGCTAAAAACCCAGATAGTGGTGATTCAACATCAATGACGTTTGAAGAATTCAAAGCATTCGTGTCGGAATATACCGTTGAAAAAGCCAGTGAATTGTCTGGTGTTAAACCAGAAAAATTGATTGAACTCGCCGAGCTTTATGCCAACCCAAATATCAAAGTTACCTCGTTCTGGACCATGGGGTTCAACCAGCATACTCGCGGAGTATGGTGTAATAATTTGGTTTATAACATTCACTTGTTAACGGGGAAGATATCCACTCCAGGTAACAGCCCATTCTCTCTAACAGGTCAGCCTTCAGCGTGTGGTACAGCACGAGAGGTGGGTACTTTTGCCCATCGATTACCTGCTGATCTCGTGGTCGCTAACCCCGAACATCGCAAAACGGCAGAAAAAATCTGGAAACTACCTGATGGCACAATACCTAGTAAAGTAGGGGCGCATGCGGTATTGCAATCTCGGATGCTAAAAGACAGCAAGATCAATGCGTACTGGATCCAAGTAAATAATAACCTGCAAGCAGGAGCAAACATAAACGAAGAAACCTTACCGGGCTACCGTAATCCAGATAATTTCATTGTGGTTTCTGAAGCCTATCCAACCGTCACATCACAAGCTGCTGACTTAATTTTGCCTACAGCAATGTGGGTAGAAAAAGAAGGTGGATACGGTAATGCTGAACGTAGAACACAACTTTGGCATCAAATGGTGGAAGCACCAGGAGAATCAGAATCAGATCTTTGGCAGTTGATGGAGTTTTCAAAGCGCTTTACAACCGATGAAGTTTGGCCCAAAGAATTACTTGATGCAAATCCCGATTACAAAAGTAAAACGTTATTCGATGTTCTGTATGTTAACGGTAAAGTGAATAAATATCCGCTTAGCGATCTTGCCGAAGGAAAGTTGAACGACGAAGCTAACTATTATGGATTCTATGTTCAAAAGGGTTTATTTGAAGAATATGCCGAGTTTGGTCGTGGGCATGGACATGATTTAGCACCCTTCGAAATGTATCACGAAACACGGGGTCTACGTTGGCCGGTTGTTGACGGTAAAGAAACGTTGTGGCGTTATCGTGAAGGGGCAGATCCTTATGTAAAAGAGGGGGCTGGTTTTGAATTTTATGGTAAACCAGATGGTAAGGCGATCATTTTTGCGTTGCCATATGAGCCGCCAGCAGAAAGCCCCGATGAAGAATATGACATGTGGTTAAGTACAGGCCGTGTTATTGAGCATTGGCATTCAGGCTCTATGACACAACGTGTACCTGAATTGTTTAAAGCCTACCCAGATGCGCAAGTCTTTATGCACCCTGAAGATGCAAAATCACGAGGTTTACGCCGTGGTGATGCGGTAAAAGTGGTATCTCGCCGTGGTGAAATTATTACACGGGTAGAAACGCGAGGTAGAAATAAGCCGCCAATAGGTTTGGTGTTTGTTCCATGGTTTGATGCTAGCCAACTCATCAACAAGGTGACACTGGATGCAACCGATCCGTTGTCTAAGCAAACTGACTTCAAGAAATGTGCAGTCAAGATTGTGAAGGCATAAGGGGGAATGACAATGAAACGATTAATGTCGGCGGTTTTATTCACGGCGGTAGCGATTGTGGGAATAACGGTAAGTGTTGCAGCTACCGTTGATTCTGATTTAGCAACGCTAAGAAAAGCACCATTAAATCAAGAATCAACGCCACCACCCATGAGCAAAACACTCAATACAGACATAATACCTGCGCGTAGCTACCCTATGCAACCTCCACTTATTCCTCACAAAACCGATAACTATCAAGTCGATATAAAGGCGAATAAATGTATGTCTTGTCACGCCAGAAGCCGAGTGGCAGATACACAAGCAACCATGATCAGCGTAACCCACTTCATGGATCGTGATGGTAATTTTTTGGCAGAGCTTTCACCTAGGCGTTATTTTTGCCAACAATGCCATGTAACACAATCAGATGCCAAATTGCTGGTGGATACTGATTTTACCGATCTTGATTCGTTAATAGGTCAAGAGCAGTGAGGGAGAAATCAGTATGTGGATTTGGATTAAAAAGTGGTGGAGCGTTATTAGGCAACCCCCTAAATATTTTAGCCTTGGTTTTTTAACATTAGGCGGATTTATTGCAGGGATCATTTTCTGGGGCGCATTTAATACGGGAATGGAATTAACCAATACTGAAAAGTTCTGTGCTAGTTGTCACCAGAATGATGTGTACCAAGAAATACAAAGTACTATTCACTTTACGAACCGTACTGGTGTACGTGCTATTTGTTCGAATTGTCATGTACCGCATGATTGGACGGATAAGATGGCGCGTAAGATGCAAGCTTCTAAAGAAGTGTTTGCTTGGCTTACAGGGGCAATATCGACACCTGAAAAATTTGAAGCACGTCGGCGTGAAATGGCTGAACGGGAATGGGCGAGGATGAAAAAGAACGATTCATTAGAGTGTCGTAATTGCCATGAATTTGTCTATATGGATTTCACTCGTCAATCAACGCGTGCCTCAAAGCAGCACTCAACGGCGCTCGCCGATGGCAGTAAAACGTGTATAGACTGTCATAAAGGTATTGCGCATCACTTACCTGAAATGAAAGGGGTTGAGGGTTTTTAAAATAAAGATCATCTTTTAGCGAAAATCAAGATTGAAGTGAAACGAGTCATGATTGTTCATGGCTCGTTTTTTTCTGTTCTTGCAAATCAGACCCTGTAAGTCAATAAGTGTAATTTGCTTAATATTTATCATAAATTGCGCTCTTATTGCCACAAAATGACGTCTTCATAGCACTTCAAGTAACTAACGTCTGCTATTTCTTTCACAATGCAACTATTGGTAATACAATGCCGCTCGTCAAAAAAAATGGCTTGGATGCATGTCTGTTGCATACCAAATAACAAATATAACTAGGTTTCACTTTTTTATTTATGAGTAATTTTACGCCTCCCACATTTACAAAAGCGCTTTTACATCCACGTTATTGGCTAACACTATTCTTTGTTGGGTTAATGTATGTAATTAGCTGGTTACCTTATTTTATTCAATACCGAATGGGGCAGGGTATAGGGCGCTTAGCAATGCGCTTTATGAAAAAACGTCGTAGAATCATTGATCGTAATTTAGAGCTTTGCTTCCCGAACATGTCGAAAGACGAACGCAAAGTGATGATCAAAAAAAATATAGACAATACTGGTCTTGCATTGTTTGAATCGGGAATGGCTTGGTTTTGGCCTGATGTACGCGTTAATCGTCATGTTGAGATCAAAGGACTAGAGCACATGAAAAAGCTGGAAGCGGAAGGCAAAGGGGCATTACTCGTTGCAGTGCACTCTATGAACCTTGAGCTAGGCGCACGTGCATTTGGTATTAAAATGTCAGGCACGGGTGTTTACCGCCCAAACGGCAACCCTTGTTATGACTTTTTCCAGTACCGAGGTCGAGCACGTTCAAACCGTACGTTGATTGATCGAAAAGACGTGAAAGGTATGCTGCGTGCTCTTCGTCGCGGTGATCGTGTTTGGTATGCTCCAGATCATGATTACGGACGCCGTCGTTCAACGTTTGCCCCTTTATTTGCCGTTGATAACGCATGTACAACAACCGGAACTAGCTTATTAGTGGATGCGACAGATTGTGCTGTTGTACCTTTTACTATGGTACGAGACAGCGCTTCTGGTAAGTATACGTTAACGATGTACCCGCCAGTTGAAGGCTTCCCTAATAAAAATCCTGAAGAAGGTGCAGCTTTCATTAATAAGATTGTAGAAAACTCAATTATGCAGGCACCTGAACAGTATATGTGGTTACATCGACGCTTTAAAACTCGCCCAGAAGGCGAAGCGTGCTTATATACGCAATAATACCAAGCGAGTATATTATGACCAACTACATACCTAGAATGGTATTACGCTAGAAATTTAGAAGCCCACAACAGTGGGCTTTTTTTATTAATCATCAATTAACGTGCCGTTTTGATAATCCTGAATAGTTTGGTTAATTTCATCCATTGTATTCATCACGAAAGGCCCATAGTGCACAACAGGCTCGTCAATTGGAATACCTGAAAGTAATAATACGCCACTGTCTTTTAGGGCAGAAAGTGCTAATCCTTCCCCTTGGTCTAAAATGGCCATTTGCCCAGCAATAACGGTTGTACCTTCAACGTCAATTTCGCCTTTATACACATATAACATGGCTTGGAAGTCAGGGTTTAAACAGCTGCCGAAGGTTTCACCACTGCCAGCTTGCCAATCAGTAATTGTGGTTGGTACACCTGTTTGTTGTAATGGACCGGTTAGCGTTTCCCCTTTAATGGTTAAATCACCGGCAATCACACGAATCAGGTTTCGTGCATTAAATGCTTTTTCTGTGATCTCTTCTGGCTGAAAATCATGATATTGCGCGGGTAGCATTTTTTTTGCCGCTGGAAGGTTTATCCAAAGTTGAAAGCCATGCAGATTTCCATCTGACATGATTGGCATTTCACTGTGAATAACCCCGCGACCTGCCGACATCCATTGCGCACCACCATCACGTAACTCACCCGTATTACCCATATGGTCTTTATGCTGAAAGTGACCTTTTAACATATAGGTTAATGTTTCAATTCCTCGATGAGGGTGTGGTGGAAAGCCGCCAATGTAATCATCTGGAGTATCAGATTTAAGTTCATCAAGCATTAGGAATGGAGAGAACTGTCCGTTATCAAATCCATGAATACGCTGAATTTTAACACCGTCACCATCAGATGATGGGTGTGATTGAAGAATCTGTTTAATACGTCTAATCGCCATAAGGCCTCCGGATCTGATACTCAGGTTTTGAATTCAACTGAGTGATGCAACCAGTGTAGAGCGACGACGGATCAGTTAACAGACAGCAGAAGTGAACAGCTTATTAGAAAAATTCGAATGAGTTGTATGTGCAAATGAGCTAGATATTAAACCGACCTAGATATTCAAATGCTCTTGTATTCTTTGCCATGCTTCACAAATTATTCTGAATTGATGCGCATCGCCATTAGGTCTATCTGGATGCCACCGCAATGCAAGTTTACGCCACTGACGACGAATCTCGTTAGGCTTTGCGTCGATAGTAAGTTCTAAGATCATTAAATCATGCTGATTGATTGTATGAAATGTATATTGTGAACTTGATGGGTTTTGTGCTGACTTTTTTGAAGAATGGATGCCAATATGATCTTGATAACGATGCCAAAAAGAAGACAGTAAATTTTGAATAGTTGCAGTATCAGCATCGTAGTTTTTCCAATTTAAATAGTATTCACGCAGTGGGTCGTTGAACGCTATTTGATTATTGTTCGAGCTAAGATTATGAGAGAGCTGAATGTCCATTGCTTGTGCTTGCAGCCATTGCTCTGGCAGCAACATTTCTTGCAATTGGTATAGTGCGTTCATCAATAGAAAATTGCGCTTAAAGAGGTCTTTTTCTGGCTCATTATCCAGCGTTGATAGTATCCCTCGTTGTTTTAATTCTTCAGAAAGGGTATGGATCATCCAACCTGTTGGTTGCTCTTTTAACAGCGTAATGATTGGCCAAATAAGCGGATTATCGTGGTGTGATTGGCAATATGATTGATCACTATTCATTTGCATATAAAGGTCATGTCCTTGATTGCTATATTCGCAATGAATAAAGCTTATCTGTTGTTTACTATAGTAAAAATTCAGAGTAATTCAATCGACTAATCAGCAGATGATATGTGAAATGATTTGCTGGTTCGTGAACGTAGACATCAAAAAGTAGGGGGGAATAAATAAAAACGAGACCTTAACAAAGTCTATTTTGTTATCGGTCTCGCTATGTTTTTCTAGGTACTTACGCAGTATTAGTCGCGGAAGTTATCAAACTGGAAGGGTTGGCCTAGTTCTTCATTATTACGAACTAACGCCATTGTTGCTTGTAGATCATCACGCTTTTTAGCGGTTACGCGCACTTTGTCACCTTGAATAGATGCCTGAACCTTAAGTTTTGCATCTTTAATTGCTTTCACAACTTTTTTCGCAGTGCCAGATTCAATGCCTTGCTTGAATTCAACATTACATGCCCACGCCTTACCTGTACGTACTGTGTCTTTTTGCGTCATTGATTGCGCATCAACGTCGCGTTTAGCTAGGTTTCCACGAAGAATAGAAACAAGTTGCGTTAGCTGGAAGTCAGATTCAGTTGTGATTTTTACGATTTCTTTATCAAACGTGATGCTTGCTTCAACATTTTTAAAATCAAAACGAGTTTTAAGTTCACGTGCTGAATTATCTACAGCATTTCGAACTTCTACAAAATCGACTTCAGAAACAATATCAAAAGATGGCATGTGTTCAACCTTAGTTGTGATGTCAAAGGGTTAGTTAACCAATGTATATCAACCTAATAACAGTATAAATGACACTTTACGAAAAATGCACTGCCATGAAACGGGTCGATATCGTCCTATATGAGAACATGTTGCTGGTACTATACCTTGATTTGGTTTTAGTCGCTAAATCTAATGGTTTAGCTTAAGTAATGCAGCATTTTAACAGAAAATAGGTACAGTATTTGAGTAACTGTACCTATTTATCTGATTTTATTTACGCGTTTTGATCGCGCCAGCAAGCATATCTAGCATAGTGACGGTATCTTCCCAGTTTACACAAGGGTCTGTAATAGACTGACCGTAGACAAGTTCTTTTTCTTTTCCAGCAACAACAGCTTGGTTGCCTTCAATAATAAAGCTTTCAGCCATAATACCTGCAATATAATTGCTGCCTTCACGAATTTGAGTACAGATATCAGCTGCAACATCAAGTTGACGACGGTGTTGCTTTTGGCAATTACCGTGGCTGAAGTCAACAACAAGGCGTGTTGGTAAATCAAACTCAGCCAGTGTATTGCATGATGTTTCAACATCAGTTTGGTGATAATTTGGCATTTTGCCACCACGTAAAATCACATGACCGTGCGGGTTACCTGCTGTGCGGTAAATCGTCATTTGACCATTTTTAGCTGGTGAGCAAAATAGGTGAGATTCACGTGTTGCACGAATTGCATCAATGGCAATTTTGATATTTCCGTCAGTACCATTTTTGAAACCAACAGGACAAGAGAGAGCAGAAGCCATTTCACGGTGAATTTGAGACTCGGTTGTACGTGCGCCGATTGCTCCCCAAGTGATTAAGTCAGCAAGATACTGGCCAGTAATCATATCAAGGAATTCAGTCGCAGTGGCTAAACCTAAAGCATTGACATCGACTAATAGCTTACGTGCTTTATGTAAACCAGCAACAAAATCTAAGCTACCGTCAAGGTGTGGATCTGAAATTAACCCTTTCCAGCCTACAACGGTACGAGGCTTTTCAAAGTATGTGCGCATAACAATACAAAGTTCATCTCTGTATTGTTCCTGAACGGCAACAAGGCGTTTAGCATAATCCATTGCTGCATCTGTATCGTGAACAGAACATGGTCCTACGACAACTAAAAGTCGAGAATCCTTACCGGTTAGGATGTCTTCAACTTGACGGCGAGAATCAGCAACGTGCGCTGCAATTTCGTCAGTAATAGGAGAGACAGCTTCAATTTCTGCCGGAGTTGGCATTAACCCTAGGCTAACGGTGCGGAGTTCATCAGTTTTCATTGGCATAATACGTTTGCCTACCTTGGTATATCAAAAAATAACGACGCGTTAAGATAGCCCAAAAGCTATCAGGAATAAACCAAACTTGTGATATGGCTTAGATTTTCCATTGTTGAATGCCGTTTTTTTAGCAATATCTGCTGGATTGTTAGTCAAGAGTAAGTTATGAACATAAAATGACCAAATGGGTTGATGTGTTAGTCGTTATGAATGCGAAGAATACATACAGGAAATATAAGCACTAGTGATTTGGTTTGTTTTATTCTTGTTTTATGAATATTTTTGCAATTTAATATTTTAAAGGCTTGCCACATTAGTCATGAAACAGTAATGTCAGAATAAAGCAATGAAATATGATTAACAGTCACTTATCTATCTTCTTTTGCAATGTTTTACCTCTTGAAAAAAGGTGGTGGGCAAAAGTTGATATTGCATGTTTAATGCATGATTATTGGTGGTTTATTTTGATGGTGCTGTATCTAATACCGTTTTCATAGAAGTATTCAGATGACGTTATAGAGGGTGATGTGCCATTCAAGGTAGGGCTGTTTTGTGCTTACATTGTTTTATAAACGGCTTTGATAAACTTAAGCTTCTTAAATGAGGGCGATGTCATCAATGGATGATAACGACACCTCGCGCACTTTTTAACATGGTTGTATTGGTGCCTTATGACAAATAAAACTCAGGCTGAACTGAATTATTTAGAATTACTGACAAACACGGCTCAATTAGCGAATGAGGATTGTTCAATTGGCTTAGTGTCGCTAGATGCTTTGAGTCAGTCACTTATAGGTATTCATCCTTATGCAGTCGTTAATACACATAAGTTGGACGACAAAAAGCAACAGGAAGTACTTGAACTTGCGGGGGAGCATGGTGCACCTTCGGAATACTATGTCTCTGAATTGACAAACGCGTTAGTTAGCGCAGCTCGAAAAATGAAGGGTAAGCCATTAAAGGTAAAACTTTCAGGGGCAGATTCGCATACACGCAGTGAGTTACTGGGCAGTGAATTAGAGAATAAAGAAATAAACCCTGTGATTGGTTTGCGCGGTGTTTCTCGTTTTGCAGAGAAGAAGCATCGAGGTAGCTTTGAACTTGAGTGTGAAATTATTAAACGTGCTCGTAATGCTGAAGGTATGGTCAATATTGAATTGGTTATTCCGTTTGTTCGTACGTTAAGTGAATCTGCAACCATCATTGATCTATTAGCTGAGCAAGGTTTGTGCCGTGGCGCAGATGGTTTGAAAGTGCACATTATGTGTGAATTACCGGGTAATGCATTGTTAGCTGATAAATTCTTACAATACTTCGATGGTATGGTGGTTGATATTGATCAGTTGGCTCAATTCACTTTAGGCCTTGACCAGAGTAATGTTTCACTGAGTTATTTGCATGATGACCAAAATGAAGCGGTTTTATTATTAGTGCAGCAAGCCCTAAAATCGGCTGACAATACAGGTAAGCCTTGTGATGTGATTACACATTTCATTCATCAAGCACCCAAGCTACAGCGTTGGTTGCTTGAACATGATGTTGATACGATAATTTGTCAGTAACCAGTAGGCTTAACAGATAAATCTGCTGGTTGCTCTTAAGTAATAACATTGAGTAAATAGATATAGAAAAAGGGCATCTTGCTTTTAGAGATAGTAAAGCCAAGATGCCCTTTTTATGTCTAGAGAGAAAGACGTGATGAATCGTTAACGTAGTAATACACGTTTAAGTGGCGTTAGCTCAATCAACCATATCAATATCATCGAGATGATAAAGGTAAGAGGGATGATAGTGAGATCCCTTATTAGATCATCGATGTTGAGCATACGCGCAATGTTCAAAATATAAATAATGACTAATAGGTGACATAAATACACCCCCAGTACATCTTTACTCCAACGAGATACTCTTGGGCAGTCGCCAAATGTCGGGTTAGCTTGAAGCAAAAAGAAAATACCTAGCACCCAAATTGGTGTACCGACTAAGAAGTCATGAATATTAAAATCTATCCCTCTAGACATAAAGAAATATGCTTCAGCTAAGTGCAATGACATTCCCCCGAATAATAGCGACAGAGCGATAGGCTGCGAGATTGTCAGTTTACGTCGACGAATTTCAAAACCAAGCGCAACAATTAAGGTACTAAAGAAAGGACCATTACGCGTTAATAAAGGCGATTCAACCTCAAAAATTGGCTGATAACTGCCAGCAATTAGCCCGAAGACATAAAGTGCTAAGGCTATAGGAAGAATATACTTTTCTTGCTTGAGTGAGATTAAGGTTGCCAATATTACAACAGCACTCAGTAATGCAGGAATGTACCATAAATGCACTAAACCACCCTCAAACAACGTGTTTAAAGGGTTCTGCATTAAGTAATTCCAATAGCCTGTACGTTCGGCTAAATATCCTTTTTCTGCTACCGTTTGTAAGTTAAAAGGGGCTAATAGATAAATAATACTCCATGCTGCCCATACTTTGAGTAACGGAAAACTGTAATGTTTAAGCGTTTGAAAAGGGGCTGCGATTAATCGAGGTTGAACAAGGAAACCCGCTAAAATAAAAAACAAAGGCACAGCAAACCGACTTATCTGGTTAACGAGTAAACCGACCCATGGTAAATCATCAATGATTGGCATTGTCATGAATGGCTTTGCATGAATGGCGATAACGGCAAATAGGGCAATTATTCGTCCCCATTCAAAGCTAGAGATTTGTTTCATAGTATCTACTTATCGATTCGCATTTAACATCACCAAAGTTGTGTTGTGACGTTTTTCAAATTGGGTAGGGAATTTAACAGGCAGGGAATTGTTGTAAATAGAGCGATAGCAATAATTTTCATATTTACGCGAGGGAGTTTATGAAGCGTGAAGCGTGTCGCACATAAATTATTTAGCTAGTGATTCTTATGTTAGTAACCATTACATACAGTGACTTCATGGTTACTAACTGTGACAGAAAACGTTATTATTCTGTGTGTAAGTGTTAGGACGAGCAGCTAATCTCCAGTTTTTTCCCCCAGTATGGCGGCTTATCTGCAAATTGATTAAATTCTGGGTGTTCATCGAAGGGAGATGATAGCACCTGTACTAACTCATCTATCATGGTGAAATCACCATCTTCCGCTTTATCAATAGCTTGCTGAGCAAGGTAATTTCGTAATATGTACTTTGGATTATGTTGTTTCATCCATTCTAATCGTGACTTATCACCGTCTTTTTCAAAGTTCAGACGTACAGCATATGCCTTAAGCCATGTTTCTAGTGGTTGGATACACGAGAATAAATCTTCAAAACGTTCAATGCTATTAGGTAATGCACTCATAGATAAATCAGTAGCTGAAATACTTGATAGTGTTCTGAAGAAAAGCGTGTAATCCACCGTTTGTGATTGAAGTAGCTCAAACAGACTCGAAAAGAGCACGGTATCTTCTTCTCGTTTTTCGATTAATCCTAATTTATTACGCATTCTTGCGCTGTAATCACGCTGTAGTGTGAGGTGATAACGATTCAATATTGCATCAACATCTTCCTTCGCGATCAACGGTGTGAGTGCATAACCCAGAGCTGATAAGTTCCATAAAGCAATGGAAGGCTGTTGATTAAACGCGTAGCGACCACTGTAATCGGAATGATTACAAATGTAGCCGGGATTATAATCATCAAGGAAACCAAAAGGGCCATAATCAAAAGTGAGCCCTAATACCGACATGTTGTCTGTATTCATAACACCGTGTGCAAAGCCGACCGACTGCCACCCTGCAATTAACTGGGCTGTTAATTCCACAATACGCGTCAACATGCTGGCATAGATATTATTGTGCTGATTAGGTGATGCAGTTTGTTTATCTTTTTGCTCACTTTCAGTTGTAAGTAAATCGGGAAAGTGATGCTTTATTAAATAGTCTGCAAGCAGTTTAAGTTCGCTGTGCTGATGAGTATAAAAAAAATACTCGAAATGACCAAAACGTAAATGGCTTTCAGCCACGCGGACTAAGGTAGCACCACGTTCCATTTTCTCGCGAGAAACCAGCGTTGTACTGCCTAACAGTGCCAACGCATGAGTGGTTTTAATGCCCAGCCCGTTAAGTGCTGCACTGCCTAAGTATTCGCGAATACTCGAACGCAATACTGCACGACCATCACCTTGGCGAGAGTAGGGCGTTTTACCTGAGCCTTTTAAGTGAATATCCCATTTAGCATTTGTTGATGTTAATACTTCACCCAGCAGTAAGCCACGACCATCACCAAGGTCAGGATTGTAATGTCCAAACTGATGCCCTGTATATTTCATTGCTAGCGGCGCTGTGCCTGCCAACTCTTCATTGCCAGTAAATACGTCAACAAAGAAGTTTGTTTGTGTTTCTTGGGGATCTAACTCTAGCATTTCAGCAACTTGTGGATTAACGCTAACCAAAAAAGGGTCAGATAGCGGCTGAGGTGTTACAGCTGTACCAAAGGTCGTTGGTAATTCACTGTAAGTATTGTTGAACACAAGTTGGGACAGGGTCTTCATTGACTGCTCACTTATAAAAAGCATGATGGTGTCGAGTAACTCTCCTTAAAGAGTAACAAGTTAATGCTGAGTAACAAGAGACAAAAAGTAGGGGTATTACAAGCTAAGTAAGAACTAAGCCTCTCAATAACATGATTTTCTTCATTATTGACTTAGGTCTAACCATTTAAAGTGTGTTTTAGAGGGCATTTAGCGACAAGTTGTAGTTTATTCGATAATATTCCTCTCAATTAGAATAGTAGGCTGAATTGATATGAAAATTTCCGTTGATGGTGGGTCTTTTAAAGTTGCGATTGATACTGAATATGAAGGTTTAATTGCTGAGGCAACAGATATCTTTCAAGAAACCTTAAAGCAAGCTAAATCAAATGATAAGGCTATCTTACGGTTTCTACAGATAATTATTGAGCACCGCGAAAGTGATGATGCGATTGGCTATGCTGTACTAGGCTTGCTTGGTTGGTATAACGAGGTCATTAATTCAGTAGAAGATAAAGATATCGAGCTAAATTTACCTCAGATTTTACCTCACCTCATTAATCCGGCTGGTGATCTTACTGCAACTAGCGAAACTGAAACGAATACTTTCAAACACTAGTTAGCCATATTTGAAGCTGTTCCAACATAAAAACGTGAACCTGATTACGGCGATATAATCAGGTTTTCTTTTGTTGTTTTTGTCCTCCTGAAACGAGCATCTTGAGGTGACTTGGTATATATAGTAATTACTTTGTCACATAGAGTGGTATTGTATTATTTGAAAAATAACTATTGGCTGCTTTATGCCCGTTGATAGCTGTGAGCTCAGAGGCATCTATTTTATATTCTGATGCGCAATCTCGCAGATCGCATTTATTTCTGAGTTGACAGCCACATTCAAGACAACGTTTGGCTTCAGTTATAGCTGATTGATTTGTAAACCCTGTTTCGACTTCACTAAAATTTAATCGTCGCTGCTCAACGGTTAGTTCAGGCATTGTCACTCGTAATATATGTTTCATGGCATCAGAAAAGTTGAGTTCTTTTTGTTCTGATGTCTGTCCTCGAGCTAGAGAACTCATGACTTGTGTTACGTTCGTTAAATGTGACGGATTAACAAACTGCATTTTTGAGTTATTGCTAAAGTTGAATGAGTTGCTTTGCAGACTTTTCATATTGCCATTCAAGTAACAATCAATTGCTTTAGCTGCGACTCTACCGTCAGCCACCGCTTCTACCGCAGTGGCAGGACCACGGCGAAAATCACCAATACCAAATATATTACGGACACCACTGTGCATTGTTGTTTCATCGCAATCGATAGTATTCCAGCGGGTTAATGGTATGTCGATATTGTCGTTATCAAGAAAACTGAGGTCTGGGGCTTGTGACACGGCAGCAATAACAGTATCAAACTCCTGGGTAATATATTCGCCAGTTGGTTCTGGACGTGAACGCCCTGATGAGTCAGGTGTGCCAAGCGCCATTTTTTCTAGGCAGACCTTATTTACCCTGTTGTGTTCATCGCCAATATTTTCTACAGGATTAGTCAAAAAGCTTAACTTGACGCCTTCCTTTTCGGCTTCATCAACTTCATAGGCTTCTGCTGGCATCTCTGCTCGAGTACGGCGATAGATCAGCGTCGTATCAGCTCCTGCTCTTACAGCAGTACGAGCGCAGTCAATTGCGGTATTTCCACCACCGATTACTGCTACTTTTTTCCCAGTTATGTATTGTTGCTCTGTTACAAAATCTTTGAGGTAATCAACCCCAAGGTAACACCCTTTTAAATCACTACCTGGGTAGCTCATACCAACGGCTTTTGATGCGCCAACTGCCATACAGACAGCATCATACTTCTCGCTTAGTTCAGATAAAGTAAGTTCTTCACCAAGTTTACAGGAGGTTTTAATCTCCATACCGTTTCGACACATTATTTCAATTTCTTTATCAAGAATAGCTTTGGGTAAACGGTATTCAGGAATGCCGTAACGAAGCCAGCCTCCGGGATTGGGCATTGCTTCAAACACGGTAACATCATAACCCTCATTGCTAAGGTAGTAGCCGCAGGTTAGTCCACCAGGACCACTACCGATAATAGCGATGGATTTATCTTTATGAGGTTTTCGAGCTGGAACATAAGACTCTAGAGCAGCAAGATCGATGTCAGCGGTATGTCGTTTCAATTGACGGATTGCAAGTGGTTCATCAATTAATCGACGTTGGCAGCCGGCTTCACAAAATGCAGGGCATACTCGACCAATTGATAATGGCATAGGTAATGTCTGTTTAATGACTTCTATTGCTTTCTTGTGATCATTTTTCGAAATATGATAAAGATAAGATTGAATGTCGACACCTGCAGGGCAAGCCGTTTGACAAGGAGCTTCGCAGTATTCAGCTTTGTGTTCAGACAGTATTCGAATAAGCGCTTTTTTTCTACGTTTTGATAACTGTTCAGATTCTGTGATTACTGACATGCCATCAAATGGCGTTATTTTGCATGCTTTTTTTATACCAAAACCATCAACCTCGATTTCACAAAGGTCACAGAGGTGTTTTTTTCCATAAGTATCTGAATCACAGAGTGAAGGGATATGGATGTTATGGTGTCTGGCGATAGTAAGTAGGGTTTGATTTTTATCGACCTCAAACAGTTGTCCATTTATGGTGATGCTGAACATTATTACCTCGAGATTATATAACTTCTTGCCCATAAATTTAAATCATTCACTTTTATGGGATGAGTAGCATAAGATATTCTTCATCGGGTAAATTTGCCCTTGCTCTTGTTTTTATCACTTCAGATCAAGACGTGGCGTTTTTTTTCTGCTTTTTTATCCTTGTTGTTAGCCTGACTCGCCTTGCGCTTGCGGTCGTGTTGTTACGTTGTTATTGAATTTAATATCAAAAAAAGCCACCGAAGAGTAATCTCGGTGGCTTTTTATATTATGCGTTATCGAATATACATAAGGCTGTGATTATGTACGGAACTGATTTAACTCCGTACGCAATGTAGTTGCCGTGTCTGCCAATTGTTCCGATAAGATAGACGATGCATTCATGCTATCCACCACATCATTGGCGGTTTCGTTGATGATTACTACGTTGCGGTTGATCTCTTCGGAGACCAAACTTTGCTCTTCTGCAGCAGATGCGATCTGGTTGTTCATGTCGTTGACCACGTTAATCGCTGCATTGATTTCTTCTAATGCTGCTTGGGCTGAATCTGTATCGGTTCGGGTTGAGAGAGCTTGTTGTTGACTTTCGGCCATCAAGACCACGATCGATTGGGTTTCGCTTTCGAGGCGAGATAACATACCACGGATTTCTTCGGTTGATCCTTGTGTGCGATTTGCCAAGCTACGAACTTCGTCGGCAACGACGGCAAAGCCACGGCCAAATTCACCTGCACGGGCAGCTTCAATCGCGGCATTAAGAGCGAGTAAATTAGTTTGATCCGCAATACCGCCAATTTCAGACAAGATGTTCTGAATCGCGGCACTGGATTCAGCCAAGTTCTGGATTTGCGCTTGTGCATTGTTAATACGTTCTGCTAATTCGGTGACTGAACAGGCGGCGTAATCCATTTTCGCAATGCCTTCTTGGCTACTCACTTGCACCTGACTCGCAGCGGTGGCGGCCTGAACAGCAGAGCTTGCCACTTCATTGGCTGTGGCACTCATTTCATTCATCGCGGTGGCTAATGAGTTCACTTCAGCCAACTGTATCGCCAGTTTCGTTTTCGCATCATCTGCTTTTTCGGTACCGGCAACGGCATTGCGATCCACGGCTTCCGCGGTTTCGGTCGCGTGACGCAGGGTTTCTTGCATACGTGCTACGAACGTATTGAACCAGTGTGCGAGTTGACCCGTTTCGTCTTTGCTGTGAATTTCAATACGGCGGGTTAAATCGCCTTCACCTTCGGCAATATCACGCATGCGCTCAACTAACTGCATCATGATTTTGCCGATATTGTTTGCCAGTAAAATCATGGCCACAATACCCACGATGGCTGCGAATAAGCCCGCTAACACACCGTTTGTGATGGCTTGGTCGTTTTGCTCTGTGCTCCAATCGGTGAAAGCATTCACGTCTTTGGTTAACACGTAAGAAGGAATCGATACCAACACAATCCATGGTTTGCCTGTGGTATTAACTGATGATACGGCCATGATGTCGTTACCGATCGTCAGCAGTGTTTGACTGTTACTTAAGGCGAGCTGTTGAATGTCGCCCCAACGTTGTGAAATATCACCAGAAACAGCCTTACCCACATCGGCAGGTGCTTTGCTGTGCGCCATCACATTACCTTGCCATGAGGTAATCATGATGTCGCCTTGGCCGTCATACAGTTCGCTAGCAAGTTGTTGGCTTTGGCCTTGAAATTCAGCCAACGACCAGTCAAAACCTAATGAACCAACGATTTTTCCGTTAACTTTCAATGGTTGGCTGATAGTAGTGATCAGCTCTTTGTTGCCACGCACGTCGTAATAATACGGTTCCATAACAAACGTATTGCCCGTTTCATACGGCGCGAGATGCCACTCGTCAATACGTTCTCCATTGCTATTAAGCGATTGGTTTTGGAAGGAATCCATTGCTGTGGGTTCAAAGCCACCAGCCGAGGTAGGGGAAAAAAATGGGGCTAGGTAACCCGCTTTATTTAATGAAGCAAGGCCTTCTTGCGTGACTGGTGCAGCCCAAGGTGATGATTCCCATACCATGTAACCGGCAAAAACACTTTTGTTTTGATTTTTAAGGCTAGCGACAAATTGTTGAACCAAAAGATCGGCGCTGCCTTGTTGTGATGCCGTTAATTCGAGCATGGTACGTAATTGGTCAAGATTAGCTAAAACCGGAGCCAGTTGGTTATTTAGTGTGTTGCTTTGCTCGTTAGCTGCAGCTATGAGGTTATTGTCTGTTGCTGTTTTTAATTGTTCAGTAACACGGTTGGTAATTTGCTGCTGAACGGAAGTGAATGATTGCGTGGTAAACCACATTGCAATGGCAAGCGTGAATATCATTGCTACGCCAGAGCTGACTGCAATGCGTGTTTTAATAGATGCAAACACGTGCTGATCCCTCGTTAATATAAAAAAGATAAATAGAAAATGGTTAGACTTATTATAAAAATAGTTATTTTTGGAACCAGAGGAATTATAAAGCAAAGATAAAAACAGAAGATGTGCAGATATTGTTAATCATTAAAGATAATGAATAGGTTGTTAATGCATCAAGAGGCCATCGCTAAATGACCCTAAACAGGTATAACAAAATAGGATAGGCACAATTAACCATCTTGTAGTACAAGATGATATTTTAATTTACGAGTGCCTGCCTTTACATACAGTCAATAAAAAAGGTGGAGGCAATCCATTGAACGTCAATGATTGAAGGTTACTCCATTAAAACAGGTATAACATCCCAATACTTGCTAGGTTTACTGACGAATCATAGAAGGTAATATCACTATCTTCTTCAAACCAGACCACACCAGCATTGGCCAGCCAGCCATCCCAACCAAAAGGTTTGTTATAGAAGGCAGTAAAGCTGGCACCGTATCGATTACTGTCTGCTTTTTTACTGTAAACAGGGTTGGTCTCATCGTATTCCAGAGTCGCATAAGTGGCATTGGTGACAAATTTCCAGCGATTAACCGAGTAAATATAGTTTATATTAAAAGACAGTCCATCATAGGCTACGGCGTCGCCGTCGAGATCTTGATCGATATAGGCTATTGCAGGGGTAATTATGTGTTTATTCTCGTCTCTGTTAAAAGTGTATTGAACAGAGAAACGATTTCTATCGCCGTTACGATCCAGCAGAGCGCGATCGGCAGCAGACAATCCCAGCTCTTCACCACTTCGTTCCTTATCGATATCAACTTCCCGAGCAGAGTAGCGAAGCTCCAGTCCGGTTCCGTATATTTCATCCCAGATGAGTCGATAGCCGTTGCTGGAACGATCGGTGTTTGTACGATTGGTGTCAGTGACAAAGGGATCTTCCCACACTTCGGTCGCAAGCGGGGTTTGTAAAAAGCTAACACCGATTACACCAGCATTACCTATTTCTTGCCGTACACCAGCGCGAGCGGCAAAATCGAAGCGGATATAGTCTTCAAGTTGGTTACCAAAAAATATCTGGGTACGGGTGCTGGCAAAAGTGTAGGCGATCTCCAGACCGAGTACAGGTAGACCAGAAGTTTCACTATCAGGTGAGTTAGTGAGAGTGTCGATGCTTTTGTTACCGAGGTCGACACTGCCGAACTTTGCCAGCGTGTTGGACTCGATGCTGGTAACACCGGCTCCTAGATTGATAAAACCACTGAAGCCGCTTTGCGAGGGAATTGGTTCTATAGCATAAGCGGATGATACCATGGTAGTGCTGAAGACAAGAAAACTCAGGTAACGCATAGAAAATCTCATTGACCGATTAATATTAATATCAACAATAGTCATATTTTCTGTCTGGGATTTTATTAATGATGAGAAATACACAAAAAGCTTTCCAGCTAGGCTGGAGCAGAAGATTAATGGATGTGGTGGAACTTGTCAGCTTAGGTTACGAACTGGCACTGACAGATTGAATTTTGGCTAAGCCATATTCCACTGCGGCTTGTTATTTTTCAGGTGTGACCATTTCCATGACTTCAACATCCACAATGCGAGAACGGTTCATGATGATTTTCCATCGCTGAATACGCACCGTATCATCTTCATCTGTTTCTTTAGTGATCAGGTTAATTAAGTGACGTTTTTCAACCGACTCCTTGGTAACCTGCCCATCACTGAGTTGATAGATTCGCTGTGATCCTTTTTCCATTAAACTAGTAAATACACGTAAATCAAGCATGATAGATTCAAGTGTTTGTTCATAACCACTTAAAAACTTAGTGGGTGACATACGAGTGGTACTTTTGTAGTGCAATATCGTTTCTTCACGTTGCGATACTTGGTGTTTACGTACCTTTTTAATATCACTTTCTAATGCGTCGTAGTTGGTATATTCCAGCCATTCAAGCTGCCGACCTGTTAGGTGGCCTGTATTTGCATCGAAGAATTGCTTACGCCACTTTGCCTTACCTTTGCGTAATAAGCGCCATAACATTATTTTTAAATCGTCTTTAAATACTTCACGAGCCGCATAGATCAAAGAAAGTACCAAGATGAAAGAGGCTGTAATATCACCTAAGAAACCGCGCGCTTTAATCAGCATTATGGTAACGAAAATCATCACGATACCTGCAGCCAAGCCGGTCACAATTTTCTTGGTATTTTTACCTAGTTCAATGGTTTTTTCTTTCATTGTTACTGGGTATTCAATCAAGCGCCGCAGTAAACGCATTTTGTTAGACATACGCGTTTGATCTTGCATTGCTTTTGAAGAGTTGTAGTCGTGCTTAGTTCGGTGCTCTGATTCTGTTTTGCAGGTCTCTAGCAGCATTTCCTTTATTTCTGGGTATTCTTTGCTGCGAGGTAGGTGTGCAACTAATGCAAGGCAACGTTGTTCGGTAAACCATGATAAATAATTATCGATATTTTCGTAGTACTTCAGTAGCTTTTTATCTGTAGGGCGACTTCTACGTAAACGCTTAAGAATGCGCACACAAAGTTGGGCGACTTCTGCGACCTCTTCTAAATCGCGTTCTTGTTTATCATCTAATAATTGCTGAGCTGATTTCTCGAGCGCAAGCGCATATTGATAGGCATACAAACTCAAACTTAAACGATACTGTTCACTGGAGAGTTTGCCTCGGCTGGCGAGTCGACTGTGTACTAGCGGTAGGTGGTTAATATCGCTGTAGTAAGTACGTTTTCCGTGAATGGCGTTGTGATAAAATTCATCTTCAGTAACGATATTGGAATGTAAGCCAAGTTCACCAGGAACGAAAATATACATATCAAGCTGTCGATTAGTTGTTTCCTGGATGACATGGGAAATCTTTAGTTTATGCCCATCTTTTCTTTCGACAGTGATCACTTCGTTTATATGCCTCTATGCAGGTTGTTATTTGATGTTTACGGTTATAATTTTAGAGTATTTAAGTGGGTATTATTAGCTGATTTTGCATTGATTTGTGTCAACAGCATGAAATTTAGTCAAATAACCGAAGATAGGTCAGGCAAGCTGAACTAACATCACGTATAATGCGCGACCAAAGTTCGTATTGATACTCGTATATAGCGTAATGTCTCGCTGTTTGTGACTTACCTTTACGAAACGTATCGTTATTATTTACTCAGAGAGTGTCGGATTCATGATTAAGATTGGACAATACAACACATTAGAAGTCGTCAAGCTAGTTGATTTTGGCGTGTTTCTAGATGGTGGTGAAGACATTGGTAATATTCTTTTACCAAAGAATTCTGTTCCAGCCGGCACGCAACTGGGTGATGAGCTGAAAGTTTTCATCTATTTTGATTCGCAAGATGACATCATTGCAACCACGACAGAACCACTGGTTCAGGTAGGAGAGTTTGCTAAGCTACGTGTTGTAGGCGTTAGCAGCTTTGGTGCATTTGTTGATTGGGGTTTGGTTAAAGACCTATTAGTTCCATTCAGTGAGCAACGCCGTAAGTTGGAAGAAGGCGACAACGTGATGCTTCGCGTTTATACCGATAAAGCATCGGGTCGTATTGTTGGCTCAACGAAGTTTAACCGTTTCCTTGATAACACACCGGCTAATTACACTGTTGGCCAAGAAGTGAAAGTAACAATTGTCGAAATTACCGACCTTGGCTACAAAGTGGCGATTGAAAATGAGCACTGGGGTCTTATCTTCAAAACAGAGTCTTTTGGTAAACTGTTTGTTGGCAAGAAGCTGAGAGCATTTGTGAAAGAACTTCGTCCAGACGGTAAAATCAGCTTGTCACTACAGAAAGCAGGCCGTGGCAAAGTTGACGATTTGTCAGATAAAGTGTTGAAGTCGCTAGAACGAAAAGGTGGTTTCATGCCATTAAGTGATAAATCATCACCAGATGAAATTTTCGAAGCGTTCCGTACAAGTAAGGCAACGTTCAAGAAAACAATCGGTGGCTTATACAAGCAAGGTCTGATTGAAATCACTCGTGAAGGTATTCAGCTTAAAGACAACGACTAGTTAGCCTGAAAATATCGAACACCCCCAAAAGCCGATGATAATCATCGGCTTTTTTTGTGACTACTGCCATATATCCCTCATTTTTATCCTTTTATTGCTATGAAACTATTCTTCCAAGAGTATTCTGGGTAAGCAAATAGTTGCATTTTGACAAAACAAAAAGCGCGAGATGGAAGTACGTGCTGTATGTGTTTTGTGTTTTGTGTTTTCTAATACCACTCTGAATAAGTGAATGATCAGAGAATTATTTAGATTGGTATCCATGATTAAAAGGATTTGATATGCAAGGCATCAAGAAATCTAAGTTAGCGGCAATGGTTGCTCTTCTGGCTGCGGCACCGTTGGTTATTGCCCCCGTTTCAGCTGCAGATGTACCTGAAGGGGTTACGTTAGCAAAGGTTCAAGAGATCGTTCGTGGTAATGGCGATGAAGTGCCAACGCTGGATCCCGCGTATTCATCTGATACTGCGAGCTCTCGTGTTATTCAAGATATGTTTGAGGGGTTAGTGACTCAAGATACTGCTGGCAATATTGTTCCTGCTTTAGCAACAAGTTGGGAAAAGTCAGAAGATGGAAAAGTGTATACCTTCCATTTACGAGAAGGGGCTAAGTGGTCGAATGGTGAACCGATAACAGCGAAAGATTTTGAATATAGCTTTCAGCGTGTGATTGATCCTGCAACAGCAGCACCTTATGCCTGGTATTACACGATGGCAAATATTGTGAATGCCGATGAAATCAATAAAGGCGAGTTATCGACAGATCAGCTAGGTGTGAAAGCGCTCGATGATAAAACGCTTCAAATTACGCTAACAAAACCCGTACCGTATTTTGCTAAAATGTTAGTACATGAATCGACGTATCCTGTTTACCAAGCTGCGATCGAAAAATACGGTGACGCATGGACGAAGCCCCAAAATATCGTCACAAGCAGCGCTTATAAGTTAAGCAAGTGGGTATTGAACGAACGTATCGTGTTGGAAAAGAGCCCAACGTATTGGAACAATGAAAAAACAGAAGTAACCAAAGTTACTTACCTGCCAATTCAAGATTTAACAGCAGAGTATAATCGTTTCCGTACCGGTGAAATTGATATCACTTCGTCATTTCCTTTAGAGCAATACAATGCGATTAAAAAGCAACGTCCTGACGAGCTACTAACAATGCCATCGTTGGGTACGTATTATTATTTGTTCAATATTAATAAAAAGCCGTTTGATGATGTGCGAGTGCGTAAAGCTTTAGCCTATGCCATCGATCGTAATGTTGTAACAGACATCATTTTGGGACAAGGCCAAATTCCGGCTTATGGTGTAACGCCACCTTCAGTGTCTGGTTTTGAAGCTCCGAAGCTTGCATGGGAAACCATGAGCCAGAAAGAGCGTACCAAGAAAGCCCAAGCGTTATTAAAAGAAGCTGGGTTTGATAAAAAGAACCCGCTTAAGTTCGAGTTGGTTTACAACACCAGTGAATCACATAAGAAATTGGCGATTGTTGTTTCTTCGATGTGGAAGAAAAGTTTAGGCGTTGAAGTTGAGCTAGCAAACCAAGAATGGAAAACATTCTTACAAAAACTATCTCAGCGTGATTTTGATGTTGCACGTTATGCGTGGATGGGTGATTACAACGAGGCATCAACGTTTTTATCATACTTTGAAAGCACTGGTATGAACTACGCAAGATGGAGCAATGTTAATTACGATGAGGCGATGAAGCTTGCTATTCAAGCCCCAACAGATATCAAACGTAATGATTATTACCAGCAGGCAGAAGAAGTATTTGCCGACGAAATGCCAGCGGTGCCGTTATATTTCTATACTCGTTCAGTATTGAAGCAAACGAAAGTGGGTGGCTATTCGAAAATGAATGCATCAGAAGGGCGTTTTACGCGTGATCTGTATGTAACTCAATAAATAATATAGATTGATCAAAATAAAAGCAGAGCACTATTCGTATTACAAACCAGTAATACCGTGCTCTGCTTTTTATTATTATAAATAAGCGGTTCACAATTAGCACGTAATCATTCACTATGAACTCAGTAGCTTATTTGGTGTGGCTTGTTCGGTATGAGTTACTCGCTTATACGACGCTCTATTTAAACTGACGTTCTATGTACACATGCGCTATATAAACACGTGCTATGTAAACAATAGACGAAAGGGGTTCATGAATGGTTATACAAACGTCAAAAAAACGATTTAAGCATGTGCGTGCTTCTGATCTTCGCGGAATGGGGCAGTTGGCTACGCAGGCAACCATGAATGTAACCCGCATTGCTGAAGGTGTTCACCAATCTGTATGGAATACATTGGGAATGCCTGGAGGCAAAGACCCCGGTCGTACAAGAGGTATTACAGGCCTTGTTTATAACAGTATTTATGGCGTAACCCAATTATTGGGAAGTGGTGTAGATAAGGTACTTGAGAAACAACAGCCTTGGTTCGACACCTTAGATAAAGATAAAACAGAAACCAATGAGCGTACGGCAGTTTTGTCTGCATTAAATGGAATTATGGGCGATCAGCTCGTTGAGTCAAATAACCAATTAGCAATCCCGATGACCTTTTACCATCAGCAGCAAGCTTTAAGTTGGAATGATGAAGAGCAAGCACTTGTTATTCCACAAGCGAAGAATAAAGTATTGTTGATGATCCATGGTTTGTGCATGAATGATCGCCAATGGTGTGGTGAGTATGAAGGGACGGAGGTCAATCATGGTGAGCAACTATCATCCACGCTAGGCTATACCCCTGTTTATCTTCGATACAATACTGGCCACCATGTTTCACTAAATGGAAGGGAGTTGTCTGAGCTGCTTGAACAGTTAGTCGATAATTGGCCGACTGAAATAGAAGAGATGACAGTGGTTGCTCATAGCATGGGAGGTTTAGTAACCCGCAGTGCTGTTTATTATGGTCAGCAGCAATCAATGCAGTGGCCAAATGTGATTAAAAATATCGTTTTTCTTGGTACGCCGCATCACGGAGCGCCATTGGAGCGTGCAGGGAATAAGCTAGGTGCAATATTAAGTGCAATCCCTTATACCGCCCCCTTCAATAGGCTTAGTAATCTTCGCAGTTCAGGGATCACCGATTTGCGTTACGGCTATATTGCTGATGAAGATTGGCAAGGGCAAGAACGCTTTGGGAACCATGCTGACGAACGATTGAGTGTGCCGTTACCGCCCCAGATTGCTTGTTTTACAGTTGCTGCTACAACTGCCAGCGAAAGAAGCCTTTTAGCTGATAGATTAATAGGGGATGGGCTTGTTCCTCTTCACAGCGCTTTGGGTATTCATACCGTAGAAGATCATCATTTGTTGTTTGCTGATACGTCACAGAAAATTTTCTATGGCATGAATCATATGCAATTGCTAAGTGATCCCGCTGTTACCCAACAGTTAGAAGAGTGGTTGAGCTAATTAGTGAAACCTCTGTAACTTTATCCAGATAAAAAGCAAACGATAACGTTCTGTGTGAATTTCTAGCAGTAAGCTGTTGAAAAAATACGCTAACAGCATTAATTTTTATTTTAATACATAAGTTTTTCTGAAAAAATAATCCGGGAAAATTTCTTTTTTGAATTTAACATGTTGATAATAAAGCAATTAATTCCCGGTCATTATTAAGCTGAAATTTTTCACACGTTTGCATTCATAAGGTGAGGTTGATCACTAATTATAGGGCGGTACAATGCGCGTCCTTTTTGAGTTTACATTCTGGTTTAAACCATGATTGCAATTTTTGGTATTATTGTTCTGCTTTTTCTTGCGTGGCTAATTTCGGTTGATAGAAAAAGAATTCCATTGAAAATGGTGTCAGTCGCCTTTTTGCTCCAAGTACTTTTTGCATTATTGGTTTTATATGTGCCTGCGGGTAAATCGGCGCTTCAAGCCATTGCTGGTGGCGTTACTTATGTGACAGATTACGGTAATGAAGGGCTATCATTTCTTTTTGGTGGTTTAGCAACAGGCAGCGTTGGTTTTGTATTTGCAGTTAACGTGCTGGGTATTATTGTCTTTTTCTCTGCTCTTATTTCGATGCTATACCATATTGGTATTATGCAAAAAGTGATCGATGTGTTGGGTGGGGCTCTACAGCGTGTTCTAGGCACTGGTAGAGCTGAATCGCTTTCTGCGACTGCCAATATCTTCGTTGGCATGTCTGAAGTGCCGCTGGTGATTAAACCTTACTTAAAGAAGATGGATGACTCCCAACTTTTTGCCGTGATGACGTGTGGTATGGCATCTGTGGCGGGGAGTACTATGGTGGGTTATGCAGCTGTTGGTGTTGATCTTCAATACCTTATTGCAGCTTCGTTCATGTCTGCGCCTGCTGGCTTGTTAATGTCGAAAATGATTGTACCGCCATCAGTTGATAAGCTACAAGATGACGAAATTTCTTCTGTTGTTATTCCTCGAGCAACCAATATTGTTGAAGCACTTGCCGACGGCGCAATGTCGGGTATGCGCATGGCAGTTACAATTGGTGCCACATTATTGGCATTTATCAGCGTAATCGCATTGTTAAATGGCATGCTGGGTGATGCGGGTGCTTATTTTGGTATCGAGAACCTAAGTTTTGAATTAATCATTGGCTACTTATTCGCCCCTATTGCGTTGCTTATTGGTGTGCCTTGGGTTGATGCTGTCACTGCGGGATCTTTGATTGGTCAGAAAGTGGTAATGAATGAGTTTGTGGCATTTATCGACCTAATGAGCTTAAAAGATACGATGCAAGAACACAGTGTTGTTGTGGTGACATTTGCACTATGTGGTTTTGCCAATGTAACAACGCTAGCTATTCTGATTGGCGGTATGGGCAGTTTGATTCCTGAACGTCGTCCGTTTATCGCTGAATATGGTATTCGTGCAGTCATGGCTGGCGTATTAGCTAACCTAATGAGTGCGGCTATCGTTAGTATCATTCTATTGCTTTAGGTTTATACACCTAGTAACGGCAAGTTAAAAAAAGCGCAGTCTTCGTTTGAAGATATGCGCTTTTTTGTGTTGAAGAGCTGCTGGTATACTTACCCAGAATGCTATTAGTTACACACTGAACAGTTAGCTTGTTTGCCTAACTTCATTTCTCGCCAACTCATCGACATGGCATCTAGCATTAAAATCTTACCTGTTAATGCTGTACCCATGTTTGCCACTACCTTAATGGCTTCCATTGCCTGTACTGCACCCACAATACCGACCACTGGCGACATAATACCAGCTTCTACGCAGCTTAATGTTTGTTGACCGAATAGGGCACTCAAACATTGGTAGCATGGTTCGTTATCCTGATAGGTATACACGCTAATTTGACCTTCCATACGAATTGCAGCACCTGATATTAACGGTGTTTTCGTTTGGTGGCATAAACGGTTTAATTGATTACGTGTTTCAACATTGTCGCTGCAATCAAGCACAATTGTGTGTTGTTGAATTAGCGGTAACAATTCATCATCGTTCAGGCGTTGTGCAATCGTATCAATGCTTGTGTAAGGATTGATGGTGGTTAACGCTTGTTTCGCTGATTCAACTTTTAACTGACCAACTGTATTATCGTTATGTAATACCTGACGCTGTAAGTTTGATACTTCAACCTTATCATCATCAATTAAAGTCAGCTTACCCACACCTGCTGCTGCTAGGTATTGTGTGGAAGCACAGCCTAAGCCGCCAGCCCCTAGAATGAGCATGGAAGCGTCTTTTAATGCTTCTTGTCCGTCAAAATCGAATTGGCGAAGAATGATCTGGCGGTTATAACGAAGCATTTCTGCATCAGACAGTTCTGCCACAATATATTCCTGTTCTGTGAGAGTGAAGGGGGCAAAAACGAGATATCAATGATATCCCGTTTCTTTGATTCGTGTATTTAAGCGGATGCCAGTACATCGAACCTTAGTCTTTAAATGCTTAGTTTATTAAATACTTAGTCTATTAAATGCTTAGTACATCGAGTGGTTAAACAACTCGATAGTCACATCTTCACCCGGAGAAACGCGTCCACGATCTTGTTCAAGTACAACAAAGCAGTTAGCTTGATGCATAGAGCTGAATGCACCTGAGCCTTGATTGCCCGTTGTGGCCACTTCGAGTTGTCCTTGCGCGTTAATTTGGTAGATACCGCGTTGGAAGTCAGTACGGCCAGGGCGCTTTTTAAAGAGTGTTGTCGCTTTCGCTGTCATGCGCTGCGGTGGTTGGTACTGAGAATGACCAGACAACTGTGCTAGCATCGGCTGAACAAGCTGGTACAGCGTTAGCATTGCAGAAACAGGGTTACCCGGTAAACCACAGAACCACGTATTATCAATCGTGCCAAACGCGAATGGTTTACCTGGCTTCATGGCTATTTTCCAGAAACCAATTTCACCTTGCTCATCAAGAATGTCTTTGGTGTAGTCAGCTTCACCGACACTTACACCACCAGATGTAACCAATACGTCAGCTTCAGATGTCGCTTTCTTGAATGCTTCTCGTAGTTTTTCAGGGCAATCCGGAATAATGCCTAAATCCAATACATCACAGCCAAATTTTTCAAGTAATGCACGAATACCATAACGGTTGCTGTCGTAAATCTGACCAGCTTCTAATGGTTCGCCAACAGATCGTAATTCGTCGCCAGTTGAGAAAAATGCAGCTACAGGTCGTGCAAAAACAGAAAATTCAGCAATACCCAAAGAGGCGAGTAGTGGCATTTCACGCGCCGTAATACGTGTTCCTTTAGCAACAACTGTATCACCTTGATGTACATCGTCACCAATAGGACGAACGTTGTCATGGGCTTCTGGTTTGATAAGGAAGCGAACGTTATCACCTTCGACTTCCGTTTCTTCTTGCATGATGACAACGTCAGTGCCTTCTGGCATTTGAGCGCCAGTCATAATACGAATACATTGACCCGTTTCGCATACACCTTCAAAGGGAACACCAGCAAAAGATTTTCCTGATAGAACAAGGGTATCGTTATCTTTTAGATCGCCAGCGCGAAGAGCGTAGCCATCCATTGCCGAATTAGCAAAAGGCGGTACATTGATTGGAGAACGAATATCTTCAGCAAGAACACGTCCCATTGCATCAGAAAGTGCAACAGTCATTACTGAATTAAGTGGCTTAACGTCAGCCAAAATTTTATCTAAAGCCGTTTCTACAGGCATTAAACCTGGTGCGTCACAACATCCCATATTGGTGTCCGTCGTTAGTTATAAGTCATAGGCTTGAATAGCAACTAAGAAAGATTGAAACACGCTCAATATTCTTGATTGGTATTTGCTTGAATGATTATTATGACAAAAAAATGGAGTTTCAACTATTCACTTATCATTTACGAGGTGTAATTGTGTTTATTTACAGGTATCCTTCGGTCAGATTTAGCTCTGGAAGTGTGTTTGTAGGCAATTTCTACACATCATGTTGTAGACGATTTAAGTACAGGCATGACACGTTGGGCTTGTTTTCGCATTAAAGCCCAAGCCAGTTGGAGGGGAAAGAATGACAGCATTAAGCGAATCTGCATTGATGGTACGCGCAGCACTTGAAGAACGTGGGCTTGAAACACCCATGACGAGCAAAGTGGTAAGCCGCGAAGAAAAAAAAGAAAAGATCGAATATCACATGCGTGAGATCTTAGAGTTATTGTCGTTAGATTTAACCGATGATAGCTTAATGGAAACTCCGCATCGCATCGCTAAGATGTATGTAGATGAAGTTTTTTCTGGTTTAGATTATGCGAATTTCCCAAAAATTACCGTAATCGAAAACAAAATGAAATGTGATGAAATGGTACGTGTAAAAGGCATTACGCTAACCAGTACCTGTGAACATCACCTTGTTACGATTGATGGAAAAGCGACGGTAGCGTACATTCCGCGTGGTAAAATCATTGGTCTATCAAAGATTAACCGCATCGTTCGTTTCTTTGCTCAGCGTCCTCAGGTGCAAGAGCGAATGACACAGCAAATCTTAGTTGCGCTGCAAACATTGCTTGAAAGTGATGATGTGGCCGTAACGATTGATGCGACCCACTACTGCGTGAAAGCACGTGGTGTGATGGATGCAACCAGTGAAACAACGACGACGGCACTTGGTGGTATCTTTAAACGGATTCCTGCAACGCGTGCTGAGTTTTTCCACGGCATTCGCTAAGCAAAAATGATTTATCGGAAGCCGCGATTTTTTCGCGGCTTTTTTGTCTGTAAAATTAACGCTTTGCCTAGAACCCAATAAATCCTCGCTGAAATGAGCATCTTGCGATAATTGGGTATAGCCTTCCAGTAGACAGAGTGTTGTTAGCTTTACGGTAAGTTGAAGCTTTAAATTGAATGGGTTATGAATAGAGCGATATGGATCTTATAAAGCTTTCTCGAATTAGCATGAAACACTTGATTACCTTGCATGTCATGTTAGATACATTAAGCGTAACGGGCAGTGCAGAGCGTCTTTGTGTTAGCCCGTCATCAGTCAGTAAAACATTAAGCCAGTTGCGTGATTCTTTGAATGATGAGCTGTTTTACCGTCACGGTAATAAGCTTGTTGCAACCCCGCTGGCGCGAAGACTTGGCCCTAGTGTTCATCAGATGATTAACGATATGAACCAAATTATGACGCAAGAGGCTTTCGATCCTTCGCGTTATGAAGGTGGTTTTTCATTAGCGATGCGAGAAAGTACCTTTGAGTTAATAGCGGCAAAGTTAAGCATCCATGTATTAAACCTTGCACCGAATATTCGTTTAGATATTTGGTCGAAAGATAGTTTAGGTTTTGATGCGCTAGCCAAAGGTAAGCTTGATTTTGTGATATTACCGCATGATAGAAGTCAGCCACCGAGCACTCAAAATAACCTTATCTGGGAAACCTTAATCGACGATGACATGGTGTGTTTGATGAATCCATCGCACCCTTTAGCTGATCAAACATTGAGTATCGATAACTACCTAAGTTATGGGCACATAGGTATTATGGATACTGATTTAAATGTCCCTTTCTTTGAATTGCAATTAGCACAACAGCATAAAAAAAGAAAAATTACCGTAACCGTGTCTGATTTTGGTAGCGCGGCATTGATGTGCCATCATAGTGATTTACTGTTTACCTGTTCTCGTCGTTGGGCAAACATTGCCTTTCAAGCTAAAGGTTTGTTCAGCAAGCCTTTACCGTTCAATTACGGCGATGTGGCTTATAGCTTGGTGTGGCATCAACCAAGTATGAATGATCCGGCTCACCGTTGGATGTATGAACAAATAAAAGCGTGCTGCAAAGATATAGGCATGTAATCTAGATAGGGTAGTACATGTCTGTATTTGCCTTTATATCTACACTTGTAAATGGTGGTGTGTCCGGTTCTTTATAGATAAATAGGCGGAACGACAATGTTTCTTACATTACGCTCTGTAAGCTGATTAGCTAAATGGGTAATATCACTTTTTTGGCAAGTATCCCATGTTAATGCTTCGCCTGTAACGCCATGATGCTGAAATGCATTAAGTTTAATACGTGTGTCTTTAGGTAATTGCGTTAAATAACTCGCAAGTTCATCAACTTCTGCATCAAAATCTGTTTTTCCTGGTATGTGTAACAACCGCACTTCGTATAACTTATTGTGTTGTGCTAATAGCTCGATACTTTGAAAAACACGATGATGTTGCCGCCCAGTTAGCCATAAATGGGTTTCTTCTTGCCATGCTTTTAAATCAACCATTACACCGTCTGTAAAAGGAAGCAGTTTAGCCCAACTTGTGGTGCGTAAACTCCCATTACTGTCAATCATACAAGTTAAATGCTGTAAATTTGATGATGATTTAATCGCACTAAATAATCCCTGAATAAAGCCTAATTGTAGTGTTGCTTCTCCTCCTGTAACAGTAATACCTGATATGAAAAAGAGGTTGTTACGTATAACATCCAGCATTTCTGCTACGGTATATTGTTGCGTTTTGGGGCTAGATTGCTTCGGGCATACAGCTAAGCAATTATCACAATGGGAGCACAACGACGCATCCCATTTCACTTTTTGTGGATTATTAGGTGCTGGCTTACTTTGCTTGTTTTCAATGATAGAAACGAGCTTAAGTGCACCTGTCGGGCAGGTTTCGACACAATCACCGCAGTGATTGCACATATCGATAGTCTGTGGGTTGTGGCAGCTTTTACACTGGTAGTTGCATCCTTGCAAGAAAATCACCAGCCTATTACCAGGACCATCGACACAAGAGAAATTCAGAATTTTACTGACTGTCGCTGTTCGCGCATTTAAACGTGTAGCTGTGGAAGCTGCAGTTATCGAATCTTCATCATTTAGCATGTGTTGGTTATGCGATTGAACCGTTTTCTGTCTTTCACTCATGTCGAATATGTCGCTTATTTGATGTTGGCTTTATTGGTTATTGGTTATTGGTGTTGATTCTTGGTATTAGCTCTTGGTATAGGTGCGCGCTGTTAAACTCACCTTTTCTTATTCCGTATACATGGATTCTGTATAAATCGGTGATTGTTCATGACAGGCGACGCGCGGTTTACGGTTCAAAATCCCCGTGTTTTCAGATGCCTCTGCACCTAACCAAGTGGTATTGGTGCGAGATCCTTTTTCTTTAAATACCGCAACATCGGATAACTTGATCATATAGCCTGTCACACGTACTAGGTCGTTAGAAGCAACGTTAGCCGTAAATTCACGAAATCCAAGGTTTAACGCGCCCTTACACAATTGGTACATTGCCTCAGGATTATCTTTAACAGTTTCATCAATCGTCAGAATTTCACTGATACCCGATGTGTAATATTGATGATGTGCTGCCAATGCTTGGATATGCGTAACAGGATCGGGTTCTGTGCCATAAGGAATACGCACGCCAGGTGTTACGTCTTTATCAAGACTAATGCCACCTTGGGCATGCAATAGGGCACGGTTGTTATAGCCATATTTTACGGGTGTAGATTTAACAATATGATCAAGTGTGGCTGAGATTTGATGCCCTAATTGATTCGCTGTTTCATCATGGCCATATAGATTTACTGCTGTTGCGTGATGGTTTTCTTTATTTGTAGTGCTTTTTTCTAGCGAATCTTTTTCGATTAAAATATTGACTGCTTCCGCCATACCGTAGATACCAAACATAGGGGTAAAGCGACTCTCTTCAATTAATCCTTCTTTCACCAAGAAACTATCAAAAAAATGTGATTCCTCATGTAGAAACTGCGTACGTGCTTCAATCAGTTCATACATAACTTGGCAATAATGTGGCAAGGTTTCAGTTAAGAATAATGCGCTGTTTTGGACTTGTTGTGCGACTTCTTTTAAGTTCATTCGCACTAATGTATTGGCACCACCTGCTAAAGGTAATGAGTTATAACAGCTTACAATTCCAAAGCCTTTTTCATCATAGGTTTTTGCATGAATAGGGTAATTGGCAATGTGTGGCTTGCTGCATTCACATATGTTGGATGTTGCTATGCGCAGTAAATCATCTGGTGTGATTTCAGGGTCATACATAAAGGTAAGGTTTGGCGCGATTTGTTTCAGCTCTGCGTCAATTTTTAAAATGGTTCGGCAGATTATATTATCAGTAGGGCCAATATTCACATGCATGAATGCATCGGGCAAAGTACGGTCGAGCATGATCCAAAACCGTTTCAATTTTCTGTATATTTCATCGTGTGTTAAATCTTGTACATAATCGATTAAAATATCGTCAAGAGAGCCTAAATACACTGGAATATTCGTTACAGAAGGAACATGGTGATAAATGATTGTTAGTGCATTTAATGCATCATCAAAATCGGCCACCGGAGGTAACTCTAAATATTCAGAGCCATTTTGAAGAAATTTAGCGTAATCAGGTAAGACATAGCGCGGCTTAAAGGGGGCGTGTCCTTCAAACATGTCACAGATAATACCAGCTTTCATCGCGGTGTTTACGCTTTCAGGAACAGATACATAGTCAAGGCTAGCTTCTGCTTCTAATGAGAGGTAGGTCGACTTTTGTTTAACTGTCAGCGTGTTATCTGTAATTATGCGTCTAAGGTTGTCTTGTAGGGTCATCACAATATATCCATTTAAGCTGTGTGGATATAAATGTAGCGTGAATAATAAGTTTCCAGAAGTGAAAAATATAAAGGTGTATATTTCCATTTTAGAAATCGGCTATTGTCGATCACACCTACCTTGTTATATGGAGAATAAAATGTTTTCAAAAAAAGTTGCGGTATTATTTGGTGTAGTTACGGCTGTGTCATTGTTATCAGCGTGTTCTACAAAAGAACCTGAGCCAGTAAAGCCAATTGGTATGGCTAATCCTGCTTCTGTTTTCTGTACAGAGCAAGGCGGTAAGCTTGTGATGGAAAAAGATACAGAGGGTAATAGCATAGGGTATTGCCAATTATCTGATGGTACATCTGTCGAGCAATGGGCTTATTTTCGCGAAAATCAGAAATAATAAGAGCACTTTCTTGTGAGAGTAATAGATAAAATACCAGATTAGACATTTTATCTACGCGTCAAAATAAAGGCATGTAAAGAAATGAAGGGTTGTATTTTTATTTAATTAAATCATAGGTTTAAGTTGATTTTCGTTTGGATTGATGTGTTTAAAAAACATTAGTTGAGATAATTAATAATTAAAAATAGAGACGTTAAATTGTATGAATGGTGTTTTTTTGTCTAAATATAAGAGTATGAACATTATTTAACGATGAGCTAACTTGGCTCAGTTTGTATTACTGCTTGATGTACTTTGTGTCACTGGTTGGCATTTATCTATTTTTAAACAATAAGGAGCGCTATAACGATGTTTAATCATAAGCGTATTGTTATACAGCGTTTCAGCACTCTTGTTGCGTTATCTTTTTTTATTTCTAGCAGTGCCTTTGCGGTAGAGTCGGGTGTTTATTCGAATCGTTCGTCTGTAAATGCCCCTGACTCTTCAGTAAAACCACTCGCGCCTATTAATGCTAATTTACCCACAAGCAATGTTGAGTGGTCTTATCTTGATGCTATAACGGTAAATAGCAGTCGACAGCTATGCCCTAATTCAGGGGCAGCAGTCTGTTTTAAGACGTTGGCAGAGCAAGCCTATGCAGATAATTATTTTTATCCTCTGTGGCAAAACCTCAAGCAACGAAGAGAGTTTGAATTACAGTTAAAATCCGTTGTTGATACAAGGGGGGTCGATGGGCTTAAAGATCGTTTAGATGAGCTGTACTTGCTTGATAAACGTAATGACCAGCGTGCATACGACTTACTTGCTACAGATAGTTACTTTGTTTACCGCAAGTATTTAAATACGATTCAGCGTAATAGAAGTGCCTTGTTTACGTTGGAACAGATGAATTTTTCTTTACAGGAAAATACCTTAAGTACAAAGCATTACTTTCCAATGACAATGGATAAGCTGAGTCTTACTCGTCCCGCCAATGTTCCTTTTGAGCAAAGCATGTCTGTGATTGAAACATTACAGCAATTGCCGCCCCACAGTTTGACGAACTCAGATCTGAAAGGACTTATCCGCAAAGGTGATGCGATTGTTGCAGGTAAAGATCTTGCTAAGGTGCTATTCGATTTAAATGACATGACGGAAGCTGAGTATGCTTTCATTACACAAATGCCAACGGTAACGAACAGCGGTACAATGTTAGAGGCGATTAAACGCTTTCAACGGCGTCATGGTTTAGCTGATGATGGAATTATCGGTGCAGCAACCAAAGCCCAACTAGTGATTCCGTATACTGATATTGCGCGCCGAGTTGCTTTAAACATGCAGCGCTTTCGTAATATCAATATGATTGATAACCAGCCGCATATTTGGGTGAATATTCCTGATTATATGCTGAAAATTTTTGAGCAAGGTAATGTAATTTTTGAATCCAAAGTGATAGTTGGCCGATCAAGCCGTCCAACTAACTTGTTCTCATCAGCAATAAATACCATGGTGGTAAACCCGACATGGAATGTACCTGAAACAATTAAGCGCAAAGATGTTATTCCTAAAGTGAAGCATTCACGTGATTACTTAGCCGCTCATAATATGCGTATATTGAATAGCTGGCGTGATCGTACTGAAATTCCGGCGGATCAAATAGATTGGGCTAGTGTAAACCCCAAAACGTTCCCTTATGAGTTTCAGCAAGGGCCTGGTCCAAGTAATTCTCTTGGTCGGGTTAAGTTTTTAATGCCAAATGATTACTCGATATATTTACATGACACGCCCGCAAGAGGCTTGTTTAATAAATCTAAGCGGAATCTAAGCTCTGGGTGTGTGCGTGTCGAAAAAGCGTATGATTTAGCCAATTTTATTATCGACTTTCAAAAACGTAAAAATATTGAACCATTTAATGCAATGTTGAAAGATGGCGATTTAGATACGGTTCGGCTGTCTCAGCGTTTAGGTGTCGATTTTGTATATCTTACTGCGTGGGTTGATGAAAAGAACACCCTACAAATGCGTGAAGATATTTACGGGTATGATAGTCCACAAAAAGAAGCGATAGGTTCTCAATTTATATCAATGAAAAACTATCGTAGATAGGGGTATACCCAAGTAACCTCAAAGTGCAAGATTAAGAGTCATTTCTGTCGTCTTTGAATAAAATAAAGCCCCTAAAAAGGGGCTGAATTAAAGATGATTGACATGTTAGTTGCTAATTTTAAAAGAGCCAACATGATGATCGAGCGTCTGAGCAAGCTCAGATAAGTTCTGGCTTGATCTTTCCAATTCTTGACTAGCAGTTAGACCAACTTTTACCGAATTATCCACAGTGTCCATGTTGAGGTTGATTTCATTGGCAACGCTAGATTGCTCCTCAGTAGCAGTAGCAACTTGCGTATTCATATCAAGTATCGTCATGATCTGTGCTGAAATTTGTTCAAGGGCTTGCTGAGCTTTTTCAGTTGCTAAAGAGCCTTCTACGGTTAATGATTTGCTACTGTCCATCGCATTAACAGCGTTTTTGGCTTCATTTTGTAGCTGGTCAATCATATTTTGAATTTCATTGGTTGACTGAGACGTCTTGGTCGCAAGGTTTCTGACTTCATCTGCAACGACTGCAAAACCACGACCAGCTTCACCAGCTCGTGCAGCCTCAATAGCCGCATTTAACGCCAATAGGTTAGTTTGGTCTGAAATACCTCGAATAACGTCAAGAATAGACCCTATGGATTGTGTTCTATCAGCTAGGGAAGTAATCACCTCTGACATATTGTTCATTTGAGAAGCCAGATCAGTAATGCTGCTGGTTGCTTCCTGCAAGATTTTTTGTCCTTCCTGAGTTTCGACGTTGGCGTTCTCTGCAGATTCTGCGGCACTGGCTGCATTTTGAGAAATTTCACCAATTGTTGCGATCATTTCATTCATCGAAGTCACGACTAATAAAGACTGTTCGCTTTGCTCGTGACCTCGTGATAATGCTTTCTGAGATTGGCTATGAAGCTCAGTTGCAGAGTGGCCTAGCTCTGTCCCTGTATTGACTACTTGACCAATAATTTCATTGATTTTGCCCACAAAGATATTGAAGGCTGTGGAGATATGGGCGATCTCATCGTTGCCTCGTACGGGCAGTCGAATAGTAAGATCTCCATCGCCTTTAGATATATTTTCTAGGGCATGCTGTAATCCGGAAAGCGGTCTTAAGAGTTTGCCTAGTAGCCACATAAGAATACAGCCACAGATAGAGAAGATAGCTAAGATGGCTATTAACTGAGTAATTACAATGCCTTTCGCCGCTTCACTGACTTCAGTGATAGGGATACCAACATCGAAAGTACCGTATAATTCGCCATTAACATAAACAGGCGTCAAAATGTCGTATACCCAAACACCCTGTATATCAGCATACCACTTTGAATGTTGTGCTTTTCCTGTAGTGGCTCCATCAACGGTATAGCTATCGTTATAGGTTTTGTTTAATTTTTCAATATCACTATGAGCAATCGCTTTAACATTTTTGTTAATTACGATGGCATAGCTAATATCTGAACGAGTTTTGAGTGATTGAACCAAGTCTTGTAAATCATTTAAAGGTTTCGGAGATGTACTTAATATATATTCGACATTTTTAGCTAACAATTCAGCTTGTGCCTGAGATTTCTTTAAAATGATCTTATCAATTTCTTGATGAGATATATAAGAGGTTGAAGTAACACTTGTTATTGCAGCAATTGCAAACATTAGACAGACAACAATTAAGATTATTTTTTTCATAACTCGTACCTTTATGCCATTTTCAGCAAGAAAGACCTAACCAATAAATATGAATGAGCATCACTAGGGTGTGTACCCAAGCTGCTCGCTGAGAACACTCTGAATCCTGTATCTTGAGGTGGCTTGAGTATTGGATAAAATGACAATAATAAACTCATGCATCATCAGCAATGAAAACGCTGATTTCAATGTGAAATATTACATAAAAGGCTTACAGATTATCCTCTGCATAACAAAAATATTGATATAGCTCTCTATATAAGTTCAATGAGAAAGGTATATCTGTACATTTGCTTACAATTTGAGCGGCTTACTATACCTTGTGCTTCAAAGAGGTAATGATTGCGTAAAAGAGTGACTAAAGTGACTAAAGTGACTCGAGTGTGAGGGTGGGTTTATAACAATCTTTGTTTTTCTAATTATACTTTTGTCGGGTTATAAAAAGGCTTGCCAACCGACAAGCCTTTTTAGGTATTAATGTAACTTTTACATCAAGAACATATTTTATTATTGTGTTTGTTCAAGTTGATCACGAGTTTTCCAAAGCGACGCCACAATAGCCGTTGTTATACTCAGTGCAATTACCGCTAAAGATACTGGCGTTGGAATTGCCCATACAGTTTCCATTAATAGCATCTTGAGACCAATGAAGCTAAGAATGAACGCTAGTGCTACGCGTAGGTAGCAGAAACGTGTCAGCATACCTTCCAGTACGAAATACAACGAACGCAAACCTAGCAATGCGAATACGTTAGCCGTAAAGACCAAAAACGGTTCTTGAGTTACCGCAAAGATTGCAGGAATCGAATCTAGTGCGAACATAACATCAGTCAATGCAATAACGGCAACCACAATCATTAGCGGTGTTGCTATCCAGCCTTGACTGTCTTTCACCAGCATTTTATTGCCTTGATATTCATCACTTACCCGGAAGAACCGCTTAACTAAACGAACAGGCAAGCTGTTAGAAAAGTCTTCTGGTTCCTCTTCACCTTCTTTCCATAACTTATAACCGGTATATAGCAGGAAGGCTGCAAAGATATATAGAACCCAGTGGAACTCACTAAGTAGCTGAGCACCAACGGCAATCATTATGCCACGCAGAATCAGAGCCCCTACAACACCTAGCATCAGTACGCGAGGGCGTAAATGTGCAGGTACAGCAAATTGACCAAATATAAGTGCAAAAACAAATAGATTATCGACACTTAATGACTTTTCAAGTAAGTAACCTGTTAAGAATGCGGTGGCAGCTTGACCATTGGTGTAGCTACTTTCTGGCGCCATTAACGGCCAGTATAAATAGATAACAACGTTGAAAAGTAATGCAAGTGCAACCCAGAAAAGGCTCCAGATTGCTGCTTTTTTGATAGTAACTTTACCGCCGCGAGTTTGATACAAATCCAGCGCTAGCATAAGTACTGTTAATATAGCGAAACCTTCATAACTAAAAAGGCTCATAGTTTTTATCCTTCCAAACGAACGCGGAAGGGTACGGATATTAGACGTGACTAATGACCTTCCACGCATTAAAAAAACCACACAAAACGTGCAGTAAATAATGGCGTTGGTCTCGTCAAAATGGTGCTTGCTGTTTTAATGAAATGATTTATATCGGTATAGCGTCAATAATCATTTTTCTTTTACAGAAACAAATCCATTCTCGGCTGCCGGAAGCATGGGGCTTCGTGATGACGACAGACGAACAATTGGTGACTACTCCCCAAACAGGGGCATTCTATGCCTACTGAAACTGAGATACCAGCACTATTTCACCCGTAATTACGCTTATTAATAAAAAGCTTTTCTGTGCAAATACGAGGGCGTATATCTCTTCATAATCCTGTAAGCCTGACATAAGCCGGAATCAGTTACTGATCCCGGTTTATGTAATTAAAATCAGAACGTTTATCGATTGGTTGAGTGAGAGACGGCATTAGCTAAAAGTTCTTTGGCAGTATGTTCACACGGTGGTAATTCAATATCCGTTTGATGAATAGCGGTTGTGCGCTCACCCCACTGAATAAACGTCGCTCCCCAAGTTAAACCTGCACCAAAAGCCGCTGAAAGTATTTTACTTCCTGCTTGAATTCGACCTTGTTCAACCGCTTCACATAATGCAATAGGCACGGTTGCTGCAGAAGTATTACCGTATTTATGAATGTTAATAAACGCTTTATCTAATGGGATTTTTGCGTGATCACACAATGCTTCAATAATACGTTTGTTGGCCTGGTGAGGGATAACAACATCAATATCATTACTGTCTAGTTCTGCACGATTAAGCACCGTATTCGCCGCTGATCCCATACCGCGTACGGCGCTTCGGAAAATATCACGACCAACAAAATCAAAAGCAAAATGGCCTGAATCTGGGTCGTAACGATCCATCGCTGTACCAAATTTAGGTATGGCAAGTACATCACGGCCTTTCGAGTCACAACCTAATTGTGCTTGAAGTACACCAACAGGCTTATCTGTTTTACTTAAAACGACAGCGCCAGCGCCATCACCAAATAAAACCGCGGTATCACGCTTGCTCCAGTCTAAATACCAAGATAAACGTTCTGCACCAATCACTAAAGCGTGACGGTAAGCCCCTGCTTGGATCATACGCGTCGCAGTTTCTAATCCGTACAAAAATCCAGTACATGCCGCATTCATATCAAAAGCGGCTGCTTTACTAGCACCGAGTTCTAATTGAACCTTAGAAGCAATATTGGGAATTAATGTATCAGGTGAACAAGTAGCAACAATGATTAAATCAAGTTCGTTGGCATCAATGCCGGCAGCTGCTAATGCTCGTGCGCCAGCAACATGTGCTAAGTCTGATGTATTTACATGGCTGATATGGCGAGATTCAATACCGGTACGGCTTTTAATCCATTCATCAGATGTTTCAACAAATGTACTGAGTTCATCATTGGTGAGTATTGCTGGTGGTAAACATTTTCCCCAGCCGGTGATTTCAGCGTAATGCAGCATAGTTCCCTTCGCTATCGTAATGGCCTGTCTTTATTCATGCATAGTTCGGCATCAATAGTGGTTGGCGTATTTTAATATTTAAAGAATTGAATCGTGGAGGTCACGTATTTTCAATTGGGTACAGAATTATTTTCTATACTACGTCAGTCGCGTATTAGTGCAAGGCAGAAGCTTATGTTTACCTTCAGTTGGTTAAGTGGATAATAGAACTGTTAACTATGATTGATTTAAACTGGTGTAGGGAAGAATAATGGTGCGTTTTGGTGTAATTGGAACAAATTGGATTACTGAAAAATTTATCGAAGGGGCGCATGCATCAGGAAAGATGCAGCTTACCGGAGTGTATTCTCGAGAGATGGATCGAGCAAAAGAATTTGCGGCTAAATTCAGTGTTGATCATAGTTTTGATAGCCTAGAAGAAATGGCTGCAAGCGATATGATTGATGCTGTGTATATTGCTAGTCCTAATTCTTTTCACGCACCACAAGCCAAACTGTTTATTGAAAATGGTAAGCATGTTATTGGTGAAAAACCGCTCGCATCGAATATTCATGAAATTGAATCGTTGATTGCGTTAGCGCAAGAAAAAGACGTTGTGCTTTTTGAAGCTCTTAAAACGACTTACAACCCAAATTTTAAAATATTGCAGCAAGCACTTCCTAAGCTTGGAAAACTGCGAAAAGTGCACTTTACCTATTGCCAGCATTCATCACGTTACCAAAAGTTTTTAAACGGTGAAAACCCGAATACATTTAACCCGAAATTTTCAAACGGTTCATTAATGGATATCGGTATTTATCCACTCAGTGCTGCGATTGGCTTATTTGGAGAACCGAAGAGCTTTACTGCTCAAGGGGTATTATTACATTCTGGGGTTGATGCGCATGGCACATTAGTACTGCATTATGATGATTTTGATGCTGTCATATCTCACTCTAAAGTCAGTAATGGTTATGCGCTAAGCGAACTGCAAGGTGAGCAAGCATCAATTCTGATTGAAAGCATTTCAGAGTGTGAAACAGTGTCGATATTGCGCCAAGGTGAGCCTGCTGTTGTGCTATCACAAGATCAAGGTGCAAATACAATGCAGTATGAAGCTGGTGTTTTCGCTGACCTTATCGAGACAAAACAAACAATGCATGCAGGCTTAGATCGTACATGTATTGTGAGTGCGATTATCACACGCGCTCGCGAGATTATTGGGGTTCGATTCCCTGCTGATGAAATTGTGTAATATACCCAAGTCACCTCAATGGTAACTTGGGTATAACTGAGATACAGACGGTAACAACCATAAAAAAGGTGGTCTACAAGAGACCACCTGAATGGGGGAAGTTGATTATGATTTTGGAATCACTTTAAATCACTGTTACCAGAACAACCAAGCAAACGTTGTTAGTGCAACAATACAGGCAAGGTTCAAGTAGATACCCACCTTCATCATCTCACTCTGCTTAATATGCCCAGAACCAAAGACGATGGCATTCGGTGGCGTTGCTACAGGTAACATGAATGCACATGACGCGGCAACAGCGATAAGTGCAGAAAGAATAACAGGTGAAACGCCTAACGCTTCTGCAACCGTTGCAAAAACAGGCACTAGCAGTGCAGCACTTGCGGTGTTACTGGCAAATTCAGTAAGGAATACCACGAAACTCACAATCACTAAGATAGTAAAGAACAAGCCAGCTTGCTCAAGGAAGCCACTAAGACTATGTGCCAAGAAAACACTAGTACCTGTTGCTTTCAGTACGTTACTTAGACAAATGCCACCACCGAACAGAATCAATACACCCCAGTCGGTAGATTTTTCGATGTCTTTCCATTCAACAACTCGTGATACACCAAGCAAGATGATTGCAAATAAAGCGACTAAGGTATCGAATTTGCTAAAGCCACCTAAGAAAGCATTGACTGGTTTACTGAATATCCATAAAGAGACAGTAAGCGCAAAAATAGCGAGTGTAATCAGTTTACCGTTATCCCATTTTACTGGTGTATGGTCGAGTTCAAATGTATGCGAAAGGTTTGGCTTTAAAATGAAATAAAGTAGCGCCACTGTAATAGGAAGTAGAATCATGGCGATCGGTACACCAAATTCCATCCATTCAGTAAAACTTAAACCAACTTCAGCAGCAGCAATTGCGTTTGGTGGGCTACCAACAACTGTAGCAATACCACCAATACTTGCACAATAAGCAATACCTAATAGTACGAACACGTAAGTGCCACGCTCACTTTTGGCATTAACTTTATTGAGCACGCCTAATACGAGCGGTAGCATCATTGCTGTTGTGGCAGTGTTACTGATCCACATGGAAAGTCCCGCTGTTACACCGAAAAGCATAAAGACAGCAACAGACATTTTACCCTTAGCCAGAATAAGTACTTTATCTGCAATGGCTTTATCAAGCTCTTGCTTATGAAGCGCAGCCGCTAATGCAAACCCACCAAGAAATAAGAATATAATTGGATTTGAAAAGTTGGTTAATGCTTGGGGAGTTTGAAAAATGCCAAAGCCCACCGCAAGTACAGGAACAAGAATTGCGGTAATGCTGACATGAACAGCTTCGGTAAGCCAAAGTATCGCGACAAAAGTCAGTATACAAAGCCCGATAACAACATCTCTTTCAAAAGGTAGGGTATTTAGCATGATTGAGAATAATAAGATATTTCCGATGAATATCATGCTGTTTCGATTCAGCAGCCAGTTTTTAAGTGTGAGCGTTAAGGCTGTCATAGACTTTCCTTCCATTGGTTATCGTTGTGTTTATTAGCGGAACCACAACGGTGTAGTTGCTAAGAATGTTACACTTTATTTGTCTTTTGTTAATGCCTTGCTGGTCAGTTGTTGCTCTGTTCGCGGGGTAATTGTAATTTTTGTGAGGTTATTGATTTCTTATGTGTAGAGATCTACCCATTGAATAGGATGGGTAGAAAACAAGGCAAAACGTGAGAAGGGTAGTTAACGTAGTGTCATTAAATAGTCATCATTCATTAAGTGCAGACTAAGTGTTGTTGCTTTGTGTTATTCGATACGGTCAATGTTAAAGGTTAATTGTTATATATAAATAACCTATCGAATAACCATTTATTGACTAATATATTAGTAGCCATCATGTGTAGAAAATAACGGGTTAAAGAGGTCTATATTAAAATTTAAGCCTGAAAAAAACGTGATTTATATCGCATAAAATATTTCATTGATTAAAAAAACTCGCTCAAACTCAGTGCCTTATGTATCATATGTCTAGGTTCTTTTTATGAATAAGAATCACAAAAATAATACTAAAATAAAGGCTAGGTTAAAATGAGTTCCAAAAATGCACCATTGCGTAAAAGGATACACGCTGAAGCTCAAGAACATATGAGGCAAGTGCGAGCTAGGTGTCTGCGAGAGCTTAAAAATAATTCAAAAAACAGTAGTTGTGATGAATGATTGAAGTATATATTCGTAGTTCGAATTTATTTTTCACTAAAAAAGCCAGTATTAATACTGGCTTTTTTAGTGAATTTTAAAAGAAGACATACTAATTAAAATTATTTAATTGGTCGTTCATTTGGCGGTTTTGTTATCAATGTTAGCGCTTGTTTTATCATTTTTTGTGGGTTCTATTGGCTCTTTAGGGCCAAGAAAACGCGGCTGAATATCTAATACGTATAAATCGATCACCGCTTTACCACGAGCTAGTACTTCTCTAAGTCGAATTTTAAACCCTGCCAACCCTCTTGGTTCGGGTACAGCCAAACAAATCGCATCGATGTTATTGCTCTCTGCTATGAACAGTGCACGCTCACAATGGAATTTTTGGGTAATAATAACAAAGTGATCGGCTTCAAAAACCTCTTTAGCGCGAACAACAGAATCTAAGGTTCTAAAACCCGCATAATCGAGCACAATATCGCTATCTGGAATGCCTGACTTTAATAAATCACGTTTCATTGTCCAAGGTTCATTATATGAGCGATGGGCGTTATCACCACTCAATAAAAAAACGTTAATTTTCCCTTGTAGATAAAGCTCAAGTGCAGCTTCCATACGATAGCTGTAATAAGGGTTCAACGTTTTAGCGATGTATTTACTCGTGCCGAGTACTAACCCAATAGAGCGAGAAGGAATATGAGAGACGTCATAAAAAATACGTTCAGAAGTACTCGCTGAAACCCAGCGATCGATCAGTAAACTAGTACTAACTAAAATGATACAGAGAACTGCAAAAAAACGACATATTGTGAGCAGTTTCATAACTATCCAAAGATAAAGTAGATTCGATAATATTACCTTAATCTATTAATAATGTTGCGTTAAAAACGTGTCAAAAGTGATGTAAATTTTACCTGTTGGTACAAATTTAAGCATAACGAGTGCTTATTTACCATGTGAATTATAAATAACAGGTGGTTATTGATTGTAACTTATGCAGTTATCTTTCAATATATTAAAAAGCCCGCTCGAAGCGGGCTTGATGTTTCATTTCTGCGAAATTACGTATTAGAAAGATGTACGTTTGTAATTACGGTAATCTGACTGCCAGAAGTTAGCATCGATTTTCTCAAGGATACGATCATCAGAATTCTTCGGCGCTTTACCTTGTTCAATGGCTTTTTTCGCAACAGCAAATGCGATCTTACGTGATACTTTTTGAATATCTTCAAGTGGTGGAAGCAATGCACCATGACCGTTGATTGCAAGCGGAGAACACTCTGCCAATGCACGGCTACTTTCCATGAGCATTTCATCTGTAACTCGACGAGCATTTACTGCCAGTACACCTAGACCAATACCTGGGAAGATGTAGCTGTTGTTACACTGTGCAATTGGGTACGTTTTACCGTTATGTACAACAGGTTCGAATGGTGAGCCTGTTGCTACCAATGCGTTACCGTCAGTCCAGCGAATGATGTCGGCAGGTGTTGCTTCGACACGACTAGTTGGGTTAGATAACGGGAATACGATAGGGCGCTCGCAGTGTGCATGCATTTCACGGATCACTTCTTCACTAAATAGACCCGGTACGCCAGATACGCCAATTAGTACGGTAGGTTTTGCATTGCGCATAACATCAAGCAGTGAAACATTGTTATCTGCTAGATCCCAATCATTCACAGTATCGCGTTTCTGAACCAGTGCCTGTTGGAAGTTAAGCAGGTTTGGCATGTCGTTAATCAGCAAGCCCCAACGGTCGACCATGAATACTTGGCTGCGTGCTTGCGCTTCAGAAATACCTTCAGATACCATTTGTGCAACAATCGCTTCAGCAATACCACAACCAGCTGAACCAGCACCCAAGAAAGAAATTCGCTGTTCAGATAGTTTACTCTTCGCCGCTTTACACGCCGCAAGTAATGAACCTACAGTAACAGCAGCTGTACCTTGAATGTCATCGTTGAAACAGCAGACTTTGTTTTTGTAACGCTCAAGCAATGGCATAGCATTCTTTTGTGCGAAATCTTCAAATTGAATTAACGCATCTGGCCAACGTTGCTTAACTGCTTGAATGAACTCATCAACAAACTTGTCGTATTCCTGTCCAGAAATACGAGTATGACGCCAGCCCATGTACATAGGGTCAGATAAACGTTGCGGGTTGTTGGTACCTACATCGAGTACAACGGGTAGAGTATATGCAGGGCTTATACCACCACAAGCGGTGTAAAGTGCTAGCTTACCAATGGGAATACCCATGCCGCCGATACCCTGATCGCCAAGACCAAGAATACGCTCACCATCGGTTACAACAATAACTTTTACGTTTTGACGAGAGGCATTGTTTAGCATGTCTTCAATGCGGTCACGGTTCGGGTATGAGATAAACAGACCACGACCACGACGATAAATATTAGAGAAATCTTCACAAGCCGCGCCAACTGTTGGCGTATAAATAATCGGCATCATTTCTGTGATGTGATTTTCAACCAAACGGTAGAATAAGGTTTCGTTTGTATCTTGGATATTACGAAGATAGATGTGCTTATCCATATCTTTATCAAATTTTTGGTATTGTTGATAAGCACGTTCTGTTTGTTCTTCTATAGATTCAATTGCTTCAGGAAGCAGACCTTCCAAGTTGAAGAACATACGTTCTTCTATAGAGAATGCACTACCTTTATTTAGCAGAGGTGTTTCAAGTAAAGCAGGACCGGCGTAGGGGATGTATAAAGGTCTTTTATCGTTGTTCATGCAATAGACTCTGTTTATGTTTAGAAGAAGGCATAAATGAAAATTTTAGTATAACTTTCATTTAGGGCGTCAATCGTAGAGCGTCGAGGCGCGTAATTCAAAGGATGATGACATAAATTTCGCGTCCGAGATCATGTTTTTGTATATTTGTGGGGATTTTCCCCGATCCTGATTCATTAAGCGTTAAAAACAATATGCTAAGGTAATTAATAAGTTAGCTAGTAACACTAATTTTGTGACTCTACATAGTGTTTTGTAACGAAGTGTACGGTTGCTGTATGACAATATAATGTTTGTATTTAAACATAAAACCCGCTAACAGCGGGTTTTATGTTATTCATTCTAGCGCAGGGAGGATGGATTAACTACTGTGAGAGCTCAAACCGTATTTTTTGATTTTTCGGTATAACGTTGCAATACCAATCCCGAGTTCATCTGCAACTAACTTCCGGTTGCTTAACCGACTAATTGCTTCTTCAATTCGAATCTTTTCCATCTCTTCTAAGCTCATAATGCTGTCATCAATAACCAGTTGATCACTTTTATGTTCTAGCACTGTGCCTTCAAAGTAGGGAGGTAATAGATCGACATCGATAGCATCACCTTCTGGTACCACATTGACGAGGTATTCAATAAGATTGCTCAACTCACGCACATTGCCTGGCCAATGGTATGCATTCAGCCGCGACATAACGGCTGGTGTAATGCCCGGATAGCTAACACCAATTTTACGAGTGTGGATATCAAGAAAGAAGTGGATTAGTAGCTCAACATCTTTGCCGCGTTCTTTCAAAGCAGGTAAATGAATGGGAATGACGTTTAAACGATAATATAAATCTTCCCTGAATTTGTTGGTGGCAATCATTTCTGCGAAATTTCGATTTGTTGCTGAAACCACGCGAATATTAACAGGAATAGCCGTATTTGAGCCTATCGGCATGACTTCCCGTTCTTCTAATACCCGCAATAATTTCGCTTGTAGCGTCATCGACATATCACCGATTTCATCAAGAAATAGGGTACCTTGATTGGCGGCTTGAATCAGCCCTGTTTTTCCTTTGCTTGATGCACCAGTAAATGCACCTTTTACGTAGCCAAATAGTTCACTTTCTAATAATTGGTCTGGAATCGCGGCACAGTTAATGGCAATAAAAGGCTTGCTGGCACGATCGCTCATATTATGAACCGCATGCGCGATAACTTCTTTACCTGTGCCGCTATCACCATTAATTAATACACTTGAAGGGCTGCTGGCAATACGAGAAATAAGCACCTTGAGTTGCTGCATTTTTTTACACTCACCAATCACACTTGTAAATTGTGCCTTCGGTACTTCGCTAATCGAGAAAGATGTATTTGGTTGATAGAAAGCCATAATAAAGAGTTGGTGCCCTTGAATATCATGGAACTGACCAACCACTAATTCTTGGCGTTTACCTAAAGAAATAATGTGCTGCTGATGACCTTTAAGATCGTTGTTGTGAATAGATAAAGGCTGGATGTTTACTTCTACCCGTACTAATTCTTCTTTTTCTATATTCAAATTAGTGAGGGCTGGCGTATTCCCATATTGAACTCTGTTATGCTCATCGAGTACTAATACACCTTGATCCATATTTTCGATAAGACTAGTAAACACTTTATCTAGCCCGTGTTCTGAGTCGCTTATGTCCAAAACTTTTGAGACAAACAGCTCTGAAATGTGCCGAATATAGTCGGAAAATAGCTGAGCATTTTCTTTGATTTTTTCACGCGACTCGATATTAAATGCCACTAAGCTGATCACACCGATACAACGGTCTTCAATCATAATGGGGACGCCAAGAAAAGCAGTTTCACGACAATTAGTTTTGTTCGTACATCCATCGCACAATGGATCGGTACGTGATTTAACGACGACTTTTTCTTGGTGTGTTTCCAAAATATAGCGAAATATTCTGGAGCTCGTATTTAACTTCTTACCAAAAAACTTACTGTAAGGACCAGTACCCGCAATACGTACTAAATTGGCATCAACCACTTCTGCATCCAGTTGAAGTACGGCAGAAAGCATCTGGGTGAAGCGCAGAATGGTTGGTTGCAATTGCATTAATTCTGATTGATGTGTGGTGTTCAACATAATTCAGTTCTATCCCTAAATAATACTTCTATAACTTAATCAAGTATTGCTTGCATCAATTTGATGTGAATCAGGCTTTTATCGTCGAGTGATAATACGAAATAGGAATTGCTAGCGGGGTCACACCTGAATATCAATATGATAATTGACACTGTGATCACTATCATTTTGGTCACTATCACTGATAGCCGATGATAGTGATAATTTGGCTATAAATATTAAGTAACTTTCCCTGTGTAAATGTAAGTCATTGTTTTTTAATGTGTTAAATCTATTTTAGTTAATTGTTTTTTAATTGGCACAGTTATTGGATTGAGAGAACCAGAAGCTTGTTAATACCCACAAGCATTTACAGCCTCGCGCTCTTACAAATTTAATAACTGGATATACACCAATAACGAATTCATAACTGGGAAGAATAAAATGAAAAGTATTAATGAACTGATCAAGGAAATCAATGAACTAAAGTCTGAACTGCATGATAAAGATTTCTTATTAACGTGGGAGCAGAGCCCAGAAGAACTAGAGCGTGTATTAAAAACAGCGCAAGTTTTAAAAGCGATGCGCCAAGAGAATATTGCAACCAATGTATTTAATAATGGCTTAGGTATCTCTCTGTTCCGCGATAACTCAACGCGTACCCGTTTCTCTTATGCTTCAGCGATTAATATGTTGGGTTTGGCTCAGCAAGATCTTGATGAAGGTAAATCTCAAATCGCACATGGCGAAACCGTACGTGAAACAGCAAACATGATTTCATTTTGTGCCGATGCGATTGGTATCCGTGATGATATGTATTTAGGCGCGGGTAATGCCTACATGCGTGAAGTGGGTGCTGCACTAGATGAAGGCGTAAAAGAAGGTGTTTTACCGAGCCGCCCTGCATTAGTTAACCTTCAATGTGACATTGATCACCCGACTCAATCAATGGCAGATCTTGCATGGCTAGAAGAGCACTTTGGTGACTTGAATCAGCTTAAAGGCAAGAAACTTGCGATGACATGGGCGTACTCTCCAAGCTACGGCAAACCACTTTCTGTGCCACAAGGAATTATTGGTTTAATGACCCGCTTTGGCATGGACGTGACATTAGCGCATCCAGAAGGTTACGACCTTATTCCTGAAGTGGTTGAGCAAGCGCGTCAGAACGCTGAAGCATCTGGTGGTAGCTTTACTCAAGTAACGTCGATGGAAGAAGCGTTCGACGGTGCAGATATTGTTTATCCTAAATCATGGGCTCCGTATCAAGTGATGGAGCGTCGTACCGAGCTGCTTCGCGCACAAGACCATGATGGATTAAAGGCTCTTGAGCAAGAGTGCCTAGCACAAAATGCGAACTTCAAAGATTGGCATTGTACTGAAGAAATGATGACGAAAACCAAGGGCGGTGAAGCTTTATACATGCACTGTCTACCAGCTGATATTACCGGTGTTTCTTGTAAAGAAGGCGAAGTGGAAGAGGCTGTATTCGAGAAGTACCGTATTGCCACTTACAAAGAAGCAAGTTGGAAGCCGTACGTCATTGCATCGATGATCATGAACCGTAAATACCAAGAACCTGGTTTGGTATTACAGCAACTGCTTGATGAGTATAAAACTCGCGTTAAATAAGCTTTTATCCTTTCGCGGGGTAGTGTGTTCTTCGTTATCCCGCACTTCTTTTTATTCACATCAATGAGGTCTGATCGTGTCTATATTCTCTCTAAAAATGGAGATAGCAGATAACCGTCACTATAACGGTCAGCTGTCTTCTTTGTTCACCATTGATGAAGCGGAAAAAGCCCGTGCCTTCCATCAAAAAGTTGAAGGTTATCAACCAACACCGCTGCAATCCCTCGACTGTCTAGCCAAAGAGATAGGCGTTGGCAAAATTCTTGTAAAAGATGAATCTCACCGTTTCGATTTATGCGCATTCAAAATGTTAGGTGGGGCATATGCTATTGCTCGCTTGCTATGTGATGAATACCAACTTGATATTAATGTCTTTGATTTCGATACGCTCAAAAATGACATTAAAGAAAAGATGACCTTCGCAACAGCAACCGATGGTAACCATGGACGCGGCGTGGCATGGGCAGCGAATAAGCTGGGTCAAAATGCAGTTGTGTATATGCCAAAAGGTGCGGCTGACGAACGCGTAAATAACATTCGTGCTTTAGGTGCTGAATGTATCGTTACCGACATGAACTACGACGATACCGTGCGATTAGCCATTAAGACAGCAGAAGAGTGCGGCTGGAAAGTGGTTCAAGACACGGCATGGGAAGGTTACACCAAAATCCCAACATGGATTATGCAAGGTTATACAACATTAGCGGCAGAAGCTGTTGATCAAATGAAAGCCTACGCTGTTGTTAAACCAACACACGTGTTCTTACAAGCCGGTGTCGGTGCATTAGCGGGCGGTGTATTGGGTTACTTATGTGACCAATATGGCGCTGAAAATCTGCATTCTGTAGTCATTGAACCCGACCAAGCAGACTGTATTTACCGTTCAGGTATCAGTGCTGACGGCGGCATGGTGAATGTTGGCGGAGACATGGCAACCATTATGGTGGGGCTGGCGTGTGGTGAACCAAATCCATTAGGTTGGCCAGTATTGCGCGATTGCGCAACTCAATTTGTTTCTTGCCAAGATAGCGTAGCAGCACTCGGAATGCGCGTATTGGGTAACCCGTTAGGTGATGATCCCCGTGTGATATCTGGGGAATCAGGTGCAGTAGGTGCAGGCTTATTAGTTGCTGCTCATTACCATCCAGATCGTGAAGCATTAATGGCGAAATTGGGGCTGAATGAAGACTCTGTTGTGCTGCTAATCAATACCGAAGGTGATACCGATCCGGTGCATTACCGTGAAGTGGTATGGCAGGGCAAGCACCCGACGCTTTAGTTGTTTCTTATTGCGATTTCGTCCGGATGCGGCATCAGAAGTGCTCATTGATACTTATCAACTCCGCGCTTCTTCTTTGCCTTCGAACTAAATAGCGTTAAGAAAGCAACAAAGGTTTTACTGATTAGCTTCAATAAAAAGCAAAAATTGCTTAAAAGTTTAAAAAAATTAATTAGCGTCCTGCGTGTGTCATCAAAAGTGCAGGGTGCCTTGAAAATAGATCATGTCGGGTGTGATGACCACCACTCGACCCAAGGAGAATTACAATGACAATGAATATTCCTTTCAACACTGTTGTAGAAAAAGCTGAAGAATACCGCGCAGACATGACACGTTTCTTACGCGACATGATTGCGATTCCAAGCGAAAGCTGCGACGAAGAAAAAGTTGTGTTGAGAATCAAAGAAGAAATGGAAAAAGTGGGTTTCGACAAAGTTGAAATCGACCCAATGGGTAACGTGCTAGGGTGGATTGGTCATGGTCCACATCTGATTGCGATGGATGCACACATTGATACTGTTGGTGTCGGCAACATGGACAACTGGGAATTTGACCCATACCAAGGCATGGAAAACGACGAAATTATCGGTGGTCGTGGTGCATCAGATCAAGAAGGCGGTATGGCTTCAATGGTTTATGCTGGCAAGATCATCAAAGATCTTGGTCTTGAAGATGAATACACGTTGTTAGTTACCGGTACTGTACAAGAAGAAGATTGTGATGGTCTTTGCTGGCAGTACATCATCGAAGAAAGCAATATTCGTCCAGAGTTTGTGGTTTCTACCGAGCCAACAGATTGCCAGATCTATCGTGGCCAGCGCGGACGTATGGAAATTCGTGTTGATGTAGCAGGGGTGAGCTGTCATGGCTCGGCACCAGAGCGTGGCGATAACGCTATCTTCAAAATGGGTCCAATTCTAAACCAACTTGAAGGGCTATCTCATAACCTAAAAGATGACCCATTCCTAGGCAAAGGCACACTGACTGTCTCTGAAATTTTCTTTACCTCACCAAGCCGTTGTGCAGTCGCAGATAGCTGTGCTGTATCTATTGACCGTCGCTTAACATGGGGCGAAACATGGGAAGGTGCACTTGACGAAATTCGTGCACTACCGGCAGTACAAGAGGCACAAGGTGTGGTGTCTATGTATGAATACAACCGTCCAGCTTACACAGGTTTGGTTTACCCAACAGAGTGTTATTTCCCAACGTGGGTGATCGATGAAGAGCATGTCGCAACTAAGACACTAGAAGCTTCTTACGAATTATTATTCGACAAGAAACCAAAGGTTGATAAGTGGACGTTCTCTACCAACGGCGTTTCTATCATGGGTCGTTACGGTATTCCTGTTATTGGGTTTGGCCCAGGTAAAGAGCCTGAAGCACACGCGCCAAACGAAAAAACGTGGAAAGATCACCTAGTAACCTGTGCAGCAATGTACGCCGTGATCCCACAGATGTATTTGAAGGAACTAGAAAAATAGAATCCTGATTTCAGGTGCTGCTTTAGATTGATGTAACTGCGCAATGTCGGATGATGTTTTATTCTAACAATAAGCATTAAACGACATTGATACCGACTTCCGTCCCGAGGGTGTCAGTTCACTCTGCCTTAGAGAACTGACCACATATCCCCCTCGGGATGGCTTTATCGTTTGAGCTAGCGAATGCAACATAGAATCAGTCGATAAAAAATAACAAAATAGTGTAATAAATGGATTTGATACGAAAAGGACAACGTGATGAAACAGAGCATTCATTCTTCAAACCGTCCAGCCGACAATGATGGTCGTCCAACTTTGATCGTTAACGGCATTGTTGTAGACGCTCATCGCGAAAGTAAAAAGCAGATTTTAATTATTGATGGCAAGGTAGCCAAGGTTGCTCATGCCATCGATGATTACCCCAAAGACACCAAAGTGATTGATGCCGTCGGATTATACGTGATGCCAGGTGGTATTGATGTACATACCCATTTCAATATTGATGCAGGGTTTACCCGTAGCATCGATGATTTCTATACAGGTACCCGATCGGCAGCTTGTGGTGGTACAACCATGGTTATCGATCACATGGGGTTTGGACCTAAAGGGTGTAACCTGCATCATCAACTTAGTGTTTATAAAGACTATGCTGGTAATAATGCCGTTATTGATTACAGTTTTCATGGCGTTATTCAGCATATAAATGACGAGATTCTTGCCGAAATGGCATCTATGGTCGAAGAAGAGGGTATTTCGAGCTTCAAGCTCTATCTTACTTATGGTTATAAATTAGATGATGATTCAGTACTGCGCGCATTAACGCAGTTAAATAAAGTGAATGCGCTAACAACGGTTCATCCAGAAAACGATGCTGCAATTGCATTACGTCGTACTCAACTGTTGGAAGCCGGTAAAACCGCCCCGAAATATCACGCCATAAGCCGTCCACTAGAGTGCGAAGCAGAAGCTATCGGTCGAATGATAAATCTTGCACGATTAGCCGATAATGCACCGTTATATATCGTCCACTTATCCAATGGATTAGGGCTGGACTACATTCGCTTAGCCCGCCAAAACAAACAACCGGTATGGGCGGAAACCTGCCCTCAGTATTTGTTACTGGATGAACGTTGTTACGAACGTGACGATGCATTGAAATTCATTTTAAGTCCACCATTACGACCAATCGCAGAACGTGAGAAATTATGGAAAGGCCTTATGGATGGCAGTATTGATACCGTTGCGACCGATCATTGCTCGTTTACTTATCATGAGCAAAAGCAACGCGGGAAAGACAATTTTAGTGCCTGTCCAAACGGCATGCCTGGCGTCGAAACGCGTATGCCATTGCTCTTCTCTGAGGGTGTGATGGCAGGGCGAATTACGCCAAGCCGTTTTGTGGAACTAACCAGCTATATGCCAGCAAAGCTGTTTGGATTATATCCACAGAAAGGCAGTTTTGACATTGGTGCTGACGCTGACATTGTGCTGTTTGATCCGAAAGAGAATGTCACAATCACACACGATTTATTGCACGACAATACCGATTACACCCCGTTTGAATCAATAGAAAGCCATGGCTGGCCTGTAATGACGTTAAGCCGTGGCAATGTAGTGGCGTGCATGGGTGAATTTATGGGGAAAGCTGGGAATGGCCGCTTTGTTCACCGCAAACCTTTCTCAACGCATCAAGCCGCAAAACATCACGGTGTAGAGAAAGAGTAAAACGGCAACTTCCCTTTAAAATTTTTGAACCTCAAGGAGGTAATATGAAACCCATAGCTGTAGTCGCCCTTGGCGGTAATGCATTACTGCGTCGTGGCGATGCACCCAGTTTTGACAACCAACTCGCGAACATCAAAGTCGCGGCAAAAGCCATTGCTGAAATAGCCAAAGAATATCAAGTTGCTATTGTTCATGGTAATGGCCCACAAGTCGGTTTATTAGCGTTACAAAACCTAGCGTATGACAAAGTATCACCATACCCACTCGATGTGTTGGGTGCAGAAAGTGAAGGCATGATTGGCTATATGTTGGCGCAAGAGCTGCAAAATCTAATGCCTGAAACACAAGTGGCGAGTTTGTTAACCCGTATTGAAGTCGATGCCAACGATCCAAGCATGTTGGATCCTTCTAAGTTTGTTGGGCCTGTCTACAACGAAGAAGAAGCAGGTATCCTTGCAGAAGCCAATAATTGGATTATGAAACGAGATGGTGAATTTGTACGTCGTGTAGTGCCGTCACCCAAACCAATCAATATATTAGATAAGGTGTCTATCGATACCTTACTTGCGGCTGGGCAGGTCGTGATTTGTTGTGGTGGTGGAGGCATTCCTGTTTGCCGTGCAGAGGTGGGTTACCAAGGTGTAGAAGGCGTGATCGACAAAGATCTTTCAGCCACGTTATTAGCAAAGCAACTCAATGCCGATAAATTATTGATCTTAACCGATGCCGACGCTGTGTATTTAGATTGGGGTACTAATAACCAACGAGCACTGCGTAAGGCAACGCCTACAGAACTGAATGAATATGATTTTCCCGCTGGGTCAATGGGGCCAAAAGTCGAAGCAGCGACTGATTTTGCCACATTCGGTGGACGTGCCTATATAGGGGCGCTTGAAGAAGGATTAGAAGTATTGGCTGAACGCGCAGGTACATGTGTGAGTATGTAGGCCAAGTGCAGTGATGAGGAAAAGAGGTGGATATTGGCACCGTGCTTAACGTAGCAAATAAGCCTAATTCTTTCACATCACTGCTTTTCATGATCTGCGCCCACTAAAATTATTACCTCCAAGGGCGCATTTTTTTACCGTCAAAAAGGTAGAATATGATGAGCAATTGTTCTAAGGATATGACCTTACCCCCTGACCTTAAACTTAAGAAAGGGTCAGGGGCCATACGTACAAAATTCCCTATCTATTCCAATTCCCTACCACCTTGTAATCACGCCTGTCCTACCGGGAGTAATATACAAGAATGGCTATCCCTCGCTCAGTCAGAGCGATATGAAGATGCCTTCCAAGCATTAATCAAAAATAACCCAATGCCAGCGATCCATGGTCGTGTGTGTTACCACCCGTGCGAATCGGCGTGTAACCGTACCAACGTGGATCAAGCGGTGAGTATTCATGCCGTTGAACGTTATTTGGGTGACCAAGCGTTAGTCAATAATTGGCAAGTGCGTTTTCAGGCCGAGCCAACCGGTAAACGAGTATTAGTTGTCGGTGCGGGTCCTAGTGGTTTAGCGACAGCGTATCACCTCAAGCGTAAAGGGCATGAGGTTGAAATACGTGACGCAGCACCGATGGCTGGTGGCATGATGCACTTCGGTATTCCTGCGTACCGTTTGCCGCGTGATATTTTAGAGAATGAAATTGCACGCATCGAAGCCATGGGTATCAAGATTGTCTTGAATCACAAAGTGGAAGATTTACTGGCCGAGAAAGTGAAAGGGCAGTTTGATGCGGTTTTCCTAGCAATTGGCGCACACGTAGGTCGTGGTGTTGACATTCCGAACGATGAGCCTGAAAAGGTCAATGATGCGGTATCGTACTTACGCGATATTGAAATGGGCACTGCACCAGTATTAGGCAAACGTGTTGTTGTTTATGGCGGCGGGAATACCGCGATGGATGCAGCTCGAACTGCACGTCGTATGGGAGGCGATGTGATGGTGGTTTACCGCCGTGATCGTGCACACATGCCAGCCCATGATTTTGAATGCGTCGAAGCGATGGAAGAAGGTGTGACTTTCCATTGGCAACGAACCATCAAAGAAATAGATGGCACGACGTTTACACTGGAAAAAATGGCGATCGATGACAATGGCCGTCCGCAACCGACGGGCGAATTTGAAACGGTGGAAGCGGATTCATTGATTCTAGCGCTGGGTCAGAATATTGATACCAAACTGACCGAATCGATACCCTGTGTTGAACACAAACACGATGGAACCGTGATCGTAAATGAACAAATGATGACGGGTTACAAAGGGTTGTTTGCCGGTGGCGATATGGTACCGAGCGACCGCACCGTTACCATTGCGGTGGGGCACGGTAAGAAAGCGGCAGCGCACATTGATGCCTTCCTTAACCACCGTAGTTTTAACAAGATCAGCAAGCAACCGCTGATCCGCTTTGATAAGTTACACCTGTGGTACAAAACTGATGCCGAGCAGAGTGAGCAGCCCGCGATTCCAGTGATCCAGCGTGCAACTTCATTTGATGAAGTAGTGGGTGGGTTAACCGAAGAAGAAGCCTTATACGAAGCGCAGCGTTGTTATTCTTGCGGTAACTGCTTTGAATGTAATGGTTGTTTGGGGGCTTGTCCGCATGGTGCAATTACCTATCTAGGGAAAGGTAAAGGGTACAAGGTGGATTACGACAAGTGCACTGGCTGTGAAGCCTGCTATTCCCAATGTCCTTGTCATGCGATTGAAATGGTCGCGGCACTAACGGAATAGGAGCTTATCATGACAACGAACAATGATCTTATGACTAAAAATGTATCGACAGAACCTGTTATGCACACCTGTGACGGTAACGAAGCCACGGCACATATTGCTTATCGTGTTAGTGAAGTGTGTGCTATTTATCCAATCACTCCATCTTCGACCATGGCGGAATTTGCCGATCAATGGGCAGCCGAAGATAAGCGTAATATTTGGGGTAATATTCCTCTTATTGCTGAAATGCAGAGTGAAGGTGGCGCAGCTGGTACCGTTCATGGCGCGCTACAAAGTGGAGCATTAACCACAACATTTACCGCCTCTCAAGGCTTAATGTTAATGCTGCCGAACATGTATAAAATTGCAGGAGAACTTACTTCTGCGGTATTCCATGTTGCTGCCCGTTCGCTAGCTGCACAGGGTTTATCTATCTTTGGTGACCATCAAGATATTATGGCTGCTCGAGGTACCGGTTTTGCGTTATTGGCGTCATCGTCGGTACAAGAAGCCCATGATATGGCGTTGGTGGCTCATGCCGCTACTCTGGATTCTCGTATTCCCTTTATTCACTTTTTTGATGGTTTTAGAACATCGCATGAAGTGAATAAAATCGAGGTGATTTCAGATGCCCATATCAGAGAAATGATCTCAGATAAGTTAGTTCGTGAACATCGGGAGAGAGGCTTAAGGCCCGATAAACCGTTTATTCGTGGTACGGCACAAAACCCAGATGTTTACTTCCAAGGTCGTGAAACGGTTAATCCGTTTTATGCTCAAACACCTGCGATCGTGCAGCAATTCATGGATAAACTGGGTGACTTAACTGGGCGTCATTATAAGTTACTAGAGTTCCATGGCGCACCAGATGCTGAACATGTCGTGATTGCGATGGGATCTGGTGTTGAAACCATTAAAGAAACTGTCGAATATTTAGTGGCGCAAGGCAAAAAAGTGGGTGTATTACAAGTGCGCCTCTATCGTCCTTTATCTGCGGAACATCTGTTGGCAGCACTGCCTGAAACAGTAACGAAAATTACGGTGCTTGATCGCACGAAAGAGCCGGGAGCCAATGCTGATCCGTTGTATCAAGATGTATTGACTGCCTTGATGGATAATCAAGATGTGTATAGTGAAATGCCTAATCAGGTTATGCCGCGATTAGTGGCTGGTCGTTATGGATTATCCAGCAAAGAATTTACACCCGCGATGGTTAAAGCTATTTTCGACAACCTTGCACAAGATAAATCGAAGCATCATTTTACGATCGGTATTATTGATGATGTGATGAACTCGCACCTTGAATACGATCCCGCTTTCGATATTGAATCAAACGACGTTGTTCGGGCGATGTTCTATGGGCTTGGTGCCGATGGTACCGTCGGGGCCAATAAGAATACCATTAAGATCATCGGGGACGATCCTGATTACTTCGCGCAAGGTTACTTTGTCTATGATTCTAAAAAGTCAGGATCGCAAACTGAGTCACACCTGCGTTTTGGTCATCACCCAATTAATAGCCCGTATTTGATTCAATCGGCGAACTTTGTGGCGTGTCACCAATCAACGTTTGTTGAAAGTACAGACATGTTGGCAAAAGCCGCTGATAAGGCAACGTTCTTACTCAATACCACGGTTCCAGCAGACAAGGTATGGGATAGTTTACCAGCCAGAATGCAGCAACAATTAATTGAGCGCCACATGAGCCTACATGTTATCGATGCCTACAAAGTCGGGCGTGATACGGGTATGGGAACGCGCATTAATACGATCATGCAAACCTGCTTTTTTGCGCTCTCTGGTGTGTTAGATAAAGACGTCGCCATTGCGAAAATTAAAAAAGCGATCGAAAAAACCTATGCCCGTAAAGGTCCCGAAGTGGTACAGAAAAACTTCGCGGCGGTCGATCATACTTTGGCGCATTTATACCAAGTAGAGGTTCAGCAGAAAGTAACAGCAACCAGCCAGCCTAAACCTGTTGTTTCTGCACTGGCACCTGAGTTTGTACAGCAAGTGACAGCACAAATGATGGCAGGAAAAGGGGATTTAATTCCTGTTTCTATGCTCCCTGTCGATGGTACTTATCCGTCGGGTACTACTCAGTGGGAAAAACGTAACATTGCTCAGAAAATACCAATTTGGGAGTCGCAAGAGTGTATTCAGTGCGGTAACTGTAGCATTGTCTGCCCACATGCTGCGATTCGTGCCAAGTTCTACGATAAGTCGATACTTGAGCAGGCTCCGGAAGGATTCAAATCGGCAGGTATTACTGCCCGTGGTTTCCCAGATACTCGCTATACCTTGCAGGTGTATGCCGAAGATTGTACCGGATGTACTTTATGTGTTGATGCTTGCCCAATGGTGATCGAAGAAGCGAGCGACGGGAAGCCTGAACGCAAAGCGATAAACATGGAAATTAAAGCGCCGTATATGGAGCAAGAGAAGCAGAACCTTAGCTTCTTTGAAACCGTTGCTTATAACGATCGCTCTCGTATTGATTTCTCTAATGTTCGTGGTGCGCAGTTCTTGCAACCGTTATTTGAATTTTCGGGGGCATGTTCAGGTTGTGGAGAAACGCCTTACCTTAAATTGATGTCTCAGTTATTTGGTGATCGCTTAATGATTGCTAATGCGACAGGGTGTTCGTCAATTTATGGGGGTAACTTACCCACCACACCATGGTCGAAAAATACGGATGGTCGTGGCCCTGCGTGGGCAAACTCTTTGTTTGAAGATAATGCCGAATTTGGTTTTGGTTTCCGATTAGCGGCGGTCAAGCAGCACGAGATGGCAGAGCAATTGCTGGTGGAAAATAAGGAATCGCTTGATTCACAATTAGTCGATCAGCTTCTGCATGCCGAGCAGCTTACCGAAAGCGATATTCAGAGCCAAATTAAACGGGTTGATAAGCTAAAAGCACAGCTTAAAACTCTGGGTACAGAATCAGGCTTAAATCTAATATCGGTAGCCGACCAGCTTATTCGTCGCTCTATCTGGATTGTTGGTGGTGATGGTTGGGCATATGATATTGGCTCAAGTGGTTTAGATCATGTATTAGCCAGTGGCGCCGATGTTAACGTGTTGGTGATGGATACCGAGGTGTATTCAAACACAGGCGGCCAGATGTCGAAATCGACACCGTTAGGCGCGGTAGCAAAATTTGCCACTGCAGGTAAGCAAGCCACCAAGAAAGACGTTGCGATGCAGGCTATTTCTTACAACAATGTGTATGTTGCTCGAGTTGCCTTAGGTGCTGATCCGCAGCAGGTGTTGTTAGCGATGCGAGAAGCAGAGGCGTATCGTGGTCCTTCTATTATTATTGCCTACAGCCACTGTATTGCGCATGGCATTAATATGGAAGAGGGATTACATCAGCAGCAATTAGCGGTGAAGTCAGGGCACTGGCCGTTGTTCCGTTATAATCCGGACTTACGAGATGTTGATGAAAACCCATTCTCATTAGATACATTACGGCCGAGTATTCCATTGGCAGAGTATCGTTATAATGAAGCGCGTTATCAAATTCTTCGGAGAACGCATCCTGAAGTCGCTGCTGATATTACAGCCCGCGCACAGAAGGTGGCAGAGCGTAAATGGCAACTCTATGAGGAATTAGCGACTCGAAAACAAGGGTCAATTGCTCCTCATGTTGAGTTAGAAAATAATGACTAGATGTAAAGAGTAACTGCTTTTGCTAGCAAAGCCTGATGTTAGATTACAGGTCTAACTATCAGGCTTTTTTATTTGGGGTAAAATAAGGTAAATCAAAATGATAGTATTGAAAAAAGTGACTATCAATTTGATAAATTTCAAATGAAAGGTGAAATAGTCAACGGTAATACATTTGTTAGTGCAGAACTGCGATTACTGCGTTTTGATTAACGATTGATACGCATCTGGCGTATCAATATCTAAATATATTTCATCACATTTTAGACCGAGATACTTCACAGTATGCGCCATAATTAAGGGCTTCATTTTGCTGGTAATCGGTGCGTTTTTTATTATATTAATCATGTTCTTGGGTAATAAAACAGGGTGTCCAGGCTTGTTTAACGTACCGGGAAAGACGGTACATTGCCCCTTAAGTGCCCATACTTGCTGATAGATACTTGCGGGAATACACGGCATATCACCATGACAAATAAAAAAATGTTCACTTTCTACATGTTCAATACCTACTTGAATGGAACTGAACATACCTTGTTGATAATGAGGGTTTACCACGACCAATACATTATCGTGACGACAATAATGTCTGACTAACTCTTCATGTCGATGACCCGCGACAACGATCACACGCGAACAAAAATGGAGTGCGTTTTCGATACTTTCATCAAGGATTGTATGCTGGCGGTAAGGTAGCATTAATTTCCAGTCACCCATTCGTGACGATAATCCAGCGGCTGGCATTACACAATCTAGATGCTTCTGTTTCATTGTCATTCAGTGCTCGTAATTAAAGTTATATAGCCATTTAAGCGAAGTAAAGGCGTTGTTATGACCCCAAATAGTCTTTTTTCTCAGCCTTCGACCCCTTTTGTTATTGCCTTAGTGGGTGGCGGCGGTAAAACATCAACAGCATTTTGGTTAGCACAAGAATATAAAAAACGTGGGCATTGCGTATTCGTTAGTACAACCACCAAAATGTATTTACCAGAGAGGCATCAGGCTGACTGTTTTATTAGTCGTGCCGATTTGTTTAATAAAGATAAGGTCTTAAGTACTGATAAATCAAACAATCAAATTGATAGCCTGCCTATTAACTGCTCTTTACCCTTAAATCTTGAATCGCCTAAAAATGTGATGGAAACACCTTTACTAGTATCACGACTTCAACCAAAAAAATCAGAGCCTTCTATCACTTTTTGCTATCAAGAAATAATAAATGAGACATCAGCAACGGATAAAAAAAAGGTAGCAGGGATCACGCCAGAATGGATCGATAAACTAAAAAATGATTCGCCTTTCACAGTTTTTATTATTGAAGCTGATGGTGCTAAGTGTTTGCCAATAAAGGCACCTTCTGGGCATGAGCCTTGCATTCCTCTTAGTTCAGATATGGTAATTGGCGTTACAGGTGCAGAGGTTATTCATACTCAGGCAAGCCCCGAGAGAATTCATAGATGGAACGTATTCTCTGCACTGACTCAATGCTCGGAAGGTGATGATATGGATCACCGAGTATTTAGTCATTTGATTGCAGATCCACAAGGAATGTTTAAGCAAGCGCCCAAACATGCCATCAAGATTTGGTTAATAAATAAAGTAGACCTTGCGTGTTCTTATCCCACTGTAAAACAGTTGGCGGAAAGGGTCATAACAGACAACCAAAAACTTGATGAAATTTGGCTTGCAGCGATGTGTGATCACTCGCCAATAAGAGAGATTGTAACGAGGTAGTCGTATGGACCTCTTACAGATAATTAGAGGTTATATTTCATGAACATTTTTTCGCAGGCAGCTCAGTTAGAGCAACAGAATATTCCATTCGCTCTTACAAATATTATTGATACCAAAGGCTCTGCTCCTCGCCATTCAGGGCAGATGATTGTTAAAGCGGATGGGTCAATCATAGGCACTGTTGGTGGCGGTATGATTGAACGTTACGTTATAGAGCAAGCCATAGAAGCGCTACAAGAACGCAAGCCGCGTGTTGTTAAAGGCAGAATGACCCGTTCAGGTCCCGAAGCGATGGGAATGGATTGCGGTGGTGCAATGACAGTCTTCATTGATGTATTCGGATTACGCCCTGCGTTGTTATTAATTGGTGCTGGGCATGTAAACCGTGCTGTTGCCCATGCTGCCCATGTTTTGGGGTTTGATATTACCGTTGCCGATGCGTATGAAGAAAGCCTGTCAGAAGAACATTTCCCCGAAGGCACAAAGCGTGTATTGGGTAAAACGATGGATGATGCCATCGACCAACTTACGATTGATAAAAACAGCTTTGTAGTGATAGCCACCAATCATCAAGACCAAGATGCGATCACGAAAGTAGTGGGGTGTGACACCCAATATATAGGTTTAATGGCAAGCCGTCGCAAAGTACAAACCTTATTTACCCACCTACGTAAAAGCAATGTGAGCGAAGCCCATATTCAAGCGATCCATTCCCCCATTGGATTTAATATCGGTGCAGAAACGCCAGATGAAATTGCCATTAGTATTATGGCTGAGGTGTTAAAAGTTCAACACCAGTCAGTGGGTGGATTAATGAAAGATGATACCCGCGTGAATCGTAATAAATTAGTATTAATCCGTGGTGCGGGAGATATTGCTACAGGCGTTGCTGTGCGTTTACACAATTCTGGTTTCAAAGTAGTGATGACGGATATTGCCCAGCCAACAGTCATTCGTTGTACCGTTTCTTTTGCTCAATGCTTATATGGCGACTCGGTAGAGGTTGAAGGCATTACAGCCCAGAAAGCACGAAGTTGTGAAGAGGTTTTTACAGTCCTAGAGCAGGGGAATATCCCTGTAATGGTGGATCAAGAATGCTGTTCACTTAATAACCTTAAACCTACTTTTGTCGTTGATGCGATTTTGGCGAAACGTAATCTTGGTACGACTAAAGATATGGCACCCGTCACGGTAGCGTTAGGTCCCGGTTTTAATGCGGGTGTTGACTGCGATGCAGTGATCGAAACTAACCGTGGGCATTACTTGGGTCGTGTGATTTATCACGGTGAAACACAAGCCAATACGGGTATACCGGGCAATATTGCGGGTTATACCCATCAACGGGTTCTTCGTGCACCTTGCAACGGTATTATGCACAACCATGTATCACTTGGTGACATTGTTGAAGAAGGTGATGTTATCGCACATGTTGCAGATAGCCCTGTAGTGTCTCCATTAAGTGGCATGGTAAGAGGGCTATTGAACGAAGGGCTCACCGTAACCGAAGGATTCAAAATTGGTGATATCGATCCTCGTGGTATAGAGGCAGATTTCACGACGGTTTCAGATAAAGCACGTGCCATTGGTGGCAGCGTACTGGAAGCCATGTTGCACCTAGAGCAGACGATATTGAGTTAGCGCAAGGTGAGTAAGGGTACCCACCTTAGCAAAAATTTTTGAAGGAGAGGGCGACGTTATGAAAATCAAAGGATATGTTCATCGCTTCATTACTTGTTTCGTATTTTTTACGGTGGCAGCTATTGCTTTAAAAGGCTTTTTTATGCCTGAACACACAGGTGTACTGCTCATTGATACGGGACTAATACCAGCAATGTATGTTGAACCCATAACGTTCGCTTTTCCTTTTGCGTTAACTGTCTGTGCATTGCTTGCGTATGTTGACATAGTGAGTCTTAAACCCACTATTTTTTGCCTTGCTTTATATACATTTTTAGCAGGGTTAGCAATTCAACAAGGACTAAATCTAGACTGTAATTGCTATGTGGCAGGTTCGTTAGAATCAGCCGTTTATCGAGAATTAGAACCCCAGTTTTACATTATATTACTCGTTATTATTGTTACCAGTGCCTTGCATATATTCAATACACGGCATTCGAAACAGAACCAGCCTTATATGGTGTAACTCCTATTTTACAATAACTTAGAAGGTATCGTTATGCATATACATAAACACTCGTCTATGCCTTGCCGCCGCGGCTTTTGGTTGAACGTCTTCATTCTTGGATCGGCGATATTGCTGTTATTGTATTAGTGGGAAGATTCATCCGAACAACTAAATTCGATAATGTGTCATGGCGGTCTTTTTCGTTTCTAAACTGATATTGAGTAAGTGCTTGCTTTAAATGGCTAGTTCAATACCCAGTCCCCCTTCGTTAATTTGTGATGCACCCCAAAAAAAGCACCCGCTTACTTGTTAAATTAAAGTTATTGTTATATCCATAAGTAATAGTGACCAAGTTGCAGTGCGTTTCGGTGCTTAAGTGGAGTTTGAATGAGCAAGTTTTTGATAATAGAAGACAGTAAAGTGATGGCAGAGGTACTAGCTCAAATTATTCGAAAATGCATTACTCCTAAGGAAATTATGAAATGTTCAACCATTGAGTCTGCGCATAAGGTCCTCTTGAATTCAAAAGAAAACATAACAGGCATTTTTTTAGATTTAAACATAGAAAAGCGTCTTGATGGATTAGAACTTTTAGCCTTCATTCGCAATAATTACCCCACTATACCGATTTCTATAATTACGTCTGAAAGTGATACTGAAACAGTAAAACGTACTCTTTTATGCAAACCTCAAGATTATTTAATAAAGCCATTATCTGTTGCTAAAGTTAAACGAAGCATATTGAAATTTGAAGAAAACAAAAAATACAAACAAAAGATGACTTAATAGCCAATCACAGGGAATTGTATGTTTAACGCAAAAGAAATAATCAATGAGTTAATTGTCGATACTGTTTTACCAATAAAACCTGATTTAATTGGTAATGATATAATTAAAGGTTTAATCGAAATTGATCCTATTTCGTTACAATACGTTCCGCCTGAATGGCAATGTAATGAGCTATGTATGTTAGCCGTAGGAAAAAATGGAGTCTCTTTACAATTCATAGCAATGACACTAAGGAGTGAAGATGTTTGCAGAATGGCCGTTGGAAATAATGGATTGTCTTTGCAGTATGTGCCTGAAAAAGTTAAGAGTTTTCATCTTTGCGAGCTAGCACTTGATAATAATCCAGATGCAATTCAATTTGTATCTGATAAATACATTACAGAGTTACTTTTACTAACATTAGTGAAGAGGAAAGGAAGAGTATTAGCATATATTCACAAGTCTTATAAAACGTCAGAACTATGCAGGGAAGCTGTTAAGAATGACTTATGGGCTATATCTTCTGTACCTGTAGAATTGAGATGCTATGACATTTGTTTTGATGCAGTCAGTCGCTATGGTTTAGCTATACAGTTTGTACCTAGTGATGTCATTGATATCTATATGGCGATTGCAGCTGTAGAACAAGACCAACGTGCAATAGAATACATTTCAGATGAATTCAAAACATTAAGCCTCTGCGTAACAGCAGTACAACGAGACGGCGATTTACTTGAGTTTATACCCTTTGAGAGTAAATCATTTGAACTGTGTATTATCGCACTTAAAAACAAGCCCGCTGCAATTAAATTTGTGCCAGATATGGTACGACAAAAAATCTGCCATAAATATGAAATAAATGAAAACGATTCACCTGAGCTAATTGAGATTGCACTCATTATTCAGAAGGATGAGTAATTCTATTCCCTAGTTTATTTTGTTAACAGACTCTGTCGTGCCTTTCTTTCGACAACCGTCGCGAGTTTCCTTCTTATTTATCGAGTTTTAATAGTTTGGCGCAGTAGTTGCTCTATTGGATACATTACCGAGGTAAATCGCGCAGACCAAAAACGTTTGATTTCCTTGATTTCCTTGATTTTACCCACTATTGGGATTTAATTAGAAATCGTAAAGGCATTATTCTGAAGCGAAATACCATCAAAAAGCGCCTCCTGAGTAAATTAAAATGGAGCAGGGTAGAGTTGCGTAAACGACGTCATTTCGCTCAAGTTTAGCCCACTATTATTTGCTAGTTATTAGAGGCGTTAGTGCGTAAAGCAAAGCTTGGTGCATCTTACAGGGTGCAAGTCCCCGTCAGGTAAGGTTTAACCCACCACCTGTATCGAGTGTTGCGCTTGTGGCGGAGTTTGAGATTAGCGGTTGCTTTTCAGCAGTGAAAGCTGCATCAAATGAACAAAACAGGTGAAGCGTACACAGAGAATTATGTAGGCCATAGGGGCTATCGTGGCCCTGAAATACTGGTATCGCTCCGATAAATATTAGAACTGACTGACGAGGTTTGTAACGCCACCGAAGTCCATGCAAAGCAGCCGTTTTTGGTAAGGTTGTGGCGAGTCAGCGGAGTTATCAAGTCGTGGCATGTATAAAGAGATGCATCAGGAACTTGAGAGATCCAAAGGCGCTCCACAAGGAGAGTGGTAGGGTTGTTGAGTGAAAAGCGAAACGAACGATGGCCCTTTGGAAGTCAGATCAGCCCGTAGTAGTCTGAGCAGGGGAAAGCCTTGTACATGGCGAAGGAGCTGACAGTTATATTCGGCATTAAGCAGACACATAGTCCGGACAAAGTAGGGCTGGGATTACTATGACAACTTCACTTAATGCCATCGCATTTAAAGCACAGACCCACCCCAAACACAGGTTTCAAAATCTCTATGGATTACTCGATGCTGACAGCCTGTATCAAAGTTGGGGTCAGCTCAATAAAAAGGCCAAACCCGGTATAGATGGCATTACCATGCCCCAATACAAGGTGAAGCTGAAAGACAAAATTGATCGCTTGGGAAGCCAACTCAGACAGAAATGTTATCGAGCGAACGACATCAAGCGCATCTTCATTCCAAAATCGAATGGTAAACAACGGCCTTTAGGTTTACCAACCGTTGATGACAAGCTAGTGCAACAAAGTGTCAGCCAGATCTTACAAAGCATTTGGGAACAAGACTTTCTACGCAACAGCTATGGTTACCGACCGAATAAGAGTGCCCATCAAGCGGTGCATAGTTTAACACTCAATCTGCAATTTAATGGTTACGGGTACATTGTTGAGGCCGATATTAAAGGTTTCTTTGACAACCTTGATCATGAATGGCTGATGGAGATGCTAAAACAACGCATTGACGACAAGGTAATACTTAACCTTATCAACCAATGGTTAAAAGCACGGATAAAATCACCGGATGGCGTATTTACTAAGCCATTAAGCGGCAGTCCACAGGGCGGCATTATCAGTCCCGTGTTGGCGAATATTTATCTGCATTATGCCTTAGATCTCTGGTTCGAAAAGAAAGTAAAGCCGAGGATGAAAGGTCGGGCGATGATGATCCGCTATGCAGATGATTTTGTCTGTGCATTTCAGTTCGCCCATGATGCCGAGCGCTTTTATAAAGTGTTACCGAAACGATTAAAACGATTCAACTTAGACGTCGCAGAAGATAAAACATCTCTGATGCCATTTAGCCGATTTCGTATCGGCCGAAAACGTCATTTTGTTTTTCTCGGTTTCGAGTTTTACTGGGGTACGGATTCAAAGGGAAAAGCGCGGCTCAGACGGCGAACCGCCGTGAAGAAGCAGAAAGCGACCCTGAGTGAATACTACCAATGGATCAAAGCGAAACGCTCATTGAAACTGAGCGAATGGCTCCCGCAGTTAAAACGTAAACTGGTCGGCTTTAGGAATTATTTTGGACTGCCAGACAATAGCCGAAGTATGTCGTATGTATATGACTATGTGTTGCATAGTTTATACAAATGGTTGAACCGACGCAGCGGAAGGCGAAGTTATAACTGGAGTAATTTCAAGAAGATGCTAGGGTATTTCAATATTGTGCAGCCAAAAGTCAGCAAACGATTTGTAGTTGTTGACTGGTATTAGGGTCGTGTTTTCACACGAGTGAATATATAACTGAAGAGCCGGATGCGGTAGTTCCGCACGTCCGGATCTGTGTGGGGTCGGTCTGGTAACAGGCCGCTCTACCACGATTGTTTTCTAGCGAACTAAGAAGTATGTATCTTCTATAATTAAATTGTTCAAAAAACAATGCATCATTAGGGGCAAGTAGTCTGATTGTTCCGTGGATGAATAATCAATTATGAGGGTAAGGGCTATGCATTTAGCTGATATTGTACAAAGAGGTTGGGAAGCAGTAGGTGCTGGAGATTTTGATTCGTTAGTGGCTGACTACGCAGAGAAAATGGTTTTCATCATGCCGGGGCAAACGGATATTTTGGAAGGACGAGCTGCGTTCCGCTCTGCTTTGGATTGTCTTGGCGAGCTCCTTCCTCCTGGTTTTGAAATAACAGAGTTGCGACAAATTGAAGGTGAAAATGAAGTCATCTCGATTGTTGGTTGGAAGTCTGAGAAAGTATCTGGCTCTCAGTTTTCAGTGTTATTTAAGTTTGTTGACGGGAAAATTCACGAGGAAAGGTGGTTTGTTGACACTGAACAGTGGAATGCTGCTTTTTGATACCATAAGATAAACATAACCAAAATATTAAGTTGACGCATTTTACTCCACAGTTTTGGTGTGGGGTTTAGTGCGTTATATGCCATCGTTGATTCGTCCTATGAGTAGCTTGGAGGACGACTACCTTTCATCAATAAATCTAGCCTTCTTTGAGCTTGTTTCGGTTTGTCTAAGTCTATTGCTTCAATCATTTCACATTCATCTCTAATCATTTCTGGTACGAGGCTAGGGTAATGACGGCAGTCTTCAGGTCTATCTAAGTAGATGCTGCATGTATATTTATTTGGGGAAAGAGAGTTTATTTTGGGTGCAAGCTCAAGAAAGGGGCATTTTGTAAGTCTTGTTCCTGATTCAGGCTCGAACCATATCTCACCATTTTTAACGAATTTGAAGATTTCTGGGTTAAATATTTCCCATAGATCAATTTCATCTTTTGTCGCCGAAAGATCACCACCTCCGTATTTGATGCAACATTTACCGCATTGATTACAATCTTTCATAATTCGCCAATTAGCAGGGTTTGCAAAGCCGTATTGTACCATCAATGGTATTTTTAATTATCTGTGTATGTGATGACACCATAAGATTTTTAGGTGACTTACGTGTCTACTTATTGAATTGAAAAAGGGTTTTGTGGGGATTCGTAAGTGTTAAACGCATGAATACGCATCCGTATGCAACTTTTGTAGTCATATTGTATATTTTAATGTGGCAGAGCTAATGGAATAAAGTCCAATTTTGGATAGTTATTTAATAAAGGAACTGTTAATGAAATTAAAATCTATGATTATGAATGCAGGGATAATGCTGTTATCTATTTCTCTGACTAATAATTTATACGCTAGTTCAGATGAGCAAAATACTGAAGAGTTTTTCTCGCTTGTTGAGATAAAAAATGCGCCTAAAAAAACAATGGAGCCTCTTCAATATATACAAGCAACAGATGATGTTTCTTTAGCATATCGCTCTTATCTTCCACAACAGGCACAAGCAATTCTAATTTTTTATCATGGAGCTGGTGCTCATAGTGGGCTTACCTATAATCACATCGGCGCTGGTTTACGTGACGGTTTTAATATAGCCGTATATATGCCAGATATTCGAGGGCATGGCAGCTCTGCGGGGGATCGAGGAGATACTCCAAATGTTGAACAAGTGTGGTCAGACACTAATACAATGGTTGAAATTGCTCGCGATAAATATCCTAATCTTCCTATCTTTGTCGGGGGACACTCAGCTGGTGCAGGCCTAGTACTTAATTACTCTAGTTGGGATCAAAGAGCTGAAGTTGATGGATATGTCTTTCTCTCGCCATATTTTGGTTTTCGTTCAGAGACTAACTACGATGAGGGTGAAAATAAAGGCTTTGAGTTTTCTACAGTAAAAACGTCAGACTTTGTCATAAATACGATGAGTGGTGGTTTATTTTTAGGGCATTCAAAGGCGGTAAAATTCAACTTTCCAGGCGTAGTGTTAAGGGATAACCCTGAAATTGTGCCATTTAACACCGTTAATATGTCAAACGCTGTTACGCCTCATTCGCCTGATACTCAATTATCTGATGTACAACAATTTGGGTTGTGGATAGGAAAGCAAGATGAGGCGTTTGACCCATTAAAAGTAACCATGTTTGCACAAAAATACAGTGATAAAAAAGCAAACAAGGAAATTGAAATAGTTGATAAAGAAAATCATTTTTCAATAATTCTGAATGCTTCCGACCTTATTGGCCCATGGATAGAAAAAGCGATTAAGTAGTTGTGAACTGCGCATAACAGATAAGGGTATGTGATAGTCTTCCAAAAATATTGTAATTGATATTTAGAAGGGCATGAATTTGAGCTAAGTCGCTCTCGAGGACAGATATCTTCACATTGTGGTTGAAGTAACCAATGTATTCTGAAGAAATATTCGTTCTAGATTGGGATGTAAAATGAGTAAAAGTATATGTCCGCCTATTATTAACCTGACTTTCGATAAAGAAAGCCAAGACGCTATTAATGCAATAAATGATATGAATCAGACTTTTAAAGAAGGGTGGGTAGCAATTGTTATTGGTCAACTTGCATTGATTTTTGGCGGTTTGGCTGTAAAAACGAAGGGACCTTCAAATTTTATTGAGAAAAGTTTTACATTTAAAACTTTATCAAGTGATATAAGTCAAACGTCATATAGTATCTACTCAGTAAATTGGGAGTACTTTTTTAAGTCTCTGTCATCTTTAGATAGGTATGCTAGTCATCAAATAAGTACTATTGCAGGCCTTCAGATGATCAGAAGTAAAATTAGCCCCAAAGAAAGGTTATTTTGGAAATCTGTTCATTATGGGTGCAAAATAAAATGAAGTTTAACTATTTATTAATTGTGGCTTTTTTCTTGTTCTGCTCTTCATTTAGTTATGCAGGTGTAGATGATAATCTCAATTTCGGTTCAGCTATTCTTCAACAAAAGTTCGTTGAGTATGAAAGTAAACATTCAGAGTGTATTTCTAAAAGCCAGAGTGAGACGCTCTCAAAGTCACTGATAGGTAAATTGAAACAGTTACCTAACGTTGCAGCGGAAGGGTTAGGTTATTTGAATCAAAGTGCTATTAGAGAGTGCTCTCAGCCTGAATACAGTGAGTTAATGAGAATATTGCTAGTGCTGGAAGTTTCAAATGAAACGACGAAGAAACCAAATCATATCTCAAAACAAATTCTTACGATGAAGAAACTTATGTTTTCAGTAGTAGACCTAAATATTGAGAAAAAATACCATGAATTACCAAAAAGTATTAAGTATGAATTACGCTCTATTGAATTGCTAAAAAAACCATTTAATCTGATTGACGCGTATGAAAGAGCCTGGAATTGACTCCTGAAAATTCCAACAGCTAACAGGTAAGGATATGTATCGATACAATAGGCCGACTTCTTGCTGGGTAAGAATGTCGGTTAAAAGGGCGTCGGGTGCTTTATCAAAGTGGTGGATGCACCGCACGTGAATAGGCGTTAATGGTTACAGGGCGTTTACCTTGCCGTTTTAAGTTAGTAAGCTGTTGTTCATAAAGACAATCGGCGCGCAGCGGCTTCGTTCAACAGGTACTTAAACGGAATGAAACAGTTGGTTATGTTTCGTGCCTCATGAGGAGATTTTAATGGCTAGTTCAGTATTGATTCAACAATCAGACAATAAATTGCGTGTAAATTCGGATACATACGATCTAAGTAAAGTTGTTGGTGTCCAAGTGAATGTACTCTGTTGGAAAGACCATTTACTTAAGATGGTATTACTTGGAGTAGTAGTTTCGAGTTTATTGTTTATATTTATCCCGTCTGGAAATCAGGAATACGGATTGGCATTTTCTTCATACCTCCCAGTTGTGGGTTTTATTTTCGGAGCAATTGTAGGCCTTGTCACAAGTAGCAAGTATGAGTTTCGATTGGAATTTAACCATTTAGATGACACAGGTATTCAATGGTTCACAGCAGCAAAAAGTAGAAAATCAAGTGATTATGCACTGTTCAAGGAACAAGAAATTGCGCTTAAACGAAAGATCACATAACAGATAAGGATATGTGTCGCGAAGCCGGCACCTATCCGAAGTATTGAACAAGCCCTAGTTATTTTATATATAAAAAAATATTACGAAGAAGTAAAAGCTGGACCATTATCCTTATATGACACTATCTTATCTCGGTCGAAATACGCCAAGACACCGCATTAAATAGTTATAATAAGTACACAAGTAATCCGCTTTTCAACCGTAATCACGCACACGCCTCTGAAGTGGTTTTACTAAACGATAATCCAAAAAAAAGTTATCGCTCAACTATGTTGTCTGTCAGTTCGTGTATTGTTACTAGTGGTGCGGTCGTTGCGTCATTGCTTTTAGGTTATATATCTGAGCAATATGGCATAACGATTAACTGGGTAATGTGCGGTGTATTGCTTATTACTACTTCAGTACTGTTTGTTTTCATACAGGAGAAAAAGGAAGCAGTTGAGGCATACAAGCAATTGAGCTATCTGGCTACTTACTGGCGAAGGCTTTAACGCAAAGTTTTATCTGCAGAAGATGCTTGGAAAGCTAAGATAGCTGGATTGGCTTCTCGCACTCAAGCGAATATCGCTCCACAGAATGCGAGTATTATCATTGTTTTTGGAAATTAATGAAAGTAAAGCGCTTCAATTTGGTTAGCTTGCTCTAGTTCATTAATGCCTTTTTTATCCAACAGAAGATTATTCTCTTTTAAAATAGCAATCAGCTCCGTTGGTACTGAATTCCCATTTCCTACTATTTCCACATGCCCTGCGGCTACGGTAACAGCATTGGCTTGCACTACACCATCAACACTTTGGTTTGATTGTTCATTAACACTAAATACATAATCATCTTCTGCACAGCCTCCATTACCATCTTCACGGCGACACTTATCACGCTCATCGGTTTTAATGACTAAATGCTGTGAGACGGAAGGCAGCAGGTTGCCCGGCTGTTGTATAAACTCAACATTCGGTGGAATTTGTAGATATTTTTCACCTGTCACGGCATAGCAAATCAGATCAACAACGCCTAACGACAAAATGCGAAGTGATGTCATTCCACAGTGAGAAGAAGCATTAATACCATTGAAAGGAGAAGATACCGTGGTGAGTTGCAACTGTTCTGTATTCACGGTTTTTTGGTCGTGTCTATCTGACGTTAACGCTCTTCGAGCAATCAAGCCACCTTGGCTGTGTGCAATAATGTGCAGCGATTGTTGTGGATTCTGTTTACTCAGTTGATTCAATGCGGAAACTAATTCGCCTGACGTTACTTCAAGGCTTTTTCTATCATCGTACTCAAAACAGATGGCTTGTTGATCATACAAATCATATACATCCGCAAGGGTTCGAAACCGACCCGCCGATGAAAAACAACCATGTACTATAATCGTTAATGGCTCATTTGGGTTTATGTTAATGGTGTTATCGTCAGCATTATTACAATGCTTTAAGCCTTCAATTTGAAGGGATTGGGTTGTTGAGATACTCTCTATAACAATCGTATCGACCTCATCTGAAGGGGTTGAAGAACAACCAACTAAGCTAAGTAAAATTCCAATACTAGCGCATCGGAAAGCGTCCATTTGATTCATAAAGCATCCTGCTTACATCAACCGCTAAAAATGGTTGGTTACATCATTCAACCATTATTACCTTATTTTGTTAATCAATCCTATCTATGCCTGATTGCTGTGAACTTCATCAGGGTTATAATCGTGTAGTGAGGATTTCTAGCTCTCAGCCCCCACAACATCCTGCATGCAGTCCGCGCAGGGCGCTTCCCTTAAACGTTAGGGCGAAATGGAGTTCAAAATTTAGCGGTGTTTGGACATAACAAAAGAGAAATTAACTGCTACCAATCACTTGGCTTTAAAGTGACAAATGAAGAGACAGATTTACGCATATTTAATGATCAAAACTGGACATTACTGTATATGACAAAGGGGTTATAACAGACGGTAGAACATGTTATATGACCTTACATTTGGCGTTGTTAGTTTGACGTGTGTCTGTGTAGAAATAAGCGAGTAAGTAGGCTGCATATTGAAAATAAAGATGCTTTCAACGTGAAAGCATCTAAAGTTTATTTTTGTTCTTCTTCAATGATTTGCTTTTTCAGTTCCTTTATAAAACGAGATAAACGCACAGATTCAGCCGCAGTGCTAAAATATTCATTATCAGTGAATGACCAACTTTCGTCGTTCCAATAGACATTTCTGCATGTTGGATTTAATGGGTCAAAAACAACTTCACAATCACCAAAGGGATTACTGGCTGAACGAACTCGTGTAATTAAGCAGTCGTGAGGGTTTACCCATATCCAACGTCCTGCATAAACTGTAGGGCGAAGCGCCATTTTTATCCTCCTTAAGTTAAATGAGTGAAGTATTTTTAACAAAAAGAGGGGGAAAGTCGTGTGACAGATGTCCGCATTTTACAATTCATTATCATCTGTGTGTATTTATACATATTTGGTTTTTTCCGGCGGCTTTCGCTTTATACAGTTGTTTATCGGCACGTGCGTAGCAGTTTTTATCGCCATATTGGCAAGGTATAACCCCAATACTTGCGCTGATTGTAATGGCTTCATTATGTTCTGTTTCGAATAGCGGCTGTAAAGAAAGCGCAGAAAGAATGGCATCGGCGATGGCTTGTGCTTCAGCTTGGTGAATAACGTTTGACCAAATCGCAAATTCTTCACCACCGATACGCCCAATCATATCCTGATCACTGAGGCATGATGTACACACATGTGAGAAATACTTGAGGGCATCATCACCCATGACATGGCCATATTGGTCATTAAACTGTTTAAAGTTATCGATATCGAGAATAAACAACCAGCCACGGTGTAATGGTAATTCTGCTGGTCCTGTTGGCTGACGTAACTTGCGTTCAAATTCATCCCAAAAGTAACGGCGGTTTGCCACGTTGGTGAGAGGATCATAATACGCTAATTGTTGGAGCTTTTGATTGGCTTCGGTAAGTGAGAGAGTGCGCGCTTGAACGCGTTCTTCTAACTTCTGGTTTTGTTTTTCGAGCAATGCATTTAAGCGTGCGGTTTCATCTTGATGTGTATTGAGTTGGTCGATGTAAGATTTTAAGTGCTCAATCATCTTATTAAACGAGCGTGCTAGTTGACCGAGCTCATCTTGGCGTTCAAGGTGGATTTGCTGGCTCCATTTCCCTTGGCTAATGGCTTCGGCGCTGTGTGTAAGCCGTATGATCGGTGTGAGGATATATTTAGTACCGTATGAGCCATAATATATTGCAATGCCAACCAATAGCACTGTAATGATGATGGCAAAATGCATGGTTTCGATGAATTCAGATGTGAAATCGGAAACGGGCGTTAGAAATAATACTAAAATGTCCCGGCTCTCACTGAGAGGATAATAGGAAGTAAAACAGACCCATTGTTCACCTTCATAGCGGAACTGATATGCTGAGTTGTTCTTGTAATATTCTGTGGGCGAAACTGTTGGCCAAATGGTTTGTAAGAGAGGTGTTTTACCAGATGACACATTGAGCAGTTGCCCATCGATTGGGGCGTGTTTGTTATTCGTACTGGCAATGATTTCACCATTTTTGTTCATTAATAGCACTGTGCTGTTAGGGCTCAATTTGCTCTTTTGTAATTGCTTGGTGACACTGTCGAGCGTTAAATCTAACCCCCATACGCCAAGTACGTTGCCGTCTGTGTCTTTTAACACCTTAGAAAGACTGATACCTAAGATATTTTCGATGGCCCCAGAGTAGATATTACTCCATACCGGTTGATCGTATTCTAGTGCCCTTTGATACCATTCGCGTTCGCGGGGGTCAAAAAAGGCTTTTCGATCTAAAATGTGTTCGCCGTTACCATTGAAATCAACGTTATAACTGCTAATTGGCCCTGCATTGGGTTGTTCGGACTCAAAGCGAATATATTGTGTATCTTGAATCTTCCCCAATGAAAGCAAAGCACCTTGGTTATTGGCAAAATAATAATAATCAATATCATGGTGGTGATTCAGAATGTTGGCTATGTGTGCCAACAAGTTGTCTCGATCATTAATTGTTTCAACCAAGTTCATGTCTAACCGAGACTGATGTTTATAGACGGTATTGGCTTCGGTGAAAAAATCGTCTAACTGACTTTTAATCACCTCGCTAGAATGGTGATAGAGTTTTTCTATGGTTTTGAACAGTACTTGCTCAGAGCTTGTATACCAAATTAAGCCAATCGGTACAGCTGTAATAAAGACAAACAGAGATAACGTAAACTGAATTCGCCAGCCAAGGTTTTTTGTGAAGAATGTCAGCATAAATAGTCGGCCGGAATAATCATTATCATAAATGCTTTTTTTTACTTCCTAGGTAAGTGGGGAGAGGATATATTTTTGATGTGAATAATTCAAACATGAACTGTCAAAAAAGTAACGATCCCCCCTTTTTATTGACAGTCTATTTATCAGGTAATTAATTATAGCCGAGTAAATAGCATCAAGGTGTTGGTGGTCAAATACGATAGACATTAAATGGTTTGGCTCAACGTAATTATTTGAGCTTGGGAAACACTAATAATGGCAGCAGATAAACGTGGCTTAAGTGTCTCTAATTCGGGAGGGGGGAATGATGAGAAACCGCACATAAAGCACGCGGATTATATCAGTTTCAACCTACATGTTGGACGATGCTTTGCTGGCATTGGGTTTTGATCCGTTTCATTTCAGCTAAAAAAGCGAGGCATTGTGGGCACATTTTAGGGTGCTTATCGGGATGCATAATCTTGGCGTACTTAAGCGCACTTTCATAATTTGAGTGATAACCAATCATAAGTTGTTCGCTAATATAGGAACCACAGTCAGTACGTTCATTATGTAATAGACTTACGCCAGTCAGGGCACTCTCTTCATCATCCATCCAATAGAACATGATTTCTTACTCGTGTGATTAGGCTCGAGAATATGGTAAGCCATTGACGTAAATTAAAAAGAGAACATCTTTGTTTTGTTTTTTCCTCTTTTAACTCCTCTGATGTAGAGGTGTTTGTCTTGTACTTTTTTCATCAGTATTTGTTCTGATGTAGATTTTATTGTTGAATCTTTATAGGTTATTGATATAGAAAATGATACTTTAATTACTCTATGATTTGTCTGTCTAAGTTGATGAAAAATGAGTGAAAGATACTTAAAAGGTGCCGAAAAACTGAATGAATTAGAGCCTAATGGCGCTAATAATTTAATAGATACTTTTAGTGAGGTCTGCCCTGATCTTGCGAAGTATACAATTGAGTATCCTTTTGGCGATATATTGCAGCGAGATGGGCTGGATTACCGTACGCGTGAACTCGTTACAATTGCTGCTTTAACAGCACTTGGAAACTGCCAGCCACAGCTTAATGGGCATATTAATGGTGCTTTGAATATAGGTTGTACTCAGAAGGAAATCACAGAGGTTATTCTTCAAATGTCAGTGTATGCGGGTTTTCCAGCTGCAATAAATGGAATGACTGTTGCGAAAGAAGTATTTGAATCTCGCGACGAAATACCTGTATAAAAATTAAATAAATACTATTTTTCAGTCGTTCGGGTTTGAATGAGCTTTGTTATTATGGTGTTTAGCTTAATTTGTGGCGTAATTGCGCCACAAATTACAGGCGGTAGTTGAATGGAGTCATGTATGTCATCAATCCCCCAGAATAAAGATGAGTTAATCAATGCAATCACCTTTGTATCGGGAAGGTTGTTAGATGATTACCGTTCAATTCCTGTTGAATTGTCGAGAACAATTGCGATAGAAGGGAATGTTAAAGGTACGGCTATTAGTGTTTGCGATACGCTTGCATATTTGATTGGCTGGGGGAAACTTATCTTGAAGTGGTATTCACTGCAATCACAGGGGCAAAGCGTCGATTTCCCAGAGACTGGCTACAAATGGAATCAACTAGGATTATTGGCACAGAGTTTCCAAAAAGACTATCAAAATTGGGATTACCCAAGCTTACAAAGTGAATTCACAACGACAATACAAGATATTTTACTGCTAGTGGCTAGTCTTGATAACCATGCTCTTTATGGTGTGAGTTGGTATGAAAAGTGGACGCTTGGACGTATGATTCAGTTTAATACATCATCACCAATGAAAAATGTGCGAATCAAGGTTAGACGATTCAAAAAAACAAATGGAATCAGGTGAGTATATTTGTATACCAACGGTCATATTGATGCTTTTACATGGTAATTAGAGAGTATTATACCTATAGGTATTTGATTGCACTTTAGGAAAATGAGCTATGGATTATTTGTTGGTTGTCAGTCATGTCGTTCTTATCTGGATATTAGCGGTTGTTACACCGGGAGCTAATGTGCTGCTTACCATTAATACCGCACTCCATTATGATCGCAAACTTGCAACGTTTTCAGCCTTTGGAGTCAGCTCTGCGATATTGTTATGGGCGCTCTTTGGAGGTTCAGGACTCGTCATTCTATTTTCTCTTTTCCCTCAATTATTTTGGGTAATGAAGTTCTTTGGTGGAAGCTATTTACTTTACCTAGGCATACGTCAGATTTACCGTGCACGATTAGATAAAAACAGGGCAAATACGACAGATGTTCATCAAGCAGTACTTCCCTCAAAACGAAAGGTCTTTTTTTCTGCATTTATCACCAGTATTTTAAACCCAAAAACTGGTTTCTTTGTAGTTAGTTTATTCAGTGTTTCAATGCCTCAAGAGATTAGTGTGGGGTTGATGTTTACTATTATGTTAATAATGTCATCAATTACATTATGTTGGCACCTTACGCTTGCTGCTATTTTTTCGCACAATTCAGCGAAAGGAGCATATAGCCGAATATCAAGCATCGTTGATTATATTACCGGTGGTCTATTTGCAATGTTTGGCTTAAGAATCATGATGTCTTAGAAAGCAAGCTACAAGTGTATTTTAAAAGGTAATAAGGCTTGATCAATCCTCAAGTTTCTCTGATGAAGCGAGTGTGATAATACCCACATAAGTTATTGGTCGTGTTTTCATTGCCATTCCTTTTTTAGTGACACTGTCACATTGGTTGGTGTTGTGCTCTGAAATTAGCCATTAATCGTTTCTTTATTAAACAAGGGGTAGGTGTATTCTCTATTTGATGTCTAAAAATGTATACAGTGGCTCGTTTTAATATATTGAGCAGTGTGCATATTGACAGATTAATATATTATTAATCACAGTGAATATAATGAGCTACAAGGTTGTTTAATATAATGCGTATTGGTGTATTACTCGGGGGCGAATCTAGCGAAAGATCTGTTTCCTTAAAATCAGGTGAATGTGTTGTAAAAGCGATTGAATCGCTGGGCCATGAAGCTATTTCAATTGACCCTAAGCACATTGATGTCACCCTGATGGGTTTTTTTAAACTGGATAAAGTGTTCATTGCGTTACATGGTGGAATAGGGGAAAGCGGGCATATTCAGGCATTGTTAGATTTGCTTAAAATTCCTTATACCGGCAGTGGTACTTTAGCCTCTGCAATGTCTTTAAATAAACTCAATAGTAAAGAAATTTGGCAAAGTAATAGTTTAAAGAGTGCTGATTGGGTAACCCTTCATAAGCATGCGCCGATAGAAGACATTAAAGCACAGTTGTCGAGTGTTGTTTGCCCTGTTGTGGTTAAGCCTATATCTCAAGGATGCAGCATTGGTGTGTCAAAGGTAGACAATAATGCTGACCTTTTAGAGGCGGTGATTACTGCCTTTGAATATGACGATGATATTTTGATTGAATCCTTTATTGCTGGTCGTGAATATACGTGTGCAGTGCTTAATGGTAAACCATTACCCATTGTTCAAATTCGGTCTGAGCAATTTTTTGATTATGATGCGAAATTTGGCAGTCAGAGTGCGACTTATCATTGCCCTAGTGATCTAACGAGCGAACAAGAACGCGATATGCAAGTATTAGCGTTAAACGCATATAATGCCCTTGGATGTCGTGGCTGGGGTCGGGTAGATACTATTTTAGATGAATCTGGCGATGTTTTTTTGATTGAAATGAACACCATTCCAGGAATGACAACACGCAGTGTATTTCCAATGGCTGCAAAAGAAGCCGGGTTAAGCTTTGAGCAGGTTATTTCATCATTACTCGATTCTGCAAAATATGACGATATTTGTTAAGTCATGCCTCGCATTGCGTGTTGACTAAATGCTGATTGCTATAAAACAAAAAGGGTATCATTAGATACCCTTTTAAGATCACTAATTAATTAGCGAATTATGCGATTTCAACGTTTGCAGCTTGAGGGCCTTTTTGGCCTTGCTCAACGTCAAAAGATACTTTCTGACCTTCAGCTAGAGATTTGAACCCGTCACCAGTGATTGCACGGAAGTGAACGAATACGTCAGCACCGCCGTTATCTTGAGTGATGAAGCCGAAACCTTTCTCGTCGTTAAACCACTTAACGATACCTGTTGTTTTAGACATTTTATGTCTCCTGAATTTGTATTGTGTTATTACGCATTATTGCGCACTTAAGCCAACATAATGTATTACTTATGGACAAAAGAAGTTTGAAGCTCTTCAGGACAACAACACTTATTACTAAGTAGCGGAACGAAGTTTTCTATTTCAATTTGCGGCATAAATATTTCTGCATTACAAGCCGAACTCCATTAAGCCATAGGCTAGGAAGAGGGGCAAGGGGTTACAAATAGTTTAAATAACTTATCATCAGAAATGTGACAAAAATAACATTTGGCCGTATCAAAAAACGTATTAATTTAAGAGGTTAGACCAGGAATGTAATAAAAATAATGGGTTGGGTCAAGGTTGTTAATTAATTTGGAGAAACAACGGAAAAAAGGGCTAAAAAGCCCTATTTTATAAACTGTTATATAAAATATATCTACAATTAGATAGCTTCTACATTTGCAGCTTGTAAACCCTTTGGTCCTTGTTCAGTTTCATAAGAAACCTTCTGGCCTTCGGCTAGTGTTTTAAAGCCGTCACCCGTAATGGCACGAAAATGAACGAATACGTCAGCACCGCCGTTATCCTGTGTGATGAAACCGAAACCTTTTTCTTCATTGAACCACTTAACGGTACCTGTTGCTTTAGACATGTTGTCTCCTGATTTTTCTACATCAACTGTTATAGGCAATAATCATTTAACGGATAGTGCAAATTGAAACGGTGAATATCTTCAAGATAACTAATCTATAGTAGAAATGTTACACGAAGTTTTCATTGTTCAGATTGCGATATAACTGTCAAAAACGTATTAACCTATTAGAAGAGTAGGCACTCATATGCCAAATGCAAATAATTGTGTGAAGATTTTGTGGGTTAATTCACATATCGGTAGGCATGAATGTCTAAATTTTAGTGGTGTCTACGTTTGTCATAATCATTTGTTACAATAGCTCGATTATCTTGAACGAAATCAAGGAAGCTATTTTAAAATCAGTAGATTCTAGTAGGCACTAATTAGATGCAATTTGAATATATTTTCCGTAAAAAGCATAATGCTGGTGGTATTGCTTGAGGTTTTATACGAATTTCTGTTATAACGATTTCAGTGATAATGAACTGAGTGATTAAGTGATCTGTTGGTGTGTTTATAACCGCCGAATAAGATCTTGCATTAAGTCAGTTCAAATAGATTTATATTTTTATTAAGGGACACAAAATGAACAATATCCTTGAGCTAGTGCGCCAAACACGCCGTAAAAACAAATTGAAGCGTGAAATTCTTGATAACGACCGTAAAATCCGTGACAACCGTAAGCGTGTTGAATTGCTAGAAAACTTATTGGACTACATTCGCCCAGATATGAGCCAAGACGCGATTTTAGAGATTGTTGAAAACATGAAGGGTGATTATGAAGATCGTGTTGACGACCACATAATCGTTAGCGCAGAGCTTTCTAAAGAGCGTCGTGAAGTAAGCAAGAATGTAAAAGATCTTAAAAAAGCAGAAATTGCACACAAATAACAGATGCTTACCACTAGATAATAGTATTAAGGTCTGAGTTGTGTAAAATTAGTGCGAGATATAAGTCTGATCATGATCAGGCTTTTTTTTTCGCTTTTTTTAAGGTTAAGCAGTTAGACTTATACATTAGTAATCATTGCATCAAATAATAAGTAAATCTGTAGCATTTGTGGGGATGTAAATTTGATAAAACGCTGGGCTTGTTTCGTACTGTCATTACCTGTATTCGCATTCGCAGGTGATGAGGGATCTAACGTAGAGCAAGAAAACGCCAAGAAAACAGGCTTTGTATCTTTGCGAGAGCTGCGTGATAAGCGAGATGAAGAACAAAATTGGGGTATTGCTGCTGCTGTTCGAGTGGCGTCTATCCCGTATTCAACGAGTAGCGCAGTTGCAGATAGTACTGTTAGTACGTTTGTACCCATGATGTTTTATCAAGGTGATAGGTTTTTTGTTTACGGTACCGAGGGCGGGTTAAACCTATACCGAGAAGATGAGTGGGAAGTGAATGCACTTATTCGAATGCATTTTATTGATCTACCTTCATCATTCCAAAATGAAATCGGTGGTGACAGTGGCGATGGTGGGCTGCAGTTTAAGTTTAATATTGATGAGACTATCTATTCTAAAGTGGATTTAATGTTCGACTCAAGTATGCGCTTTCATTCTGTGGCTACGATAGGTGCGCGTTACGACGAAGGGAACTGGTTAGTTCAACCAAGTGCGTCATTAATATGGAAAGAGTCAGACTATAACTCGTACTATTATGGTTTGAATCATGAATCTATAGACGGCGGCATTGATTTAAGGCTTGGCACCACAGCGCGTTATCATGTCGCGTCTAATTTGTATTTATTGGGCGGTGCATACGCGAGACGTTTCGATAACAATGTACGAGATTCAGCGACGATTGATGCTGATTGGCAAGGTGAATTATATGCAGGCTTTGGTTTCTTCCGTGATGACAGTAAACCTGCAAAATCATCAATATCAAACAAATCATATTGGCGTATAGCTCACGGTTGGGCAACACCTTCTAACATTGGCGATATTTTTAAGTTTAACCGTGAAAAAGATGAATTTGATAATAAGCTTACGTCCATTTTCTATGGGCATCCGCTGACTGATGAACTATTTGGTTTACCGTTAGATATCTATTTAACGCCTGGTGTTGCGTGGCATTGGGAATCTGATGTACAAAGTTCATCGCAAGAATATGTTCTCGCGATTAAAGCCTATTACACTTTCAATTGGCCTGTGCAATGGCGTTTTGGTTTAGCTGAAGGTTTATCCTATGCAAGTCAAATTACCTATATTGAAGGCAGTGAAATGGAGCGTAAGGGCTACGAGCCAAGTAAGTTATTAAACTACCTTGATTTTTCTTTTGATGTAAACCTTGGCGATATCTTTAATCAGAAATCGTTGGATGATGTTTGGGTGGGATATAGTTTGCATCACCGTTCTGCAATCTTTGAATCTGCATCTCAGTTTGGCAGAATTAAAGGCGGCAGTAATTACAATACTGTTTACGTACAGTTCGGTTTCTAATCGAAAGCCATGCAATGCATCGATTACTTACGGCTGAAGTAATGCAATAAGTGGATGCCGAATGGTTTTTTTGATTAACACATACAGTAAGTGTTATTCAGTATAAGGAAGATACCCTGTAAACCCACAAATTTTCCAACCCGCATCAGTGCTTTTTAAATAGTATAGCGTTTGCCATAATAGTTCATCAGATTGCCCATCAGCGCGTTTAATTGCGCCTTTAAACTGTTTACGCGCAATCGCACGTCCGTTTTCTATACTAATGTGATTCAGCGTTGTTGCCGCGTGCACAGCGGCCTCTAATGGCTCGGCATATTCTGTTTTCTGAGCCAGTTTGGCTTGTTTTAGCCATTCATCTCGGTAATGACCTAGTGTCGAAAATGCTAAATTCCATGTGCCTGGGTCAGGGTTCTTATTACCATTCACTGCATAAAATTCTTCTTCGATGAAATCATCAGCCACCTGCGACCAATCTGCATCGCAGTATGCTTTAATGTCGCGGCTAACAAGCATGTGCCAGATTTGTTCACGGTCGGTATCGTTGCCAATGAAGGGGTTTGTTTTAATCACTTTATTGCTCTCTCTTTATATTCTGACAGGCTCAAGGCAGTAGCATGCTTGCCAGATACTGATCTAGATTGGTGTTTATTATTTGAGAAAATTAAGTAGGTTTGACGCAGAAGAAAAGCAGAGAAAGCTGAAGTTGAGATATCATACCATAAAATAAAAAAGCCTTATCGAACAATGTGATCCGATAAGGCAAAAAGCTAAAAGAATTCTTAGCAGGCAGTAAAGTTAGTCATTCGATACTTATTGGCAGCATCAATGCTTATGCACTGATTTTTTCTAAAGCAGATTTAGCGTTTGTAATGCCTTTAGCTGCCATTTCTTCACCCATCGCGAGTGCTTCACCGTAAACAAATTCAACATCTGTTAGGCCAATGAAACCAAGGATTGTTTTAAGGTATGGCACCATTGTATCGGTAGGACCATCTTTGTGCATGCCGCCACGTGTAGTTACAACAATCACTTTCTTACCTGTAATTAGCCCTACAGGACCATTTTCAGTATATGAAAAGGTAACACCAGCACGTGCAATAATATCGAACCAGTTTTTAAGCTGAGTGGGTACTGAGAAGTTATACATTGGCGCAGCAATAACGATTGTATCGCTGTTGTGTAATTCGTTGATAAGCATATCAGATAGTGCAAGGGCTTCTTCTTGACGAGCAGTCAGTGTATCACCACCACGCAAACCACCTGCAATCTCTCCATCTAATACAGGAATAGGTGTTGCGACTAAATCACGCTCAATGACTGAACTGACACTATCTCCCCATGAAGAAACAAGATGGTCGATAAGACCATTTGATTGTGAGTAGCCACCAAGAATGCTTGATTTAAGTACGAGTACATTAGACATGTTGTATTCCTTATTCGGTATTAGCTGTTTGCTATGGGTTTAACTATAAAAGGGAGAGCATGCAGAAGATAGCGGAAAAAATTGTGTGTCTTATTCAAAAAAATAGAACGTTATTATTCGGATGTAATTATGGCTAATAATCATGATGTTACTATTTTATTTGTTGGGGATTATACGCGAAATTCTAAAGGTTAAAGCATGCGAAGACTGGTTTGGTCAGAAATCATGAGGTGTATTCATTAATGCGATGCAGATTGTTTGGCCAAAAAGCTAAAAGCATATTCATGAAAGGTGAAAAACAGGCAAAAAATAGCCCGAAACGACTCCTGTCTCGGGCTTAGGGGAATGGCTCGTGAGAGCCTTGCGCTAACTGGTTAATATATGGTTATCGATTACACTATCAATGTTAGTTCACACATTACAATTTGCCAGTTTAACTAATGAGAATGTAGATTTGCAGCACATTACTTCCCGCTTGTTGCTTTCTAGATTGGTTGCTGGCCATAGACTTATCTAGATGGCATTAAATATCGAATAAGTTGGTATCACGGACTAATTCACGAGGAAGGCCATTTTTAATTCGGTTACCCACCCATTTGCCTATACCGATAGGGTAGTCGCGGTAAGTCACAACGACCTCACCTTTACCTAAAAGGTTTTCTGGACGAATATCTCTTCCCATGAACCATTCTTTAGCTTGCTCTGGGGCTAAATCGATCGCAACGTCTTCTTTCCCAGTTGCAAGAGTCATAACGGCTTCATGTTGCCAGCGGTAACCTTTCTTGTGCTGCTCTGCTAATTTAACACCCATGCGTTGGAATCGTATTTCACCGATAAGTGGGCGAAGGTTCGCAGGGAATAGCCATACTTCTTTCTCTCGTATCCAGACATCACTCTCTGCCGGTAAAGTAATGTTCAATGTCGCTTGAAGTTGTTCTGCAATTATGGCTTTATCAGCATCTGCAACAATAGTGAATGGGAATTTACCCATACGCTTTTTAACTTTAGGTGTTTCAACACTAGCATGTTTACGAATACGGGCAACGAAGAAGCCTTCGCTGTCGAAGACTTGAGGATAAACGTGTAAGAAACCTTCCTCTGTTAAGGACTTTTCAGCGCCTTCAAATAGATCGCCTAATGGCTCAAACTCAACGGCATCACCAAATGTTTCTTTCAGAAAATGGCAGACGTGCTGATTTTCGCTGAGGTTAAGTGTACAGGTTGAATACACCATCATGCCGCCTACTTTCAGCGCCTGAAAGGCACTAATAATAAGATTTCGCTGAATGGTTGCGATGTCTTCAATGGAACTTAGGCTCCAGTTCGCCATTGCATCATCGTCTTTACGAATAGCGCCTTCACCTGAACAAGGCGCATCAAGCAAAATAGTATCAAATGATTCAGGGGCCCAACCACCAAACACACAGCCGTCAAAGTGGGTGAGTGCTGCATTGTAAACGCCACAGCGTTGCAGGTTTGCGTGAAGCACTTTAATACGGCTTGCAGCTAATTCATTTGCCACTAATGCGCCACGGTTTTGCATTGCACAAGCAATTTGCGTTGTTTTTGAACCAGGAGCCGCTGCCATATCAAGTACACAATCTAACGCATCGTTATCTTTTAATAATGCAGTTACAGGCATCATAGAGCTTGCTTCTTGAATATAGAATAAGCCAGCCATGTGCTCTGCTGTATTGCCTAATGATACCGACTTTTCATCTTCTCGTTCAATCCAAAACCCTGTGTCACACCATGGTACTGGTGTTAACGTCCAATCTTTATCAGACACACGAACAAGAAAATCTTCAACGCTAATTTTTAATGTATTCACGCGAATACTACGGCGTAAAGGTGTTCTACATGATGCGATAAATTCATCCATGCTTAGATGCTCTGGCATGATTTCACGGATCATTTCAATAAATGTGTCTGGGATATAGGTTTTAGGATTCAAGAGACTATCTCGATTAACTAGCAATGGGGCGAGATTCTATACCAAATAGTAGGAATAATCGAACGTTCAAGCTTGATTGAACAGGTTTTTAATCAAGTTAGGTAGGATTAAAAAGATAGCGTTAAGTGGAAAATATCGTTATACCAATTCTAAAAAGAAAGGAGCGCAAAAGCGCTCCTTAAATCAAAAATCACATCGTTATAACAGCTAGGTGCTACTAGTCACGAGGAATGGCGGTACGCCATGTTTTCCATCTGTCGTCAGCTTCTCTATGTAGCAAGAAATGATCTTCTTGTTTAGCAAGCGGTGATAAAGGTTGTTCTTCTGGTGTGGCAAAAGAAATACCGCCACGCAGTAAACTATCTACAGTACCTGTTTGTATTTTGGCACCCGTTAATCCGATGGTGAAATCAACGCCGGAGGTATTCCAGAACACGGTATCGGTACGAATAAGGTGGCTGTATTCCTTTTCAATTTGGATTTTAATCAATACGCGGTCAGATAAATCACCTAGAGATACTTTGATTACTTGGCCAACTTGAATATCACGGTAAAGAAGTGGGGTGCCTTCACTCACAGAACCTCGGTCTTCACTTTCTAGAATCAATGTTAAACCTGATGAAATCAGCTTTGCTGTACCCAAGTTAAACGTTTGGGAATAAGCGCCATCACCTGGTTGCACAGCAATATAGCTGTTTAATAATGAATCTAAGTTTTTTGCACCTGACAGGCTTAATTTTGGGGTGACTGTCCAGAAGTAGCTGTCTGATTTTGCCAAAATCTTGGCGTATTTAGGGAATAAGCGCGCTTTTATCTGTACATTAGCCAGCTCAAAATTAGGCTCGATACTAACAACCTTGCCCACATTAATACCTTGATAACGGATGTCTGCATTTTTCGATACAGAACGTGCATCTGGTGCTGTTAGGGTAACTAATAAGCCAAAATTTTGAGCGTCACTTAAGCTTGGATATAATTTGAATTTCGACCCTGCCTTATTTGTGACTCCGACGATATCATCAAATGCGATCCCCCCTTTAATGAGCGTACTAATAGGGTCGGCTTTAACTTTAACTCCATCTAATCCAGCTTCGATTTCAACACCAGAACGATTCCAGAAAACCGTACTAGGGCTGATTAAATGACGATACTTATTCTCAATCTTAAATGACACGGTTACACCGTCACGTACCAGGGCATAACCAGTCACTTCACCAACTTGTAGGTTACGATAAAGAATAGGGCTACCTTCTGAAACTGGCGGTAATTCATCGGCAAATAGCGAGTATTTAGCGAATCCGCGTTGGTTATCAGCGGCAAGGTTAGACAGGCGCTTATTTTCGTAAAGAGGGTAACTCTTTTGAATACTCTTAGAGCCTGATGAGGTAAAGCTAATACCATTACTGATCAGTTGATCGGCAGGTGGCATTGATACGTCGATGCCTTTAGCACTGATGCTTGCTTGAATACCACCGTCAATAAAGAACCGACTGTTAGAACGTACAAGGGATGTGTATTGAGGACGAACAATAACATCGAAGCGCACTCTATTGCCTTCAAAAGAGACTTTCTTCACTCGGCCTACATCTAAACCGCGGTGACGAAGCTTAGAACCTCGCTCTATACCGTAGCTGTTATTGGCATACAACGCGAAGCTAACAGTACCCGGTTGCTGTTCCTGTAATTGGTCTTGAGTGATCGCTTGGAACATCCGCGCTTTCTCACCTTCACCTGGAATTAAGGTTAGGAAGTTACCGCGAATAAGGTTACCAATATTTTTGACCCCATTTAAAGACAATTCAGCTTCTTCTAATAGCAAGCGAGAGCCCGTATTTAGCAAGTCACTCATGCTTGGCTCGATTGCTGCGTTAGCAACAATTTTATTGGTTTCTTTATCAAGGCGAAGGCTCGAAATTTGCCCTATTTCTAATCCGCGGTAGATAATAGGCGCACCACTTGTGCTGATGTTATTACCATCGGGTAATTCAACTTTAATGGCAATACCACGACCTGCAGTATTTAAGTCTGGGTATAAGCGAAATAAGTGATTGGGATCGATAGCAACGCCTTCATCGGGAGAATCAAATGCAATTGCACCACCAATCATGGCTGATAGGCTTTCAAATTGAACATCAACACCATTAAAACCAATGTTGGCACTCATACCGCTGACATTCCAGAATCGACTCTTATTTGTTATCAATTCAGAATATTGTGGTTTGATGGTGACATCAATTAATACCTGCTTTCGATTCTGACTTAGCGTGTAGTTATACACTTCACCAACAGGAATTTTCTTATAAAAGACTTGCGAGCCAATACTGACAGAGCCAAGATCGGGTGAGCGCAATTGCAGGGTTAACCCTTCCCCCAATGGTGTATCGGCAGGTTGGGTGTCCAGCGCGGTAAATTTCTTGGTGGTTTTACCTTCCCCTGGTTGCAAGGCAATGTAATTACCAGACACCAAGGCATCTAACCCCGATATACCAGTGATTGATGCTTTAGGCTTTACTAACCAAAAACGCGTGTTTGCTTTTAATGTTTGTACGGCTTTAGGGTAAATATCCGCATCGACATAAATACTTTGAAGATCTTCTGATAAGTTCACGTCACGAACAATACCGACTTCAAGGCCTTGATAACGAATAGTTGTTCTACCTGCAATTAAGCCAGCAGCATCGTTAAAATGGATTTGAATACGTTCACCAGATTCATTCACCGCTTTAAATACGAGCCATCCCGCTAGCACAAGTGCAAGTAGGGGCAGTAGCCATAAAGGGGATAATCCACGATCGCGGCGTATATCTACTGCTTCGGGTTGTTGATCATTTTGTCCGTTATTCATAGTTGTCCCATATCAGACGAGAATCTAAGTTTTCTACTGCTAACATTGTTAAAACCACTACCACTCCAAACGCAATAGCGCCTGGCCCTGGAGTGAAATCCAAAATTTGCCCACGGTCGATCAGCGTTACCATGAGGGAGATAACAAATAAATCCATTACCGACCATTTGCCTACCCATTGAATAACACGAAAAGCAAGCATGCGTTGTTTGTGATATATACGGCGTTTAAATTGGATACAAAGCAGGATGTAAGCCATACCTAAGATCTTAGCGACGGGTACAACAATACTGGCAATAAAGATAATGATTGCTATACCCGTCATGTCTGTTTTTACTAAATAAGCAACACCTGAAAAGATCGTGTCTTCAGCTCTTTTCCCATTATTCAAAAATATCGAAATAGGGTATAAGTTTGCAGGGAAAATAAAGACTGTTGCCGCAATTAAAAAGGCCCATGTTCGTTGAATTGAACGTGGTTTACGGTGATGTAAGAGCGAATCACAGCGAATGCAGTGTGAAGAATAAGCCTGTGTCATATGGCATGTTTCACAATGAATCTCTTCCAGTGTTTGTAATTGATTATTTATTGGGTTCGTAGATTCATTATCACTTTTAGCCTGTTCGCCAGCTAAAGGTCGAATTGTCTTAAACGTAGGGTGATCTTTTTCTGGTTGCCATGATTCCCAATAACGGTTTGGGCTAACACGAGTAATAAGTAAAGACATTAATACTTGCAAGATAACCAAACAATATAGGCCGGGTCCTACGTAGATATCGGCATAATCTTGTACTTTGAAACATGCTATCGCCAAGCTAACTAAGAATACATCGTACATTGCCCAATGCTTTAAGTGGGTGATTACCCATAAAGATGATTTTAATAAACTAAAATTTTTCACCTTTAACGCTAGCTGAGCACCTAGTACAGACAGGCTAACTAATAAAGGGGCAATAGAGCTACAAAATAAAATAAGAAACGCAACGGCAGGAAATTCTGATGCAAGGCTAAATGTACCAGACGGGAGTGTCGCTGGAATCATGACCCCAAATAAACGTATCGTGATTAACGGAAAAATATGGGTTGGAACAAAAAGGATGAGACAAGCTAAAGCGATGGCGAGTTCGCCACTGAATCGACATTTACCACCACGGTAAAGACGTGTGCTACAACGTGGGCAATATGCGCTTTTACCACGAGGTGCTGCATGGGGCATTATAGATAAGTCGCAGCCTGGGCAACGTCGAGCCATCGACATGTTGATGTCATCCTTAATATCAAACCAAATGGGTCGGGTATATGATAATGGCCTTATTTAAAGGCCATTATCCAATTGAAAGCGAACACTATATTATTTTGAGTTCATTCTGGCTACTGCCAAGTTATCTTCACTGGTATTACCATCAAGCTTTTTATGATCAATAACTTGTGAGTTGTGCGTTTCCTGACCATTTTCATTGGTGTTGTTATTGATCATGTCTGAAACCAGCACTGATTGCTGTTTTTCATCAGGTGATTGCACAGAACCATATAAAGTTTGGTATAAGCCTTTCTCATTAACAAGTTCTTTATGTGTACCTGTCTGGCTTACCTGCCCATCTTCGAGCACGTATATTAAATCAGCTTGCTTAACCGCAGATAAACGGTGCGCAACAATAAGAGTTGTTTTGCCGACTAAAAATTCATTCAAAGCAGTATGTAGCGCAGCTTCTGTTGCTGTATCTAAAGCTGACGTTGCTTCATCAAGTATGACAAACTCAGGATCAGACAAGACCATACGTGCAATAGCAAGACGTTGTCGCTGCCCACCTGATAAGCGAATACCTTGACGGCCAATTTCAGTGTCTAAGCCATTGGTTAGGCGCTCCGTTACATCGGTTAATTGGGCTATATCTAATGCTAACCACAATTGTTCATCAGTATAATCAGCACCTAACGTTAAATTCTGCCTTAACGTATCATTAAACAATACAGGGTGCTGTAATACCACCGCCATCTTGTTTCGAAGACTGTCGTAACCAACATCTTCAATAGGGTGGTTATTAATTAAGATATCCCCAGTATTTTTTTGATAAATGCCCAATAGTAATTGAATCAACGTTGATTTACCGCCGCCTGAAGAGCCGACTAACGCCACTCTTTTCCCTGCCGGGATAACTAAATTTAGACCCCGTAACACTTCTTTATCTTCATCGTAGGCGAAATGTAGATTTTTCACTTCTATGTGTAATGTTTCACCATCGACGAAAGGATTTACTTTTGGTGTTGGGCGCACTTCTTCTTCTAAGACTAATACATTGTTTAAACGTTGCATCGCGGCTGAAGCACTGTACCAAGCAAACTGAATGCCTAATAGCTCTTGCACGGGGCCTAACATAAACCATAGGTAACCAAACACAGCAAACATCTGACCAATAGATAAATCACTGAACAGCACCATCAACATTGCAGCAGCGCGGAATAGCTCAAAGCCTAATAGAAAGAGTAGAAAAGAAACACGGCCAGCGGCTTCTGATTGCCAAGCATATTTATCCGCATTGTGACGTATGTCATTCGCGTTCGATTTTAATTGGGTAAGAAATTCACGCTCACGGTTAGATGCGCGTAACTGGTATAGACCCTCAAGCGTTTCAACAAGGCGTTGTTGGAATTTTTCAAATGCTTGGTTTTCTTTCTTCTTCAGATTTTTTACGCGATTGCCCATTAACCGAGAAGCGTAAACCACCATAGGGTTAACAAGTAGGATGAGTAACCCAAGCTGCCAATTTAGCCACAGTAGAATAACGGCCGTACCAATGACCGTTAACAAGCCGATTAAAAAGCGGCTCAACGTATCACCCACGAATTTGTCGATGGTTTCGACGTCGGTAATAAGGTGCGAAGTTATACCGCCACTGCCTCGTTCTTCATATTGACGCATACTGATGCGCCCCAGTTTATCAAGGAGGTGGCCACGAATGTTATAAGTTATATCTTTTGCGACGAGGGTAAACTGCCGACTTTGCAGTATATTAAGCGCTTGTCCTGCTACGCGCATCAATACCACTAGGAACAACACCATTAAGATGTACCCAGTTGCTTCATGGAATGATTCTGGCAACAAGAGTTTTAAGAATTTGACCCCATCAGCGGGTTTATCAAGCAAGACTTCATCAACCATTAAAGGCATTAGAAGTGGGATTGGCACGCTAACCAACGTTGCTATGAGAGCAATAATATTTGCAGCGACAAGTCTTGGGCGGTGACGTTTTGCTTGCTTTAGAAGCCAAGACCAGTTAATTGTTTGGTTTACAGAATCTTTCACAATGATAATGATTCCTATTATTGGTGGGGGGAGCTATATTAACGGCTATATAAGGAGTAAGCCATGGAAAATAAGAACGCGTTTTATAAAAGATTAACTCAGCAGGCAATTGCACTTACTGAAGGTGAGCCTGATTTGATTGCTAATATCTCTAATATTAGTGCGTTACTGAATATGGAGTTAGAAGATATTAACTGGGTAGGCTTTTATTTACTCAAAGGCGATCAGTTAGTGCTTGGTCCATTTCAAGGAAAAGTCGCATGTGTGCGTATTCCTGTTGGGCGAGGTGTATGTGGTACCGCCATCTCAGAAAACAAGGTACAACGGGTTTCTGATGTGCATGCCTTCCCTGGGCACATTGCTTGTGATGCCGTCAGTAATTCTGAAATCGTAATACCACTAACCGTTAAAGGGAAATTGGTTGGCGTTTTGGATATTGATAGCCCAAGTTTGTCAAGATTTGACCAAAATGATGAAGATGGACTAGTGTATTTTGTGAAAGAACTACAAAAAAGCCTCTAATTGTATGCTTTCGGTGGTTTTTCATTGTTAGGTAACTATAATAGCGACACTATTTCTTTTTGATCACAGTACACACAGCGAGATCTCTCGTTTTATGTCAGGAAACTCCATGGAAAACTCTGAAAAGTTAACGAACAGTAAAGAAGTTATTGCATACATTGCTGAGCGTTTCCCAAAATGTTTTACTATTGAAGGTGAAGCTAAGCCACTTAAAATTGGTATCTTCCAAGATTTAGCTGAGCGCTTAAATGAAGATGAAAAAGTAAGTAAAACACAATTACGTACTGCACTACGTCAATACACATCTTCTTGGCGTTATCTTCATGGAGTAAAAGCCGGTGTAAACCGTGTTGACCTTGATGGCAATGAATGTGGCGTTCTAGAGCAAGAGCACGTAGAACACGCACAAAAAGCCCTTGAAGAAAGCAAAGCTAAAGTTCGTGCTCGTCGTAAAGAGCAAGCAGTTGCTAAAGCTGCTGCAAGCAAAGATGGCGAAGCGAAAACAAATAAAAATCACGCTAAATCAGCTAAACCTAAGAACACTAAGCCAAAAACGTCTAAGCTAGATAAAAAGCCTGCAGATACATCCCGTGCTTTAACAGCTGATGAAGTAAAAGTTGGCAACGATGTTTTAGTGAATATGGGCTCTGGTAACATGCCGGCATCTATCGTTGAATTTAACAAGGACGATGTGCGTGTTCGTTTAACCAATGGTTTGACCATGGTTGTAAAAATGGAGCACCTGCGTTCGTAAAGGAGAATGCTCGACGCATGAACTGTCGATTCCGTTTTTCCCTGATCGCTGCTGGCATGATGCTGGCAGCCTCAGCGCAAGCCCTAGAGGCTAAGTATTCATTAAGTGATTTGCCCCAACTTGCGCCTGAAAAGCAGCATGCTACGGCAAGTAAAAGGGTTGCTTCGCGGTTTACACGTTCGCACTACAAGCAATTCTCTCTTGATGATCAATTTTCTTCTGACATGTTCGATCGTTATATCGAAATGTTGGACTTCAACAAAAGCTTCCTTACTGCGGCTGATGTTAGGCTACTTGAAAAATGGCAAAACCAATTCGATGACCAACTTAAAGTCGGTGATACATCGGGGGCTTTTGAAATTTTCAATAAAGTGCTTCAACGTCGTTATGATCGCTATCAATACGCGTTAACATTGCTAGATAACGAAATTAAATTCAATACTAATGATGACTTTGTTATCGATCGTTCAGAATTGGATTGGGCTGCAGATCGTAATGCATTAAATGAAATTTGGCGTCAACGTGTAAAATACGATGCGTTAAATCTGAAACTTGCAGATAAAGATTGGAAAGAAATTAAAGAAACCTTGAGCAAGCGTTATAACAATGCGTTAAAACGTCTCACACAAACTCATAGTGAAGATGTATTTCAAATTTACATGAATGCATTTGCACGTGAAGTTGATCCGCATACCAGCTATTTATCTCCTCGTAATGCAGAACAATTCCAATCAGAGATGAACCTATCTTTGGAAGGGATCGGTGCTGTGCTTCAAGTTGTTGATGATTACACTGTTATTCGTTCACTTGTTGCTGGTGGTCCGGCTTCATCATCTAAAAAACTTGCTGCAGGCGACCGAATTATAGGTGTTGCGCAAGATGGAAAGAGCGTTGTCGATGTTATCGGCTGGCGTCTGGATGATGTTGTTCAGCTGATTAAAGGCCCTAAAGGTAGCAAGGTTAAGCTTGAGATTCTTCCAGAAGGAAAGAACAGCAAAAGTTACGATGTAACTATTGTGCGAGATAAAATCCGTTTAGAAGATAGAGCTGTGAAATCGGAAGTGAAGACAGTCGGCAGCAAGAAAATAGGTGTAATTGAAGTACCTAGTTTCTATGTTGGTTTGGCTGAAGACACGAAAAAAGAGATCGCAAAACTAAACGAATCTCAAGTCGATGGTGTGGTTATCGATCTTCGTAATAACGGTGGTGGTGCGCTTACAGAGGCTACAGCATTAACCGGTTTATTTATAAACAGTGGTCCGGTTGTTCAAGTACGTGATAGTTATGGCCGTGTAAAAGTAAATGGTGATTCTGATGATCGCGTTTATTTTGATGGGCCGTTAACCGTACTGCAAAATCGATACAGTGCATCGGCTTCTGAAATTTTTGCCGCAGCAACACAAGACTATGGCCGAGCTGTTGTACTTGGCGAGCAATCTTTTGGTAAGGGTACTGTTCAGCAGCACCGTTCATTGAATCATATTTATGATTTGTTTGATAAGCCTTTAGGCCATGTCCAATATACAATTCAGAAATTCTACCGCATCAACGGTGGTAGTACTCAGAATTTAGGTGTTGTACCTGATATTGCTTTCCCAACGGCGGTTGATCCTGCTGATACAGGTGAAAGTGTCGAAGATAACGCATTACCTTGGGATAGCATTAAACCTGCAAGCTATCAAAAGTTAACTAACTATTCCCCAATATTACCTTCTTTAAAAGCGAAGCATGAGCAACGCATAAGTAAAGATATGGAATTCGGTTTTATTCTTGATGACATTCAAGAATACAAAAAGGATAAAGATATTAATACCATTTCTTTGAATGAGAAAACGCGTATTGCGGAACAGGATAAGACAGACAGTAAACGATTAGCACGTTTGAATAAGCGCCAGAAAGTATTAGGTAAAAAGCCTTTTGCTACACTGGAAGATGTGCCAAAAGATTATGAGTCACCAGATGCTTACCTTGATGAAGCTGTTGATATAACAGCGGATTTAGTTAACGCTCAAAGTTAATTTCGTTAGTAAATTATAAAACGGCACTGCTTAAAAGCAGTGCCGTTTTTATTTGTGCTGATAGTACGGTACTGACTAATACCGATTCCATTAATTAACTCTCGCTGAACTGATCAGATAATTAATGGATTTGGTATAATATCTGGCTGATTATTGAACACTTTTTCCCTCTTCTTGCTATCGATTCTCGTTGTCTTATAACTGAGAAGCCCCGAGTTTATACTGTGATATAAATCATATTTTTAAGCAGAAAAGAGTATTGGCATCTAAGGTTTATATAGGTCTTTTTTTCGGGAGTTGAGATATGTATAAATCGTGTATAGTAGCTTTTATACTTTTCTTTAGCAGCTTCAGTGTTCACTCTGTTGCCGATGATTTGACTGAGTTTGATTACCCTTTATTACTAGGTGATTGGTACTGGTTTAGTACTTCTGATGATGGTATTGAAAGTGAGGGGGAAAGTTATCGGGCGATGAATATTAAATTCAAGTCGTCTTACAATTTTGTTATTCGGTTATTACGCGTCGATGGCTCGGTTGATGAGTGGACGGGAAAATACGATGTTGATGAAACGAATATTGTATTTTCTTCTGAAGGGCAGTTAGAACAAAACCATAATTATATGCTCACGTATAATCAATTTATTTTAGACGGTGCTCGATTCACAAAGCTAGCGCCTGAAAATTTACCGGGTGAATGGCGCTCATCGAAAATTTCGGGGCGAGACGTTGCGGAAGGTATTTCTGAATTATCTATTTCATTACGACCTGACTTCTTATTTTCGGCTGAAGTATCGAATAATGAGGGTAAAAAGAAAGAACACCGTGGAATCTATTATTTGGAAGATGACCATATTGTTTTAATCTACGAAGGTGGTCAGCAAGATAGCCAGTTTTTATTAGGTTCAGATACATTGACACTATCTAATACACAATTCGGTATGGAAGCGGTTATGCAGCGAGAATAGTGTTCAAGATAAAAGAATGTATTGATAAAAAAACTCGTCTTATGACGAGTTTTTATGTATTTGAACGAGTGAAACTAAGTCGATTTTAGTTAGCTATTTTGAAAGCTTGGCGAAGCTGCGATAAATAATTTTCATCACGGCACATAATCTTTCCTGGTTCATCAGATATCTTAGCCACAGGTCGGCCTTCACATTGCGTCAGCTTTAGTACAACATTCAATGTTTCAACGCTCGGCAAATCACACGTCAGCTGCGTGCCAATACCAAAGCTAACGTTAATACGTGAAGCAAAGTGTTTGTAAATGTTTAATGCTTTATCCAATGTTAAGCTATCTGAAAAGATTAAAGATTTTGTCTTTAAATCAATGCCTAACGATTTATAATGCTTAATCGCTTTTTCACCCCAAGCAATTGGGTCGCCGCTATCGTGGCGTAACCCTACGAAACGTTCAGATAACTCTGAGTTAAAATCACGTAAAAACGCGTCGGTATTAATGCAATCGGTTAGGGCAATACCCAATGAATCTGGATATTCTTGTAGCCATCGGTTTAATGCTAACTGTTGTGAATCGGCAAGTTCACCAGTTAATTGTTGGTGAGCTTGAAACCATTCATGTGCTTGTGTACCAAAGGGGGTTAAATTTCGTGTTCGAGCCAAATGGTAATTTGATGTTCCTTTAAACTCAGGTACGTTTGCCGCTAAATAATCGACAACTTTGTGGTGCACATCTTTCGAGAAACGTCGGCGGCTACCAAAATCAATTAGATCAAATTGACTTAAATCTGTGGCTGTTTGTGTTGCATTATCTACCGTTTTAGCATTTTGGTAAAAACGCTCGATTTTAGTTTTAAGCTGTGTAATTGCGTCATCTGCAGTGGAGTGTGGGTAACAAAGGGATGAACGAATTTCGCATATGATAGCAAGTAATGGGACTTCCCATAAAATGATATCAATCCACTTGCCCTTAATCTTGATTGAAAGTTGATCGCCTGAATCATCTACCGTTACTTGTTCACTGTTGAGTGAAAAGTCTTTTAAATAAGTAAGGTAGTCTTTCTTGAAGAAAGAGAGTGATGCAAGGTAATCTAACTCTTCTTGTGCAAATGACAATGTTGAGATGTGTTGAATTTGTGCTTGAATTGCCTTGGCATATGGGCGAAGGTCTTCTTTGCTTCGGCAATGAAATTCAGCAACGGCTTCTACGTGTGGATATTGATGATAAATCGCTTGCTGCATGTGCAGCTTATACGCATCGGTATCAAGTAGGGAGTCAATAATCCCAATGAGTTTTGTGTGATTCATATCTAATGCTGCTGTTTAATGCAATCCGGAAATTTTACATTATTTTGAGCCTGATTTGATATGAAATATGAAAAATAAATGCAATATCAGTTTATAAAAAAGAGTTGAGGGTGCGTTCAGTTATTATTTGAACAATAACTTTGAGGTAGCTTGGGTATAAGCCTTTATTTTTAGCTGAATTATTACGCACTGAAGCAACAAAAGCATGGGTTTACGAGTATAGTTGACATTAATTCTTGTTTGAGTGCCATAAAGGCAGAATAATAATGACAGGCGTCAGTCGTTTAGAATGAGGATTTCTTGTTCTAGCGGATAACAAAGGAATAAAAAAGAATGAGCGAATTATCGACACAAACAGCAAGCCCTAAAGCAAAGTACCGTGCAGATTACATAAAGCCAGACTATACCATTACCGATATTGATTTTGAATTTGACCTGTATGATACAGCAACCCACATTGTTGCAGTCAGCAAGGTTGTTCGCCAAGTCGAAACCGATGCGGCGTTAGTCTTAAATGGTGATGGGTTAGAGTTAGTTCGCGTAGAAGTAAATGGTACAGCATGGTCTGATTATGATGTATCAGAGTCATCATTAACGCTACGTAGTTTGCCTGCAAGTTTTGATCTGACAATCGAAACATTAGTTAATCCAGAAGCCAATACATTGCTTGAAGGTTTGTATAAGTCAGGTGGTGGTTTTTGTACTCAGTGTGAAGCTGAGGGTTTCCGTCGAATTACTTATTATCTTGATCGTCCTGATGTACTTGCTCGTTTCACCACAAAAGTGATTGCCGATAAAACAAACTTCCCTTATTTATTAAGTAACGGTAACCGTGTTGCTGAAGGTGATTTAGACAATGGCCGACATTGGGTACAGTGGCAAGACCCATTTCCAAAACCTTCTTACCTGTTTGCACTAGTTGCCGGTGACTTCGATGTACTGCGTGATAAATTCACAACCATGAGCGGTCGTGATGTTGAGTTAGAAATATTCGTTGATAAAGGTAATCTTGATCGTGCAGATTACGCGATGGCTTCACTTATCAATTCAATGAAGTGGGACGAAGAACGTTTCGGCTTAGAATATGATCTTGATATCTACATGATTGTTGCTGTTGATTTCTTCAACATGGGCGCAATGGAGAACAAAGGCTTAAACGTCTTTAACTCTAAGTTTGTTTTAGCTAATTCAAAAACAGCAACTGATACTGACTATCAAGGTATTGAAGCGGTAATCGGTCATGAGTATTTCCACAACTGGACGGGTAACCGTGTTACTTGTCGTGACTGGTTCCAGTTAAGTTTAAAAGAAGGGCTAACGGTTTTCCGCGATCAAGAATTCTCTTCTGATCTTGGTTCTCGTGCTGTTAATCGCATTCAAAATGTTCGTATTATGCGTGGTCCTCAATTTGCTGAAGATCGTGGTCCTATGTCTCATCCAATTCGCCCTGAAAAAGTGATAGAGATGAATAACTTCTATACGTTAACAGTGTATGAGAAGGGCAGTGAAGTCATTCGTATGATGCATACTTTATTGGGTGAAGAGAAATTCCAAGCAGGTATCAAACTGTACTTTGAACGTCATGATGGTACAGCGGCAACGTGTGATGATTTTGCACAAGCAATGGAAGATGCATCGGGTGTTGATCTTACTCTGTTCCGTCGTTGGTATAGCCAAGCGGGTACACCGGTAGTGACAGTTACAACCGATTATGATGAAGAACAAAAACGTTACCTTGTCACTATTGAGCAAAATACAGCCCCAACAGCTGGTCAAGACGATAAATTACCGCTTCATATTCCAATGGACATCGAATTATATGACAGTGTAGGCAATGTTATTGCGTTAGAGTGCAATGGTGAGCCAATTCATCACGTACTTAACGTTATTGAAGCTAAACAAGTCTTTGAGTTCGATAATGTAAATGAAAAACCCGTTATATCATTACTCCGTGAATTTTCTGCGCCTGTTGTATTGGAATACAACTATTCTGATGAAGAATTAGTGTTCTTGATGGTGCATGCGCAAAATGAGTTTGCACGTTGGGATGCAGGTCAAATGCTACTTGCTAAGTACATTCGTACAAATATTGCCAATGTGCAGCAGGGTAAAGAAGTTGAATTTCCTGAATCGGTGATTGATGCGTTCCGTGGTGCGTTATTGGATGAAAATCTGGATCCTGCATTCATTGCTGAAATGCTGGCGTTACCAAGTGAAAATGAAATTGCAGGCTGGTATAAGATCGTTGATGTTGATGCGATCAATGCGGTTGTCGGTAAGATCACTGCGATCTTAGCTAATGCATTGGAAGATGAGCTAACCGCTATTTATCGCTCTCTTTCGCAAGGCGAGTATAATTTAGCTCATGAAGCAATGGCTAAACGCGCACTGCGTAACCGTTGTCTTTCTTATCTTGCTCATACTGATGAAGGTAATAAGTTAGTTGCAGAGCAATATGTGTCTTCAGATAATATGACAGATACAATGGCATCAATGGCTGCTGCAAATAATGCAGAATTACCATGCCGTGCAGAGCAAATGACAGACTTCAGTGATAAATGGACACATGATGGCTTGGTAATGGATAAGTGGTTCATGTTACAAGGTGCAAACCCTGCGGCAGATTCACTGGCTAATGTGCGTCAAACAATGTCTCATCAAGCATTTGATTTGAAAAACCCGAATCGAACCCGTAACTTGGTTGCAAGCTTTTGTGCTAATAACCCAGTTCGCTTCCATGCAAAGGACGGTTCAGGTTATGCGTTCTTGACCGAGATTCTAACGGCACTGAACGCAAGCAACCCACAAGTTGCTTCACGTTTGATTGAACCATTCTTGAAGTACCGTGTATATGATGAACAGCGTCAGGCATTAATGCGAGCAGAATTAGAAAAATTGGCGAAGCTTGAAAACCTCGCTAACGATCTATTCGAAAAAGTGCAGAAGGCGTTGGATCAATAAGTATTTGATTTAGCAGCCTAATAAGGGCCTCTAACGAAGAGGCTCTTATTTTATGATCATCTACTTATCCAGATTGTATGATCCTTTGTGTTTCTTTTTTTATTTTTGTATGGTGCCATGACGACGTATACATTTTCGATGAACATTAGCTACCAGTCTTATCTTAACCATTATTCTGGTGCAGCTAGCACGGTACTGGTCGTAACAGATAGCGGACTTAAACTTCAACTGCCAGCCTCGCGCTTTCGTCCATTCTTGAGCCAATTAGGTGTAAGAGGGCGTTTTAGAATTGTAGTGAATGCACAAAATAAATTTGAAAAGATAGAACAGATCTAAATTTAGCATTATTCATTGTCAGTTTCATAACATCAAGTTATTAACATCTTAATAAGTATTCACCTATTGTGATTGTCTATTTATTTATATTGTGTAGCAGTTTCCCTCATAAAATTTATTCTCGCCATTAGAAAAATTGATATATGAAATAATTGGTTAGACCAATGACTAAGGTAAAAGAAGTGGCTTATTGCTTATATGCATTCAGCTAGATAGAACCGCCAGTCAAAATCTTAACCTTAGTCACATATTCGATTTTTTCTTCTCTTTATAGTGTAATTAACGTAACCATTGCGCAACAAAACCCCCTACAATAGCTATCACGCTAAAGCGTTCAAACCCCCTATACTGAACTATAAACATAATAATGATGGAGCAATTGCTATGACCGCACCCGATCCGATAGTGCCGGTACTGCTTGAGAAGGTATATGGCTTAATCCAGAATAAGATTGAAGCCCCTCAGCAGTCATTAGTGGATGTTTTTGCTCAACGATTGTTAGGGCAACTGGCTGATGATGATCTGCTTCAACGGAATGAATCTGATTTATATGGTGCTGTACTTAGCTTATGGCACCATTTGATGCAAAACAAACCTGAACAAAGCTCTGTTCGAGTATACAACCCAACACTTAGTCGATATGGATGGCAGTCAACACATACTGTGGTTGAAATTGTAACGCCTGATTGTCCGTTCCTTGTTGATTCAGTGCGAATGACATTGAACCGTCTAGATATTACTAGCCACCTTATGCTCAATGGTCCGTATTTCTTCAAGCGTGATGAAGACGGTAATATTGTAGAAGCATGTGGAAAGGAGGGTGATTACCAAACACTTTTCCACATTGAAGTGGATCGCCTAACCAGCAAAGAAGAAATGCAAGCACTCAAAAAAGAATTAGAACACGTGCTAAGCGATATTGACCTGGTTGTGAACGATTGGCAGGCGATGCAAGATAAGATGCAAGACATTGCTCAGGATCTTAAAACTGCAGATTTGCCAGTAAACAATGTGCATCGCGAAGAAGCTGTCGAATTTATTAATTGGTTAACACGCCATAACTTCATGTTCATGGGTTATCACCAATATGATTTAAATCCTATAGAAGGGGATTACAAGCTTTGTCCAAGTGATGAAAGTGGTTTAGGGCTATTAAATAAGACAGATAAAGAACATTGTTTACTATTGTCTGATTTACCAGAATCAGCCCGTATCGAAGCACGCAAGCACGATATTTTGATTCTAACGAAAAGCAACGGTAAATCCAAAATCCACCGTCCTGCTTATGTTGATTATATTGGTATTAAACGCTTTGATAAGAAAGGCAATGTTATTGGTGAACATCGCTTTGTGGGGCTTTACGCGTCAACGGCTTACCATCAGAGTGCACTGAATATTCCACTGATTCGAGATCGCGTTTCACGTATTCTTGAGGCGAGCGGCTATACCGAAGGTTCACATTCGTGGAAGGCGTTAAATAATTTACTCGAAACCTATCCTCGCGATGAACTCATTCAAGCAAATGAAAAAGAAATGCTAGATGTGGGTTGTGGCGTTGTTCAAATGCAAGATCGTGATTTGCTACGATTATTCGTACGACGTGACCCATTCGGTCGTTTCTTCTCGTGTATGGTTTACGTAACAAAAGAGCGCTATAACACCGAACTTCGCAGTAAAACACAGGAAATTCTTAAAGACTATTTTGGCTCTGAGCAGACTGTTGAATTTACTACTTTCTTTTCTGAAAGTTCATTAGCGAGAACTCATTATATCGTGCGAGTTAAAAATAATAATTTCAATATCGATGCGAAAGGCATTGAACACAATCTTGTTGAGGCTGCGGCTTCTTGGGAAGATCGGTTAAGTAACTCGTTAATTGCTAATTTTGGTGAAAGTAAAGGTATCCCGCTTGGTAAGAGCTATGCACGTGCTTTCCCACGCTCGTATAAAGAAGAAATGCTGCCGGGTTCTGCCGTGGCTGATATTGAACAACTAGAAAGCTTGAGTGAAGATAACAAGCTTGGCATGTTGTTTTATCGCCCTCAAGAAGAAGCGAACGATTCACACTTTGTTAAGTTGAAGCTTTTCCACCGTGACGAGCCCATTCACTTGTCTGATGTTATGCCGATGCTTGAAAACCTTGGCTTGCGTGTAATCGGTGAATCACCTTACCAAGTCGTTAAAGCAAATGGCACAGTGTATTGGATTCTTGATTTCTCTATGCTGCATAACGCATGTACAGGAATCGATTTAAGTGAAGCGCGCGATCGTTTCCAAGATGCATTCTCTTCGATTTGGCACGGTAACTTAGAAAGTGATGGTTTCAACCGCCTGGTACTTTGCGCAGGTTTAACGGGTCGCGAAATTACAGTTATTCGTAGTTACGCTCGCTACATGCGTCAAGTGGGCTTCCCATTCAGCCAACACTACATTGAAGAAACACTATCAAGCCATAGCGATCTTGCTCGCGATTTAGTGAAGCTGTTTACACTGCGTTTTGAGCCAAAGAAAAAGTACTCACCAAAACCTGAGCAAGATCTGATTAAGAAGCTGCATGATAAGTTGGATCGTGTAGAAAGCCTTGATGATGACAGGATCATTCGTCGCTTTATGGATATGATCCTTGCGACGCAAAGAACTAACTATTATCAAACAGACGAAAAGGGCAATGCAAAGCCTTGGCTATCCTTGAAGCTTCGTCCTTCTGAAATTCCAGAGATTCCAGCACCGGTTCCTTTCTTTGAAATTTTTGTTTACGCACCAGATATTGAAGGTGTTCACCTACGTGGCGGTAAAGTCGCGCGTGGTGGTTTGCGTTGGTCAGATCGTCAAGAAGATTTCCGTACAGAAATTCTTGGCTTAGTAAAAGCACAACAAGTTAAAAATACCGTTATTGTACCTGTGGGCGCTAAAGGCGGTTTCATCTGTAAGCGTCAGCCTCAGATGACAACGCGTGAAGAAATCTGGAATGAAGGTCAGCGTTGTTACAAGCGTTTCATTCGTGCCTTACTGGATGTGACAGATAATATTATTGATGGCGAACTAATACCGCCAGTGAATGTTGTTCGTCACGATGAAGATGACCCGTATTTGGTTGTTGCTGCCGATAAAGGCACTGCAACCTTCTCTGATTTGGCAAACTCAGTATCAGATGATTATAATTTTTGGCTAGGTGATGCATTCGCATCAGGTGGTTCTAACGGTTACGATCATAAGCAAATGGGTATTACGGCAAAAGGTGGCTGGGAATCGGTTAAGCGTCATTTCCGTGAGCTAGGTATAGATTGTCAATCTACCGATTTCACGTGTGTAGGTATCGGTGATATGGCGGGTGACGTATTTGGTAACGGTATGTTGTTATCAAAACACACGCGTTTAGTTGCTGCATTTAACCACATGCATATTTTCTTGGATCCAAATCCGGATGCTGCGAAAACGTGGAAAGAGCGTGATCGTCTATTTAATCTTCCGCGTTCAAGCTGGGAAGATTACGATAAAAGTTTGATCTCTGAAGGTGGTGCGATCTTCTCCCGTCGTAGCAAGTCGATCAAACTGACTCCGCAGATCCAAAAACTCTTAGGTACACGTAAGCAAAGCGTACCGCCTAATGAGTTGATTGGCCTTATCTTGCGCATGGAAGTAGATCTTCTGTGGAACGGTGGCATCGGAACCTACGTTAAAGCGACGACGGAAACACATACTGATGTTGGTGACCGTGCGAACGATGGTTTACGCATTAATGGCGGTGAGTTACGTGCAAAAGTAATTGGTGAAGGTGGTAATCTGGGCATGACCCAGCTTGGCCGTGTTGAATTCGCTAAAACGGGTGGCTTAGTTAACACCGATTTCGTTGATAATGTGGGTGGCGTAGATTGTTCAGATAATGAAGTAAACATTAAAATCTTGCTAAATAGCCTTGTCGCTGGTGGCGATCTTACTTATAAACAACGTAATGAAGTGCTTGAAAGCATGGAAGATGAAGTAGGAGAGATCGTACTAGATGATGCGTATTGTCAGAGTGAATCTATCTCTGTAACGCAACAACAACACGTGCAACTGCTGAAAGAGCAAATCCGCTTTATCCATCATTTAGAGCGTGCCGGTAAGCTAGATCGTGCACTTGAGTATTTACCTGATGATGAGACATTGGCTGAGCGAGAAAAATCAGGCATGGGTCTGACTCGACCTGAACTTGCTGTATTGGTCGCTTACGGAAAAATGGTGCTAAAAGAAGATCTAGTCAGTGATGAGATAGCAAATGATCCATACCATGCCCGCTTGCTACCTGCGTATTTTCCTAAGCAACTTAAAGAGAAATACCGTGCACAGATGGATCAACACCCGCTAAGAAAAGAACTGATTGCAACATCGCTCGCAAATCAAATGTCTAACGAAATGGGCTGCAATTTTGTCACACGTTTACAAGAAGAGACAGGTGCAACGGTTGTAGAAATTTCATCTGCTTATTCTGTAGGGCGTGAAGTTTTCCGATTTGATACATTCTTTAGTCAAATTCGTGAATTAGACAATAAAGTAGCAGCAGAAGTGCAGTACGAAATGCTTTATCGCTGTCGCCGTATGTTACGCCGCGCCACGCGCTGGATATTACGTAATCGCGAGCGTAAGTTAGCAATAGAGCAGCAGATTGCATTGTATCAACCTATTTTGAATACGTTACAAGAAAACCTTGAAAGTTACCTTGTAACAGGAGAGGTTGAAGAGCATAACGATCAAGCGAATGTGATGATTGAGCAAGGTGTTCCTGCTGAGCTAGCGCACAATATTGCACGACTAACTAGTTTGTATTCTGCGATGGATATTGCTCAGATAGCAAAAGAACTGGATAAAGATATTGATCATATCTCGCGTGTTTACTTTGTTGTTGGCTCTAAATTGTCTTTGCATTGGTTCTTACAGCAAGTACACAATCAGCCAGTAGAAAACCATTGGCAAGCGTTGGCTCGTGCTTCGTTTAGAGAAGATCTGGATTGGCAGCAACGCCAGTTAACATCTGCCGTTATCAGCAGTAACCAAAATGATGAGTCTGCAGAGCAAAGTATAGAAACATGGATAGGGATGCACGAGACTGCTATTCATCGTTGGAACAGTGTACTCGCTGAATTTAAAGTGGGTACAGCCCATGAATTCGCGAAATTTTCTGTAGCCTTACGTGAATTAATGTTACTGAACCTGAACTGCCGTCCCAATATGTGAGGCACCAGAGATAACTATCATAAGTCTATGATATAAATTCGGTTCCTACTAAAAAGCCATTACATAACAGATGTAATGGCTTTTTTTATTGTTTAGATAACGACTGGTCAACATTGCTGTTATATATCGTTGATTAAACGGAATCGTTTGCGTTGTTTTTAATAAATTAATGACAAATTTTGACCTGTAACTCATTGTTAATAAACATGTAAATGTAAGTAATTGTTTTATTGATACAAATGGCGCAAATAGTCATTGAAGTAGAGGGGATAACTGTGAATAATAAGCCCGTTTATTTGGAGCTTTTTATAAGGAGAGACAATGATTTATCGCCTCGCACGATCCGTTTTTTTCCAGCTAGATGCTGAAAAGGCGCATGATCTTGCTATTCAGAACTTTTCTCGTTTTACCGGCACTCCGCTTGATCTCTTCTATCGTCAACATGTACCTGATCGTCCCGTTGAAGTAATGGGTATCAAATTTAAAAACCCTGTTGGATTGGCTGCAGGCCTAGACAAAAATGGCGAATGTATTGATGCATTTGGCGCAATGGGTTTTGGTTTTGTAGAAGTGGGGACGGTAACGCCACGTCCACAATCAGGCAATGAGAAACCACGTCTTTTCCGCGTACTTCCAGCAGAGGGGCTTATTAATCGCTTTGGCTTTAATAATCTGGGCGTTGATAATCTGGTTGAGAATGTAAAAAAATCCAAATACGACGGTGTTATCGGTATTAACATCGGTAAGAATAAAGACACACCAATCGAGAAGGGTGCAGAAGATTACTTAATCTGTATGGATAAAGTTTATGAGCATGCTGGCTATATTGCGGTAAATATTTCTTCACCTAATACCCCTGGGCTTCGCTCTCTTCAATATGGAGAGGCGCTTGATGATCTTTTGTCTCAATTAAAAGCGAAACAAGAAGAGCTGGCAGCTAAACACGGTAAGTATGTTCCGATAGCACTGAAGATCGCTCCCGATCTAGAAGATCATGAAATTGTGCAAATCTCAGAATCTTTGATCAAAAATAAAATTGATGGCGTGATTGGTACTAACACGACATTAGATCGTACATTGGTTAAAGGTATGCCACATTGTGATGAGATGGGGGGGCTAAGTGGTCGTCCGTTACAAAATCGCAGTACTGAGGTTATCCGTCGTTTAGCTGAAGAGTTAAATGGCGCTTTACCAATTATTGGTGTGGGTGGTATTGATTCTGCTATTTCAGCACGTGAAAAAATGAATGCTGGCGCACAGCTTGTACAGATTTATTCTGGTTTCATTTATCACGGACCAAAATTGGTAAAAGACATCGTGACGAACTCTTAAATTGACCATTTCTTAAATTGAGTATTTCTTAAATTGAACTTTGATGAAAGGCCTTTTTAAGTTCTGCTTTCGAAAAAGTTCCACCTTTTAGTTCTCGGTAGCTAAAATATCATTGAAAATTGTCAAAATTACATTTTCATGTAACAAAAAGGGGATATTTATTCCCCTTTTTTTTTATCCTAACCCCCGTAAAATTCTCCTAAAGTTTTTTCTGTATTGTTAGATACCTAGTACAAAGAACTGTTTCTGGAGCGTTTTCGTGTTAAAACCAAATAATTCATGGATGTGGTATTTCGACCTTAAGGATAATTCCCTAATGTTAGATTTGGGAAGTGATATGGTTTTTCGTGTAGGTATTCCAGCAAAACATCTTATCCCTTCGGCGAGTGAACAGTGTGAATTTACTGTTGATGACGCCTCTATTTTCCAGAACTACAAAGAAAACGTTTCACATTTAGAGATATCTGAACCGCGTAAAGCTGAATTAGCACTAAATGCGGTTGCAGCCAGTCGATTCCATAAACCGATGATGCCCAAAAGTTGGTTTTTTGATACTCAATCAGTAAGCTGTGAGCCTGAGAATGGTGACATCGTAACCCTTCAAACACCTTTAGGTATGGCAAAGTTCATTGTTATTGAGAATAGCGGCTGTGCAAGCCTGTGTATGATGGTTGATGTAGAGCCATTAGCGCTGTCTAGCACTAAGGAAATGCGTTTTTGTGACACTATTAAGGTTATGAACGATCGTATAACTGCTTACGAAGAAGACGCGATGCTGAACCTAGCACTCGTAGGTTAATTAGTGAATTGGTTAATAGTGTCACTTTAGAACGTATTAGCTGATTTTTTCTTACTACAATTCCTACAACAACGCATATAAAGTCATGTATCTAGAGTTCTCTATACTCTTGTCTATAAGCCTTCTTATACCATCCAACATCAGTAATCTCTGCCACACACATACTCAGCCTATTAATTTATATTAATACTCATCATTATTTGAGAGGTTAGGGGACATTATGTTTTGTCGCCATACCATCTTTCACCTTCTACCTTCTACCTTCTACCTTCAATTTAAACCCAGCCTTCAATCTTATTATTACAATCTATAGCGTTAAGCGTCTGATGAAAGTGGCGTTTGATGAATCTAAGCATCTGATAATAAGTACTGGAAAACATCTTTTTTGTATGAAAAACAAACATGTTTGGTGAGGCTAATCCAATTATTTATTAATATATGGTATTTTTTTTTGCCTCCTTTTGGCGAAAATCGCGTCAAATTACTGACACTCATTGCTAAGCTAAGCGTGAATAAACAAGAAAACTTCCTATTTTTCCTCATTTACGTAATTTTGTTACACCCTGTGTATTGGTCGCACCCTAACACTTTCCATTTTGGAAAGTATGTGGAGGAGGAGTTTTTATTCACGATGACGTCTAGTGCGATATATCGCTATATAGTGTGAGATATACTGTGATTCATAATTTAATTTGCTATTAATTCATTTATAATCAATTAGTTGGCTGTTTGTTTCTGTGTGTGCATAATAAGTTGGTGTGTTTTATGAACACTTACCGCATCATTTAATTAGGGGGGGGACACCATTGTTTCCACTGGTGGATGGTGTTGAGTGAGCGATGGATGGTATGTTCTGAACCCCATCAGCGCAGAGAAATCGTTATTTCATTATTTTTTAACCAAATAATGCGTATGCAATGGGGAATAGAGAGGCATTTAGTCTGTTTTACGTTATAATTCCCGGCAACATAAGTGCGAAAAGAATTCCATGAATCAATATCTAGCTATCACATCTCGAGGTCTTGAAAACCTCCTTGCAGAAGAATTAGAACAACTTGGTGCTCAGAGCATTCAAGTTGTTCATGCCGGTGTACGTTTTAAAGCCGATCAGTCAACCGCTTACCGTTGTTGCCTATGGACACGTATATCGTCTCGTATCATTCAAGTTCTTAGCGAATTTACCGTTCGTGACGACATGGACCTGTACCTTGGCGCTGCGGCGATCAATTGGACTGAGTATTTCAGCAACGCTACACGTATTGTCGTAGATTTTAACGGTACAAACCGTGAAATCCGTAATAGCCAATACGGCGCAATGAAAGTTAAAGATGCTATCGTCGATCGTTTCACGAAAGCAGACCTACGTCGTCCTAATATCGACCGTGAACAACCTGATCTACGTATTCACATGCGTCTATCTGGCGAAAAAGGTGTGTTAGGTCTTGATATGGCGGGTAGTGGTCTTCACCAACGTGGTTACCGTACTGAAGCTGGTCGTGCGCCATTACGTGAAACGCACGCTGCTGCATTAGTACTGAAAAGTGGCTGGACGCCAGGTCAACCGTTACTCGACCCAATGTGTGGTTCAGGTACATTGTTGATTGAAGCTGCAATGATGGCGGCAGATATTGCACCGGGTCTTAAACGTAAGCGTTGGGGCTTTGAGTCAATTAAAGATTTCGATAAAGATGCATGGCTTGAAATTCATGCTGAAGCGTCTGTTAAAGCACGTCGTGGTCCTGCTAAAGTTCAGACTAAGTTCTTTGGTTTTGAATTAGAGCACCGTGTATTAGCCATTGCGCGTGATAACGCTGGCCGTGCGGGTGTTAAAGAACTGATTAATTTCCAACAGGGTGATGCGACAGAGCTGAAAGCCCCTGAAGGTTATGATGCTGGTATTGTTATTTGTAACCCACCATATGGTGAGCGTTTAGGTACAACACCTGAATTAATCAACTTATACACAGAACTTGGTAATCGTCTTAAACTGGCGTTTGCGGGTTCATCTGCGTCTATCTATTCTGGTTCTAACGAATTACTTAGCTGCTTACGTATGCGTGCTGATAAGCAATTCAAACTACCAAACGGTGCACTAGATTGTGTACTTAAAACGTATTTGATTACAGCTGGTAGCGTTAAGAAAGAAGAAGGTGAAGCTGAAGGTCATGTTGAGCAAGAAAACGTTGCGCCTGATTTTGCTAACCGTCTTAAAAAGAACATTACTAAGCTGAATAAATGGGCAAAGAAAGAAGGCATAGACTGCTACCGCATTTATGACGCTGATTTGCCAAATTACAATGCAGCTATCGATAAGTACAATGACTACCTGATCATTCAAGAGTACGCCGCACCTAAAACCGTACCTGAAGAGATTGCTCGTCGTCGTATTATGGACGTGTTACGTGCAACGATTGAAGTAACGGGTGTTCAAACAGATAAAGTTATTCTAAAAGTGCGTGAGCGCCAAAAGGGTAAAAATCAGTATCAGAAGCTTTCAAATGCAGAGCGTCACATTATCGTTAACGAATATGGCGTAGACCTTAAGGTTAATCTTTACGATTACCTTGATACAGGCTTGTTCTTAGATCACCGTATAACGCGTAAAATGTTAGGTGACATGGCGAAAGGGAAAGATTTCCTTAACCTATTTGCTTACACCGGTTCAGCCTCTGTACATGCTGCTTGCGGTGGTGCTAAATCGACTACAACGATTGATATGTCGAACACATACCTTGGTTGGGCTCAAGAAAATATGGAGCTTAACAATCAAGTCGGTGATCAACATGAGTTTATTCAAGCGGATTGCTTGCAATGGCTTCAAGAAGTTGATGACACATTTGACCTTATTTTTATCGATCCACCAACATTCTCTAACTCTAAGCGTATGAAGCAGACGTTTGATATTCAGCGTGATCACATCATGCTAATGGAAAACTTGAAGCGCATGCTACGTACTGATGGCAAAATTGTTTTCTCTAACAATAAACGTCAGTTCAAAATGGATTTAGAAAAATTGAATGAACTTGGTTTGGATGCTAAGAACATTTCTGATAAAACACTACCAATGGATTTTGCGAAGAATAAGCACATTCATAACTGCTGGATTATCACTCACAAGGAAGGTTAAGTGCTGATAACCCTTTATAGCACGGAAGGATGCCACCTTTGCGAGCAAGCTTATAGCTTGCTTGTAGAGGCAGGGGTACAAGAGCACGTTCAGGTAATAGATATTGCCTTTGATGACGTGCTCTTTTCACGTTACGGCGTAACAATACCGGTTGTATCCATAAAACCCGTAATATCAACGTCTTCAGATGCTTGTTCTGTAACCGCAGACATTGTTTCTGATGAATCTACACACTCAATTTCTGAACTTGGTTGGCCGTTTGATAGTGCCGACCTTGCAGCATGGTTAAAAAACAATGGCTTTAATTAATATTAGTAACGCGCAACTTGCGTATGGTGATCACGCTTTACTTGATAAGGCGGAGTTCGTTCTTCAACCCAATGAACGTGTTTGTTTAGTGGGCCGTAATGGCGCAGGTAAATCAACGTTCATGAAAGTGGTTACAGGCGATGTATTGCTTGATGATGGCAGTATTCAGCGTCAGACAGAGCTTACAATCTCTCGCCTAGAACAAGATCCACCGCGTAATGCACAAGGCAATGTGTTTGATTATGTTGCTGAAGGTTTGGCTGAAGTGGGTAAGGTACTAAAAGAATATCACCACTTATTGGATTTAATCGGCGTTGACCCAAGTGAATCAAACCTTAACAAGTTGATGAAAGCGCAAGAAAAAATTGACCATGCGAATGCTTGGCAGTTTGATAGCCAAATAGCGACTGTATTAGAAAGCTTGCACCTTGATCCGCATACAATGCTTAGCGATCTATCGGGTGGTTGGCAACGTAAAGCTGCGTTGGCACGTGCATTGGTATGTAACCCAGATATTTTACTTCTTGATGAGCCAACCAACCACTTAGATGTTGCGACTATCGAATGGCTTGAAGGTTTCCTTAAGAATTTCCGTGGTTCAATCATCTTTATCTCTCACGACCGTGCTTTCATTCGCTCGATGGCGACACGTATTCTTGATTTAGATCGCGGTAAACTTGTTTCTTTCCCTGGTGACTATGAACTGTATCTTGAAAGTAAAGAAGAGATGCTACGAGTAGAAGCGGAACAAAACGCAGAATTTGATAAAAAGCTAGCACAAGAAGAAGTATGGATCCGTCAAGGCGTTAAGGCTCGACGTACTCGTAACGAAGGGCGTGTTCGTGCTTTAAAAGCATTACGTAATGAGCGCAGTGAACGCCGTGAAGTGGTTGGTAAAGCCGACATGAAACTTCAAGAAGCGAAGCGCTCTGGTAAGATTGTATTTGAAGCTGAGAATATCTCATACAGCTATGGTGATACGCCAATCATCAAAGACTTTAGCTTCACTGTTATGCGTGGCGACCGCATCGCACTTATCGGACCAAATGGTTGTGGTAAGAGTACATTGCTAAAAGTAATGCTAGAGCAACTCACCCCAACATCGGGTAAGTTCCACTGTGGTACTAAGATTGATGCCGCATACTTCGACCAATACCGTGAAATATTAGACCCTGAGAAAACTGTAATGGATAACCTTGCTGATGGTAAGCAAGAAGTGACCGTTAATGGTGTAACACGTCACGCATTAGGATATTTACAAGACTTCTTATTCCATCCTCGTCGTGCTCGTACACCCGTGAAAGCACTTTCTGGTGGTGAGAAAAACCGTCTGTTACTGGCTAAATTATTCTTAAAACCAAATAACTTATTAATTCTCGATGAACCAACAAACGATCTAGATATCGAAACATTGGAACTTTTAGAAGAAATACTTGCCAACTATCAGGGTACTTTACTTTTAGTAAGCCACGATCGTCAGTTTGTTGATAATACTGTGATGACAAGCTGGATTTTTGAAGGCAATGGGGTTATCGACGAATACGTAGGCGGTTATCATGATGCTCAAGAGCAACGTGCTAACTCTCTAACAAATATTGCGAAAAATCAGGCTGCTGAATATGAGCAGGCGAAGAAAAAGCAAGAAAACAATAAGCCGCGAGAGGCTACTCGTTCTACGCCAAAAAAGAAGCTTTCTTATAAGTTTCAAAAAGAGCTAGAAGGTCTACCGCTTATAATTGAAAAATTGGAACATGAAATTGCACAACTGCAGGAACAAGTTAATGATCCTGCATTCTTCCAAGACGTAAAAAATGATACAGAAGCAACATTAGCTCGCCTTGCAGAAGTGGAGCAAGAGTTTGAAGTAGCATTTGAGCGCTGGGAAGAATTAGAGGCAATGTAAAAGGAATCCTAATGCAACATAAGATGTTAAAGCTTTCTACACTGGCGATGCTTATCGCCAGTGCTACTGGTGCCAATGCTGCTGTGTATAAAGTGGTAGAGGTTACAGATGCAAGTGACGTTGAATCACTGCAGTACTTTTCGACTGCGAATACGAGCAATAATTCTGTTGAATTTTATGGGCAGGGCATTAAAGCTTCAGATCCTGTAGCTAATTGTTTTGATCCAGCTTCAACAACTTGTTCACCTGATGATTATACGGTTGTAGGTGAAAGCCGAAGAGGCACAGACGGTATCAATTACAGAGATTCCATTGCTTTTTTAACCGATAATTATCAGCACCTTAACGACCGCTACGAATTCGAGCGTTATTGTAATGATAATCTTGGCTTCAATACTTGTGATGTATGGGCATACAATCAGTATTCTGGTAATAGTTATAACCGCGATGCCCCATTTGACCGTACTGGTCTCGGCGGTTTGCAACGTGAGCAGGCTGCTTGGTCTCTTGGCTATTATTCGAATGCACACCCGATTGTTGATGGTGTTCGTATAACAACATTTGCGAATACAGCTAAGGGATATAGTGATACTGATATAGCTGCCTTAGGTGAGATTGTTGGCAAGACGGAGCCCAGCCATATAACAGCTAACTCTGTTGTAAATGGCATCGTATCAGATGCAAGCACAAGCACTGATTACGTATACGGTATTACAAGCTCAGCTTACTTTTTGAAAGATGGCCGAAATGCTCGAGCGTTTGATAAGCGTGGTTTTGTTAACGCTGGTTCAAATGAAGCTGAATTAACGCCTCCAGCGGTTAGTCGCACTGATGATAAGTTAGCTGAACAAATGGGGCAAACGTTAGCTAACGATGCTGTTATTTATAATAACCAGCTGTTGGTGGTTGGCTCTGCCTCTTACGCGCCTAGCTTTTATTATAATAGAAACTTAGGCTCAGACTCATCAACAAACCCTACTTGGGAATATGATAATGACAAGTTGCCTGATTTAGGTGATATTAAAGGTGATGATAATTTAGATATTAGCTTTAATGATGATCGTTTTAAAAGTTGCGTAACGAATACATCCGCAGGTAATGTGTATTCGAAGTTTGAATGTCAATTTAGCACTTTTGCCAATCAAGCTGCTTTTTGGACGGTTGATAGTTCTGGTCTAGCTACACCAGGTATAGTTACAAAGCCTGATGAATTAGTACTTGATCCTGATAATCGTGATCGCTCATTCCAAGCATCAGCTAAAGCAGTTGCTGTTGTAGATGCAAAGCCAATAATTACTGGTTTCTCTACAAAGTACCGAGATGATGATTATTACGCTGTACGTGCTGCTGTCTTTACGCCAAAAGATGGAAATGTTATTGATAATAACTGGTCAATGAAGTTTATTCCGGGCACGGAAGTTGAAAATAATGATGGCGATCGCCAGTTCAGTTATTCAACTGGTACGGATATCAATGATAACAACAAAGTTATTGGTATTGCGAAAAACTATCGCGCTGAAAACCGTTCTTATGCACAGAAAATGTTTGTATTTGATAATGTAGCTGGTACCACTAAGTTTCTTGATACAAAGATAGATCCAATAATTTTCTTTGATGGTAGCAATGGTTACGCAGCAGCAATTAACAACAGTAATGTCGTTGTTGGCTGGGTTGACTCTGAAACCGTTAACCAAATTGATGGCCGTGAACGTCGCCAACGTGCATTCTTGTTTAACGATGGTGCAGCTATTGCCAACTCCCCATTGAGTGCTAATGGTGCGTGGATGTTAGATAACCTAACTAACGACAATGGTGATAAAAGCGCAGTCGCGAATCAGTTCCGTATTGCACAAGCAACCGGGATTAATGATGCGGGTGTTATTTCTGCTACGGCTCTACAGTGTGCTGGTGGTTATGACAACCTGACGAGTGAATCACAGTGTAGCGGAGGCGAACGCCTAGTTGCCGTTAAACTTGTGCCAATTCCGGATGGTACTATTCAAGCACGTCCAGAAGAATCAGGCACGATAGAACGTTCTGGTGCTTCTTTGGGCATGTTTGCTTTGACACTGCTAGGGCTATTTGGTTTCAGAAGAAGAAAATAAATTTTTGTCATAATTATTTATTTTTCACTAAGGCTCACAATTTGTGAGCCTTAGTTGTTTCTGAGGTTGAAAAAATAGTGAAGATCGCTAATTCTTATATTTGGAGTCACCAAAACTCCATCATTACGAAACTGTAGTGAAACAATATAAATAAGGTTGAGGACGAACTATGAAGAGACAAAAGCGGGATCGATTAGAACGTGCGCAGGCTCGCGGGTATCAAGCTGGCTTAAATGGCCGTTCTAATGAAATGTGTCCGTACCAAGGTGTGGACGCCCGTACTAATTGGCTTGGTGGTTGGCGAGACGCAAGAGAGGAATTGCAAACAGGTCTCTATAAATAATATCCCTCCCTCATAGAAAGAACCCTTATTTAGCCCCATAGGAGAAGGGGCTTTTTATTGCCTAATATTTACTAAGTTTCACTATATATGACTTTAAAATCAAAGGGGTAAATTAGGCGCTTGGTAGTTACGGGGTAACTAAGTTTGTTGTTAATTGAATAGCAGGCAGTAAAAAGGCCGCATAATAGCAGCCTTTTTTGTACTTTTAAGTGAACCCAAAAGGGACGACTTAGAAGTTTGTAGTGTCAGAGAATAGACCTACTTTTAAATCTTTAGCAACGTAGATTTCTTTACCGTCTACCAATACACGGCCGTCAGCAACGCCCATGATAAGCTTACGGTTAATAACACGCTTAAGCTGAATGTCGTACGTTACTTTCTTTGCTGTTGGTAGAATTTGACCTGTGAATTTAACTTCACCTACACCAAGAGCACGACCTTTGCCTTCGCCACCTTGCCAGCCAAGGAAAAAGCCAACTAGCTGCCACATTGCATCTAAGCCAAGACAACCAGGCATTACAGGGTCACCTTTAAAGTGACAATCGAAAAACCATAGGTCAGGGTTAATGTCTAATTCCGCATGAATGAAGCCTTTACCGTGCTCGCCACCTTCGCTTGAAATTTCAATCACGCGATCGATCATCAGCATATTGTCAGAAGGTAAAGAAGGGAAAGCTGGACCATAAAGTTCACCTTTACCACATGCTACTAATTCATCGTATTCAAAAGATTGTTGGCGTTTCATCAGATTCTTACTGCTCCAAGAAAGTATGAGAGCAATTTAGCGTACACGTGTACGCTAAACAACTCGGATCAGTGCTGGCCAAACCAGTTACGGATAATAGATAACCAACTGACATCATTAGGCTCTTCACCATGATGGAAGGCATCTATTCGCATTGCAATTCTCGCAAGAATTGTATCACTGTCGTCTTCTTCGCCTCTTAGTGCTTTTCCCATAATTAGCGGAACAGCCTCGTCGACGTTTTCAACAGCCCAAATATGAAATTGTCCTGATTTTATTGCTTCGAGGACATCTTCATTTAAGCATAAATGACTTAAGTTTGTTTTCGGTAATATGACACCTTGAGTGCCTGTTAGGCCACGGTGAACACAAACCTTATAGAAACCTTCAATCTTCTCGTTAATACCGCCTACTGCTTGTACACGACCGAATTGGTCTACTGCACCTGTAATGGCAATTTGTTGATTGATTGGCTGCAGCGCTAATGCTGAAACAAGTGTACATAGCTCAGCTAACGATGCACTGTCTCCATCGACTTCGCAGTATGACTGTTCGAATACAATAGAGGCAGAGAAGGGTAATGCTTGATCTAAGTTTAGCGCGGCACTCACAAAAGCCTGCATTATCATCATGCCTTTAGCGTGAATATTACCACCAAGGTCTGCTTTACGCTCAACATCAGAGATGTCACCATCACCAAAGTGTACAACACAAGAGATACGTGCGGGTTCTCCGTAAGAGACAGGGTGACCTTGTACATCGATAACGGTTAAAGCATTCACTTGGCCAATTTGTTCGCCTTTACAATCAATAACCACTTGACCGTGATGAATATCTTCAATAGCACGTTCAGGTAAGTATGATTCGCGGAAATGACGCGCTTTTAACGAAGACTTTAAATTTTCAGCAGTAATCGTGTGCCCGTCAGCTTCAATAGCCGCTTCAGAAATTAACCCTTGGTGCCAAATAGGACAAAGCGGAACACGCGTTTGATCTTCAGCATGGCGAGCGCCCGTTGCTAATAACACATTAATCGCGTCAGCATCGGCAAGATCGGGTAAATCCGCTTTGTTAATAATGGCTTTTACGTAAGCAAGATAGGAAGGAAGACTTTGCTCTGAAATAAGTAAGTCTTGCTCAAATTCACTGTACATTGAAAAACCGGATGTGAAATCGGGTTCACCGTTATCAAATTCACCCATTAAATACCGATCGCCCATTACGACAAGCTTCAGATTCAGCTTTTCAGGCACCGGCAGTGGGTAAAGAGTTTTATGAGAGGCTGCTTGCCATTCTAGTTCACCATTCATTAAGACGCTTTTTAATCGAGGCCACAATGCAGGGTTACTTAAAATACTTGTAACAGAAAGCACAAGGTAGCCATTGTTCGCTTGATGAACAAGGCCATGCTTAACTTGAGCTTTCGAAATTTTCCCATCTTCAGAAGGGGGATAAACCGCACCAAAAAGGCTTAGCTCAGTCACATTTTCGCCAGCAATAATAACCGTTGATTCTGCATTCTGATTTTTGTTATTGATTTGCTCCTCAGAATCAACCTGCTGTGATTTTTTTTTCTTGTTCTCTACGTCATATTTAGCGAGTAGCTCAATCACGTAATCGCGATAGACTTTGTTGTCAGGCGCAGTAATACGAAGAACACGAGGTTGCAGTTCAATTGCGGTGAAGCGGCGAACGGCGTCACTAAGACGGTCTTGCAAAGTACCTACAGGGGCAGGCTGAAGATTCTCATAATCTTCCATGATTGTTTGGTACTTCGAGTAATCTGGGATCATTGTACGCCAGGATTCTTCATGCATAGACTTGTGCTTTCTTTCGTTACTGTGAAAAGGACAGCAGTATAAAGGAATCAATGCCCTCATAATAGTTAGATATGCAGGATATTGAGTTTGTGAGAAAACAAACAGTTAATATCGTGATGTAATTGAGCTTTTATCTAGAATCAGTTACGCTGTCACTGTTTGTTTTGGACTTTTGAGAATTATCCCCTTTTATGAAATATCAGCAACTTGAAAACCTCGAAGCCGGTTGGAAATGGACTTACTTGGTCAAAAAATGGAAAGAAGGAGAGGCAATCACCTGTCATATCGATTCGAGTGAAGCCGAAGCTGCTATTCAATCTTTACTTACCATTGAACACGAACCGACAAAAGTGATTGAGTGGATTGATAAGCATATGTCTCCTGAGCTTGAAAATAAGCTAAAACAAGCTATTCGAGCAAAACGCAAGCGTCATTTCAATGCGGAGCAGGTACATACGCGTAAGAAATCGATCGATCTTGACTATCGTGTATGGGAAAAGTTAGCAGAGAAGTCACAAGAACTGGGTTCTACGTTATCAGATACGATTGAATACTTGTTGAGTGAGAGCAATCGCACAGAGACAGTCACTAAGACGGTTTCAGACATCCGTAAAGATTTATCAGATCTATTAGATTGAGAGTGATCTATTTGTAGTGAATATTAGATTCGTTACAGTAAAATTTTCAAACTGATATAGGCTTATAATAAAACGAACAAAAAGGAATCATTGAATGGAATATGTCATCATACTTGCCGTTGCCGTCATTTTTCTTGTTTTTAAAGACCGTCCTGTAATGACGATGAAGTTCAAAGACGGTGAACTGACGCATTCAAAAGGGGATATTCCCCATGGTTTTTTGATCGGCTGTAAAGAGATTGCGCATAAGCAGCCGTTCTCTGGTCAAATTAAAGTCTACAAGAATCGCTTTACAACAAAGATCACCTTTTCTAAGACCGTGCCAAGTAAGGTAAAACAACGTATACACAATGTGTTCCCGCATACTGGTACGAATAAGAAACAAGGTCGACGCGCCTAATCTTTACCTTTTTAAAATGTAGTTATCTGATAACGGCTTCTAATGAGGCCGTTTTTGTATCCGCTTAATATGGAAATGCTTATCTTATGATTCAACCTCATGCCTTTCGATTAACTCAAGGGGACGATTTAAAAGCCTCTGTTTTAGCCTATGTGAAGGCGAATAGCATTAAAGCAGGCTCACTATTATCTTGTGCGGGATGTTTAACGACAGCGCGTATACGCCTTGCTGATGAGTCTAAATCATTTACGCTTGATGGACCTTTAGAAATTCTAACACTTTCTGGCACATTAACGGCTGATCATGTTCACCTTCATATTTCTGTTGCAGATAAAGAAGGCAGGGTATTTGGTGGTCATTTAATGGATGGGAATCTAGTGTCTTACACTGCTGAGATTTGTTTATTGAGTTTTACTGAGCAACACTTTTCTCGTGAATACGATGCAGCAACGGGTTTTGATGAGCTGGTGGTTGATAATAATACCAAATTCATCTAAAAGTGGGTTTCTATGCTTTGATTAAATCTATTTATACAAAGTAGAAACCCAAAATAGTAATACCATTCTGGATAAGTAAATGGTCAGATACTTGTCTAGATGGTATAGCAACCGTGTTTAATATAAAAAGAAAAATGGGTTAGTTGATTGCGCCGAAAAGCGCTCGCTGGCTTTCAATATAGTTGGTTAATTTCTCTTTTAATTGTTTCAATTCATCTTCTGCTTTTATCCGTGATTCCATTTCAGCTTCAAGTTGCTTACCAAGATCAACGGCAAGGTAACCGCCTTGTATAAGTGCTTTTGTTGTAACGTTACTTTTAGTTAATTTTTTTAAATCTTCGATCATATAATAATGCTGATCTAGATCTCGAATCGTAATAGCCATTAATACTCCTTGTTAAGGGAGCATTTTACCTTATTATTATCTCTATTACCTAGAATGATTGCATTTCTCTTGGCGAGAATAATTGGCTATACTGGCTTTTGATTGCATTATTTGAAATGAATGTGTTTTAAAATCCCTACATCATCAATGCTTTTTTCTCATATTGTAACGATCTGCTTGATAATTAAAGCCACATCACTACACTCTGATAGCTTATACCCAAGTCATCTCAAGATGCTCGTTTCAGCGAGAATTTGTTGGGCTCTAGGCTAGGCGCTAATTTATAGACGTAGTGGTTCTACATTTAAAATTAGCAACACCTCATAGAGCCCAATAAAACTCGCCCTTCGGGAGTGACTCAGCGTGTCTACTTCGGTGTCAAATATGCTTGAAAGGGAATTCCATTCCTACACATATTTTCCTTGAATTAAACACGCTGAGATCACTCTGAATCCTGCATCTTGAGGTGACTTGGGTATATAAATAGAATGATTATTATTAATAGCCGAAAGCGGTAGGATTGTCTTTTGAATGTAAATGGAAATGCGCTAAGAGAACGGCTTTTAGCTAAACGTAGTGAAGAATCAGTGCCTGGTATACGCGGTATATGTATGATTAACCATGGTAGTAGTATTACGATTAGTATAAAAACCCCGCTAGGGCGCTTGTTTCAATGCGAAACGACATTCATTGGATCTAATGGTACCGATTATTTTATTTTGGCCTTACCAGAAGTCAGCCCACATGATTTAGATGATTATTTTTGTGAAGGGTACTGGGTATCGATTAAGGCAATTTCCGACCGTGGCGAAGGGGCGATAGTCCGATTCAAAACTCAAATGGATAATATTATTCAAAAACCCGAGCGAATGATCACGCTCAGAATTCCACAAATGATAGGGTTAACACAGCTTCGTAGCGAGGCGCGTTATGAAGTGAAATTGCAAGGTCATGTCTCAATTTCTAATCGCCTTTTGCTGGTGGAATTTAAAGATCTGTCACCAAAAGGGTGCTGCTTCGTTTACGGTGCGAATGGTCCTTCATTTGATACCGATAATAAAATAACCATTGTTGTGAAACACCCAGTAACAGGACAAAATTACCGCCTTACAGGTGTAGTACGTAGTGCGCAAAAAATGAGTGGATTAAATAATTGTGGTGTTCTATTTGATAACGACGGGCAAGATATAACGAAACAGTTATTAGCACAGCTAATTTTTGATGGCTCTCGGTTGTCATTTAAAGCTTAATGATTGTTGTATTAACGATTTCAATTAAATAGAGTCATTCAACATTGGCATTACAAGTTACGTCGTCACGCTAGTCGTCATTTATGCCGTTACTGCTTGGCCTCTAGTGCACTATAACTTTTTTTAGTGAATAATTTAAACAGTTTCGTTATATATCACCACAGATTTATCAATAACTCGGAAAAAGAAGGGGTTTGTTACAGCGAGTGACGCTGTAACAATTAATTTATGAGCCACTTGTACCAATAAGAACACTATTCAAATGAATTAGTTTGCCATTTTTAGCGACAAAAACACCTCTCTGATCTGAAATCAAAAAAGCATCGCTCTTATTCACATTCTTTATAAAGAAACTACGGACTGTAAAACTTTGATGTTTCTCTGCACCGTCTTGTTCCGTCGCATATAAATAGTAATGTGAACCAAAACGCAGGAAGAAACCAAAAAACTGCTTCGATATAACTATAGCGTCTTTAGTGTCTTTACCGATAAATTGCATTTTCATACGCCCGTGATTATAAGTAATCTTAAGCGTTTCTTTTCCATAGCCATCATATTGACTAGAAAAACGGTATGAACTCTTAGTTAATAAGGCTGATGCTAAGCCGAACAAAACAATGAACAATAGGGCAAGTACAACTCCCGTTACTATTTTTCCAGCTAACTTATTCATTGTTGCAATCACCTTGATCTATCTTTGCTGTAAAATCTACAATACTCATATCATTGAAACCGATAATTTGAAAAGATGAGCAAAGGCCACCAAGTGGATACACTATCAACTCTGACATATCGCTGGGAATACTATTAACAGATAACGATATGCGGTCTGGAATATCTACACCATCGTATAAAGTACTTATTCCATTCACGCTGGTATGCTCGACAAACAAAAAATACTTACTGAAAACAACTAACGTGAGTAGAAAAAAAACAACGGAAACAAAATGGTTTTTAACAAAAAGAAGAGTCGTTGATTTTACGTTTATCTTTTCATGCTCTGTAAAGTGGGCTGTTTGTTCAATGTCCAATGGTAATACTGTTTCAGGTAAGGGGTCGTTACCTTTTAAGGGAAACTTAGGTGCATATAATGGCACATCATTTTCTTGTAGACGTATTGAGTAACCTTTTTTAGGTTCGGTAACGATAATATTATCATCACCGATTACCGCAAATGCATTACGTATATTTTTAATCGCAACAGTTAAAGAGCTATGCGTAACGACTTTTCCTGGCCAACAACACTTAAGTAAATGCTCTCTACAAATCGTAACACCATGATTTGATGCTAATAATGCAACAATAAGCACTTCAGACTTTGATAATTTAATTGATTGTTGATCGGTTGTACGAGTAACAGTTTGAGTCAAAGTATCAATATAATAATTGCCGATTGTAGAATGAGAGGCCAAAGGTTGTTCATTGAACATTGTTTTTAACTCATAGACAGGTATAAAAAAACAGGTTTGAATGAACAAACCTGAAAGCAGCGATATTTTACCTTATTGGTATTAGAACAATCAATAAAGCGTTATAAGTTCATTTTGAACCCTAGGTGCATTACCTTTACAGTCGCTAAACCAGATTTTACAGCTTCAAGGTTCATGGCCATCTCTTTTGCTGCTTTCTCATCTTTCGCTAATACCGCAATAGAATAAATAGGTCTTAACTTTTCACTGTTGGCAGAATTCTTATCTTCTATTTTTTGAACATTCAGATAGGAAGATGTCACTTTACCACTTGTATTCCAGTCAACAACTTGCTGTAAATCTTTACCTAAAATTTGATCAACAACATAGGGAGAATGTGCATCTGTCCATTCTAGTTCAATCGCGTAGTTTTCTTGAACCAGTTCTGTATTTAGCCACTTGTTCCCAAGATCTCTAGCATCGACAATTGTGACTAAGTCTTTTTTAGAAAAGGGAAGTTGGCTAATTATACTCTTTACCGACTCTTCATTATCAGCTTCAATAACGAAACGAATCATAGGGAACTCTTTATCACCGACAACACTTTTACGAACAAATACATCGTGAATAATACCGGCATCTATTAGTTGAGAAAAAGCACTTTTTTGCGCAGTCATCGTCTCAAATATCTGCTGAGAATCTTCTGTTTTCCACTCGGTACTCACACCGTAGGCTGCACTATTGGCAGACATAGCGTTAACTAGTAATAAAGGGGCTGCAATTAATCTTATTATCGTTTTAGCTTTCATCGTATATCCTTCTTTAACATTATGATTCAGCAATCGTGAGATATTTAATTACGAATGACTTCATACAAGGTGGGATAATTTTTCACACCATCAAGTTCTAGTGCTGGAATTACTTTTTGCATGTTTGAAATAGCACGTTGAAAATCTTCTGTAGATTCCCATTTAGCAATATTGATCAAGAAGAAAGTACTATTAGGCTGTAATGACTTATGCAGTTGAGTTGAAACATACCCAGGTTGAGTCTGAAGAAAATCACGGGCTTTCTCCCAATGCTCAATGGTTGCCTTTTCATGCATCGCTGGTACTTCAAAGGGGTTAATTAAAGTAACATCTTGGGCAAAAACAGGTGAAGAGCAGAGTAGTGATAGGCTTAATAATTGTATTTTCATTTATATCTTCCTTATTGGCTCGTTTATTTAATTAGAGGGTGAGCCAAGAAGAAATCTACCAGAGTCAGCGTTTATAAGAAGCCTTGAATCATTTAATTCATGTGAATTAAGAATAATAAAATGAGAAGGCAATACTAAGATCACCTTTTCAACAGTTTCTAATATCAGAACGTGTAACGCATACCCACTTGGTAGTTCATCTCACGTATATTTTGTACTTGACCAAATGTATTCGCGCCTAATGCTCGGTGAGCAAAGTTTGCCTCTAGACCTATATTTTTCGTAATACGAATAGTATTTGCTAATCGTAACTCATACATTTTTTCGTCATAATCGGCCATTCTGATTGCTGGTTCAATTTGCCAAGCATCTAGAACATTGAATTTAGCACCGAGTTCTACTGTAAGTGCATTGTCTTTTGCTCCAACATAGCCATTCATGCTTGAGATACTAATATCAGCTTGATGCACAAATTTATTGACGTCGAATTGAACATCAATTTCATCAACACCGACAAGCCCATATAATGAAAAATTATCGGTGAAAGAATGAAAATAGCCTAATCCAGCAGTCGTCTGTGTTATCGACAAGCTGTCTTTAGATGTAGAGTCATGACGAACTTCAGCAAAGAAATTATTATAAAAATTCCAACTACCACGCAAGTAATACCCAGTAGTGTAGTCGTAACTTTTACCTAAGGCTGTAGGAATATATTCATCAAAAGATGATAACTGGAACCCGCCAGATATGAAATCATAATCAGAATTCGCACTCGTGTTGAAAGAGGCTGCTGTAAGAATAACAGCAAGTAATGGTGTGTATTTTTTAACATTTAATACAAGCATGGTTCAACTCCTAATTATTAGGCTGCGAACCATAAATTAAAGTGTTTATTTACGATACATCACGAAGCATTAATTCATATTAAAGAGTAGCTAAAAATATTAAACTCGCCTATAAACAATGACTTGCACTGTTGTGGTTCATGTTGTTTAAACGAAATGAACCAGCATTAGGTGACGCCGTCACTGTTTATCATGAGGATATAAGAAAATAAAGGGGGGATTAAATGTATACAGATTGTTGGTAAAAAAGGGCAATCATTAGTGTGAATTGCCCTTCATCTGTTCTTACTTATCTTCAGAAGTGTAGCTTGAATATGAACAGTAATAGCAGCCATTAGATTGTGGATATATTTCTTTCGCGGCATTTAATGCAGTGCTGCATGCTGTGTGGTACCCAAGAGGATCACAGTTTTTTACACCAGGGCTGTGAGTACATGTTGCTGTGTGAACTTCATGATCGCCATTATCTTGCGCTTTCTTATCAACATAAAACAAACTCATAATCACCTCTGACAATTAATGTTCAATCGGATTCTTGAATAACCACATTACTCCTATCCAATTATAGGTGATAGTTAAGAATACAAATAGTTAGATGAGCGTCACTAGTTGTTCTGTACCTATACCCAAGGGAAGTGATTCAACTCACGCTAAAGATTCCCATCAAACCCTAAAGGTTACGGTGTCACTTGGTTCGGCGGTATTTCGTGCTTTAATTTGTTATATCGCAATCATTCATCGATATTGTTTGGCAGTACAATTATATTTCGAATACAGTTTTTTTAACGCTTTTTTCTGTTTTCGGTATTCCTTTTTCTTCTTTTTATTACCCATCGAATATTTTTTATCTATATCTTTCGTTTTTGTTACTAGCCCTGAGCACGGTAGATTTTTGTACTGCTTAATATATTGATCTACAGTTTTAGCATTTAAAGGAAAACAAAATAATAACGCTGCGAGTAAAATCCATTTCATAATAATTTATCTTTTCTACGAATATGATTAGCGTATCAAGCCGTAATTAATTGGGCTTGTAACGAAAAAATAGGCGATGGCTTATAATAAGTAGAGATACAGCATGTATTTAAGCGTTGATAAATAGTCATTACATTTTAATTTGAATGGAAATCTCACACCATCAGCATGCGTCATGATACAAATACCAATGATAGTGCGATGTATCTACAGCGTACAACGGGTATTCAGCGAGTGTCATTGGAAAAGCGGTGAATACATTAGAATGGTAAAGAGTGGGAAAATGGATGGACATAAGCAGCAAAATGAGTAAAAACTTATTGAAAATCTTGGTGCTGGGTGTAACGTAAGTTGAGTAGCTTACTGTATTTAAAAGGAGCGTTGCATGATTGATACTCTGATCTCGGCAATTGAAAATAGACAAGAAATCAAATTCACATACAGTGGTTCCCCCCGTATTGCTCAACCAGCAGCTGTTGGTGAATCTTCAAAGGGAAGTTTAGTTCTTAGATGTTATCAAACACAAGGTGAACATGTTACTCCAGGACATGAATGGGATTTATGTAGCATTTCAGATATAGAAGAACTTGAGATTACAACAGATACCTTTTTAGTCGACCCACCTGATTACAAACGTGGTGATAGAAACCTTAGGCGAATCTACGCTCAACTATAATATACCAAGCCCGCAATAGCGGGCTTTGTTCTAAACAAAGGGTAGGGAAGTGACCAAGGTATTTTCTTTTCTATTACCCGCCGAGTCGATATCCCATGTTGTACTATCATCTGTATTGGTTAACTAAACCTTATTGGCTCAAGAGTGCAGGCGCTTAGTAAAACTTTATTCTGGACGGGAATTGTCTTCAATTGATGATAATTGGAGGCAGTGGCGTATGGCTAAAGGGCAGTTAATAACGCCAAGCGGTTGGGGATTGACACCTGATAGGATAATTACAGGAAACGCTTTAATTAAAATAGGAGCTGAAGGCGATAGGGAATACATGTCTAAAATAATCAGGACAGCAAGGCAATTAGAAGAGCGACCTAAGAACCGCAAAGGCAATTAATCAATAACTCTCATTCTAACAGTTAGCAAAGTGTTGGCTGTTAGTTTGGAGATTCACCCCAAAATTTTTGGTTGTGTTCACGTAAAAAACCAAGATCATTCAAACGTCTAATTAAATTTTAATATTTACCGATATAGTATGAATGCATTGTTTTTTCTTCACACAGATTATCGTAACGTTTGACTGTCGCAGCTAGGCGAAGAAGGTGAACATCAGCAACTAACATAATTTCCTTCTCCATTGTTTTCCTCCACTTCCAGCACGACATTTTGACGCTCAATTTTTTGTACTAATGAGCCATTGTTCGAGGTTTCAGTAGAGGCTAAAAAGGGCACGTTCTGACCAACATTGATAGAACCTTTTTCTCTATCCATCACTAACAGATAAGGCTTAGATAAGAGCTTGGGGCTGTCACCAAGTAAGCATGAATGCAAAAACTAAAGGGTATGCAGTCACAGCAGTGATTGCACTGCTTGTCGCGGCTGGCGTTGTCTGGGCATCAAATAACGTTGATGCTGTTGAAGACCAAATCAGTTAAGGGGCAAGCATGGAACTGTTAAGCATAAACTTAGCACCTCGCCTCTATTGAAGGTGTAGGTTGGGGTAACCTTATTGCATGCATTTTTTACACATACGCTCAGGTGGCAAAAAATATCGAGTATGCTTAAATGACTGAAATACGGCTAAAAAAGGCATCTGAATTATGTTAAAACGACTAATGTTATTATCACTTCTATCAACATCACTATTAGGCTGCGATAGTAATGACGATGTGAAAGAGTTAGATTCAGTGCTTATCAAGAAGAATGAATACTTTTCAACGCAATTCAATGTAGACGGCAATCAACAAGTTAACGTCAAAGTTAGTTTATTGGATAATGTCCCCTCAGAAGCGTTTATCATTACAGAAGAAGAGTACAAAAACTGGGAAGATGAAACACAGACAAATGACTTTGCGAATGCAACGTTAGTTTCACTTGTTACGTTTTCACCAATCCCATCAAGTCAAACAGAGTCTGGTTGGATGAAGTTGGATTCTGGTGACTACCGTATACTTATAGAGAACACAGCCTTTGGTTCTGTAAGCCCACCATCAAGCAACATTTCAAACTCAACTAATGTCATGTATTCCATACTCTACAAATAAGTTATCTAGCTACGAACAAAAGCGGCTTGGCAGTGTGAAGGGCGGTTAATGCGGATTGCTGAGTTCGTAGCGGTTTCAACCAGCGAGCTATGCCGAAAAATTGGGGTGCAAGGAGTGCTCTTATATGGCTGCGCTATTGGGGCAAATAATCAGAACAGTAAGGCAATTGAAAGAACTACCAAAGAGCCGCAGAGGCTGTTAATTAATAGCTCTCATTCTAACAGTCAACAGGGTGTTGGCTGTTATTTTTCGTACCAAAGTTGCCGAGTGGAACGCATCATTTTGTTTTGTTATGTTATCGAATCTACATACCCCTTACCTTTACAATGCTCACAATCTCTTAGGTTTGGTTTTAATCCAGTAGCAGATGAAACTAAGTTTTGTAAAGAGTTTTCAAATGTTTGGAACTGATGTTCATCTAATTCAGTACCTGACTCTCTTAGCTCCAGTATTAACCGAGACACTTCATCTGTTGCATCAATTATATTAATTAAATTCATATTAAACGCTCCAAGAGGATATTTCCGCATACACTTTCTTTACAGTTTCAGTGATTAAGTCTTTTCCACAATAGTCAACATCAGGTAAAAGCATTGTATGCGCAAATAATTGACAGTAAATGGACTTGTACCTATCAAAGAATAGATCGTAAATTAAGTTTTTGCTTACACCACAATCAATCCACATAGCTGCAGTAATTTTTAATGCATTAGCTCCATCAATAGCGACCAACGTCTTAGGGGTACTTGCTTCAAATACTTTATTGTGCGGTAGTTTTATATCACCGTGACCTTAATTAACACGACCCGCATTTGAATAGCTGATCTTTTTCGATTCACATCAACACGTGGCAGTAAGTAATATATTTATTATAAAGCTGATCTGTATCATCACCCTAAAAATTTCATGTTAACAACCATCTATAGCTGAAATTGTGATTATAGTACCGTCACTGAAAACTTAGTACGGCTATTTGCATGGAAAGCTCGAATAAAAATCTACCTGATGATCCGTTATGCATATTACGTCGTCAAGAAAATAGATAAAAGGAAGCACGTAATGTTAACTGCCATGGAAAAACAAATTCTTCGTAAAAATCTTGAAAAATACGAAGGTAGAATTGAGCATATGTATAAAGATACCAAAGGGTTTATTACCGTGGGGGTTGGCCACTTAATAAAAGATCTTACAGCTGCACAAGCGCTAGACTTTATCCATCAAACAACAAACAAAAAATCAACAAAAGAAGAGATCAAGTTCGACTTTGAATCTGTTAAAAAATCTCCTGCAGGTTTATTTGCTTCGATTTATAAAAATTGCACCAAACTTAAACTTACTCCTTCAACTATTGATAAAATCACTAATAAGCATATAGGCGACTTTGAAAGTGAACTTAAACGATTATATGGTGCAGTAGAATTTACACAGTTTCCATCTGAGGTGAAATTGGCATTGTTTGATATGATTTTTAATCTAGGCATGACAAAACTTAGGAATGGTTTTCCAAATTTCAGTAAAAGTATTAAAGCTAAAGATTGGAATAAAGCAGCAAATGAATCTAACCGTTTAGATATAGCACTGGCACGGAACAAATACGTAAAAGAGTTGCTGAATAAAGCTGCAAAATCAACTAAGCCTTAAGGATCTATGTAGTGAAAAAGATTAATCCTTCATTGTTTTTAATAATAGGTATTTCGGCTCTGATTCTCGTCAGTGGATGTTCTGACAGAAAAAAATCATTAACGGAAAATACAATGAATATTCCTGTATTTATCAATCCAGCGCTTACGATGGTTGCTTATATGGTAGATGCAAGTGTTGTAGATAACTTAGAAGACGAACTGAGCATACCTTGGAGCATGACGGTCGCTGTAAAACAAATTTCAGGTAAAAAAACACGAGATGTGGGTAATTGCAGCTCAATTTTAGCAGCCCAGAATGACAATTTCGAGCCAGTAGAACCTTCGCATCATATGCCTTACCTGAATGCATTAATGCAATGTAGGGCTATTACTATTGCCGTTGATATGGCTCCATCTAATATCTCGTACCTAACTGGTAGCTTGGATAAAAGAGCAATAGGTGCATTACCTGTCGCTATGGCGTTTATACCATCAAAAAGCCAACAGTCATCTATCAAAGCTAACGGCTTACTGAAAAGTATAAACGACGTAACACCTATAATAGGGTTTACTCAAGTTAATGATTACGAGATCGAACTGAAAATTAATGGTGGGTCACAAACAATGCTGGTATTAGCTAAAGGCGACACCAATGGCGATCAGATAGAGGATCTTTTAATGCAAGTGATTAATGCGACGGAAGGAGGAACTTATAGTGCAACACGGCTTTTTGTTCTTTCAAGAAAAGAGAACGATGGAAGTTGGTCGCTACTTTCTGAATATTAGAAACGCATTGAGCACACGCCAAATATTAAGTAAATGGTGCTCTGAAGTTAGTTCAACCTGACATTTCTATCTGTGAATAAAGTGTCGTTTTAAATCAAAACTGACAAACAACAGAAATCATCTCTACGTCACATACAATATGATGATAAGTGCATATAATGTTTCTTGTTGGCTGATTCAATGAATGATAATTAGCAAAGGATTGGTACATATCAATAATTCCCCCTTAGTTCAATTGGAAGAACAATAGACTCTTAAGTGAATCTTTAGATGCTGGTTCGAATCCGGCAGGGAGACCCAAATTCATATTTCCATTTCTAAATGGTTCTAAAACCCTCTGTCTATCCGCTTTATTCCCAGGTTAAATGTCTCTTTTCAAGGTAGTTCAGTGTGCGCTGATGTGTGGCGTGTAGAGTAGGGAAGTCAGCCTTTCTTGGTTCTGGGTTTGAACGTTTCAGGGCTGTTTAAGACTGGATTGAGTGCCCGTAATTGTTGTATTGCAGGCTGTTGAGCGGTTCGTTTAGGGGCTTTTTTACTGCGACTGCGACTGCGTTTGTGTTGTTGTTCGAACTCTTGTTGTTTCTCTTGGGCAAATTTCAATACCGCGCCGAGGCGTTTATTATCAACAATTTGGCCTTGGTCAACGTTAGCCAACTTATCGAAGATTTTAAATTCCAACGTTCGATGACAGTATTGAATGGCTATGGTGCCATCTGGTCGGTCGATAACGTTGACCACTTGATTGATCAAACTCCATTGTATCAATGCCTTGCAATCTCATCTCTTTCACTAAGCGATCCTGTAACGTTTTGTTCGCACGCTCAACGCGGCCTTTGGCTTGTGAGCTGTTGGCGCAAATCAGTTCAATGTTTAAATCATTCAACACCCGACCAAACTGGGTCAACCGTTCAGTTTGAGCATCACGTTTACTGACATGGAATACCGCATGGCGATCGCTGTAAAAGGCCGACGGTTTGCCGTGTTGTTCAATGTATTCGCGGCATCCACAAGCCATCAGCGATCATCCATTGACGTAGAGTTTCAACGGCGACATGGATCCCGTGAAGTTCTGTGAGCTTCTCATGCGCCAGAGTTGGCCCAAAATCAGCGTAGTATTCGTGGACTAAGGCTAATGTGCGTAATTTCAATTTATCATCATGTCGATGATTACTAGGTCGACCACGCTTTAATGAAAGTAAGCCACTAGAGCCCAGCGTGATAAAACGCTTAACTAACCGATAAATTTGTCGGCTACTCAAACTGAGGATGCGGGCAGCCTCAACACCAGTGATACGTTTATCGCAAATATCTTGGATCAGTTTTATTCGTAGCAGCTCATCATCAGTCATGGTTAACAACATCTCATTTGGCTCCAGAACACACATCAAGTAAATGGTGCTTTGAAGTTAGTTCAACCTGACATTTCTAACTGGCTCAAACCTGACATTTCTAAATGGTTCTAACACCGTCAGTACGCATTATGTATAGTATGGTAGTGTAAAATTAAGAGGTCGTTTCTGGTCGTAAGGCTTTGATAAGGCGGGGGTTTTCGTACTTGTCATCAAGCAATCCATGAACGACTTCTTGATCATTAATTTCAAGTAAATCAGCGACTTGGAAAGCCATGTCCCAGTCCATAGAGTTTAGCTCTTTTCTCCACTTATACAAACGAGCTTCACTTACCTCTAATTTCTTAGCAAGTTTATACTCTGAGGTCAGGTTGAACTTGGTTTTCACCATGTTCAATATTTCATTTGTATAAGTCATAACTAGCCCAGTTTTTTACTTAAGTTGTTAAATAATAAGCGATCAATATGATCTTTCCCATACCTTACAGCAGGTTGTGCATAACGAAAAGTTGAGTAATCCTATAAGCACACATGCAAACAACTGCTTATAGGGATGTAACAGATGAATAGTAAAGAACAAGTTGATCACAACCCCATTCATAGTCCATGTCCAGACATGGCTGGCTGCGCAAATCCTAAGTCGGAATTGACTCAAAATTCGTTAGCTATCGTACGCCAACTTCGTCAGAAATTTCGTTTCAAAACCCAATCACAGCGTAATCAAGAAAAGAGTCAATATAAGCAGTATCTCGCCACTTTTCGATTGGGGGGCGCATTATGAACATGACAGCCAAAGAGCATTTCAAGGCCATGTATAGCGCAGTCCGAAATGACCGTTTTCCTTCATCAATTGCATCGGCTGCTCTTGATGCAAATGATGATTTTGGTGGCCAGTTCGCTGTTAAAATTGCAGCCGCAGCAAGACAGGCGGCAGATGATTGTTTTTATCGAGACCTGAAATTACGGCTAACTATTTTTAAGAATGAAAAAGAGTTTCCATGTGAAAGCCGACGTTTAGTGAAGCATGTTTCACCTGTATTGGTTGGTGCACTATGAGCACATTAGTTGAATGGTATTCCAATGCAGGTGCAACAGTTAACAAACCGTTGCCTTTCACCCCTGAATCTAATTTCTATCGTGCGGTTTCACAGTGCGTTAATTTTGCAGGTAATGAGCCATCATATCTGCGTTCTGTTATGGCAATTATTCCGGTTGATGATAAACGCCGTTTAGTGGTGATGTCATGAATACTCAAAGAATCCCTAAGCAAGTGACTAAAGCCCCTTCGGGGGCGGCGGTTTCTTCTATGCCATTGCACGAAGTTGCGATCCCAGTAGATAAATCAATCACCGCACAGTACATGGCTGACCATGCTTATCGTGAATGTAAGCGTTCTCTAATGATTGCGCGTCAAAATCGTCTTAATGGCGATCATGAAGATGTCGCGTTTTTCTTGAATGATGCAGCTGAGTTTCGTCGCATCTATCAGGCCTTTGCTAACGCCGTTGATGTTATGGGCGGCTTGTAATGAACAGTACCCTTTACCAACTATTGAAAAATGACATTCGTGCCAGCATTGCGCTGGCGCGGAGTTATCGATTGGCGGGCGAACGTCGCACCGCCATTCAATTTATGGCCGATATCCAAGAGACTCGAAAGGAATTAACGGAGGTGATTGCTAATGTTGCCACCTAACGATGTTCTCTATGCGGCTGGCGCTGTTCAGCCAGCCGATAAAACGAAAAATAATCAAGCCGCTTATGATAGCGGTTTTTTAGGATTCCATTTTTGCGGACCACAGCTTGAAGGGGTTAATCTACCTCTTGATGTTAATGGTGTTTGGGAATTAAATCGCGTTAATCGTGACACTGATTTTTTCGCCAATAAACAAAAAGCGCATACCGCTTCTTTGCCAAACTATAACGCCGAACATCTCCGCGAAGCGGCGGCACGAAGTGACGAAAACAATAGGCTTGTCCAAGGGCGCAAAAGTCCGACACACCCACAACAAGCCGCGTTAGACCGTATTCTGAGACAAGAACGCAAGCTACAGCGCGGTGATACGGTTCTATCCAGTACCGAGGCTTTCTACAATCAAGACACGTTATACACGATTACAGAAGATGGAAACAAAGCACGCGTCTTAGCGCCTAAAGGCAAATCGAAGATTACCGAGCCAAAAATCAACCCAAATTCAATTAGGTTGATGAATCGTGAATGGTCTGGTCAATATAAAATCCAGTATCACACTCAAACACCGTCAAGTTCTGCACCCGATGCACAAGAGGGTGATCGCTTTACTGAAAGTCTGACGAAGCGTGCAGTGAGTAAAATTTTTGAGTCTGGTGCTTATGTTGCAACATGCTGCGGTGGATTTACCACGTTCTTAACCCTGACCTTCACCAAAGAACAACGAAATAAATTATTTGGCGGAATGGTTGATGGTGACGCTGCACCATATTGCACCCTGCCTAAACCACCGCTTCCAGCCAGTAAAACTCGTGGTTCACGCTCAATGTTACGTGGTCGTCCACAACTGAAATGCACTGATGGAGCCAATACCCCGATAAACATAAAACGAAACATGGCGAAACCGATTAATCATATTGCAGGGCCGTATTGTTACATTGATATGTGTGCCGATGACCCTGCGCTAACCGTCGATATTAATGATGATGGCTTGGTTAAAGTGATGAACGAAAACGGTGATATTGCAGGGCCATACTCGCCATTATTTGCTAAGCCAGAAAAAGCATTCACATTAACGAAAACAGCTGAAACGACCATAGGCAAAGAGGTTTCTCGTTTTCTTGATAGCACCAAAAAGATGTATCACCGTGGTTGGATAGCAAATCATACCGTAGAGGTTGATCTGGAAAGTGGTGCGGAATATTGCAAACTAAAAGACAAGTCTGTGGCTGGTCATAGTAAACCAAGTGAATTTGGTCCTACTCAAGACCCTGCCGACTTTCATTACATTTGGGTGGCTGAATGTCCTGCGAATGAGAACGGTGAGCCCAACCCACATGTTCATGTTTTACTTAATTGGTTAGTGCCTAAGCCGTTATTTTCAGCCTGGTCAAAACGTATTGAAAAAATATGGGGTAATGGCATGGCTAACTTACAACGTATTAAACAGCCCAAAGCTGCCGGAACTTACCTAATTAAAGCCGTTGGTTATGCGGCTAAAGGTGAAAACGCCGACCAAGGGTTAATTAAAGGGAATCGTTACAATATTGCCCAATGTAGCCGCGCCCCCGCGTGGGTATGTGTTGATAGCTTTGAAGCGGGGAATATGGCAGCCATTATCAAAGAATGTGGTTACAAGTTAGAGCAATGGCGCAAACCGCTAGACCGTAGCTTGAGGCGACTTAATAAGCAATTAGACCAAACCGTCAAGGCGAAAGCGATAGCCAAACAAGCCCAAAAGCCACAAGACGTGATCCACAAATTAACAGGCCGCATTATTCGGCTTGAGCACCAACAAAAAGCGGTTCGGGACCAAATAAAAAGCCGTGAAGTACATGCCTCCACTAAGAACATTTTCTGTTTGTCATTTGATGGCGAACAAGCCGAAGAAAAAGCTTTTGATTTTCTGCTTTGGGCGGCGGGTGCACGTGGTTGGTCAATGGAATCTAAATCTGATGATGATGCCTATCGCCAAACCGTCAATGAAGCCAAACAGTTAGCCTGTATTGAATACGCTAATAAGTACGAACGATTCAAAGAAAAACGCGCTTACTGGCAAAGCGTCCTAAGTGATCCATTAGTACCAAATGAAACCGATAACGAAGCGGAGTTAGCCAAATCTATGCTAATCCGCGAACAATACGAAAACCAAGCATTAGCTGCATAGAGGAAACCGTAAACCATGGATGAATTGAAAGTAATCACGCTAGAACTGGAAAACGAAGTGAAAAAAGCTCAAGGCAACATGTTTGCCTCAAAGCTGATTGCGCCACTGCGTTTGGTGTTGGTTTGGATGAATGGCGTTAATCAGAAATTGGCTGAATTAGAACAGCGTAGTGGAGGGCATTTCAATGGATAACAACGGATGGCCAACACGCGCCTCAGTCAATCCGACCGTTGGCGGGCAACGCTGTGAATGTGGTGATGTGCGTACCTTGCACCGTTCGCGGGGTAAACGTGCAAAATTCTTATATTCAATGTGCGATAAATGCGGCACCGACCAACGCACCGGTGATCCAGTTCAACGTGTATTCAATCAATTCTATGTGACTAAAGCGGAGTTAATCACCAGTGAGCAAGCGCAATCCGAAGAATCAATCATCATTGAAGAAGCATCGCCAACACCAACAGAAACAAGCGGCGAAATCGGAGGCGATCAAAGCCCAATCGTTAAACCAAACAAGCCAGCAACCACCTGCATTGCAGAGCAAACCAGCAACCAAACCACAACCGATAATCAAACCGAAAAAGAACCGCAACAAAAGCGTATTGGTTGGGGTGCTGTGCTTTGCGGCATTGTCCTTGGCGGGCTTACTGGCGGTGCAATCGTTAAATTCAACTAACCCAACAAACCTATAGGAAGCAACATGGAACTCGAAGAGCCAATCAAGCCAGAAGAAGCCGAACAGATTGAACATCATTCGGAAGAAGATGAAAAACGATTTACCAATAGTTTCAATGATGATGTTGATTTTGACCCGACACAAACCGATGTTAAAGCAAAAGAAGAACCCGAAACCATGTCCATTGAAGCGGCGGCTGGCATCGTGTTCATGGGTTTAATGGCGGCTGAATCGACACTTAAAATGGCAGTGCATAAAGACTTCAAATTTGATGCTGACCAAGCCGAAAACGTAGCCTATAAGGTTGCGCCCTTGATCGTGAAATACGGCGGTAAACCGCCACCATGGTTAGAACCTTACATGGATGAAATCATGGCATTGTTTGCGATTGGTTTATTAGGGTTCAGTAGCATGATGCAAGTCAGGCAGTTAAAGCTCGAAGATATTAAATCGAAGAAAGCAGCGAACGACGATGATAACGAAAAGGTGGCTGCGTGAAACTCCAACCTGTTAACCAAAATAATACGCTAGATAATCATCATGCGTATGCGGTTGGCATGTCTGGCTGCGGGAAAACCTCCGCAGCCAAAAAGCTGTTTGTTAAAGCAACCGACCAAGTGGTGATTTTTGACCCTCTTAACGATTACCAAGGCAAACTTGCGGGGCGTGTCGTTCGCAGTTATTCCAACCTTCGTGACTTTGCTATTGCGGTTATTGCTGGTCGTAAAACCAAGCAAGGGTTTAAGATTGCGTATTATCCGAAACGAGAAACCACCGAAGAAGATTTTGACCGTTTCTGCTCCATTGCATGGGGTGTCGGTGATGGTAAACATGCCAAACCGATAAAGGTGATCTGCGAAGAAGTGGCCGAGCATAGTCACACCACAGGCAAAGCGACTGGCTATCATGGCAAGTTATTGAGGCTAGGGCGGAAATACAACATTCACACCATCAACATGTTTCAGCGTGGGCAGGAAGTATCAAAGACGATCATTGATAACTGTCAGTTTGCGTGTGTGATGATGCAAAAAGCCGATGACAGTGCGCATTACATACAACGTAAAACAGGAATTCCCGCTAGTGAAGTTATTCCCCTAGCGAAACTTGAATACATATTACAAGATGGGAAACAGTGGAAGAAAGGAGTAATTCATTGGTAATTCTTTAATTTATAAGTATAGGTATATACCGCATGAATGTTTCCATTTAAACCACTGTTATTATACGATATTATGTCTAAATTAATTTTCACCGTAACGGACTAAAAGGTAAAGATTTTGAAGGTAATTATATTGTTAATAACTCTGTTTTCTGTGAGTTGCTGGGCATATGATGGGACGCCGAAAGAACAAGTTAACAGCTTTTTTAATGATTATTCAAAAGATGATTATGAAAGAGCTACAACTCAGTTATTCGAGAAAAAGAAAAAGATAGGCACCCAAACACAGATGTTGATTACTATGCAGCAGCAATTATCTGCTGCATCTAATGCTTTCGGGGAATATATCGGTAACGAAAATATATATTATGATGAACTATCGCCATCTTTAATTAGAGTTGTTGAAATTGCAAAATATGAATACCATGCCTTGGTATGGGAGTTTTATTTTTATAAACCCAAAGATAAATGGATAGCTTCTGAGATTACGTTTAAAGATAGTTTTACTATCCTAGACTCTAAAAAATAAGTAAGCATTATGTACTTGTTTGTAATAAAAAGGTTTCTTTACTAACTCAATGCAAGTTGCGAGACATCTCCACACTTTTAAAGCCTAAGTTAAACCACCTATATATTCATGCTACTAATACTCTTAGACGTTAATCGAGGGTGTGAGATGTATGGTATTAAAATTGAGTTTGAACCTTGCCCCGAGTGCGGGCAAGACGAAGACTTTTACGTTGATGAGGAGCGGGAAATCGTTACATGTATTTGTGGTGTGATTGTTGTTGAGCCTGTACTGCACTAAATTTTGTGCGTTAGACCAAATCCTTTAAAGCCCGTAAACCTATAGGTTCGCGGGCTTTTTTATGTTTGCCTTAAAACCGAATCACCTGTTTTCCTATTGGCTCTTAACCACGTTTATACAGAGAGCTAATAAACATGAATGCAAAAACTAAAGGGTATGTGGTCACAGCAGTGATTGCACTGCTTGTCGCGGCTGGCGTTGTCTGGGCATCAAATAACGTTGATGCAGTTGAAGACCAAATCGGTTAAGGGGCAAGCATGGAATTATTAAGCACAAACTTCGCTCCACGCCCTAAAGAACTTGATCCGATTGAAGGTGTAGGTTGGGGCAATCGTGCCTCATTGCGCATGGTGTCGGGTCCCACTTATCACAGCATCGAATTGGTGACTGATATTACCGACCCTAAAGACATTGAACGTGTTGAAGTGTCTTTGAATGGTTCGGCTAAATACAGTATTTCAGGTGAAACACTAGTTGCACTGCAAGCCCACCGTAAAAACTACGCGCAAGAAGGTCGCTATACCATTTCATTTGGTGACGCGACATTACGTACCAAGATTGGTGTACGTCAAACAGATCTCGTTACCTTAGCGGGTGAAATCTGGTTTATTCACATCACATTGAAAGCCAAAGATGCGTCTGTAAAAGTGCCAACAATGCGTGCTCGTGCCCACGTTCTGCCAGCACAGGCCGAACGTTACTACATGCCGCGTTTGTATGAACTGACTTGGTTTGCTGCGGCATCGGGTCGAACGCCTTTCGACTTTTCAGAGCGTAGCGCAGGGTTAAACCTCAAACGTATCCACTTCAAAGATGATTCCATTCAACGTGTTCGCGTTATTCGTGATACCTACGAAGAAATGAACATCACCAAAGACGACAACGCTTACGATCTTGCTCAATCGAAGAAAGAGCAAACAGTGGGTTGGTTTAGTCTCGACTTTATCCGTTACGGCTTTGGTGCTGATGGCATGTTAAACACTGCCGCCCGTAGCCAATTGTGCTTCGAGCTGGATAAAAACGAAGTCGGCAGTATTCCGGTGATTGTTGAAGCGGTTGAACAGGTCAAGCCATTGCCGAACGCGGCATAAGGGGACGCCATGAGTTTAATGGATAGCTGGGGCGAAAGCCTCGGCGGTATCACCGATTCTATTTTCAATGGCGGTGAAAGTCTGGTTAATGCTTGGTTTGATAGTGAAGCCGAAAAAGTCGCATCAGCCGCGCCCGAAGAAAACCGCCCAAAACAAGAACAAGCGCAACAGCCTACGGGTCAACCGATAGCTTACGCACCAATGAACAACAACATGTTGATGATTGGTGGCGGTGTTGTGGTCTTGATGATGTTCATGATGCTAATGATGCGAGGTAAATAAATGCCATTTCTATTTTGGCCGTTATTCGCGGGCAGTATCGGTTTTGCGGGCGGGTTGTTTAGCGGTGAAGCCTTTTCCAGAACGCTGAAAATCTTGCTCTTTGTCGTAATGGGGCTTTGGTTAGCCGACATCATGGGGGTGATGAAATGATCCCCGGTCTCGGAGCATCGGCAGGCGGTTCAATGCCAATCAGTGCGGGCGGTGGTGCGGCAGGACCATCAACCGCAACGTCAGAATCCAACATGGGTTTCAAGGTGGGCGCAATCAACATGGGAGGCGGTAATACGTTATCCAATTGGCTTCCCGTCTTACTGGCCTTGATGGCGGTCTGGTTCTTAGTGAAAAAGGTGGGCTAATGCGCTTACAACTGATCCGCCCGAGCCGCGCTGATATTCAAAGCCAATTCTTGTTATTGCGTCCAGCGTTTGATCGCGTCCAGAACGCCAAAACAGAATTTGAATTTTGTTGTGATGCAGTGAAAAACAAACACGCCAGTTTGTACCACTTGAAAGGTAAAGGCGTGTCGGTTCGATTTGTTGGGATGGTAACGCCAGAGAATGACTACCTGATTTTAGCCATGACAGGGCGCGGGCTAACACATGCCGCGCCAACCATCATTGAGGCCGTCACATCACAAGGCTACCGCTCGATTAAGTACCACACAGTGCGCCAAGGCATGAAACGTATCTTACAACGCTTTGGGTTTTCTATTTTAGACACGACGACACATGACACCGTGTTGTCACTCAGTTTGGAGGGTTCGTAATGGGTGGCGGCGGCAGTAGCTCCAGTAAGAACACCACAACCAGCACCAATGTAAGTGGTCAAAATGCCATTCAAGGTGACAATTTAGGTGTCACCATTTCGGGCGTTAATGACTCAAACATTGATGTCACCATGACAGACCACGGCGCAATGGAACGCGCCGCAGAGTTAGGGGAATTAGCCTTAACCAGCAACGTAAAAGCATTGGGGATTGCAGCCAATCTAGGCAGCGATGCCATTGATGCGAATAAAGACATTGCCAGTGATGCAATCGCACTCAGTCGTGATACCACCAAACTGGTGAGCAATTCACACAGTGAAAACTTGCAGTACGTGGCAGGGCTAGCGGGTAATCAAGCCAAGCAAAATACCGACAACCTTGAAACCCTCAAAGAGCTGGCAGAAATGAAAATCGACGGCGGGCAAGTGGCAACCTCTAAACAGATGACCATTGTTGTTTCAGTGATCGCGTTCTTATTGGTTGTGGCCTTTGTGATGCGGGGTAAGAAGTAATGAGCTTTAAACAATTCATGCAACCGCGCCAACGTAACCAATTTCAGATTATGGGTGAATTTCTGTATGTCGAAGCCTGTAACGATAAGGTTTTACTGCAAACAGAGCGCGGTGAATACCGATTACAGCAAGGCGCTCAAATCATTGATGACAACCTGAGCGGGTTAGTCACCATTGAGAACTTGGGCGAGGCGGGCAACGTTGAAATCCTGTATGGCTTTGGGCGATACGTACCCCCAATAGACGGTAAGTCCGTGACCGTGTCACAAATGCCGCCCGTTCAAGTATCCGAATTACCCGCAATGCAACTGGCTGAAAATCAACAGGTTGCTATTTCAGCCTTGCCAGAAATGGTATTGGCTGCGAACCAACAACTGGCGATTTCACAGCTACCCAAGGTGCAATTAGAAACAGGGCAAAGAGTCAATATCTATGCCACTAACCCCGTATTAACCAAACCCGTTGGCGGTGCATCCGTTGAAACGTCGCTATTAACTATCGCCAGCGGGCAAGCGGTATTAGATGCTAATTCATTACGTTGTCACGTTTTAATGAAAGCCAGTTTAACCAATGTGGGCGTTGTCACCATTGGCAATGGCTTCACATTATCTGCGGGGGAAAAGCAGCGAATAGACAGCTTTGGCGGTTTGAGCTTTTCGGGTACCGACAACGACACAATAGAAATCATTGAGGTGATTCGATGACAGAGAAAACATTAAGCCAACGTTTACCCGTTGGCGATCCACGTAACAAAGTAGAGTTTCTTGCCGATGAGTTTGAGAAAACAGCCGCCGACCTTTACGCACTGATTGATGGTTTAAGCTCTGGTTCGCAGCCAGCCGCTGTTAACTTACTGGCTAACTCACAGTTCAATGAAAATATGGAGCTTGAGCCTAACTACCGTCAGTTAATTGCCGAAGCAGGTAAGACGCTCGATTTATCTCGCACCATTGGAAACGGTCGCTGTTCGATGATGGTTGCGCCAGATTGGGCAGTTGAAGTACCCACCGAAAGCAACAGCGTGTCAGGGTTTAAAATTGATGGGTTGTCAGATGGCTATTACGAGGCATACCCAGACATAGATAAGGAAAGCGGGGTGCTGTCGTATTATTCGCCTAACTTTACGCTTTATCAGGTTGTATCCGTTCCTTATAACGGCAGTGCTCATCAAGCCTTGAAAGGACGAGTTTCTATGTCTGGCGTTGCCGGACAAACGGTCACTATCGGTATTGCGCGCTTATGGCATGACTATGAAGGCAAGCTAAAACTGAGCCAGCGTATGGGGGAAAAGGTTTATACCTTTACTGAGTCTGACCCATGGCTACCAATCACCGTTGAAACCGACACCGTGGGCTGTAAACGTTATGGTGATGCCGGAACATTAGCCTTGTATATCAAGGTAGAAGGTGCGCAGTCTGGGCGAATTTATAACGCCCACCTTTGGCACACCGATAAGCATGGTGATAACCCCGCAATTTTTGCTAACTCCCACCATGGAGATGCTTACCGCCGTTCGTTTGGCTGGCGAAACCAAATCAGCAGTAATGCTGAAGTTGTCACGCCTAACGTGGTGAAGTTCAATTTCAAACGACACTTGCCGTATATTTTCGACCCCAAACAGCATGTGATTGTAGAGAGTCGAATGAAGCCAAGCGCCCAAGTAACAGCGATTGAACCGAATTCCATCACGCTGACATTTAGTCCCGAAGATTTTGCAAGCCAAGTTAATAGTGGCGGTAATTTTTACGGAATGATTGGAATGCAATATTCCGCCATGCCTGTGGGTATAGGTTTTTATTAATGCGCGGGGTCTTAGGTTTAACCGTCCTTTGTGGGCTGTTTATATGGCTGAGACAAAAAAGCACTGCCGCCAATCAGGGCGGCAATAGCAGCCCGATTAATGATTATTGGTGGTCAGAGTTACTCGACAATTCAGGAACACTTAACGACATGACAACAGGCTCAACGGTTCGCGGTATCCGTAACAAAAACCCGTTAAACATCGAATACAACAAACGTAATAACTGGCTAGGCCAACAAGGCACTGACGGGCGTTTCTGTATCTTCTCTGATAACAAGTACGGCTTTCGAGCGGGCGCTCGTGTACTGCGTAGCTACCAGCGACGCGGTATCAATACCATTCACAGCATAGTGCATACCTTTGCACCAAACCATGAAAACGAAACCGACCATTATGCCAACATGGTCAGTGAATGGATGGGTATCAGTAAACATGCACCGATTGATGTCAGCAACGATCATGTTGCGGCGAATATCATCAAGGCCATGGCAAGAATGGAAGTCGGGCACAGCTACCCAATCAACACGGTATTAGAAGGAGTGAGACTGGCATGAATCCAACCGTAAAAAGCATTGGTATCAGCGTTGTCGGTGTCGTGATTGGTGCGTACACCTTAAAGTTTCTACGTAAAAAAGGATGGTTATGATCGACTTTAAACAGAAAAGCACCCAAACAGGTTTGGTTCTTATCGCCAGCGTGGCTGCGGGTATCTTAACGGGCAACACCGAACTAGCTGATGTGACCATCGGTGAATCAGGCGTTCAAGTTTCGGGTGCAATTCCAGCTGTTGCCGCCATGTTGATTGGTTTATGGGACACGTTCAGAAAAGAGAAGAAATAGGGGGTTTGGATGGGAGAACTGATAAAGCTCTTTGCAGAACTGGGGGTAACGCCACCAACCCTTATTATTTGTTACCTGCTTTTCCGCTCTGTAAAAGCGCATGAATCGGTATTGAGTGAACTTAAAAAGATGCTGGCTCACCATGAAAAACGGATCATGAAATTAGAATGGGAAACGAACAGCCCTAATCAACAAAATGAATGAAACCTATTGAATATCTTAGCCTTATGGGTGTAACGTGCGTGTAATTACGTAAGGCTATCAGGATCTTACTCCATTCGGGATTAAATTCATTTAGTTAAAAGGATTAAACGTGAAATTAAAATTATTGAGATTTTTATGTATTACCATAATTTTATCTATAACTGGTTGTGCAGGTATTAGAGGATATGGTGAATCGGAAAGGATCAATTACTCTAACGTTTGTGTTATTGAAAATGCTAAGGTGACAGTTCCATTATTTGAGCAAGACTTAGTGACTCAATTGGAGAATAGACAGCTAAAAGTCAAAGTTGTAGAAGATAAATCTCAATGTGAACTACCGATGGCTCTAACTTATACGGCACTTCGTAGCATGGGAGTTGTTACGAAGATTAAATTATCGCTGTATGAAAATGACTTGAAAGTTGCTTACATTGATTGGGATGCAGGTCGAAGTCCTATGCCAGCAAAAATTTCAGATAAAACCTTTAATGCTGTGGAGTTCTGGCAAACAGCTGAGGCTTTAGCTGGTTTGTTTGGAGAGATTCAGATTAAGTAATCATTATCTATATAATAAGCCCGTACAAAGGGCTTATTGATAGCTAGAGGCTAGGGAAGTTACTTAGCCATTTTCCTTTCTTTCATAGCGCGTCGATATTCCTTCTTTTTCTCCTTGGTCACAGTGTCACTTTTTATTTCCTTCACGCGATGACCACCACGAAACGGCAATGGCGTGACTACATTGGAGCGCACTGGAATATAATCCAGTTCGTAGAGTCGCTTTAACGCATGAAACTCATCAAACCGCACAGCCCATGAATCCAGCTCTTTAGGACTGAATTGTCGGCCTTCAGGTGTAATGATGATGCACCGGTATTCATCAACCCGAAAACCTTGCCAACGGGAATCATCGGGTAAATAGCCACGGGCACGAATTAAGAGCAGTTTCTCAGCCATCGGATTCACGTCCATCCAGCCCGATAACCAACGTTTGACGGTCACGGGTTTGACATGAAACCACGCGGCAGCTTGGGGAATTGAGTCAAAATGGCGCCAAAAAAGTTTGACGAACGATTGGTGCAACATGATATACCTCGCAAAATTGTTTCTATTTAGAAAGTTATTTCCGATTAATAACCATGTGATTAATTGATGATGACGATGGGTAGTCCGTTTTAACCCACATATCGACATCAGCGACTAATCATGGTTTTCATTCAGTCCGTAACGTAGCGGCTTGAGAACATCCTGAAAAGCACGGTGCATTGAGATAACTAACTGTTTCCAAACCTTTAAATAGCCTTAACAGTAAAGGTTTCGCTAGTGACTCGTTAGTGCCGTTCAAATGTTAACAAAGCTACCCCTCGGTGCGCATTATGTATATTATGTTAAATTGAATGTAGTAAGGCGTATTCAAACCCCTTAATTCAAGCTTCTTTTTCTACTCTCTTTCTTTTTGTTGTTTCATGCGGTGCTATTTAACAGTATTGGCTATTTACCATAAAATAGGTAATTAGCACCGTACTTTAAGCTCTTCTGCAAATGGTCAGTTTGCCTTGATCTTCAAGTTTGGTATTAATTACAGAGCTGTTAAGTGCAACAGCATTTAACAGCTCTGTAAGATCATTAAGCTCTAGTTCGTTTAGGCAATGTGTTGGTATTTACTCAGTATTTGATTAAGTTCGATTGCTCTTATTGGTTTAGCTAAGAAATCATTCATTCCAGCTTTTTTGTATTCAACTTGATCGCACTGCATTGCGTTTGCTGTTAGTGCAATGATTGGTATGGTGATCTCTTCTTCTCGTAATAGCTTGGTAGCTTGGATCCCATCAAGTACTGGCATTGAAATATCCATCAAAACAATATCGAAATAATGTGTATCATTTTCTAAGGCCTTTATAGCTTCCTCACCATTATTTGCAATTTGTACTCGGTGACCACGCTTTTCAAGCATTAATTTAGCAACCAGTTGATTCGTGTTGCTGTCTTCCGCAAGCAAGATGTTTAATGATCGCGTTGATATTGGGTATTGTTCTGGAAGCTCTTTTTCTGTTGTGCCAACTACTGATGTTATTGGTATCGAGACGGTAAAACAGCTGCCCACATTTAGCATGCTATCTAATGAAATGTTACCATCCATTTTTTTGATAAGATGCATGCTAATTGCGAGACCTAAACCCGTACCACCATAGCGCCGTGTAATACTTCCATCTGCTTGGATGAATGGATTAAACAACGTTTTTTGTGCATACGGTGCTATGCCTATTCCTGTATCGATAACGGCAATCTCAATATGATTGTTAACTGCTTTTACAGAGACTCTAACAGAACCAACATTGGTGAATTTTATTGCATTCCCGATAAGATTGAACATGACTTGAGTTATTCGATTTTTATCGCCTAACATGCAGTCTGGTACAGATGAAGCGATTGTCGTCGTTAAGGTGATATTTTTTCTTTTTGCTTGTTCGTTTAGTTGGTTAACGACGAGATTAACACTATCTGCAATACATATCTCTGTATTGAATAACTCAAATTTACCTGACTCAATCCGTGATAAATCGAGGATGTCATTGATAATGGTAAGTAGCAATTGAGCAGATTGTTCCATCTGACTCACCCACTCCATTTGTTTACTGTTGAGCCCAGAATCAACTAACGTGTCCATTAAACCCAGCACAGCATTTAAAGGCGTGCGTATTTCATGACTCATCATCGCTAGGAATTCAGATTTTGCGTTATTCGCTGTTTCGGCCTGTTTTCTGGCGAGTTGTAATTCAACTAAACGCTGTTTTCTGTTTGTAATATCTTTTGCGGTACCGCGATAACCCAATAATTTACCTTGTTTATTGAAGTAAGGTGTCCCACTTAGCGTGATCCATAAACCGCCTTCATCTTCAGGTAATTTCCATTCAATATCTTCGAATGTCTTTTTGCTTTTTAGTTGTTCTAATAACTTAATGCGTAATTCAGACTGTTCACCAAAGATATCTAATATGTTGGCATTATCAATAACATGGTTAGCAAGATGCGGGGACGAGATATAGGTAAATTGATAGTCGGTATCGACTTCCCAAAACCAATCCCCTACTGTTTTGGCAAAATCTTTAAATCGTTGCTGGCTATGTGTGAGCTCTTGTGTTCTTGCTGTCACTAAGGATTGTAAACGTTCGCGGTAATCAATATCGATGATTGCACGTTCTAATAACGGTCTAAATCTGTCGAGCACTCTTCGGCACTGAGGTGTAAATTGCCCTTTTTTAGAATGCACAAATAATAGTACAGCATCGCCAGAGCTAACTTTCACTCCCGTCATTAACGCAGAATTACAGTATTCGAGTATTTGAGGAGAGACCTCTTTAAACTCTGTAACATCTTTTGGGGAAAATAAAGCGATACTTTCACCGTTAATACAACGTACAAATGTTCTATCAATGGTCCATGAACTTGATTCAAATGCACTACATGTTGTAACGAGTTCTCTTAGCGGGCCGGTTTCGTCGTCGCGAGTAAGGGCAAGTGCGTGCTCAAAGCCTATGTACTTTCGCAATACAGATAATAAGCTATTGAATACTTGACGTTTATTGTTTGCGCCCGCCATTGCGGAAATACCCGCGAGAATAGCCGAATTTTCTTCACGTAATTGACATTCTCTTTCTTGGCTTCGTAGCAAGTCAAGTAATGTCTCTTGTAATTTTTCAGACTCAGAATTTTGCATACTCATCCCTATGAAAAAGAACGGCGGAAATCATTAAGTTTCCATGAGCGTTTTCACCACCAATAAACTGCCCTTGCTCTCCAAAAGTAAAAGGACTAACAAACGGAGCTTGATGCATGGCGTGATTCACATAACTGGCGACTTCATGCATTCTGTCTTGTACTTTTAACATGCAACCAGCGCAGTAAATGGTAATGCCACCAATAGGGTCTAATTCGCCTTTCCTGCCAACATCATTGGCTGAGTCAATCACTCTACCCGCCCTGGTAATTAGACGTTCATCGGTTCCCATCATACAAAAAACGGTTTCAGATTCTTCTACCGTTGCGAAAAGCTCTATTCCACCGCGTTCTGTAACTTTTAGTGGATGCGCAAGTTTGTAATATTCGAGCTCATGCACTTTCCCCACCACGCGTCCTAAGGGGTTAAGGCTACTCTCGTTAATGATATTGCTTGCTTGACTTAAATTTTTGTCTAACCATTTTTCATAAATATTTATAGCGGGTTCGTTATCTAATTCAACAATCTCTCGGCCTTCAACTTTTGTCACAACCGCTGATTGATTGGTATTGGCATAGCCAGAATGAAACGAATAACTTACTTGGCAAGATGGGTAAAAAACGCAAACACCTACCCCATGCTGACTGGTATGCTCATGAGTAAATAGCTTCCAATTTCCGCTAACAAAATCATCCGCCGCACTACCACCAATAATCGGTATTGACGCGCCTAACTCATGCTCAATACCTTTAATAACATCTTCTTCATTCCCTGGAGTGGCATGTAGCAAAATCAATGCCGGAAGTTCGCCAGGGCGCCCACTATTCTCGATTGCTCTTAATACTGCTTGCTGAGCCATTTCGAATGGGGATTGATTAGTAGAAACTAACGCAGTTCCAAATGCACCGTTGTAATCACACATAGCCCATAAAGCAATGCTATCGCCATAGTTATAACCCTCGTCAGTCATGACTCCTCGGCAAGATGAACACCCCAAAACTTGGGCGTCAGGGTATTGTTCATGCAATATGTTCTTAATCAGAGTTTCATCATGGTGCTCTGAAAAATACGCCAAGACTAACTTAGGGTTCGTGATTTTTTGCTGTAATTTGCAAATTGCATCTAAAATAGCGCTTTCAGATGAATTAATAGCAGAGATGCTGGTTGCGATATCCATTATTCTTCTTTCTGTCATTACTTTTCTACATAAGTAACATTATTACATTTGCATCCAGCAAAGGATTGAGTTTTTTATGGTTTTTTGATTAAAGTCTGCTTTGTTTTTGCCGTTATTCATTATCATCTTTCGAGTATGCAGCAAATGAAGGGATGCAATGGCTAATCAAGTAATTTTGGTAACAGGCGGCGCGAATGGCATCGGTAAAGGAATTTGTGAATTCTTAGTTAAGAACAGTCCTGCGATAAATAGCACCAGTGGAAATGAGACAATTGTTATCGCGGTTGATATTGATGAAAATGCGGGGTTTAAATTAGTTTCTGAGGAGCCTCGTATTCGTTTTCGATGCGCTGATGTTTCTAATGAAACTGAAATGTCGTTGATCATTAAAGAGATCACGACACAGTATGGTCACCTAAATGGCTTAATCAATAATGCTGCTATCTCCAATCCCTACAATTCACCGCTTGAAGAATTAGACTTAATAGAATGGCACCGGGTTCTGAACATTAACCTTACTGCGCCATTATTGATGAGTAAATTGTGCTTACCTTTATTAAAAAAAGCGAGAGGTTCCATCGTCAATATTAGCTCTACTCGCGCACAACAATCTGAACCTAATACGGAATTATACAGTGCTTCTAAAGGTGGTTTAGTGGCTTTAACGCACGCTTTGGCAAACAGTTTAGGGCCCGAGATTAGAGTTAATTGTGTTTCTCCCGGTTGGATCAACACAACCAATGAACTACTAAGGGATATTGATTCTAGCCAACATCCTGTAGGTCGGGTTGGCGATATAACAGATACTGCTGCAATCGTTAACTTTCTTCTTAGTGAACAGTCTGGCTTTATTACAGGGCAAAATTTTACTGTTGATGGTGGAATGACAAAGAAAATGATTTACGTAGAATAAAATAATTATCACATGCAGAAAACCAAAGCAATAAGCCTATTTGGGGCTTACTGCTTTCTAATGTTTAGTTTTTATTATGTTAAAACAAGGCGGGGATAATCAACCCCACAGAACCAGATGATTAACATTTGAGCTGTTTGAATGTTAATCATTTTTTTACAGTGAATGTAGCTATTGTGGTTTGATTTCCTTGCGTAATTGTTGCCTTCCAATCCATTTCATCATGAATACAGGCTGGAACACTAAAATCACCCACCCAAGACTCGCCTTTTTGTTCAAAAACGACGGGGATTGTACCCATAAACATATCGACACCCTCAACAACAGCTGTTGGTTTAACATCAATGTTGCCGATTTGTAGTACAAGTGGCGACTCAGCTGTAGCAGGTAATGGGGCTAATGTTATATCTGTAGTCTCGCCCTGCTCAACAATTAAGCACTTTTCTTCACTTATTACACAGTGAGTAGTCTTTTGTTCTGCTGATTGCCCTTCTTCATAGGTGACTGTTCTCCAAACAAATGCTGAAATTAACACTGCCATTAGGACAATAATTTGAATTAATCGTGATTTTGTTAATTTTTCTGCTGCCATAATTACACTTAATCCCGTGTTACATGGTTCAAAGTTTTCACATAAATGTTGCTTAACCGTAAACAATGTGTGGGCATCAGCCTGTCAATCGCTTGTTAACTAACGTATTATGCACACTGAAAATGCCACTTTTACAATAAAATAGCAATTTGATTGTTGAGTTGTTAAAAAACAACAAGACTATCAATAAGCTTTGGGTGGCATTGCGACAACTTGTTGTTCGCACAAGGAAATATAAGTGTAGTTGAACAATATATAGTGGAAGTAGCAACATGAGCCAAGTAAAGCAGCTTGAACAAAACTATAACTATACGGTCGTTCGCCAATTTACCCTAGCTACCATACTGTGGGGAATTGTCGGAATGAGCGTTGGTGTATTGATTGCAGCTCAGCTGGTATGGCCGGCGCTAAACTTCGATACTCCTTGGTTGACATACAGCCGTTTGCGTCCTCTGCATACTAATGCAGTAATTTTCGCATTTGGTACCAGTGCGTTATTTGCTACGTCTTATTACGTAGTACAACGTACATGTCAAACAAGATTATTCGGTGGGAAGTTAGCCGCGTTTACCTTTTGGGGTTGGCAAGCAATAATCCTTTCAGCGGCAATTACATTGCCAATGGGATGGACCACAGGTAAAGAATACGCAGAACTGGAATGGCCGATTGGTATCGCTATTGCAGTTGTATGGGTAGCCTATGCCATTGTCTTTTTCGGTACGATGATTAAAAGAAATACGTCGCACATTTATGTTGCGAACTGGTTCTTCGGTGCCTTCATTCTAACGGTAGCGGTACTTCACATAGTGAACAACCTTGCTATTCCTGTTTCTATGAGTAAGTCATATTCGATTTATTCTGGAGCTGTGGATGCAATGATTCAGTGGTGGTACGGTCATAACGCTGTAGGCTTCCTGCTTACTGCGGGCTTCTTGGGTATGATGTATTACTTCGTACCAAAGCAAGCGGGTCGTCCTGTTTACTCGTATCGTTTATCTATCGTACACTTCTGGGCACTAATTTCTCTGTACATCTGGGCTGGTCCTCACCACCTTCATTACACAGCACTACCTGACTGGACTCAGTCGTTAGGTATGGTGATGTCGCTTGTTTTATTCGCACCTTCTTGGGGCGGGATGATAAACGGTATCATGACCTTATCTGGTGCATGGCATAAACTTCGTTACGATCCGATTTTGCGTTTCCTTGTTGTTTCATTGTCTTTCTACGGTATGTCTACCTTCGAAGGCCCAATGATGGCAATTAAAACAGTAAACGCCCTATCTCACTACACGGACTGGACCATTGGTCACGTTCACTCTGGTGCGTTAGGTTGGGTTGCAATGGTTTCTATCGGTTCTGTGTATCACCTAATCCCTAAACTGTTCGGCCAAGAGCGTATGTATTCGATCAAATTGATCAACGTTCACTTCTGGTTAGCAACAATTGGTACGGTTCTGTATATCGTAGCAATGTGGATTTCTGGTGTGATGCAAGGCCTGATGTGGCGTGCAGTAAATACCGACGGTACATTGACTTACAGCTTCGTTGAATCGCTGCAAGCCTCTTATCCGTTCTACTTTGTTCGCTTTGTTGGCGGGTTAATCTTCTTGTCTGGTATGTTCTTGCTTGCGTATAACGCATACAAAACAATTTCAGCACCGAAAGAAAGCCTAAAAGCAATTGAGCAACCAGCATAAGGAGTTCGACAGATGAGTAATCGTCACGCAATAGTTGAAAAAAATGTCGGCCTTTTGGCAATCCTTATCATCATCGCTATTAGCTTTGGTGCGCTGGTTGAAATTACGCCGCTGATTTATCAAGAGCAAACGACTGAACCAGTAGAAAATCTTCGCCCTTATACGGCATTAGAGATGGAAGGTCGTGATATTTATATTCGCGAAGGCTGTAACGTTTGTCACAGCCAAATGATTCGTCCGTTCCGCTCTGAAACAGAACGTTATGGTCACTACTCTGTTGCGGGTGAAAGTGTGTGGGAACACCCATTCTTATGGGGTTCAAAACGTACAGGTCCTGATTTGGCACGTGTTGGTCAGCGTTACTCTGACGATTGGCACCGTGTTCACCTTCGTGATCCTCGCGCTGTTGTTCCTGAATCAAATATGCCTGGTTTCCCATGGCTAGAAGAAAATGTACTTGACGGTAAATTAACTTCTAAGAAACTTGCAATCTTTAAAGATAACTTCGGTGTTCCGTACACTGACGAGCAAGTTGCCAGCGCTGGTGATGACGTTAAAGGCAAGACTGAAATGGATGCAGTTATTGCTTACCTTCAGTCTCTTGGTCACGCGATGAAATAAGGAGATATCATGGATATTATAACTGTTCACAGTGTCTGGACTGTTGTGCTGTTCATTAGCTTTATTGGTATTATCCTTTGGGCTTATAGCAAGCGCCGCAAGTCTGAGTTTAGTGAAGCTGCAAACCTTGTGTTTGCTGACGAAGAACAAGATTTGGCCACGCGTGAGAAAGACAGGAGCTAGGAAGCATGAGTACGTTTTGGAGCCTATGGATCTCTATTATCACTATTGGCACTTTAGTCATTATGGGTTGCCTACTTTTTTGGTGCAGCCGCGACAAGATGGGTGTCGAAGAAGGTGAAGATATGGGACACGAATACGATGGTATTCGTGAAAATAACAACCCACTGCCCAAGTGGTGGTCGTACATGTTTTGGGGCACGATTGTCTTTGCTGTACTTTATCTTTTCCTTTACCCAGGGTTAGGTAATTACAAAGGCTTTTTGGGCTGGACAAGTTCTGACCAAACTGTTCGTTCAATTGAAGAGTCAAAGGCATCACTTGCTAATGCTCAGCAGAACAAACAGTTGAATCAGTACGCACGAGAATTGGATGAAGCCGAGGCTAAATACGGTGAAACATTCAAAACTCTAGCTTACGATGCCTCAGGCAATACCCTACTTCCTATTACTGATATCGCAGCTAATTCAGAAGCGATTAAAGTAGGTCAGCGTCTGTTTATTCAGAACTGTTCACAATGTCATGGTTCAGATGCTCGTGGGCAAGCTGGATACCCTAACTTGACAGACAATGCGTGGTTATATGGTGGCGAAGCAGAAACCATCAAAACAACCATCATGGAAGGTCGTCAAGGTGTAATGCCGGCTTGGGGTGATGCATTAGGTAAAGATGGCGTTAAAGAAGTAACAAGTTATGTTCTTGGTCTATCTGGTCGTAAAGTGAATGCAAAAGAAGCAGCAGCGGGTAAAAGTCGTTTTGTTGTATGTGCTGCATGTCACGGTACGGACGGTAAAGGTAACCCTGCGTTTGGTGCACCTGACTTAACAGATAGTAACTGGTTGTACGGTGGTTCTCGTCGTGCAGTTGAAGCTACTATTATGCATGGTCGTCATGGTGTAATGCCAGCATGGAAAGATGTGTTAGGTGAAGAAAAAATTCAGCTAATTTCTGCCTATGTCTGGAATCTAAGCGAAAAGACCGATAAGTAATATTACTCGTTAATAATCAGTTACATGTTTATTAGCTATGTGTGATTTATTACCGAGACATAATACCTAGCCCCTGTTAACTTCAGGGGCTAATTTCATCTAATACCAATCTGGATAAGTAAATGGTCATAAATTTGCGCAGGAAAAATAGGTAAAAACAAGACAGAAATTGGAGTAACTAGTGGCTCTAATTATAAAATTTCTAACGCTGTTATTATCAATTTTAACCAGCAAGAATGATCAGATAATTATTTAGCTTGGTATAAATATCAAAGGTTGTCATCATGCAAAAAAAACCATGGTATAAGCAGTTTTGGCCTTGGTTTGTCATCGCTCTTCCTGCATCTTCTGTTGTCTATAGTTTAACGGCTGTTTATATTTTCTCTCAAAACCAAGTCGACCTTGTTGCTGAAGATTATTACAAAAAAGGCAAAGCGATTAATGTCGATATTTCACGCCTTCGCGTAGCCGATGCATTAAAACTTCATGCAACAGTGGCAGTAGAAGAAAATCAAATTGCGGTTAAATTTGATAAAGGAGAACTCAGAAGTAATCCTAATTTACGTGTTACTTTTACTCACCGTACACTTGCTAATCAAGACTTTACTCAAATGGTGAGTGCCGATCTTAAAGGTACCTATCACTTTAACTCGCCAGAGCCACTACAAGGTCCATGGTTTATCGAAGTTGAAGCGTTTGATGGTGACTGGATGTTACAAGGTCGTGTAAACTTACCTACTTCCGATCCGATTGCGTTGTACGGGCAGAATAAGGGATGACAAAAGAAATCAGCAGAGATACCGACTGCTATCATTGCGGCGATCCTGTACCTCAGGGTTGCCACTATGAAGTAGACATTTTAGGTAAAGCACGAGGCATGTGCTGCCCTGGATGTGAAGCTGTCGCGACAACCATTGTAGAAAGTGGCCTTACTTCTTATTATGAATATCGTACTGCCCCCGCAGAAAAAGCTGATTTAGTACCACAGCAACTTAAATCACTCTTACTTTATGATCATGAAGAAGTTCAACAAGAATTTGTACGTAATCTTGATGATTGCAAAGAAGTTTCACTTTCACTTGATGGCGTTTCCTGTGCAGCATGTGCTTGGCTTATTGAAAAACAACTTTCGCGAGAAGCAGGGTTAGTTTCAATTCAAGTTAATACGACCACTCACCGTGCCTTATTAAAGTGGAACCCTGAACAAACGAAACTCAGCACCCTACTTTCGGCAATTCATCGACTTGGCTATAAAGCAGCTCCTTTTGAGGCTGATGCGCAAGAACAGCAATATCACAATACAATGAAACAATACCTGTATCGGTTGGGTATTGCAGGCATAGCCACTATGCAAGTAATGATGATTGCTGTGGCACTATATTTTGAAGTGTTTAGCGATCTAGACACTGAATTTAGAAACTATCTTCGCTGGGTTAGCTTAATTTTTGCTACCCCGGTACTACTGTATTCTGCACTCCCTTTTTACATGAATGCATGGCGAAACCTACGAGCTCGAACGCTTGGGATGGATGTGCCAGTTTCAATTGCCCTACTTTTCGCCTATGTTGCCAGCCTTTACGCGACAGTCGCTGAAAAAGGTGAAGTGTTCTTTGAATCCATTTCAATGTTTACTTTCTTCCTATTACTGGGTCGTTTCCTTGAAATGCGAGCCCGCCGGCATGCAGCTGCTGCCAGTGCAAACTTATTAAAGTTAGTTCCTGCGATGGCTACATTAGAAGATGGAACTCAAGTCGCAGCGAAAACACTAAACATTGGTGACGTTGTCACTGTTCTGCCTGGTGAAAGCTTGCCTGCAGATGGCGATATTATTCAGGGCGAAACCGCGATTGATGAATCGATGTTAACGGGTGAACCAATGCCAATTGCTCGCTCAGCTGGTGAGCCAGTTTTTGCAGGTACAATTAATGGCGATGGCAATATCACAATTAAAGTCACCAAAGATCGTCAGAATTCATTAATTTCTAATATTGTTCGCCTTCAAGATGAAGCGCAAATGTCTAAACCCAAGGTGGCTGTGCTTGCCGATATAGTAGCGCGGTATTTTGTCGCAGGGATCTTGATTATTGCTGCGGGTACTTGGCTTTATTGGCATCAGCAACAACCAGAAGATGCATTATGGATCACCTTAGCCGTATTAGTTGCAACCTGTCCTTGTGCGTTATCTTTGGCAACACCCACCGCACTCACTTGTTCTACCTCTAGTCTCGGCCGCTTAGGTATATTGCTTCGTAGAGGCCATGTATTGGAAACGCTTTGCAAGGTAAATCAATTAGTCATTGATAAAACAGGCACACTAACTGAAGGTAATATCCGTTTAATCAATACTCAGTTATTTACTCACGTGGCAGAAAACGATGCCTTATCTTATTCCGCTGAATTAGAACGTTTTGCCAATCACCCCATCGCTCGCGCATTTACACCGCATAGAGACCAAGCCTTTGCCTTTGACCACGTCGACAATGTGATTGGTTGTGGCCTTAAAGGTGTTAAAAATGGGCAAGAATGGCGTATTGGCCAGATTAAATTTGTACTTGAGGGGAATACGAACGCCGAATCTTTAGTGAATCAAGCAGATAATAGTTATCAAGTTTGGCTATCGTGCGACACTCAACTTGTCGCAGCATTCAAATTAGATGACCCTATCCGCGAAGACAGTGCTGAGTTAGTTCGACAATTCCAGCGTGCAGGTATTCAAGTCACGATGTTAACTGGCGACAATTCCGTTAACGCGCAGTTTGTTGCCGATAAACTGAATGTCGATAAGTTGGTATCTGGCGTTACACCAGAAGGTAAATTGGATTACTTACGCAGTTTAGATGACAAAGATGTGGCACTAATGATTGGTGATGGTGTGAATGATGCCCCGGTTCTGGCGGGTGCGCACCTTTCTGTTGCGATGGGTGGCGGTACAGACATTGCCAAGTCTTCAGCTGATATGGTGTTATTGGGCGACCAATTAACCCGTATCTTACAAGCTCGTCGATTAGCGTTGAAAACTAAAAAGATTATTCGCGAAAACCTTGCTTGGTCCTTAGGGTATAATCTGATTATATTACCTCTTGCTGTTGCTGGGATGGTTGCACCGTACATTGCCGTTGTTGGCATGTCTGCAAGTTCGATCATTGTTGTATCAAATTCTTTAAGGTTGTTAAAAGAAAATGGCTAGTCTTTACTTATTAATACCTATTGCCATTATTTTTGTATGCATCGCAGTTGCTATCTTTTTATGGGCAGTAAAATCAGATCAATTCGAAGATCTTGAACGCCAAGGCTTCGATATTTTGTTTGATGAAACAGAATCTAAGTCAAAAAGTGCACCTTCTGCTGAAGAAATAGAGCCGACTACAAAGACGGTAGAAAACCAAAATACTGGCGATAAATCGTGAATATAGATTTCTATGCTGCTTTTGCTATCGGGCTGATGGGCGCAGGACATTGTATTGGTATGTGTGGTGGTGTAGCCGCCGCACTAACCTTAGGTATGCCGGGTCAAGAACGCAACAATCGTTGGCTTTACTTACTGGCCTATAATATAGGGCGCTTATTTTCTTATTCTATTGCCGGTGCCATTATAGGTGGTGCTTTCGCAGGCATGGCAGCTTACAGTGGTTATTCAAGTGCATTGATTTTATTGCGCTTATTTGCCGCTTTCATGATGATAGGCTTGGCACTATACCTTGGTCAATGGTGGCAAGGCATCACAAAAATTGAGCGTCTCGGGCAATTCCTTTGGAAATACATCTCCCCGACGGCGAAATCTTTTCTACCTTTGAAATCACCATTATCAGCACTACCCTTTGGGGTTCTCTGGGGCTGGTTACCTTGTGGTTTGGTGTATTCGACTCTTAGTTGGGCTGCTGTCTCTGGCAGTGCTATTGGTGGTGCTAGTGTGATGCTTGCTTTCGGTTTAGGCACACTGCCCGCGATGTTATTGATTGGTTCAGTTGCTGAACATGCAAAACAACTTTTAAAAAACCTCTACTTTAAACGCGCGAGTGCCTTGCTGTTATTGGCGTATGGCGTTCATACTGGTTACATCGCAATCAAACAAATGTTGTAGAGTTTTTATTACTCGTAATATTACTTCATAATATGTTAAAATATTGACCTACATCAAATTGGTTAGACAGGCTTATGATTTCAGACAAACTTACAACCAAACGTATTCAGTCAGGGGGATGTGCTATTCACTGTCAGGATTGCAGTATTAGTCAGTTATGTATTCCATTCACACTGAATGAGTCTGAACTTGATCAACTCGATCAAATTATCGAACGGAAAAAACCTATCCAGAAAGGACAAGAGCTTTTTAAAGCTGGCGATGAGTTAAAATCTCTTTACGCTATCCGCTCTGGTACGATCAAGAGTTACACCATTACAGAACAAGGTGATGAGCAAATTACAGCTTTCCATCTTGCTGGTGATCTTGTTGGTTTCGATGCTATCAATGAAATGATGCACCCTAGCTTTGCACAGTCTCTTGAAACATCAATGGTATGTGAAATCCCATTTGAAATTCTAGATGACTTATCAGGCAAGATGCCAAAGCTACGTCAGCAAATCATGCGTTTGATGAGTCATGAAATCAAAGGTGACCAAGAAATGATTTTACTGCTTTCTAAAAAGAATGCAGAAGAGCGCTTAGCGGCTTTCCTTTATAACTTATCACTGCGTTTTTCGCAGCGTGGTTTTTCACCTCGTGAATTTCGTCTAACAATGACACGTGGTGATATTGGCAACTACCTAGGTTTAACGGTTGAGACTATCAGTCGTTTATTGGGTCGCTTCCAAAAATCAGACATGCTAAGTGTAAAAGGTAAGTATATTACAATCCTTGATCACGACGAGCTAGCTCGCCTTGCTGGTGTTAGCAAAAAAAGCATCTAATCAATAACTATTTGTTTTCAGAAAAAGTGATACGACTATTGATGCGTATCACTTTTTTTATATTTTTTGTTATATCCTCTCCCTTTAATACCTTCTATACGTTACAGTTAATGTACTAATCTGATTAGACACAGTTTTACCTGCTATCATTCAGAAAGGTATTTTGCCAGCACAGTTGTGTAAGGGGGCAGTTATGAAAAAATACAATAATATTCTTGTTGCTATCGACCCGGCTCAGGATCACCAACCTGCGTTATCGCGTGCCATTCATCTTGCCAACAAGTCTTCCGACGTAAAAATCACCATCTTTCTTGCCATTTATGATTTCTCATACGAAATGACATCTATGCTCTCATCTGAAGAACGACACGCTATGCGCCGTGGTGTTGTGATGCAAAGAGAAGCATGGCTTAAAGATCTCATTAAGCCACATGCTGAAGACGGATTAGATATAGATATAAAGGTTGTTTGGCATAACCGTCCGTATGAGGCAATTGTGGCCGAAGTATTTACAAGCCATATAGACCTGCTAGTTAAAGCAACGCATGCACACGATAAAATTGGTTCAGTTATCTTTACGCCAACAGATTGGCATTTATTACGTAAGTGCCCTTGCCCGGTTCTTATGGTGAAAGAGCATAGTTGGCCCGAAAATGGGAAAATTGTCGCATGTGTTAATTTAGCTGCAGATAGTGAAACACATGAGTCACTTAATAATGCCATTGTAAAAGAAGCGCAATGTCTAGCGGGTATTTTAGGGGCAGAAATCAACCTTGTGAACGCATACCCAGCAACACCCGTTAATATTACCATTGAGCTACCCGAGTTTGATCCCGCTTCTTATACCGATGCAGTGCGTGGACATCACTTAACGTCAATGAAAGCGCTACGACAGCAATATAGTATTTGTGAAGATCAAACTCATGTTATCGAAGGATTACCTGAAGACGTTATACCTAAAGTGGCAGAAGATTTAGACGCTGAACTTGTTATTTTAGGGACTACTGGGCGTACTGGCTTATCAGCCGTCTTTATCGGCAATACCGCAGAGCATACAATTGATAGTCTAAATTGTGACTTACTCGCGTTAAAACCCGATGGCTATGTAAGCCCTCTTGCACCTAATATTGATTAAAGCTCGATGTTAAACACAATATTGTTGCGATAAAAGCCTCTAACAAAGAGGCTTTTTTATTATAGCTAAATCTTCTGGGATAAGAATATGCCGAACCTTGTCTAAATTGGTATTAAAGGTTCGTTGCTGGCAAAGGAACAGGTTTTGTTGCACCTTCGGTCGTTTTTTTGTCTTTGTTTGCAGCTAACCAGCTCGCCCAAGCAGAAATATAAAGTTGGTTAATTGTTTCTTCGCAGTATTTACGGCTTAAACCACGTCGGCTCCATTCACTGGCAATCGCAAAGTGAGTCTGTGTTGTACTTCGACTATACAAATACGTTTCACAAAGCTCTAAATTAGACATTTGCTGAGAAATTTTTGTAACAGTACTACTTCGCATTCCCAGCTGTTGAGATTGCTTCGCTGAACATCCAGATAAAGCAGCTATAGCAATACCAGCAATTAAACATCGATGCAATTTATCCATTCCCATCCCTTTTACGTAAATATTGTTTACGTATTTATCATTGAGTAGGTCTATATGACTTACTGTTAATAGCCAATTATGGAGTATATGGTACTAATATCTTAATTCAAAAGCAGTTTTATTGTTAGTTTGGTTTTTGTTTAAATTTTACGTGTTGTTACACTTTATGTACCTATACCAAATCCATTAATTATCTGTTGAGTTCAGCAAGAGTTAAAAGAGAACCACTCTTCTATCAAGTACTATCCTTGAACTCGACTCCCAGTAGTATTCTGAATGGTCAGATAATTAATGGATTTGGTATTAAGCATAAGAACACTTCCCTGAACGTGTAAAAAAGCATTATAATCCCCCGCTAATCCATCAGCTGTTCACTACTTCATTTACGGTAGTACGAGATTTGAGAATGAATCAACAAGATACGCACAAAGAAAACCTTGAATTTAATAAGCTTCAAAAGAAACTTCGACGCAATGTAGGTAATGCGATTACTGAATACAACATGATTGAAGAGTCAGATGTTGTAATGGCTTGTATCAGTGGTGGTAAAGATTCTTTTGCGATGCTTGATATTCTTTTGGGCTTGCAAAAATCAGCACCGATTAACTTTAAAGTGATCGCTGTAAATCTGGATCAGAAACAACCAGGTTTTCCAGAGCATATCTTGCCAAACTATTTTGAATCTCTGGGCATTCCTTATTATATCGTTGATAAAGACACCTACTCTGTCGTTAGAGAGAAAATACCTGAAGGTAAAACAACATGTGGCCTTTGTTCTCGCTTACGTCGCGGAACCTTATATTCTTTCGCAGAGAAGATAGGAGCGACTAAAATTGCGCTTGGTCACCACATGGACGATATGGTTGAGACAATGTTCTTGAACATGTTCTATGGCTCAAGATTGAAATCAATGCCGCCTAAATTACGTTCTGATGATCAACGTAATGTTGTTATTCGCCCTCTTACTTACTGCCGTGAGAAAGACTTAATCGCTTACGCTGAATACCGCGAATACCCAATCATTCCTTGTAACCTATGTGGTTCACAAGAAAACCTTCAGCGTCAAAACATTAAAGCAATGCTGATTGATTGGGATACGCAAACACCAGGTCGTGTAGAAAGCATTTTCAAATCAACACAAAATATTAGCCCAAGTCAGCTAGCTGATAGAAATATCTTTGATTTTGAAAATCTACCATTAGATAGAAATGGTGAAAGAGCTGAGTATGAATTTACTGAAGCAGAAGTATCGTCTTCAAATATCAATATTGATGAATCAATGTTCATTGATGTAACTAACATTTAATACCATTCTGAATAATATATGGTCAGCAAGGGTGATCAGATAATTATCTAGATGAGTATAAATATGTTAGAAAAAACCCACTTTCTCTTGTACAGTGAAAGTGGGTTCAATTTTAAATCTATAATCGATTCAGCCTGTTAAGCTAGTAATTACTTAAACAGGTTCGCAAAAAACATTTTAACATAATCAATTAAGCGACTAAAGATACCGCCTTCTTCAACCGTTTCTAATGCGACTAACGGCACTTCTGCAATATCTTCACCATTCACTTGGTAGAAGATTGAACCGACATTATCACCAATCGCAATTGGTGCCATTAAATCATGTGTTAATTTAACATTGGCTGTCACTTTCTTTGCATCATTGCGTGACAGTGTCACGTAAGTATCACTATCGACCCCAAGGCTAATTGTGTCGGTGTTACCCATCCAAATACGCTCATTCAGCACCTCTTGCCCTTTTTTATGTGGCGAGATTGTACTAAAGAATCGGAATCCATAATTTAGCAGCTGCTTACTTTCGGCTTCACGGCTTTTTGTACTACTAGAGCCCATAACAACTGAAATTAAGCGCATGTTCCCCTGCGTTGCTGAGCTCGCTAAACTATAACCAGCACCGCTAGTGTAGCCCGTTTTCATACCATCAACATTAATACTTTTATCACCGAGTAACCCGTTACGGTTACGCTGTGTAATATTGTTGTAAGTAAAAGAACGTTCGCTATATAGAGGGTAAAGATCCGGTAAATCTTTGATTAATGCTTGCCCTAACAAAGCGATATCGTAAGGGGTACTGAACAAATTAGGGTTATCAAGACCATGTGCATTCGCAAATTGGCTGTTATTCATGCCTAAATTTTTAGCCCATGAATTCATTAATCCAACGAATGCATCTTGAGAGCCAGCAACATGCTCAGCAATAGCAACACTTGCATCATTACCCGATTGAATAATAAGGCCACGGTACAAATCCATCATTGAGACTTCAGTACCTACTTCAATAAACATCTTAGATGAATCAGAAAAGTTTCTAGCCCATGCATTTCTACTTATAACAACAATATCATCTCGACTGATGTTACCGCGTTTCATCTCTTGCCCTGCTACATAGCTGGTCATTAGCTTTGTTAAACTGGCAGGATTTAATTTTACATTTGCATTCTTTTCGACGAGAACTCGACCTGTATTGTAGTCCATCAATACATATCCTTTAGCGCCTAATACAGGTGCGTCGGGAACCACAGTTGGTACGGCTAGAGCAGGCAAAGATAACGAGAGAAAAAAAGTACCTGTTACTGCTGAAATTATTCTTGATGTCTTTTTCATTTTAGTATGAAAATTCCTAATTACGACTACTTTGGGCATTATATCTGACTATCAATTCAATGCGCGCGTACTTTACAAATTCTTACGAAAGTGTAAGTGTTTTGACACATTAGAGCTTATCACGCTTCATTCTTCATTTATCACACCACACAATATGACATTAATTACATATATTTGCAGTGATTTTCTGAGAAACGTTTTTAGAAAATACGTTCTTAATTTCATAATGCCTTTTTAGCAGAAAAGACCAGTCAGATTCAACACTCTTCATTTTTATACTGACAGTTTTGTGTCAATAAATAGTAATGTGCGTTTTATAGGATAATTAACCAGCGTATTACTCTGCAGTGGCTGATAAAACTCGACAAATTCAACCGTAATAGCAAGTAAATCACTCAACTGCGGTAAAATGCCCTGTTTGCTAGTTAAGGCATTCTTTATTCCGGTATTTATCGATATTCTTAGTAGTTAAAGCTACTAAGTCAACGCAAGGATTGATGATGACTTACTATGAAAAGTTAGTAAAACACTCAAAGAAAATTAACCGCTTATCACATCTTGGGGCTATCTGTGGTTGGGATCAGGCTGCAATGATGCCTGAAGGTGGTAATGATGCTCGTTCAGAAGCCATGGCTGAATTAGCCGTTATGTCTCATGAACTCTCCACAGCCTCTCATTTAGCTGATTGGTTCAATCAAGCAGAAGCAGAACCATTAACGGCTGAAGAAACCATCAGCCTGAAAGAGATGAAGCGTGTTTGGCAAATGAGCAATATTCTTCCTGCTGAACTTGTAGAGGAGCAATCGCTTGCAGGTTCTAAATGCGAGCATGCTTGGCGAACTCAGCGCCAAACCAACAACTGGCATGATTTCAGTAAGAATTTAGAAACAGTTGTTGATCTAGCACGAAAAGAAGCCGCGATACGCGCAGAAGCTACGGGCTTGAGTCGTTATGATGCATTGCTCGATATTTATGAACCAGGAATGACAACTACTGAGCTTGATTCACTATTTGCTGATGTTAAATCATGGCTACCTTCCCTTATCCAGCAAGTGCGTGAAAAACAAAATACAGAATCGGTTTTAACACCTAAGGGGCCTTTCTTCATTGATGAGCAAAAATCCCTTAGTTTAGAGGTTATGAGCAAGCTGGGATTCGATTTTGACCATGGCCGTCTAGATGTAAGTACCCATCCATTCTGTGGTGGTGTGCCAAGCGATGTACGTATTACTACGCGTTACGATGAAGACGATTTCACTTCTGCATTAATGGGCGTTATTCATGAAACGGGCCATGCTCGTTATGAGCAAGGTTTACCTCAACAACTCGCGGGATTACCCGTTGGCCAAGCGCGTTCTATGGGTATTCACGAATCTCAAAGCCTATTTTTTGAAATGCAGCTTTCTCGTAGCCCTGAATTTATTGCCTTACTTGCACCTTCTGCACGTGAAGCATTTGAGCGCGAGAACGATAAAGCGTTAACGAACGAGAACCTTGCTCTATTTAATACGCGTGTTAAACCGGGGTACATTCGAGTAGATGCAGATGAGGTAACCTACCCTGCACACGTTATTCTTCGTTATGAAATCGAACGTGATTTGATCGAAGGTAATATTGAAGTCGTTGATATTCCAAGACTTTGGGATAAGAAAATGACTGAGTATCTTGGGCTTTCAACCAAAGGAAATTATACCGATGGCTGTATGCAAGATATTCATTGGACAGATGGCAGCTTCGGTTATTTCCCTTCTTATACATTAGGTGCAATGTACGCAGCCCAGTTTATGTCTGCTATGCGTACTGAAATGAATATTGAAAACCTTATTCGTGAACGTAACCTAACGCCGATATTTAATTGGTTAGATCGCCATGTTTGGAAGAAAGCCTCTACATTATCGACGGACGATATATTAAAAGCAGCGACTGGCGAACGTTTAAATGCTGCTCACTTTAAGCAACATTTAGAAAATCGTTACTTGAAGTAATCTGTTTCTCTTCAGCACTATTTAGAAGGTCAGCTTATGCTGACCTTTTTTAAATCATAAGCTCATTTAATTTCTCATCTCAGCTGCTTGATTATGATTTTTTAATCATAGATCACAATTTCTATCTATTTAGTTTCTATACTTATTTAGCAATATTATTCGATGTTGTTTATGAATGAAGGAATAAGTATGAAGTACAAAGCACAAAATCTAGACTACAAAGGTGAAAATTGCGGCGTACATAACTGGATTTCTGATAAAGGAAATTCATTTTACTGGCACCCTGATTGGCTACACATTGCGGAAGATGAAACAGGCTTGCATGCACAACAACAATTAGACATTCCTTCTGGCGAGAAAGGCACAAAAAAACATGCTGTCACAGCGATTCTTAAACACTTAAATGATTGGATTGTAGATGGTCTTGAAAAAAATCCTGACATTAAAGATGAAGCTGAAAAAGCCGAGAAAGGTTTGAAATAGAACGTCGCTGTTATCGAGTGAGTTATAACATCTACCTACTTGATTACTTCTATAAGCCAGCAATTCCTTGCTGGCTTAATACTTTCTAATCAATCACACCAAGCTAATCTCAAGAACGGCATTTACTGATGCCCCATTCCACTTATATGAAAAGTGTTTTGATTGGCATACTTTATTGACTAAATTAGGTTTGAATAACGCATAGCAATCGTAACCTTGGTGACGTACTGATTGATAAAGAATACCGTCACCTTTTTTGCCTTTAATATCATTAGCAACAGCTTGCGAGTGGGTATAATTCGTTGGGTGATAAACCTCTGAATCTAAAGAGTCTTGATCAGTTAAATCAGTAAGTTCACCATTAAACCAAGCATCTATACAGCGCATTTGAACATCTTGCGCGGGCTCTTTGGTATACCCCATTAAACGCTCAAGGTGATAAACCGTTTCTTTAATCGCAGTATTGATATCAGGCGCCGCATAATAAACCCCATAATCTGCTGTATTAAACCGCGAACCATCAGGGTTTATATGGGTAAACGCTGCCATAACATAGCTGCAATGTGGAATACCAACCAGACGATCGCTCACGGGTATTCCACTAAAATCACCGACTTCTTCGGCTAGTCTTGGGTTGGTAATCGCTTCAACAGCAAAGATCGCTTCTAACTGTTCTGGATTTGCCACATCTTCATAAAGATTTATCGGTGGATATTTAGATGGGATCAGTCGAAAACATAATTGTTCTGAAAAAGATTTCATTGAATACTGCATTAAGACTTCCCACCACGCCAAGCATTTAAGCGTGAAGCTACCTGGTAAAGATCAATCACTTTACCTTGCATCATGACATCCATTGCGCTTCGGCCAGCAAAGAAAGGATGTGTGTTGGGTTTCTGTACCCAGTTATAAACACTTTCTTCCGCGGTAAACATTATGCGTAGACATTTGTGAATATTTAATATGTAGCTCATACGCTCTAGTAAATCTTTCGATACTTTTGCAGACTCTGGGTGGCTACGGTATTTATTCAAGGTTGAACGGCTAGTTAAGCCAAGTACAGCCATCTGCTGAGCTTGTGTACAAGACCATTTATCCAAAATATTGAAAACAACTGGCAGTACTGCATTTCCAGCATTGAGTTGAGCTTGTTGGTGAGTCGCTGGTGTTGTATTCATAGCACCCTCTTCATTTTACTTTTATGTGTATATTTATAGACTAAATTTAGTTAAATGTCCATTTGTGCACCCATAACGATTCAGACCTAAGAACTAGCTCAATACCATTGAGCAACGTAATGGAGCACCATCTATCAGTACGGCTGAAAATAGCAACAGTGGTGATTTAAACCATAGAAACAACGCATTAATTAACAGATTAGTTAGCGTTAGGTGGCTTAAAACAGGTATGGTAAAACAACGACGTATTTTAGCTGTTTTTGTTGAGAGCAAATCATGATTCACAAACTACAATCTATCGAGCGGCAATCATTGACTGTTGGTGTTGTTGCAAATCTTGTAATGGCGCTATCTGGCTGGGCGACTTTTTACCTATCAGGGTCTGAAGCCTTATTACTCGACGGTAACTTTTCGTTCATTATGTTCTTGTCATCTATCGCTGCACTGAAAGTGGCTGAGATAAAAACGCGGCGCTCTCACACTTTCCCTTTTGGCTTATTTATCACAGAAGCCTTATATTCTTTGGTTAAAGGCTTATTGATTGGCGGCGTGCTACTGGCTGCAATCATCGGTAACGTGTCTAAAATTGTCCAGTACATCAATGGAGCAGAATTACCGCCTCTCAAAACAGGCCCTATACTGATTTACTCCATTGCGATGGTCATCATCTGCTTTGGCTTATCTTTGTTTTATCATTATCAAAACAAACAGGTAGGCAATAAAAGCAGCATGCTCAGTATTGACAAAAGTGCATCGCTCGTCGATGGCTTCATGTCGGCAGGCACCGGTGCCGCTTTGGTTATTATCGGGTACGTGAATGCTGATAGTGGATGGGGTTTTCTTCTTTATATTGGTGATGCCATCATGGTTCTAATTTTGGCGTGCCTGATGATAAAACAACCTATCTCTATCATCAGAAATGCCTTTATCGAAATGGCAGGCGGACAGTTACAAAATCAACAAGATTATCAGCGCATTGAAAGTGTTATTAGTGATTCACTCACTGCACAAGCGCTTAAGCAAGAAGCCTTGTTCATCAGCAAAACAGGGAGCAGCTATTTGGTGGTGATCAGCTTTTCGGCTGAGCAACTCACATCTATAGATAGCGACGCTTTACAGACAGCAAAAAATGGCATTAATCAGCAGCTTAGTCAGACATATCCGCATATTGATGTTGAGTTTGTTCTAGCATAAAGAGAGTAACTTCTCGTTAGGTACAAAAAGGCGCCGTAACCATACAGCGCCTTTTTTACAGAACATGTTTACAGGTCAATGCTAAAAACACATCAAATTTACTGGTACTTCTCTGATGTTTTCTCTGCTAATTTAACGATAACACGTACAGCCTGTTCCATGCCTTCAATCGTAATAAATTCATGAATACCATGGAAGTTATAACCGCCAGTGAAAATATTAGGACAAGGTAAGCCCATAAACGATAAGCGAGCTCCGTCTGTACCACCACGAATAGGCTTGATATCAGGTTTTACATCACACGCAATCATTGCTTCTTTCGCCAATTCAATAATATGCTGATGTGGCTCTACCATTTCACGCATGTTGAAATAACTATCGGTAAGAATAAGCTCAACACGCCCTTTCGTTAATGAACGGTTTAGTTCATCGACTTTATTTTGCATAAAGACTTTACGCTGCTCAAGCCCTTCGCGATCAAAATCACGGATAATGTAGCCAAGTTCAGTTTTTGCAACAGAAGGCTCCATTGATTTTAAATGGTAGAAGCCTTCATAGTGCTCAGTACCTTCTGGCGTTTCTTCTGTTGGCATCATTAACTGGAATTGAGCGGCAATATTCATCGAGTTAATCATTTTGTTTTTTGCCGTACCAGGGTGAACATTCACACCATGACAAATAACATCGGCTGATGTGGCATTAAAGTTTTCAAACTCTAGTTCACCAACAGGGCCACCATCAATGGTGTACGCCCATTTCGCACCGAACTTTTCAACATTAAACAAGTTTGCACCACGACCAATCTCTTCATCCGGTGTAAAACCAATACAAATATCGCCATGTTTAATATCTGGGTTTGCTTTAAGGTGCGCAATAGCTGTAATAATCTCAGCAATACCTGCTTTATTATCAGCACCCAGTAATGTTGTACCATCAGTGGTAATAATATTGTGACCAAGCAACTTTCTAAGATCTGGATATTGAATCGGCGAAAGCACTTCATCGCCTATACCTAATGCAATGTCACCACCTTGATAATTTTCAACAATCTGTGGTTTTACATCTTTGCCTGAAGCGTCTGGTGCTGTGTCCATATGCGCGATAAGACCAATCGCTGGCACATCATGCTCTACATTTGACGGCAAGCGTGCCATCACGTAACCGTTCTCATCAAGCTCAACATCAACCAATTCTAGCTCGATAAGCTCATTCTTTAATTGTTCTGCAAGTACAATCTGACCACTGGTACTTGGGCAGTGGGTAACTGAGAAGTTAGATTGAGTTTCAAAGCTTACATAACGTAGAAAACGCTCAACTAAATTATCCATAGACCACTCTTAATTAGGTTATTTAAGTACTGTTACGAAAATAGATAAGTACTTACAAAATGTAACAGTGATTATTATGCACATTGGGCAAAGCTGGCTTTGAGGTGGGTCATTTTTTAAGAGGATAAGTAAAATAAATATTGCTTTAATAGACAAAAATGAAAAAAAAGAGAGCCATCACAGAATGATGTACTCTCTTTGATTTTGTAGTCAGTTATCAATAATTACTGATAAATCAACTATCTTGCGGAATCCATGGTGTCACTTTTATTGGATTTCCTGGAAACTGAACATTCTCACCTTCAGTTAAATCAGCAAGCTTAAGCACAAGCGTTTGATCGCTTACGGTTAATGTTTTGCCATTACTTAATGTAATAGGGTTCGATGATGGTGTTGCAAAGTGTACAACCACCCCTTTTACTTCAGGCATAAACCATTTAGAGAACATGCCACCTAAGTCACCCATCATGTTATTCATTTGAGGAACAAGGTTGGCAAGTTCAGCTTGGCTGATAGCATTATCGTAAGTCTTATTTGCAATAACCTGCATAGAGACATCACACGTAATACCATCATCAATCACGAAAGTGACATCAGGGTTTGCCGAGCGTAAGTTCTTATCGACAGGAACTGCGAGTTCATTACTACTTGGAATCACCAATTCTTCATAGTGCTCATCTTTACGCATTGAACCTTTTTGAATCTTACAGACTTCACCATTAGCCTGATTAATCAGATACAGTGCAATGCGTACGTCATCATGCCCTTCTTTTACATTTTGCTTTAGTTTGCCGTAAAGCGTGCTATAACGCATTTCAATATTTTGTGCTGCTGCATCTTGAGCGTAAACAGATCCTGTTGCAAACAGACCTGCTAATAGCCAATGAGTTAACTTCATTTATCCTTGGCTCCAATATTTATTGTTATGTTTAATCATGGCTTGAATTTCAGTGACGTAAGCGTTACCACGTTCTGAGTAACGAGTTAGCCCTTCAGCAAGCTTTGTCCCTTCAATCAACTTACCTGCGCGACGTTGAGCGGCACGTAATTCACGAAGTTCAGCATAAGCACTATTACGATTCACATTCATAAAGTAAGCATTAACAGAACGATAAGCTGATTCAAATACAGCGACTTCGTGTGTAGAGCCTTCATTTCTTGCTAACGGTACTAGTCCACAGCCTTTACGATAACACCACTGACCAAAATAATTATTCCCTTCAGTGGCAAAGCGTGATGTACCCCAAGCGGATTCATTTGCAGCTTGGCTTAATACTAACTCTTTCGGTAAAACATCAACTCGAAGTAGCATATGAGACAACCAAGCATCAGTTACACCGTCACCAATAAAGGAAACGCTATACATTTTGCTTAAACGTCTAGCATGATCTATTTCTTCATTATCTAATGATTCACCCGCATCAATCTCTGCTTTTATTTTTAATAAGAAATCCCTTTCTTTCGTCACTCGTTTATTTTCTTGTTCAACAGATGGCATTAAATACGCAAAGAAAGCCGCTTTCTTTTCATTCACATCTGTCATTGCAGAAAAATTAGGTTTTGAAAGTGACGCAACATTTACACTTTCATCAGAATTTGGTGTATCACCACACCCCATCATAAGTGCAGACATTAACGCTGCAATAACAATCTTGTTTTTATTCATTACGCGTTAAATACCTTACCGCCTTTTTCTGTGTCATCGTTTTGTGGCGTATTTCCACTACCTTGCTGGTGGTTATCTTTTTCATCATCAGCGTGGTCTTTATTTGGCGTCGGTGTTTCATTGTCTAGGACAGACGTCGGTTGTTGCTGTTCATTCTCTGATTGAACATGACCAGTCAGCACGTTGTTTTCCGATGTATTTACCTTCGTTTTAGTTGATGTTACTTGCAAGGTAATACCAAACATATTGCGATATATAATTGCTTTCACATTAAAGAAAAATGGAATCGTCCAAAGAAGACCAATGCCTGCTGTTGCGAAAGAAACAAAAAACATAATCAAAACAACCAGAAAAATAGCTGTCATTGGCATGAATTTTTTGAATGTAGCTTGCAATGAAATTTTAATCGCTTTAATTGGCGCAATGCGTTTTTCACAAACAAGAATAATTGCCATGCTAAAGCCCATAGACAGCAATAAACCGATGATTGGAAATATCGCATTACCAATACCCTGAAGAGAGGATATCAGTAGCATAGTAATGATAGAAACAAGCGTAAACGGAAAACCTTTGATCAAGTGCCCAGGCTTAGAAGGTAAACCAACAGCATGATTAAGTGCCATTAAACTTGCGCCTACATACAATGGTGCACTCAACACATCAGACCAAAAATTAGCCATGTAGCCAGCTTGAACAATCTCTTGTGTCAGTTCTTTTCCTGTTATCACGGCATCGAAAAATATTGCCGGATTACCGAGCTGAACTTGCAGACCAAGCAGCAATAACGCGATTTGCGCCAAAAACAACCCGATCACAGCAGGTAAAAATGTGAGAATGTTGCGAGCAGTTATCTTCCACGCTTCTTGTAAAACAGCAACAGCCTGCAGTTCTACATCTCCCTTTAACGCTTTCTCAACCGACCCGCCAACATGGAAACTTTTATTCATCGCGTCTTTCATAAACATATCATTCTGTGTGAGGAACGCCCATTGTACGACATCAACACCTTTTTAAAAAACTTAGCCATACTAAAAAGTCGTTACCATTTGTTGAATTGTTCAATATTTGCCCGATAATGGCTCGTGATATCATTTTTTATGCTGGTTCTTAGTGTTTTCATTACGGTTGATATAGCACTGAAACAGTATTGCTCACAGGTGCACATTCCAAAGAGTAAAAAGTCATGTTAAATACGCCTATTTTTCATGTTCATAACAACTGTAAATTGTAGCAAATAAGTGACATTTTTTCGATTGAAGGAATTTAGGCACAACGTATTGCACCCACTAGAAAAAACACTGAAAAAAAACGCTTTGAATTGCGCGATTTGAGGTCTATTATGCGCCTCCTAAAATTAGCCTTTATATTGGGGTATAAGCAAAGCCTCAGGATGGAGATAACGTAGAATTGAACGCTTCAACAACATCTAAGAAACCAGTCATTCAGCTTAAAGGGTTAAGCAAGAGCTTCGATGGTAAGCAAATTATTGCTGGTTTGGATCTAAACGTTAATGATGGTGAATTTTTAACCATCTTAGGTCCATCAGGTTGTGGTAAAACCACAGTACTTCGTCTTATTGCTGGTTTTGAAAACTCTGACGCTGGTCAGGTTATTATTGCCAGTAATGATGTTACTCAGATTCCCGCTGAACAACGCCATGTCAATACGGTGTTTCAAAGCTATGCACTGTTCCCCCATATGACAGTATTTGAGAATGTTGCGTTTGGTTTACGCATGCAAAAAGTAAACGAGAGTGAAATAGAGCCTCGTGTTATGGATGCATTGCGCATGGTACAGCTTGATAAGTTTGCACCTCGTAAGCCACATCAGTTGTCTGGTGGACAACAACAGCGTGTTGCTATTGCGCGTGCCGTTGTAAACAAACCAAAAGTATTATTATTAGATGAATCACTCTCTGCTCTTGATTACAAATTACGTAAACAAATGCAGCTCGAGCTAAAACAACTGCAAAGAAAATTAGGCATTACGTTTATTTTCGTTACGCACGATCAAGAAGAAGCATTGTCGATGTCTGATCGTATTATTGTTATGCGTGACGGTAATATCGAACAAGACGGCTCTCCGCGTGAGATATATGAAGAACCAACAAACTTATTTGTTGCACGCTTCATTGGTGAGATCAACGTGTTTGATGCCACTGTAAAAGAGCGTTTAGACGAAAAACGTATTATGGCTGAGGTTGAAGGTCGTATAGCGCAGGTTCACTGTGATCTTGCTGTCAACGCTGGCGATAAACTGAAAGTACTGCTACGTCCTGAAGATATTCGCCTTGAAGAGATCAACAACGGTGAACAAGCTAAAGGCATTATCGGTTACGTACGTGAACGTACCTATAAAGGGATGACACTCGATTCAGTCATAGAATTAGAATCAGGCATGTCAGTAATGGTAAGTGAGTTCTTCAACGAAGATGATCCAGACGTTGACCACTCACTCAATCAAAAAGTTGCTGTAACTTGGGTAGAAAGCTGGGAAGTGGTATTAGCTGATGAACAAGAAGCTTAATCTACAAAACATCATCATAGCAATTATCGTCAGTTGGCTGGTTTTATTTGTTTTCGTGCCAAACTTGATGATCATCGGAACCAGTTTTCTGACCCGTGATGATGCAAATCTGATTGAAATGACCTTTACCTTTAATAACTACATAAGGTTGTTTGATCCGTTGTATGCAAAAGTTATGTGGCACTCGTTCTACATGGCAATTACGGCAACGGCGTTGTGTTTGCTTATTGGGTATCCGTTTGCGTACGCCATTGCGAAGATGCCAGTAAAGTGGCGTCCGTTTATGTTATTTTTGGTTATCGTGCCATTTTGGACTAACTCGTTAATCCGTACCTATGGTTTGAAAATCATGCTTGGTACGCGTGGTATTCTTAACAATACCCTGCTCTATTTAGATATTATTGATAAGCCACTACGTATCATGTACACAGAATATGCCGTCATGATTGGTCTCGTTTATATTCTTTTGCCGTTTATGGTGTTGCCATTATATTCAGCCATCGAAAAACTAGATAATACGTATATTGAAGCTGCTCGTGATTTAGGTGCATCAAAATTCCAAACGTTTATTAAAGTGATATTCCCATTAACAATGCCGGGTATTATTGCCGGTTGTTTGCTTGTTTTATTGCCTGCATTAGGCATGTTCTATGTATCCGACCTATTAGGTGGTGCAAAGAACCTACTAATCGGTAATGTGATTAAGAGCCAAGTATTGAATGCTCGAGATTGGCCATTTGGTTCTGCAACCAGTATTGCCTTAACGGCGTCAATGGCAATCATGCTTTATGCCTATTATCGTGCTGGTAAATTGCTGAACCGTAAAGTGGAGCTGGAATAATGGGACGTACCTTTAAATTTGGCTTTATGACGTTGGTGTACGCTTTCTTATATACACCTATTTTGATTTTAATTGTGAATTCATTTAATTCCAGCAAATTTGGGATGAAATGGGGCGGTTTTACAACCAAATGGTACGAACAATTACTCAATAACGATAGCTTAATGCAAGCAGCATGGCACTCAATAACGATAGCTGTATTCTCTGCCACTGCTGCCGCTATTATTGGTAGTTTGACGGCAGTAGCACTATTTCGTTATCAGTTCCGAGGTAAGAAGTTCGTCAATGGCATGCTGTTTGTTGTAATGATGTCGCCTGATATTGTTATGGCTATTTCACTATTAGCGTTGTTCTTATTGATGGGGGCTCAGTTGGGTTTCTTAACCCTGCTTCTTTCACACATTACATTCTGTTTGCCTTTCGTGGTAGTGACAGTATATAGCCGTCTTAAAGGCTTTGATGTGAAGATGCTAGAAGCAGCACGCGACCTTGGTGCGAGTGAATGGGTGATTTTAAAGCAAATCATTCTACCATTAGCAAAACCGGCTGTTGCAGCGGGTTGGTTGTTAAGCTTCACCCTATCGCTCGATGACGTCATCGTTAGTTCGTTTGTAACGGGCCCAAGTTATGAAATTCTACCATTGAAGATTTACTCGATGGTTAAAGTTGGCATTTCGCCTGAAGTAAATGCACTGGCGACGGTCATGTTGATTGTATCTCTCTTCCTTGTTGTGTGTTCGCAACTCTTGGCAAGAGATAAGATCAAATAGAGCTATACTGACAACTAATACATCATTGGCATTAGCCAACTAAACACAAGTGATTAATCTAATTAATCACTTGTTTTTTTATTCCCCAATGGGGCTTTGGAGTTGATAGAAAAATGAAAAAATGGTCTGCTTTATTTACTGGTGCTGCATGTGCAGCCGCTATGTTTACGACTACAGCAAACGCAGCAAATAAGGAATTAGTCTTCATGAACTGGGGGCCGTATATTTCTACGGAACTTCGAGAACAGTTCACGAAAGAAACTGGTATTAAAGTCATTTATTCGACTTACGAATCGAATGAAACAATGTACGCTAAGTTAAAAACGCACCCACAAGGTTACGACTTAGTTGTACCTTCAACATATTTCGTCGCAAAGATGCGTGACGAAGGTATGTTGCAGAAAATTGATAAATCAAAGCTGACCAATTTTGATGAATTAGATGAAAACTATCTAAATAAGCCTTTTGACCCAAACAATGATTACTCTATGCCACATGTGGTCGCAATGACAGGCTTAGCCGTAAATACCGATATGTATGATCCTGCCGATTTTGATAGCTGGGCTGACTTATGGGACCCAAAATTTAAAGGTCAATTAATGCTAATGGATGACACACGTGAAGTCTTCCATATCGCATTACGCAAACTGGGCTATTCTGGTAACACGACAGATCCTAAACAAATTGATGAAGCAAAAGAAGAGCTGAAAAAGCTGATGCCCAATGTATTAGTCTTTAATTCAGATAACCCTGCAGCACCCTACTTAGCAGGAGAAGTTGGCTTAGGTATGCTTTGGAATGGTTCTGCTGCTGCTGCACAGAAAGAAGGTTTACCTATTAAGTTAATTTGGCCAAAAGAAGGCGGTATTTTCTGGGTTGATAGCTTAGCCATTGCTAAAAATGCACAAAATGTTGAAGCGGCTCATAAAATGATCGACTTTTTGCTTCGCCCTGAGATTGCAGCGAAAATCTCTGAAGAAACCGGTTATTTAACAGCGGTTAAAGCATCTAACGCAAAATACAAAGACGACCCTACTCTTTTTCCACCACAAGAAGATTTAGACCGTGGTGAGTGGCAAGATGCAGTTGGCGATATGAACATCCTCTATGAAAATTACTTTCTTGAACTAAAAGCTAGCCAGTAATTTCTGAAGATTTAGGCAAGGCAATCAGTTTATATAAGTAGATTTGATTGCCTTTATAATCGCTAACTTAAGACGTTAGCTTTATAGATCTGCTATAATTACCCCTTGTTTTAATTACACTAAAACGGAAGTATCATTTAACGTTAAATCGTTGATATGTTTTTTCCATTTTATTAGGAGAAGCGGTATATACCGCTAGAGAGCACTCTCGATATTCCTGTTTGTTAGGAGCAACAACATAATGAAAAAATGGTCCTCTTTAATGACCAGCGGCATCTGTGCTGCTGCAATGTTTACTAATGTAGCGATGGCTGCAGATGAAGAACTGTATTTCTACAATTGGTCTGAGTATATTCCGTCGGAAGTGCTAGAACAGTTTACGAAAGAAACTGGCATTAAAGTTATTTATTCGACTTACGAATCAAATGAAACCATGTACGCTAAACTTAAAACCTTTGGCGAAGGTTATGACCTAATCGTACCATCAACGTATTATGTATCTAAGATGCATTCTGAAGGTATGCTACAAAAAATTGATAGAGCGAAGCTGCCACATTTCAAAGACCTTGATCCTAATTTCTTGAACAAGCCTTTTGATCCTAATAACGACTATTCTATTCCATATATTTGGGGCGCAACAGGTATTGGTGTTAACACCGATATGATGGATAAGTCTGAAATCAGCGGTTGGGCAGATCTTTGGGATCCTAAATGGGAAGGTCAATTAATGATGATGGATGACTCGCGTGAGTTCTTCCACATTGCCCTTCGTAAATTAGGCTATTCAGCTAACACGACGAACCCTAAAGAAATTAAAGCAGCATACGAAGAATTGAAAAAACTAATGCCAAACGTATTAGTATTCAACTCTGACTACCCTGCAAACCCATACATGGCAGGTGAAACGTCACTGGGTATGTTATGGAACGGCTCTGCATATATGGCGCGTCTTGAAGGTGCTCCAATTGATATCGTATGGCCGAAAGAAGGTGCTATTTTCTGGATGGATAGTTTATCTATTCCGGCAAAAGCGAAAAATACAGAAGCAGCTCATAAGATGATCGACTTCTTACTTCGTCCAGAAAACGCAGCAAAAATTGCAGTCGAAATCGGCTACCCTACACCAGTAGCAACAGCTAAAAAGCTATTGCCTGCTGAATTTGTTAATGATCAAAATATCTTCCCACCACAAGACGTACTTGATGCGGGTGAATGGCAAGATAATGTTGGTACAGCAAATACAATTTATGAAGAGTATTACCAAAAGCTAAAAGCTGGTCAGTAATTGATTTACGCAAATTGCTTTAAGATATAACGCATAAAATTAAAAGAGGCTCTTATGAGCCTCTTTTTTTATGATATGAATACAGCAGAATAAATGCTATTTGGTACTTAATATTTCGTCGATAAATTCCGGCACCACTATCGACGCTGGCCCATAACGTTTTTCAGCAAATTCGCTTTGAACTTCACTCGGTTCAAGGTTTAACTCAATAGTATGAGCACCATGCATAGCAGCCTCATGAACAAACCCCGCGGCAGGATAGACTGCACCAGATGTACCAATCGAAATAAATAAATCTGCTTTTAGTAACGCATCGTGTATGCGCTCCATTCCGATAGGCATTTCACCAAACCACACAACGTTAGGCCGTAAAGGTGACGGAATCTGGCAGCAATGGCAGTGGTCATCCAATTTTATATCACCTTGCCACTGAATGCTCTGCCCTGTACCGCTGCACTGTGCTTTTAATAATTCACCATGCATGTGTATAACATTTTCGCTGCCTGCCATCTCGTGCAAATTATCGATATTTTGAGTAACAATCGTAACTGTGCCATCAAGCTCTGCTTCAAGTTTAGATAAAGCAAGGTGGGCGGCATTGGGTGAAACAGTTCCACTTTCTAGTTGTTGACGACGTTGATTATAAAAATTTTGGACTAAACTAGGATCGCGGCGGTACCCTTCTGGTGTTGCAACATCTTCAATATGATGGTTTTCCCATAAACCATCTTGATCTCTAAATGTTCGTATACCAGATTCAGCAGAAATGCCCGCACCAGTTAAAATAACAATATTACGGTAGGGAAAAAGCATACTCACTGTCCTTATTGTAACGATATACTATTTATACCATTGTTTTCATATGGTTTTAACCTACTTCGTATAAGACAATGGTCTAACGAGCCTTTATCAAGCTCACAGTCTTTAATGAATGGTCAATACTCTTACTTTAAAGCTATTTATATTTTTTTATTGGTATTTCAACGATCTCAATTTGTTTGTTATATTTACTATCAATAAAAAGTTATAGTGCGCTAGGGCTGTATCAATAAAACATCTATTTCCATTTGTTATACTTCACTCATTCTAACAGAATGGTAAGGCATTATAAATTAAGACATTTTATATTATTAACTGGTAATAAAAAGCCGATGGATTATACCATCGGCCTCTCTTTAACGTTACGGCGACTACGCCAAATAACTACGCATCAGTCGCTATACATTATCTTGGCTTGCTTTACCTTTCGATTCAGCACCCAATTTTTCATCATAACCGGGCTGATTTTCAGGTAAGTCTTTAACATCGTCATACCATAAATCGTGGTGTTCTTTCGCCCATGTCTCATCGACTTCACCCGTAATCATGCCGTCTAATGCCGCTTCCATACCAAATAGTCCAATATATATATGGAATACAAAACCACAGATTAAGATCAAAGCAGAGAACATATGTACGAGATTTGATAATTCCATATCACGGCGTGTTTGACCGAACATAGGGAAATCTAATACAAACCCACTTATAGCAATAAAAATACCAAAGAAAATCAGTAACCAAAAAATGGCTTTTTCACCACCATTAGAAAAACCAGCCGATGGGTGTTTACCTTTATGCTTACCTACCATGCCGCCTAGTTTCATGAACCATTGCATATCCACTTTATTAAATACACTTTTACGCCACCACTTAATTAAAACGGTAAGCAATAAGATAGCAAAGATAGGTCCTATGTAGTTATGGTATTGCTTCGCGGCATAAATAACCCAACCCCATATTTCTGATGGCACAATGGGTTTGATGAAATGCTTACCATAAACCAGTGTTAACCCACTGAATGCCAACGTTAAGAACGTAAACGCCATGCTCCAGTGTAAGGCTCGATCCATACGGCTCCAGCGCTTAATTTTACGACCAGTTTTAGGTTTGCTTAGCTTCAAAGGTCCAATAGTGACGTACGCGAGTGCAACCATTGCAAGGCTACCGAAAATAGCCAATGCACCTAATGGTGACATCCACTTTTCTTTCAAGATGTACCACGTCTGCCCGGGAACACTGATCAACACACCATGCTCTGGTGATTTAGATGTTGTTGTCCCTTCTTGACCATTCTTGACCGCGCGCCAATAGTCAGCACCAGCGAAACCTGCCATTTCACCTTTAATGACAGATTCCCCTAAGCGCTCATTATTTATGTTTTGGCTCGACTCTTCACTGGCTATCGCCGACAAAGTAAACGCCAGCATAAATGCAGTAACCAATAAAGTGAACCAACGTTGGATTCGCTTAGTCATTAAAACTCCTAACTGCTTATACAAAACAGCTGTAAAAAGAAACCAGTTTGTGACTACATGCTGATTTCATTATTTTCATATCATCTTTCTACAATGAATCGCTCGTGTGCGGTTACACACAAACGAGCGAGCCAAATAAGAAATTAGGCTTTGTGTTCTTTACTTGCATCGTATGCAAGATCATCAACATTAGCCCAACCCGCCTCTTTCGCACCACGTGCAACTACACGCTCACGGAAGACGTCAGAGATTTTAGCTGCATCACCTGCTAACAAGGCTTTTGTTGAACAAAGCGATGCACACATAGGTAACTTACCTTCAGCAATACGGTTTGCACCGTATTTTTGTTTCTCTTCAATCGAGCCGGGCTCAACGCCTGGGCCACCTGCACAGAAAGTACACTTATCCATCTTGCCACGTTCAGCAAAAGCGTCCTCTTTAGGAAACTGAGGAGCACCAAAAGGACAAGCAAACAAGCAGTAACCACAACCGATGCAAAGGTCTTTATCGTGACGAACAATACCGTCTTCAGTTTGTTCGAAACAATCAGCAGGACAAACCGCCATACATGGCGCATCAGAACAATGCATACAAGCAACAGAAATTGACGTTTCGCCTGGTTCACCATCATTAAGGGTTACAACGCGTCGACGTTGAATACCCCACTCTAGTGCATCATCGTTTTCGTTCTTACATGCGGTAACACAACCATTGCACTCGATACAACGCTTAGAGTCACAAAGAAATTTCATACGTGCCATCTGAATGACTCCTTACGCTTTAGATATTTTACATAGGGTTACTTTGGTTTCCTGCATTTGTGTTACAGGGTCATAACCGTATGTTGTTGCAATGTTCGCTGATTCCCCCGACACGTACGGTGCAGAGCCTTCAGGGTAATTACCACGAAGATCTTCACCTTCAAAGTAACCACCAAAGTGGAATGGAAGAAATGCCAAACCCGGTTTCACACGACGAGTAACCATCGCTTTAACGTGAATACGGCCTTTCTCTGCACCTTCAACCCACACCATATCACCATCGCGGAAACCAAGATCGTTCGCATCTTTAGGGTTTACTTCTACAAACATTTCTTGTTGTAGTTCAGCAAGCCAAGGGTTTGAACGGGTTTCATCACCGCCTCCTTCGTATTCAACCAGACGACCAGATGTAAGAATCATTGGGTATTCACCCGATACATCTTTATCTTGAATCGACTTATAGAATGTAGGTAGGCGGAACATTGCCTCACTGTCATTCCACGTAGGATAGTCAGCAACCAAATCACGACGTGGTGTGTACAGCGGCTCACGGTGAATAGGCACAGCATCAGGGAAGGTCCATACAACAGCACGCGCTTTTGCATTACCAAAAGGAATACAACCGTGTTTAATCGCAACACGTTGGATACCACCAGAAACATCTGTTTTCCAGTTTTTACCTTCTGCTTTTGCTTTTTCTGCGTCGGTTAAGTCATCCCACCAACCTAGTTGCTTCAACAGCTTATCGGTAAATTCAGGAAAACCACCTTCAAGCTCACAACCTAGTGAATAGCTATCGACTGCCAGCAAGCTTTCACCTTCACGCTCTACACCAAAGCGAGCACGGAAGTTACCGCCACCTTGTGCAACAGTTTTTGATGTGTCGTAAAGAATATGTGTACCAGGGTGCTTCATTTCTGGTGTACCCCAACATGGCCAAGGGAGACCATAAGTTTCACCATCAACCACACCGCCTTCAGCTTCTAGCGACGTTTTGTGGAAGGTATGCCAGTTTTGTTGGTGTGTTTTAAGACGCTCAGGGCTTTGGCCAGTATAACCAATTGTCCACATACCTTTGTTATATTCACGGGTTATGTCTTCAATAACAGGGATATTGTTTTCAACTTTAATATTCTTAAACAGCTGATCAGATAAACCGAGTTTTTGCGATAGTCTAAACATGATTTCATGATCAGGCTTAGATTCAAATAGCGGTTCAATAACCTGATCACGCCACTGAATAGAACGGTTTGTTGCTGTTACAGACCCCGTTGTTTCAAACTGTGTCGTTGCTGGTAGCAAATACACGTTATCTGTACGGCCGTTCATTACAGCTGCAACACCTGGGTACGGATCGACGATAACCATCATATCCAATTTACCCATTGCGGTACGCATTTCAGGACCACGGGTTTGTGAGTTTACTGCGTGTCCCCAATAGAACATTGCACGAATATTATCGTTCTGCTCAATGTTGTCTTTGTTTTCAAGCACACCATCGATCCAACGAGAAACAGGGATACCTGCATGGTTCATTGGTTTCTTACCGCGGTAATCAGCTTGATCGAAACGGCCTTTTAGCCATTCGTAATCAACATCCCACACGCCTGCCCAGTGTTTCCATGCACCTTCAGAAAGGCCGTAATAACCCGGTAAGTTATCAGACAGTACGCCAAAGTCAGTCGCACCTTGAACGTTATCGTGACCACGGAAAATATTAGCCCCACCGCCAGATTTACCCATATTGCCTAGAGCAAGCTCAAGAATACAGTAAGCACGTGTGTTGTTATTACCAGTAGTATGTTGCGTACCACCCATACACCACACTACACAGCCAGGGCGATTTTCAGATAACAATTTTGCCGTTTCATAAACATCAGCTTCTGGTACACCAGAAACACGTTCAACTTCTGCTGGTGTCCATTTTGCCACTTCTTTTCGTACGTCTTCCATGCCGTAAACACGTTGACGAATAAATTCTTTATCTTCCCAACCGTTTTTAAAGATGTGGTACAACACACCCCAAACGAAAGCAACGTCAGAACCTGGGCGTAAAGAAACATAGTGGTCAGATTTTGCTGCTGTACGTGTACGACGCGGATCGGCAACTACGATCTTACAGCTGTTCTTCTCTTTTGCGATCAAGATGTGCTGCATAGCAACAGGGTGTGCTTCAGCAGGATTTGAACCGATAAACAGAATCGACTTACAGTTATGCATGTCGTTTAACGAGTTTGTCATCGCCCCGTAGCCCCATGTATTTGCAACACCGGCTACTGTAGTCGAGTGACAAATACGTGCTTGGTGATCGACATTGTTAGTACCCCACATCGACACCATTTTACGGAATAGATACGCTTGCTCGTTGTTATGCTTTGCTGAACCTAACCAATAAACAGAATCAGGGCCAGACTCTTCACGAATCTTAAGCACTTGTTTACTGACTTCATCTAATGCTTGTTCCCAGCTCAGTTTGGTCCACTTGCCGTCGACTAACTTCATTGGGTATTTAAGACGTTTAGCACCATGACCGTGTTCACGCAGTGCTGCACCTTTTGCACAGTGACCGCCCGCATTGAATGGGTGGTCAAAAGCAGGTTCTTGCCCTGTCCATACCCCTTCCTGTACTTCAGCATAAATACCACAGCCAACAGAACAGTGTGAACAAATGGTACGTTTAATTTCAACTGGTGATGTAGGGTCGACAGTCTTCGCTTCTGCTTTTTTCATCATGCCAGGCGCAAACATGCTGGCACCAGCAACACCACCAGCGGCAGCAAGTGATGTATTACGAATAAAGGAACGACGAGAAATACCTAATTGGTTTTCGTCCTTGCTTACATTATCGGAACGTTTTGTTAATTTCATTTAAAGCTCCGCTTACAAGGTTTCGTAGTAATCACGAACATGCTGAGTTTCGTGATAGCCAGTAGTTTGGGTTTCTTTTTTGCTATCGTCTTGCTTATCAACAGCAGCATGAGCAGCCGTTGTTGTGCCAGCAGCAATAGCACTTACTGCCACGCCTAAACCAATGTTTTTCAACAATTGGCGACGGCTTTCATTAGGTTTACTTTGCTCACTCATAAAGCTTGCTCCTTCGTCGTATTCTTCGACTCTCATAGGAAATCGATTATTTTTTATAGCTATAATTCGTTACATCAATAAAAGCGAATGCGTTAATATTAGTTCGCTTCTACAAATCGCGTTTTTTCTACAGTCAAAAATTGCAATGCTAGTTCGCCAACCGCGCTGTAAAACACAGCACTTTTAGCGGTTTTAAGATCAGCGCAAAAACGTTCACACCATGTTGCGATATGACGATTGAAGAATCTGGCTTGCAGGGTGTTCTCGCCCTCTTCCACCAGCATTGCCATCACTTCTAACAAGGCTGCCATATGATCTTCTGGCTCTTTTACTGATTCATCACGTTCAAATTCCAGTTGTTTAAGATCGTGACGCAAATGCGCAAGAGGCATTTCCATTAATGAGCCAGTTAAATACCAAGAAGCAAAAGGCACAATCTCGCCACGACCAATACCAATAAATAAATCTTGATATTCATCTTCTGTCGCCATCAAGGTTGTTTTCTGTGCCGCAAGTTTTAGTAATGGCCAAGCCGCTGCCATACCTGTTGTTTGTTTCAATGCATTTGGGGCATCAACATCTAGTGCAGCCAACCAATCAATCACATTCTGATCGGGTGCTTTACGCAGTAGATGTGCCAACATGCTGTAAATATCAACACGCAACCGAGTATCTTCTGTTAGCGCTATTGTTTCTGATGTAGACATAGTTTCTGATGTAGACATAGTTTCTGAATTAGACATATTTTGTGATTCCATAAATTTGCCTTATACCCTTAGCTGACTTTCAGGATCGTCTTCCATATTTGAGAAAATATCGCGCACACGACAATCTTCACACATGGCTAAACGACGAATCGCATCTCCTTGAAATTGAGAGTGACTCTGTAATTTCTCCGTCAACATTTTCACCATGGATGCAGGGGCAAACGCTTTACCACAACTTGTACAACAAGCCGCTTCTTCTTCATGAACCACAACAGCGGCTTTACGTGTTTCAGCATTCCAATTAAAGCCAGGTTTTAACGTAAGAACCTTTTCAGGACATGCCTTTTCACATAAACCACATTGAATACAATCTTCTTCAATAAGTTGTAATCCTGGACGACCACCCACAGCATGGAATGCACGCGTAGGACAAACCGCCACACAACTCATACACAATGTGCAATCATCACTTTTACATTCAACAGAACCATAAGGCGCATTGTCAGGCACAGTTGAATATTCAGGTTGCTCTGGGCTATTGGCGTACAGTCGTTCAAGTGCAGCAAACAATTTCTCACGCTTAGTACCAGACAATTGTTCTGCAAAAGTTTGAGAATGCGTAAGCGCAATAAGTGGTTTATCAAATGCCGTAAATGAATCAGCCGTAGATAAGTCAAACAGCGCTATTCGATTTTCGTCATAACCCAGTTCCGTTAAAAAGTTATTGGCAATCGAAAGTTCATCAGCCAAAACACGATCAATCGTTGCTGGAATATAAGCCGTATTAGTTGCAAGTAAAACTTGATGCGCACCATAAACCAATGCACTAAACCAAGTATCAACACCAACAGTCGCTAACTCTTCCAACGCAATAGGCACAACATTTGAAGGAAGTGTCATCAGTGTTTGAGTAATGTTTTCTTCATCACGGTTACCATAAAAAAGGATCGTTGGTTTTTCCCCCCCTTCGTCTTGATAACGTGCGAGTAAACGATGCACAAAATTTTGTGTCTTTTCAGGATCTGGTAATGCGTATGTAATCGCTTCAGTAGGACAAGCCGTTGCACATGTTCCCCCCCCCTGACAAAGATAAGGGTTAATTTCGATAGCATGACCAAGGCTTGATAAGGCACCAGCAGGACATGCATCAACACAGCGATTACAACCATTCACACCACGAGATGAGTGCGCACAAAGATCAGGGTCTAATCGGAAGTATTTAGGCTTATCAAACGTACCTAACATAGCAGGCAGTTCTTCAATCACATCGGCCAACTTACCTTTACTTGCACCTACTGGGTAATAACCCGGAGCAGGAATTTCAGTTGCCACAATCCCTTCTTCCGTCATGTCTAATACAAGATCAAAACAATCACGACCAATAGCCACTTTCGCAAGATTGACTTTAGTCTCTGTAATTGTTCCGTCTACGCGACATGTCACTTCAAACGCGCCAAGGTAACCTTTAATGGCAACCTCTTTACTAAAATACAAATTTGCACATTTTTCAGCTTTCGTTGATTTTGATGCTTCATCAATCGCCGTCTTTTCTGTAGCAAGAAGCGTTACAGAATGAAGGGCTGAAAATTGGCTTGCCAGTGTTGTAATCGAACCTTGAGCACCGATGATCAATAAATCACCACGACTCTCATAAGAAACCGTAGGGGGAATCAAATTCGACAATTCTACTGTGCCTGTAATAGCATTCAGTCGAGCTTGACCATTCGTATCAGAAAATGCTTCTAGTGTACTTTTTAACATTCTTATTCCTGTGTACTCGTCACCGTTAGTCAGTGTCGATTAAAGAACGGGATAAGTTCTTCTGCTTCTATAAGAGCAATAACCGAACCAACTTTTAACGGAATAAAATGACCTATAAGGAACTAAAGTCAGAAAGGGACAGTTGGTACAATCTCAACTGGGACAATTTGTCTCTGCACTTGAATGCAAATGCGTCAATTTGTCCCGATTAATTATAGGGTTATTATTCCCTTAATGTCTCAACTGCCTTTCTTTAAGACTTTTTCGTTATTAATTTTTGTTAGCTTCAAGACCAACAAGTAAGTCTTCTTCTTTATCTGTATCTGTCTGAGATAAAGAGGTAGGGGTAGACTCACCGTCGGCTAATTCTTCTGTTATCTCTACTTGTGACAGTTCTTGAGGCAGCTCTTGTGATAATGTGTCACCAGTTGTCGCTTCATCAGCCATAGTAAGATTTTCTGCTTCACCTTCTGACGCAGTGCTAGCATCTGTAATAAGATTGGCGTCAGTCAGATCACCACCAGCACTTTCTTTTCCATCATCTAACGCATCTGTTACTTTCTTAATGCTTTCAGATACATTATTCACCCAACCACGCAGTTGCTTTGCTACGTTAGGATCTAGCGTTGGAATATTCGAGAAATCTTCGGTGTGATCATCCATATCGCTGATGTAGTTAAATTCATCAGAGTGAAATAGTTTCTGCAAGGCTGCCTTTTTAACTGTTTTATCAACACCTTGCTTTAAGAAAGAGGCAACACCACTATCAAACGTGACATCCGCTGCATCTTCTATCGTTAAAATCTTATCTTTAGTAACATCAATCAATGATTCAGCTGAGTCTGTTACATCATCTTCACCCGTCTCTGCAAATTCACCGGGTTCAGGTTCAACATATTTTGATTCAAGATCATCCGATGAATCATCAATACTGGCAGCCTGTTGCGCTTCAGTACTTGCCGGTATGGTAGATACAGCAGCATCATTGCTAGTTGGCTCTTCATGATCTTCCTTGGCAGTCAATTTACGGCTAGACCAACGCTGGAAAAAATTAGTTGCCACTAGAACGTCCTTTCTTGTCTTTACAGCGCTTACGCTTGAATTCAATTAACTCGCCATGGCGCCCGATGAATGCTTCCATCCACGCCTGTACAGGTAATGGGGTTTTAATGTGTAATACTTGGTAGTCACCGTCCATATAACTACTGGCAACACTTTGCGCAGCAGTAATTAATAACGGGGATAATTGTTCATTCTCTTCTTCACAAACAATGAATAAGTGCGGGTCTTGAGAGCTAAGGTTAAAGCGATAGTCTGTGCGCTCATCACGATAAAGTGTTAGAAGTCGCTCATAACTGCCTTTAGATTCATCAATTTCATGCACCCTGTCTTGATCGTAAAGAACAACATCTTCAATCGTCCAAGATAGTGTCGTCCAGCGACCTACTTGCTTTTCTTCCGACACTAAGCGAAAGGCAATAGGCCAAATAGATTCATCTTTTTGTAGTAGCTTATGTTCATCGAGTTGTTGCACACATGCTCCTTAATTCTTGTTTGTTATGTTCAACAGTGATTCTCTTTCATCGTAACTAAAGCAATATTTAGACCAAGAAAGGCAATATTTAGACCAAGTTGAATAATTATGAGAAATAAGGGAAAGATTACCCCTAAGGAGGAGGTGTCCTCGAGTAACAAATCCGTCTAAATAAACGATCTTGTTAACTTAAAAATAAAAAATAGTTAAGTTGGAATGAACCTTGCTTTATCTCTCGCTCTATCTATATTTCAAGTACTAAGCTCTATATAGCATAGTGTTAATGTGAGATATGGCGAGTTCAGTATTAAGAAAGCATGATACGCCTAAAATACTGAACCCTTAGAATAAAAACACATATAATCTGTTTACAGACATTGATGAACCAGCAGGATTTTCTGATGCCCCAATTGCCAAGAATTATAAAAACAAACTCTTCTGTCAGTCAGACAATGACCGTCGACGTGATGGATGAATACGGCGACATGATAACCAAGGAAATCGCCTGCGAGCATCCGCTTACCGTTTACTTGAATTGGATTGAAGTTGTTACCTTAATGACATTAGGTGAAAGACCGTCTGCGCTAGTGTTGGGGTATTTAAAAAACCAAGGATTTATTGATGATATTGAAGCCATTGAATCTGTCATTATTGATTGGGATACCAATTCTGCCGCGGTCATTACTAAAGAAAACACTGACGGTTTAGAGAAGAAACTTGGAAAGAAAACCGTTACCTCTGGCTGTGGTCAAGGCACCATGTTCGGTAACGTAATGAAGAAACTAGAAGGTGTTACACTGCCTCAAATAACATTAGCGCAGTCAACCTTATACGGTTTGCTTGAATCCCTTACCCACCATAATGAAACCTATAAAGCCGCAGGTGCTGTTCATGGATGCGCAGTATGTAAAGACACCAATATTTTATCGTTTGTTGAAGATGTAGGTCGTCATAACGCCGTTGATACCTTAGCTGGTGAGATGTGGTTGAAAGGTGAAACCGGTGAAGACAAGATTTTCTACACGACTGGTCGTTTGACGTCAGAGATGGTGATCAAAGTCGCGCAAATGGGTATCCCTGTTCTACTTTCTCGCTCTGGTGCGACTCAGATGGGCTATGACTTAGCAAAGACGTTGGGGATTACCATGATAGCCCGCGCTAAAGGAAATCGCTTCCAAGTTTATAACGGCATGAATAACCTGATTTTAGATGTGAAAGGTGACGCATCTGGCTTCAACTTAGATGATAAAGCCAAAGGTGCACATAGAGGTGAACGTTCTGGGGGTAAGGCGTAATGTCCACTAGCTTTCCAGAGTTTATGAACGCTAAACAAGTTGCTGAATATTTAGATCTGAATGAAAAGAAAGTTTACTCCTTGGCAAACGATGCATTGTTACCCGCAACGAAAGTAACGGGTAAATGGCTATTCCCTAAATCAATGCTCGATAAATGGCTATTAGAGTCTTGCCATAACGGCGTGCTAAATGATCGCTTATTAATAGCGGGATCTGACGATCCTTTATTACAGATGGTGGTCGGTAAAATGGCGAACCAATTAGGCAGTACCGCCTTAGTCGGTTATACCTCGACAGGTACTCGACAAGGATTAGCCATGTTAAGTAAAGGGCATGTAGATATATGCGCAATTCATTGGGGGCATGCTGAAGAAGCTGCTTTGCGTCACCCTGCTTTATTACAACAATATCCGGGTCATAAAAACTGGGTGCTAATACATGCCTTCGAACGCCAACAAGGGTTAGTCGTGAGTCATGACATTGCAGAAGCCGTTAACTCACGTTCGTTAAACCCACAAGAATTACTCGCCTCACGTTGGCGTTGGGCGTTACGCCAAGAAGGTGCCGGTAGTATGCGCGCCTTAGAAGAATGGTTACATGGTCATGCCTTTAATATCAGTATGCTTACAAAGGCTGATACGTGTAACAGTGAACGTGAACTGGCTTCTTATATTGCACGTGGGCTTGCAGATGTGGGGTGTGCAAGCCAAAGCACAGCTGGTGAATTTGGTTTGGGCTTTATACCTTTATGTAGAGAAGCATTTGAATTAGTAATACCTAAAAACATTTACTTCCGCACCTTACAACAACAGCTACTGCAATCGTTATCTGACATGGAAATACAAGCCAAGGGTGATCAACTAGGCGGTTATAACTTTGCACGCAGCGGCAAGCAAGTATGGAGTACTAACTAATACCATTAATCTAGACAAGTATCTGATCATTTACTTATCCAGAATGGTATTACACAACGGATTACGCCTGTAATAGTCAGGATCAGAGCAAGTATTTAATGCTTCGTTTTAAATACTTACTCTGACCACATAACAACAATGATTGCAATTCTTACAAGTAACCTGTTATCCCTCGCCGCAAAAAGCCATCATAAAATAAAACACCGTCATTCACCTCTTAATAAATGAACGCTTTTACTATGTATAACAATCTCTTCTTTGTAGAAAACCACGATATAACATCGTCGACCCATCATGATTACCAATACAAAAACTAATGCACTAAATAAGTTGATTTTACATCGCTTCACACCCCAAATGTGAGCAGTTACTCTAAATCTAAAGATTCCATGAAGGAATATTGATCTACTCGATATTTTTGGTTGCTCCTCTTTGAGAATTTACGCCACAAGTAGCATAATAAAGAATCCTCATCCGACCAGTTTGGCTGCTGTGATGGATGACTATATTTATAAAAAAAATCGCGTAAGGAGTGGTTATGAATTATTTCATTACCGGCGCAACAGGGTTCATCGGATCCCATTTATTGCAACGTATGGCAAAACGTCCTGGAGTATTCTACGTATTGGCGCGTAGCGAATCTTCTGAGAAGAAACTTCAAGATTTAATTGAAAAGCATGCTTTTCCTCAAGATAAGTTTCATACCATAAGAGGCTCAATTACAGAATCAAATCTGGGGCTTTCTACAGAAAACATCAAACATCTAACAGGTAAGATAACGCACTTTTTCCATCTTGCAGCAGTCTACGATTTAGAAGCAGATGAAAATGATTTAATGCGTGCCAATGTTGAAGGCACAGAAAATGCCCTTCGGCTAGCAGAACGAATTCAAGCAGGCTGTTTCCATCATGTAAGTTCAATTGCCGTAGCAGGTCTATTCCGTGGCTGGTTTAGAGAAGACATGCTAGAGCAAGCAACAGATTTGGAACACCCTTACTTCAAAACCAAACATGAAGCTGAAAAGCTGGTTCAAGAAACAGCAACTATCCCTTGGCGAGCATACCGACCGGGTATCGTTATCGGTGATTCAAAAACCGGTGAAGCTGAACGTGTCGATGGTCCTTATTATTTCTTTAAGATTTTACAAAAGCTACGTCGTTCATTACCAGAATGGATGCCGATGCTGGGCCTTGAAGGTGGGCGTTTAAATTTAGTGCCTGTCGATTATGTTGTTGATAGCATCGATCACATTGCCCACAAAGATGAATTAGACGGACAAGCTTTCCATATTGTCGACCCCGACCCTTACCGCGCAGGTGAGGTTATCAATATTTTTGCTGAAGCCGGTCACGCGCCACGTATGGCAATGCGTCTTGATATGCGTTTATTCCGCATGATACCGACGCATTTATGGAAAGAGTTAAGCCAATTACCAGTACTTCGTCGTTTCATGGATGCATTAAGCCAAGAGATGCAAGTACCGAAAGAAGCATTATGTTTATTTAACTACCCTACCCAATTCGATTGCCACAACACATTAAAAGCCTTAGAAGACAGCACAATCAATTGCCCTCGCTTAACAGATTATGCGCCAAAGATTTGGGATTACTGGGAGCGTAACCTTGATCCATCTCTTCATGTCGATCGCACCTTAAAAGGCTGTGTAGAAAATAAAGTGGTTGTACTAACAGGTGCCTCTTCAGGTATTGGTTACACCACTGCATTGAAACTGGCAGACACCAACGCCACGTTAGTCTTGATTGCCCGTGATTTAGAGCGCCTACAGCAAACTCGAAATGATGTTGAAAGCCGAGGTGGACGCGCATTCATCTACCAAGCCGATCTCAGTAAAGAAGAAGAAAGTAACAAGGTGATGGATGAAATTAAACGCCATCACGGCAACATCGATATTTTGATTAACAACGCGGGTCGTTCAATTCGCCGCTCTGTTATGCACTCGACAGACCGTTTGCACGATTATGAACGTACCATGCAAATTAACTACTTTGGCGCGCTACGTTTAATTCTGGGTAGCCTGCCTGGCATGGTGGAGCAGCAATCAGGGCATATCATCAACTTGTCTTCCGTTGCTGTATTAACGAACCAACCTCGCTTTTCTGCCTATGCAGCCTCTAAATCAGCGTTAGATTCATTTACACGTACAGCAAGTGCTGAATTATGTGGGCAAGGCGTTAACTTCACGACCATTAATATGCCGTTAGTAGAAACTCCGATGATTGCCGATCATTACCGTAAAGCAAAAGGTGGCATTCCGCTGCTATCGTCAGATGAAGCCGCCGATTTAATCATCAAAGCAATTATTGAAAAGCCGAAACGTATTGCAAACCGTATCGGTCTTTTTGCCGCGTTAGTTCACGGCGTTTACCCTAAATTAGGTGAACTGGTAATGAATACCGGTTTTAACATGGCCCCCGAAACAGATGGGAAAAAACACGACAGCGATCCTAAACAAAATAGTGCTGACGTAATGGCGTTATCCAATCTCATCCGTGAAATACATATGTAAGGACACATTATGCAAGTCTCAGCGATTCATGATTACCAAGAAGATCTCGATACTATTTTACGTTTCTTCAGCGAAGAAGAACTGATTATCGAAAAGTATCAAAAACTCGGTGCGCGTAATGTACGTATCGTCAAAATTGAAGAAACAGAAGATGGCTTCCTTGTGGAGACACAACGAGAAGTACCGGCGAATGTGCCAGGAATGCTAAAAAGCCTGCTAGGTAATTACAACACAATAAAGCAATCTGAAACTTGGCACTGGTTAGAAGGTGATCAACTAAAGTGTGAGATGCAAGTTGAGCTTATCGGTGTGCCTGCGGCGATTACCGGTCAAATGCTATTTAGTGAGCCAGCAGCAAAGCTAAAAAGTGGGCCTACAACGCGTAATAATGTGGAGATGACTATTAGTTCATCTGTGCCATTCATTGGTAGCACATTGGTCTCGTTCATTTGTGACGATATAAAGCAGCAAATGCAAACTGAGTATGAATTTTTGCTTGAGGCGCTACCTGTATTACTAACTGAGTAGCACGCAAACTTATACCAATCTAGATAATATTTAGGTTGGTATTAGGCAACTAAACAAACAACGTTGTGTTTATAAACCCTTTCGCTGTTACCAGCAGTAACCTTGGTAACAACGAAACGCTAACCAACAACCAAAAACGTCAGACAAGGAAGAAAAATGAAGACTCGAGATCGGATTCTATCAGTCAGTCTTGACCTTTTTAATCGTAATGGTATCTCGCAAGTGAGTACCTTGATCATTGCTACTGAAATGGGGATTAGCCCAGGTAACTTGTATTACCATTTTCGCGGTAAAGACGAGATTATTGCGACATTGATTAATGAATTACAAAATTCAGTATCAACCATCAGTATTGAGTATCCCAAGCAAGTTCAAGATTTTGATGATTACTGGCCGTTCATGCATACCGTGATGGCATTGTTTACCCATTATCGGTTCATGTTCAGAAATTTAGATAACTTGAACGGTCAAAACCCACAGATAAAACGTAAAATTCGCACGTTAATTTTAAAATTACGGCAACTCAGTAGCGATATGCTTGCGCATTTAGTTAGCTTAGGAAAGCTGCAATGCGATAATAACAGCCTACCGCTATTATCAGATAACTTACTTTTAGTCAGTTTGAATTGGTTAAACTACCAAACACTATTAGATGATAAATACAGTGAAACGGAACTCATTCGTGCTGGCGTTTTACGTTTAATTTCAATGGTAGAACCATACTTAACTGAATCTGCAAGATCACCGTTCTATACACATCAAGATTTATTAGACGAACTGGTTAACTAATAACCTATTCAGCGCCGTAACGACATGAACCATGTTACGGCGTAACCGATTTTCATTTATCCGCCTTTATATCACTACCATTACTTCGTTAATATTTTGACTTAATAACCGCCTTGCTTTTGACGAAACAACCTTGATATAAATAAATTTAACAAAACAATAAGATACCCGTTTCACATAAAATTATTCGAGATATGATCGAGTTATCATAAACAATGATAAATGTATAATTTATATGGTTAAAATTAATAAATATAATGACTTTGTAGAAGAATAATTATTAAATATCTACCCTAAGTATATAAAGATATTAAAAGTAGTCGTCTGGTACCGTTCTTACACGTAATGGATAACCGTGTACGAACCTTTTCAATTCGAGATAATCGACAGTCATATGACAAGTCGGAATATAAAAGACACTGAATTCACTACTTATCGAAAATTACAGACTAAACATTACTAACTTAAAGAAAATTAATACTATTCTCATATTTCTAAGGTTTGTTATATCATGTTAAAAAAAGCCATTATTCTTATATCTGTGGGGGTTTCGTTTTGTACTCAAGCGACCCCATTGCTAACAAAAGCCGAGCAAGAGCAAGTCAGCTCTGTAAGAGAACAGTTTAATGATACTGCTGAATTACAAAAATTAACGAAAGTTAATAGCAGTATATTCACGTTAACCAACCAGACGAGTCAGTTAAAAGCCTCGATTGTTAACGAAAGACAAGCCTACCAAGAGTACCAACAAAAACTAAGCAAAGAGATGCTCTCTGGCACAGAAGAAAATACAAATTACTACTTTGAGTCAATGAAAAAGACATCAAATAAGATTAAAGCAAACAATGATACAATTCACAAAAATACGGTACTTGTCACTCAATATAACGCGGAACTTGAGAAGCTAAACCACTCCATTCGCCAATCTAAAAACGTGTATAGCGATAAACTTACCGCCATCAAAAATAGTGTTGTTACCCGTATAAAAACAGAATTTTCAAAGCCCCTTCCTATTAAAATAGAAGGCAAGCTTCAATGCTCCCCTTATGAATCTATTCGCGCCTGTTTTGAAAGTAAACAAACGACAAGTAAGCTTGTGAATGATGCTATTGAATCACGCTTTGGTCAGATTGATATTACAAGCAGTACCAATCAATTTACGGTCAATTCAGCCAGTATGGATTTTGAAGGGAATGTTGATTACAACGTTAGCTTTAACTTATTTGTTCAATATAATGAACAAATCAATGCTCAAATCATGAAAGAAGTCGGCATTAACTCATTTGATATCATGCTTGTAAGCAATAAAGATGCAGTGTTCTACATTGATGGGTTGCCAGTAGGAAACGGCAATAATGTCTCGGTAAAAGTATCGAAAGGTAAATACTCGATACTGGCTAAATTTGATGATAAGCAAGAATCATCAATTCAAAACATCACTAGCCCAGTTAGCTTAACGTATAACTTTTCAAGCTAAGCTTATCCCCCTCTTTGACTGAAAAACAAAGACTGATATCACCAGCCAGCTCAATGAGCTGGCTTTTTCAATAAAGACAGTTAACGATTATAACGCAGACAATGCTTCTTTATCTGCTCGTGTTAATTTACTCACAACTAAGCCATAAGATTTATCGGCTAAGTCTTGCAGTACACTTTCCGATAGCTCCCCCGTTAAAGCGATTGTTATCCAGTGTTGCTTATTCATGTGATAACCAGGAATGATAGAGGCAAACTCATTAACTAAAAAATCAGCATCGGCAGGGAGGCACTTTAGCGTCACACTGGGAGCATCATTATGAATGGCAGTCAGTGCAAACATTTTCCCCATCACTTTAAATACATATGCTTCAGGGCCGAAAGGATAACCACCTTGAACCCCTTTTAAGCTAAGCAGGTATTTTTCCAATTGTTCCATTTTCATATGACCTCCTCACCAACACTCGTCAGGCATATTTTCTCATTATAATCCACACACTGCATATTGATTCATCTAATTGCATTGTGTTTCATTAAAATCTGCGTCTGACTGCTTAATTATCCAGCACTTCCCCGTTTTTTTTACATAAACTTGACTTGCACGTATTGGGCATTAAAGGGAACAATGCACTCTTTCCTTTTTTATCCATTTCGACTATTTCATCCTCAAGGAGCAATTGTGGGCAGAGCATTATTATTCATTTTTTCCCTGGTAAGCGTAAGTATCGCCACTTCCGCACATGCCACGACTGCCAAATTAGATCCCAACAACATTCAAACAGCGTCAGTCAGTACTTATGTGACCGATTTAAAATCTGGCAAAACCTTATATAAAAAGAACCAGAACGTGGTAATGCCATTGGCCTCTATTACTAAGCTTATGACAGCAATGGTTACACTCGATGCAAAACTACCTTTAGATGAGAAAATAACCTTCAAGCCGATTGATAAGAAGCGGATGTATAACGGTTACACACGTATTCGTATGGAATCACGATTAAGCCGTGGCGCAACTATACACATTGCACTTATGTCATCTGAAAACTTGGCTGCGGCAGCACTGGCAGGGAACTACCCTGGTGGCTACGACGCATTTATTAAAGCCATGAATGCGAAAGCCAAAGCTTTAGGTATGACCAACACAAGGTTTGTGGATAGTTCAGGCCTCGATCCTAAAAACGTATCGACAGCTTCAGATATTAATAAAATGGCAAAAGCCGCCTATAAATATACGAAGATCCGTGAATACAGCACAACGCCCGTTCACACCGTTTACTTTACTAAACCGAAATACAAATTGGGCTACACCAACACTAATGTTTTGGCTCGTGGTAAAAAATGGGATGTAGAAATGACCAAAACAGGTTATTTAGACATTGCTGGTCATTGTTTAACAATGATCACGAAGATTGATGGTAAAGAGATTTTAATGGTTATGCTTGATGCGCAAGGCAAGCTCACCCCTATTGGCGATGCTGGCCGCATTAAAAAGTGGTTACAAACCGGTAATAGCGGAAAAATTTCTGATTCAGCGAAAAACTACCAAAAAGTTAAATTGGCTGATTTACAAGGCTAAGTCATACTTTATTATAATTCTAAAATAGGTCGTTAAATCGGTTTACAATCCGACTTAACGACCCGTTTTCTATTTTGGTCACTTATCAAATAGCATGATTATAAAACGTATTAACCACGCTTATAATTTAAAATCTTTTCTATATCTAATGCATCTGAGTACTGGCAAAAATCATACTGCTCTTGATCGGCGCCATATACCGACATGCGATCGGCAAGTTCATTGCCCTCAACACCAATGTGCGCTTTTACGTGTGACACCACTACGCGGTTTTTGATTGTGTCGTAAAGTGCATGCGCTTGCTGAATCAATTCAAGGTTTTTGATATCCCCTGCGACCTTTCGCTTCCAGCCTTTTGTTTTCCAGCTATATGCCCACAACGTTAAACAATTAATTGCGTACTGCGAATCTGCTAAAACTTGAACACGTAGACCTTTTTCAATTTCCAACTTGGCAATGAGCAACGATTGATGCAGTGCATTTAGCTCTGCCGTGTTGTTTGTGCCCATTGGGTTATATAAACCATACCAAAGCTCAGCTAACGCGCCATCACGATACACAGCAACACCAGAGCCGGATTTACCCGGATTCGGATCACACGCACCATCACAATAGATATTAACTTCAAAATTAGCCGTTTTAGGCGCAAGAGATGCAGACGGCTTAGACGCTGTCTTTTTTACTGATGACCTTGGGGTGCTTACACGGCCAGATGCAAATGCAGCTTCTGCTTCTTGCTCTGTAGGAAATGATTTATAGCGTGCTTGCGGAAATTTATCGACGAGCTTTTTCGTATATGGCCAACTTGTGAAAACACCTGTTTCTCGACCAGCCCAAACAACGTAAAATTTCTTCGCCATACTTTTTCCTATATTGTCTTATTGCCACACTTCTTAGGCGACAATTTATATAGATGTATAGTTACTTAATTCTACGTAATTCACAATGTTAACAAATGCTATCTGGCATCTTCCGGTATCAACTGCTTAGGATTGACTCAAAACCTACACACCTAGCAGCGGTAAATGCTTAATTTGATGATAACGTAACGACAGTGAAATGCAGTGTGCTAACTCACGGGTTGCAATGTCATCGTCAACGGTAAAAACAATGCCTTTATCATCATCAAAACGGAAAGTATCGTCATATAATTCTTTAAATGTATCGACCAATTTAGTTTTACATTGAAAATACATTGCATATTGATTGGGTGTATGTGATTTCCAATCAATACGAATCGGGCTACCACCATCAACAACAAAGCTGGGTTCGTTAGCATTGATTGTTTCTTGAACTTGCGCTGGCAAATCAATTTTCTTTGATACATCAATCACTAATTGACGCAGTGATAATAACTTGTCACGAATCCCCTCTGGGTAGGATTGGTATTTTTCATCAACCATTAACACGTTTGCATTATTCATCTGATTACCTTTCTTAATTCTTTCGTGCCCTTTGGGCTAGCTATAGCATTAATCTACATCTAAACGGCGCTAAAACTGCACAGACCAGAATACTTATCTTATCGTTCTTTCGTGACAGTATGGTGTTGATCACATCTTTATCAGGGCAAGATCACGTATTTATTACTTTTTAATAAAGTAATAATGAATAACACTCAAAGCAAATAACCGCATGCATTTTGGCGCCACAAACAGTGATACGTATCAATATGAAAGCACAATAAATACAACTTAAATTAATGCCAAAGAGATAGGATTTTAGTACGGTAGCCTTCGGTTAAAAAGGCTATCAGAAAGAAAGGGGTTAGCTGGCCTTTTTCGTTAATGGCTTAGCTTCTTTATATTTGCCTGTAATATATTCAGACATAAGCTTAATGGCTTCACGCGCTTCGGTTAGCTGATAAAACAATGGGTATACATGAGGTACACCTTTAACGATATTGATCGTTACATCTCCCCCTGCTTCACTCATCTTATTGGCGGTACGTATAGCATCATCCATTAGGACCTCTTCCGTACCAGCGGTGATAAAAGTAGGTGGCAATCCATGTAAATCGGCATAAAAAGGAGAGACATCAGGCTCACAAGGATTTTGCAATCCGATATAGTTATTTCTCATCAACAATAAGCTGCTTAAATCGAAGAAAGGATCATCTTTACTTTTTGTAAACGCAGACTCCCCCGTTACAGCCATATCTGTAACCGGTGACATAAGCACGAGAGCTGCAGGCATTGGCTGCTTTGCTTCACGTAAGCGAATAGCCGTTGTTAATGCAAGATTTCCACCAGCAGAATCGCCGGCAATGATTATCTGATGCGCTAAATACCCTTGTAACAATAACGCATTATAGACAGCGTAACATTCATCAGCCGCTATCGGGTATGGGGATTCTGGTGCCAAGCTGTAATTAACCATTAAACCACGAGATTTGGTTGCATTGGATAACCTGGCTAAGAAAGCATTATGGGTATTGGGGCTATGGAAACAAAAACCGCCACCATGAAAATACAAAATGATTTTATTGCCACTGCTTTTAGGCATATCGACCCAATCACAGCTGATACTTGCAAATTTGGTAGGAGAAACTTCCATTCCTTTAGGCATGCTAATGAGTGCGCCGTAGCTATCAATATTCCTAATAAGTTCACGCATTTCTAATGTGGAGTGACAACTCGCAAGGCGCTGGCGCATGACGCGTGATAAAACTTTGTTGAATGCTCTTGTACGCCAACTGTACATAACGACCCCCCTTAAATTTTACATTCTTTATTAGTACTTTAGGTCATGAATCTTATAAATAAAAGTTCATCGATAACCTATCGGCTTAATCCATGGCAGTAAACGTTAAGTGACATACGTCGTAATAATATAGATTATCACTGTCTTTTTGCCCTGTCCTAATACATAGAATTGTTACAAACAAAAAGAGGTGCGCGTGCATGGCACACGCGCAACCTTAAAAAGCATATAACTAACGTTGTTAGAAAAACCTCTTATAACTCAGTCTATATATGCTATCAGGGCTACATTATTGTCTGGCTTGGCTGGCTTATAACCTCGTAACCCTGTGTAAATTGTAACTATTCTACTTCTGCTAGCTTTTCAACTGCTGATGTTAGTTTGTCGATTTTGTCGTCCATACGATCTAGCTTTTCACGATCAACACCACTTAAGCGATAGAATAAATCATTCATACCAGCTTCAACTTCGTCAGTCGCTTTTTCTGCATTTTTACCAATGCACTCTTTCGCTTGAACTTCAACTTCTTTGCCGCGTTCAACAAGTTCATCAAACGCAGTATTCGTTTTATCGTTAATTTGTTGAGCTTCTTCAAGTGTGCGGCTATATAGGCCTAAACCTGCAAGCCAAATATTGCGTGCAACACCTTCGCCACTTTCTACGACATTTTTCGCCGCTTTTGCTACTGTTTTATCAATCATAATAATCTCCTGCGTATAAACGCTGATCTGTATAAGATAATCTCGCTAAGTCTTCTTTAAAGCTCACCATTTCATGCATAAGCTCATCGGTATATAGCGCGTATTAATTCACTTCCACTGGCTTTGTAACAACAGATTGATTGCCAGCAGTAGTTACTGCTTCTGGTTTTTCATTTATTGACTCAGTTTTTGCCAGTTCAGTTTTCACTACGGCAGACTTAGCGTCAGTTTTTGGTTTATCCGCAATAGAATCAGCAACAACAGCTTTAGCTACTACGGTTTCCTGCTTTACTTCAGAATTTGCCACTACTGCTTTTTCTGAAAGTGTTTCTTTTTTTTCTTCAGCACTCACTGCTGATTTACGACGCGCAACGCCTGGTTTTTTTCCACGTGTTGCGGGTGTTTTAGCTACTTTCTTTGCTGGCTCTTTCGCTACAGTTTTTTTTACTGCAGGTTTACCTTCTTGTTGACGAACTAATAGCGCTTCAATATTGGCTGTTAGTTGATCAATTTTGTCATCAACACGATCTAAACGTTCATTATCAATACCGATGAAACCTTGCACCATTTGATGCATACGTTCTTCAATAGCGACTGATGTTTGGCTACGTGCTGTATGTACACGTTCTTTTGTATTTGATTCAACTGAACGACCACGCTCAATTAACTCATCAAAAAGGCTTTTGCCTTTGCCTGACAGTTGATTAACTTCATCGGCACTTTTCGCATAAGCACCTAATCCTGCTAACCAAATGTTGTAGACCATGGCATCACGTACAAGCTTCTTCTCTTTGCTTGATTCATCTGCAGTCTGTTTAAAGATGCTCATTGTTGCGCCCTCCGGGATTACTGTTAATTCGACTGTCAGTCAGTGGGTATTGCCTGACTACTTGTAACTAGAATAGGAATTTCAATTAGAATGTTCTTACTAAAACAGCAATTTATCGTGGGCGAGATCAAATATTTGAAGAATAAAGATAATTAATAAGCAAAGAGGTAGGTAAGTAGAAAGGTAAAGGTAACCGAGCTATTTTAATGAAATAACAGCTCGGTAAATAACAACACGAAAAGGTAATTATTGCGTAATCAGTAGCTGATCAAGACGTTTAGAAATACTGTTTTCAATACTTGAAGCAAAAAGGCTAGCAGCAAAGCCTAATTTCAATTGAATGGTAATTTTTCCATGCTGAGAATGAAGAAAACCACGGGCTGACATATGATCAATAATCAAACGGTCATCTTGCCAAGACCATTCGATTCCATACTTATTAGCAAGCTCATCAGCGATTTGTTCTGACATGACAGCAACGTCATCAATATGCAGGTCATGCTCTCGTTCGATTAAAATAGTCACTTTCTTTCCATTTTTTAGTGCAAATACTCTGTTACGTCTTTTTAACATAACGGGATATCAAGTCAATGTCTGTGCTACAGATCGAATAGTCCAAATTTGACTTACTACAGTGAAAAAGAATAGACCAAAATATTACTAAACCACAAAAAAACACACTAACGGCGAAAAACGAGCCGCAATACCTTAGAAAGCACAATCGCCCCCCCTACAGTCAGACGAGCCCCCGCAATCGCTCGGCGATAAGGTCGCTTTTCTGCGGGCGCGATCATACCGCCAACAAGCAAGCCAACCCCCGCTAATTTAATTAGCCTATTTTCAGTTCCCGTAATAAGAAGTCCTGCAAATAATAGTACAAATAATCGTTGAAATTGAGTGCACTCAACAGGCAAGCCATGCGATTGACGAACAAATTGTTCGCAATTACGATTGAATAAATTATAGGGAGTTCCTAAATATTGCTGGGCATAGAAATATGCTTTCTCTGGTTCATCACTGGTAATTGAACTAACCAAAATGGCTCTACCTTCTGAAAACTCATATAACGTATCAAACTGTACTTGCCTACGTTTTTTTGAATTGTGTATTACCCCACCTCTCCCATCAGCCATGCCATAGTGCCAATATGATAAGCAACGAACTTTAAGAATGGTTCCTACCGGATAACGAGTTATCTCCATACCATTTCCTATTAATAATATTATCAATTACATGTATAGATAATAGCTTGTTTTTCCAAAGTGATAATCGAATCGTACTTCTTACGTATCAGTTATGTCTCCCATCATTAACAATAAATATTGTCTCATCGCCAAGATTTTAATCATTGATATCTTCATTAATAAACAACGCAAATAATTCATGCTATATTTTTATCAATGACATATTTATGCTTGTTGATAATAATTAAATATCATTAACAAGGTGTATCACATTGATTAGTCGTAGATGGTATTAATATGCAGTGGCTTCTAATATTGTTTTTTACTCTTATTATCTCTGGTTGCCAAGGGCTACAAAGTGTCGATACAGCGAATAGTAACCACTCAGAAAGTGAAGATTTAATTGTTATAAACACAAGTGAACTTGGCCGAAAGTGCCCTATATCTCATCAGCAACAAGAAGGTTTTTTTATTGCTACTGGTAAGAGAAACAGCCAGCCTACATATGAACATGTAGACCTTAAGTATTTAAATAGTCAGACATTTAATAGTACAACAATTCCCCCTCATTCCGCACCCGATTTGTGGAACGTAATGGGAGAGTCTTTTTCACTGCCTGTACCTAATAACAAACGTATTCGATATTACCGAAATTGGTTTGTCGATAACCCCTTACACATTAAAACGGTGTCTAAACGTGCTGAACCTTTTCTATACCTGATGTATGAAGAAGTACAGAAACGTGGTTTACCGACAGAAATAGTGCTGCTTCCTTTTATTGAAAGCTCTTTTGATCAGTTTGCCCATTCAAACAAGGGCGCATCAGGGCTTTGGCAAATTACAGCACCTACTGGGAAATCTTTTGGATTGGAGTATTGGCAAGGTTACGATGGCCGTCGTGATGTGATTGCATCAACCCATGCAGCGTTAGATCTTCTTGAATACTTACACGATAAATTTAACGGTAACTGGCTACATGCAATAGCCGCTTATAACACGGGTGAAGCTCGAGTCAGAAATGCCATTAAAAGTAATAAGAAAAAAGGCATCTCAACTGATTTTTGGTATTTAGAATTGCCGAAAGAAACACGCTTATATGTACCAAAGTTGCTTGCGATGGCTGATATTGTAAAACATAAACAAGAATACCAGTATCAGCTCGATTTCGCGATGATACCAGCCTCACCAGCAGTGACAAAAGTCACCGTAAACAATCGTGTTCGTTTAAAACAAATAGCGAAACATGCAGATATATCCAGTAAACAACTTTATGCGCTAAACCCTGGATATACAGCTGGTTACACACTTAAAAATAGAGACAACATTGTATTATTACCAAAAAATAATATTGAAGCTTTTTATAACAATATCGACAGTCGCCTTTATGTTAGACACAAATATTTCATTCATAAAATAAGAATTGGTGAGTCGTTAAGTGAATTGGCACATAACAATAACACGACAGTGTCAATGATTAAACAAGCCAATGAAATGTCAGATTCGTATATTATTGCGGGGCAGCGATTATTAATCCCACTCATTGATTAAATATGAATGGTACTCTTTAAATACACTTTAACTCTATAGTCCGAATCAGTAGAACCTGACTATAGAGTTACTGTATATTCTCTGTTTCTACTACAGCGACAAGACTGTTTTGTTCAGTATAAGGCTCTACAATGTTTTGAATGTTCACTGATTTCTGTCCATTAACATCGCTGTAATTCAGCCCTTTCACACTCAAATCGACGTCTTCAAAAGCAACGTTCACTGCTTGTTCCAATTTAGCCAACACACTTAAATCGGCCTGATTATGGGATAGTGATAAACCAATTAAAATCCCCATAAATGTACAGACAGGGGCAATTAAACTTTTAATGGCCATTAGAGTACAAAGTGAAATAATTGAGATAATAGTCGCTATATAAACATTACTGCCACCTACACCACTAAAAAAAGCGATATAGACAGCAAGGCCTTGAAGCAGCATCCCTATAAAAAGCACAAAAAGTTTCATATTGTAAAACCCATATATCTTATTTGAGTTAATTATAGGCAGACACATTTACAAAAGAATAATTTACTTACTATGAAAAAACAGCCTTAGGGGTGTAGTTTACTCTAAAGCCAATCGCTACGTTGAATAAGTGTTACATGAGCTGTAACTTAGCACTTTGCTTTTTATTTGTCGGTTCTACATGAAATCTTTACCTTGGAACGCATGGCTACTTGCTTTGGTTCAACCCTTTGTATTATCTGTTGGGGCACTCAATGTGTTTCTTGGTGGTCTTGTTGGGGCAAAATTACATCCTAACCCTGAACTCTCCACACTTCCTGTTACTGCGCTCATCATTGGTGTTTCCTTAAATATTTTTCCAGCGGCTAAAATTCAACATACCTTTGGTCGAAAAAATGCTTTTATAACTGCCGCCGTTATCAGTAGTTGTGTTGCTTTTGCTGCGGGGTTTGCAATAGAGCATGAATCCTTTTGGGGATTTACTTTATGTACTTTCCTTCTTGGAACTCAATTGTCTTATGTGGGGCAATACCGTTTTGCTGCCATAGAAAGCTGTAACAATGCGAGTCAACACCCTAGTGCCATTAGTATTGTTCTGGTTGGGGGGATAGCAGCTGCAATCGTGGGGCCCGAGTTACTTAACATAGGGCAACTCATTCCACTTCATATATCCGAATATGCCAACGCTTATAATGCATTGGCTATTATCGAATGCATTGGCGCGATGATTTTATTTATTGCAATGAAGCCCATTATTATAAAGGAAAGCAGCGATACTGATGGAATAGCTCGTCCTTTATCTGAAATATTAAAGCAACCTTTACTGTGGCTTGCTATTGGTTCAGGTTTAACGGCTTACGCTGTGATGGCGTTTTTGATGACAGCAACCCCCTTAGCAATGCAGCACCATGGTCATGATATTCAAAGTGCTAAATGGGTTATTCAGAGTCATGTTATGGCAATGTATTTACCGTCACTCATTACCCCACTATTGATTAAATACCTTGGCATTTACCGACTAATCTATGTTGGATGTATCGCAATGATTACCTGCATTGTTGCAGGATTGCTAGGTCAGAGTGTGCATAGTTATTGGTGGGCATTGGTGTTATTGGGTATAGGCTGGAATTTCTTGTTTATTAGTGGCACAACATTATTACCTAAAACATATCAAGCTAATGAACGATTTAAAGTACAAGCTATTAATGACTTTTCAATAACAGCCTTTCAAGCTACAGGCTCTCTAGGTGCCGGTATGGTTTTATTTACTCAAGGCTGGAGCTGGATGTTGCTTGCTTCTATTTTCCCCGTTGTCACATTGTTTTTGCTGAGTGTGATTGTGAAGAAAAAATAGCACCTGTTGATTGTTATAAACGCAAAACCCTATCCTCTGCTTATTGCTGTATTACAGCATATTCAGAGGATCGTAAGCCATTATTCAGTTTTACTTGCTTACTGAATCTTCTGACTTGAAATATTTATGGTCTAAATCTAAGTCTTTGGCTTGTTTTTCATGTAATGCTTCAATTAATTTTTTGTTGAGCTCAGCAAAGTATATATCTTCTTCTGCTTTACCCTTCAAGCGCATTCGTTCGGTAAAATCAACCATACGTGCTACCTCCAAGTACCTACACTTACTATTAGTGTATGAGGTAAACAATGACATGTCGTATTAACTGAAGAAAAGTAGATCTAGAACAATTTAGGGTGTGTTGATGTTTCAAATTCTAGCCTGTGAAGTCTGAAAACGTCAACACGCCCTAGAGTACACTCGTTGATTACAGTCATATTCTAGTGGTTGCTCTAAAAAAACCACCAAAGCTATAAAAAACCCACAAATAAAAATTAACGTACTGATATGCAACAAATAAAGCAAAGCAATAAGAACAGAAACACACTGCGTTATAGCATCATTATTGTATTGTGAAAAAAATGTTGTGCACTTTACGAACAGAAATAAGAATTTTTTATGAACCTTCCTTTGTAAGCAACAATATGATGATGTTTTACCCTATAATGAATTCAAGATGAAATTTAATCGTTTCATCATAATACTGTCACATTAAGGAGTGTCTATGCAGCATCAAGAAATGATTGTTCCAACTAACCTAGGTCTTATCTCTCGAATTTCACTTATCGCAACAGTATTTATGGTTATCGGGCTAAGCATGATAGCTGGATTCTAGTAATCAGCGCATCACTCTTAATTCTTACACTGTAAAATAGTACTGTAAAAATGAAATTCTAACGATGTAGTGTGTCAGCTTACAATTCTGCTTTAATTAAATCATTAATCAGGTTGTAGCATGACATTCTCATCGTAATATTCTAATTAATTAGCTTCAACATCTAACATTAGATCATTATTCGATGTCGCTTTCTCTCGTAAATATATAGAGAAGGTTGAACCTTTACCTAATTCAGATTGCACTTCAATTTCACCGCCGATTTCGCTAATAATACCTTGGCTAACAGATAGCCCTAACCCTGTTCCACTTCTACGCGTCGTAAAAAATGGATTAAAGATTCTCTTAAGGTTTTCCTTACTGATACCGCAGCCATGATCGGTAACACGCACCACTGCCCCTAATACTTTTCCACTTTGATCAATCCAATCTTCTGTTTTGACTTTCAATAAGCCTTTGTCGTCCATTGCATGAACGCCATTCATTTGTAGATTAATTAATACTTGTAAGAGTTGGTGTCGATTCGCTTCAATGCAACACTTGGCATCTAGCTGAGCTTCAACCTTCACATCATAAGACTTGGTACCAGAACGTACTAAAGTTAAGCTTTCTTCAACAATGAGATTGACATGATGCCACGTAATTTCATCTTGTACGCCACCTTGACGGCTATACTGCAAAAGGCTTCGAGTAATATTTCGGATCCGGTCTATTTGCTCATGAATCGCATCTAACTCTTCTTTAACGCGCAAAGTATCATCACCGAGTTCCAGTTGTAACAATTCAACGTTGCCTAAAATAACAGCTGTCGGGTTATTAATTTCATGCGCTATTCCCGCCGTTAACTCACCGAGGGCTGCCAGTTTTTCACTTGCCACCAGCTTGATTTTCGCCTGATTCAACAATTTGATATGTTGCTCTAGCTCTTCTGTTTTTTCATGCAAGCTACGGGTTCGAATTTGCACTTTATCTTCAAGTTCAAGAGATGCTTTTTTAATGTCTTCATTACGTTGATGAAGCTGATCAAGCATTGAATCAAACTGTTGGCCAAGAATCTGTAACTCGTGGTTTTTAAACAGATCTAAGGAGCCAATACGGCGATCAAGTCCAACTTGCACCGCCTTGACTACGTTATGAATTTTTTCAATTGGGCGGAATAAATCACGCGCACCACGATAAACAACCACACCAGAAAGTAATAGAACAATGACAATACCAATACCTAACTCAATAATATTGGTTAAAAACGTTTTTAATAACGGCCACTCAAGGTAACCCGTATACAGCATGCCTATCACATTGCCATCATGATCATGCAGTGGCTCGTAGGAAGAAACGTACCAGTCATCGTAAACAAACGCCCGCCCTACCCAGTTCTCCCCCGCAAGCAGTACTTGCTGTTTTACTTCATCAGAAACTCGCGTACCAATTGCACGACCATAACGCGCTTCACTATCAAGCGGCACATTAGTACTAACACGAAGATCATCCATAAATAGCGTAACTGTCCCAATACTTCCTGCAGGTAATGTATCTGCGGCGTAAACCAAATCACGGATACGATCAACAAGTAAGGTACTGTTATTTAAAAGTATACCGCCATCAACAATCCATTGAAGTTGATTTTGCTTATTAAATATTGGAATGAGACTACGGCTAATTAAGCCTCTTGACTCAAATTTACTTTCTTTTATTAACGGTATTTCTGCATTTGCAGGAAGATTAGGGTTAAGGTTTTCTAATGCTTGTCCATCCAATACTTGAAAGAACGTTTGCTCTTTGCCCTTCAGTAATAGTCTACGATTTACTTTTGAAAATTCACCTAATGCAGAAGCGGGATGCAGTACAACAAAATCCAACTCATAATTTGACGTTTGAGTACTTACCCAATCACTTAACTTTGCTTCATCGGTTCGCAATAATGTCTGAAAATCATAAGACGATGACAACGACATTAGGCGCATTCGTTGCTCTTTTTGTAGTAACTCCATACTATGGTGTGCAACAGCGAGATCGGCTCTTACATTCATTAATGCATTTTGCCATGTATACGTCACAGTCCAATACATAGTCAGTGCAATCAAAGCAAGCAATGTAATTATTATGGGTACAGATGTAAGCACCAATAAACGATAGCGCACCATCGTTCTAAAACGACGTACCCACTTCAGCACTAGGTGTTTTAAATTCATAAGACTTCTTCGTCAATCCATTCTTTATATTTACGTTCCAATGTCTTACGCGCAACACCAAGCTGACGAGCAGCGGCTGATTTATTCCCTTCATGCGAATCAACAACCTGCATGATATGCGCTTTTTCAACCTCTTTTAATGTCCAATTGGTTGGATAACAAAATTGGTCTCCTTCTGCGTCATAAGTTGAGGAGCAACGGCAATCACTGCTTACGTTATTAACGACTTCACCATTGATGTCATCAGATGTTGTATTTGCAGCCCTTGGTAGAGGGTTACTATCACCTTGTAGATCTCGCCAGTATTCTGCTGGCGGCTTACCCAGTAAAATACAACGTTCCATCATATTACGAAGCTCTCGAATATTTCCGGGCCAGTCATACGCTTGCATGGCTTTAATATCTTCATGCGTCCAGTTAATGGTCTTCATGCCTAAATCTTTGGCTAGCTGCTGGGTAAAATGATGAGTAAGAGAAGGAATATCTTCCACTCTATCCCGCAAGGCGGGTAAATCGACCGTTAATACGTTTAATCGATAATATAAATCGCGACGGAAGCGCCCTTCGTCTACTTCCTCTTTCAAATTTCGGTTGGTAGCCGCGATGATCCTGACATCGACTTGCACCTCACGCTCTGCACCTACAGGTCGAATCGCTTTTTGCTCTAAGGCGCGTAATAAAGACGATTGCATTGAAAGGGGCATTTCACCAATTTCATCAAGGAAAAGCGTTCCCCCATTCGCCACACGGAATAAGCCTTCTCGCCCTTTTTTGGCACCAGTAAAAGCCCCTGAAACATGGCCAAACAACTCACTTTCTAATAAATCAGGCGCTATCGCACCACAATTTAGCGGTACAAAAGGACCCGTTCGTTTACTTAATTGATGTAATGCACGTGCCACTAATTCCTTCCCCGTACCAGATTCACCTTCGACGAGAACAGCTGCAATAGAGGGAGCAACCTGTGCGATCAATTTCTTCATCTGTTGGGTTTTTACCGCGTCACCAATAATATCTACGGGGAATGTACGTTCAACATCTCGCTGAAGAGCAAAATTTTGTCGCTCTACTAGGCGACATTCAATACAACGGCTAACGGATTGCATCATTTGTTCTAAATTGAATGGCTTCAAAATAAAATCAGAGGCCCCGGCACGTAGCGCTTTAATCGCGGTATCTAAATCGGCATACCCCGTCATGAAGATCACATCACTGCGGCGGGTTGACGGGTCCAAAGCCTCGTGCCACTCAATGCCTGAACGTCCGGGTAAATTAATATCTACAATGAGTAAATCGAAATGACAGCGTTTACGGAGTTCTTCTGCTTCTTCAATACTGCCAGCGGTATCGACTTGAGCAAATTTTTTACTTAATGCTTTTTTTAAAATAGCACGCATACCCGGTTCATCATCAACAACCAGTACAGATACGGCAGCCCAAGAGAGAGAAGAAGAAAATTCAGACATAAAATAAACAACAGCAATGATTTAATAGTTGCGACATTTTGTCTCATCGAGGTCAACAAAGTCAAAGCTGTTTCATACATTTATGACACAAAGCCTGACTATTGGATTATTTATTGTTTTAAATCATTAAGTTAAACGCTGAAAAAGCGTTATTGTTCCATAAGATTACAACTTGGCATTTGATTTGCTTATAAGTTGGTAATAAGTGCTGTTTTTAAGCACCTAAATGCATGCGTATTATTAATTTCATACATTATAAATAATGTAACTTATTTCGTCAGGAAGACTTATGACTGTAAAACCAATGACATTTATTCAAGCGTCGATTGTGACTCTAGCCCTTGCTTCAACGGCAAGCGTTTATGCGCAAGGCAACCCACAGGAAAACATGAAAATCCGCCTTGCGACAACAACCAGTACTTATCACTCTGGTTTGTTAGATTACCTACTGCCTGAATTTAAAAAAGACACAGGCTATACCGTTGATGTTTTAGCTGCAGGTACGGGTAAATCACTGCGTATGGGACAAAATGGTGATGTTGATTTAGTAATGACTCACGCACCTAAATCTGAAGCAAAATTTGTGGATGATGGTTTTGGTGTACTTCCACGTAAACTAATGTATAACGATTTTGTTTTAGTCGGTCCAAAAGCTGATCCAGCCAAAATCGATGCTGATAAAGACGTTGTCAAAGCAATTACAGACATCGCGTCTTACAACGCTACCTTTATTTCACGCGGTGATGATTCAGGCACGAACAAAAAAGAATTAGGTTTGTGGGAACAAGCAAAAATTGAGCCTAACTTCGGTGGTTACAAAGCAGTAGGACAAGGTATGGGGCCAACATTGAACATGGCATCCGAACTGCAAGCTTACACATTAACCGACCGTGGTACTTGGTTAGCTTACGAGAACAAACTGGATCTAAAAATCTTAGTTCAAGGTGACAAACGTCTGTTTAACCCTTACCAAGTTATTCTGGTTAACCCAAGCCGTTACCCAGACATCAACTACCAAGGTGCTAAAGCATTCAGTGACTGGTTAGTTAACCCTAAAGCGCAAGCTATGATCAATAGCTACCAGCGTCACGGTGAGCAGCTATTTGTTGCTAATGCTGTTGTTCAATAAAAGTGTTATCTCTTACTAAACACATTGAAACGGAAAAAACGTAAATATAATGGATATTTGGCAAACGACCCAACAAGCAGTTCAACTTCTCTTTAGTGGCGACATGGCACTATGGGGCATTGTTGGCGTTTCATTTTCCGTTTCTTTGCTGGCTATTAGCATTGTGCTGATACCCGCTTTAGTGATTGGTTTTGCCCTCGCCTATGGGAAGTTCCCTGGGCGTTGGCTTATCTTGTCTCTATTTAATACATTCCAATCCATTCCTACAGTGGTGATTGGTTTATTACTGTATATGACGCTATCGCGTTCTGGTCCTATGGGTGACTGGAAAATGCTGTTTACGCAGCAAGCAATGATCATAGGTCAAATGATGATCTGTTTTCCCATTCTTGTTTCTATGATGCACGCTGCTTTTCAAAATAGTGACCGCCGAGCATGGGAAACAGCGTTAACGCTGGGGGCTAGTTTACCGCGCGCATTGATGAGCTTGATGTGGGAATCTCGCTTTCCACTGCTTGCCGCAGTTATCGCAGCCTTTAGTCGTATCATTACCGAAGTCGGTTGTTCAATGATGGTCGGTGGCAACATTTTAAATTCGACCCGTAATATTCCCACAGCGATTGCCCTTGAAAGCTCAAAAGGTGCATTCGCCCAAGGTGTTGCCTTAGGCATGGTATTACTGATTCTCGCATTAGGTCTAAACTTCATTTTATCTGTTGCTCGTGGGAAAGCCCACTTGCGTACCAATTAAGTTGAGGAACAGGTGATGTCTCAAGTTTCAATTCAAGCACATGATCTTTCAATGCGATTTAAAGATCGTTTGCTTTTTCATGTCCCTCATCTCACGCTTGGTCCTAGCGACGCAATTTATCTAACGGGTGATAATGGTGTAGGGAAAACCACACTATTGAAAATTTTGTCAGGGTTACAAAAACCCACAACGGGCAAAATGAACCTTCAAAATCAATCATTGCTCTATCGTCTTTTTAAAGGCAATACCAAAGGTGGCATTATTTATATGCACCAAACACCTTATATGTTTGACGGTTCTGTATTTGAAAATGTCTGTTATGGTTTAAAGTTCGCCATTAAAGACCGCCAAACACGACGAAGTGAAGCTATAAATGCCTTACGTATGGTAGGGTTAGAGACCTTAGCTGATGAACACATTTCGGTGTTATCCGGCGGTGAAAGACAACGCGTCGCAATGGCACGCGCATGGGTATTAAAACCCAGTGTACTCTTGATGGACGAATCCAGTGCTAGTCTTGATAAAGAATCGGTCGAACGGCAGGTTATTCTGGCAAAAGATTTGCTAGAACGCGGTTCGACATTGGTTATCACGAGTCACCAACAGAATGCACTTACTGCACTTTGTCGTCGTCAATGGACTATCAGCAATACAAAACTAATAGAACGAGCAGATTTACAGCTCGTCACAAAAGACAAAGATAAGGACGATTATGCCTTCGGCTGAACAAACAAGTTGGGTAATTTTAGCGGGTGGACAAGCCAGCCGCATGGGCGGCAATGATAAAGGTCTGGTTGAATTAACAGGCAAGGCAATGATCGAGCACGTTATCGGCACTCTCTCTCCACAAACCTCATCGATAACGATTAACGCAAACCGTAATCAAGAACGTTATTCACAGTACGGTTCTGTGTTTGGGGACAATATTCAAGACTATCCTGGTCCTTTAGGTGGTATTCACGCTGCCATTCACCACTTAGATGATGAGTGGATTGGTTTTGTACCCTGCGATTGCCCCCAACTACCTCACGACTTAGTCGAACGCATGGCCAATGCTTGCTCAGAAAACACAGACATTGCAGTCGCGCATGATGGCGATCACATTCAGCCCGTAGTTACTCTAGTTCACCGTCGTATCTTACCGAAGCTGGAGGCATTTCTAGCCAATGGCGATAGAAAGATCATCTTACTTTACCGCCAGTGCAACATGATCACCGTCGACTTTAGCGATCAGCCAAACGCTTTTGTCAATTTAAATACGCCCGAAGAACTACGACAATTTGGACAGACATTATGAGTCAATTTAACGCTTCTCTGCCATTGTTAGGCTTCGCGGCTTATAGCGGAACAGGCAAAACTACCCTTTTAGAAGCGATGCTGCCTAAATTGGTTGAGCGCGGTATTCGTGTTGCTGTTATTAAGCATGCCCACCATAACTTTGATATCGACCAAGAAGGTAAAGACAGCTACCGATTACGCAAAGCAGGTGCAAGTCAGATGCTAATTTCATCGCGCTATCGTCGCGCTCTGGTGACTGAAACCCCAGAGGATGAAGCATCCCTTCCCTACTTGATTGCACAATTAGACCAGACTCGGCTGGATCTTATTTTGGTAGAAGGTTTCAAAAAGCTCAGTTTTCCTAAAATTGAATTACATCGTGAAGAAGTAGGCAAACCTTGGTTACACCCAGATGACAGCAATATTATTGCAGTTGCTGCTAATGTTGATGCCGATACAACTCTGCCTAAACTTGATATAAACAACCTTGAAAAGCTCACTGATTTTGTCGTTGCCTTTGCAAAAGATAACAAAGATTTCAAAGCAAACACGCAAGAAAACAAACAAGGCTTATTGTGTGGCGATTTAACACCGAGTGGTATGTTGTCGGTCGATGAAGGACGAGACCGCATTCTCAGCCAAATTAACGCTTTACAGAACACACAGAAAGTCGATTTAAAAGCCGCACTGGGTCAAATTGTCTCACGCGACATTTTATCTCCCGTCAATGTACCGCAACACACGAACTCAGCAATGGATGGTTACGCTATTCGTGGCGATGATTTAGAACGTGATAACTATAACGTTGTCGCGCAGGTGATGGCTGGTCATAGCTATGATACCCCATTAGAGAAAGGCCAAGCTGTTCGCATAATGACAGGTGCGCCTGTGCCGGAATATGCAGATACTGTCGTGATGCGTGAACAAGCAGAACAAGAAGGTGACGCCGTCACGTTCAATCTGAATATGTCACCGATATATGCAGGTCAAAATGTACGTCAAGCCGGTGAAGATCTTGCGATAGGGCAAACGGCTATCGCGGCAGGCACAAAAATTGAAGCGCCAGAATTAGGTATGCTCGCCTCTTTAGGCATTGACAGTCTAAAAATTAACGCGCCTGTTCGTGTTGCTATCTTTTCGACAGGTGATGAAGTTCAACACCCAGGTGAAGCGCAAAAAACAAACTGCATTTACGACTCCAACCGCTACACATTGCATGCCATGCTAACGCAAGCAGGTTGTGAAGTTATCGACCTAGGCATTATTGAAGACAGTGAAGCATCGCTAGAAGCAACATTAGTAAAAGCCAGCGAGCAAGCAGATCTGATTTTATCATCAGGTGGTGTATCCGTGGGTGATGCTGACTACATTAAGACGGTATTAGACAAGCTTGGGCTCATTAATTTCTGGCGGATTAATATGCGTCCAGGTCGACCTCTTGCATTTGGTCAAATAGCAGATACCCCTTTCTTTGGTCTGCCTGGTAATCCTGTTGCAGTCATGGTTGTTTTCCTTCAGTTCGTTGAACCTGCGATTCGTAAACTTCAAGGTATTAAGAACTGGCAGCCAGAAGTATTGAATGCCATTGCTTCAGAACGCTTCCGCTCTCGCCCTGACCGTACTGAATATACGCGAGGTATTTTCAGCTTTGATGCTAATGGGCGCTTAACGGTTAAATCAACTGGGCAGCAAGGTTCTGGTATTTTACGTTCGATGAGTGAAGCAAATTGCTTAGTGGAAGTATTGCCCGAGCAGGCAAATGCTGAAGTGGGTGACACAGTACGTGTGATTCCGCTGAAAAGTCGAATTTAAAAAAGCTGCAAACGCATACTCAGTATTAACTGGTACATTATTAGCACTCAGTATTCGAGGAAGTATCCTCGAATACTGGTGCTTTTTTTGTTTGCAGCTTCCGTGCTGCTTTATTTTTTCCTGAGTCTTCTACACGTTAGAAGTTGATGTTGTGTGCTGCTCTTCAATGTACAGAAATGCACTTGAAGTATAATTTGCACTATTTTTATATCGTTCTCAGATAAAGCAACCCTAGCCTAAAATTCGGTATTGACCTGTTTTTATTATGTTTGCGCCGCGAATAATACATAACTATGCTAGTAGATGCACTGTAAAACTCACTTGTCCTTACATATATCAAGGTTATATTCTCATTAGTTTTAAATATCGGTCAACCTTAACCCATAAATAGACAGGGAATTTATGTCACCACGACTTTCAATACGCGCTGTGTTTTATAAAGATGATAAAATACTGTTGTGTAAACATCACGATGATCGCGGCTTTTGGTATATAACCCCTGGTGGTGGCGTTGAGCATGGCGAAACATTAGAAGATGCTTTTCACCGCGAAATAAAAGAAGAAGTCGGCTTACAAGCTGAAATGGGGAAAGTACTGTGCATACGAGATTTAATATCAGATCGTCAACCAACCCCCTACCTTCCCGAACATTTCCACCAAGTAGAAATATTTGTAGAAGGTATTAACCCTGTTTTTTCTTATGATGCTCATAATATGGACCCTGAGCAAATTGGCTACGAATGGGTAAAACTCGATGATCTTCCAAAGCTACTCTTCTTCCCTTCTAGCTTGGTTGATATTTTTCAATATAAAAAATTTTCAGATATCTATCTAGGCCACAAGCTCTAAAAATGTCGTAAGTTATTATTTTATTTATGAAATAAGCACTTCAACCTCAAATTTATTGATAGATATGACAAAGAATGATTATCAACGCGTAAATATACTTCACTTTCTGTCATACTATTAGGTATAACAGGCTGTTTGTTTTCTAAACAGAACATCTGGCTAGACCATTTAAACTGTTTTCTCATGTAGAATGGGATGCAGTTAATCACTTAGGTATTAAAAAGTTAAGCATGTTTTTAGACTCGTATTATTCAGAACAAAACGGTGAATTCTCTTTTACTCGTGAGCAAGCAAGCCACTTCGCAAAAATTATTGCAGGTGATTTCAACCCTATTCACGATGAAGATAACAAGCGTTTTTGTGTACCAGGCGATCTACTTTTTTCTGTGGTACTTGCAAAAGTGGGTTTAAGCCAAAAAATGCGTTTTGAATTTGCAGGCATGATTAATGATGGCATCGCATTAAGTATTGATACCAAGTCTGATACAGATATGTCATTGATTGATGAAAAAGGTAAGGAATACCTGCATATCACCCGTGAAGGTGATACAACAAACGATCAAGAGCTTATTGGTCAAGTAACGAAAAACTATGTGCAATTTTCTGGCATGAACTTTCCGCACATCATGGTTCCGTTAATGGAATCAAAACAAATCATGATTAACCCTACTCGCCCATTGGTTATCTATGAAAGCATGGAACTTGATTTCACACGCCTTGATTTCTCGGCACCCACAGTAGAACTAACGGGTTCTGAAATTACGGTTGAAGGTAAGCGTGGTAGCGTTACTCTACTGTTCTGTTTCAAAGAGAATGGCGAAGTGGTTGGTACAGGGCGTAAGCGTATGGTTATGAGTGGCTTGAAGCCATATTGCCAAAATGAAATTGATGAGTTGGTTAACCGTTTTAACGAGCGTAAAGATCGATTTTTAAATATTGCGGCTTAAAGCCTATTTCATTTAAACAAATAAAGAATATTAAAGCCTGTTTTTACAGGCTTTTTCTTTATTTGTCATAATAATATTCAGATATCTAACACCAGTGATAACAGAAAGGAATCAGCGTTGAATTTACGACAAATTGAAGTTTTCTACGCCATCATGAAATCAGGCTCTGTATCTGGTGCAGCGCGCATGCTTCATGTTTCGCAGCCTAACGTTACACGCATTCTTTCTCACACAGAACAACAGCTCGGCTTTGCTCTTTTCCAACGCATTAAAGGTCGGCTAGTTGCAACAGAAGAAGCCCGACAGTTACAGCCTGAAACTGAAAAAATCTATCAACAGCTCGGTAATTTACACTCACTCACCAATAAGATAAGAAAAGGCAGTCAGCACCTTCGTATTGGCGCAACACCGATTCTTGCCACTTCATTACTGACACCCACTATTGCAAACGTATGCCAAGATACCAGTCTATCTATTGAACTTGCCACAGATAACCGTGATGGCCTATGCCAAAGCTTAATTCAAAACCAGTTAGATTTAGCCATTTGCTTTGGTAATAACACACCACCAGCCATTACCAGTGATTACCTTTTATCAGATAAAATGATTCTGGTCTGTCACCCCAATGATGCATCGACATTACAAGCTTTACAGTCAACTACCGTTAACTTGTCAGATCTACTACTAAATAGCGTGACACCGTCACCAAGTATTATTGGCCTAGATTCACGAGACCCTTTGGGTTATGCCCTTAATCAGGCTATTCATCAAATTGACCCCAGTTACCAGCCTCAAATTGTTGTTAGAACTTATAGCGCAGCGGCAGAGCTCGTATTGCAGGGTGCTGGTATCGCCATTGTCGACCCTTGGACTGCGACACTATACGAAGGGAAACTCAAACAGTTCAAACTTGAAACGGATATTTCTTTTTCTGTTTCCATCTTATTTGCAGATCACAGCCCATTAAATATAACGGCTCAGCAATTTGTTTCTAAGTTACGATCAAACATCATCAAAGCAATATAACACTAGAGAACACTTATACCTGACCTATAACGCAACGTTATACCCTTCTACCATATAAGTATTCGGCAACTTAAAGCATTAATATTACTGTTGTTACATCCCTCGCCTAAGGCGATATTTTGATCCTACCGATCAAACTCATAATTCAAGGATGTATAATGCAGATCCCTCAGCCATATCTATTATTTCTAGGCGACGTTACCGACCCACTTTCAGCTAAAACAGCGCAAGGTATTCATCAATGGCGTCCTGATGTTTGTGTCGGGCAAATTCGCCTTACGGATGAAACCGTCACACTTGGCTTAGACGATCTTTCATTACAAGAAGCAAAAGCACTTGGTGCTAAAACCTTAATGATTGGTACTGCAAATGCAGGCGGATACATTCCTGCCTCTTGGGTAAATACCCTAGAAGAAGCACTTAAACTAGGCTTTAATATTGCGTCAGGCATGCACCAACGTTTAACGGATTTTACATCATTAAATGCACTTGCTGAAAAACATCAATGCCAACTGTTTGATGTACGCCATTATGATGAAGGCCTAGATGTAGGTAATGGTATACCTCGAGAAGGAAAACGCTTGCTGGCTGTGGGGACGGATTGCTCTGTAGGAAAAATGTATACCACGTTAGCCCTTGAAAAAGAAATGAATCAACAAGACATCAATGCTAAGTTTTGTGCAACAGGACAAACAGGAATCTTAATTACGGGCTCAGGTATTTCAATTGATGCAGTGGTTGCTGATTTTATTTCAGGCTCTGTAGAACGAATTAGCCCCGCTTTCTGTGACCACGATTGGGATGTGATAGAAGGACAAGGATCATTATTTAATCCTTCATATGCAGGCGTTAGCTTAGGGTTATTGCATGGTGCTCAGGCTGATGCGTTAGTCTTGTGTCATGAAATCGGCCGTCAACATATTCGCCATTTGCCTCATATGCCAATTCCAGCTATTCATGATGTTTTAAACGCTAACCTTCAAGCTGCAAAACTCACAAACCCGAATGCACAATGGGTTGGAATTTGTTTAAACACATCCGCTATCTCTGAACAAGATGCACTTGAGCTATGCCACCAATGGTCATCTGAATATAGCTTACCAGTAACAGACCCTGTACGCTTTGGTGTTTCTTGCATTGTCGAAAAACTACATTCAATTTAAATGGATAGTAAAAAATGAAAATTACAGCGATTCACGAACAATTCCCTCTCGCGCGTTCATTTACTATTTCCCGTGGATCACGTACCCATGTTGATGTGGTAAAAGTCACCATTGAGCACAACGGCATTACCGCAGAAGGTGAATGTACGCCTTACGCACGGTATGGTGAAACGGTTGAATCCGTTATCGAACAAATAAAGCACGTCGCCAATCATGCTGAGCATCATTCCAGCCTACATGACTCAGATTTATCTAGCTCTGATTTATATAGCGTCGAGCTGCATAAATCTCTGCCGCAGTTGTTATCAGCAGGTGCTGCTCGTAATGCCATTGATTGTGCATTATGGCGCTTAGAACAACAGCAAAAAGGCATTGGCTTTCCGACACAGAGCTTTGACATTCAATCGAATATTATCACGGCAATGACAGTATCAATTGATACGCCGGAGATCATGGCAGAACAAGCTAGAGAGTATTGTGAGTTAGGCGCAAAATTACTCAAAGTGAAGCTAGACAGTGAACAAATCATTGAGCGTGTTAAAGCGATACGCACAGCGATTCAAGTCATAGCACCTGATACTAAAATTATTTTAGATGCTAATGAGGCATGGGGAGAATTAGACCTTAACGCCATATTCAGCCAACTCGCCGAATTAAATATTACTATGATCGAGCAGCCGGTCGCTAAAGGTGAAGATAACAAACTGTTAGGTATTCCTCACCCAGTACCAGTCTGCGCAGATGAAAGTTGTCATACTAGCCAAGATTTAGCACTGCTGTTAGGTTGCTATGAAATGGTCAATATCAAGCTAGATAAAACAGGCGGACTAACTGAAGCTCTAGCGCTGGAATCTAAGGCAATTGAAATGGGGTTCAATGTTATGGTGGGCTGTATGTTGGGAACATCACTTGCGATGGAAGCTGCATTACCTATCGCTTCCCGCGCTGAAATCGTTGATTTAGATGGGCCTGTTCTATTGGCTCACGACCGTGAAAATGGCTTACGATACCAATCTGGCTATATCGTTATCTAAACGCAAGCTTAGGTATAACGACTACGCGAGGCTTTCAACACAAATAATCGGCTCTTGGTAAGTAACTTTGAGCCCTTTTTCCTCTAACTCATCGAATACATCTTCGTTAGCCTCGACAAACGCTTCACTTATTTGATCGCAAATCACTTCTCCACCAGCACTTAAAGCAATGGCAGAAAACCATGGGCTTAGCCTCAAGTTACCAACACTCAGCACTTTTTGAATTCTTTTCATATCATGCTTTACGATCGTAATAATTGCTTTACTCAATGATGTTGCTAAACCAATATTTCGATATTCTGGTTTAACAAATACAGTATGCAAGGCGAGTTCATAGCTAATTTCATGCTTTGAAAAAGGGAAACGGTGATCTTCAACGTAACGGCTAAAGCTTGCGATAGCGACAACGCTACTTCCTATATACAATTGCAAGCAAACATCATTATTGGGGTCTAAAAAGCGAGTTATTGGTGAATAACGACTAGCCGCCATATCGCACAACTGTGCATTTATCTGCTCATTCCCATCTTTATGCAACAACTCATCTAAAACAGGCTTCGAGTCAGCTAAGGGCACTAAAATAAGTTTCGCTTCTGGAATAGGCAGTAGCTCAGTTAATTCCCCAATTTCTAACGAATTAATAGGTGTTAAATATAAATCATCAAGATAGCATTGGCGTCGATGCCCAGTACTTTTTATACCTTGCGAAGGCTTAGCAACAAACACATCATCATCACCTTCAAGCGCATAGTGATCAACAATATATATATCGTCCTTCACAGAAGGTAAATTCAGCCCAGCGATATTTAATACAACATCAGCCCAAATATCATAGCTATCAATGAGCGAGATACTTTCACCATCATGCGAATACACACTATACCGACAATTACCCATCCCTTAACCCTACGCCTTACCAACAACCAAAATGAGAAGTGCTCTATAATACTGAATTATTGACGTTTAATGTGATTTGTACCGAGTTATTCTGCAACAATGCTGCAAGCGTCACGCTTTGCGCAGTCTATTGCACATAAAAACGCCTTCAAATAAATGAAAGCGTTTTTAACAACATAGCTCATTATTTCAAATGATTACTGAGTTGTTTGGGATTGATAGTAATCATTTTTATAAGCCAAGCTTCCCCACAATGCATTCGCCCTTGCCATTTCAATCATATTCTCAGGTAATTCTTTATTTAATAATTGCGTTGTTTTTTCATCATAACGAAAGCCAGCAGCTTCTTTTTCTGGCTGAAAAATAACAACATTATTATTATTGTCCATCCAAGCATAGTTTTTATAAAACTGCATCATTGCTCGAAGTTTTGATTCGTCAATATTCTTCGTCATATCATGCCCAATCATCGGGCTTGTATTGTCTATACCTATCATCGACAACAATGTAGGCGGTAAATCAATCTGACTGGTTAAACGGTTATCTTTCTTATGTTCTACACCACCACCAAAAATGACCGCAGGGATCCTGAAATGATCAATGGGTACAAGTTGATTACCATATGCCCGCGAATCATGATCGGCAACAACAACAAAAATAGTATCATTCCAGTAATCTGATGCTTTCGCATTATTTATAAATTCACCCAATGCATAATCCGAATACTTCGCAGCATTCTCACGGGTTTGTTTCGGGGAATTATAAGGTGTTATACGTCCATCGGGATAATCAAAAGGGCTATGATTTGATGATGTAAATACTAAACTAAAAAATGGTTTATTCTTTTTTTCTAATTCAGTGAATTGCTGATGTGCTTTCGTATATAAGTCTTCATCTGATGCCCCCCAAGAACCAACAAAGTTAGGGTTATTAAATGTCGGAAAATCTTGCATATCAACAAAGCCATTACCTAAAAAGAAGGTCTTCATATTATCAAAGTGACTTTCACCACCATAGATAAACTGGGTCTGATAACCTTTCTGTTTCAGCAAACCTGCAATAGTGAAGAAATTAGTCTGGCTTTTACCTAGTTTAACAACTGAACGAGCAGGAGTGGGTGAAAACCCCGTTGTTACCGCTTCTATCCCTCTAACAGAACGTGTACCCGTTGCGTACATTCGCGTAAAGTTCCACCCTTCTTGCATCAATGCATCGATATTGGGTGTAAGAGGTAATCCCCCTAACCCACCCACATAACGTGCGCCTAAGCTTTCTTGTAACAAGATAACTAAGTTTTTAGGCTTATCTTTATAGGTTGCTTCACGAGTTGTTAATGTCGGCATTGAATCAGATAAGAACTTATCGTTAGGTATACCTGTCGATTGACGGACCAGCCCAATAATTTTCTTAGAGTCCATACTTCCATAATACTTAAACGCATCATCTTCTGAGCTCATTTGTTTAACCGCAAATAACAAGGAGTACGAAGAGTTAAGTGTAAGATCATTCATTAATGGATCACTGGAGAAAGCAACCATTGCAGGGTTTAAAGGCCTATGACCAAATGTAGAACGCGCACCTATCACACCAATAGCAACAATGAAAACAGCGAGAACAGGACGCCAGTACCAACGAGGGTAGCTGAGATTGGATACAAGATGCTTACTCAGTTTCCAACCACCGACAACAGTAATAAGTGATACAACAAAGCCAATAAATAACTCTAGTTTATAACCACTCCAAAGCATACCAAAAACTTCTTTGGGATAAACAAGGTATTCCACAAACAAACGATTAGGACGAACATCATATTCCATGATAAACGATGGCGTCGCGAGCTCCATATATACAACAAACCATAAACTCGCCACAATCCATAGCCGTAAAATAATCAACCATATCCGTCCTACAATTCCCTTTGTTAATATTATACATGTCAACAATGCAGGCAATATCAGTAAATAGCAGAGGCTCGAAATATCAATTCGTAAACCACTGAGCAGAATAGTAGACCAGCCAGTAGCATCACTAACGCGATCATGCTGCCACAGGCTTAATCCGACCCGAGAAAATGTTAGAATGAAAAGGCAAATAATGAACGTTGTAAAAATAGGGTAAAAAACCCCTGAACGTCTTTTAAAAGAATCAAGCATGTAAAGAATCCTGTCTTATATAAACCAAGTTTTATATTTAATTTTTAATATTCTTTGAAATAAACATATAAACTGTGAATGTTTACGGCAGGATAAAGAACACCGTTCAAAAACTCAAATAACTCTAAACAGAATGAAAACACATCATTGAACTTATTTAAAATTTACTAATCATTGTCTGAAATTTAAGAAGAAAAAATGATAACTAGCTGTAATTTAAGAAAATCACGAAAAGGTGAAGATGTTAATATAATACTTATCAAGATCCTATTGATTAATAATCAACCAAGTAAATGATAAAGTTATAAATGTTCAGCATTCCTTCTAGTGCATTAGCAATATAAACAAAAATATTTAACCTCATAAATGCGATTAACATCACCAAATGAGAAATAAAAAATAAGGTTGATAGAAAGCTTATGTTCAGAATTAAAGAGGTACTTACGAACATGCATAAGACAACGCCATTTATCTCTAAATGACGTTTATAACAATCAACCGCCAAACCATTAATAATTCTTTCGAACAATTACTGCTTCATCGTTTCAATCTTCTGGCAAATATGACCGCACAAATAATGGGTACTTAAGTTTCTATCAACTAAAGAGCTATCTTGTTTACCTTGCTCAATGACGGAGACCCAATGCTCGATCATGCCCGTAAAGCCTTTCGACGTTAACATTGGCGTCCAATCAGGTAGGTAAATACGCTGCTCATTACCGCCTTCCCACTTTGTACCAGAAACAAAAGAATCGAATTCGTAAGACGTATTGCGATAATTTGCACTGACCTTCTCTTTCGTCACACCAAAGGTACGATTCATTGAAGCATGGAAAATAGTATGATCTTTTTGCCATTGAACATCTAAACGTGCCAACTGGTTCGCATCAAATTGAGTCACTAGGTGTACGTCACTTCCTGTCACATTCGTTGCCACATTAATGCTGTCTAGTGGGTGAATAAAATCATCAAAAACAAATGTGCGGATATCTCCAGGTAAGTTGTGACGATTTTTTTCCCAGCGCAAAGACATTAATGACGGCTTAGGTGATGAAGAATATTGCTCCAAATCATGTCGTTGTACACCATCTAGATAGGTATTATAAAGCGGTATGTAACGTCTATTGAAACCCATGAATAAGGGTTGTTTTTGTTGTTCAGCGATTTCATATAGCGCTTCACATTCTTGATAAGAATCAGATAAAGGCTTGTCGACAAAGACAGGAATGCCATGAGATAAAAAGAACTGAGCAATTTCATAATGCGATGATGTTGCACTGTGGATCATGACGGCATCGATACCACGCTTGCCATTAGTCGATTGATGTGTGATTAACATCTTATAATCTGTACAAAATTCAGTAATTCGATGCGTATTCGCTAACTGTTTTAATCGCTGTTCGTTACGGGTGCAAAAAACTAACTCAATGCCATCTCGTTGCGTTAGTACTGGTAAATATGCTTTAACCGCAATATCACCTAAACCTATAACCGCTATTTTCATTATTCTTCATCTCTTTCATTGCGAACCACAACGGCGTGGTAACAAAATGAGACTATCACAAATCGCCATTTCTTATAAAAACAAGCGTAAAAATATGATTTGTAGACCTAAAGTTTTTCCTATGAATTTTAAATCACAAAATATGACACTTTTTTTACTTTGTGAGGCCTACCCTCTGATACCATTCACGTCTGTTTAACGAAAAATATAATCAAATGCTAGCATCTTCTTTTATCGCAAAAAAAATCTCGGGGCTAAGCGCACTTCTTGTGTTTGCTGTATTAATGACAACGGTTATTGTTCTTTTTCAAAATCCACCACTTACGGGTGATGTTAACAACAGCATTGGGCTACTTAATACCTTACTAACAGATTCAGCCGGTAGTCCGTATTTCTTAATAACGACAGCATTATTGTGTACTATTCCCCTATTCATGAAGCTGCCTAAAAAACAGATGCTTCAATTATGGATACAATTTGGTATTTTACTTGTGCTGAGCTTTGCGGCGAAAACCGGCTTAAAGCACATAACTGAAGTACCCCGCCCTTATGCTTATGAACTTCAACAACTTGGCTTAGTTGATTCAGTAGAGCAATTTTATCAATTAGATAATGCAGGAAAAGATCAGGTTGTTGAGCAGGCAAAAGAAAATGTGAGTGACTGGCGCATTCGTCATTGGCAAGGTGAAACGAACTATTCAATGCCTTCTGGACACACGATTTTTGCCGCAATTTGTGTTGTCTTTTGGGGTGGTTTTCTCTTTAGAAGAAAACAAATTATTCCTGCGTTGCTAATCACCCTATGGGCAACAGGTGTGGGAACCAGTCGCCTTTGGATTGGCATGCATTGGCCTTTAGATTTGTTAACCTCAATTGTCTGTGCTGGGCTTTTATATTGTCTTGTACCAGAATGGAATAGTACCGACTCTAAATAAAGTTCCGCTGACCCTATAAACAGCAAATACTAAAAGAGCCCTCAAGCAGTCTTGTTCGTTAATACGAATAAAATTACTTGGGGGCTCTTTCATAGATTGCTCTAAATTGTTCAACAAAAAGTATCACTTACAAAATAATGTCGTTGAAAATTTTATGCTGCAGTTTCACTTACGCTGTGTTCATATTCAACAACAAGCTGGTTTCCAGTGTAATACACCTTTTTTATATCACCATCAAGTATATACGTGTTCTTCACAGTGACTAAATTAGGCATAGAAGCCCCGACTTTATTACGTAAAGATGGCAGTGTTATTGCGGGATCAACACCAATAAAATCACAAAACTGAGTCACGAACTGATGCTCTAAAGGTAACTTACCTCTCAAAATATCAGAAAATACAAGCTGGCTTACCCCTAACCGTTTTGCCATTTCAATTTGAGTTACACGCATTTTTGCTTTATAGCTCATCCATGTATCATGTAAAATATTACGGTCTTGTTCGGTGTATTGCATACTCAAATTCCTAGCGCATTTTTTTATTTATACTGATATTTAAACGTACAATTCAGCCATTAATGTCAGGGAAAAGTAAGGCTTATTCTGTATGAAGAATGAATATGTAACAGCTTTTTTCTGTATTAAAATACAACATGTGAAGTATCAATAACTTGAAAGGAAATAGCATTTCTATTCGTCTTTCCCTTGAAATAAACACGTTGAAATCACTCTGTATTCTGCAATTAAACTGTTTGAGTATTAACATTGGCTTAAAATCTTTAGAGTACGACAGCAAACTATATCAAAATCGATAATACTTTCAGAATAATCAAGGAAAGGGATTGTTTGAGAATATAAGCAAGATATAATCATTTCGCTATCAGTGTGAACCTTCACCTTAATTTAGCGCTTTGTACTTTGTAATAACGGTCGAATAAAGTAATGAGTATGCTTAGAAAGCTTGTCTCAAAATTTGTGTTAATTGCTATGCTGTTCACTGTATTTTCAACTACAGCGAATGCAGGCTTACTATACTCAAAAAGCCTTGTTCAGCCGTCAGACTGCATAGAATCAATGCTGTGCTGCCCGACAATGAACATGCATACAATGGCTTCATCAACAGGCTCATCGCATATATCCTTAACAGACATGTGTGACTCACATTCTTCCGGCATGGTAGAAACAGTCAAATCCACTTCATCTATTACACAATGCTGTAATGATGCAGATTGCCATTCTCAAGTTAGCCCTATTGCAATACTGTCTAGATTTTCATTCACCCCAGAAAGCACACATATTGATGATTTCATTGAACCGCAAGGTCAGCTTTTTACACGTAATGAACCTATCTTACGTCCGCCTGTATTTATTTAATTACTATCAGAAGTTCAAGCAAAATTAAAATTTGATATCAATTAGATAAATTAGGATTCACCATGAAATTTTCGCATTTAACAGCCCTTGTTTTACTTACCCTTAGCACTTCATCTTTTGCGCAAGCGATTAAAGGGACAAATTATCAATCTCCCTACTGTGGCTGCTGTAAAGAATGGGTAAAACATATGGAAGATAATGGCTTCGATCTTGATGTTGTATACAAAGAAGATCTTACACCAATCAAAATTGAACTGGGTCTACGTCCTGAATACGCATCATGCCATACCGCAGAAATCGAAGGCTACACTTTCGAAGGTCATGTACCAGCCGATGAAGTTAAACGATTCTTAGATAAGAAGCCAGCACGTATGATTGGGCTTGCCGTCGCTGGAATGCCGATGGGTTCACCGGGCATGGAATATGACGATCAAAAAGACCCGTATGAAGTCTTAGCATTTGACGAAAATGGTAAAACAATGGTCTGGTCTACGCATAATCAATAACACGCCCTAATGCATGTAGAGCTATCTTAGTCACGATACTTGGTTGAGATATGTTCTTTGAAAAAGCCAGTTAGAAATGTTTTTCTAGTAGAAAGCATATCAAAACTAGCTGGCTTTTTTATCAATTCATCTTTTCAATACGGTCAAATAGCAGCCTATTCGGATCGTCATTTTCTGCCCATTCAGGGTCTGTCTCACGCTTTTCGTAATAGATTTGCAGCCCATTAAAATACGTAAACGCCGTTAATTCAGAGTCTTTCATAAAGAATTCAAAGAAGGCATCTTCTTGCTGAGAAAGCCCCACTAATGTCGTAATACCACGCTGTAAAGCCCACTGAATAGCATGTGGTGAAATCATGGTGCGGTACAGCATCAATTCCTTAATCGATGAACGTTTAATATTTAGTAATGCATTGTCTGTTTTTTGTTGCAGGTTCATTTGCTCATCAAGCACTTGTTGTTCAGCAAGTAGCGCTTTTAAACTCAATAAACTCGTTTCACGTTCAGCGGCTGAATAACCATAGGTTGTTTTACAAAAACGAATCGCATAAGCCAGTTTAGTACGCCCCACTAGCTCAACAACGTCTTCAAGGTATGGTTGAGGGATATTATAAGCCTTAGATAACTGCTCTACGGCTTGAACAAGGCTGGTATATACTATTCCATTAAACTCAAACTGAAACGCTGTTGTTAAGCCCACGACAGGAATACCATCAACGCTAAGATCCCAGCCAGAGTAATTGACTCGCTCTTTGGCAATTTCAAACATTATCCAAGCTTTATCACGGAAGCCTTCAAAAGCTCGACCTTCCATCCCTGAATCTTCAAGCTCTTGCTTGGTCCAATTAACACCAATTTGGAGGTGTTTTTCATAATGCTTATGAAGCTTATCTTTTACTTTGTCACGCAATAAATCCAAGCTACTCACTTTTATAGATTTACTAAAAGTAAAACACTCTTGGCAAGCTGGAATCATGATGGGTGATGTTTGGTTATCGTAATTAGGCGATGCCATAAATGCATGTAATTTATAATACGGTTCGCCGCAAAACCAGCAGGTATGACGGAATTCAAAAGGAACATCAATAGACTGATAGTCATCGATCATAGTGGCTTATTATCCTGCATTTAAAAATCAATACGAACAGCTTAGATTCAAATAGTAAGTGCGTAACGTTAGCCTATTATGCTGATCCCCCCTCGATTAAATCAACATGAATGACCAAGTTTGTTTTACCTCACTGATTTACTGTTTGTTTTCCATACAACACCGAGCGATCTTATTCAGATATCTCGTATCTTTTTAAAAAAAAGACATTCATTTTTTGCAAATGTACCGCGGAAAAAGTTAAAATATGTGCCCGTTTTGAATAAGAGTGTGATTGAATGTCTGAACAGAAGCGAAAGGCGCTGAAAAAAATAGCTAAATGCCTAGAGCTGGGTAACTCTGCGAACATCAACGAAGCAGCGCAAGCTATTCGAATGGCACACCGTCTAATGCTGAAATACGGCTTAGATCAAGATGATATCGAATTCATCAAAATGGGCAAAACCAAATCTGAAACCTTATTACCTGCAGATGTAAGTACTCAGATTCTTAAAATCATCCGAGGTATTAATCGTCGTTTCGGTGTTGAATGTGTACTTACCAACCATAAAGGTTTGAAGAAGGCAGAATTTATTGGTGTTGCTGAACGAGCTATTTTTGCAGCTTTTGCGTTTGATATTGTTTACCGCGAAATGAATCAACAAACAGGCCAATTCCGAAATAGCTTTGCGGGCACAGGAACAAGTACTGCAGAAGTTGCTCGACGTGTGGCATCGTTTTTAGCCGGGTGGCTGGAAGGTGCACTTGAAAAGTTACCAGTTTTAAATACTGACGATGATCATGAACAACGTATGTCAAACTACATCGACAAGCAGTTTGAAAACCTAGATCGCGAAACATTCAAACAACAGCTACAAGAAGCAATGAAGGGAATTACAGACGATTACGAAAAGGGAATGAAAAAAGGACGCGCTATTTCAGTCAATCGTCCTGTTGGTAGCTCAACGACTAAACAAGATTATAAGCTGCTAGACAAATAATTCATCATATACCCAAGTTACCTCAAGATGCTCGTTTCAACGAGAATTTGTTGCGTTCTAGGCAAGGCGCTTATTTATAAACCTAGTCGTTCTACGTTGAAAATAAGTAACACCGCATAGAGCCCAACAAAACTCGCCCTTCGGGAGTGATTCAGCGTATCTACTTCTGTGTCAAATGTGTTGCACTTATTGTATTGCTCGAGCGGAATGCCATTCCTACACACATTTGCCTTGAATTAAACACGCTGAGATCACTCTGAATCCTGCATCTTGAGGTAGCTTGGGTATAGAATATCAATACATTTTCATTGGTTTCGCAGCCCTTAAGAAGTCGTACTTGTTACGGCTTTTTGCTACTTCCCCCCTGTATGCCCAAACTTACTATTCGCAATAACCGTTTTTTAGCAGTCAATATTTCATCCATTAATATCGATTAACAAAAATAGGTTGTTAACGTTTAAAAAAGAAGCATAAAGCCATAATTTATCATCACTTTGCAATGAAATGAGAGAGATGTCTCGTTTTTATGTTAACATTAAACAAAATCCCATGAATCCCGTAGCCTTTACACATGAAATTTCCTGGTCAGCGTAAATCCAAGCATTATTTCCCAGTTAATGCCCGTGATCCATTAGTTGCTCAAATCCAACAAGATAATCCACTAGCGCGCACACACCCTGTCGGTGTTGGTCAAACCATTGTTGATATTGAAGCACGCGTTGATGATGACTTCTTAGCAAGACATGCTTTGAGTAAAGGTCACTCTTTAGTTCTTGATGAAGATAAAGCTGAATTGCTTTACCTTGAACTAAAAGAACGGAAATTGATCAGCCACGAATACCCAGGTGATACCATTGGTAACACACTGCACAACTATTCCGTACTAGCTGATGATAAATCAATTCTTTTAGGTGTAATGAGCCAAGATCTTAAGATTGGTTCGTACGCTTATCGTTACCTATGTAATACATCAAGCCGAATGGATTTAGACCATTTACAGCCTGTCGATGGCCCTATTGGTCGTTGTTATACGCTGATAAGTGAAGATGGTGAACGTACTTTCGCAATAAACGAAGGTCAAATGAACCAGCTTCGTCCAGAAAGCATACCTGAGTGCGCATTTGAAAAAGCATCAGCTCTTGTGCTGTCTTCATACTTGGTTCGTGGTAAGCCAACCGACCCAATGAAAAGCGCGGCACTTAAGGCTATTGAGTACGCAAAAAAGCACGATGTACCTGTTGTACTTACATTGGGCACTAAATACGTTATCGAAGGTAAAGAAGAATGGTGGATTGAGTTCTTGAAAGAGCACGTCACCTGTGTTGCGATGAACGAAGAAGAAGCTGAAGCATTAACGGGTGAAAAAGATCCTTTAATCGCTGCGGATAAAGCACTCGATTGGGTTGATATGGTTCTTTGTACTGCGGGACCAGTTGGCTTATACATGGCAGGTTACTGTGACGATGAATTAAAGCGTGAGTCAACGCTTCCATTGTTACCTGGCCGTATTGCTGAATTCAATAAGCATGAATTTAGCCGACCGATGATCAAAGACAGTTGTGAAAACCCTATCCGTGTTTATTCACACATAGCCCCATACCTTGGGGGTCCTGTTGAAATTAAAAATACGAATGGTGCTGGTGATGCCGCGTTATCTGCACTACTGCACGATATGTCTGCAAATTGTTACCACAAAGCTAATGTGCCAAATTCAAGTAAGCACACAGCTCAATTCTTAGCATACTCTTCTTTTTCACAGATTTGTCAGTACTCTAACCGCGTAAGTTATGAAGTACTAACTCAGCACGCCCCTCGCCTCTCGCGTGGATTACCAGAGCGTGAAGATTGTCTTGAAGAAGCATATTGGGAGCGTTAATTCGCCCAATTATAATTTATACCTAAAAAAACATTAAAAAGGAGCTAATAAGCTCCTTTTTTATGCCTACATTTATTACAGGCACAAAAAAGGCCGCCTAGGCGACCTTTTAACAATTTCTTTTTATTAAAGAATTATAAAGCTACAACGTTTGCAGCTTGAAGGCCTTTTTGGCCTTGCTCTACTTCAAAAGAAACTTTTTGACCTTCAGCAAGCGTTTTAAAGCCTTCTGAAGCGATTGCACGGAAATGTACGAATACGTCAGCGCCGCCGTTGTCTTGAGTGATGAAACCGAAACCTTTCTCTTCGTTAAACCACTTGACGATACCAGTTGTGTTAGACATGTGTGTCCCTTATTTAATATTTAAATGTCGCATATGCGACGTGATAATCTATTGAATTATACACTGTTACGCTAAATAAAAGGAAACATATAGGTACATAACGATAACGTTTTTGTAGCTGTAGGTTTAACTTGTACTTGATACTGCATGTAATAACTCTCTGAAGAACTGAGCGAGATAATACCACCTGCTCGCTTTTTGTACAGCTTAATTTTTGTACAAGTATCTTTCTAGCCGTAATTATACGCGATAAAACAGAGGGGAAACACAAGTAACTTTTAAATTATCAAACACTTAACCTAAAATGTAAAAGTTTAATAATAACAAAAGTGACCTGCCCCTCCTTCTCTTACCGCTAATTAGTATACTAAGCGACGACAGTATGACGTTCAGCACCACGCAACATTGCATGGATAAGCTCGTTAGCTTCAAATTTAGTGAGTGCTTCATCAGCACCAACTTGATGAGCTTGGGAGACGCTAATCTCACTAGATAGAGAAGTATGCAAAATAATGTAAACACTTTTCAGTTTTTCAGTATTTTTTACGTCAAAAGCAAGTTCATAACCATCAAGACCTGGCATTTCAATATCACTGACTAAAATCTGAAATGGATCATGATTATCCGCTGCATTTTTCATCATATTTAACGCATCTTGACCATTCGTCGATATAAAGTAAGGAACACTAATACTGTCTAATGCTTGTGACAATTGACGTCGAGCAACAGACGAATCATCGACTAATAGAATCTTAAGTGGGCGTAAAATTTCACGTTCAATATCTGTTAGTACAGGATTAAGGCTACTTGGGTCTTCAGGGAAAATCTTTGACATCAACAATTCAACATCTAGAAGTTGAACAAGATTATCTTCAACTGTTGTTACACCAGTAACAAACACATTATTGCCTAACGATACAGGTGGAGCATCAATTTCATGCCAATTACATTCTGTAATTTTATTGATACCACGCACCATAAAACCGACTAGCTTTCGTTGGCAATCGGTAATGATAATATAACAGTCTTTTACTTCCTCCTTAACTAACGCTCGATAGCCCACAGCTTTAGCCATATCGATTACAGGGAATGTTTGACCACGCAAAGTAGCAGCACCCAAAACGGTAGAGTGAGAATGCGGAATAACAGTTAGCGGTGTGTAAGGAACAATTTCTTTCACTTTCAACGTTCCAATCGCAAAAGATTGGTTAAGTGTGAGTTGAAAAAGCAACATCCCTTGAGACTGGTTGGTTGCGCTTTTAATCATAAGTCGATCCCGTAATTACATAGCCGATAACATAGAAAGCTATTTTAACCGTTTAAAGGACTTATAGGAATTAAGGTTATTGATTTTATAGATATTAAGTCAATTTTGATAACTTATGCATCAATTATCAAAATAACAAACCGTACTAAGTCACTATCTGTCTAGCCACCAAAATTTTATAACGTATCGCTACAGCTCCACCATCAGGCAGAAAATTTTACAAACTCACACTATAGTTAAGATGGTGCTATAGCTTGTTCAAAGAGGATGGATCGATATGGAACTACGTAATAAAGTTGGAGAAGTCGCCAAACTAGCAGATAACTTAACATTGAAAGAAATCGCCGATATGGGCTTTTCTATCGATATCTGTGACAAGAACTACGATCCCAATGAACATTGGACAATACAACAAGACTCAGACAAAAAGGAAGGCGGTTATCCATAAAATCGTACAGAACATTCAACGTACCTTTATAAACATTTATGTAAGTATAATGGACAACAAAATGAAAAGCTGACAAACGTTAGCTTTTCATATTTCTATGCTATACCCAAGTCAGCTCAAGCTGCTCGTTTCAGCGAGAATTTATTGGGCTCTAGGCTAGGCGCTGATTTATAGACCTAGTGGTTCTACGTTGAAAATAAGTAACACCGCATAGAGCCCAATAAAACTCGCTGAGATCACTCTGAATCCTGCATATTGAACTGACTTGGACAGTTATTCAGTAATAAATGATTGCATACTTTCTTACAAGTTTAATTATTTAAAAATAACGATTAAACATTACAGCCAGCCACAGTAAGGAAGCTGTTGCATATAAAAGCGAATTATAAAAAGCACTTTAATATCATTAGATAAAGTGCTGAAAAATTACATACTTAATCAACACTCAACCATATAAAACTTGTTTGATAGTAAGGCTTTACCTATTCTGAAAAATAATAACCAAGCTCACATTAAATCAGTGGCAAATATACCATTTATTACAACTTCACCCCGATTTCGTATTTCGTACTGCAAAAATTAGTTGAAAAACCTTCCGACCTCTCAATTAACGCACAAAGTAGCTCAATTCTAATTGAAAATTTAATTAATATTCCCATAATAAGAGCTGTCAATATTATTATATTGGTTTATAAAAAGGATTTTTATGAAAAACATCGCTAACTTTGTCGAGCAACTTGAAAGGAGTAAAGCGCCTTTCAATATGTGGCTTTACGCTGGTAATAACAGCTATTCCCCTTTGGAAAGTCAAGGGAATAATAAAGCTACACAGATATTACAAAACGCTATTGAACATCACCTACAAGTTGTTGTAGAAATGAACGAAAGTGCTTATTTGCTGTTATCTGAAGTACATATGGCAGTACCTATCAACTTTCAAGGCTATCAAGTCACTGCTCTGACGGAGTCAAAAGCAGCGTAATATGATAACTATACGATGTTTTGATATCAGATAAAAACGATCAAGAAATAATCTGGCTAGGTCATTTCGACATTAACTGTATTGATAAACTCGTTTAATAGGCTCTTTTTAGAGCCTATTTTTTCATATGCTTTCAATTAAATTTGGTTATCAAAATATATTTTTTCTCAAAAAACTTATAAGTTTTTATGATAATAAACTTTATTTCACTTAGTCATCAATGGTTACTGTTACATCGTATTAAAAATAAAATTCATAATTCTTTTCAAATAAGCCTTGTAAAGATTAAAATCAACACAAAACGCCATCTTTCGATGGCGTTAAAATATTAGGCTGTTGTGAGTAAGTTATAATAACAAACTATTTATTAGTCAGTTTATTAACTTTCCGTGTTTGGGGTTTTTAATGTATACATTACATTCCTCAACCCATTTTTACATGCCGCATTACCTGCATCCCAACCATCATTAAATCGAGTTACCCCGCCATCAAATGTTGCATCCTTTTGATACTCAGCATCTTCTACATTCTTTTCTTTCAACGCACTCTCACAGCCTTGGTTATAGCCATAATGATAAATACTGTCATATTTAACGTTAGTAACATATTCCTCAGGAAAAAATTTATAATTATCATAATCAGCACTTGTGCACCCGATAGCTGATAATGACAATACAGCGATAAAAATGAGCCTTGCTTTCATCATAGTTTTTATTCCTTGAGTCGCTTTCTATCTATTTGTTTAACCACAACTTCATAACTTTTCCTTGTCACTTAATGTTAGTCTAGACAAGACTCAATGACTTGTTTAAATTCTTCATCACAATAATGGTATATTTCTAACGAAATAATAAGAAAGGTATACTGATTTATGCTGCAAGTAGAACGACAATTAAAAGACATCGTAGTAAGTATACTGGCTGCTGATCCTGCGCATGACATCAATCACATAGAACGGGTTGTTGCCTCAGCAAAAGCGTTTGCCATTCAAGAAGGGGCATCGTTAGACATCGTGATTCCTGCCGCTTGGTTACACGATTGTGTCTCCTTACCAAAGAACCACCCTGATAGACATTTAGGCTCTCAATTTGCAGCAAAGCAAGCCATTACTTACTTAAAGTCGATCAACTACCCTGAGCGTTTTTACGCTGACATCGAGCATGCTATAGAGGCGCATAGTTATAGTGCCAACATCGATATCAAAACTATTGAGGCAGCAGTCGTACAAGATGCTGACAGAATTGATGCTTTAGGGGCTATTGGTATTGCGCGATGCATACAGGTAGGTACTACATTTGGCGCAAACTTCTATTCGAATGATGACCCATTCTGTGAGCACCGTCAGTATGATGATAAACACTTTTCTGTCGACCATTTTTATAACAAGCTTTTTCAGCTCAAAGACACCATGAATACGAAAGCGGCCGAAAAAGAAGCGCAGATAAGAACAGAATATATGAAGGGTTTTCTTGTTCAGTTACAAAACGAAATCGGTGTTTAGAAAAAACAACTCAGACGGGACACAATTGCTATAGGTAACTTGGGTATAAAAAAGCACCGTCAATACGGTGCTTTTAATCAATAAGTAAAGTACTGAATAGCCACTCTACTTTCAAATTAGTTTAGATTCGATTACTTTGAATCAGCACGGCTCATGAACTTCTGTTCTGCGGTGTTGATCTTAATCTTTTCGCCAGATGCGATGTATTCAGGCACTTGAACAGACAAACCTGTAGACATAATTGCAGGCTTAGTACGAGCACTCGCCGATGCGCCTTTAATTGAAGGATCTGTCTCACTAATAACCATATCAACCGTTGCTGGTAGCTCGATGGCTACTGGCAAATCATCAACAGTCAGAACTTGCAGACCTTGTGTATCTTCGGTAATGAAAAGCAGCTCTTCTGCAATACTTTCTTTATTGAAGTTATATGGCGTGTAATCTTCGCTATCCATGAAGACATACTCATCACCATCGATGTATGAAAACATAACAGAATGACGGCGGAAATCAGCCAGAGTAATCATTTCATCAGCTTTGAAGCTTTCATCTGTTTTCGAACCAGTTGCCACATCGTATAAACGCATACGATAAAGACTTGCACCAGCACGACCACTCGGTGTTAGCTTCTTAATATCTTTAACTAAAAACACTTTTCCGTTATGTTCGATAGCTGCAAACTTCTTTATTTCACTAGCCTTTGGCATGATCAATATTCCAAAAAATAAATCGTATTGTGGAAAATAGCATGAACTGGATTTTAGGCAAGTACTGAAAGTAATAAGCGCTGATTAATTCACCATCTTTACGCATAACAATTAGAAACATGACGACAGAACGTTCGCGCACTTAGAACGTCCCTTTTCCTAACAATTTTATCACTGATTAGTGATGAAAAGTTTTCATCGCAATCATCTACCCCTTAATCAAAAAAGCATCAGAAATGAACAACCCAGCGATAGACTTTACTTTAACAAACCATCAATAACAGCTTGCTGTAGTTTTACTTCAAGGGTTTCCCAAAGTTGTTGGCTTCCGCCTGAAATTCTACGTCCATTTAAGGCAAAGACTTTCTCTTTGGGAGTATTGTGCTTTTCCCAACTATGCCCATTACCATGAAGGTTATGTAGTAGAGGTGGAACACGATCAATGGCCTTAGCGTATTTCGATTCCGCCGTTTCACCGGCTTCAAACTCATGCCATAATGACAGATATACTTCACCCTGCCCATCAGGTAACAAGTCAACAATACGCTTTAATCCAGCTTCTTCATTTCGCTTATTTTCAGTTGTTTCACTGGCGTATATTATCGTATCGCCCGCATCAATCTCGCCCAAATCATGGATAAGCAGCATCTTGATCACGCGGTTAATATCAACGGGCTTATTAGCATAATCTTTGAGCATTAAAGCAGAAAGGCACACATGCCAACTGTGCTCGGCAGAATTTTCATAGCGTTCTAGGCCTACTGGGCGAGTATTGCGAATAACCGATTTTAACTTTTCGATCTCGACGATAAAATCGAGAATTTGTGTAATTTCTTTCATTAAGACACCATCCTTGGCTTCAGATTCATGCATTAGATATACAAGTATTATGTGCTATATAGAGTATTACATTCTGCTAGACATAGTGTGGTCATCATTCATTTGAAGCAGATCCCAGCGATTACCATATAGATCTTCAAATACGGCAACGGTTCCATAATCTTGCTCTTGAGGAGGTCTCACAAATGTAATACCTTCAGATACCATTCGGTTATAGTCTCGCCAAAAATCGTCAGTATTTAAGAATAGAAAAACACGCCCACCCGCTTGATTGCCAATGAAGTCATGCTGTTCTGGTTTTGATGCACGTGCTAACAGTAACGCCACCCCGTTAGAGCCAGGAGGTGAGACAACAACCCAACGTTTATCCTGTTCTGGCTGGTAGGTATCTTCAATCAGCTCAAACTGTAATTTATTGACATAAAAATCAATCGCTTCATCGTAATCTTTAACTACTAGCGCAATATGAATAATTGATTGTTTCATTTAATCATCAACCTTAATCTTTGTTTTAACAGTACTATACTTATCCAATAACGTTAAGTCGCCACATAGATATGGATATCATGGAAAATACTTTCGTCTTACACTGTTTAAAAAAACTGTCTTTGGCCTTTTTGGCGCGAATTGCCATTCCTGTACAGGTAAGCGACGAAAGCGAAGACTATATCTAAAGCATTTTTCCTTGCACCGGAATTAATGCCCCTGTCAGATTTGTTTTTGCTGGCTGAGTCAATTCAATCATTAAGCTGGCAAACTGAGATGGGTTTACCCACTCATTATGGTCAATATCAGGCATTCCTTTTCGGTTTACTTCTGTATCAATGATCGTAGGCAGTACAGCATTTACCTTTATGCCATATTGAACACCTTCAGCCGCCTGACTTTCTACTAATCCATTAAGAGCACGTTTAGATGCCATATAAGGACCAAAACCATAAGGTACGTTACGAATAGTATCTCTGGCTGAAACATACATAATAGATCCCGCTTCTTTTGGCTTCATAGCAGAAAATATTTCACGACCTAACATCCAAGCAGTTGTGAAGTTTACACTGAACAATCGTTCAATATCTTTTGGTTCTGCATCTTCCCATGTGCTCCATAAAAAAATACCCGCGCAATGATAATGTGCATCAATAGAGCCTCCCAAAATATCAAGTGACTTAGCCACGAATGCACGACACGTTTCCTCGTCAGTTAAATCACCAAGAAGTACAGTGAGCTTACCGTTATATTTATTTTCTAAATCCTTCGCACGCTGTTCATCCCCTACTCGCCCATAACCTACCACCTGAGTACCAGACTCAATTAATTGCGCAATGATCTCTTGTGCCGTTACAGAAAAGCATGCCGCCACTGTTGCGGTTTTAATTTGGTTTGAATACATAGTCATCTCTCTTCTCTCTTTCATTGTTATTATTTGCTAGATGACATAATAATTATTGCCATTAACGCTGCCTATATACTTATGAACAAATGGCTTTTGTCTTTTAAGCAAAGGTGAGGAGGTACCCAATACCTTTTTGACATAACTTGAGCCATATGATGTTCAAAACAGAATGTAAGGCTAAGCAGCGATTACTCATAATAAACTTATCAAAATCTAACGCTGCAAGTAATAAACGGTATGCACGTTACGCAGTGGTTACACTGCCGCCATTAGATGTTACTTTTCGTTACGCTTCTTTACGTCCAATGTGACGTTCAACTCGTAAATAAAAATAAAACCCCCGTAATATAGATTCCATCGAAAACGAAAAATAAAGCCAAATAACAATAAAAGCAATTAGCACAAGACAATTAACACAAGCTACAAAAACGGAATATTAATGAATAGAATTTATTAATATAAGAAAAAATCTAATTTATATTTATTACTTCTCACACCTTAGTGAGCAATAAATAACTTTACCTTTTAATAAACAAACAATTAATCATCTAGTTTTCTAGATATACTTTCTACGTTCATAATGGATGGAGTTCAAATGAACATATTCAGTACAATGCAAAAAATGGGGCGCAGCCTCATGCTGCCAGTAGCCTGTATGCCAGCAGCTGGTATCTTACTTGGAATTGGCGGTAACTCGGAAGTCGCAAAATTCTTACCTGATATTGTCGCACAAATAATGACAGAAGCAGGTCTAGGTGTATTCGCGAATATGGCATTACTATTTGCCATTGGTGTTGCACTTGGATTTACTAAAAATGATGGTGTTGCAGCACTTGCAGCAGCGTTAGGTTATTTAACCATGACACGTGTATTGGGTGTTGTCGCTGAAGGCACTGATACAGGCGTATTTGGCGGCGTTATTATGGGTTTAGTTGCAGCTCAACTCTTTAATAAATACCACGATATTAAACTGCCTACCTATCTTGGTTTCTTTGGTGGTAAACGCTTTGTTCCCATTGTGACATCTTTAGCGGCATGTGTTGTTGCAGGTGCTTTAGCATTAATATGGCAACCAATTGGTGCAGGTATCGCAGCGTTCTCAGAATGGGCAGCTTACCAATCACCAGAAGTCGCATTTGGTATCTATGGTATCGTTGAACGTTCTTTAATTCCTTTCGGTTTACACCATATTTGGAACGCTCCTTTCTTCTACGAAGTTGGCGAATTTACTACAGCTGCTGGTGAAGTGGTTAAAGGTGAAATCCCTCGTTACCTTGCGGGTGACCCTACTGCTGGTAATCTAGCGGGTGGTTACATGTTTAAAATGTTTGGCTTACCAGCTGCTTGTCTTGCGATGTATGTAACGGCTAAAAAAGAAAATAAGGTAATGGTAGCGTCAATCCTTGGTTCTGCTGCACTAACATCATTCTTAACAGGTATTACTGAACCAATTGAATTTGCCTTCTTGTTTGTTGCACCTGTTCTTTATGTTGCACATGCACTGTTAGCTGGTTCTGCATTTGTTGTAATGATTCTACTTGGCATTAAGCACGGTACAACATTCAGCCATGGTTTATTCGACTTCACACTGCTGTTCGGTCAATCAACAAACGGCTGGTTACTACCTGTTATCGGTGTTGTTTACGCTATTATTTACTTCTTAGTTTTCGTCACTTTGATTAAAGCTTTAGATTTAAAAACACCTGGACGTGAAGATAAAGAAGAAGCAAGCGTTGCAGTTAATACATCTAAAGATGGCTTAGCACAAGACATCGCAGCAGCATTCGGTGGTAAAGAGAACATCAAAGACTTAGAAGCTTGTATTACACGCTTACGTGTAACGGTATTCGATAGTTCAAAAGTTGATATTCCACGCTTAAAAGCACTCGGTGCGGCTGGCGTATTCGAAAAAGGTGATAACTATCAAGCAGTATTTGGCACACACTCTGAGATCATTAAAGGTCAAATAGAAGTGCTAGCATAATAAAAGTCTGAGTGGACTTTAGCCCGGACTTCGGTTCGGGTTTTTCCTTGTTAAAATCTAGCATTAATAATCAATACCACGCCAAATATTTCCTTAAATACTATTTTTTATACTTTAAAATATATTAACTATTCGTTTCCCCTTCTGCATCCACCTCAAAAATAAATATTTTCGGTTCTTCTATTACCGTTGCTGCCTGCATTGCCTCTTTTAATTCCTGAGATTTTAAAAACGTACTGGCATTATCAACAGTATCCCATTCAAATATTAAACATATAGTGTTCAGCTCGTTTGGGGCATGTCCAACACTATATGATAATTCGCCTGCAGATTGTCTTTGTATTAAAAAATCATCAAAGGCCGCTCTCCATATCGATGCATTCTCTACCTTATGTTTAATAAAGACCTTAATCATAATTTTACCTTTCTATCATCAATACTGATTGTCTATTTGATCTAGATTGATCCAGTCATTCCCGCCTCGGCATGCCCTTTGATAGTACATTTAAGGTCTTTAATTTCTGTCGCTTTTACAGGTACGAACCACCATTCAGCAGTACCACCGGGATAAACTTCAATCTCTCGCACGGTTCCTTTTATTTCTGCAATTACTTTACCGTCAGTACTCACCACTTGCGTTTTACGTGTAAACACAGCCTGAGCCAAGCCTTCGGAACTAAAGTAGTGCTTCTCTTTCCCTTCATTATGCAAAATGAGCTTGTAGAGTTTACCGGTTTCGAATTCAAGTTTATCAGGGATATATCGCATGGCATTCTTGTCATTACCTAATGAAACTTTCAGTTCAATAGGCTCTTGCTTTGTCATGTCACCTGCGGCTAGTACACTTCCCGTACACACTAGACTAATCAATACAGCTGAAATTACACCTAACAATCGATATTGCATGATCCTTCTCCTCAGTAAGTAGGTAAATACATGCACGCATTACACTTGGTAGTAGCATGGTTATTGAAAACCTATTCCTTATTTTAGGTGCTGATTGCAAAATCGGTTTAATAATTGCTGATGAAGGACGGTATGGCGCGTATAAAAAAGGGTGGCTGAGAATTCACTCAACCACCCTACTTTCTGTATTGAACTTGCCTGTATTGTTACTTCACAGTCAGAACACGCTAGTGTTATAAACCCTGTGCATACTGAGCATTAGTCGATACTGTTACCATGTTGGCTAGTTCAACTTTTGATTCTTCAACACCGTTCAGAATGTTTTCAAAATGCTTAACTAACTGCGATTTATCCAATTCTTCTTTAGAGCCTGAACCAATGTTTGTTAAATCAATAAAGAATTCGTCGAATAAGCCTGAAAGATCATTTACTACATCGATATTTAAGAATTGCTCGTCGTTATAAATGCTTGGGTAGCCACCTTTTTGCTTATCAACCGCAAAAGAGATCCCCTTAACATTCGTAATCGTGGTCGCTTTTTCACATCGAAGCATACAGCCATCTTCAATTGCTGGTTTGTTACAACCTACCGTTTGTTGGAAGAAACACTGACGGCTCGTCATCATCAAAATCGGATGATAGATACTGTAGAATAACTTAAAGTTTTCAGGGCGCTTAATGTGTCGGATCTGGCCACGGTTAATTTCATTCGAAATGAATGCACCAGAACAGTTAAGTTCCTCTTTCATGGTAACGAGAGCATGAGAGTTAGTGGTGTTTAAGAATGGACCCGCGACCCAATCAATATTCAGTTCAAACGCTTTATAAGCGATACCGGTATTGTTACTCACAATACGCTTTGGCTTCACTTCTTCTAGCACTTTCACCGCTTCTAAGTAATCTTTACCAATTAATACCGCAGGGAACCAAGGAATCAAACGTGGATTATTTAAGAAGATATTGATGTATTTCTTACAGTTCTTTTTAAAGCTTTCTGGTAGTTTGAAGTAAATATCAGCATCGGTTTCATCACAAAGGTGAAGATCTTTCTCATTAGCGATCAGAATCGACAATGTTGGTTTTTCTTCTACTTTTGGATGTTGTGGTAAAGCAGCAACCTCTACATGCTTAATCACTTCGACAGAATCATTCAATAAAAACGCGACTTCATTTTTTAGTGCAGTAAGCTCTTTAAATGGAATCGTTAAGTTTTCATCAAAATTTTCAAAGCCTAAACGCTCTAGGTTAAAATCGGCATTATTAAAGCTTCTAAAACGCTTTTCGATAGTTTCTGAAGACATTGAAATCTGATCTGCTACGCGCAATGATGAATCAGATTTAACCACAAACGTCTTATTGCCCGTTGTAACGCTAATTGTTAACGGTTCGTTTAGCTTGGCAGTAAAATCGATTGTTAATGTTGGTTTTGAAATATCAAGGAACTTGATCTTATCTTCTAACGTTGCACCAATGGCATTTTTAGATTCGTATAAATCTTTCTTAACATCTTCAATCTGAACAACAGAAATAGCGTTGTTTTTATCGATAGCATAATTCACGCTGTTATCACGTGGATTATCGATAAACATGTCTTTTGTCAGATTACCTTTTAAGAATGAGTTGGTGAAATCACGGTTAAAGACCTTATGAAGATTTGAGTCATCTTCTAGTATTAAGCCTTTTTCTACAAAATTATTGATATGCTTGCGCCACGTATCAACAACTGTGTACACGTAATGTGCACCCTTAATACGGCCTTCAACCTTTAATGAATCGACACCAGCATCAACCAATTCAGGTAAATCAAAGTACGCTGAGTTATCTTTTAGGTTAAGAGGGAATTTGTTACCAGCAGCTGTAATTTCGTATTCATCACGGCATGCTTGGCTACAACGACCACGGTTACCCGAATTACCCACACTTACAGAGCTTGAGTAACATTGACCAGAGAAGGCAATACACAGTGAACCGTGTACGAAAACTTCAGTTAATATATCGTGTTCATGCGCTAGTGCGGTTAACGATTTTACTTCGCCAAGGTTCAATTCGCGCGATAAGTTAGCGCGTGTTGCACCAACTTTACTTAAGAATAAAATTTGACCTTCGTTATGAGTAGTTAACTGCGTTGAAGCGTGAACATCAAGACTAGGAAAGTGTTTCTTCACTAGGTTAAATATACCTAGGTCTTGAACAATGATGCCATCAATACCGCTATTAACCAGCTTATTCAGCAGCTTTACTAAACTTGGAATTTCGTGCTCTAAGATAACAACGTTAAGAGTTAGAAAAACCTCGCAACCGTATTGATGAGCAAGTCGTAAAACGCCACTTAATTCATCAAATGAAAGATTGGACGCTCGGTTACGGGCATTAAACATATCTAAGCCACAGTAGACGGCATTAGCACCAGCAACAATCGCGGCTTTAATTGCTTCTACATCACCACCCGGTGCCAATAATTCAATTTTTCTACTCATTACGACAAAGCTCACTTAAATTGTTAGATTATAATTTTTCAGGGCAATTCTACCTGCATCCCGTTTTCATAGCTACAAAATCGGCTTTTGTTGACACAGATCATTATTATGATGGCATTGAACAACGGTTAACTCGACCAATTTTACAAAAAACACAGACAGCAGGTTTTCATTTCTTTATATACTTATTCAGGAATATAGGGTTCCTGAATAAGTATCATTATTGATTAACAGTCGTTAATCGCATTGCGTACACGCTTATCTGAAACAGGGTAAGGCGTACCCAGTTGTTGAGCAAAGAAACTCACGCGAAGTTCTTCGACCATCCAACGGATCTCTTTCACTTTTTCTGGTACGGCTTGCCCTTTCGGAATTTTATTCAGTAACTCTTTGTAATCGTTCATTACTGAATCAATCTTCAAGATTTGAACACGATCTTTATTAGGGTCGATGGGTAGTTTTTCCATTCGACGTTCAATCGCCTTCATGTATCGCAGAATATCTGGCAATCTCTGCCATCCACATTCTGTTGCAAAGCCTTTAAAGATCAGGCCTTCAACCTGTGCCTTAATATCAGACAGTGCAAATGCCATTGATAAATCAACACGACCCTTTAAGCGCTTGTTAATACTAAATGCCGTTGTCAGAATAGCTTCTACTTGCTGTGCAACATCAACAACCGTATCGCCTAGTTCTGCACGAACGTATTCTTTGGTTTGCGCAAATTGCTCTGGTTCCCAAATCAAACCGCCCTTCTGTTGAATAAGTTTATCAACACCGCAGGCAATACAGTCGTCGATAAGATCCATCACACGTCCGTATGGGTTGAAATATAAACCCAATTTTGATTTATTTGGCAAATTCGAGTGTAAGTATTTAATAGGCGAAGGCACGTTCAACAGAACCAAACGACGCTGACCTTGAGTCATTGCCATTCGCTGCTCTTCTTCCGTTTCAAATAACTTGATACCCACAGAATCTTTGTTATCAACCAATGCAGGGAACGCTTTAACCTCAAAGCCACCCCGTTTTTGCTGATAGCATTCAGGTAATGCGCCAAAGCTCCATGTTTTTAAGCCTTCTTGTTCAATATCATCATCAGCAACTTGCGACAATGTTTCTTGAACTTGCTCTTTCAAACCATCTTTTAAACTGTATAAATCTTTACTTTCTTTTAGCTTACGGTTCTTGTGATCAACCACACGATACGTAATTTTCAAGTGTTCTGGAACTTGCTCGGCTTTCCAGTCTTCACGCAATATCGTAACACCCGTAATGCGCTTTAATTCTTTCTCTAACGCATCAAGCAATGGCATCGACATCGCTTCCGCACGCGAAAGGAAAGCATCTGCATAATTAGGTGCTGGCACAAAGTTACGACGAATCGGCTTTGGCAATGATTTAATCAAAGACACAACCAGTTCATGACGAAGACCCGGTATCTGCCAATCAAAGTTATCGGGTTCTACTTGGTTCAATATTGGTAGCGGCACATGCACCGTTACACCGTCACTACCTTCACCCGGTTCAAACTGGTAGCTTAATTTCAGCTTTAGGTTACCTTGATGCCAAAAGTTCGGGTAATCCAAATCAGTAATATGGCTCGCATCGCCTCTGAACAACATTTCACGTTCAAAGTTAAGCAGGTTACTGTCTTCTTTTGATGCTTTCTTCCACCAGCTATCGAAGAAGCGCCCCGATACCACAGTGTGCTCAACACGTTGATCGTAGAATTCAAATAATTCGTCATCATCGATCAAAATATCACGACGACGAGACTTATGTTCTAGCTCTTCCACTTCGCGTAATAGTCGACGATTTTGGTGATAAAACTTATGCTTTGTTTCCCAATCACCTTCAACTAACGCCGAGCGAATGAAAATTTCACGCGATACTTGCGCATCAATATTGCCGTAATTCACTTTACGCTTAGCAACAATAGGAATGCCGTACATCATGATTTTTTCAAAGGCAAAAACAGCGGCTTGTTTCTTTTCCCAATGCGGTTCGCTATAGCTACGTTTCAGCAAATGCTGTGCTAAGGGTTCAACCCACTCAGGCTGAATTTTAGCGGCAATACGCCCCCACAGCTTGGATGTTTCAACCAGCTCGGCAACCATCACCCACTTAGGCTGTTTCTTGAAAATGCCAGACCCAGGGAAGATATTAAAGCGCGCATTACGTGCACCTTGATACTCGTTCTTTTCCTGATCTTTAATACCGATATGAGAAAGCATACCGGCCAATAATGACTGGTGAATGCTGTCGTAACTTGCTTCTTGGCTATTGATTTTCAAATCGAGCTCTTTTACTACCTGACTCACTTGGTAGTAAATATCTTGCCATTCACGAATGCGCAAATAGTTCAGATAGTCTTTCTTACATTGCTTACGGAATTGATTACCAGACAGCTCTTTTTGCTGCTCTTGAACGTAATTCCATAAATTAACAAATGCGATGAAATCAGAATCTTTATCCGCAAAACGATTATGCTTCTCGTCAGAAGCTTGTTTTTTCTCTGACGGCCTTTCACGTGGATCTTGAATCGACAATGCACATGCAATAACCATCACTTCGCGCAATGAACCCAGTTTAGGGGCTTCTAACACCATACGCGCAAGGCGAGGATCAAGCGGTAACCTTGCTAACTGACGCCCCATTGGCGATAGACGCTTACGAGGATCTGTCGCTTTAAGATTAATAGCACCTAACTCTTCAAGTAGGCGTAAACCATCTTGAATGTTGCGATTATCTGGCGCTTCTACAAACGGAAAGGCGTGAATATCACCCAAGCCAATTGCCGTCATTTGCAAGATAACTGACGCTAAGTTGGTACGTAGAATTTCAGGATCGGTAAATTCAGGACGAGATAAGAAATCGTCTTCTGAATACAAACGAACACAGATACCTTCTTGAACACGACCACATCGGCCTTTACGCTGATTAGCACTTGCTTGTGAAATCGCTTCAATCGGTAGACGTTGTACTTTAGTGCGGTAGCTGTATCGGCTAATACGTGCAGTACCAGGGTCGATAACATATTTAATGCCAGGTACCGTTAACGATGTTTCCGCCACGTTAGTAGACAAAACAACGCGGCGACCACCGTGTGATTGGAATACACGATTCTGTTCATTAGCAGATAAACGCGCGTACAAAGGCAATACTTCGGTATTACGCAAATTACGCTTTTCTAGGGCATCTGCCGTATCACGAATTTCACGTTCACCGTTCATGAAGATCAGGATATCACCTGGGCCTTCATCGCATAGCTCATCGACAGCATCGAAAATAGCTTGTAGCTGATCACGATCGCTATCATCACCGTCTTCAGACACTGGGCGGTAACGGGTTTCGACTGGATAAGTACGGCCAGACACTTCAATAATAGGTGCATTATTAAAATGCTTTGAAAAACGCTCAGGATCGATCGTTGCCGATGTAATCACAACTTTCAGATCAGGGCGCTTGGGTAATAATTCGCGCAAGTAACCCATAATGAAATCAATGTTAAGGCTACGCTCGTGCGCTTCATCGATAATTATGGTGTCGTATTGGCTTAAAAAACGATCATTTTGAATTTCAGCCAGTAAAATACCGTCTGTCATCAATTTAACTTGGCTGCGATCAGAGACTTGGTCATTAAATCGAACTTTATAACCAACGTACGAACCTAATTCGCACTCCATCTCTTCAGCAATACGCGTTGCAACAGTACGCGCAGCAAGACGACGAGGCTGAGTATGACCAATCATACCGTGGGTACCACGGCCTAATTCCATACAGATTTTTGGTAACTGCGTGGTTTTACCCGACCCTGTTTCACCCGCAACAATCACGACTTGGTTGTGCTTTATTGCTTCTGCAATGTCATCTTTTCTTTGGCTAACAGGCAGTAATTCTGGGTATTTGATCGTAGGACGATTCGTTCTACGCAGCTCAACCGTTTGCATTGATTTCGCAATATCTAGCGCAATTTCATCAAATACAACGTGTTTTGCTTTTTCATTCTTAATTCTTGCCGCACCTTGCACACGTTTGTGCAAACGAAAACGATCGCGAATCATGCAATCTTTAATGGCGGCTTTCAGCGTTTTTTCATTATTCAAAACGTCTGATTGAGGAGTATTAGACAGACTCAAAGGAATTCCTAACTTTCTATTTAAAATAATAAAGTATATCCAAACCACCTCAAACCGCTGATTTACGCTAGCGTTGAAGGCGTTTGGGTATATCTATAAAAACGGGCGTGATTCTACCACATATTTCGAACTGATTCTGAACTGTGATTAACATCAAAATATGTATCAAAATACAAACAGAAAAAAGCAGAATTCAATGCCACAGTGCACCATATGTACACTGTGGAACTAAATTCTGCTTTTAATGGTTCACATTGATTTCTTTACGACAAAGTTAACTAGGCCGTAAGACACTCTTTTTCATCAATCGGTACGTCGTCATTGTCATTAATCAAATTCGTTAACCACTGGCGTCCTTTAATGCGGTGCGTGGTCAAGAACACTTTAACCACCTCTTCCGTCAAAATAGCCAGCATCACCCAGTGCAACGGCCATCCCAGTACAATACCCGTGATTATCGCAAGAGGAATACCAATTGCCCATTGTGCGAACAGATCAATGAAAATACTGTAACGAATATCGCCGCCACTGCGTAATACGCCACCAATGCCAACCATGTTGTACACTTTTAGGCACAAGCCAAGCGCTAACACTAACGTGACATTCACGGCCATATCCAAATTAGCCGTACCCGCTTTTGCGAATAAATCACCAATGCTGTTATGAAATATTAATACTGTCGCGCCAACAATCATCGCTAACGTCGCGCTTAAACCAATGAACCACCATGATTGATGCCACGCGCGTTGGTAATTTTCAGCCCCTAGCTCATGGCCAAGTATGGTTGATGCGGCCACAGCAAAACCAATAAACCCTGATATTAGCACCCCTTCTATCGGTGATAATAAACTGATGATTGCTAGTTCAGTCACGCCAAGCTGCCCGATAATGTAGTTATAAACCAGTAATCCCATTGCCCAACCACCATCATGGATCACCATCGGCAGTGCAACAGAAAGATACTTTCTGCGCGCCTTTACCGTTACTGCAGCTTCAGCATCTGATACTTTTGGCAAAATCTCATTATATTTCCAATATGTGACAGCCAATAAAATAACAGTTTGGATACCGCGCGATATTGTTGTACCTAACGCAGCACCTGCAACACCCATCTCAGGAAATCCGTATAAACCGAATATCAATAGTGCGTTTAGCGCGGCATTAATGAGTACCGCAATCAGCCCAACAACAGTAGGCATTTTAGCGACACCTATCGAACGTAATGCAGATTCTAAAGGCACAACAATGGCGGTAAATATGATGCTCCAACCACACACAAATAAATACATTGTGGCGTGCTCAACAAACGTAGGATCATTCGTAATAACACTCACGATACTTTCAGGTGCCAAACGAAACAAAACTGCAAAAGGTATTGTTAAAACAATGGCACAAGCCCAAGATTGCAATAATGTACGACGAACGCCATCCATTCTACCTGCACCAAAATATTGCGCAGCTAATACGCCGACAGCACCGCTTACACCTACAATTATCAGTAAATTAAAAAAGAAGATTCGATTACCGACACCAACGGCTGCAACCTGTGATTCCCCCAATGTTGAAACCATCATTACATCGACCAAACCCAAGATGGCAAAAAGCATCGACTGCATCGAAACCGGTATCGCTAATCGCCATGTTTTTTGCCAAAATTCTTTATCTGCTGCCGCTTTCCAATTTTGCATTTTTGCCCCCTTGTAATGTTTGCTTATGTGAAGTGGATCATACGCCTAAAGGTAAACAACGACTTATGCTATCTTCTCAATAACCTTTGCCAAACTATCAAAAGATATTTTTATACGATTATTAATGAATATCAAAACAAAATAGAAACAGAGAAGGAGAAAACATGAGTTGGCCTGAATACTATGAAATATCGGATCAATGCCGAACGACAACAATCGACCAAGGTCAGCTTATGGCTTTAGAGAAACACCAAATAGTACAATGCGGCGTAAACTACGCACGCCAGAGTTTTACGGTATACCGTCGTAACCCCAATATGCATATGTTGCTATTTACTTGTTGCGGTGAAGGCTGGCTAGAAACACCCGTGCGAAAATGGACACTGGAAAGCGGTAGCGTTATTCATGTTCCGCCTGGTTCTGCGAATGGATTTGGGATAACCCAAAAAGAACATGATGCTGATAACGAAACATTAGACACTGAAAATACATGGGATATAGCGTGGGTAATGTTAAGTGATAATGGCGAGTGGGCAAAAACAATGCCCAACGAAGTTACATACAGTAAAACGCAATGTGCAGATATGTTACGTAAAACTATTGACTGCTTACATCAATCTATGTCGTTACCCTACCCTGTTGGTAACCAGCTAGGAGATAATCTAGTTGAACAAATACGCTTATTAGTCACGAATCGTTTACCGACATCTATGCCTATCTCGTTACAACGATTAGAGAAAGTGTTTGATCGCGCTAAAGAACAACTTCATCGCCAATGGAGCGTAGCTGAACTAGCGGCATTGCACCCTTGTTCTGAGCCTCACTTTCACCGCTTGTGCCAGCAATATTATTGCCATAGTCCTATTGCGCATTTAACACGATTACGGATGGAATATGCTGCTCGTCTATTAAGTGCTACCGAATGGCCAATACAACATATTTGCGAATCAAGCGGGTATCCAAACCCTGCCAATTTCAGCACTCGTTTTAAAAAATGGAGCTCTCTTACCCCCAGAGAGTTTAGACAACGCTTTCGGTATTAGTAAAATAAGCGCCTTGCCTAGAACCCAATAAATTTTCGTTGAAACGAGCACGCTAAGGTGAATTGAGTATAAATATTATTAATAGAACTGTATTTTAATGGAACAGTGTGCGATGAGTGTTGTCATAACCTTTATGGGGAAGGGAGTTCAAGTGGATTCATTTCTATTGAAACCTTGATTTATTGCTAAACAAACCATAATTAATAATAAAGCGTCAAATCAATACGTAGAGTAAGAGGCACATTATGTTCAAACAATTACGCACTTTATTTCGCCAAGTCATGCATGAAGGCAGCGATGGCGGTGCTATTGATACCCCGACAATGAATTTAGCGATGGCCTCTTTATTGTGTGAAGTTGCAAATGCTGATCACCAAATTGATCCTAGAGAAGAGGCAGCTAAAGTACAGTTACTCATAAAGCTACTTGATATAGATGAAGCAATAGCTATAGATTTACTCGCTGAAGCAATGGTAAAAAGTGAAAAATCAGTCTCTTTGTATGAATTTACAACAAAACTGCGTGAGCTTATGCCAGAAGAGCGCTTTCAGCTTATTGAAGCAATGTGGCAAGTTGCCTATGCCGATGGCATTATCGAACCCATGGAAGAAGCCGTGATCCGTCAAGTTGCTGAGTTAATTTACCTCGACCATTCAGAGTTTATCCGCGCAAAATTATCAGCGAAGAATGGGTAATAATACTATTCTAGATTGACATCATCCCAAACTGACATAAAAAAAGCCTGCAAATGCAGGCTTTAAATAGGCGTTCTTATTCAACTTACTTTTTACCCAAATGTACCCATGTTTCAAGTACCGTATCTGGGTTTAATGAAACTGAGTCAATGCCCTGCTCCATCAACCAATCTGCGAGATCATCGTGATCTGATGGTCCTTGACCACAAATGCCAACATATTTACCCGCTTTATTGGCGGCTTTAATTGCCATAGATAACATCGCTTTTACTGCAGGATTACGCTCATCAAACATATGCGCAATTTCACCAGAATCTCGGTCAAGACCAAGCGTTAACTGAGTCATATCGTTTGAGCCAATCGAGAAGCCATCAAAATACTTCAAGAAATCATCCGCTAGAATTGCATTTGACGGCAATTCACACATCATAATGACTTTCAGACCATTTTCGCCACGACGCAGGTCAAATTTAGCCAGCAAATCGATAACCGATGCCGCTTCACTTACCGTACGTACAAATGGGATCATGATTTCAACATTTTTTAAGCCCATCTTTTCACGAACGCGCTTCATTGCTTCACATTCAAGTGCAAAACAATCTTGGAACTGTGGTGAGATATAACGAGAAGCACCACGGAACCCTAACATTGGGTTTTCTTCTGTCGGCTCATAGTTAATACCACCCACTAAATTGCGGTATTCATTCGACTTAAAATCGGACATACGCACAATAACGCGCTTTGGCCAAAATGCAGCAGCAAGCGTTGAAATCCCTTCTGTTAATTTCTCGATGTAGAACTCAACAGGGTTTTCATAACCCACAATACGCTTATCGATTTCAGCTTTAAGCTCGTCAGATTGTTCATCGTAGTTAAGTAAGGCTTTCGGGTGAATGCCGATCATCTTGTTAATAATGAACTCTAGTCGAGCTAACCCCACCCCTTCATTTGGAATACAAGCAAAATCGAATGCACGATCTGGGTTGCCCACATTCATCATGACTTTAAGAGGAAGATCCGGGAGATCAGTCACTGATGAACGACGAATTTCAAAATCAAGTTCACCTTCATACACAAAGCCCGTCTCACCTTGCGCACAAGATACAGTGACATGCTGACCGGTGCTTAAAATTGAGGTTGCATTACCACAGCCCACAACCGCTGGTATCCCTAACTCACGTGCAATGATTGCCGCGTGACATGTACGTCCACCTCGATTAGTGACAATAGCAGATGCTTTTTTCATCACAGGCTCCCAATCTGGGTCTGTCATGTCTGCAACTAGTACATCACCCGGTTGAACCTGATCCATCTCACTTAAATCAGCAACAACACGAACAGCACCAACACCAATACGTTGGCCGATAGCACGGCCTTCAATGATTGCCGATGCTTGAGCATTAAGATGGAAGCGTTCCATCACTTGTTGGTCATCACGAGAACGTACTGTTTCAGGTCGTGCCTGAACAATCAGTAATTCACCAGTAATACCATCTTTGGCCCATTCGATATCCATCGGGCGACCGTAATGCTTTTCAATGATCAATGCTTGTTTTGCTAACGACGCAATTTCATCATCGGTTAACGAAAATTGCTTACGTTCTTCTTCGGTGGTATCAATTACATCAACTTGTGTACCAAGCTCTTTACCTTCGGCGTAAACCATTTTGATTTGTTTAGAACCAATGTTACGACGCACAACGGCATGATTACCTGCTTCAAGTGTTGGCTTATGTACATAGAATTCGTCTGGGTTAACAGCCCCCTGCACAACCATTTCACCTAAGCCCCATGATGCGGTAATAAATACCACCTGATCAAAGCCAGACTCGGTATCAAGGGTAAACATTACCCCCGAAGAAGCTTTGTCTGAACGCACCATACGCTGAATACCAGCAGACAATGCAACACCTTCATGATCAAACCCTTGGTGAACACGGTATGAAATAGCACGGTCATTAAACAACGAAGCGAATACATGCTTTGTTGCTTCAATAACGGCATCGATTCCGCGCACATTTAGAAATGTTTCTTGCTGACCAGCAAACGAAGCATCAGGTAAATCTTCAGCGGTTGCTGATGAACGAACAGCAACAGACAACATGTCGTCACCGTTACCAAGTTCAGCATAACATACTCGAATATCCTGCTCTAAGTCAGCGGGTAATTCAGCGTCCAATACCCAGTTGCGAATGGTTTCACCAGCAACTTTTAACGCATTTACATCATCAACATCAAGTTCTTCTAATAGTTGATAAATACGCTTGTTTAATCCGCCAGCTTCCAGAAATTGATTAAAAGCATGCGAGGTTGTCGCATATCCATTTGGAACTTTCACACCTGCATTTGCAAGATTGGCTACCATCTCACCCAGCGAAGCATTTTTTCCACCCACTTTATCAACGTCATTCATTGATAAAGCATCGTACCAAACTACATTCTGTTGCACGACGAATCTCCTTGCTTTTGGATTTAGCTTAAGTGTGGGCAAGATCTCAACGGAAACGATTGCATTGGCAGTTAAAAAAATACTGCGTCACAATGGTCGGGCTGATGTCTATACCCTGTAAAGTTATTGTTATAAGTATTTATACAGTGAACGTTACAGAATTATTTGAAGGATTCAACTTTTTATGCAGCGCAAATCCAATTTTCGTGATGTGTTTTACGTTTCTGACGGTACAGCGATCACTTCTGAGACACTTGGACATGCCGTTTTAGGGCAATTTCCAATAGAAACGCACCAAACAACGCACCCTTTCATTGAAACAAATGAACGAGCAGAACAGGTAAAAACACTTGTAAATCAATCCTATGAAAAGACAGGCATCAAGCCATTAGTCTTCTATTCAATCGTTATACCTGACGTGAAGGTTATCATTGAACAAAGTAATGCTCATTTCTACGACGTCTTAAATGTGCTAGTTGAGCCTTTAAAGCACGATTTGCAGCTTGAACCAGAGCCTCAGTTACAACGCTCACATAGTATTAACAAAGATGCAGCAAGCTATCAAGATCGCATTGCAGCTATTGAATACACCCTCGCGCATGATGATGGGATTTCACTGAATAATCTTGACCAAGCCGATGTGATTTTATTGGGTGTATCACGCTGCGGAAAAACCCCAACAAGCCTGTATCTTGCGATGCAATTTGGCATAAGAGCAGTGAACTATCCCTTCATAGCCGAAGATATGACAAGCCTTAAACTGCCTGCTGCCATAGAGCCTTATCGCTTTAAAACCTATGGGTTAACCATTGACATCGAACGCCTAGTCGCGATACGAAATGAACGCTACGCCAACAGCGATTATGCGAGCTTAGAGCAGTGTGAAAAGGAACTGCATAAAGTCGAAGGAATGTTTAGGCGGGAAGCAATACCCTACTTAAATACATCGTCTCTTTCAGTAGAAGAAATCGCTACCCGATTACTCGACATTAGTGGGTTAAAGCGGAAAATGTGCTAATAAAAGATATTTATCTTTAAAAAATAACCTTTATCTTTTGTGATTTAAAATCATCAAGGGTAAAGGTTCTTACTCATGATTCTTCAAAATGCAAAGTCAGCACCTTAAGGTAACATGGGCATATACTCAAAGACCTCAAGATGAAGAATTCAGAGTAATCATTCATGAGACATCTACAGTCTTATGCGACAGCTTCATTGTCGAAAATATGGTTTAAAAACGATTAATTGACACCAATAAGTCCTATTCTTTAGCTTTGATAATAAAATTCTCATATTTAAGAGGGTAAATTCTGTTATTTATTAAAAACTTAACATTAGTTCACCTTTACTGCATATATTCATCAAAAAAACACTAAGAATTGAAATATGCTTATTTCGTGGTCAGGAATAATAATAAAAGAGGTTGCTAACATGTTTAGGTATGCACTTAGTATTTGTCTTTCTTTTTCTCTTATTGGTTGCGGAGGCTCAAGCAGTGACGATGCAATAGAGGCTGTTATTGAAGAAGTACAAGCAGTAGCAGAGATAGATCCAAACATTGCAGACCTTAATCGTACGCGTAGTGCTAACGTGCAATTTGTAAATACGTCATTAGACTCAATGGATTATTTTGTAAATAGTAGTACCAGTACATCGCTACTTTTTGACCCAAATAATAGAGCTCTTGCTAACAACAATAATGAAATTACTGGTAAAAGCTTTGAATGGACAAAAACCGATTCTATAAGAGCCAGCCTCGGTATACAAGATACTAACAGTCAAACACAGCAAGCTGAATTAAAATCAATTCCCATAGAAGACACCGATAAATGGTGGGCAATTGCATGGCGAGATGGTGGTAAACTCCAAGGCGGTTTGATGCTAACAGCTTTAAAAAGACAGCCATCAGCTATGAACTCTGTGTATAGAGTACGTGTGTTTAGCCATTCAGATAATATTCCAATAACAAATATAAAGACTAATAGCGACGTTCAAATCATTATAGCTGCTAAAGGTATTGTCACTGAATACCTAACAGTTCAGGATTGTGATAATGATTTAAAGTTTAGTACTGAAGTTGTCAATTTATGTAATTTGGATACTGGTAAATCTTATTTACTGATAACTGATGGAAGCAACCTGCTGCTTGCAGCAGAAGAAAAACAATAAAAAGTAAAACGATAATTTTGGGTAAAATAAAAGCGCTATGTTAGCTACACTTAATAACGCAGGGATAGCCTACAATTACATACGTAAAAAATTAATGTGGTTTTCTATATGTGTTTTGCAATGTTATTGCACACATATTGGGGAATAGAAAATCAATGATTACTGATATAATAATATAAACAACAGTAATAATATTAATTATATTACGACAAATAAAGTAGGCAGCGGTGGTAGTATCGCCCCAGTATTATTCTTTGAATATGCTGGGGCTTTCTTTACCCATAAGTAAAGAGTTAGTATTTATTGATTAACGCTTAGTTTGATGACGCCCGCGATTTTTATGTATTTTAGATTTTGCTTTTATACGGCGTTTTTCAGACGTCGAGCTAGAACGACGGTTATCTTGCGCTTTGATAGTTGGATCTGGTTCGTACCCTTCCAGCCACTCTTGAGGTAAGCGTGTATCTAACAATTCTTCAATTGCACGCAGTGCCCACTCTTCATCAATACTCATTAACGAAATAGCACTGCCAGTTAAACCTGCACGACCAGTACGACCAATACGGTGAACATAATCTTCAGCTTGAAATGGTAAGTCAAAGTTAACAACATAGCCTAGCTGTTCAATATCTAAACCTCGTGCTGCAACGTCAGTAGCAACCATCGCGCGTACTTTGCCTTCTTTAAAATCACTTAATGCACGTTGACGTGCACCTTGACTTTTATCACCATTAATAGAAACCGCTTTAATACCATCAAGAATCAGCTCTTTTGCTAATTCATCTGAACCTTGCTTTGTTTTAGTAAAGATTAAAACCTGATTCCAATTTCGAGAACCAATAAGATAAGACAGTAATTCACGCTTACGGTGTTTATCAACTGGATATACCATTTGCGTAACACTTTCGGCAGCAATATTTTCTGGTGTAACTTCAATTAGCTTGGGATCAGCTAAAATATCGTAAGCTAATTTTTTGACTTGATTAGAAAATGTTGCAGAAAAAAGTAACGTTTGGCGCTTTCTCGGCATGCGCTGCATGATGCGTTTAATATCAACGACAAAACCCATATCTAGCATACGATCAGCTTCATCTAATACTAAGCATTCAATCTTAGATAAATCGACAGTACCTGTAAAAGCGTGATCCAATAATCGTCCTGGCGTGGCAATTAAAATATCAACACCCGACTTCAATGCTTTTACCTGAACCCCCATACTGGTGCCGCCATAGGCAACGGCCACTTTAATCGATGTATTTTTACTGTATGCCAAAATACTATCGTGCACTTGTTGGGCAAGTTCGCGGGTTGGTGTTAAAACTAAAGCACGAATTGCCTCAGGCTTTTTTATATAACCTTCGCCATGTTCTGACTGCTGACTCGCCAGTAAACGTTGGATCATCGGTAGGCCGAATGCTGCTGTTTTACCGGTTCCTGTTTGTGCACCAGCCATAATATCATCACCAGCCAATACTTGGGGAATGGCTTGTTCTTGAATGGGTGTTGGTGTTTTAAAACCCAGCTCTGTAACAGTATCAACTAGCTGAGTATTCAGGCCTAAAGCTTGAAATGACATGGTGTTTTCCTACAAACAAACGGTAAAGAGCGCGGATTCTAACAGACCTACTCTGTTATACAAACCCCAGATATAGGAAATCACTTTATAAAACAGATGGGTTTATACTTGAGGTAGATTGGGTATATACACATACGCTTCAAATACAATAAAGCACCGACATGCGGTGCTTAATAATATTGCTACGTGATTATGTTAATGGGTATCTATTTTTTGATATTCAAAAATGCAGCACCACGTACGCCACCAGCATCACCGTGTTTTGCTTTCACAATTTTAGGCACTTGTGACACTGATAATAAATGTTTAGCGACTCTCTTTGGCAGTTCTTGATACAGTAATTCAAAGTTAGATAAGCCACCGCCAAGTACAACAACATGTGGGTCTAAACCTGTGAAGATATTTGCTAAACAGATCGCCAACATTTCCATGAAGCGATCAACATGCTCGACTGCTTTTGCTTCGCCAGTAGCATGCAATTTAATGATCTCGATTGCCTTCAGATTTTCACCATAATAATGCGCATATAATTGCTCAAAACCACGACCTGATAGGTAGTTGTCGATACACCCTTTATTATCACAACCACATGTAAATAACGGTGCTTTTTCGCCAAGACTAAACCAAGCGTCAATAGGCATACGAGTATGACCAAGTTCCCCTGCTACGTGATTCATGCCAGAGAATACGTGCCCATCAAACACTAATCCGCCACCAAAACCCGTTCCTAAGATTAAACCTAGTACTGATTTTTCACCTTGCAGTGACTCATCCCATGCTTCAGATAAGGCGAAACAGTTTGCATCGTTATCAATAGTAACGGTACGACCTAATTTAGCTTCTAGATCTTTACGTAAGAAACGTCCTTTTGCCGCAGGAATATTCGACGTTAATACAGAACCATCGCGAGCATCTTCCATACCCGGCAAGCCAATACCAACTAAGCCTTCACAACCTAAATCATTATCTGCTTTTTGAATAATGCCAACGATTGTATCAACCAACTTATCGTAATCATCCCCAGGTGTTGCTACACGCTCTGTGGCTACTCGCTCAAGTTTTTCATTAAACGCACCAAATTCAATTTTAGTACCGCCTACATCAAAGCCGTAGTACATCCTGTTCTCCCTAAAATAAACCAAAAGTGATTATCAAATTATTTAGTGCTACTAAATGTGCAACTATTTCGTTCAATAACACCCTCATATTATTGAACGAAATAGTTAAAGATTTATAACGCTGTTACCAGAAGCGTTGCAAATAAAATTATCCATACTTCTACGCCTACAGACTGTGACGGAGCACTGATTTAGTATGCCACTTTTATGGTGATGATCGCGATTGCTGAAAGAAACAGCAGAAAAATGCATATTTATACCCACCTTACCTTAAGGTAAACACGTAGAGCTCACTTTAGGTCCTGAAATTTAAAAGCACTTAGAGATATTGACAAGGAATGTTAATGATATAAAAAAGACGATGAAGAATGCCCTTTCTTCATCGCTACTAAATATTTAAATTGCCGCGATATGACTTTCTAATCGCTTAATTGCAGACTCATCAGGTAACAAACGGTTCATTTTACCTGTCATGTAACTTTCACGAAAAACGTCAAACCACAAATCAAGCATATCCGCGTTATTAGCTTCACCAAATAAATCAACAATACGAGCTGCTACCTCTGCCGTGCCCAATTGATTTTCTTTTGATGCTTCACGCATTCTATAACGTGACGGTTTATCTGGGTTAATTGATAAAATGGGAAAACGATCCAGATAGGGACTACGACGGAACATTTTTTTCGCTTCAGACCAACTACCATCGAGCATGATAAACAGCGGACGTTTACCATCCTCAAGCTCAATCTGTTCTGCAACACGCTCAGGTTCTGCATATTCAGCAGGAAAAATGACATAAGGCTGCCATTGCGGATCATCTAACAAGGTGAGCATGTCTTGATTAGGCTCTGTACGAGACCAAATGTATGCAAATGTATCTTCAAATAAATCAGCGATTAAACGCCCAGTATTACTTGGCTTTAATATTTCATCATCAAACATAACCAATAAAAATGCAGCGTTTGATTGAATTATAGGTTTAAGACTACAAATACACAGGTGCTTACGCAGCATACACTGGCGGCAACGTTCGACTTTAGAGCCTCGCGCTTTAAAAGGACGGGTTGAACGAGCAAGTCGTTCTTCATATAGCGTATGTACAGCATGAATGCGCATGGCGGCTTTTACCTGATTCGAGAAAACGCGTGCATTCTACAGAATTTGAACCGCCGGTGTTAATAAAACCCGCTCAATACGCCATTTTACTACTCAAGCTGCCTATTATGAGCCGTTACACATGAATATTCGCTATTATTATGCTTTTACTAATTGATAACGCATAAGCAGAGCTTGTTGTTGGTGTGCAATATTAGCAACCCTACCCGCTTCATCAACTAGTGTATCTAACTGCTGATTATTTATTTGAGCACGGCTAGCAACCTGTTCAATACTACGACCGACTTCGAACGACGCATCTTCTTGTTGCTGAGTTGCCGCTGAGATTCTGATGACCTTATCGTTAATCGACCCAATCATTTCTTGGATTTGATGAATAGATGTTTGTACATCGCCGCTGAGTTCGATTGAGGATGTCATCTCTTGTCGACTAACCACCATTGCATCATTTGCATCTTTAGCCGCTTTATGTAAATCAGTGATCGTTTGTCGAATAGATTCAGTCTGTAAATTCGTTTCACTGGCAAGTTTTCGTACTTCATCAGCAACAACGGCAAACCCACGACCTTGCTCACCAGCACGTGCTGCTTCAATGGCTGCATTCAAAGCTAATAAATTCGTATTATTTGCAATTGAACTAATAAGCTCGACCACTTCGGTAATCTTATTAACATAATTATCTAGCTCGACCATACGTTGCTCATTAATAACAAACTGCCCTTCTAGTGCCATTAATCCTTTGGTGCTTCGGTCTATCACTTTTACACCATTCAAAGCCAACTGATAAGCTTGCTCTGCTTCCGATTCAGACTCTACGGTACTTTGGGCAATGTCTTTAATTGACACTTCTAACTCTGTAATAGCTGAAGCGACGGTAGCCAAGTCAGCACTTTGTTCGTGCAGGGCTTCTCTTGATTGTGATGACGCCGATTGGCTCCGATCAGCAGCTCGATTTAAACTTTGGCTGTTTTCAGTCAACTTGATTAACGCATTACAGTTATTGCTGTTCGATTCATTCAGCATTCTCGCCAACTGCGAAAATTCTTGAGGGGCACCAGTATTGGCATCTACTGTTAAATTTCCTTCGCTCATCGCTTTAACAGTGCGATCAATTTGCTGAATTGAGCCACGAACAATACGGCTAATCCAAACACCAGAAATAAGTGCCACTAACAATCCTATGCCACTTAATGTAACAAAGAACATTCGCGCGTTATCACTCGCCATCAACACACCTTTTTGCCCTTCTTCAACAAGAGCATCAGCTCCTTTCGTTACATTTTCAAGTAACGCCATTGTCGAATCAATCTGCTGCTGAATGTTGCTTGTTTTAACCGCTTGCTCTTGCATTAATTGAAGGACATTGAGATGTTTTTGTACGATTCCATCTTGGTTATATAATTCTTTCACCATCTGGAATGGAACCGTTAAGCTAGAAAAATCACCAATGCTTTTGTCTACTGATTTCAGCTCATTCCATGCGTATTCCATGCCTGACATATTCGAGCTTTTTAAGCTTCTAGCCATTTTTTTGCTTTATCAACATTAGATTCCAACAACAAAGCAATGAGGTTACTCGCCATTTCCAAAGAATGATTAATAAAGTTAGTCGCATTGTTCATCGCATCAGCGTTATTACCATATAGACCAATACTCAGTCGACTCATCTCTGAACGTACAGAGGAGACTGCATAGTTCATCATTGCTTTATCAGCTTCGACCTGCGCTGTTGTAGTCATAATCAGCTGTTGAGCAAGGTAGGTTTCATCAGCTAAGACTTCGATAGCATCAACTTCAGTTTTAAGTTGTTGAATGTCATTTTGTAGCCAAGAAATTTGAGATGTTTTTGCTATATACTCTAAGGTATTAATAGATTGATGAATGTTTTCTTGCTGGGTTTGAAATGAAAGGTAAGCAGTATCTAACGCTTCAATAGTTTGACTATTAATAATATCAGAGATACTTTTTGATGCTTCTAAAGAGTGTTGAACAATTGCTGAATTATTAATAGATACGGGCAACGCTTGTTGGCTAAGCACATAAAATTCATGAGAAATATTATTTAAGCCTCGATTTCCATAAAAGGTTAATAGACAACCAATTCCCACTAATAACAATAAAACAATCTGAATACTTTTTACTACTGAGAAACGTTCTTTTTGTTGTCGAACCCGTATCATCTTTACTTCCTTGATAAATTAATCGCCAGCATTAGAAGAGCCACTATTTATAGAAACAAAAAAAATGTGATCTCGAGCACAATGCTGTTAAACCATCAATTTACACAAAAAATATGACGAAAATATTTCATATTATAATTTTATTAAGCTCAACAATATCAAGGTCATTAATATAAATCAGGGGGGGAAGGTGGTCAAAAATTCACTTATAAAAAAAGCGACAATAGTCGCTTAAAATTCAGCCTAGATACTCAGTTAACTGTAGGCGTAGGAAAACTACTTTTTCTGACTGATTGCACTATCAAATAAGTTTTTAACTAAACCAATATAGTCTTCAAGAAACGAGATCTGCTCAACTGTAGGGGATCTAAGCCAAGCTCCCGCAAGTACCTCACTTAGATCAGCAACGACGGCATCAGCCTCTTGCATTAATTTAAAGCGAAAATCTGCATCTAAATCAGGATTTTGTGAAAAAACAGCCATTAGATTTGTCGCAATCATGTCTGTTACAACATCTTCAACAGTTTCTTTACATACATCTTCACTTGCCTTTTCAAACAATGCAAGATGCTCAGTAAAATATTCAATCAGTGCGTGATAACCTTCAGATTCAACAACCATATCATTACTTTTATACTATTTATAATGCGCTTAATTGTAAGGATAATCAGTAAAAAAAACAATGCTCTATCTCAAGACTCTGCTAAGCGGTATCTTTTTCCTGCTCAACTAAGGCTTCAAATACTGTACTTTGATTACGCCCAGATTGCTTAGAGATATACAATGCCTTATCTGCATGCTCTAACCATTGTTCATAATTACGCAGCTCTGGGTACCACTCACACACACCTAAACTGATTGTCACATTGATTGAACGTACATCAACATTCACCCTAGCCAGCTCTATTCGCTGACGTAGACGCTCTGTAAAATACTGCCCCATATCAGATGAAGTATACGGCAGAATGACACCAAACTCCTCACCACCATAGCGACCAGCAATATCACTCTGGCGCTTAGTACGGCGTAATACGTTAGAGACAATACGGATAACGCCATCACCAGCAACATGCCCAAAGGTATCATTTACTTTCTTAAAGTGGTCAATATCAAACATGACTAAAGTCGATGGCGTCTGTGTTTGTCGGCAACGCTCAAACTCTTCAGCGAGGCAAGTCTCCCAATGACCACGGTTATACAGTTGTGTTAGCCTATCCGTCATACTTAAGTGAGTAAGTTGCTTATTTGATTCTCGTAAATGTGTTTTGTTTTTCGCAATATCAGATACATCAGTCACAGACAAACAAACATGCGAAAAATCACCATGAAGTGACTTCAATGGCGTAAGTATGAGGTTTTGATACATAAGCTCCGATCCACCAGAAATCGGGCTAAAGTTTGAAAAATTAAAGACCGAAGGCCGATCTTCCCATGACGTGAACGAACGCATACCTAACTTAAATGTCGATTCAATCTTATTTTTCAGCCACTCTTCTGGTAAATCATCTAACGCATCAAAAAGATTTCGCCCCATAATATCATCAGAACTTATACCACTATAAGCCTGCATGAACGTATTCCATGCCATTACGTTGTAGTGCTTATCAATAATAACGACGCCCACATCGATATTATCCATCACCTGCATAGTCAGGTGGAAGTCTGCTAACGTGATTTCATTCAATGTAAAGTGCCCATTATTTTTTTGATGACCTGAGTTGATCCACTATCCATCAAAAACAGTACATCACACTCTAAATCTAGCGATTCAGCTTGATAAGTATATTCGATTGTAAATAATTCTAATGTACTATTTTCGCTATCCCCCCAGCCCATATATTCTTCTAATACAATAGGCTGACGAACAGAGAATGGTATATTCATTTGCTCAGACAATGCGACAAGGAAAGATGACACCATCAGATTCGCCGTATCAATCACGATTTCATTTTTGTTTTCATCCATTTGGCTAAACCCCAGCTTTTCACCAAAAACACCAATATCATCGCCGCGTAAACACACTAACGCTTCACCGTTAATGCCACCACCAACGAATCGTTGCGCAATAGCAATGGTATCGTCTGTATTTTTAATATCGGTAATAGCCATTGCCAACTCACCAGCATCCATATGAGCAACGTTGGGCAAAGGCATTTTGATGAATTCACCAAAGTGATCTGAAATAATGGCAGCCCCACGTCCAAGAGCAATATTCGCAACTTCTTTGAACGTGTTTACATAATCAGATTCACTATTCACTAATGTGTCATTTTGCAGAGGCGAGTGACTTTCTACACAAAGGTCTAAACTGGTTAACAATGTTTTAAAATCTTTAGAGTCAAAGGGTTTACTTAAAAAATGATGCGCCCCTAAAGAGAAGCAACGCTCAATTGCTTGTTGTTGAACATCTGCCGATACAACCACTACTTTTGTGTCAAAGTCACGCACTGGTAATGATTTTAATACACCAAAACCGTCCATCACAGGCATCGTTAAGTCTAAGAATAAAACATCAATATCGTACTCGCTCAAGCACTCTAAACCCGCTCTACCATTTTCTGCAAAATGAAGCGTCAAAAAATCACTATCAGGTAGCAAGCGAGTGAGTGCTTTATGTACAATCGGTGAATCATCACAAATTAAAATACGCTTAGACTTAGCCACTAATATAATGTGTCCCAAATTACTTTTTCACAATACATATATAATAATCATTTGACTGAGCATTCATAATGTCACTGTATGAAAATTATTGAATAAGTGATACGGATCCTCTTTTGAACCTTCAGAAGTGATTATTGATATTATTATCATGAGTGAATGTCACGTTTTTCACCCTTTTCCGTTCATTTTTTGTACAGAAATGCATCTGAGATGCATTTATCATTTTTCAATGAAAACGTACTAATCATGAAGATTCTCACATCTTCACACAGGGAATAATCTTAATGAATAGTTTAATTCTAGTGAAAAGTTATGTCTAAAAAGGCTTTTTTTTCTGCATTTTAAATCATGTTAAAACGTTGTAATATTGACACTGCTCATCATTATTAAATAGGAACAGCTGTAATGAAAATAGTCCGTTGGATCTTAGGACGTATCATCCTTTTACTGAATTTTATATTTTCTCCACGCGCACAAAAACGTGACGACTTAGAACAAAACCTTGTTAATCAAGATGTTGCAAAGTTAAAGCTCTATCAATTTGATGCATGCCCATTTTGTGTGAAGGTGCGCCGCTCTGCTAAACGTTTAAATTTACCGCTAGAGACACGAAACGCAAAAGTTGCACCTTGGGAGCAAGAGCTAATCAGTGATGGAGGTGCACGAAAAGTACCTTGCTTACGCATTGAAAAAGAAAATGGCAGCATTGAATGGCTATATGAATCAAATGATATCATTGGCTATTTAGAGCAACGCTTTGCTTAGTGTTAATTTTGAGCATTATTAATAACATCTAATGAGATTAAGTGAACTAAATCAATTCGTTCACTTAATCTTTGTGCACTCTTGAAATAATAGTGAGACACTGTTTATACCCAAGTCACCTCAAGGTGCAGGATTCAGAGTGATCTCAGCGAGCAGCTTGAGGTAATTTGGGGATAATTACTTGCACTAAACGCGGTATCAACACTGGCTTTTTGCCAATACAGGACAAAGAATGAAAAAAAATAAAATTATAACAACTGACGATATTCTACTTAAGCTTTGCCAGTCTATTTCAAGTGTTTTATCTACCGCAACAGATAGCCAAATCAACTACTCTGCTATGGTACAAAAGATTAATAAAACAAGCTTAAAGCCTGATATCGGGTGTTTTGTTCTATTTGATGGTGGTTTCACTGGTCTAGTTGTAAGTAACTTTACTCAACAAGCTGCACTTGAAATTTATCAAGCATATATGTTGAAAATGGGGATTCCTCAAGAAGATCTTGCGATTCACCATACTTCTGACGAAGTAGCAGATGTACTGGGCGAGCTGATGAATCAAACCGTTGGTGACTTTACCAGTAAGATTCGTCGTGAATTGCAAATATCAATTACGCAGAATCAACCTAAAATGTTAGCGTTAAATAAACAAATTATTCTTTCTGTCGATACTAACCTTGACCGCCCACAAGCGCGTCGTGTTAGCTTTACAACAGAAAAAAATAACATCTTTTATTTAGAACTCGCAATGGATAAGACTGAATTTATTCAACTTGAGGAGTTTGAGCAACATCAAGATATCGATCCTGACGTGATTATCGAAAACGAAAAAAAGCAAAAGGAAAGCAATTTAACGCTTGTAAATCAAGCAGATGAACAAGATCTACTCGATGAACTTGGTATTTAACATTCACGAATAGTCACGCATAAATTACAAAAGGCACTATAAGCCACGTTTTCTATCTAGTCAGAAATAGAAAACCATGGTGCCTTTCTTTTCTCATTAATCCTATGAATTGTAACTGCTAATATTTTTCTCTTTGCTAGACTAAAAAGCATCTTCAGTTACATGTTATAGGTCGACGCCATGGCTATTCAGACTAAAGCTTACGCATTGTACAAACAATACATCCCCTTCATTATTTTATTATCCACTTTCGTCGCTTTACCAGCCCTAGCCGAAAAAACTAACTATGCTGAGCTTAAACGTGGTGATGTCATTAACGTCAATTTAGACCAATTGCTACCAACCCAAGCAGTCATAAGCTTGGATGAGGAGTATTATAATCTTGGTCGCTATGCTGAAGACTTAAAGACAATGTACAATGACCTTTGTCGTGTTAACGGTGCTAAGGGTATCAAAAAGTGGGATAAAGATTCGAACCCTACCGATATAAGTACATACAGCTGTCAGGCAAAGCAAGGGGAAAATATTGATGCCCTCCCCGCAGTAATTATCGGCCCAAAAGATGGCGAGCTCTTTCTTATCGATCACCATAATATTCTCTCTACCTTCTGGGATATGCCTAACGGCGGTACCAGTGTGCCAATAACATTAAAAGTTGAATACAACCTACTGGGTTCTGGTGATGATTTTTGGCCGGAGTTACTGAATGATCACGAAGTTTGGCTATACAACAATAAAGGGGAAAAGATCAAACCAAGTGCCTTGCCTCAATATATTGGTTCTAAACAATTAAAGCACGACAAGTACTTTTCTCTCGCCTATTTTCTAAATGGTATCGCCTATGACATGCCCGATGAGAACAAAGTGCCTTACGTGAAATTAAATTGGTCTCGCGTATTACGAGAGAAAATGGACATCGGTGATTACAATCTTAACAATCTTGATGAATACGCTACGGCACTAACGGAAGCTGCAACGATTATCACAGATCTAGAAAGTGACACTGTAATAGGGAAATCAGAAAAAATAGCTAAAGAAATGGGTCAAAAAAGTAGTATTGATACTAAAGCGTTAGAAAATTTACTGACAAATGAGAAATCAACTTGGCATTATGCGATGGCTTATCGCCTTGCCAAGAAAGAGAAGGCGACACCAAAAAATATTGAAGATGAAAATAATAATAAAGAAGATGATGCCAGCAACAAAAAAGTGTCAAAAGAAAAAGAATCAAAGAAAAAAGACAAGCCCAATTCAATCAATGAAACAGATAAAGTAAAAGTTGAATAAAGCACAGAATGGAAGAATAGACACTGCTGCCAGTATAAAATTAAATACTTTAGAACTGAGCCTTACCTTAAGAACAAGGCTCTTTTTTATCACTTAAAGTAGCTAAGTGAATAATCGCTTGTTCTAAAGCTTGTTGCAAAGAGTGCCCTTTAATTGTCGAATAAAAAAAAGATTCTCGTAATTGAGCATTATGTAAGTAAGCCATTTCAAGGTGCTCTGGAAGGTTATCAATATCGAAAATATCAGATAAACCGTCGGTGCCTTTCTGATCGAGTACCATTACATTAACCATTATATCCCCGCTTAAATCTTGTGTCATAATGAAAAACCGTTACGTTCGCTACCATAAGAGTAATTCAAACGTAGCAGATTACACCGCTTATTAATGCAACATAAGATTTACAATTAGATCGAAGTATTAACAGCTATGATGTGAGAATGACAGTGGCTACACAAGACATTGGGAATATATATTGCAGATTCATACACTGCTTATCAGTGTATGAATGATAAAATGTAAGTACAATTTTATTTTTTAAAGTTCTTGACCAAAAAGGTATCGAGCTTATTGGCAAAATTTTGTCGATCTGCCTGACTTAATGGCGGTGGCCCACCGGTTTGAACACCAGAACTACGCATTGTTTCCATGAAGTCTCGCATCTGCAAGCGCTGCTTGATAGTATCTTTAGTATATAACTCACCACGCGGATTTAGAGCATGTACCCCATTGGTGATCAATTCATCAGCTAATGGAATATCGGCAGTAATCACCAAGTCACCAGCTTCAGCCTGTTGAACAATATGATCGTCGGCAACATCAAAGCCCGCTAACACTTGTGTTGAACGAATATGTGGTGACGGTGGTACTCGTATATGGTGATTGGCAACTAATGTCACCATTATGCCTACCCTATTGGCAACACGAAATAAAATTTCTTTAATAACGTTCGGACACGCATCTGCATCAACCCAGATCTGCATATTATTCCTATATTTTAACTAACTCAATACTGAGTATGATAACGCTGAATACAGAAAAGCCACCATTAAAAAATGGCGGCTTTATAATTGTTTACTTTATTTGTAACTCAAGCAAGCGGTTAAATTAACCTGTAAGACCTTGCTTAGTTAGGTACTCTTCGTAAGTACCGTGGAAATCTTCAATACCGTTTTCTGTAATCTCAATGATGCGTGTTGCAACTGAAGATACAAACTGACGGTCGTGAGATACAAACATTAATGTACCTTTGAAGTTTTCAAGTGCAAGGTTCAATGCTTCAATAGATTCCATATCCATGTGGTTGGTTGGTTCATCCATTAGAAGAATGTTTGGCTTTTGCATAATTAGCTTACCAAACAGCATACGACCTTGCTCACCACCAGAAATTACTTTTACAGATTTCTTGATGTCATTTTGAGAGAAAAGCATACGACCAAGAATGCCACGAACAACTTGTTCGTCGTCACCTTCTTTTTTCCACTGACCCATCCAATCAATAAGGTTCAAATCTTCAGAAAAATCTGAGCTGTGGTCCTGAGCATAGAAGCCAATATTGTGGTTTTCAGACCACTTAACCATACCTTCCATTGGTTCCATTGCACCAGCAAGCGTGTTCAGTAATGTCGATTTACCAACACCATTCTGACCGATAATCGCGATACGCTCGCCAACTTCTACCATTAGCTTAACGCCATTGATCAGAATGTTCTCGCCGTAACCTTGCTTTAGACCTTCAACTTCTAAGGCGTTACGGAAAAGAGGTTTTTCTTGATCAAAGCGAATAAATGGCGATTGACGGCTAGATGCCTTCACTTCACTCAATTGAATCTTATCAAGTTGCTTTTGACGTGACGTTGCTTGCTTCGCTTTAGATGCGTTAGCAGAGAAACGGCTTACGAACGTTTGTAATTCAGCCATCTGTGCTTTCTTCTTCGCGTTATCAGCATGTAGCTGTTCACGTGACTGCTCTGCTGCCGACATGTACTCATCATAGTTACCAGGGAATAGGCGAAGTTCACCGTAATCTAGGTCAGCCATGTGGGTACAAATACTGTTCAAGAAGTGGCGATCGTGCGAGATAATAATCATTGTGCAGTTACGCGCCAACAAAATCTCTTCCAACCAGCTAATTGTATGAATGTCCAAGTTGTTCGTTGGTTCGTCAAGAAGCATAATTTCTGGATCAGCGAAAAGAACCTGAGCAAGAAGTACACGTACTTTAAGACCAGGAGCAACTTCGCTCATTAAGCCAAAGTGTTGCGATTCAGGAATACCAAGACCTAACAGTAATTCACCTGCACGCGCTTCAGCAGAGTAACCGTCCATTTCAGCAAATTCTGTTTCTAGATCACCAACACGCATACCATCTTCATCTGACATTTCAGGTAAAGAATAAATGTGATCGCGCTCTTCTTTTACTTTCCAAAGCTCTTTGTGACCCATAATAACGGTATCTACAACAGAGAATTCTTCAAAAGCAAACTGATCCTGACCCAACTTAGCCATACGCTCGTTTGGATCTAATGAAACAGTACCACCTGACTGCTCTAATTCGCCGCCAAGGATTTTCATGAAGGTTGACTTACCACAGCCATTCGCACCGATAAGACCGTAACGGTTACCACCGCCGAATTTAACTGAAATGTTTTCAAACAATGGCTTATCGCCAAATTGCATTGTAATGTTAGCTGTAGAAATCAAAGTACTGTTCCATAAATAGTTTATGTATCAAGCATTAAAAAAGCTGACATCGTCTGTCAGCCTTTTCAATTTTAATTGCGGCATAGTATATCAGGTTTCGTGAGCCACATCACCATTAATAACATTCATAATATGAACAAGTTACCGGTATAGGCATGCAGCCTAAACTTAACACCGATAAACCGCTTAATAGGTAGACGAATAGTCATCTGAATTATCACTATCTGAATAGTCAGTGTCATCTTCATCGCTGTAACCATCGTCGCTATAGTCATCTTCTACATAGTCATCGTTGGTATAGTAATTAGATGATTTAAGGTCAATCACAAACAGGCAATCAAAAGTAATGAGGTTACCATCTTCATCATTAAATTTGCTCATATCTACCATGCCTGATAACCGCACAGTACCTTTACTATTTTTAAAACGTCCAGTACCGTAAAGAACTGAATTCTTTTTACTTGACGCACCTGTAATATGCGTAATCTTAACGCCGTTCGGGGTAACGGTTTTACGTAGCACTGGTTGAACTGTTGTTTTACCGCGGGTAACTAACTTACCATGTGGTGTCTTAAAAAAAGTGGTACCAACTAACCTAATTCCACCGCCCTCATCATCACTTTTAGCCTCAATGTTAGATAAGCAATCTATCGCTGTACCTATTTCTTTTTGATTCTTCAAGTTAACCAATTGAACTTTAAAACAAATTGCATCGTCTTTATTACCATCCCCATCAATATCAGGTACTTTTCTACTGAACATTTCACCTGTGCCTATTAGATTATAAACAAGGTGTCTATCTGTTTTTTTGTTCTTTCTGTACTTACCGTTATCGTAATACCCATGACCGTAATAGTCATGTTGGCTGTAGTCATCTTCGTTATAGCTATCTTCATCATCACTATATTCATAGCTATAATAATTATCAGAACTGTAGTTATATTTATCCTCATAATAACTATCGTCGTCATCATTTTTTTCACTATGATGATAATCATCGCTGTAATAATCATTTTCACTATATCGTTCATTGCTTTCATAACTTTCATAGTTTTTTGCAAAAACATTGAATGAGACACCGAGGCAGATTGCGATAACAATAGACATTAACTTATTGATATTCATTGCCTTTTACTCCACGAACTTTTTGTATAGATCAATGAGTCAATTCGTTACTCATTGTCAACAAAGCACAGTTGATCACAGAGTTATAAGGCAGTATTAAATATCGTAACATACCTAAAAAACAAAAAATTAAGCATAATTGCTTAACAAATGTCAGCTCTGCAATGTATTGTCTAATTATTGTAGGGTATGTTGGTGCTATCGGTTAGTTATGCAAGACTTGTCTATATCTGTCTTACATATCTGATAAGAGTCCTATTTTTAATAAATCATCACTATATTTTTAAATTATTACGGCCGAATTCTCATTTATGAGACGTAGAATTGACGACTAGAGTTAAAAAAACGAATGTAATGACAAGATCTATTTAGAGATTAAAAGGTGTGCGTAAAGAATGAGTTATATCTTTATAATGTATATTTACACTTTGCGAAAGTCAGTAATATGTCGAAAAATCAAAGAGGTAAGTTTACCCTTTAACTGTGAGTATAAATTAGGGAAGGTATTTAAATACACTAAAAGTATGAAGGTAAAGACACTAATTATACCACCAGAGATAAGCACCATCCAAGGCGAGAACGTCGCTGAGATAACACTATGAAACAGATACGCCACGCTGCAAAGAGATAAGGTTTTTACCCAACAAGTATGTTTATAAGGTAATGGTTCTAATGACTGACTAACAGAGTAAAGTAACGCTAAACGCATGCTATAAACACTGCCTAGCACTGCAACCGCAGCCCATACCCCATAAAGTGGAATTAGAAAGTAATAACCCATTACTGCTATTACTGCACACAAACATTGTATCCACATTTGCTTCTGGCTTGATTCACCGCTGAAACACCCTAAGTTCATTAATTCACTTATATTTTTTATTGCGCTAACTAAAATAAGACCAACTACCACTTTAGCAACTAAATAATAATCACTAGGGAAAAACAGGTAAATAAAACTTGGCACAGTCAAAAGCATTGAAAATGCAATAATAATAATTAAGTTACAACCAATAACAGCCTTTTCTGCACATTGCTGTGAACCGTTTTCTTGTTGTAATATTTGAATCCTATTGGGAAACCACCACAAACAAAATGGTTGCATTAACAAACTTAATATTAGTGCAAACTTAGCGCTAACTGCGTATACAGCTAATGCTTCAACGTTTACTTTATCGGCAAGAATCCATTTATCAAGCCCTGTAACGGCAAACATACCGATACCACTAATAACAATGGGACCTCCAAATTTAAGCAATGGCAATGAATAGCCTAAATAACCTAATCGTCCCATTTGCTGCCATTGGAATTTTAGTAAAAAAACAAGCATTAATATACTAGATACCGTACCTGCAATTAACACCCCATCGATTCCAAATCCGTACTCTAACAAAATGACAATAAGTAAAGCCTGAACGATAGCTTTAACAACATTAAAAATACAAAACCACTTAGCCAATGACTGCATGCGCATTAAAGTAAGTGGAATAGCAATTAACCCATCTAATAATGTTGGTATCGCTATTAATACCACTTGGTATACTTCAACTTTTGCAGGTATATACAAAAGTAACCATGGCATGATTAACCAAACAATCCCTCCCCCCATTACTGCTGCAATGAGGCTAAGCGAGAAGCAATTAGCAATTAGCAATTGCCGTTTTTCTCCTTCACTAGAACCAACAAAGCGATACATTGCATCAATTAAACCGAAACCAACCAGAATGGTACCAATATCAGCCAGTAATATTAACGCTTCAAGTGAACCATACTCTTTCGTAGGTAAGTGTCCTGTGACATAAGGCATCATAAACAATGACACCCCTTTCATCATCACAATACCGACTCCGTAATACAAAGACTGTTTGACTACGCTCATGAAACACCTTATTACTTAATTATAAATATAAAAAATTTTATATTTTCATTAATGATGTATTTTATACTCATAATTCAAACATCTTGATTTGTAGGCGATTTTCGTTTCCTTGGTTTCCATTTTTTTTTAACTTTCCCTAAAAAACTGATTACTCTACGATGTTGGGGTTCTAAGAAAAGCGAGCGAAAACCAAAGATTAGCATTTTAACTTTGTTGCCTTTAGCCCTGTAATAATCTGCATATTCTTCACTTAATCGAGCTTCAGCTTTCGAAATTGATTTTGATGTTATTAACGAGTTCCGTTCTTTACAACGTGAAATAATATTTTCAATTGATTCAAGATTGTTTAACTTGTTCTCATCAGCTTGTGTTATTGACCCACCCCTTATTAAGTAACTAACATATACTTCAGGTATTACTGCCACATCAAAACACTCACACACTTTCAACCAAAGTTGCCAATCTTCTGCATATTTTAATTCTGTATCAAACAGCCCGGTTTTTTTAAAGACTGAATTTTTTATCATAACTGTCGATGTACCAATAAGATTATTTGAAAAAATGATATTTAAAGGATCATCCAAAATCTTTGCTTGCTCATCACAATCTTGAAATTGATTCCAATAGCTAAAACAATCGACTAACTTCTGATTACTCTCGGTCAAGTGATCATAATTCGTGAAGCTCATACCCAATTCAGGATTTAACTGATGCATGGAAAGCTGAGCTTGCAGCTTTCCATCATGCCAACTGTCATCTGAATCAAGAAAAGCAATGTATTCTCCACTGGCTTTTTTAATACCTAAATTTCTAGCGCTAGATACGCCAACGCCTTTCGTTGTTATCACTATTATTCTGGTATCACGACTAACTAGTCGTTCAAGATACTCAGCTGTACCATCATCACTATTATCGTTTACGACTATTAACTCTATATTTTCATGGTCTTGTTTTAAAACACTTTCAATAGCTTTTGGTAAATAGTTCAAACAATTATAAGTTGGTATAACAACAGTAATTCGGCACATTACTGACTCCTCTTTATTATGTTTCTAATAAAGCAGGATTCATGCCGTTATAATTTTCAATGAAACATGCACAAAGAAGTACATCTTTCTTATCTTTTTTGCATAATGCAATAATTTCACTTACGTTTTGCAGTTTACTCATAGGAACAAGAATTGCATTCAAGTTTTTATACTGAATGTTATTAAAGAAGACCTATATGAAAAAAGTAGCTTTTATCACTCCAACCTTCCCGGTATTGAGTGAAACATTTATTCGTACTGAAGTGGATGCAATAAACGCATGTGGGCATGACGTGTGTGTGATGACATTTAAAAAAAATAAAACTGATGATGCTTTTAACTATGCCATTTATAAAATAGGCGATTTTTTAAATTTCAATCTTTTAAAAAAATTAAAACCTTGTAGAGTCATTGATTGCTTGAAATTTATCTACTCACAACAATCTATGCCTAAATTATCTTTATTTTGGCATAGTTTTAAAATGGCATCACAAATGGCAAAGCACAATGTTCAGCATATTCACGCACATTTTGCTCAACATACCTGCTCTCACGGTATTGCTTCAGCCAAATTAATGGGTATTTCATGCTCTTTTGTTGCTCATGGTCATGATGTTTATGAGTTCCCTTTTGATCTTGATTTAAAAATTAAACACAGCGATTTCGTCGTCGCTGTTTGTAATGATATGCGCAATGATTTTAACAAGACCGCTGACGGCAATGTTAAATTACTTCACTGTGGTGTAAAAACCCAACTATTTAAGCCCCATACAAAACAAGATCAAGAGACAATCAAGCTCATTTTTATTGGGCGGTTAGTTGAACAAAAAGGTGTTAAGTATTTACTTGATGCGTTGAAACCCTTATGTGGGCACTATCCTATGACTTTAGATATTATTGGTACTGGTGAGTTATTAAAACAATTAAAAGAACAAGTTACTCAACTTGGTTTAGCCCCTTATGTGCGATTTTTAGGCTCAAAACAACCAAACTGGATCCAAGAAAACTTACCTTTCTATGATTGCTTGGTAGCACCGTTTTGTTTTGCGCGTTCAGGGTGTGTAGATACCGGCCCTGTTGTTTTAAAAGAAGCCATGGCTGTCGGTATACCCGTTATCACATCAAACATTATGGGCTGTAAAGAAATTGTCGCCCCTGATACAGGCTATTTGGTTGAGCAAAAAAACACACTCGAGTTAACTGATGTGATTAAGACATTTGTGACATTACCACTAGAGCGAAGAAAAGAAATGGGGATTTCAGCGCGTAAAAATGTAGAACTAAATTTTGATGCATTAAAACAGGCAAAGGTGCTATCAAATTGGATAGAAACGCATACCGTAAAACAGTAAAAGCGAGCACTAAGCTCGCTTCTGATTTAGCTATGACTGCTGATTATTCCCAATCGAGAATAACTTTACCTGACATGCCAGAACGCATCATGTCGAAGCCTTTTTGGAAGTCATCAATTTTGTAATGGTGCGTGATAATTGGTGTTAGATCTAAGCCTGATTGAATCAAGCTTGCCATCTTGTACCACGTTTCAAACATTTCACGACCGTAGATACCTTTAATAACCAAACCTTTAAAGATAACTTGAGTCCAATCTACTGCCATATCTGATGGTGGAATACCCAACAACGCCACTTTACCACCGTGGTTCATGTTAGCTAGCATGCTGTTGAATGCAGACGGTACGCCAGACATTTCTAAACCAACGTCAAAACCTTCTGTCATGCCAAGTTCAGACATTACATCTTCAAGTTTTTCGTTTGCTACGTTAACAGCGCGAGTCACGCTCATTTCACGAGCAAGGTCTAAACGGTATTCATTCACATCAGTAATCACAACATGGCGTGCACCAACATGTTTAGCGACTGCAGCAGCCATAATTCCGATTGGACCAGCGCCAGTAATAAGTACATCTTCACCAACAAGATCGAATGAAAGTGCAGTATGAACAGCATTACCAAACGGGTCGAAGATCGATGCTAGATCGTCAGAAATACCTGCTGGGATCTTGAACGCATTGAATGCAGGAATAACCAAAAACTCAGCAAATGCACCATCACGGTTAACACCAACGCCTGTCGTATTACGACAAAGGTGCGTACGACCTCCACGACAATTACGGCAATGACCACATGTAATATGACCTTCGCCAGATACACGATCACCGATTGTAAAACCGCGAACTTCTTGGCCAATGCCAACAACTTCACCAACATATTCATGACCAACAACCATTGGAACAGGAATCGTCTTTTGTGACCATTCATCCCAGTTGTAGATATGTACATCTGTACCACAAATAGCGGTTTTCTTAATACGAATAAGTAGATCGTTATGGCCCATTTCAGGCTTGTCTACTTCATTCATCCAGATGCCTTCTTCAGGCTTTAGTTTTGACAGCGCTTTAATTTTCATTTTTTATTCGCTTACATCTGAATGCTGTTTAAAGGGAAGACGCTTAGCCTTAATACCCTACTCAGCATTATACGAGGATACTGTTACCTCTGAGCAAACCAGAAGTACGTTTTTGGAAAACTGAATTATCAACGAATATGTTCACGAGATCCGAGAACCTCGTGACACTTATTCATAATTAGGCTATTAAATAATGCCCATATCTTTACCAACTTCGATAAATACATCGATAGCACGGTCAAGTTGCTCTGGCGAATGCGCCGCAGACATTTGCGTACGAATACGTGCTTGGCCTTGTGGTACCACTGGGAAAGAGAAACCTACAACGTAGATACCTTTTTCTAGTGCGCGTTCTGCAAATTCCGCAGCCACTTTCGCATCACCCAACATGATTGGAATAATTGCGTGATCAGCACCAGACATTGTGAAACCAGCTTCTGTCATACGCGTACGGAAATGTGCAGAGTTTTCCCATAGGCGCGTACGTAAATCGCCACTTTCAGCCAATAAATCAAGAACACGGATAGAAGCAGAAACAATTGCAGGAGCAACTGAGTTAGAAAACAGGTACGGACGAGAACGTTGACGTAACCAGTCAATCACTTCTTTCTTACCAGCAGTGTAACCGCCTGAAGCGCCACCCATAGCTTTACCCAATGTACCCGTGATGATATCAACACGATCAATTACATTGTGATGCTCATGTGTACCACGACCATTGTCACCCATGAAGCCAACTGCGTGTGAATCATCAATCATCACAAGCGCGCCGTACTTATCAGCAAGGTCACAAATAGCAGGAAGGTTAGCGACTACGCCATCCATAGAGAACACACCATCAGTAACGATTAATGTGTGACGAATACCCGCTTCTTTTGCTGCAATCAATTGCTGCTCAAGCTCTTCCATGTTGTTATTTGCATAACGGAAGCGCTTAGCTTTACATAAACGTACGCCATCAATGATAGATGCGTGGTTTAACGCATCAGAAATGATCGCATCTTCTGGGCCTAATAATGTTTCAAACAAACCCGCGTTCGCATCAAAGCAAGAGGTATAAAGAATTGTATCTTCAGTACCTAGGAACGTAGATAGTTTTTGTTCTAGTTCTTTGTGAGAATCTTGTGTACCACAAATGAAACGTACCGATGCCATGCCAAAACCATGTGCATCCATACCTGCTTTCGCAGCTTCAATTAATTCTGGGTGGTTAGCTAAGCCAAGGTAGTTGTTAGCACAGAAGTTCAGCACTTCTTCGCCTGTATCAACACCTTCTTTGTTAAGAATAGAAACAGCCGCTTTTTGAGCTGACGTAATTATACGTTCAGACTTGTACAAGCCACCAGCTTTAACATCTTCAATTTGCTGGTTAATTTGTTCGTAGAATGCAGCAGACATAGTGTTCCTCACATTTTATTAGATTTGGGGGAAATGGCTATCCAGTGAAATACTTACCCAACGAATACCTTACAAATCCGCTAAGAGTACTTAACACTCATCACAATGATGATTAGCTAAAAATCGTGCAATTAACTCTTCGATTAACTTTAATCATTCTAATTCAAGTGCATTACAACTATTATCCCCTTATATGGAAAATGATTGTTGAACCTGAGGCACAAATCTGTGGATACGAACAAATTGATTGCTGTAATGCCCGACCTTGCCGTCTTTATTATTGTTGTTGATGAAGGCAGTTATACCGCGGCAGCAAAGAAGTTAGGTGTTACCCCATCGGCTCTCAGTAAGCAAATTTCTCGCCTTGAAAAGGCCCTTTCAGTGAAACTTTTAGAGCGCACAACACGTAAGTTAATGATCAGTGAGTCTGGTACTAAAATTTATGAACAATGCAAAGTTATGACGAATGCCGCAAAACAGGCCGTTGAAATTGCAAGTTCAGAACATACGATCCCATCAGGTACATTAACCGTTGCAGCGCCAAAAGCTTTCCTAAGTATAGTATTACAGCCTTTAGTTACTCCCTTTCTTACTCAGTACCCTGATATTCAACTAAAACTTAAAGCCTCAGACGGTGAGATCGACATTTTATCTGAAGGCATTGATATCGTTTTTCGCTTAACAGAGCACCCATCAGAAGCTTTAGTGAATAAGAAAATTGGTAAAGTAAACCTAACATTGTGCGCAAGCCCTGAATACTTGGCGCTACGCGGAGAACCCCAGATACCCACAGACTTACGTCAGCACGATTGTATTTATCTTGGTGAGACCACCACAGATCACATTTGGGACTTCATTAAAGATGATGAATTTCAAAGCGTGAGTGTGACAGGTCGTTACGCCGTTAACCATTCTCAAATGCGCTTAAAAGGTGTGATAGATGGATTAGGTATAGGCATCTTTCCAGATTTTGTGATTAAGCAAGCGTTAGAAAATGGTTCAGTGAAAGAGGTATTAAAAGACTGGACAATGAAAGGAAATTATCAGGGAGATATTGCTTTACAGTTTGCTCAGACCAAATTCATGCCAGCAAGATTACGGGCATTTATCGACTACGTTACTGAACACCTTGCACCATAATCTTATCTGGTACGAATAGTTACAGTCGCAGTTCAGGTCACATAGAGCTGCTAATCCCCTTATTAAGCGATTTCACCTATAATCAGAGGGGAATTACACTCTATTACGTTGCTAGTTCGTACTAGGTTATAAAACTTAGGTGCACGCTGATGAAACTATTCATATCTCTGTTATCTCTCGTTCTGTTTGTGGGAATAAATAATTGCGCCGCCTACCCGATGGATTCTATGCATTGGAATCATCGAAGCATCTTGTACTTTGCACCAGAGAAAGATCAACACGTACAAGAATTTATGAAACAAGTACTAATGAATGAGTGTGTACTGCAAGAACGAGATATAAAGACCGTTATTATTACCAACGACGGTTTTAACCAACCTTATGGTTTTTTTAGTCCAGAAGAAATTAACCACCTTCAGCAAAAATATAACATTCCTAAAGAACATCATACTGGCATTCTTGTCGGTAAGGATGGCTTAGAAAAACACCGCTGGAATGAAAAAACAAATTGGTTACAACTCGCCGAAATTGTTGACCGTATGCCGTTAAGAAAAGAAGAAATGCGCCATCAAGCAAGCCGCTGCCAAATCTAATCGTCAGATTCCGCTGACCCAAATGAATTGTTACACGTGTTTTCTACGCCTAACGTCTACTCCTTCCATTTTTGAACCAAGGTGGATTTATTTCTCGTCAAAACACGTTAAGTTAGGGATATAGCACGCACAGACATTTCCAATTCAGTTTCAGGCAGAGATAATTACAATGAAAACGCCATTTCTTTACCATGGACAGGATAGCGCCTGGCTTACCTCTACAGACAACATGCTTAACGTCACAATAGTCAGTGACGTTGATACACTAATATCAGCCATCTTCATTCGATGTGAACCCGATAATGAAGAACTATTAATTGATATGGAACGCGGTAGAACCCAGGGTCGCCTGCAATACTGGCATGGGAAATTACCGATCAATTCAGATAAAGACACCACTTTTTATACCTTTAAAGTGATGCAAAACAGTCGTCAATGGTGGCTACACGGTTGTGGCGTGTCACCACGAGTACCGGGTAAAGAAAAGCACTTCAAATTCAATAACCAGCATCAACCGCCAGTTTGGGTTAAAGAACAGATTTTCTATCAAGTTTTTCCCGACCGTTTTTCAAATGCAAACCCATCAATCAGTGTTCAGTCTAATGAATACTGTTTACGTGGCACAGAAAAACCGACAATAGCGAAAGCATGGGGTGAATCTGCATCAAGTCATGATTCGAGTGGACCAAGCGAATTCTTCGGGGGTGACTTACAAGGTATCCACAATAAGATTGATTACTTACAAGAATTAGGTGTAACCGCACTCTATTTAAATCCGATATTTACCGCGCCCAGTAATCATAAATACGATACAACGGATTACCTTAATATCGATCCTCATTTAGGCACGAACGAGCAATTTGCTAACATGGTGGCAGATCTGCATCAACGTAATATGAAGATCATGCTAGATGCCGTATATAACCATACCTCAGTCGATCACCCTTGGTTCGATATGTATCAACGTAATACCGTAGACCAAGCTGTGGGCGCATACGATCACCCTAACTCTACTTACCGTCAGTATTATCAATTTACCGATAACAGCAACGAATACGTTGGCTGGAATGGTATATCAACGCTGCCTAAACTGAATTTTTCTAATCCTGAAGTACAGGATTATATCTATGCGGGCGACGACGCGGTAATCAAACACTGGCTTAAACCACCCTATAATATAGATGCATGGCGTTTTGATGTTATCCATATGCTAGGTGAAGGCAAAGGTGCACGTAATAATGCTCATTTTGTTAAATCCTTCCGCAATGCTGCCAAGTCGGTCAACCCTGATTGTTATGTGTTAGGCGAACATTTCTTTGAAGCGTCTAACTGGCTTCAAGGCGATCAAGAAGACGGTGCCATGAACTATTACGGTTTTGCTCACCCTCTTCGTGCTTTTTTTGCTCAAAAAGACATTGCCTATCACGCATGTCAAATCGATGCTGAAGAATTGGTAGAATGGTTAAATGAAGCGCGTACGAAATTACCGTGGTTGAATCAGCTTTCTCAGCTTAACCAGCTAGATAGCCACGATACAATGCGCTTTTTAACCATGGTGGATAACAACACGGAAACGATGCACCTAGCATTAATGATGCTTTTTGCTTATGTCGGCACGCCGTGTGTTTACTACGGTACAGAAGTTGAATTACAAGGCGGCCAAGATCCAGATAACCGTCGTTGTTTCCCATGGGAAAGAACAGAGCAAGAACAAAAGCCACAAACATTCAGTTATTTGCAGCAACTTATTGCTATCAGAAAATCATCAACCGCCCTTCAATCCGGCAGTGTTCAGTGGTTATTGGCTGAGAACCAATATTTTGCTTTTGCTAGAACGACAGAAACAGAGCATGTTATTTGCCTTATTAATAACAGTGAATCAGCTAAAACACTGCATTTACCGGTTTGGCAATTAGGTATCGAGTCAGGTTCTTTACGCGACCTGTTAACTGATGATGAATGGCATATTAGCGAAGGAAGCGTATCTGTCACATTGGCAGGCAAAGAAGGAATATTACTGACTGTCAGCGAATAAAACACAAATAGAGGTTAAGTGTGATTTTCTATCCACTTAACCTTTTCCTATACTGTAATGGTCAAGGAAAACTGTCCCCTTCTTTGCGCTAGTCATTTATACCCAAGTTACCTCAATAATTTACGCTAACAATCATTCCCTCAATTACTTTTTCCGTTTACATTATGACTGTAATACCATTTATCTATCACAAGGTTATGAGGACTGCACACTCATAGTCTCAAGGCATTGCTGATTCAGCACACACTAGAGGTTCTTATGGCAATTGAGCGTTATATCGGCATTATGTCTGGTACAAGTATGGATGGTGTTGATACTGTTTTGGTTGAAATTGAAGAAAACAGTATCCGCTTGATGGGTGAAAACTCTTTTCCTATGGGTGAAGACCTTAAACAGGCATTGCTTGATATTTGCCTAGGTCAATCCACCAATTTACAAGCGGTTGGAGAGCTCGATCACCGGCTAGGGCATTTATTCGCTGATGCTGTGCTCGCTTTGTTAAAGAAAACGAGTATATCTCCAGACTCTGTTACTGCGATTGGAAGCCACGGGCAAACCGTATTTCACTCACCAGAAACGCAATATGCTTTCACCATGCAACTCGGTGATGCAAATATTATTGCAGCTAAAACACACATCACAACCATCGCTGATTTTCGTCGCAAAGACATGGCGTTAGGCGGGCAAGGTGCCCCACTCGTTCCAGCTTTTCATCAACAGCTTTTTAGTTCTCTTGATACAACGCGTGTAACCCTCAATATTGGTGGCATTGCTAACATCACAGTGCTTACCCCCAATCAACCTGTTACGGGCTATGATACAGGCCCTGGTAATATGTTAATGGATGCATGGATCCACCAGCATAATGGCAGTCAATATGATGCTAATGCCAAATGGGCTAAAACAGGCACTGTAAACAGAATTCTGTTAGAAAGACTGCTCGACGAACCTTACTTCAAGCAACCAGCCCCTAAAAGTACAGGTCGTGAATTGTTTAATTTACCGTGGTTAAAACAAAAATTATCAGGTTTAGATATACCCGCAGAAGATGTACAAGCAACCCTAGCTGAATTTACGGCTGTCACCATTACCAATGATGTCATTACATACCAACACAATGAAAAGCCCGAGTTATCAAGCAAACAGGAATTGTTAGTCTGCGGTGGTGGCGCCCATAATCCATTACTAATGGGACGTTTAGCTGCACTATTACCTGAATGGCAGGTAATGACGACAGCTGAACGAGGAGTAGATAGCGATAATATGGAAGCCATGGCTTTCGCGTGGTTAGCTTATCGAACACACCATAATATGCCGGGAAATTTACCCGAGGTGACAGGTGCTTCTGGATTAACAAGCCTAGGCGCAATTTACCCAGCATCTTAATATCAATGATAAAAAGCTCATGTTGCGATAACTGATTAGATACTCACCACTTGAGCTTATTTATTGTTTCCAGTGAAATAAAACACCAAAACTAAAACATATCGCTTATATTTCATCAAAAAATAAGCTGAAAGGATTCAGGCCGGTATTGAGTGCATTGCGTTATATACAGGTAGAACCCTACCCCTTATATACAATCTAGATCACAGTTTAAACGCCTTAATTTTACTAGGACAAAAACGCAACATCCATTACAATCCTGTCACATAAAAACAATTAAAAACCTTCAGGTCTTTAAGCCTGTTTTATCCCCTAACGTGAAAGGTTCCTAGTAAAGATGAGTCCGGAAAAATACCTTCTAGACTGGCAAGCAAGCCAGACGAATGCAGAATCCATCTCACCACTTCTTGGCCAGTTATACCGACAGAAAGGCGTTGAAGTCATTTTGTTTGGTCGCCAGTTAGTTAATGCATCAACCATCGACATTATCAAAGCTCACCGTGTGGCACGTCGTTATACAGGTGATGAGCTATCCCCAGCTCAAACACTTCCTTTAATCAAGCAACTTGCTGAGCTAGAACTCTCGCCTTGCCGTATAGATGTAGGTCAACTTGCTCATTCTTATTGGAAAAACCAAGAAGATGAACAAAGTTTAAATGATTATTTACAAACGGCTTTAGTTGATTCATTAAACAGCTCAGAATCTGTTGTGCCGCGTGATGTCGTTTTATATGGTTTTGGTCGTATCGGTCGTTTACTTGCTCGCTTATTAATTGAAAAAAGCGGTCAAGGTTACCCATTACGTTTACGTGCAATTGTTGTTCGTGGCGGAAAAGAAGGTGACCTTGAAAAACGCGCAAGTTTACTACGTCGCGATTCAGTACATGGTCCTTTTAATGGCAGCATTACTGTTGATGATAACCGAAAAGCAATTATCGCTAACGGCAATTACATTCAAGTGATCTATGCCAATAAGCCTGAAGATATTGATTATAACGATTACGGCATTAACAATGCGCTAATCGTTGATAACACAGGTATTTGGCGAGATAGCGAAGGTTTAAGTCAGCATCTTGGTTGCCAAGGCGCTGAAAAAGTATTGCTAACCGCCCCAGGTAAAGGTGATATTAAAAATGTCGTGTTTGGTGTTAACGAATCTGTAATACAAGATAGCGACACAATCATTTCAGCCGCAAGCTGTACAACAAATGCAATTACCCCAGTGCTAAAAGCAGTTAATGATAAGTACGGTATTATTTCGGGTCACATTGAAACCGTTCACTCATTCACCAACGATCAAAACTTGATTGATAATTTCCATTCAGGCGATCGTCGTGGTCGTTCAGCATCATTAAACATGGTACTAACGTCAACCGGTGCAGCTAAAGCAGTTGCAAAAGCATTACCAGAATTAGCTGGTAAATTATCAGGTAACTCTATTCGAGTACCAACGCCAAATGTGTCGATGGCAGTTGCTAACTTGAATCTAGAGTCAAATGCCACCGCTGAAGATTTGAATGCTTATTTACAAGAAATGGCATTAGTTTCTCCGCTTTCTGGTCAGATTGATTTCACTAATTCAACAGAAGTTGTATCAAGCGATATCGTGGGTTCACGACATGCAGGTGTAGTCGATGGTGTCGCAACAATTGCACAAGATAACCGTTGCGTATTATATATCTGGTATGACAATGAATTTGGTTACAGCTGTCAGGTTGTACACTGTATGGAACAAATGATGGGCGTTAAATACAAAACGTATCCAGCATTAAAATAAGCGCCTTGTAATAAGGAAGCTAGATAAAAACCATCTAATTATTATGCCGCCTTTAATTTTTATAGGCGGCATTTTTATAGGCTTATTTTAATCAAAACCACTGTAAAGCAATGGTGTATTGGGTGGTGTTGGAATCAATTGCCAACGGTCATTAAATGTATAACGTGCATAAAGAATAAAATGATTAGGTTCATAAAAATCTGAACGCTGTAAATCTAATGACGCCCCTATGTACCACCTTTTACCAACACGTTTTTCAAGAGCTGCAAGAAAAGAATAACCAAACCCGCCACCGGTACTGGAACCACCTGTACTTGAATCACTGGTGAATAAATAAGGTGCATCTTCTTTTGTCCAAGAATTTGAAATTGAGCCATTGAATAAATAAGCCCATGTATTATCGAAACGACCATAATAGTTAACAGGCAAAGATATCGAAAAGTAACTTTGAGGGCTGTAATAACCACCATGGCCTAATGTATATTCACTTAGATTTTTGTCATAGGTTAAATACATTAAATTCATACCAAGGCTTAAGCGCTCATCATCCTCAGCAATCAATTTATAATAGCCCCCGCCTAACAACCCTATCCGAGTATTATCTTCAACTTTTTCACCCGTAATTTGATGATACTGTAGACTACTCCAAAAACCAGTGGGACCACCAATGTCGTAGCTACCACCAAGTTTAACACCAGTTCGTACTACTCCACCCCACTCTGTACCTTCTTGGTCAATACTTCCTGCAGGTGGTGCTCCCGAGGGGACAGATAATCCAGCATAAGACAACATACTACTCGCTTCAGGCCTACGTGAAAGTGTTGCATTCCACCCAAAATCTCGTATGTCACCATTCAAATTAACACCACCAACCCAAGTGGCATGATCAAAACCTATTGGTGTTGTACCAATATCTGCCGACCATGTTTCGGCTTCCCAACCGACCCCTAAAGCAGTACCAAATGCGCTTTGATCAATAGTTTCAGTGACATTTTCAGCTGACGTCTTGTTGAAATACTCTAATTCCCCCGAGCGGATACTCACAGAATCAATACGAATAAGTAGATGACCATTATATTCTGCAATCGGAATACGGGCTTCGATAGGTATTTGAAATGCAGTATTTTCACCATCTCTACCACTGTAATCAAAACCAAAAACAACATGCCCATCATTGCGGTCACGAAGTTTATCAATATCTCTTTTTACATTACGTGTTAACCAATAATCGTCAGCATTATCGTACAACTCGCGCAGTTCAGGTTTCTCTTCGTTTACTTGTAGGGGCGTTTTGCTCTTTTCTATACGATCTGAATTCAACGCTTGATAAGCCAAAGTATCTGCCATACCCCATTCATGGTTAACCATAGCAACGGACATTGCATCACGATAATCCATCGCCTCGGCATCATGTTTAGTTAACAAGATTGAATTTAATGTATTTGCTTGAGTTTTTCGGTCAATCTGATTGAAAGATACTGCCACATCAACCAATTGTTTCGCTGTTAATTCAGCACGATTAGCGTAGAGACTATCTGCTAGTTTGCTATATTGCGACGAGGTTTGTAATTGGACACTCGACTGTAGTACACCTATTTGACCATCTGTACGTAAGGGGCCTGCCTGCGTTGATACTACAGTGTATAGGCGATTTGCTTCAGCATAATTGCCCGTTAGCATTTTACTGTCTGCTTCAGATAAATAACGTCGAGTATTTAATTGCCGTAATGCGCTGTACTCAGATGAAGATAATCCATCACCATTAAACTGCTTTATCCATTGATCAAATACGTGGTACTTTTCAAGTTTTACGATTAATTCGCCATAATTCAATTGAGTCGAAAATAGCCATTGTTTATCAAAAATTAACCTATCAAAAATCGTAATCGCTTTTGTTGGCTGCAATAACTCAACCCATGTCGACGCAATTCGCATCATGGCTTCTGGGTTAGATTTATAATTTTTCGACAACTGTTTTAGCTGTTGTTCGGCATCTAAGGGTTGTACTAAAAATAAAAATTGGATATCACCAAGCTCAAGATCAAGCTTTAAACGAGCTAAATTCCGTTCTATTGCTGGCGAGCGTTGGGCAATATCTATTTGTTCTAATTCAGCTACTGCCGCGTTAAGTTGTCCGTTACGCGATAAATACAAAGCGTAAGAAAAACGCATTTCTGGTTCAGGATTATTATTGGTCCAAATCACCATTAAACGGTCGGCTCGTTCACTTTGTCCTGTCATACGCAGTGCATCTGCGATATCAGCACGCTGCCAAGCTGATGTTGGTTTTAACAAAAGCAACGCTTCCACTTTTTGACTTGCGAGAGTATTGTCTCCTGCCAATAATGCCGCTTGTACCTCTTTATTTAGCTGGTCTATTTTCAGTTCGTTCACTTTCACTTTGACAATACGCTTCTGCTTACTTGAGTAAGTATCAGCTAACCTTATGGCTTGATCTGATTTATTTTGACTCAGTAATAGATCAATTCTTCCTCTTAAAGCCGTGCTATTTAAACTATCTCGTTTTAACGCTTGGATATAATATCTATCCGCCTCTTTATAGTTCCCTTTTATTCCATATAGTTCTGCTAAGCGATTTAATGTATAAGGATTCTTGGGCTGAAGTGCTTTGGCTTTCTTATACTGCCGCTCTGCACGACTATATTGTTTTTTCTCTGTATATTTATCGCCTTGATCCACAAAAGCCCAATAAGAAGAAGTATCAATTAAATTTTTCCATTTAGATTGGTTGTCAGGGTCATTATCATTTTCCTGTGCTTTTTTAAAAAAAGCTAATGCCTTGGTTTGATTTCCCCAACGTAAGTACACCTTACCCATGCCACCAAGAATTTCAGGATCATTCGGTCGAGTTGTCATGGCATATTGAAGTTGTCGAGCTGCTGCATTCGTTTGGTTCTTTTCTAATAATGCTAACCCTTTTAGCTTCGCCAAATAGGTGGGATCTTTACGCAGCTCTTTTTCAGTCGCAAGGCGACGTTGTGCACTTTGACTTGCACGTTTTATCTCTAAATCTGCAGGGTAATAGCTTGCCAATATTGCATACTGCTTTTCAACATCATCAGTTATTGGTAATTGATTTAACGCCCTTAGCCATGCAGTTGCCGCCTGTTTACCAATATTAGGCTTAAGCGCTAACCGCTGATAAGTTGCTAAAATCCAAGGGTCTGCTGGGTTCTGTTTACGTATATGATTTGCCAATGCTAATTGAAAAATAGGAACTCCTGGATAATTTAAGTTCAGTAGCTCCAACTCGGATTTAACATGAGACCAATGGCTATCAATATTACCTTCAACTTGAAGGTATTCGAGTTGCAGTACCTCTGTTGGCATACCGTTAGGGAATAACTTTTGATAGAATTTTAATGCTTCTTCATTACGCCCTGAACGCGCAAGTAAACGGGCATGTTGAAACTCTGCTTTCTTTTCATATTTTATCGCAAAAATTGCTGTTAATTTTTTTGTTTGTCTAGCATTCGGTGCCAATGACCTAAGCTGCTCAAAAGTCGCTTTCGCGTCATCAATTTGATTAAGCTTTAAGTACATATTGGCTTGATAATAAAACCCATCAAGATTATTCGGTTCAATCGCGAACAAACGCTCTAACGTACTTAATACAATATCATCCCGACTCATTGCTTGGGCAAATTTAAGCTGGCTAGAGAGCCACTCTACTGAGTCGACCTTCAGTAAATTCGAAGAGAAAATAACATTCGCACTATTGAGTTGATAAACTTGAGAGGTATCTTTTTTCGTTGATTGAGAGCCAGTCATTCCATTTTCGGAATTATATCCAACTGCCAATGTTGGGCTTGTGCCCAAGACTAGCGCTAAACCGATAAACAGCGGATAATAGACCTTCGTTTTTACTGACATTGCTCAACCCAAAACGGTTGTAGCTCGCCATTGACTCCAAACTGATATTTACCTTGATACCACCCCATACCAAATAAAGCTAACACGTTGTCATAGTAATAATCATTACTATTAGAATGAAGTGAAATAGATACGAGCTTGGCTTGTTCTATCGCCAATTCTTTTTCACCTAACGATTGTAATAACGGTAACAAAGCGGCAGAAAAGCCAGCACTACCGCCTTCCTTAAATGTGCCAGTTTCAGTATTCACACTTCGAGGTGGCGCCTGTAGTTGCTTTATAGCATTCACCATTGGCGACATCATTGATAATAAGGTTAGTTTTTCTTCCGTTTTATCATTTAACATACCTGCCCATAGGTAAGTTCTTATTGCATTGTAGCTACCAATAGGCCCCGTTTCTGCATCAGCGTAAAACATTGTATTAGACAAAGTTACCCAATCAGGGCTAAAACCTTTTGGCATCGTATTTTCTAACATGGTATAGCTTGAGTTATATAAAGATTGCCATTGATCATTCGGGTAATGGGATGCCATGTTTTTAATAAGAAATAGTGGCACATAACTTGGGTTAAGACGTAGCTGCCCTTTACCATTATCAAAACCCTTTCTCCCAGGTAGCAAAACTGTCCCTATGCCTTCAACTTCCCGTGTTTCTTCACGTAAAATACGGCTTGCTAACAAATAGCCTAGCGATTCATAGTAATACTCTCCCCATAAACGACCCGCTTCAATTAAGCTGTATGCTATCCATAAATCTGAATCAGATGCAGGGTTGTTATCAAGCACATCAAATGTATTTAAATCGTTTTTCCCCCACAACCAAGCAGGTAAGCGTGCCGTTAAATCGCCCCCAGCTAGGTGGGTTTCAGTCCAATTTAGCATTGCCTTGAATGTAGTCGGATCATTCGCGACTAACGCAAAAAACAAGCCGTAAGATTGCCCTTCTGAAGTGGTGATTTGTCGTGTATCGCTACCGTCAATCACTCTGCTATTTTGGATATATGTCGATTTAAATTGTTCCCATTCTGGCCAACTACAAGTACTTGCATTCACTTGATAAGAAAAAATAAAGCCAATAATTAATACTAACTTTTTCATACGTTGTCCTCATCCGTTTCTAATCGCTTACGCGCTACTGTACGAAGCAATCGCCACAATACAATCGTAATAATGACAACAAGAAATGCCGAAATAAAAGCTAATAACACAGGACGATTAGAAAAGTGATACCAAATTAATTGCCAAATTGGCAACTCACCAACGAAGTAATGATCACCTACGTTGAAGCTAGCAACCTCATTATTTCGAAGCGTAACAACAGAGCCAAACATATGTGCTATTTTACCGCTGTCTAATAACGCCTCATCAATCAAACTGAAATCGGCTGAATTTGCTGCCAGCAATGATACAAGGCTGCGATTTTGCGTAAACGGTGATTCAGCACCCGTTATTGCAGCAAAGGCACCTTCCGAACGAACTGAAATAACATCTGAAACCACATGCACATCTTCGACATCAAGTACCCAATTCAGATTAGCTTCTTGTTCATTTTTAACGGGTAACCGAATCAGTCGTTCACCCGCTTGTAATACTAGATTCACTTCATGTTTATCAGACGCAGCTTCTTGTAATTCAGGAACAACGCCAATGCTGAGAATATCTTTATCTTTCAGCTGTTCTTCTGCCCAAGTATCAATTAATTCAACTCGGATGGCTGGGTAGCCTGATTCGGAGCCAATTACGCCCATCACATTAATAAACGTTTGTAACGCTTCAATGGGGGCGTTTTTAGGTACTATTGCCACGGTTTCAGATAAGTCAGCCATACGGGTAAAAGGAAAACCTGAATTAGCAAACGCCCGTAAATTTGGCATTTCGATATAGTGTGGAAAGCCTGAAAAATCGATCGTCGAATCAGCCTGAATAACCGCATATTGCTTACTCGGCTGTGAACTTTGACACATGCCTTCAGTCATTGAAGCAAAGCCAAATTCAAACTCAATCTCATTATTACTTCCCACTTTAAATGCTGGAATTCTTACCTGATCGCCTAAACCAAGTAAACCATCATCCAATAAAGGGACCCGTATACGCTTAGATTTACCGCCTTCACCTTCCATTTTCAAATTAAAGGCTTCTATAAATTGGCTGTTAATACTCAAACTCATTCGAGAGCCAGAGTTTTCTTCACTCGGTGGCGAATATCGATACATAAGATCTAATGGTATACCTCTACTTTGCCAAGTAAATAAATCTGGAGCCAGTCGAAAGTTCACACTAATTGGTGGTGGTGTTCTGCCCTCTACTTGTAAATCTTGTACATTTTTGATTAATTCAGACAAAGCAATAGGCCGTAATGTACTTACCCAATTGGGCGCATCATAAGGTCGGCGAGGTGAAATCTGCTTTACGTCATTAATTGTTGCAATGGGCCCAGTTAATATTTTATTACCTAAAGTCAGCCCCATAACCGCGTCGTTCAGATCTTTGCTATCGCGCCCTATAATCAATAATAATTTAATGTATGGATTTTCTGGGTGACTAATCATTTGTAATGTGGGCTTATCGGCATCAGGAAAGTCTTGTAAAAATGCTGGTTTATTGGTGTTAGTAACAAAAACAATGGCATTCTCTTGAGGTAACTCATCCAAAGATATAGGGAAACGCGCACCGCGCCAGTCTGATAGAACACCAAAATACGACGCTAATACCCCAGCAGCCTTTACTTCACTTAAATCATAATTTTTACCCATGACGAACGGGATATTAACCTGGCTAAAGTCTCGCTCATCAAAAAAAGGCGCTGGTAATAAATTTAAATCACTCTTAAGAACCGTTTTTTGGACCTGTAATGCTATATGGCTGCTTTGGCTTATTTCAGTCCAGATACTGGGATGATTAGGGTTAGCACAAAGACCTTCGGTATCACCTATAAATTCAATATGCAGTTGATTAAAATTACTAAAAAAACGAGGATCTAGCGGGATATCTGCATTTATTTTTTTACCCTGATCACCATCATTAATAGAAATAACACCCATCAACTCATTATTTAAATAAACCTTTAGATGTGATACGAGTGAGCGCAATGCTGGTGACGGTGTAAAATCAAATGAGAGCATGCCTTTTGAAATCACTTCATCCAACCGAGAGCCAAAACCAATATAAGCATTACTTTCACTGCCAAGCATACTAATAGAACCGTTATAGCCTAATTGTGAAAATTGAATTATCCGCTCTGTCACAATAGGAAAGTCACCAACTTCACTTTTAATCAAGTGCTCTGGATCGGATGTCGCAGCACCTGTAATGCTTGATAATGCAAGCCCTAATGCGGTTGCGACTATTTGTATTATTCTCTTAATTCGCATTATCGTTTGCTCTTGTTAATGTATTCCTTGGTCTAAATGACCCAACAAAATTACCCACTTTTAGAAAACTCTGAACAATTAATACAACCGGTTTGGGGCTGTGTTGCAATAAACTGTGGTAACCATTAAAACCAACTTTGAGTACGCTTTTCATGCTCATCAACGGTTTATCAGTTTGATAGCCTTGCTGCCATTTAGTCCAAGTATCTGCACGCGCAAAAGTACATTGCACATAATCAACTTCTTGCTGAGTCGTTAATGGTTCTAATTGCAACCCCATAGAACTGCCATTCGAATAGGTTATCTTTGCAGGAAAAATAAACTCTTGATCTGCTCGGCTTAATATTATGTCTAGCTTCTGACCTTGCTGTAATTCTAACGACTGACCTATGACAATCCGTATTCCACCTAAAGAAAAGTCATTCATTTCAGCTTGCAGTAAATGACCAGAGTACAGACGTATCGCCATCGGAATTTTTACGGGCACTCGATGATCCTTTCGAATTTGCTTTGTTTCAGCAGCGACTGCAACTGCACCGCCAAGGATCAAGAGGTTATATACTGTCCATAAAATGTTGACTATCACAGTCGCAATCTCATCTGTTGGCCCCCACCCCAGTCGATAAATACCAAAACCAGCACCAATAATATTAAGAAAGACTAACGCCAAATAGGGTTTCGATATTACCCAGTCGTAATGTGTTTTATGAATTAACCCTCCTTTCGCAGTTACATTAAAGGTCCCTTTATGAGGAGCAAATAACGCAATCGTCGTGGGACGTGCGATATACCATGCTAATACTGTTTCATAAACCTCCCCCCAAAATGAGAAACGATAATCCCCCTGTATTCTTGAGTTTGTAATACTGGCATGAACCATATGAGGTAATACATAAAGAACGATTGCTAACGCAGGCGCATAAATGACATAAGAGTGTAGTAATAAAAAAGCTAGAGGGGCAATCAAGAAAATAATTCGCGGAATACCAGAAAGAAAATGCAGCATAGCGTTGGCATAGCAAAGGCGTTGTTGCCATTTTAACCCTTTACCTGTTAAAGGGTTATCGACTCTAAATATTTGTGCCATTCCCCTTGCCCACCGAATACGCTGCCCTACATGCGCAGATAATGTTTCTGTCGCCAAACCAGCCGATAGTGGTTGTTTTAAATAAGCAGAACTGTAGCCAAGACGGTGCATACGTAACGATGTATGTGCATCTTCTGTAACCGTCTCAACAGCTATCCCACCAACCTCTTCCAACGGCTTACGGCGTAAAACCGCACACGAACCACAGAAAAAAGTACCGTCCCATAAATCATTACCATCTTGAATCAAGCCATAAAAAAGACTTCCTTCATTGGGGACATCACGAAAATTCGATAAATTTCTTTCAAAAGGATCCGGCGAGAAAAAGTGATGAGGTGTTTGTACAAGGGCAAGCTTAGGATCGTTAAGAAACAGCCCCATCGTTAATTGGAAAAAAGCACGCGTAGGAATATGGTCACAGTCAAAAATAGCCACATATTCACCATTCGACCGTTCAAGCGCGTAGTTAATATTACCCGCTTTTGCATGGTTATTTAATGGGCGCCGAATATAATGAACACCAGCTTCTTTAGCGAATTTTTTAAAACTATCTCTTTTTCCATCATCTAGAATATAAATATTTAATTTATCTTTTGGCCAATCGACACCAAGTGATGCGTAAACCGTTGCTTTCACGACATCAAGATCTTCATTATAAGTCGGTATCATCAAATCAATACTCGGCCAAACTGCAGTATCAACAGGTAAGAGAGCAGGTTTACGATTAAGTGGCCAAATATTTTGAAAATAGCCGAGTATCAGGACAACCCATGCAAATGTTTCAGCAAATAACAATAAAAGCCCTAAAACAAGCGCGAGAGGTTCATCCCAATTTAATGTCGATGTATAACGCCACCATATATAGCGACAGGAAGCAGTAAGTGACAAAACAATCAATAACATTGTTGGAAAACGGCCTGGCATTCGTCTAAACATCATGGCTAATGACCATAAAATAATTATAAAAACAGTCTGAGCTTGTAAGTTAAAAGGGACGGTAAAACACAAAAAAACCAACAATAAAACAATGAACAACAGCACATAATTCATGGCATTAAATAACTCATCATTTTTATTTTTCTTTATGAAAGGCACACTCTCAGACGAGCTTGCTTTCTTTTCAAGCCATGTAACCAGTAATGAAAGATACCCAAAAGGCATATGAAAAACACTTACAACTTTGTTCTTCAGTCTTAAAGGATAGTTTTTTACTTCCACATCATTTTTATTAGTGCGATCTTGCTGAACCATTAACAGCCAAAACGACTGTATTATAAAACGTAGCAAATCCAGCACTTTTGGCCTAGCGAAATTTATTTGCGGGTAATACAGTAAGAGTAATTTCCAACTCGGTGTTTCATTGATTTTCTCTTTCAAAAAGATAAAGCAAAATGTAAACCAGATAAAAAGAATAAAACGACCTATGCGATTAGAAGCTCCTCCCCCATCATGCTCATAAATTTTCAATTGCTGAAAAAAAGCATTAACAATCCAGCTTTTAAATATCACGTTTAAACCACTATACATACTCACCTCTCTTATCATTCCCCCTTGAATAAATATGAGTAACACACCAGAATGCTAATGATTGATAATCACAAGCAGCTTGGCTATGTGGTGAGGTAGTATGAACATTTGTTAAGTTGGCAATACTATCAATAATAGTTGTATCACGATGCAATGATACTGGAAGTAGTATACTGGTGAGTTCTTTTTGTAAAACAAGCCTAAAATCTTGACTCACTTCACTCTCTGGCTGAAAATTATTAATAAGAAATTTAATCTTATTTTCATCCCCAACTAATTTCTTTAACTCGAGATAATTAATAGAGTCATTACGTATCAGATAATAGCTTATAGGTTCAGGGTTAATAACAACAATAACAAGATCAGCACTATTCAATATCTCTCTATTTACTCTTTGATTATGTTCTAAATTTGGTAAGTGAATAATTTGCCAATGCTCAGCATCCATATCAACAATTGACAGTTCACCGGATAGTTTCGCTACCCATTCCTCTTTATGTGCACAATATTTTTCTAACTCAGATGAGTTTAACGTACCAAATGGAACAAAGCGCATTCTTTGAGGGCTTTCATAACTAGCATTAGACCAACATTCATTCTTTGAAAAATGCTTAGCCCAACCATCATCATTATTAATATCCATGGTGAAATGCAAACGCAAAAGGTTTAACTCAGCTAAATCCACTGTTATTGTTTCTTTACTCAATAAATGTAAAGCGTGAGAAAGATTTGCCGTGACCGTTGTACCGCCAACACCTCCCTTCAGACCAACAATAACGATACGATTCATATAAGGCCCCACCTATTCATGATGTATTGTCGTTGAAGGAGTCACTCTCAGCTTCATGCTTGTTATCTCGTTTGACATGACACTAAGCATTACCCACTTTTTTTTGATTGAGTGATAGCGTTCATCTTCACTTAATTCAGCATAATTACATTCATCAAGTTCAAACGATGCATAAATAGCATCAATATCTTTAGCCGGCTTTTTCGTCACAATACAAACCCCTGCTAGCATTACTAATGATAATAGATTTATTATTATCATGAATCAAATTATTTTACTATTACATTCAAATTGTTAGCAATAATATTGGATTTTTAAAAACCAACACGTTAGTATTATTATAAGTTCGATATATAACTAATAACCCTTCTTAATGACATCGCATTCTGTAAATTCATTTAAGGTCATATTATGTCAGGAATACTAAATCTAGATTTAGATGCAGCTTCATTTGATTGTACCTGTCAGTATATAAACCTGTTTAATACAAAAAAATCGAGTTTTAAGTACATTAATCGACTCATAGTAGATGTAAAGTTGGTATCTCTTATTTCCTTATCAAATATAGATGATTATTTTTCTGGTTTTGATGCTAATGAAAGGCAAGAAAGCTACGATAATATAAATGTAAACTGCCAAAAAAAGTTTTTCCTTGGTTCCAAGTTTACAAATAAGACTATCAATTTAAAAAAAATCGTCAATGATCTCATTAAAATTCAGTTCCGTACCGATTCTATCTTAATAATCTCAATACCTGATAAAATCTTTGATCAATGTAATAATAACGATGTAACGTATTTCTTCAGAAAAACAAAAATATGGGCTATAGATCAAAAAATAGCCATCAATTTTATAATAAATGGCGCTACCGTAACATCTGTCATCAAGCCTCAACTTGCTTTACTTAATCGCTATATATCTGGACTCGCTACATTACAACACGTTGATGATACTCATTCTAATTACCATGTGATTTTTTGGGGGAGCCATCATGGCGTAATAAGTAATGTTGAATTCAATCTCAATACAAATGACCGAAATCAATATTATGTTAGCTCTCGCGAAAACGACAGTAATTACCATCCAGGGCTAAAATTCACAGACGATGAGCGGATATATGCACCAATGACTGCCATCGATGATGGCATACAAGTACCTGGTAAAGTCATTATTTGCAATACTAATACTGACCTTTTCAACATACTAGAGACTATACATATACAAGCTTCCACCGTAATTCTAAGTTGTTATGATACGCATGAAGTCAAACAACTTGCACTCGATAGCTTTCATCTAAGACGCAAAGCAGGCAGCGCTGTTAAAATCATTGTAAGAGAAATGGCTCAATGTCTACGGTATTCTGACGAGAAATTCCTCATGAAAGCTGGGATAAACCTTATTACTCCTTATAATATGTCTTACGCCAAATTTCTTAGTTTAATTGAAGCTATTCAAGGGCAAATTTTTACTCGTCAGATACCAGATTCAATTGAATCCTTACTAAAATTTGATAGAGAATATGGCTACAAGGGCTATCTTTCTAATAAAAACTTCGTTTCTTACTGCTCTAAACTGATTGAAGTATCAGAGCAAACACAGCTACATTTCTCTTTGATAAAATTGAACCTTTTACCCGGAATGAGCGCAGAAGAATGTTTACGTTTATGCCATATTCGTCGCGATGGCGATATTGCAACTGCGTGTAATCATGCGATATATATATTATTCAGCGCAGTACGTATGAATGACGCTCAGATCGCCCTCAATAACATTTTTGACATCCCAGTCAGCGATCTCTTTCACTCCCATATTATCATTGAAGATAATTACGATTTTGAGTTGGAATTAAAGAATATTATTAAGCATGGCGTCGATATACCTTCTGATGCTACAACGATTTCAACGGAACAAAATATTTCATCTATAAAAAAAGAACATATAAGACCTGAATCAGCCATTACACAATTTGCGATAAACAAACCGCTGAAAGTAAGGTGCAAATAATGAATATTAGCAATTTCATATTAACAGTCGTTGCTAGTCTCTCTATTGGTATTATCATTGGTTACCTACTGCGAGATATCTTTTCAGGTTTAAAGAAGTTCTACCGTCATCGTATTCAAAAACCAACATACTTTGAAGAGCACATGAAAAAGACTCAACCGTCAAACCAAAAGAATGAATATAAATAATGAATAGCCAAACATCGGAACCCAAAAACATTCTTAACGGTTTAGGCTGGTGGAATGTTTACTTTATTATAAAAATAGCCTTGTTCTTAAAAGGTGACATCAGCTTTCATACGATTGAAAATTTCGCCTTTATCAGCTTTTTATTATTACCCATATCGTTTAAATGGCTAAAAATCACTCGAGCTTTTATCTCTATTCCAATTGGTTTATGGTTATTGCATTTTGACTCCTATTTACCACCACTTGACAGGCTGTGGTCTCAAATAGGACAGCTTATGCAATTTGAGCTGAGCTATCTAATAGAACTCGCGGGGCGATTTATCTCACTAACAACGTTATTAACTATTTTCACGTTGTCTGCTGCTTACTATTTACTGAATAAATATCTTCGAGTAACGGTACTGGTTTTAATCGCTCTCATTTACATCAGTATTTCCCAATCAATTATCACAACGCCAAACATTGAAAATACCCCACCATTATTAGCACAACAGCAAACAACAGACCAAAACGGAAAAGAAAAACAACCGTTACAGATTTCAGAAATTAACGATGATGTACTCAATAATTTTAAAAATAACTTCTTCTCTGAAGAAGCAAAACGCGTCACGAACTTCGACAACAACACTAAATCAGATGCCCCATTCGACCTTCTTTTCTTAAGTATCTGCTCTGTTGCCTGGGATGATATTAAACTTGTAGGCTTGCAGAATCACCCGCTTTTTGATGATTTTGACATCATGTTTGATAATTTCAACTCTGCTACATCTTATAGTGGACCAGCGGTAATCCGCCTTTTACGGGCAAACTGTGGGCAAGAAGAACATAGCCAGTTATTTGACGATGCAGCATCTAATCAATGCTATTTATTTGAAAATTTAGCAGATCTTGGATTCCAAGAAAACTTATTAATGAACCATGATGGTGTTTTCGATAGCTTCTTAAGCCTTATTAAAAAAGATGGAAAGATTGAAACAAACTTAATGACGCAAGAAGGGTTAACCCCTTATCAAAAAGGTTTTGATGGCGCATCTATCTTTAGAGATAAAGATGTTTTAGACCGTTGGTGGCAAGAACGTAAAAAAAATGGCAATAGTAAAGTCGTGGCTCTATACAATACGATTTCACTTCATGATGGCAACCGTATTATTAACAATAATGCATCAACGAGTCTAATCAGCTATAAACGTCGATTAAACAATTTACTCGACGATTTGTATTCCTTCTTTAATGAACTAAAAGTATCTGAACGTAATATTGTGGTTGTGCTGGTGCCTGAACATGGTGCTGGAATGCGCGGTGATAAAATGCAAATTTCTGGAATGCGTGAAATCCCAGCACCATCAATAACCCATGTACCAGTCGGTTTAAAAGTGTTTGGCAAGAATATTGAACGAACAGGAAAAACTGTGCATATTACAGCACCATCAAGTTACTTAGCTGTTTCTTCTTTAATATCAAATATCTTAGACCAAAATATTTATGAATTAGCCACCTTTGATCCAGAAAAACTTGTTATAAATTTACCCGAAACATCTGTTGTTGCAGAGAACTCAGGAACAACAGTTATAGATATAAACAATAAACATTATATTTCACTAGATGGTAACACTTGGAGTGAATACCCAACGAATTAAGATTCCACAAAGAATAGTGAAATGATTTACGCTCTAGATTAACAACTAGAGCGTAAATTACATTGCCATATAAATAGCTATAAGAATAAACATAGAAACTCTACTGTTTGTCTAAAAACACCCTTCCCTTGTCTAAATTATATTTTTTTTATCATTATCATTTTGCGAATAAAGGCTTCATATTGGCAATCTTATTATTAATATGATTAGACTCTTACACAACCACCTGTTTTCCCGATAAATTCAAATAAAAATATCAGTTTAAAAACTGGTATACATCTTGATGCTTCTCGTATGAACTCTTATTTAAATAATTAAGAAGGCATAAAAATGAAATGTCTAGAGCGCTCAGTATTACTGTTCATCTTTACCTCTGCTTCTATTAATGTTTATGGTGCACAACCATTTGATGATTGCCCGACAGAAGCAATGTTGTTTCAAGGAAGCCCATCAACTGTTTATGAAGTTGACCTTTCCTCGGGGTCATATCGAGTTGCAAATGATCAAAATACTGGCGCTACAGGTGTTATCAATGCGGTAGGTTTTAATGAAACAGATCGCTATATTTATGGCTGGAACAAAGGTGATTCAACGGTTACGCGTATCAATCAGCTTTACCTTATTGAAAATGTATCCGTTACAGGTTTACCTGCTAATACTAATTTCTTTGTCGGTGATGTATTTGATGATGCTTTGTACTTCTATCTTAGAGGTACTGGTATGTATAAAATCGATCTCAGTACAGGTGATGACAATTTTATTGCTGTAGAAATAATGACGGCTGCTGAAGCGACATTAAATTTAACTGACTTTGCATTTTACCCTGAAACTGGCGAACTATTTGCGGTAGAAAACAGTGCGAATGATTTATATAAATTCAGTTTCGATGGGGCAGGCAACGCCAGTTTTGCGGTTGTTGGTTCGACAGGGTTAACAGGGTCTACGACGTTTGGTGCACAATATTTTGACGTGAATGGCTTCATGTACATCAGCAATAATGTAGATGGGAATATTTACCGGATAGATTTGCGTGATATTACAGGAACGATTGATGCTACAGCCGAATTTTTTGCGAGTGGACCACTTTCTGGACAAAATGATGGTGCTCGATGTGCAAGCGCCCCTGTTATCGCAACAAATACTGATTTTGGCGATGCACCCGAAAGTTATAAAACCAGCATACTAACCAACGGACCTCGCCACTTTATAGGGCCTAACTTTTTCTTTGGCTCACTCATTGATGATGAAGGCGACTCAGCTGTTTTATCAGGCTCGTCTGACGATGCTACAAGCTCTGACGATGAAGACGGCATTGTATTTATTAACGATTTAAAACAAGGCTCAGACACCCGCATTCAAGTCACTATTGGCGGAGGTGCAAATACTTATGTAAGTGCTTGGTTTGATTGGAATGATGATGGTGATTTTGCCGACGATGGTGAGCAAGCAATCACTGACCAATTGTTACCACCAGGGGTAAATATCCTTAAAATGAGAGTGCCAGAATCCGCAACCCCCGCAACAACTTGGGCACGATTTAGAGGGGCAAGAAATACAGGCATCACATATTTTGGGGGCGTAACAGACGGGGAAGTAGAAGATTACAGCGTAACGATTAACGAACAAAACCTTACCCATAATTACTATCCAGGAGAAGGTACATGGGTAACCCTTGCCTACGAAGATAATTGGCCTGAAAAAGATGACTTCGATTTTAACGATGTTGTGATGTTTTACCGTGTTGATACTGTCACAGATACAAATACAGGGAACATTGTTCGCTATGATATCTCAGGCAGTTTACAAGCATACGGTGCTGACTTTAACAATGGTTTTGCTGTGCAACTCGATGGTATAGCAAGGTCATCTATTGATGAAGATTTAGCAAAGCTTGTCGTGAATAATCAAACTAAACACGCAGCAACAGTACTAGAGGTTGGTACAACGAATGCCGTCGCGGTTATTTCTACCGATTTAAAAGCCGAAATTACAGATCCTGTATGTTCAGGTAGTGAAGGAAACTATTATCGAGTCTGGCAAGGTTGTTCAAGCGATAGTGCTAATCAATTCGTCTTTGAAGCCAGTATTCCTTTCAGTACACCACTCGCAGCAGATACAGGACCTAGCATGCCACTTAATCCATTCATATGTGGGTTAGAAGGTCGCTATCATGGTGATTCATTTGGCGGTAACCCTGGTCGATCTCTCGAGATACATTTAAAAGGTGATGACATTACATCGGTTGCATCTTCAAGCTTTTTCTCTACCAATGATGATACGTCTACATATACAAATTGCCCGGGCGAAGATTGCGATACTTACCACACCGATAACGGAATTTCATTTGGTTTACTTATTGATGGCGAGTGGAACCACCCAAGTGAAAGAACCGATATTTTAGCTGCATATCCAGATTTAGAAGGGTACGCGACCTCTGGCGGTGCAACGAATACTGATTGGTATCTACGTAGCAATGCTGTTATTAATCAATTATTTGAATAAAATACGACAAAGGATTCCAATATGAAAAATTTATTCTTAATCATACCTGTCGTCTTTTTTTTAATAGGCTGCGGTGGCGGTGGCGGAGATGATGCATCGACCAGTAATCCTGATTCTCCTGTCGATAGTGCAGCGGTAAACGATGAATCTTCAGCAAAATTTGAATCATTAGTCGTACCAGACGGCTTCAATTTTAAAAGCTCTTATCCTGTAAGCATTATTATTGACCTTAATGAAACAGAAATCATGTTTTTGAGTATCTATGGGAGATATTCGATCGATGCGACAGGCACGCCAGTACCTGATGCAAACAGCCGAATTATTGCTGGTGAAATTAAAAATGGTAATTTCAAAGGTACAATAACTGCCACATCCCAATTAAAAAGTTTATTAATTGAAGCGTGGTATGTAGATAGCACACAAGAACCTTTTAGAGAAACCGTTAGCCTACCCGCTGAACAAGTAAATATTACGAATTAAAATACCCTCTTAAAACATGCAACTAACATCCTCAATACGATCAAGCAGCCAGTTTCTGGCTGCTTTCATTTCAAGGCTTAATACTACTGTTTACAGTCTCCAATCATTACAATCGTGATTATTTAATATCTATCATTCTACTTGCTTTACGGTATTGTATCTTCCACCCTTGCCAACGAGGCAACTCCCACCGTTTAGGATCTGTTTTTCGGTTACCTTTAACATAAGTAGCAACGACCGTTTTACGATGAATACCGTATTCAATATTCATCACTAAATCATTTAATTGCACTCGATGTGGATATTCGGTATCAAAATCTTCCCTTTCCCATACTGGGATGCCCTCAAAATGAAAGTCGTCCATAGAGAATAATTCCAGATCATCTGACGACTCAATCCCAAGGTCTTCAATTTGAATAGATAGCCACTTAACAACATCGACAGGTTCGGACTTTATGTTGGTGCTGTAGAGCGAGGCATCATATCGTCCCAGAGCTAAATACAAATTCCATTGTTGGATATCAGCACTGATCTTTTCTGCTAGGCCTGAAAGCATATATCCTTGAAGAATCAAATCGACTAATGTCTCTTTAGCCACACTTCCTTTAGGTTTTTGCCATTGTCGTTGAATAACCCGCCCAGCATAACGACGTTCAATTTCAACTCGACATTCACCCTCTACAATTTCGCTTTTTCCTGCTACCTGCTCACCCAAATCTAACGCAATCAGCTGTTCAAGGCTTATTGGCGTCATACAGGTTGCCAACGCTAATGTTTGTTTACTGCCACGACCAGGCATTGCATATTGATCAAAAACGATAGCGGCTTCATCATCGTCTGAAAAGCGACTTTCACGGCCAATACTCACCTCACTATAGCCATTACCTAACGCCTGCTTACGTTTTTCTCGGTGCACAAACACTAATTCAGGTGCTGCTTCAATAACTGCATTTAACCATTGTTCACGTTTAATTGATGTTGCAACTTCCAGCATCGGTAATTCCAATGCATCACGAATTTGGCTCGATAACTGACGCGCATCTTGCAGCACTTGCTTATCAACATTAAGGGATTCAGGTGCATCTTCACGTAATATTTTAATCAGTGTTGTCGCGTCACAATGCAGTGGCTGCCATTGCACTAACTCTTCTCTGCCCTCTTCGCTTTTAGGAAACAGCCATAAACGCTGAGGTACAGACAACGCAGCAGACAAATCGACCATCGCTTCTTGGCTGGCTTTATTGGGCATAACAGTGATTAAGTGCGCAAAAAGCGTGTCGATCGGTAGCGGAAATAACAGCCGTCCATGTGCGGTGACTCGCCCATTTTGATCAATCGCTCTCATATTGTGTAATCGAACAATCGCTTGCTGAGTCGTTTTCTCTGGAAGACTATCAACAAATGCCAATTCATTAAATTGATAGCCACAACACGCAGCGGCCAGCATCGGTTCGACCAGCTCTTCTCGATGTAATTCGGGTGGTGTTAAATATTCTAATGGCGCAGCTTTTCCGTATAACCGAACGCATATTCCTTCACTCACTCGACCAGCTCTACCTTTTCGCTGTTCAGAGCTGGCGTTCGAAATAGCATGTAAACCTAATACAGTACGGCCATTTCGCTGATGTGTTCTTCGCTCTAGTCCACTATCAATAATTAAGGTGACACCGGGAATTGTTAACGAGGTTTCAGCCACATTGGTTGCGACAATTATTCGCTGTTTGTCACTTTTAGTTAATGCGCGATGGCGTTCGTCATCAGATACTGAGGCATGCAATGGGATTACATCGATTAAACCTAAGTTGATTTGATCTTTAAAATGCTGTGTTAATGTCGATACACATTGGCTAATTTCTTTACGACCAGGTAGAAAAATTAAAATATCATCTTGTTCACGATAATATTGTTCAACCACCTCTTTTACCTTTCGTTCAATACCACGGACATCTGGCATATCGCGGCTATCATTTGCTTTGTAAACAACCTCTACGTTATAGGTTCTGCCTGCTGCTTTAAGATGCTGCGCACCAAGATAGTCGGCCAAACGTTGGCTATCCATCGTCGCTGATGTTGCAATCAATTGATGCGCATTTTCTTTTTTTAGTAACGCCAATAATAAGTCTGTATCCCACCTGCGTTCATGAAATTCATCAACCATAATGGTAGTAAAAGACTGCAGTTTATCTTCTATCATCCAGCGTAAGGCAACACCGGGAGTAACGAAAACGACTTGAGTATTGTCATCAAAACGATTATCAAAACGGATGGCATAACCAATTCGCTTACCTAACGTTTCACCATTGCTAGAAGCAACATATTCAGCTAACGCGGTACACGCCACTCGACGAGGTTCAACCACTAAAACACGTCCAAATTCTGCTGCCCATAAAGGCAATCTGGTTGATTTACCAGAACCGGTTTCAGCTTCAATAACGAGATGAGATGTTTGTATAGCTTTCAGAAAATCGAGCTTTAGCGAATCAATGGGTAATAGGTTTTGCATAGTATTCTGTAATCTATGAACAATATCTTGCCGCTATGATCGCAAGTATTTTATTAGCTGTCATATTTATATTGAATTAGCGTTGCAGAAAAAAGGCAGCTACATTCACCACTTCGTAACCATAAATCAAACAGCCCCTTCTTTAGGGCATTAATGTGTCTCACTGAAAAAATAGAAAGGGTCACTTCTGCAATCTTTTGTCTAACTCAGGTCGATCCCATTCTCATTTAGAGCTAAAACTCATTCACTCACTGTTAAGGCTGATTTGTAATACCTGTGCTAATGTGATTACAGGTGGTGTTCCTCAGAATTGGCGGTTAGAAGAGTTGCTAGTCATAATGTTAAAACTAGTGTCTTGATAAATAACATACTCCCACTACTCCTATTCTGCGACTAAGTAATAACTATTAGGAAAATAATCATGAAAATTATTGCCTTTGCTGCTAGCAATCACAAGAAGTCAATCAATAAACAATTGGTTGGTTATGCTAGTCAGTTATTAAATAAAGTTGATGTTGAAATTTTAGATTTAAATAATTATGAATTGCCTTTATATAGTCAAGATAAAGAAGAAGAATTGGGGCATCCAAAATTAGCCAAAGATTTTTTAGCAAAAATAGAGGGATGTGACGGAATTATCATTTCATTTGCAGAGCATAATGGTTCGTATTCAGTCGCATACAAAAACATATTTGATTGGTGCTCTCGTATTGAGCCTAAGGTTTTTCAAAACAAGCCAATGGTTCTGTTTTCAACTTCACCAGGTTCTTTGGGGGGGGCTAGTGTACTTGCCTCTGCAGTACAATCAGCACCATATTTTGATGGAATAGTTAAAGCTAGTTTATCTATACCTAGTTTTTATGATCATTTTGATACTGAAAAGCAAGTATTAAGGCACGAGGAACTCAATGAGCAATTTAAAGATGCGGTCAGTCACTTAAATCATTTGAGTTGAAGAAAACAAAAAAAGCCATTGCATATTATTATGCAACGGCTTTATTAATCAATTCTGTAGGTATAAAGCTACGTTAAATAGCCCAACCTCCTGCGTAGAAAACAACTAATACGATTGCGATTAGCACCGTACCGACATTTAGCTTTTTCCATTCACCAGAGACAACACGACCAATAACCAGCGAGCTAAAGCCAAGCATAATACCTGTAACGATATTACCTGTTAATACGATAAATACTGCGCACATTAAGCCAGATAAGGCATCAACAGAATCACTCATATCTAACTTGCTTACATTACTCAGCATTAATAAACCCACATACATCAATGCAGGGGCTGTTGCGTATGCAGGAACAAGATAACTAACAGGTGACAAGAACAACATCAGTACAAACAACAAGCCAACTACTGTAGCCGTTAATCCTGTTTTACCACCAGCAGCCGTACCAGCAGCAGATTCAATGTATACAGCAGCAGGTGCACCACCCACACAACCAGCAACAATACTACTGACTGAATCTGCCGTTAATGCTTTACCGCCATTGATAATCTGACCGTCTTTATCAAGTAAGTTTGCTTGACCCGCAACAGCTCGAATAGTCCCTGTTGCATCAAAAATTGCGGTCATAACCAAGGCTAAAACACTTGGAATAACGATAGGGTTTAATGCACCCATTATATCCATGGTGCCCAGTAGTGATTCACCTTCAGCGCCAAACGATGGCATAGCAAAAAGCCCTTGATACACAACATTCGGATCAAAAATAATACCGAATACTGAAATCGCTACGATCACTAAAAGAATACCACCCGGTACACGGCGTTTTTCTAGGCCAAATATAGCCGCAAGACCAAACACGGACATAAGCACAGGTAACGAGGTAAATTCACCTAGCATTACCGGTAAACCTTCATACGGATTTTTAACCACTAAACCCACACCATTTGCGGCAATTAGCAGTAAAAACAGACCTATACCAATACCCGTACCGTGTGCGATACCATGTGGTAAGTTCGTTAAAATCCACTGTCTTACCCCCGTTACAGTAATAGCGGTAAACACCACACCCATAAGGAATACTGCACCCAACGCAACAGGAATACTGATGCCCTGCCCTAATACCAGGCTAAATGCTGTAAAAGCAGTTAACGAGATAGCACAGCCGATTGCCATTGGTAGTTTTGCCCATAAGCCCATTAATAATGAGCCAAATGCGGCAACCAAACAGGTCGCAATAAATACTGCACCTTGATTAAACCCAGCCGCCCCAAGCATGCTCGGCACTACAATAACGGAGTAAACCATCGCTAAAAACGTTGTTAACCCAGCTACCATTTCTGTTTTTACGGTACTACCACGCTCTGTAATATAGAAGTAGCCATCAAGCCCTCCTTTTATTTCAGGTTTTGCTTCTGGGTTTTCCGTTTTGTTAAGATCAGTGTCTTTTGTTGATTGTCCTGTATGTATTGCACTGTGATCAGACATGATGTTAGTTCCTTTGATTTGTCGTCAGGAGCAAAAGCGATAAAAATCGAACCGAGATTCTAGAAACTCACCATTGATATTTCAATGATCAATTCTAGAAACTCAAATTTAGACACCCAGTTCTATAAAATCAGTTGAAGTATCAAAGGTCGATCTTTGTTGTTACCTTTGCTGCCTATAGGTTCGTTGAGCTTCCTCTCAACAATGTTCAATTATATTTTTAATTCGGTATCAAACTTAATTAGCCGCGCTCATACACTAGGCGCCCATCAACATAGGTACGATAAATACTACGATCATCGCCTAATGTCATTAAGACAAATAATTCATCAGCAAGGCTTTTTGAGCTGTCGTAACGCAACTGTTGTAATGGTGTGGCACAAGGATCGATCACAACAAAGTCAGCTTCTTTTCCTACTTCAAAGTTACCAATTAGGTGATCGAGTGATAACGACTTTGCCCCGCCTAATGTCGCAAGGTAGAACGCTTCAAATGCCGATAAACGGTGTTGTTGCAGCTGCATCACCTTGTAGGCTTCATTCAATGTTTGCATCATATTAAACGTGGTTCCGGCACCGATGTCTGTCCCCATCCCCACTTTAATTTTACGCTGCCATGCTTCTTGTAATTTGAATAAGCCACTGCCCAAATACAGATTTGACGTAGGGCAAAAAGCAATAGCAGAATCAGTCTCTTGCAAGCAATCCCACTCTTTATCTTCAAGATGAATACAGTGAGCGAAAACACTTTTTGAACCCGTTAAACCATGATGATGATACACATCGAGGTAACCGTCTTGCTCTGGGTATAATTCTTTTACCCATTCAATTTCATTTTTGTTTTCACACAAATGCGTGTGTACATAAGTATCGGGATATTCTTGTTTCAATTTACCTGCCATCGCAAGTTGTTCTGGCGACGAAGTTGGCGCGAAACGAGGCGTAATGGCGTATAACGAACGACCGCGTTTATGCCACTTTTCAATTAATTCTTTGGTTTGGTTATAGCTGACTTCTGGGGTGTCTAATAGATAATCAGGGGCGTTACGATCCATCATTACTTTACCAGCAATGATCCGCATATTGATGCCTTCAGCCGCTTCAAATAATGCATCAACAGATTCAGGGTGTACCGTACCAAATACCAATGCGGTCGTTGTACCATTGCGTAATAACTGCTTGAGGAAGAACGCCGACATTTCACGTGAATAGTCTTTATCTTTATAACGGGCTTCTGTCGGGAACGTGTAATTATTTAACCACTCTAAAAGCTGTTCACCGTAAGCCCCCACCATTTCTGCTTGTGGGTAGTGAATATGTGTATCGACAAATCCTGGCATAACAATCTTGCCTGGGTAACTACGAATACGCACTGAATCAGGTATTTTGTCTTTCCCTTCTTCCCAAGTTCCCACCCATTCGATTCGACCATTATCAACCAGCATTAATCCGTCTTCGATAAAACGCAGGTGTTGTTCGATATCTTCCGGTTTATCTACGACACACGCTATATCTAAAATAGATGCACGAATCGCTTTAATTGATTGGCTATATTCCATATAAACCTCTAATAGTTGTCTTTGCGCTTTCGTCGTCTTTCAGCTACTGATAAAAAACGTGTAGGGTTAACCAGCAACGCGACGTAACGCTTTATTTTCAAATCTTCTATTTTTATAAACGGCTGTTTTTATAACAATACTTTTATAGCAATGCTTTTATAAACAGTTGCTCTTATAAAGAATGGCTTTTATAAACAACAGTTTTTATAAACAATGACTATTTCGCACTTTCTAGCTGCTCTTTTTGTTCAAGCGCTACCTCTTCTTTCAGTGCTTTATCGCAAGCTTCACATTCTTTAATTTGTTCTTTTAATGCTTCACGTTTTTCTTGTGCACTTTCTGCTTCATCCTCACGGTTTATACCTAAGAACGCATTCATACCTAACGCAACTAACGAACCTGTGGTAATACCAGAGCCTAAAATTACGCGGAATGAATCAGGTAAATAAGTAAGCACTTCAGGACGAACAGTTACCGCCATTCCCGATGCAACACCCACAGCAATAATCAGCATGTTTCGCTTGGTAAAACTGATACGAGAAAGAATGCCAATACCCGATGAAATGATCATCGCGAACATGACTAAGCCTGCGCCACCTAATACTGGAGAAGGAATAGTGACAACAATACCGCCTAACTTTGGAAATAAGCCCGCTATCAACATAATGACGCCCGTTACCGCCACAACATGACGACTCGCGACCCCAGTGATAGAAACAATACCAACGTTCTGGCTGAATGATGAGAATGGCGTTGCACCAAACAAAGAGGCTAATGCACTGCCCAAACCGTCACATAAAATTCCTCTAGAAAGCTTTTTACCGGTTAATTTTGTATGGGTAGCATCACTTAAGGCAAGGAAGTCGCCTGTTGATTCCATAATAGTAACTAAATACGCTATCGACATACCGATAATGCCGCTAACAGTGAAAGTTAAACCAAATGGTAATAACTTCGGTAATGCAAAGAACTCCGCATTTTTTACCGGTGAAAAATCAACGATTCCCATGAAAATAGCAGTGATGTAGCCGACAGCCATACCTATTACAATTGCTGCCGCAGAGATAATACCTTTACCTAATTGGGATAAAACAATCACCACCACTAAGACTAATAAGCCCAGCAATAAATTGTTTATTTGACCATATTCTTCTTGCCCCACAAAACCGCCAGCAAACCAATCGACTGAAACAGGCAATATGGTTAAACCAATTAAGACCACCACAGTGCCAGATACAACGGGTGGAAATAGCTTTCGAATTTGTGGCATAAATCGGCTGCCTACAATCATGACGACCGAGCCAACAAGGGATGCACCAAAAATACCGGCGATACCTGCATCTAATCCGACAGAAATCGAAATAGCCACAAAAGTAAAACTTGTGCCCATGACGACAGGTAAACGAATACCAACAGGACCAATACCTTTGCACTGAATAATGGTAACGACACCCGATACCATCAATGCAGCATTAACCAAAGTGACCATTTGATCTGTCGGTAAACCTATGGCACTTCCAACGACAAGTGGTACTGCAATAATTGCTCCCATCGCCGCAAGCATATGTTGTAACGCCAATAAAATTGACGCTCCGACTGGTGGTTTGTCTTCTACGTTATAAAACAGTTTCATCTCAATACCATCCGTTAATGACTTCCCTGAACGAGTATGGAATCGATAACCTAACCAGAATGACACCAAGGGCCTTACACTTAGCGTGACTATCACGATTGCTATTACTAACCGCTAATCACAAGTGTTGCCTTACCCCAATAATTGCGATCAAATAATTTCGTAATCACTTAATCTATTGGCCAAGCTATGACAGCTCACTCGTAAACTAAAAAAGTGGTCATTTCCCCATCCCCAGAAAAATGACCACTTCAATATTACTTAGAGCTTATTCAAACCTTTTAGCACTTTCTCTGGCGTGAAGTGCCAGTCTCTTAACCACACACCACAAGCATCATGTATTGCCGATGCAATGGCTGGTGCTGCACCATTTACCCCAATCTCCGAGATTGATTTCGCACCATAAGGCCCAACAGGATCATCACTAGGTACGAGTACCGCTTTGAACTCTGTTGGAATATCACCAATCATTGGTGCGCCATAGCTTTTTAAGTCACGGGTTAGCGGAATGCCGTTATCATCATAGACAAGTTCTTCCGTCATACTGTGCCCGATAGCGCGCATGCTGGCGCCATAAATTTGTCCCAATGCTAAATCAGGGTTAACGGGCGTACCGCAATCTAATAAAGCATGGAATTTATCGAGCTTAATTTCACCAGTTCGGGTATTAACCGAGACTTCCGCAAAGTTTGCACCGTACGGGAAAGCAAATTCAGACGTTGTAAAACAACCCGTTGCTAATAGCTGTCCCCATCCTGTGCCACTTTCTGCTTTATGGGCAATGTCGAAGAAGCTGACTTCACCGGTTTTACCTTTCACTAAGCCCGGAGCTACAACATCTACATCTTCCACTGGCTCTGCCAGCATTTCAGCACCGCATTTTAGGATTTTTTCACGCATCGCTTCAGCAGCACGTTTTGCCGCATTACCGGAGAAACATGTACCCGATGAGGCGTACGCGCCTTTATCAAACGGGGCATGGTCAGTATCGCCAGAATGAATAGTGATTTCATCCATAGGACAACGCAACACTTCAGCCGTCAGTTTACTGACAACAGTATCGAGACCAGTGCCAATGTCGGCACCACCTGAGTGAACAATAAAGGTGCCATCAGATGCCATCTTAATACTACAGTTAGCTTGGTCGATATCGGGAATACCCGATTTTTGCTGGATAATCGCAGCACCACGACCAACTGTCCAATCACCTTTCGCTTGCTTAGCAGAATCCCACTCGATCAACTTTCGACCTTCACGTAAGATTTCTTTCAGTGCACAACTGTGTACTGTCGGGGCACACGTCGGCATTTTACCTTCGCCAATCGCCGCCAATATTTTCAGCTCTTGCCCTTCAACTACACGGTTTGTCTCAATCATGTCGAGGTGATCAATGCCCAGCTCTTCGGCTAATTCGGCCATTGCCATTGTTAAAGCAAAGTTACCTTTTGGCGCGCCATAACCTTGATAAGCACCCGTTGGACAAATATTTGAATAATACGTTGTCACACGGAAATCGACATTATCACAAGGATACAACGGTAAAGATAACGCAGGGCCATTACTCGGCACGGTTAGAGCGTGGTTACCATAAGGCCCCGTATTTGCACGGAATTCCATATCAATTGCGGTCAATTTACCGTCTTTCGTTGCGCCTAATTTAACGGTTACTTTGGCAACGTGGCGGGTAGAGTTACAAATAAACTCTTCTTCACGAGTATGATGGAAATACACTGGACGACCGGTTGTCCAAGTTGCCCATGCACACACATCTTCTAACAAGATATCTTGCTTAGAGCCATAGCCACCACCCACACGTTCTTTAACGATGTGTACTTTATTTTGCTTAATGCCCAAGATTTTTGCGACCTGACGACGCACATGCCATGGCACTTGCGTGGAATCATGCATAACGAGGCGTTCGCCATCCATGTAGCTATAACAAATATGGGTTTCTACAGGTAACTGCTGAACCTGTTTTGATTCATAAGTACGCTCGATGATCACATCAGCTTCTTCAAAGCCTTTGTTCAAATCACCAATATGTCCACGTACACTGGCTGCAATATTTTTACGCGGGAAACAGCCTATCGGGAAGTTAACGATCAGCTTACCTTCACGAGGATCAGCATTAGCATTTTGTTCCTCTAAATCATCAGGGGCACCGACACCATACTCAATAGGTTCATTGTGAATAATTGGCGCTTCTTCTGCCCTTGCCTCATCAATGCTCATAACAGGTTTTAGAACATCAAACTCAACATCAATCAGGGTTAATGCATGCTCGGCAATTGCAGGACTTTCAGCCACAACAGCAGCAACCCTATCACCAACATGACGCATTTTCTGACCAAACATACGACGATCAAGCGGTGACGGCTCAGGCGCACTTTGTCCACCCGGAGTATAAGGAATATCTGGACAATTTAAATGAGTAATAACCGATACCACACCCGGTAATGCTTCGGCTTTACTGACATCTAAATGAGTGATCCACGCGTGCGGATGCGGGCTACGTAATACTTTAACAACACATGCATTAGCCGGAATACGATCTTCTACGTAGCAGGGTTTCGCTTGCACCATTTTAGCCGAATCAATCTTAGGGCAATTTTTACCAACAATGGTTAGATCATCACGAAATTCTGGTGCAAAACTCTGATTATGCTCAGGATCTTTCAAGCGTTTCACTGCTAATTCAACCACTTCGTAAAACTGCTGATAACCTGCATCTCGGCTGAATAAACCTGACAATGCATCGTCAATTTCTGCACGGTTTGGTTGGGTATTCGTTTCAAGCAATTGCGTAAGGATCAATGCCAACGCAGGATCGTTATACCCCGATTGCACTACGCCTACATCAATCATGGCTTGTTGCACTAGGCTTAATTGGTTCCACTGTCCTAGCGATTCTGCTGTTTGTACTTCTTTGCCTTCAAGCTGTGCTGCTACTAATAGCGAAGCATTCTTTAACACCCCATCGAGCAAAATAACGTCTGAGCCAGCAAAACCAAAACCATCATCACTATTACGCACAGAGTGATAGCCCATGCCGTGTAATAGCGTTTGTACGTTTTCACCCAATTTACATTCTAGCGTTTGCGGTCGACCATTTAAGGTAAATGTAATCGTCATGATTAAGCCTCCTGAGCAAGATGCTGACATTCAGCAAGTAAATCGGTAACCACAACGCCGGCGATATAACGTTTGTATTCCACGCCGCCGCAAAGGTTCGCGACCGGATGAACGGCATCTGCCACGGCTTGCTCTAGTAACTCACCTTTTAAGTCTTGTGCTTCAACATCGCGTAATCGAACAGGAACGGCATAACCATGATGAAATGGTGACACACCGTCTAAAGCAATAATTTTATTTCCTTGCTGATCAACAGAAACAGCGGCAGTCACAACCGCAAGCCCTGCAGCCGAACGCGTAATGTTGTAACCGATACACATCAAATTTACGTTTGGAATAATGACTTCTATGATTAGTTCACGTTGCTCACTATTGATATAATCTTCAATATCCATCTGACTGGCGTTAGCGAGAATAACCGTTGCCTTTAATGCCATTAAACTTGGCACTAACAACGCTTCTGATTGGAATGCCGCAATTTCACCACCTATAGTGGCTTGGTTACGGACATGACGAGAATAGATGAAGGCCGCCGCTTGTTTTAATGCCACAGGCGTTAGCTCGTTATCAATCAAACTTTGAATATGACACATCGCGCCGATATGAAGGGCTTCACCCTGTAGTTCGATTTTATCCAGCGCTAGCTTATCAAGAGAAATAGCCACTGTTTTGTCGGTTTTAGTTGGCGTAGCATTGAGTTTTGTACCACCAGCAAACCATGTTGCAACACCTGTATGTTGCTTCATGAGTTCAAGAGCTTGAATGGTCGACTCTGGCTGTAAATAATGTTCAATCATTGTTCTTACCTTTTTTGAATTCTACTTCTATTTGATAGTCATCAGGCATGTCTCTAAGACGAGAGAATGAGTGATTGTTAATCTCTATGGATTCAAAAAGGCAACTATTAAGCCAATCTTATTAAAGTGTTAGATAAGCGATTAGATTCGTGAGCACCGTCAGAATTTGGGGTAAAAATGAGAACTACATCAATAGAAAGACTTTGATTTAGGAAAGGAATTTAACGCTTAAGATAACGCTAAATAAGAGCATTTCTCACTAACACATGACTATCTATCAAAATAATAAGTCCCTCCTATCAATTTGATAGCTGATAGTAATAAATAATGAGAGCTCTCAGCTTAAGCTGGCTATATCTGCGATAACGATATTTATCGTGACGACACTTAAGGTGATTATGCTAGTCTTAGCACGGATAATTTTTAGATGAAGGCTTATTTGAAAGTGGATACGTTTACTAAGGTTATTAATTTTTTCTCTGATTTAGGTGTTTCAAATCAAGTCATTGAATCACACATATCCCAATTAAAAGCGATAACCCTAAATGCTGGCGAGGCATTACTCGCACAAGGTTCAGAGCAACGTTATGGGTATTTTATTACGTCAGGCATTTTAAGAGCCTGCCACTTTAATGAAAGAGGTAGCGAACGCTGCAAAGAGTTTTATTTTTCAGGTGAGCTCTGTTTTTTATATTCAAGCTGGTTACAGGGAATATCGGCTCAATACCAAATTGAAGCGATAGATGAGGCTAAAGTAATAAGAGTCCCCTTACATATTTTATCTTTACCAGAATATTTACCGGCAAAGGTTTCTCTATTACAACAACAGCTTATATTTAAAGAACAAAAAGAGGCCTTACTTTTACTCAATAACCCCGAACAACGTTATCAGCATCTTGTGCAATATTGGCCACACTGGGTTAAGAAGCTTAACAATATTCAAATAGCCAGCTATATCGGCATTAGCCCTGTTAGCCTATCTCGGTTAAAAACAAGAATTAAGGACTGAATTAACTTAAGTTAATTCCTCTCACAATATTCATCGTCATAATAATCACTCTATTTTCATTATTAAACAAAAACTTAGAGTGAGGGCATTCATGTCAACATTTGTTTGGTCACAACTTTTAATTGCCATTGCTATCGTGTTCGATCTTGCATCATTTCAATTTAAACAAAGGCAAAAAATTGTCTGTTGTTTATGTTTTTCAGGAGTATTAATTAGCGCCCACTTTATCTTACTTGAACAATGGACTGCTGCGGGTTTAATGCTGCTGGCAAGCATACGCTATTTTTCCAGTATTTTTACGACGTCTAAAATGTTGATGTCATTCTTTTTAATTTGCGCTTTAGTCATCACATCTTCGACCTTCACTGGCTTACTCAGCCTTTTAAGTTTTAGCGGCACAGTATTCCAAACGTCAGCTTCATTTTGCCAAAACGATCAACGCCTACGGCAATTAATGATCGTTGGAACGACAATTTGGCTAGTACACAACTACCTTGCAGGATCGCCAACAGCTGTGATTATGGAACTACTGTTTATCGGCAGTAACATCGTCGGTTACTACCGATATTATGGGATCAATCTAAGGAGACATGCTCAGGGGTAATGGCAAATATATCAGTGGAATATACCATTGAAATCACGCTCTAATAACCACTTAATAATGGCCACAGACGTAAAACAATTCCTAAAGTATTTGAGCTTTCATCAAACAAAAAAATCGGCCTCAAACATTCGCTTGAGACCGATTAAATTGTTGTCACTATCGTTCAAATAAAACTAGATGAACAACCTTAAGCTGTTTTAGGCAACTTTTTATGGTTCGCATATAACGCAAGTTCGCTGTTTAAGCCTTTCACTAAGCTAACGCACATTAGTAACAACACAAAGGTGAATGGTAAGGCTGTCGCAACCACACCAGACTGTAGTGCCTGAAGCGCTTCTTTACCGCCAACCCAAAGCATAACGCCAGCGATAGCACCCTCGACTGTCGCCCAGAAAATTCGTTGTGGAACCGGAGCATCTATCTTACCACCAGAAGTGATACTATCGATGACCAATGAACCTGAGTCAGATGACGTAATAAAGAAGATCAATATCAATATAATCGACAGTACTGAAATTGCTGAACCATATGGTAGTGCATCGTAAACATGGAATAAAGTAAGTGAGATATCATTCATACCATTAATACCTAGTTCACCGACTTTATTAACCACTTGATCAATCGCTATACCACCAAAAGTAGCCATCCAAATAATCGTCACTAACGTCGGGATAAAGATCACAGCAAGCAAGAACTCACGCACTGTTCGACCTTTAGAGATACGCGCAATAAACATACCTACAAATGGTGACCATGAAATCCACCACGCCCAATAGAACACAGTCCAGCCATGCATCCATGTTGTGTCTTCACGACCATGAGGGTTACTTAGACCAATGATATTTTCCACATAAGCCATTAATGTGTCTGGAATCGAAAGCTTCACAACATCAAAACCAACGTAACCAACAAACAGCAACAGAGCAAATGCAAACAGCATATTGATATTACTCAATACTTTAACGCCGCCATCAATACCGCGAATTACCGAGATAATCGCAATCATGGTCACGAATGCAATAACGATAAGCTGCATACCAATACCGCCATCAGTACCGAATACATGGTTAATACCGCTAGTCGCTTGCTGCGCACCTAAACCAAGCGATGTCGCCAAACCAAATAAGGTCGCGAGTACCGCCATAATATCGATGGCATGCCCTAACCAACCCCATGCTCTATCTCCAAAGATTGGATAAAACACTGAGCGAATCGATAGTGGCAAGCCTTTGTTATAAGCAAAAAATGCCAGCGATAACGCGACAATTGCATAAATAGCCCAACCATGGATGCCCCAATGGAAGATAGTCGACCCCATTGCCAGTGCTTTGGCTTCTGGCGTATACGGTTCTACGTTAAAGGGTGTGCCCCACCAATCAGTAAAGTAAGCAACCGGTTCTGCTACCCCCCAGAATAGAAGACCAATCCCCATGCCGGCAGCAAATAGCATTGCTAACCATGAAGCTGTTGAGTGTTCTGCCTTAGCTTCTTTGCCACCAATACGAATTTTACCGAACGGCGACAACAGCAGCACCAAAGAAAAGAGTACGAAAAAGTTAGTTGACCACATGAAGAACGTGTCAAAACCATTAATAATACTGTTCTTAAGACCGTTTAGTGCTTCTTTCGCTGTATTTGGATCGACGATCATAAGGGTTGTGAGGAATAAGAGAATAAACCCTGCGCTAATGCCAAATACAGGATTATGAATATCAAAACCCCATTTTTGAATGTTATCTTGACCCACCTGATAGTCGGTCGTATCAATACTGTACTTCTTAGATTTGCTATCCATAAATGCTACTCAAACGTTTTTCCGTAATGTTTTTTTGATCAAAAAGTAGAAACGAAAATGGTTATCAAAAACCAAGATAATTAGACCACTAAATAAAAAATCCTGATAACCTTAACAATATCGACATAATAATTCAAATCATCTCGGTAAAATGAGGCTTTTACACTACTTAGGTGGCAAGTTTACCCATGCATTTATTATGTACACTAAACATTAGTCATCATACTAATTTGCCCTAAAATACCCGAGACATATAGATTCCAAATAGGGTGTTCTAGAAGGGAAGAGTCGACAAAAAAAGGGATTGATACGGAGAAAAGAAAATATACCCAAGCTATCTCAAAATGCAGGATTCAGCGAGAATCTTGAGGTAACTTGGGTATAGAAGTTAGAGGCTTTAAGTAGCTAGCTCCTGAGTAGTATAAGAAGACCAGCCAACGGGTTATTAACGATTAATCATAATGATAGATATCACTCCGTTATCACTTCTTAACTATAGATATTGTTCACAAATAATCGCTAATTCAGACGGATCTCGAATGATATAATCAGGTTTTACAGACCAGTCTTCTGGCGCTGCCCCACTGTATGCAGCTGCCACAGAAATAACTGTCAATTTTTTACCAAAGGCAGATTGCACATTACGAGCAAACTGTACATCAGCTTCATGATCGCCAATGTACATCACTGTTTTATTCTCTGCGCTATCAAATAATTGCTCTAGACAAATTAAACCACCATCTGCGGCAGGTTTCTGTGCATCACCTAATACATCGTCATAACCGATAATTGATTTGAAAAAAGAATCAATTTTCGCCTCAGATAAAACTTTACGTATATTTTTTGAAGCATTCTGCGAGCAAATACCATGCGGAATAGAAGATAAGCGTCGCACCACGTCATCGATCCCCGTAAACAATTTAACTGGCGTAGTATTACTTAACTGATGTTCAGCCCATAACGTACCCGCTACCTGCATTTCTGATTCCGTCATGCCGTAATAATTTACATAAAGTTCTTGCCAGTTTTTAGCCGCATGATTGGCGTGATGATATGCAGCTTCACTGAGTAAGTACTTAGGCAGGTTATCGCCAATTAAACGAGGCGCAACAACGGATAAAATATTTTTTGTAATCTCTATATTTTTAGGAACAGAGTTAACAATTGTTCCATCATAATCCCACAAGACAGCATCTAACTTCATTATTCCTCTCATATTCATATATTACTAACAGCTAAAAATATATCTGATTCATTCAACAGAATCAGATTTAAAACGTCCATACACAGAAACAATGAGTTGATTATTTTGCGGCAGAATTTATCCTATTGTTACCTGCATATTAACGCCAACGTCTCTGACAAAATCTGTATCATGACTCACCAAAATGAACCCTCCTTTAAAGGCTTTTAGTGCGGTTGCTAGCATCTGTTTTGAGTCGATATCTAAATGATTATCTGGTTCATCAAGCAGTAACAAGGGCGCATCATCAACATGGCTCACCATGAGCATCGATAATTTCATTTTTTCGCCACCACTTAAATGTGCCACTTTGCGGTAAACAGAATCTCGCCTAAAACCAATACCTGCTAATAAGATTCTGGCGTCGCTTTCAATGAGCCCTCTGCAATGGTGCATTAAGCTGTCTAGCATCGAATCATCACATTTCAACAAGCCAAAATTTTGATCCAAATACACCGTGTTTGTATACCGTTTAATCACCCCAAAATAACTCGAGTGTTGCTGTTGAATTGCTTTTAGTAACGTGGATTTTCCACACCCATTCGCACCATCGAGGTAGCAGCGATCCGTCTGAGATAAAGAAAAAGAGAATAGACTCCCTACACCATAATGTAACTGGCAATTTTGGACGTCTAATAGCTTTCGTTTCTTTACTTGCGCTGCTTGCTGTAAATACAACGCTTGGGGTTTCAATGCCTCTTTATGAACACCTAAGCTATGCAGTTTGTCTTGATTACGGTCTACTTGATTTTGCTGATTAGTTACCTGTGCCGATTGACTGCGTCCCGCCTTGTCTTTCATCGCGTCCATTAAGATCTTTGGCTGGCTACCCGATTTTCTTAGGCGGTTGCCTTGAGCTTCACGTTGTTGTGCCTTTTCTTTGTTGGCTTGGGTTTGACGCTCTATCTTTTTTTGTTCTGCTTTCAATTGCACTATTTTTCTATCTAATGCTGCTGACTGAGTCGTCACCTGCTCTTGATATACATCGTAATTTCCGCTGAAAAACGTTAGTCCTAAACCTGTTAGCTGATAAATAGCATCGACATGTTTTAGCAAGCTTCTATCATGGCTAACCAAGAGTATTTGCCCTTCGAATTGTTGTAATCGATTAATGAGCCAACGCTTACCGGCAGAATCTAAATGATTAGACGGTTCATCAAGCAGTAAGATTTCAGCATCAGATTCGAACAGTTTATACAACTGCAAAAGGGCTAATTGACCGCCGCTTAACGTATGGCAGTACGTATTCAATTCCGACTCAATGCGCAGTGTCTTTAACACTTGCTGTAATCGAATTTCTATATCCCAATCATCACCAATTACATCAAAATATTCTTGCTTACAGCTTCCCAGCTCAATGGTTCGAAGTGCCAGCAATTTATCGGTAACGCCTAAATAATCAGAGATACGGGTATTACCATCCAGTAGATCAGAAGGTAATTGAGAATAATAAGCGACCTGGCCTTGACAAGTTACAGCACCCTGAGTTGGTGAAAGCTTACCCAATAGCAATGAGAGAAAAACAGACTTCCCTACCCCATTGCGACCCACCAACCCTGTAATACCATTAGGTAGAGTGAAATTTAAGTTCTGAAATAGCCACTCCCCAATATCGAGCTGGAATGACAATTGATGTGTGATTAATGCAGGCATAAGAATACCTCCCCTTACGAATGAAATATAAAAGGGGTCTAAGCCGTTACTTAGGTGTGATTGCCGCAAGAAGAAGCAAGATATAACTGTACAGTGACAAAATAACGCCCACTAACCCCGAGTGTCCAAATAATGAATAGTCATTGGATGTCGGTAAGTTAGTTGTTCATTATGGCGTTAACTCCGATAGATATGATGGTGGAATTATAATCAAGACGATGGCTGTTTTTCAACTACCTTGATCACAATCCCAATAACAGACAAGTCACCATTAAATCAATTATTCATAAGGTATAATTAATGGGTAATTAGTGTATAAAAAGTAACATAGGTACACCTAGGAGGGGTTATGAGCGTTGTATTTGGATTCATTATTTTGGCTATCATTGCCGCCTTAATCAAAAAGAAGACAGGCCTAACTTTAACTAAGTTCTTTGAGCAAAAAATTCAAAGCTATTACAAAAAGAATGAAGATAAAGAAAATCATTAAACCGTGGCTTTGTCTTTTTAAACAAAACCCCATTAATAAAGGCATTTTATGATTGTAATTACAGGCGCAAGTAGCGGTTTAGGTGCAGCATTAGCACACTTGTACAGCACAGAAGGAAAACCATTACTGATCACAGGGCGAAATGCACAACGCCTTGAAAACGTAGCTGCCAATATGCCAGAAAAAGTGCAGGTTAAACAAGCTGACCTCGGTAAAGCCACAGACGTCGAAGCATTATTGGATTCTTTAGAGTGCGCACCAGATACAGTTATTCATTGTGCTGGCAGTGGTTATTTTGGCCCTATCGAACAGCAAGATCCTGAAGCAATCAGCCAGTTAATTCAAAACAACGTGACCTCAACGATTTTCTTATTGCGCGAATTAGTGAGGCGTTACCGTAATCATAAAGTCAATGTCGTCGTTGTGATGTCGACAGCTGCACAAGCAGCTAAAGCTGAAGAATCAACCTATTGCGCTGCAAAATGGGCGGTACGTGGATTAGTAGAATCGGTTCGCCTAGAATTGAAAGGCTGCCCAATGAAACTTATCGCGGTTTACCCTGGTGGAATGGCGACAGACTTCTGGAAAACGAGTGGGAAAGAATTTGATACCTCTTCGTTTATGACAGCAGAAGAAGCCGCACACATGTTGAAGCAGGCGCTTGTGGGTACTGAACACGGTTTTGTTTCAGATATTACGATTAATCGCCATTAGCCATTAGTTACTAGTCATTAAGCTTATTATCAATTTAATAGGGTCTCTGTTCTTTTTAAAATAAAAGTAGACCCCATTTATTTACCGCAGCCCGTATTACCGCGCGATATCGAGAACATTGTCTTTCACACCATTAATACGGAACCAACCTGCAATACTAAATCGCTGTTTATTGGTAGGTAATACTTCGTGTGGGAACTGTTCAGATAAAAACACAAATAAGCGACCAGATTTAGGTGGAAGTTTAGCAATTACATTATCATCTAAATCATACACAACTAGTTCACCGCCATCTTCTTCAGTCCAACTGTCGTTCATATAAAAAACAGTGGTTAATCGGCGATTTTCATTGCCATGGAAGCAATCAAGGTGCTTCTTATAGAAATCCCCTTCTTCATACTTCGCAAAGTGAGCTTCGTACTCAAATAAACCAAGGTAGAAATGTTGGTTTACCTCATGACGAATATTTTCCATTTGATTAAGAAAGACCTGAACTGGCTCGCCTAAATTTGAGGCTAGCCAGTGAATTTTATCACTACGAATTGATTCAATTCGCGTAACGTCATCATTACGCCCAATACAGGCTTGTTTCCAATTTTCAGGCAGACATGATTTGAGCTGTTCAACCTGCGTAGCAGACATAAAATCATCCCAGATGTAGTAACCTTTTTCATCTAGTGCATCAATTAGCTTTTGCATCACATTTTCATTATGGGTATTTCAATAATGCGCGTTATATGATCATCTGCACTCACCTACAATTCAGATTACTGATGGTTATGATGAACGTTTTTAATCCTAGCTTCTAGCTGCCTTTATACACCTTAAAATAAAAGAGGCTATTGCCATGAGCAACAACCTCTTGAAGATAAAACAGACGATAAATGAATAAACAGTTAGGTCATTACTTAGGCAAGTTGAGTTAACCAGCGTTCTAATAAATTCAGTGACACCCTGTGCCGATATTGCGCTGTCGAACGTTGATCATCGATAGGACAAATTACTTTGCTGTAGCCACTCAGTATATTTTCAATAAATAGCGGTTCACGTAGCATCTCAATCGGCTGACCAATGATTTTCTGCTCTAAAACAGTGCTACGCACGACGGTTGGACCCACAGCCCCAAACGCGACTCGCCAATCTACCACTTTACCTTGCTCAACTTTTGCTAACCCTGCAACCGACAGTTTTGTTAAAGCATTCGCCGCCCGTGTGCCGACTTTGTGATAGAAAGTAACGGGAAGATCTGCTTTAGGAATAACCACGTGAGTCAGTACTTCTCCTCGCTGTAAGCACGTTCTGCCAGGGCCAATAATAAAGTTGGCTATCGGCATTTCACGTTGACCATGAATCGACGATAGAACAAGCTTCGCATCGAGCAAATACAGTGCCGGTAACGAATCTGCAGCCGGTGAGGCATTACAGATATTACCTGCCATAGTGGCGCGGTTACGCAATGCTGGCGCAGCAATATTTGCGACACTTTGACGTAGTACATCAGGCACTAGCGGATTAATTTCAATGTCGTGCAAACTAACACCAGCGCCTATACATAAACCAGACTGGCACAAACCCGATTGATATAAGCCAGACTGTACACCAACCTCTGTACCCAAATCAGACTCTAGTTCAATCGACGTTATATGTTGTAACTCTTCAATAGCATCCAGAAAAACTACATCGTGTTTAAAATCGGGGGTTATTCCCGGTCGTGCAGTGTGCCTCACCATTAAATCGGTGCCACCTGAAAATAAGGTATGCTCACCCACTGCTAATTTGTCTAATGCTTGTTCTAAAGTGTCTGGACGATATACCGTTACCATAATCCTTCCCCTTTAGTGGCCGCAATATTCGCCGCGTCGATAATCATTCCATAACCCGTGCAACGGCAGAGGTTACCTGAAATAGCAGTACGAATTTCTTTTTCGGTCGGGTGCTGTGTCGGATCGCTGCGGCCATTTAATAAGGCATACAGCGCCAATACCATTCCCGGCGTACAAAACCCACATTGCACCCCTTTTGCTTCTAATAACGCATCAATCACGCACTGACCTTTAGCGGTTTGCCTTAAGCCTTCGAGCGTCATGATATTCGCGCCTTCTGCTTGTGCAGTGGGCATCATGCAAGCATTTACTAATTGTCCATTAAATAAAACAGAACACGCCCCACACTCACCTTCACCACAACCTTCTTTCGTTGCTGTCTTTTTCAGGTTACCGCGTAATGTATTCAATAATGATTGCATCGGATCTGCATCCACGGAGACACATTCATTATTAAGGAAAAATTCAATTTTCATCTTGTTCTCCTTGATATTCATGCTGCGATCCCTGTTCATTCGCTTTTATAACAACTGCCTTATTTTCTGCGTATAACGCTTCGCATACTTTTTCGGGCGTAACTGGAATAGATGAAAATGGTTTACCAATCGCTAACTCAACGGCAGCGGCAAATGCAGCGGCTCCGCCATTATGGGTGAGTTCACCGCCCCCTTTGGCACCATTAGGGCCATATGGGTATGGGTTATCCACCAAATCACTTTCAATTGATGGCACATCCAGTGCAGTTGGAATCACATAATCAGCCATGGTTTTCTGAGCAAACACACCATCGCTAGTCAGTTCCATCTTTTCACAGCTGCCATAGCCAAGAGCTTGCACTAACCCGCCATCAATTTGGCCTTTAAATACCTGAGCATCAATCGCGCGCCCAATATCGTATACCGCCCATGCACCCGTTATTTGTGTTTCACCTGTTGCCATATCGACATCAACTTCCACGACATTCACACCATAGCTGGTCACTTGGTAGGCATTGCCTTGATACGTATTTTGATCCCATACGTGATAATCAGGCTTACGATACACTTCTTCTAGCTCTTGATGTTCACCCTCTACCCAGCAAGATTTCAGCTTTTCAGCTGCTTTTTCGAGTAAATAGCCGACAATAACGATAGATCGCGAAGCAACAGTAGGGCCTGAATCAGGCACAACACCGGTATCAGGTGTCGCTAAATGCACTGATTCAAGGGGTTTGCAGAGGCTATCTGCCACAATTTTACAGAAGGTTAAGCTTAACCCCTGACCAATATCAGTGTTCGATGCCAAAATATAGACATTGCCATCAGGTTCTTTAACCAAGCGAACTTTAGCCCGTACCAAGGTATCTTCTAGATCACCCGCAAAGCCACAGCCATGTTGGAAAATAGCCATACCAATCCCTTTACGGGTTGCTGTATTCGGCGCTTGATCCAAATAAGATCGTGTTTTTTGATAATAGTCAGATAAGTCAGTAATACGTGCCATCATTTGATCGAGTACCAGATCACCAAAGATTTCCGCGCCCGTTAATGTGGTCGAATCTGATTGTAAAAAATGACGTTGCTTAAAGGCTGCAGGATCTTGCCCTAATTGCTTTGCAACGTGATTAAGGTGGGTTTCGATACAGAAACAAGTCTGCGGTGAGCCAAAACCACGAAATGCACCTGTAGGCACAGTATTGGTAGCCCAAGCATGCCCTACGACACGCACATTAGGAATATCGTACACATTGGTGACTGTTGTGATCGAACGCTGAAGCACAATGCCAGAAAGGCTAAGGTAAGCACCGGAATTCACATCGAATGTCACGTCCATCGCGACAATGTTTCCATGCTTATCAATACCTGTACGATAGTGAAATGCGACAGGGTGTCGCTTGGAGGTAAACGCAATATCTTCACTGCGTTCTAATACAATTCGAATCGGTTGTTGCAGCTTTTCTACCGCAACAGCTAACGGACCGGCGAGTACATCAGGGTAATCTTCCTTACCACCAAAGCCGCCACCCGTTGGGCATTGAATCGCACGCACATAATCATGACCAAGCACGACAGCCATACAGTGATGCACATACCACGGGCATTGCATCGAACCTTCTATAACCACTTTGCCATCTTGTGGGTAACCAACAACACCTTGTGTTTCTAAGTAAATATGTTCTTGATAACCCGTACTGCATGTTTCTTCAATAATGGTAACTGCTTGTGCAAAGCCCTCGTCGATATCACCTTTCGTCAACGCATGGGAATCAAATACATTGTCTGTTGAATGAATGGCGCCATTGATAAGTGCTTTTGATTGTTCAATAGTATAAGCAGGTGTCAGCGGCGAATATTCTACCTTTATTTGTTGCAGTAATTGCTCGATAACATCAGGAACAGGACCAACTAATAAGAAAATCACTTGGCCAACGTAACGTACTTCTTTATCAGCGAATGCTGGCCAATCGATTTCAACAATTGGCAATACATTGTGTCCCGGAACATCTTTAGCACCAAACAAATGGTAGCCTTCAGGTAATTCCGGTACATAAACCGCTTTAATTACGCCTCTAGAACAAGAAGAGCGGAAAAACCGCCCTTCCAATAGTCCTTCGTAATGGCGGTCGGCAATATACTTCGCTTCTCCAGTGGCTTCTGCCAGCTTGAATCTAGTATTAACCGTATCCATAACGGGATCTCACATTAGTCTAATTGATCCATGGTTTTCCATAAACGCTGTGCCACTTTGCTGGCTTCTGCATAAATGGGCGCGATATCAAACGGGAATGCACGATCTTCGTATACGAAGCGCCCTTCCACCATCACACTGTTCACGTTACCCGCATTCATACCAAAAGCGACATGACCTGCAAGGTTATCAGCAACAAATGGCGTTGGGCTGGTGTAATCCAAGATTGTTAAATCAGCCTTATTGCCTGCTTCAAGTCGACCGAACTTAGCACCAAAGTTACGGGCTAAAATTTCGTTACCATTCCAGAGGTTCTTCATGAAACTATCTGGCCATAACGGACCACCAGCATCACGGTGTTTAAAAAACGAGAATTTCAATTCTTCAAGCATATCCGCCCCTATTCCATCTGTGCCTAAAGCGACATTTTTGAAGCGAGTAAGCTTGTTGTTATAGCCCACATTATTGTTCATGTTTGAACGTGCGTTATGCACCAAGAAACCATCTTTCGCATTTAAAATATCGATATCACGATCGGATAAGAACAAGCCGTGTGCTAGCAAGGTTTTCTCGTTAATCAGCCCGAAGCTATCTAAACGCTCTACAATATCTTGAGCATAATGATGGTGACTATGCGTTACGTCGTAGCGATCTTCTGCCACATGCACATGAATACCACGCCCTGTCGCTTGTACAGCTTCGGCCATCATGGCTAAGCCGTCGTTAGTTACCGTAAACGGTGCATGAGCACCAATATGGGCTTCGACTAAATACGGTTCAGTGCCTTCATCTTTTGCACGATCAATCAGCTGAGCAAAAGCGATGTTTTCTTCGACACCCGCCATCATCTCTTTCATGCCGCCATTGCGATCTGTGGTCTCAAAACAAGTCATGCCGCGAAGACCTGCTTTGATGAAACCTTTACGCAAAGTACTGAGTGAACCACCAATGTAATTTGGTGACGCATGATGGTCGATAACCGATGTACAACCACTTTTAATCGCTTCAAGTGAACAAATTAAACCGCTGTAATACACCGCTTCTTCATCTAAGGCGCGGTCCATACGCCACCATAGATTCTTCAGAATCGAGATGAAATCAGGGCTTGGTTTAATATCAGCCATTACGCCACGGGCTAACCCTGAGTAGAAATGGTTGTGTGAACACACCAGACCTGGCATAACGAGCTTGCCATGCATCTCTTTTACGATGGCATCTGGATATTTCATTGAAAGATTAGCGCCAACTTCTTTAATTGTGCTGCCATCAATCGCAATATCGACGCCTTCTTTAATAAATGCAGGTTCAAATTGCACAGCAGTTGCGTTTTTAAGTAATAACATTTCTTACTCCTTACCTATACGTCCACTTTGCCAAGTAGGTAGCTATGATGTGCATGCACGTAGCTAATAATGGTTGCTTCATCGGCTAACGACTCTGGCATATCGAGTTCACTTTGCTCATTGATGCTGAAGGTGTAAATTTCCCCTTCAGAACGTACTAGCACTTCAGTTCCTTCGATATAGAAGCCTGCATTTGTGCTATTGGTAAAATCATCGCGTAGGTTAAACAGAGTAAACTTATCTTTGTACGGTTTGCTGTCCCATGGGCAGAACTGGGCACAGTTACCACATTCATTACAGTAAGCATCGAGGTGTATTGTTTGGAACTGATCACGGAAGCCCGGAATAGGTAGAGAAATGTTTGCACGGTTAGGACATACGTCGACACACTTGCTACAAACATACGAGCACTCTAAGCAACGCTGTGATTCTTGCTGGATAAACGCTTCATGGTCATCAATTTCAAGCGTATTCGCTTCAATCAGCTTGACCTGAATTTCTCCTTTACGAGCATAAACATCGTCCACTTGCACATCTGATTTCACGGCAATTAACTCATCATTTTGAGCTTCTCGCGCAAGAATCGTTGTTGCAGCTTTGCGTCCACCAGAAATAGCCGAAACAATCGATGACGGGCCTGTACTCGCATCGCCCATTAGGAATACATTCTCGACACTGGTTTCACCTGTTTCACTATTCACAACAGGCCAACCATCTTCGCCCATCGGAATACCAATACGGGTAAGTGCATCGCGATTGCTTTGCTCACCAACTGCGGTAATAAGCGCATCTACATGCAGCTCAACCGTTTCATCGGTTGCAACCGGACGACGGCGCCCTTTCTCATCAGGTTCACCCAACTTCATAACGCGGGCAACTACCGTACCGTCAGCATTGAACTCTTCTGGGTTAGTTAAGAACATGAACTTCACACCATCTTCAACGGCTTCATCATATTCTTCTTTATAAGCTGGCATTTCAGCTAATGTACGACGGTACAATACAGTGACGGTTTCAACACCATCAACTTGCAATGCCGCTCTTGCACTGTCCATTGCTGTATTACCAGCACCAACAACGGCAACATGCTTACCCAATGTATGCATTGGAGTGTGTTCAGGGCTAGCTGTAAATTCGCCATCATTAAAGCTACGTAAGAATTCTAACGACTTGAACACATTGGTGTTATCACCCGTTAGCGACATAGGGTTACCTTTATCTGCCCCTATACCCAAACATACATATTTGAAGCCACTCGATTTCAGTGTATCCACCGTCATATGTGGATTACAGCCGTATTCGATATTCACACCATGATCTTGCACAAAGTCGATATCATGTTGAATCACTTCGGCGGGAATACGGAATTGAGGAATGATATTTTTAACCACACCACCGGCATTATGTTCTTTCTCAAAAACCGTTACAGGATGACCCGCACGCGCCATAAAGTAAGCTGCAGATAAACCAGAAGGACCCGCACCAATCACAGCAACTGGGTGCTTTTCATTGTCTAAATCCGGTGCATGCCATTTGGCTTTATAGCCTTCCCAACCTTTTGCAAGGGCAACCTTTTTCATTTCACGAATGTTCAATGCACCTTCGTAATCACGACGGGTACAGTTGTACTGGCACTGGTGATCACAAATATGCCCAGTAATTGCAGGTAGCGCATTACGTGAATAAATCACCTCCAGCGCTTCGGTATACTGACTTAAACCCATTAAACGAATATATTCAGGAATGTCTTGGCTGATAGGACATGCCGTTACACAAGGCGCAACGTAACAGTCGGTTAATGGCAGCGCTTTTTTCACACTGATTTCTTCTGGTCCACGCCATTCTTTTTGCGTGTATTCCGCCACTAAAGATTTCGCAGCTAAGGCTTCCAGTTTCACCAAATCAACTTTACCCATGCCCCATTCGCTGCTTGTTTCCAGCTCTTTGGCACAATCGGCTAAACGTAAATAACCACCAGGCTTCAACAGATCGGTTGCCATCGTGATAGGACGAATACCCGTATCAAAAATCTCTTTGATATTGAATTTACTTGCGCCGCCAGAATACGAAATAGGCAAGGTTCCATTAAATTCACGCGACAATTCAAGCGCAACATTAATAGACAATGGAAATAAAGCACGGCCCGACATGTACATTTCTTTGTCTGGCAAGCGTCCTTTTTTATTCAGCGTACCTAATGTGTTGGTTAATTTAACGCCAAAACCGATGCCCTTTTCTTTACCTAAATCAACCAAACGGTGAAGCATGGCTTTCGCGGGTTCAATTTGTAAATCGTGACTAAATGATTCTTCACTTAAGGCAATGTAATCAAAGCCAGCATTATCCATAATGCTACGAACACGGGTGTAACCAAGCAACGTTGGGTTTAATTTTACGAAAGTATTGATATGCTTATCGGCAATCATATAACGACAAATTGCTTCGATTTCATTCGGAGGACAACCGTGCATGGTCGATAGCGTAACGCCACGTGTTAGTTGAGTTGAAATACTGGCGGGTAAGTTCTCTAAACGTGCAAGACGGTGCTCAAATCCGTAGGTTTTAATGAATTCAGGATCGTTAATGAAGGTTTTTAGCTCTGCAACATACGCATGGAAATTTTCATGTTGGCTAGAATCGACCATATCATCGATATATTTTTGCATTGGAGCAGTTTCAATACCGGCCAAGTCATAACCGACGCTCATATTGAAAACAAATGACTTATCTTCCCCTTCTGCACGAGGATCGAAGACTTCTTCCAGCAGGTGTAGCGCAATCCATGCTTTTAAGTATTCATCGTATGCTTTAACTAAAGTGAATTCGGTAGACCATTCCGTATTGAAGCACTCATCTTCTGCATCAATACACGGTTTAGCGATTTCTAACTGATCCAATTTCTGGACAGTTTTAAGCTCCATAAAACGCCCGCCCGCTAACCACGAACAAACAATGTTTTGTGCCAACTGCGTGTGTGGACCGGCTGCTGGCCCTACAGGTGTTTCACAATGTTCGCCCCAAACGGATAAGCTCTTAGCATTTTCTTTTCGATAAAACTGCTTCGATGGGATTCCAAAAATGGACTTGCTCTCTTTGTATTCGCTAAACATACGATTGAGAAGCTCGCCAAATGGAACGGGACGCATGATGTCTCCCATGATAAATCTCCTTGATGCTGTTTCTTTTTGTTATTACAGCCAGCACATTTCGTCGTGCAATGCGTAGGGCTCAGAAAGTGAGATAAATGCATTGATTTACCTCGTAATGCATTCAATTGAGCAACTACTGCGCCAAACTTTTAAAACACGATAAATAAGGAGGAAATTCGTGACGAATGTCGAAAGAAAGGTAAAGAGTGTGATTAAGGTCAATAAGCTGAATTTTCAGTTAATTAATAATAAAAACAGCCAATTGAGTATGATTCTTACTACGGGTTTAATTCCTATCAATTTAATAAATCGCTATCACTTTGATAATGGGGAAAGTGATAGTGGAATGATTTGTCATTGAAACAAGCCCTTGAGATAGAGCATGGCAGTAATGTTTGGTTGGATATCAAGAATATATAGGGCCTAAATTTCTTTAGGCCATTTTTTGGTGCTGATCGTAAGTGGTATTACAAAACAACGTAACTATTGCGCCAACTAAGTCGGGGGATTACCGCTGGCTAAGTTATCGGTTTTTCAATACGTCTTACTTATAAAACGCTTTAACCGTTCCTTTTACCGTAACAATAAGCGGTTGACCGCGACGGTCTAATGCTTTGTGTGACGCGACTTTTACCCAACCTTCGCTGATGCAATATTCTTCAACATCGAAACGCTCTTTACCATTAAGCAGAATACCAATTTCATGCTCGAAAACTTCTGCCACATGGTGCGGGCTACGAGGATTACCCGCAAGGTGATCCGGTAATTCTGGGCGTGAGTTAGTATCGTTCATGTTTGTGACCTGTCGTAAATAAAAAGTGCGCTATTGTAGAGAATATAGGCCTAACGCTCAAGAGCTGCAGTAATAATTTGTATTAATACATTCATATGTATACGCCATCAGTGACTTGATTTCTTTTATAAAATTATATTTTTCAGTCAGAGCATCAAAACGCAACCAACTCGATGCTGTTTTATACAGGCAAGGTCAAAGGTATTATTTTCCGTTATAATGCCCTACTCGTTATATACCCTTCTTTAAGAGGTATTAAAATACCATGGATATCAATGGAACCTGTATCTCAACAACAATCGATGATCACGGCCCAATTTATGTTTACCAAACAAGAACCAGCCGGATCCTCAGCTTTGATGGAAAAATCTATCAAAGCTGCATGAAGCTAAATAATATTAATAGATTACACCTCGGCTACACCCAAGCCATGATGGCAGGTTTATTTTTTATCCCCACAGTAAAAACAGCCACCGTCATGGGGCTAGGCGCAGGCTCAATAACAAAGAACCTACTGAATAGTTTCTCCGAGTTGAACGTACACGCGATTGAATACCGTGAAGCAGTGGCGAAGATCGCAAAAGAATATTTTTACTTACCCGACACAGATCGCCTCTTCCTTCATATAGACGATGCTGTGAACTACATGAAGAACACCGATCTAAAAAGCGATATTATCTTTTCAGATCTATACAACTCGGAAGGCATGGAACCAAAACAAGTACAATCATCCTATTTACGTGATTGTAAAAATGCACTCAACAGTCAAGGTGTTCTCGTGCTCAACATCTGCCATACGGCACTTAAGTTACGAGAAGAGTTAGATGAATTACTCGAGCTCGAATTTAAAAACCGACTACTCAGTTTCGAAGTAGAAGGTGGAAACACGATCGTACTCGCATTCAAAAACGACATCCCCTCGATAAAAAGAAAAGAACTACTTACTAAAGGGAAGTGGTTACAAGAGGAAATGAACATTCCGATTGAATGTTATGCCAAATTACTTGGGGATGCACAAGATTTATGAGAACACCCGTTTTTACTCAATGAATTACTGATAGATGAGTATATTTTATGGCGGCCGAAAGGTTGCCGAGAATATATTCCATGTCTACTAAGACATTATCGATTTACTTTTGAATAAAATTCGATTGCATGACAAACAAATATGTTTATACCTTGGATCTAGGTGAGTAGTTAATGGCTGGAGAATATAAAACGGCAATGGATAGGTGTCGATTCGCGACACCTACCCTTATCTGTTATGCAGCTTCATTTGTCATCAACTCCTTTTGTGTAAGCTGCCTACTGTGCCCCTCTTCAAGCCCCTCAAGACAAATATTCCCCACAGAAACTCGATGAAGCTCCAACACTTCGTTTTGAAAAAAACCAAACATTCGTTTAACTTGATGATACTTGCCTTCAACCAGTGAAAGCCTAGCGGTGTACTCAGAGAGTATCTCTAAACAAGCGGGCTTAGTTGTAATGTCTTCATAACCAAAATATATACCCTCTCGAAATACAGCCACATACTCTTCAGTTAATGGCTTAGACAAGGTAACCTCATACACCTTTGCGAGCTTTGTCTCGGGTAAACTGATCTTGCGCGACCATGCCCCATCGTTAGTCAATAACACCAGTCCCGTTGTATTAAAGTCTAGACGCCCAACAATGTGCAGTTCGTTCTTCTGAGGGTGATGAATAAGGTCTAACACAGTAGAATGTTTAATGTCTTTCGTCGCGCTAACAACTCCCTTGGGTTTATTCAGCATAATATAAACCGGATTGTTATCTTGTAAGCAGTTACCATCTAATTCGACATAAGTGAATTTCGTCACTTTCTGTTGATTTGAATGTGCCACCTGCCCATCCACAAGGATCCGTTTTTGAGCAATTAAAAGGCGTGTATCTGAAATAGAAAAAGTACTATTCTGGCTAATAAAACGATCGAGTCGATTGGTAGTAGATTTCATGAAATAATTATAATCACTGTTTGATACAAGATTCACCGATAGGGCAAGTCTATTTTTGGAAATGAATAAATTCACGCACAACCGTGTATCTATTTCTCTATTTTTAATACTGAAACTAAAGATCCACTCGCCCGCCTGAAACATAACGCCGTAGCAGCACGTGTGAACGCCTTAATTGCCCATTATACCCAAGTCACCTCAAGATGCTCGTTTCAGCGAGAATACATATTACTCCGGAGTATCTTCAACGTTTTTAATGCCAAATGGAATATGGACTGATGGCGCAACAGAACTCGTCGAACTTAAATGCCCAGATTGATCATCAAAAAAGATATGAGGTTTAAGAACGCCCAAGATAAGCCCCTTATCTACACCCCCAAGGAAAAAAGCATCGTTAGTCATAACACCCCAATCCTTTAGCGTATTTAATGCCCTTTCGTGAGAAGGTGCATTTCTCGCGGTAACAATAGAAACTCTTAATCTATTTTTATAGTCAGCATCTATTGTTTTCTTTTCCTCTTCAACTCTTTGAATCGCTGAAACTTTAACAAGGAACTCTTTTAGAGGCCCTGGGTTATGAGGTTGAAGAACATTTTTTGTTTCATAATCATGAAACTGGCTTAAGTCATTCGTGTTATGCATTACGGTTTCTGATTCATCATCAGCAAGAACCCCATCGAAATCGAAGGCAATTCTTAAGTCATCACTATCATCATCAACAATTGTAGATTTCATTACATAACCAGCAGGATAGCCCATCCCTATCGCTTCTTTAACATCAGATGCGTTACCAGATAAAAAGAGTGAAATACTCAATGCTGGAATATATTCATAAGGTGATTTCCCCTGCATAAATATTGCTCTGGTTATGGGCAGATTATGATGTTTAATTGACTTCATAACACGAAGCCCTGTATCAGGGTCATTTCTAGATAATAGAACAACTTCAACCAGTGGATCTGATTCAGGTTTTTCACTTAAATCATTAAGTGAAAGTAACCTTTTTACAAATGAAAATGAAACCCCTTTATTCAGTGGATTCTCTACATTTTCAGTTTGATATTTACGATATTCTTCTTCGCCTTTATTTCGAAATACTTGATCTGATTCTGACAAATCAAACATTGCACTAGAAGCAACGCCAATAACTAATCGATTACCCAGCTCATAGGCCATATATAACTCCTTAATTCTCGCTAAGCCTGCTTCTGAAGTGCTCGTGAGCAGCATCTGAAATGTCGTTTCCCATATACCTGCGATCTAAATTTTTTGCCGCAATCAAAGTAGCACCAGAGCCAAAAAATGGATCAACAACTAACTCATTGTTAGAACTGCTTTGAGAAATAAGAGTCTGGATGAGTTCTACTGGCTTTTCAGTCGGGTAACCACGATAAACACGCTTAAATTCCAGAATGTCAGGTATACCTAAATCGTTTAACTTACGCTTACCTTTTTCAAAGAACAAAATGTACTCATGTCGAGCTCGATAGTGGTATCCCATACCAATGCTAACCTTGTCCCAAATAATTGGTTTCCAGAACTTAAAACCAACCTTCTCGGCAATTGGCTTAATAAAGAACATAGTTTCTTGGTCACAAAATAAGTAAAAGTGAGCGTTTTTCTTTAAAACTCGGTAAACCTGATGCAAGAATTCTTCAAACCGATTATTAGGGAATATGTCAAACCACTGATTACTCGAAGACTTACTGACTTTTAGCCTAGTTGTTGTACCTATTTTTCTATGCTTCTCCAATGATTCATATGGAGGATCAGTCACAATAAGATCAACGCTCGCATCAGCGAGCGTTGAAAGCCAAGTTACAGCATCTTCTTTAAAAACTTGCATTTAACCCCTAAACTAAACCGCTGCACGGCCGTCCATTTTTATATACCCGAGAGGCTACACCTTTCGATAGTCTACGACAATCTATGCAATCGCTCTTATAGCCATCAGGATTACGGGCGGTCTTGCGAGCTGGCGTTTTATGAGAACACCTCAGCCACCCAGTTCAAGACGTCGATTTTGAAGGAAAACATCAAAACTCGATCTATCTTTGATTATGACTTTTTTACATTGTGCCGACTCAAATAGACTACGATGATATGAGCATGAATTTTCAGTATCTCGACTGTAGTAACATTCAGCCCAAACGAGCAGTTTTTCAAAATTAATTTCAGCTTGCGCTGGTTCTAATTGCTTAGAACTTTCCGATCCACGAGAAAGTAAATTTTTATGACAAACCACCCAAGGTAAATCTAAATAGATAAGTAATGTTGCTTGAGATAGAAATTGCTCGACCAGACTCCCAAAAACACCTTCAACGATCCATTCTTGTTTATTTTTGATTGACTCAACTAGAGATGAGAGGTTTTCTTCTGAACGTTTATGGTTGTAGCCTCCAGGAAGCCAAAAAAGATTATCAAGAGAAATCGGAGACACGCCTACTTTATTACCGATTAAATTTGATAGATACGTTTTTCCTGAGCCTGAATTACCATATATTAATATTCGAGACATATCCGACCTTGATTGATGAACTTAATTTCGTCTAGATCCAAAAATAAGGTGTGCCTCACTGAACTTGAAAAGCACACCAAAAATAAAGACAAAGCTAGAATGCCGAATATAATAAATCATGTTGATACGATTGCTATAGCTTGGAACTCACAACAAACATTTAACCTGCTCTACTACCGTTTGGCATTGGCGTTTCTGGCATCGCTAAACATGGTTTTAACTTATCTGCATAGCCAATATCAAACAACATTCCTTGAGATACTTCTCCTGCCATTTTTTGCTCAGGAAGATTTACAACAAATAGAGCTTGCTTACCTTCAATTTCAAATGGATTTTCGCGTTCTTGCTTAATTCCAGCAAGAATCGAACGTACATGATCACCAAAGTCCACAGTCAACTTCATCAGTTTTTTAGATTTTTCAACTTCTGAAACGGCTGTTATTGTGCCTACTCGTATATCCAACTTTTCAAAATCACTAAATGTAATTAATTCTTTGATTGGTGCGTATTCCATTTTAATTCTCTCTATTTATTTTTTAAACTATGACGTCGAAATAACACATTTATTGCTTGTAGATTACATTTACTCAAAACCTAATAAATCAGTAGGAGCAAAAGTATGTGTATGACTAAACCATTGTGACCAAATGCCTATATCATACCCATATGTTAACGTTACTTTAATCACGTCTTTATTTATTGATTCTGAATAGGTATTAACAACTACCTCACCCAAGTTACGAGCAAGCGCTTCATCTGCCACATTATCCTCTGAAATAAACGCCTGTACATTCACATACGTTGTTGTTTTTGTTTGTGAGTCTTCACTAGTTGAGGCAAATATACTCGAACCGGAAGTTACACTGGCATAAGTAACAGCTGACAAACTATTTATCGTTTTTTGCGTAGACATTAAATCTTCAAACGACTCGTCGTTAGCCTGTTGTGATGTATATATAGGAAGAATAATCGATACGACAAATAAAATCACAACAACTAGTAAGTGTGGTTTCCAAATAACCCCAACCGTTTGATGGTCAGCCTCTGAATTAACAACATAAGTACCAAAAATCAAATCATGAAGTGATTGTCGAGTAACTCTATTACAGACATACAGATATATTATTGCAAAAAAAACACCAAAAATTAGGAATGAAAACGGATACATTAAGTAAGAAACTAGCGCTTCGTTAGTAACGTGTATTCCATTAAGAGAGAATGGAATTGCAAGTACTGTATACCTTGCGAATGATTTTAAAATAGAAATTGTATCGTTAGATGAATTTACGACTTTTATATTTAATGCCTTCTTACCAAGAGTTTGTCCATTTGAAACGACACTATTCATGACACCAAAATATACAAGTGAAATAGAAAACCCGATAAGTCGGCCCCAGTCACCAATTTCTACAAAAGTACTTTCAAGTAGAAGCCCTAAAACAAAACCTACAGCACTAAGTATCAAACCATCAATGAATAAAGCCCCAATACGTCTCCAAAATCCAGAAATCCATTTTTTTCCAACTTTTCCCACAATATTTACCCTTTCCTATTTGCTTCGATATCAACGCGAAAATAACACGCTTATTACTATGACGATAAAGCCCAAATTTACCACCTAATTCACTGAAATTAAAGTAAACCTAGAATGCCGAATGTAATAAATCGTGTTATGACTTTATATGCTTAGTGATGAATTCCAACTCTTAGTTTTGCTATTTCAAAAGAGAATACAAAACCGAAAGTTGACAATAATGCTATGCACTTTGCTCGATCATCTTCGCAGTCTTTGAATCTGTCATACATATCAGGCCCGAGGATTGACTACACAACACTCTGCATCACCACACCTCAAATCATTGAGTCGAGACATCATTTAACGCACCACTATTGATAATCTTGATGCAACGCAATGTACATGTCACCTTTTAGGGCATAATTGTCTTAAAATACCTATATTTTAAGATTGAAAATCTTGTATTGGTTCAATTTAGGGAATCATGTGCGATCTATTCTCATTGCACAAATTGCTACGTTACATAAATGGAAATTGATATGTCAGAGCCAAATTTTGAAGATAAATATAGTGATGAAGACTTTTGGGATAAAGTTAAAAAATATGCAAAAGTCGCTGGTGAGAGCGTACTAGAACCTGCATTAAAAATGTATTATTCAGCTCAAGACCCACATACCCCTACATGGGCTAAAACAACGGTATACGGAGCTCTTGGATATTTTATTTTTCCAATTGATGCAATTCCAGACATAACACCGATTATTGGTTACTCTGATGATCTAGGCGTTCTTGCAATGGCTACAGCTGCAGTTGCTGCACATATAACAGAAGAAAATACAGCCAAAGCCAAAGAAACACTTCGCCAGTGGTTCGATTAAAAATCCATAGCTTTATATCGACTCCAAAGGCGACTCTCCGTCGCCTTTCTCTTAATTTACCCCAGTTCTTGCTATTCCCCCCATACAAAAAAGCGTCGCTAATCCGAAGACCAAAGACGCCAATTAATGTTGATTGTGCTAAAAGAAAACAACCGCCATGAGGCAAGGTTTTTCAATATGGTGACATGCACCGTTTGAGGGTTAGCGTCAGCGGCTAGGTTAAAATTCACACCAATTGACAGGAGTCCCCCTAACCTATTGATAATTATTATCACTACCATTAATTCAATACAAAACTTTGATGCACAGCAAACACTTAACCTTCAAATTTGGGATAACATACACAATAGGTTACATATTTAGTGATAATTTTCGATCGTAATTCATTCGTGTATAACATGTGTAGCTCTACCTTATATGGTTTAAAGTAAATAACCATAGATAGTCGTTCACTATTTTTATGCATTCTGAGGGTTGGAAATATATAGCTTCATCTTAGCAAAAGCTCTTGTTAATAAGAATTTATAGGAAAAAACATGAATAAAAATGCATCCGAGATATTAAACAACCCTGAATGGACATGGAATGACGATGGGATTTTTGCTCATCCCAACATACCAAGAAAAAAACTCACAGCGGCCATAAATTCGTATGCACCAGAAGCTTCTTATGATGATGTCCTTATTTTAATCGATGACACAGTATTTGGAGGCTCAAAAGAGGGTCTATTAATCACATCAAGCTCAATATACTGCAAACAAAAGTTCGAAAAACCAAAATCTGTATGCTTTGATGGTATATCTAAGCTCAAAGCAGGTAGCTCTAGTCGAGTTCTCATAGATGAAGAGTGCTTCTTTAAAGCGGACATTGTAGAACATTTTGCCATGCTGAGATTTACCCTTAGGCTATCATCTGTTCTAGGGCTTTCACCTGAACAACAGAAACCAAAAATATCTACTAAGGAAGAAACCTCAATAAATTCTGAAAATAAAAAAGAATCTAACAATATGAGTGTTTTGAAGGAATCTCCTGAAAATGAAACTATGTTTGGTATAGAACGGGCGACACAAGACACTTCAATTTTCTACACCCAGCGAAAGGAGTTCCAAGTTTTTCTTAAAGATTTGGGCGCTGATGTAAACATGATAAAGTTATGTATGGGGCTTTTTGATATTTCACTTAGCATGTCCTCTGGTCTAAAAAAAACCGAATACAACAGTAATGAACTATCATACCTTTTTTATGATGACGACTCTATTTATGAAAGTTGTATTTATACTTACTTCTTAGCCTTTGTTTTGATAGCAGAGAACACTGGTGTTAAGGAAGCTCAACAAATTACAACTCCATTTTATTTATTTGGTCTTTTCTATTTTGAATTTGGAAAGAAAGGAGACGATAACAGTTTTAAAAGTGCGATAGATCCAATGAAACATTATATGGAGAGTGACTTTTGTGCAAATTTAAAAAGAACATCTCAATTATATATTGATGCATTTAAGAAGAACGACAATAGTTATCAAACAGCTAGAGACTGGCTACATCGTAATTTTCAAATACAACTTTCCAATAAGTATAAAGATGATTTTTACAACTACATGAATAAATACAACCTTTATGATTCAATGAAAAACTATGTTAACCATAAAGGATTGGAGAATGAGAAATTAGTTGAACAGTTGTTAATTAGGTATTTCAAAGGCCAGTTATAAAACTATGACTGAACAAGGCTTAATGAATTAGGTCTATTGCGTAATAAATTACATTCTTTAAAGGCGACTCCCGTCGCCTTACCATAAGCCACCTCCAGCGACCTTATTTTTCCCTATCGACTCTGCCCTTCAACGCTAATAACGCAGCTGTTCCTTGTCCTATCAAAACCATTCGACTAACTTGGTTTACACTGGCTGATAACGTTTGAATCGCGAATAAGTGATCGGCAGTGTTTGGCTGAATAGCGCAAAGCGAGTTTCGGCTGTCCATGTAATACGTCCTTCGTTGCAACATTGGCACTTACGGGTAACGTGGTGCCGGTTAGTAACTCTGGCAGAGCCGTTGCTCTCGTGGCAAATTTCTACCTTCTAAAAGAACCTATTAACGATTAATATGAAATCCATGCAATATAGGATTAATGAATGGTCTCTTGGGAATTAATCATGAAAACATATAGTACAAACGAAAAAGAACAACTCGAAAATGAATCTTAATTAATTGGTTTTGTTATAACTCGTATTTATGGGGATACCGATTGTTATGATCTCCGCCAGCACTCATTACCTTTCGCATTATGACTATCAATGTTGATCACTCAACCTTGAATCGCTGGGTGATAAAGTATGCGCCATTGCTAGAACATCGAGCTCGTAAAAAGAAGAAGCCACCAGCTAATGAAACCGTCTAAAGTGACGAAATCTTGTTCATTTTTTGTCATTACTTCGCAATTCATTACTGATTCTATTAACTCTGGCATGATTTTGTCTTTCAGCCTTGCCTCTTCAAGGGTTGCTGCGAGATACTGCACCTATTGGGTATCGCAATGATTACAAAACGATTAACGACACCGCTACCCATTTGTTATCAATTGAAGGTTTAAGACACGCTCTCTGAATTAAAAGGGTTGTTTAATACTGCTAAGCTGTTTATGTAAGACATGTATGTTGTAATGTGCATATAAAAATATGTATATAAACACATGAATATAATTTGTGCTTACAAACAGTACATTATTTATAAGCCATTCGAATCACACAAAATAGACGTTAAGTGATTCTAATGGCGTCAGGGTATTATGATGAAAAAAGACAATACGCCAACACTCTATTGGATTGATTATGAAACCTTCGGGGCAACACCAGCTACCGATCGCGCATGTCAATTTGCGGGTGTTCGTACAGATATGGATTTCAACATTATCGGTGAGCCACTGGTAATTTACTGTAAGCCCCCTGTGGACTACTTACCGTCACCAGAAGCCTGTTTAATAACAGGTATCACGCCACAAGAGGCGCAAGAAAAAGGGTTATCTGAACCTGAATTTATCGCCCAAATTCATGCCGAGTTATCTAAACCGAATACCTGTGTTATTGGTTATAACAATGTGCGCTTTGATGATGAAGTAACACGCTATACCCTTTACCGTAATTTCTACGACCCATACGCATGGGGCTGGCAGAATGGTAATTCACGTTGGGATTTACTTGATATTATGCGTACCTGTTATGCCCTTCGTCCTGAAGGTGTTAACTGGCCTAATAATGATGAAGGTTTACCAAGCTTTAAGCTAGAACACTTGTCTGTTGAGAATGGCATTGAACATGCGAACGCACACGATGCAATGGCAGATGTATATGCAACCATTGAGTTAGCAAAAATATTAAAAACGAATCAGCCAAAGTTATTTAACTACCTGTTTGATTTACGCCAGAAGCGTAAGCTGCAAGAGTTAATTGATATTGTGAACTTAACGCCTTTAGTGCATGTTTCTGGCATGTTTGGCGTGGGGTGTGGCAATACAAGCTGGATAGTGCCTATGGCATGGCACCCTGATAACAAGAATGCCGTTATTACGGTTAACCTTGCGCAAGATCCTACGCCATTGATCGAGCTCGATGCCGATCAAATACGTGAACGTATGTACACCAAGCGCAGTGAGCTGAAACCAGACGAGTTACCGATACCAGTAAAATTGGTTCACTTGAATAAATGCCCTGTTCTTGCGCCTGCTAAAACATTAAAAGCAGAAGATGCCGATCGTATTGGTATTGATCGCGCCCAATGTTTAAAGAACCTACAAATTCTAAAAGAGCACCCAGAAATACGAGAGAAACTGGTGGCTATTTTTGCGGTTCAGCGTGAATACAAAGAAAATACCGATGTCGATTCGATGTTATATGATGGTTTCTTCTCTAATTCTGATCGCTCTTCTATCGATATTATTCGCGAATCGACACCTGAAGCACTGGCTGAAATTCAGCTTAACGTTGAGGATAAGCGCATTAAGCCGCTGTTGTTCCGTTACCGTGCGCGTAATTTTCCGATGACATTGAATTACGAAGAACAGCAAAAATGGAAGCACCACTGCCAAGACTTCTTTCAAGATAATTTACCTGCTTACATGGAAAATTTTGAAGCTGTGGCGACAGAAAACCAATCAAATGAACATAAAATGAAAATACTGAAAGCACTGTATGACTACATAAACAACAGTGTTAGCTAAATCAGTTATTTTTCTTTTGTTACGCAGAAAGATTGAGGTTCATATTAGTCACTGAAATATGAACGATTATCTTATCTAATAGAATAAGCCTATTAGCCTTTGCGGTTAATGGGCTTTTTTTTGAGACAATATCTCGTATGCCCGGTTTGAACTTCACTCAAATAGCAACAACACTTAAGCAGAGGAAAAGCGTTTATACATAACAGAAAAAAACACTCAATAACATCGTTGCTATCAATGCTGTGTAGACAACGTTTTATCACATTCTATTTTAATTCAAATAAGTGATGACTATGACAACGAAAGCCCTAACCCGCTGTTACCGTTTTCATGATGTTGATTTCGAACCAGATCTCAATTTATTAGTATGGCATGATGAAACCGAAACCCGTCTCACACTGCATGAGTCTCGCTTATTAGAAGTTTTGTGTTATTTCTCTGGTGAAGTCATCACGTCTCAAACCTTATTTGATAAAACATTCGTACAATTGGGGCCTGACACAGAAAATACACACGACCAGTTTGATTTAAACTCACTATTTATTTCGCTTAATAAAAAGCTTACGCACAATAATGCGATGGCAATTCCTATTCAGGTTGTGCCTAAATACGGTTTTCGTGTCCCCCTTCCTGAAAAAACGTGTCGGTTATTTCATATATTTAAAGAGCCAAAAGCAGAAATCCCCTCTATTCCCCCAAAAGATGAACCCCCTCAATCTGCCACAGAAGACATTGTTAAAAATAGCATTTTTCATAAAGTGTCAGTTATTCTGATGGCCGTTGCAGGTATCATGTTATACCTCGCGTCTGAGCTATAACTATTTCTATTAGGCTCTGATGAGAGCCTACATGATCACTGAGAAATACAACGTAATTGAAGCATAAACCGTGGCATTAAATGTGGCGTAGATCACAAAATAATTGTATGATGAATTCGCAATTTGACCTACTTGAAGGGTTTATGAAATACATTCGCTCATTCGCGATCATCTTTGTTTGTCTTTTTCTTGGTAAAGGCATTCAAGCGTTAACGGGAGTCGCTATTCCCGGCAGCATTATTGGCATGCTGATTCTTTTCGCCGTACTTTCTATGGGGCTAATTCCCTCGCATTGGGCAAAAGAGGGCTGTCACCTGCTTATTCGCCACATGGCGCTGTTGTTCGTGCCTGTCGGTGTTGGGCTTATGGATTATCTCGATCTTATCAGTACGAATACCCTACCTATTTTACTTAGTACGTTAGGCAGTAGCTTGGTTGTATTAATTGTTATTGGTGTCGCTACGCACCATAAGGAAAAATAATGATCTGGCTTCTTACCACTCTGATCGTTTTTTATCTTGCGCGTCTTATATCTAAACGATTACAACACCCTATTGTGAACCCACTGCTTATTTGCCTTGTCATTATTATTCCTTTGCTGATGTGGCTGAATGTGCCCTATACAGAATATATGGCACAAAATAAGTGGCTGAATTATTTGCTAGAACCAGCTGTTGTTGCGTTAGCATTTCCGCTTTACGAACAACTGTCGCAAATACGCCAAAAGTGGAAAGTCATTTTATCTGCCTGTTTAGTGGGTAGCCTTCTTTCGATGATTGTTGGCGCAAGTATTGCCCTATCAATGGGAGCTTCACCTGAATTAACAGCCAGTATTTTACCTAAATCTGTTACAACACCTATTGCAATGGCGGTGGCTGATCAAATTGGTGGTGTACCTGCGATTGCTGCGATTATGGTGATTATTGCGGGGCTATTTGGTGCTGTATTCGGGTATCCATTATTTAAGCTATTTGGCATACATGCTCCCATTGCGAAGGGGTTAACAATGGGCACGGTTTCTCACGCATTGGGTACAGCGAAAGCGGCAGAAGAAAACCATCAAGAAGGCGCATTCAGTTCATTAGCCTTGGTGATTTGCGGTATTTTTACATCTATATTGGCACCTGTTGTCTATCCAATCATTTTGATGGTGTTTGGTTATTGAAAAATAATAGGTAAAAGCTGCAAGGTGCATGCAATCGTGTACATTTTTAAGTCGTTGATAAATGGCTGTGTGATTTTCAAAATACGTGTGACGCCACTCGCATTAATGTATGGAGTGAAACAAGACTTGCTACATTGTGATCGAGATCACACAGAATTTAAAATTGCTCGCCTACAATGTTTCTCCATCAACTAAACGGAGTAACACCTCATGCATGCTAAGATCATGGATGCTTTAGGTTCCTTACCCTCTGATCTTGCATCAGCGGTAAAACCTATATTTGAAGATGCTAATTTTGATGCAACACTAAGTCCCGAACAATTCACCACACTGCTTTCAACAACCCACATGACAGACAGTGAATTACGCGTTGCCCTTCTTCCTATCGCTGCTGCTTACTCCGTTGCTCCTATTTCTAATTTCTTTGTCGGTGCCATTGTTCGTGGTGAATCTGGTCGTTTGTATTTCGGTGCAAACATGGAATTTGTCGGCGCATCGCTTTCTCAAACTATTCATGCTGAACAATCTGCTATTAGCCATGCGTGGATAAAAGGCGAAACGGGCATTACTGATATTACAATTAACTACAGCCCATGTGGCCACTGTCGTCAGTTCATGAACGAGCTTACAACGGCTAAGACGTTAATTGTTCAATTACCCGAGCGTGAAGAACAAACCTTACAACAATATTTACCAGAATCCTTTGGCCCTGCTGATCTGAATATTACCGATGCACTGCTAGGTAAAATTGACCACGGTATAACGATTAAAGAAACAGACGAGTTTGTTGCTATTGCTTGTAAAGCAGCGAATGGATCACATGCGCCATACACTAAGAATTACAGCGGTGTGGCATTGAAAGCGACTGACGGTAAAGTGTTCACTGGTAAGTATGCTGAAAACGCAGCCTTCAACCCTAGCCTTCCGCCATTACAAGTTGCCTTGGTTAATATGAATATGGCAGGTTATGCGTTAACTGATATTGCAGAAGCTGCATTAGTTGAAAAAGCAGACAGCACCATTAGCCATCTTTCAGACACACAAACAACACTTGAAGCATTGAATCCTGATATTCCGCTTACTTATGTAGCGGCATAATATCTCTACCCACCAGCACCTGATGGATAGCGTTCATTGTAAGTACCACAAAGAAGCCGCTTTTTAGCGGTTTTTTCGTTTAGAATCAGAACCAATCAACTCGCTACTGTACCAATCATAATAAGTTCGGAGTATTATCCGACTTCATTATTCTTATTAGTCTCATTTCCATGTCTCACAAACACAATCCAATTCAAGGTGCGAGCTGGATGCTAACTGCTGGCTTAGCGTTTGCACTTGTAAATAGCTTGGCACAGTACTTAAGCGTTAAACTTCATTTACCCTCGACGACTGTCGGTTTTATCCAATATTTTATTGCTTTGATTGCAATGCTTCCTTGGTTAAATAATTTGGGGTTACGACACGCTTTACGTACCGAGCATTTCGGACAACATTGCTTTCGGGTTTTCTTATCCGTTATAGGTATTCAGTTGTGGCTGTGGGCTCTCGCATATCCAGTGCCTATTTGGCAAGGTATCGCGTTATTGATGACATCCCCTTTATTTGCCACGATTGGCTCAGGTTTATTCCTAAAAGAAAAAGTTGGTACAGCACGTTGGGTGGCAACATTAGCAGGCTTTATTGGCGCAATGATTATTCTCGAACCTTGGGGCGATTCGTTTAACTGGGCGTCGTTATTACCGATAGGTGCCGCTTTCTTTTGGGCAAGCTACTCACTTATGGTTAAGAAGTTATCGGTTTATGATTCACCGACTACGATGGTGGTTTATCTTTTAATTTTGATCACCCCGTTTAATCTGTTTTTGGCATTGCCAACATTCACCGTTCCCGATCAAAACGTGACTTGGGTATTACTGGCGGCGGCTGGTTTGCTAACAGCATTGGCACAGTGGGCAATCGCAAAGGCTTATGCAGCCGCTGATGCCTCTTTTGTTCAGCCTTTTGATCATGCCAAATTGCCTCTTAACGTATTCGCTGGTTGGGTTGTATTCGGTTGGGCACCTCCCGGTCGTTTATGGTTAGGGGCGGCCATTATTGTCGCGTCTGTTGCCTTTATTACGCATTGGGAAAACCGTAAAAAAGTAACTAAATTGCTAAATAACTAAATAACTAAATCGCAATTTCTAAGCTAAAACACTTAACGCCACTGTTATTACTTTTTGTATTTTATTATTGAATACAGGAAAGAATAACAGTGGCGTTGTTCTTTCTGCTTTTCTCTACCGACCGCCTCATCACTGACACATCGAATTAAACAATACTGTCTATACTGTTCAGAACACATTTTTACATCCACATTCACAATATTGCAGTGAAATGCTTTTCCACACATTTTGATTCAAGGAAAAGAGAATGAAACGTATATCTCTTAGCTCAGTTCTAGTTGGTTTTATTTCATTAGTTGTATCGCTTACCGCGCATGCAGAACAGTTCATTACTATTGGTACAGGCGGCGTTACGGGCGTGTATTACCCAACAGGGGGGGCAATCTGTCGGTTGGTGAATAAAGACCGTAAAACCCACGGTATACGCTGCTCTGTCGAAAGTACGGGGGGCTCTATCTATAACATCAATACTATTCGAGCAGGTGAACTTGATTTAGCCATCGCGCAATCAGATTGGCAACATCATGCGTATAACGGCACAAGCCTATTTGAAGAAAAAGGCCCTTTTAAGTCATTACGCTCCGTATTTTCTCTTCATGCTGAACCTTTTACCGTTGTCGCAAGAGCTGACTCTGGCATTAAGACCTTTGATGATTTGAAAGGAAAGCGCGTCAACATTGGTAATCCAGGCTCAGGGCAACGAGGTACGATGGAAGTCTTAATGAAAGCCAAAGGCTGGACAATGAAAGACTTTAAATTAGTGTCTGAATTGAAAGCATCTGAACAATCCAAAGCATTATGTGATAACAAAATCGATGCCATGATTTACACCGTTGGGCACCCTAGCGGCGCCATTAAGGAAGCCACAACATCTTGCAGTAGTGTGATTGTTGAAGTGTCAGGGCCTGTCATCGATAAGTTAGTCGGTGAAAATGCGTTCTATCGTATTGTTACCATTCCTGGCGGCATGTACATGGGTTCAGAGAATGGTGTAAAAACATTTGGTGTCGGCGCGACTTTCGTAAGTTCAACCCAAGTCGATAACAATGTGATTTATGCGGTTACACAGTCTGTTTTTGATAATTTCAATGAGTTTAAAAGATTACATCCGGCTTTTAGTGGCTTGAAAAAAGAAGAAATGATTAAAGATGGATTAACAGCACCACTACACGATGGAGCTAAAAAATACTTTGTCGAAGTCGGTTTACTCGCAGAATAGTGAACTAACTAGCTGAATAATTGATAATAAATAACGTTCGTCAAACAAAAAGGGCTAACCACATATTATTGGTTAGCCCTTTTTTATACATTCTTATATAGCTGCCACTTCGTTTTAAATTGATTTAAAAACGGACACGAAAACCAAGCGCTGCTTCTAATTCTAAGTCTACATCTTCAACAACATAAAGTGTTGGACCTAGCTCACCGTAGAACTCAAAGCTATTCACTGGTAGCTCAAAACCAACACCTGAACGCACACCCACTTTATCGTGTTTGTTATCGACGTATTGTGCACCAACAAAGGTATATAAATTATTTAAATCCGAATTTTTTGACAAAGAACCAAGGTTGAAGGTTTTATCAACTGCCAGCCCGAAGTCATCAATGCCAAGCGAAAAACGTAAATCGTGATGCTTATATTGAATACCAGACATTGGGCTACCTAAAAAGACGCCAATGGCTTGTGCCGCATGGGCTGAAAATGGAACAACAAAAAATAGTGCTAACCCTAAGAAATACTTTTTCATTTTGTACTGCCTACTTTGTGTTTGATAAAACAACTAAAATCGCAACGCTGTTGTTGCTATAAGTAAAACCGAATAGATTAATATTGGTTACATTGTCACTTAATGTGTAGGTGTATACACCCCTACCGGCCTCTAGTGGGCGGAAGTAATCTAACCAAAAAGTTCCCTAAACACGATGCTTTAAACAAGAACTGACACAACGTTGACAGGAAAATGTGCTTATCAATAGGTTATACCCAAGTTACCTCAAGATGCTCGTTTCAGCGAGTGATTCAGACTTACCCAATACAACATTGTATTTTTATTACCCATGCGTTCTAACCGTTCAATATATCAACAAAAACAACAAAGCAAACGTTTGCGTCATTGTTGGAATCAGTTATCATTTACCCAGTATCAATACTCATCGTAAGGAAATTCAATGTTTGGTTCAGCAACGCGTTCTGATGCAACCCGTGTGTTACTTCTTGGTTCTGGTGAATTAGGTAAAGAAGTGGCGATTGAATGTCAGCGTTTAGGTTTAGAGGTTATCGCCGTTGATCGTTATAACAATGCACCAGCAATGCAAGTTGCACATCGTAGCCATGTTATCGACATGCTGGATGGTGATGCACTTAGAAAATTGATTGAATTAGAGCAACCACACTACGTTGTTCCTGAAATTGAAGCCATTGCAACAGACACTCTCGTCTCGCTTGAAGCTGAGGGAGTGAATATTGTTCCTACAGCAAATGCGACTAAGCTAACCATGAATCGTGAAGGCATTCGTCGTTTAGCGGCTGAAGACTTACAGATTCCTACTTCTCCTTTTGAATTCGCCGATCAATATAATGATTTTGTCGCAGCAGTAGAACGCGTAGGCACACCGTGTGTTGTTAAACCTATTATGAGTTCTTCAGGTAAAGGCCAGAGTGTGATTAAAACACCTGCCGATATCGAAGCATCGTGGCAGTACGCACAAGAAGGCGGCCGAGCGGGTACTGGTCGCGTTGTAGTTGAAGGCTTTATAAAATTCGATTACGAAATTACGCTGCTTACAATACGCGCTGTTGATGGTGTACATTTCTGTGCCCCGATTGGTCATCGCCAAGAAGAGGGTGATTACCGTGAATCATGGCAGCCACAACAGATGTCAGATGAAGCACTAAAAGCCGCGCAAGATGTTGCTGAAAAAGTGGTTAATGCTCTAGGTGGCTATGGGCTGTTCGGTGTAGAGCTATTTGTGCGTGGAAATGAAGTGCTGTTCAATGAAGTATCACCTCGCCCGCATGATACGGGAATGGTTACGTTGATCTCTCAAGATCTGTCTGAATTTGCATTACACGTTCGTGCCTTTTTAGGCTTACCTATTCAGCAAATCATTCAGTATGGCCCTGCGGCTTCTGCTGTTATTTTAGGTAACGGTATTTCAAGCAATATTCGCTTCGATAACTTAACCGCCGCGCTATCTCGTCCACAGACTCAGGTGCGCCTATTTGGCAAGCCAGAGATTAACGGACGCCGTCGTCTTGGTGTTGCGTTAACGCGCCGTGAGGATATCAAACAGGCTGTTTCTGACGCTATTAATGCAGCAGCAGACGTTAAAGTTATTTATTAATCCAACTTTATTCTCTCTACCACTGAATATACTAGTGACAACAGAAGCGAGGCTCTATCAGAGAGCCTCGATGTTAAGCAACCTCAATTAACCACGTTTCTTCAGCAAAATGGCTTAATCCATTTTTACGGCGTGGGTGTGTTTCATCTTTTTCATCGCGTGCTAAAAGCGTGATGTTACATCCATCAAATAAACGGCGTACCTCATCACTCGTCACAGAAAACGGAGGACCATTTAATTGCTCTTGTGGGTAATCTAACGTTACCAACAAAATGCGACCGCCTTTTTTCACTAACGACAATAAACGCTCAACATACATTTCACGCATATTCTTTGGCATCGCAATTAATGCAGCACGATCGTAGACCACATCAACAGGATCAATACGGACAGAAAAGTAATCGCCACAATGAATGGTGATCTCATCAAATGCATACACACTTTCATGACCGATTGCAGTCACCATGGGTGTGTACAAGTGTTCAGCAAAAAACGATCTTACTGCGATATCGCTCAGCTCAATACCGATTACGTTATTATGTTTTTGGGCTAACCAAACCAGATCAACAGACTTCCCACACATAGGCACAAGTACACGATCGTCGCGTGTTGCTTTAACCATTGGCCAATATTGCGTTAATACTGGGTTGGTATCGTCAAGGTGAAAGCCAATGCGATTTTCTGCCCAGCGGCTATGCCAAAATTCTGCGTCCATTTTTAATCCTGTTCTAAAGCTGACTTAGCCGTAGTTGACCATAAATCATGTGCTGGATCTACCCTATCTGCGGTAACCAACATTCGCGGGTTATTTTTCTAGATTATAGATAACAAAAAGGGATGCCGAAGCATCCCTTTTTGTCGATTTAGCTTCCTGTCAGTAAAGCTAAATCCATAATCTATTCTTCAATTTCACTTTGAGTGATTATTGAATCAACGATCGAAACTATACAGATTAAGATACTCTGAATAGTTTAATCGAATCACGACGAACAGTTACACCGCGGAAAGTGACAGGTTCAAGCAATGTCATAAGCTGCTTAGAAACAAAAAACTTACCGCTGTAGCTACGATCGCCACCTCGATTTACCCAATCAGCAAATTCATCTGCAAGATTGAACATAGAGTTCCCAACGAGCAATACAAGTACTTTAGCTACTTCACTGTCATTATGTCGATTGAACTCAGCGTCACGAACTTTTTTACGATATTCGTCGACAATTCTTTCAAGGCACTCAAATCTGCTCATTACACACCACCACAAAAAACGAGGAGCGGATACTACTGCTCAAACCCACTGAGATCAACCCATCAAGCAAGGAATCTTGCGACTAATAGCGTTATTTTTGCATGCTGATAACATGTTACTCAAAATGTGACATATAAATCACGTTTTAAGATCAAGTTTGGTGCTGAAAAACCATTTGTTGCATTTTAAATATCACTTTGTTCGAGTAAAATATTCACTCGATATTGTGTAAGTTCTATCGCTCGAACTAAAGGTAATAATATGCATTCAGTTTTTCCAAACATCTTAGCGGGCTCTCTCAGAAGCGAATTTAAAACCGTCCAGCTAATGACAAATATTTACTGCAAAGCACACCACCAGCATCACAAGATCACTCAGCACGCAGTATCTAGTCCAAATGCACTTAAGCCAAACGGCAAACTGTGTGAGCAATGTGTCGACTTTCTTGAATATGCACTTCTGCGATTAGATCGCTGCCCTTATGGCGAAAACAAACCAACATGTCGTCAATGCCCTATTCACTGCTATAAGCCAGAATACAAAGCAATGTCGCAAACGATAATGCGCTACGCTGGGCCAAGAATGTTATTCACACACCCGATATTGGCTATTAAACACCTTTTAGCAGAGAGGCGCCCAGTTCCAATGAAACCGACGGCGGGTGCATCTAATCGACATAAACGAAAGCAAAGAATAAATAACAAATAAACGATTAACGATAAAAGTCGACAACTTGAATTTTTGATACCTCGTTATCAGCAGCCAGATCCATGCTGAAGCTGTTTTCACCTAATACTTTTACTGTTGAGCCCATTCTACCCGTCACGCTCACGCCTTCAATCTTGCTGAATGTCTTGTCATCGTTATAATGCATGGTAACAACAACGTTCGTTTCAATATTCGATGACAAGTCAAAAATACAAATTCCTGTCGGGCAATATACATCTAGTGTCGTTTGATCAGAAGCAACCGACATTTTATCCACATTTTTAACCTGTGCAGCAGTGAGCTGTAACTCATCGCCACAACCAGATAGCATTAGTAGTGAGGCGGCAACAACACTGCCTAAAAAAAATTGCTTCATATCTATCCCCTTAGATTTGTATTCATAATTACGACACCTTTACCATCATCAACAAAGAAACTCGTTGATAACGATGGCTAAAACACCCTGCGTATTCTACGGGAATATCAAAAAAAGTAGTCACAATTATATGAATTTTTTCACATTTAATTGACCACACAAAGAGTATGTTAATAATCTTATTATTGTGAAATCGATTCCATTTATCACATCTAAACTCAATAGGTGACAGCTTAGCTAGGCAGCAATGTATTCATCATTTTTTAATGGGTAAACCTATGGATATTAGAAGTGCTCGATACTTTTTAATTAAAAACGAATTCAAACCAATTCAACATCAGGTTTTATGGTTATTTCCCCTATTCAATTTCATCCGATCTTTTTTTATATTTATAGTATTACTATCATCATTTCACATTCATGCACAAGACGGCCTATATAAATGGCAAAATCCGCATAAGCCAATAACAGAAGAACAAATAGCGAAAAGCAGCCCTTTTTATCCATCACGTGCTACCACCGATGGTCGTCAACTAACACCAGATATGTTTGAAAACCCTGAAGTCTGTAAAGGATGCCACAGTGAAATATACCAGCAGTGGGAAAAGTCAGCCATGGCCTACTCGTGGGACGATCCTATTTATCAAGCGCTATTTCTACGCGCGAGTAAAGCCACTGATGGTCAAGTAGATAATTTTTGTATTGCTTGCCACAGCCCAATAGGCATGACGAGCATGAATGCTTCTGCCGCAATGATAGAGACGAACACCGATCTGCCAGGGGTAAACTGCGAAGTTTGCCACAACATTACTGGTATAACGGGTAACGATAACGCAGCGTACATTTTGTCGCCAAATAAAGATAAACATGTAAAATTGGGGCCGCATACCGATGCAAGCTCGCCTTACCATAAAACAGAATACTCTGATCTCCATACTCGCTCAGAGTTCTGTTCTACTTGTCATAATGTTTCTCACCCTTTTAACAGTACGCCGATAGAACGTACTTACGATGAATGGCAAGAAAGTGCTTATAACGAACAAGGCATACAATGCCAAGATTGCCATATGACGCCAGGGCCAGGGCAACGCGATAACCCAGGTAAATCAGCCATTATGGGAAAAGAGCGTAAACACATTTATTCCCATGAATTCACTGGGGGCAATTCAACACTACATCAATACTTTAATAACCCTGATAGTGCCGAGCTTTCGCGTGCCATGCTTAGATCGGCAGCAACCATTGAGTTCATTGGTTTACCTGACTCACTCATACCAGGCGAGCTTGTCACCATAAAAGTCAAAGTGGCCAATGTGGGTGCGGGTCATAAATTGCCTACTGGTTTCCCTGAAGGCCGTGAGGTGTGGGTTGATTTTAATGTTAAGACAGACATTCAACCATCAATCTATCGTTCTGGTGCCGTTGTTGATGGACACACCGAAAAAGGTACGCGTAATTTCAAAGTCACTTTAGGTGATGCCAATGGCAATGTGGTTGACCTCAATGTATGGGAAGTTGATCGGATTTTATCTGATACGCGCATTCAACCGAATGGCTATTCAATCGTCGATTATACTTTTCAAATACCAGAAGGGACTTCAGGAACTATTAACTTATATGCTCAGCTCAATTACTGGCCATTCCCTCAAAAAATTGTGGATGAATTACTCGGTAAAGATAAATTAAAGGTCGATATCGTTAATATGACTTCGGTCAGTGCTGCATTGCCAGTTGCTAATGCTGAATAGACAATTGCAATGAAACCTTAATCGCAATCTGCCTACATATAAAAGAACACCCTCTGTTATTTATAAAATAATTATAATAACAAAGGGTGTTTTACTATTACTACATTAATAATGAGTCACTGATAATTAGTGGTTCGTCGCTAATTCTTTTTCTGTTTCTAATTTTTCTAACTCTTCGCCTTTGCGAATAAGTTTTGCTATCACTTTAGACAGTGCCAATGTGACGAAAACCATCAAGAATGCAAATACTGCTAATGTATAGAAATAGTTAGTATAAACATTCTCTATAATTTCTTGGGTTAGTACCTGATCTTTCGGTAATGCTATTTTTGTTGAAATTACGGCCGCTAAAATACCGCTTAACGACAATGCAACAGCTCGCAACCCCATCGAGAATGCAGATAGGTAACGAGGCACCATTTCAAAAATGAAACCAGCACCCAATGCACCCACAATTAACTCTGCAAACGATTGGAAAAAATTCACCCACAAAATCCAGTCTGCAGAAATTTTTCCGTTTTCACCCACAAAACCGGTTGATAGACCCAATAAGGCAAACGCAATTGCGGTAAAGCCAAAGGCTGCGGCAAACTTAGTTGGAATCGTCGGTGAATAGCCCTTCTTATCCATCCAACCATAGATATAAATAGCCGGACCACCCAGCACAAAACACCACAGTGGATTAAACGCTACATTAGATTCAGGGCGAATTGGAATAAACCCTAAGAGCTGATCCCCCATTAAGTTAATTGCGTAAATGTTCATCGAAGTGAGCATTTGACCATAATAGAAGTAAAAAACCATGAAGATGAAAATCATGATTAATACACAACACATCTTATATCTGTACGCGATAGTCGCTTTAGTAATTTCATAGATAAAATACAAAATAACCAGCACACCTAACGCATAAAGCAGGTATTTACCAGCATCTAAGTTCGCGAATATCCAATACACTAAGCGTAGCATTATGGCAGAACCCACAATAAAGCCAGCCCACACTTTCATACTTACAGGGCGTTTATCGAGATCATTACCCGCTTCAACCAACTCTTTACGAAAAGTGAAAAACAGAACTAATGTCAGCATCATCAAGAATGATGAAATAAAGAAGTTACCTTGATAGGCGAGATACGCAACAAGAAATGGGAACAGATATTGCGATAAAAAAGAACCCAGATTATTGATTGAATAGTTAATCGTTAAGCCCTGTTGGAAAGACTCGCGGTTTGTAGCTGAATATGAATTACCGAACAACACCGTCGGACAAGTTGCAGACAACCCTCGTGAATAACCAATTAACGCAATAGCGAAAATACTCATTGGTATATTGAGCTGTGATGCCCCCATTCCAAGTAAAAAGAAGCCAATGGTATAAGTGGTATAGCCAATATAAACAGCGCGAAACGAACCAATATATCGGTCAGCGACAAAACCACCAACAGCCGAGAATACTGGCCCGACGGCACCAAAAGCACCCAACATCATAATGGTATCAGCTTCACTGTAGTTCAGCTCAAACAAGAAATATTTTGTTAATAATACATAGGTACCGTAGAAAGCAGCCCCCCACAAAAACTGCCTGAGGATTAAAATTCTAGCTGTGTGTGGGAATCTAGCATTTGCATCTTGCATATCATACTCCTTTGAAATTATGCATTGCAAAACTTACCACCAATAGGCGTTAATGTTTCGCAATCAAAATCACAATACTCAACAAATAGCGCATGATGAAGGCGTTTTTTTCTCATTATGATGCATGGCGCATAATCAAGGAGTTAGCACTATTACAAGGGTATATTCCAAAAAAGAAGCATGATCTTAATATCATTACCTTATATGCCCAAGTTACCTCAAGGTGCTCATTTACAGACATAGTAGTTCTACGTTGAAAATGAGCAACACCGTATTAAAGTCCAATAAAACGACGACGATGCGTTTATTCAGGCATTGCAGAAGAATGGTGGCTGGTAATTAACCATTCAGTGCCATCCCAACGATACGTATAAGTGTAACGTCCACTAACAGTCGCACCTGTTTTCGCGAAGGTAAACGTATAAAGACCAGCATCTACCGCAGTATTGCACCCCAACTCAATGGTACGTAAATCAATGCTCCCTGATGGGCGATCTTCAAGAAAGTGATCGAAATAGTCTTCTTTTTCATTCGCGGTATAACGTGCCCTATTAGACACTGTCGGTAAAAGCACAGAGCGCACTGCATAGTTAGCAACAACATTTTTGGAGTTACCTGTTCGCAACGAGTTATTCCAACGATCAAATAAGGATTCGATTTCAGCTTCAGACACCACTTTGCAGCTTTCAGTGTACATTTTAGGAGGGCTGGGTTGATCAGAAGAGCAACCAACAAGAGCAGTAGTCACAAACAACACGCTTGGTAACAATATTTTCATAAACGTTCCAACGACTAAGTGAGAATACAAACGTCTAGATCAGTATATGAACGATTCTGGCTCTTAGTCGGAATATTTACCGTCGATTAGTGAGACATACCGAGGTTTTACCATTAAAAATATTACTGAAATCCAAATAAACAGCTTTTTATTTGCGTTTTTTACTTAAAAAGACCAAATATTAGTCAGTTAGAATTATAGCGCTTTACATCGACATCAGTATTCATTATTATCTTTCGCACTCAGGAGAGATGGCTGAGTGGTCGAAAGCACCGGTCTTGAAAACCGGCAAGGGTTTATAGCCCTTCTAGGGTTCAAATCCCTATCTCTCCGCCATATTGGTATTTAGGCGTAAGCGTAAATACAACAGAATAAATTGTGCCGACTTAGCTCAGTAGGTAGAGCAACTGACTTGTAATCAGTAGGTCACCAGTTCGACTCCGGTAGTCGGCACCACTTATTTTGCGTGCATCGTATAATGGCTATTACCTCAGCCTTCCAAGCTGATGATGCGGGTTCGATTCCCGCTGCACGCTCCATACAATTCCCTCTTAGTTCAGTTGGTAGAACGCCGGACTGTTAATCCGTATGTCACTGGTTCAAGTCCAGTAGAGGGAGCCATACAACAAATAGCCGCTCACTGAGCGGCTTTTTTGTGTCTGGTGTTTCAGGTTAAATGGTTTAGGGACCAAACTAATAAATCGAACCCTTCCTCAATTTCTTCCATAATCCCGCACTGTCATCAGCACCTCAATTTCATAATTCAGAGAACAACAGAACACTTCTACCGTGGAATTTTTCTCACTAAAAATACTCCGTAGGTTTATGGTTCGTTTACTGTTTATCTACCTGAGATAAAAACAACTCCACCCCTTACTTTGTAACAATATCAACTACTCAAATTAGACCAAATGATGTAGAAAATCACTTCCAATCTGAGTAGACAAATAACCGGTTCCTCAACAGAATGGGGGTTCTGGTTTATACACTTGAAGCTCACTCAAATACAATATTATAAAGACCAGATAGATAAATGCTCGGTACGTGCAACAAATTTCCAAATCAAGCTGCAGTATACACAAGCTACAGTGTACATATGCACGAGCTGACCACGCTATTTCGGACGATAAAATGAACAAGCATTATATGAAACACGGCTCAAACTCTATTCCTATTACCAACATTAATTCTACTCATGACCAACTAATTTCTAGTTTTAACAAGGCACCTTTAGGCAGCTCTGTTGGTGATTGCTTAGGCTGCCAAATACATACCCTTTCCGGGTATGGTGGATGTACATCTCATCAAGAGGGTCAGAACAAAAAGACCACCTTCCTTCGTCTCCTAACGGTTGTTAAAGGAGACAACATTCGTTGGCACAATGGAAAAGATGAACCCAAGCAATTACAAAAAGGAAAGAGTGTACTCATTTTTTCAGAAAACACATTTAACGATGTCTTTATCAGCGAAAAAGAAAGCTATATAGAAATTGCTGATATTCGGTTTGATTGTAATTATCTTAGCTCTATTTATCAGCAAATGAGCGCAAAATTCCAAGAAAGTGGCATCAATCCACAAACCGATAATATACCTTTAGTATTTAATACTATCATTGAGATCCAGCAGTTCATCCATCAATTACAGACAGAACTGACTAACAAAGAATCAGGCGTAACCGACAATCTGCTTGCCGTTTTACAGGCCTATCACTGTTTGTCGAAAATACTAGACCAGCTTGAGATGATTAAGAGCAATAAGACAGACCATGAATGTTCATGTTTATCCAGCCGCACACTCAACAAAGTACGCAAAGCCCATACTTTGATAACATCTAAGCCGGGGGAAAACTGGTCTATTAAAGAGATCTGCAAAGAAGTCGGTACTAATGAAACGAGTTTTAAACGTGGCTTTAAATTGCTATTTGACAATACATTCTCTAAAGCTTTGCAACAAGCCCGCATGGAAGTTGCTGCCAAAGAGCTGTTATATACTGACAAACCTATCATCGACATTGTATACAACATAGGTTATTCCAGCCCTTCATATTTTAGTAAGTTATTTAAACAATACTCTGGAGAAAAGCCTCTCCAGTATCGTCGACAGCGTCAGTAATTGTGCTTTCGTCAGTATGTAGTGTTCAAAAAGCACTTATTACAATGAAAGCGTCCACCTAACCATACATATAAAACAAGCTTAATAATCAAATTGATAACTTTAACTGCTAAATATATTATTTTTATGGATCCCTCACGCCCTTAAATGGTAATGTGCATCATTATCATTTATGTTGTGATTATTATTTATCTATGGCCTACTATACAGTTCCCTTTAATTTGGAATTAATGGAAGAATCCATTCAAACCAACGGGAATATACTGTTTAAGCATAACGACTGTGAGTTCTCATTACGTTGTTGTGCGCTTAACGAAGAAGTGGTTCTAAGCCTATTTATGGGGCGGTTCTATGCCCCTGTCCAACTCGATACTCCAGATAAAACTGAGTACGATACGGTTACTGTCATGCTCAATTTAGGCAGCGCTGTTTATTATCAAATTGATAGCCTCAAAGCACCCAGAATTTTTCCAAGTAACGCGATAGCATTGTGCTACTCAGACACCAGGGCAGGACTCTGTCGTTATCAACCTCAGTCAACAAAACTTTTTGCCTTACAAGTTCCAAGGCGAGTTCTACTTGAGTATATCGATGTCATGCAAATTGGCTTAATCACCAAAAGAAAACTAGAGCAGCGAGAGCCATTTCTGATAATGAAATCGGCAAACTCTCAATTTCATCGTATCGCTGAAAAGTTATCCGAACCTAATACAAGCTCCAACGCTAGCATACATCGCCACCTTTCATATTCATTCATCAGCGATGCTGCACGCTACCTGCTACAAGAGGAAGTCACCCTCCCCCGACGCATGGACAGTAGCAAAGGCTTAGAGAAAGCAATTGAGATCTTGGATAAAGAGTTTGTACTACCGCCAACTATTACTCAATTAGCTCGCAGAATTGGTACAAATGAAACCTCTTTAAAGCAGTGGTTTCGTAAAGAGTTTAACACCACCATCCACCAATATATTCTTCAACAAAGAATGTCTAAAGCTGTAAGGCTTCTTTCTCTAGGGGAAAATCCAATTTCCCACATTGCCTTAGAAGTTGGGTATGCCAATCATGGACATTTTGCTGCAGCCTTTAAAAAAGAATTCGGATGCACACCATCTTCGTATTCTAGTAAAAGTAATACACAGCGTATCGCTCTAAGTTACTCGTAGAGTGAATCCCCCTCCATTAAGTTTCTACTTTAGCTAAAAAAGCAGAACTGTTCATATCTTCTAGTGCTGGAAAATTAACATCAAGAAACTCTTTTCAAATAACAGTCTCCTGTCCAAGGTGACTGTTGCTTTATCGCAAATATCCATCATCAAAAAGTCTATTCGTGTTTTTTTTCCACCTTATTGAGTTAGCGAGTAGAAGCGGAAATTTGCAATATATAGCCATAAAGCTAAACCTCAAGGAAAAATAAGATGTACAGGAAATGTTTCAAGCTGTCTCCAATCGCATTATGCGTTGCTATTACTACGCTAAGTTACGATACGTTTGCTCAAGATAATGTTCAAGATGTCATTATTGTCGAAGCAACAAAGCAAGGTACACCTATAGGTAGAGTTAACAACTCAGTTATTGTTAAAACAGGCGATGAGCTTGAAAAGGCAGGCATACATGAAGTCAAAGACCTTGAAAAAGCGTTCCCAGGCTTAGTCATTCAAACTCGTGGTAACCGCACATATGCCAATACAACGATTAGGGGTATCAGTTCTCCGGATTATCACTCACCGACAATTGGCATCTATGTCGATGGGGTCTTACAGGACGCTGCTTTCCTTACACAACAGCTGTTAAATGTTGAACGCGTTGAATTGCTAAGAGGTCCGCAAGGAACTTTATATGGGGGCAATGCGCAAGGCGGCATCATTAACATTATTACTAAGAAAGCGACAAATCAGCCGAAAGCCTCTGCGGGTGTCACATATAGTAACCTAAGCCAACAACTTGATGCTTCCACCGCTATCGCACTCAGCGACGAAATATACGCTGACGTAGTGATTCGTTCTCTAAAGGATGAGGGGAACATTACGCACGTGCCGAGCAACACTAAAAAAGCCAACGAAACTAAAGAAATTAGCGGAATGGCGCGTTTGCACTATATACCCGACAATTCTCCTCTTAACGTGACCTTATCTTTTTCAGCTGATGATCTCGACAGCCATGAGGAATGGTATCTGACTAAAGCTGAATTTGACAAAAAAGAGACTAACCAAGACATACCTGAGCTTAAACGTAATGTGAATACGGTATCACTAAATGTTGGGTATGACTTCGGAAGCGCCCAACTAACCAGTATCACAGCCTACCAAGACAGAGATGTAGATCGTACCTTTATCGGTGGCACGTGGCTAGAAGACCAAAATACATTCAGTCAAGAGCTGCGAGTTAACACGCATTTCAACGATGCTCTGACAGCCCTTCTTGGAGGTTATTTTGAAAATCGCCAATTTGACGTAAACTCAGGTTCGCAAAACAAAATTTCGACAGATACTTACGCATTGTTCGGGCAATCAACTTATGCAATGACAAATACAGTAGACCTGACCTTTGGCCTCCGCGCTTCTCGAATGTCGACTAACTCAGACTACGCAGGAAATGCAGCATGGGGCATTTCAGCATATGATCAAAGCAAATCTGAAAATATAATATCACCCAAGGCTGCTATCGGCTGGCAAGCCAATGAGCACTCTCGACTGTATGCATCTTTGACTAGTGGCTATCGCCCAAGTGGCTTCAGTGCTGCACCACGTAGTAACAGCGATAAAGATGGATTTGATGCCGAGAAATCACTCAATTGGGAATTAGGCTGGCGTACAACTCTGTTAGATAATAGTGTGGACCTAAGCGGGGCACTATATTTAATTGAAACCAAAGACGTTCAGCTCTATACCGGTGCACCTGGAAGCCAAAAACTGAGTAATCATGGCGAGGCTAAAAGCCTAGGTTTAGAACTAGAGCTAGCTTTCTATCCAACGGATGACCTAACGCTGAATCTTGCTGGTACATCAGGAAGATCTACATTTGAATCTGGTAATGGTGGACTAGAAGGAAATCGTTTACCTTACGCACCAGACACAACGGCTACCGTTGGTGTAGAGTATTTCTTACCCCAATCATTAGTCGAAGGCGAGATCTCGCTGGTATCCAACGCTCGCTACACATCTAAAATGTATTTCAATGAAAACAACACCCTATCACAAGAAGGTTACGCGCTAGTGGATGTCGCGATCGTTTATGACTTCAACGATCACCTGTCTTTCCGACTCTTTAGCAATAACATTACCGATAAAGAATACAAAACCTATTCATTTGCGATGGCAGGTACTTCACTTAGCAACTACGGTACTGGACGAGAAGTAGGACTAAACGCAAAGATGGAGTGGTAACTAGATGACCTTCCCGACTCGCCTTACTTCTGGTTTAAAATTATATTCGCTGCTCTCTATTATGGCAGGCGTCTACACGACTCAAAGTTTGATTGGCATGTTTACTCTGCAGGGGCTGCCAGCTGTATTAAAGTCGCAAGACGTTTCTACATCACAAATAGGGCTTTTTTATCTTGCGATACTTCCTTGGGCACTGAAATTTCTTTGGTCGCCATACTTGGAAAAAATAAGAAAGAAAGGTGATACCTTGAAGAATCACGGGTATCTAGTCCTATTCGCTCAGGTAGCGATCTTAGTCATCCTAGGGGTACTTGCTTTTACTCAAGCTTTGCATCAGCTGTCGCTTTTATTCCTATGTGTTTTCGCGCTCGCGATGTTTTCTACTATTGCGGATATGAGTACTGATGGATTAGCTGTAGATCAACTGCCTCGATCTAAGAGAAGAATCGGAAATGTAATGCAAGTTGGGGGGGCATACCTTGGCGCCATCTTTGGTGGTGGCCTGTTTATCTATTTAACAGGCGCAGTAGATTGGCAGGTTGCTCTGTTCGCTCTAATGGGCTTGGTTATCATAATGTCGCTTCCAACACTCCAGTTATTTAGCCGGACAACATCACAAACAACTATAAAGGACGTTTCAACCCCATCTCTTAAAAGTGCATTTTCAAGCTCTAAAGTAAGGCGTGGGCTCTTCCTAATTATGTTATGCCAAATTGGTACTCGCGGCGTATTGTCTATGATGATGCCTTTTCTCTACGAAAAAGGGATTAACCTAGAAAATCTTGGCTTACTTGTAGCTGGTGGTGGCGCACTTACAGGTTTCATTGGTGTCGGTTTGAGTGGTTGGGCAATTAAGCATATCACTGCGATAAAAATGTTAACTATTTGCTTAGCAGTAGAAGCCATCCTCTATACTGGTTTCTTCTTATATTCTACCAATTTAGTCAACATCCCTTACATGTTAGAGGTGCTCTTCATCCTTAATGCCGTTATATCAGCAGCCAAGTTCTTAGCACTGTACACACTGATGATGGAATGGTCATACGGTTCACAAGCTGGCATAGATTATTCCTTGTTCCAATCTATGGATATGATCGTGACCATCGTTATGGCAGTACTATGTGGTTGGCTAATATCTTACCTAGGTTACTCAGCCCACTACTCTCTTGCCATTATCGCTACGTGTTTTGCAGCCTATCAGCTCACACGCATTTCCGACTTAGCACCCCGTAATACGTTTAGTGATGGCACACTAAATACACAAAAAACTAATCGATAAACACCAAAGCCCGAATCATCGGGCTTACTCAATCAGCTGGTTCGCAATGAACCAGCATAGAAATATAGATCGGCCTAACAGAGCTAAGAACGTTTAAGCCACTTGGCCTGCCTGCCATAACTGACGATAATCAGGTTGCGTTGCAACCAACTCATCATGCTCACCAGAATCAATTATTTGCCCGTTTTCCATCACGTAGATTCTATCAGCACCTTTGATGGTTTCTAGCCGATGAGCCACTGAAATTACTGTTTTCCCCTTTGATAGCTTCTTGATCGAACTTAATACCTGTGCTTGAGTATTGGAGTCCAACGCCGATGTAATCTCATCCAAAAGAAGTACCGGAGCGTCGTGTAATAATGCTCTCGCTATTGAAAGCCTTTGTCGTTCTCCACCAGAGAGTTGGTTACCATTTTCACCAATTAGCGTATCGAACCCTTCAGGTAGTCTTGTTACCAAGTCGGTCAAGCCTGCTGACTCAATCACTTCAAAGAGAATGTCATCATCTGCACTTGGCTTCGCTAATAATAAGTTGTCTCGTAAACTACCACCAAGCAGCTGCACATCTTGAGTAACATAAGAGACATGACGATACCAGTGTCTGGTACCGACCTCTTCAATCGTTTTATTGCCTAATGATATAGATCCCGAATTAGGAATATGGAAAGCAGCAATTAAGTCGAGCAACGTTGACTTCCCTGCCCCACTCTTACCGACCAGAGCAATATGTTCGCCTTCAGCAACTTTTAAGTTTATCCCCTTGAGTACAGGAGTACCCTCTAGAGTAAGATCAACATCAGATAAGCAAATGTCAAATGAGTGAGGCTCAACACCTTCTTCTTTCTGTTGTGGTAACTGAGAAAGAAGTTGTAAGCGGCTAGCGGCTTTAAGCATATATCTAAGCAATGCAGCATATACCGTCATTCGAGCCAATGGACGAATACAAGCGATGGTTGCTACCGTAACAACTAAAAACTGAGGAAGGGAAAGCGTTCCTTGATCAATAAACCACACAGACAGAGCAATATTTAGCACCAATACAAACTCAAAGACTAAAGTCGCCATAAGCACCCCCGTGCCACCAGCCCATTCAAGCCCTAACCCCTCATGTCTCTGCTGTTCAATCTTATCGCACAATGGTTTTGCCAATTTGTTACTTTGCGCAAATCCACGCAGCATGGGTAGGCAATCGATGTACTCAAGAAGTTGGTTGGCACTGTCTATATTCGCGTGGTGATAGTGTTCTGCTTTTTGACTAAATGTATTCTCAGACATCACTAAAACACCCAAAGCCAACAGAAACATCCCCAGCATAGCCAATGCAATCAGAGGCTGGACCCACAAAAGAATTATCACCATAGAAATAGGTATGACCCAAGCAGCAACGAACTCAACAATCATATGGCTAAATATGTCTTCAAATTGCTTCAGATCTGTTGTGATGAGTTTCATCTTTTCACCGAGCCCCTTACCTTTAAGGGTAGCAAGTGGCTGGCGACGAATATCAGTTAAAAGTTGACTGCGTAGGCGGTGAGTTATTTCATAGGCTCCCAAAAAACTCTTTCTGGCACTTTTACCCAAAACAAACTGAACGACAATGACAGCCAAAGCCACAAGTGCCATATAGGCGAATGGCAGTACGTTTAATGACAATATGAAGGAGAACAACATTAGCCATATTATTAATGGCATAGACTCTGTTGCTATTTTTCCAACTAAGCCAAACCAGAACTGACCTGTTTTTGCTCCACTATGATTAATTAACTGTTTAACGTTATACAAGGGACACCTCATGAATAGAACCAGAACGGATATTAAAATGCGCATCAACGTGTTTAACTTGTTGATAACGATGGCTGATAATCAATTGGATTTGATTCGGAGAATATTCACGCAGTGTGGCCAAGGCTTTTTGTTCGTTCAATTGGTCTAGATGTGCTGTTGCTTCATCCAAGATAAGGATAGGCGTTTTAGCTAATGCCGCCCTGATAATAGCGAGACGTTGCATCTCTCCACCACTAAACAGTCGACTCGTTTCTCCAATATCACTACTCAGTTTACTAGGTAAATCGCAGACCAATTGCTTTAAGCCAAAGGCATCTAACAAGTGCCAGATTTCTTCATCTTTAACATCACGTTTAGATAATAGGAGGTTTTCTTTCAATGTTCCGGTGAAGAATTTTACGTGTTGGTCGACTGCTGCAATATACCGACTCCGACTTTCATCATCAAAATCATGAACAAAGTCGTCGTTAATTTTCCATCCACCAGCATAAGAACTGAGCGCCCCAGATAAAGTAGATAAAAGCGTGCTTTTACCTGAGCCCGACTCACCTTCAATTAGCACTCTTTGTCCCGGTGTAATATTGAGGTTTACATTCTCGAATACAGTGTAGTTGCCACGACTAACAGCCATATTTTCGCAAGAAAGAACTTGTAGAGGCTCCTCATACATCACACTGATGCCATCATTGGATGAACAAAGCGGTAATATTCTATCGATAGAAACGGTCGATTGCTGAATCTGAGAAAATACCTGAGTCAAATCCAACCACGGCTTAAGAAGCCCAGCGCTGATACAGACAACCATCACTAGGTCTACAAAAGAAAGCTGCCCTACCTCAACGAGTAGTATTGCTACAGGTACAACCAAAGTCAGTGAAATTTGAGCCAATGTAACAAAGGTAACCCAAGCTCCCACCATTTGTTTGGTATAGGTCCTGACGATTTTATCATGTGAACGCATCGTTCTGCTTAACTCCAAATAAGAGTTAGCATCGACGGCAAATAATTTCATTACCCCAATACTACGCAGAAATTCCAATTGAGCCTGATGCATGTTTGAAACAATTTTGGTGTATTTTTCCTGACGATCAGCAAAGCCTTGCATCATCAGAAACTGGGCAGTGAGGGCTAAAGGAAGAGGTACCAACGCGATAATTGCTAACCGCCAATCTATATAAAAAAGGAACGAAGTCATAAGAAAAGGCATAAGCAAACCATTAATAATATCAGTTCCATGGTGTGCAATAAGTGGTTCTAAGCTCTGACAATCATCCGTAATACGCTTTTCAATATCACCTCTTTTAAGACCACGTAGCTTATCAATTTTCATATGGGCCAAAGCCATCACCAAATGCTGACGGACCTTTTGAATAATGTGATAAGCCGCTAAATGAGCGTACCAGATAGCCACCGTATAAAGTGCATAACGCACTATTAAGGCTATAGCCATCGTAACTAAATACATATAAGGGGAACTTCCCTCATAGATTGCATTGAGAGAAAAATATAAACATAGCCAAGGGATAATTTCCACAAAACTACAAAGTACGGCACTACAAATAGATACCCATACCCTGCGCTTCTCGCTAGACAACATTACTTTGAAAGCAGCCAAGCGATTCATATCTTTTGTAAGTAACATGCAGACTCCTAATTAAAATAGTAATCATTCTTACTATATTCGGAGTACTTAACTAACAGAATCGGCAATTAATTTAACACTATAGGGAATTAATATGGCTTCGTAACAATATTAAACAAGCCACTTATTGAGCGGCTTGTTTATGTCGGTTAATTAAGAATGCATTAAACAAACTAAAGCATCATGACTTGTGCAACCAAAAGAATAGAACCAAATACAAGTAAAAAGCCAACGATAGGAAGTACGAATTTAACCCACTTGTTAAATGGAATATCGAGCATCTGCAGGGTAACTAAAACTAATCCTGTAGGTGCTAGAAATAGCATTGAGTATTGCCCCCAGTTATAGGCTGATACCACAATATCACGAGGTATCATCACGGTATCTGCGAGTGGTGCCATGATTGGCATCGCTAATACAGCAAGGCCAGATGAAGATGGAACAACTAACCCAAGGAAGAAAAAGACAATCATTTGAGAAACAGCAAATACACTACCATGCATGCCAGATACAAGATCAGATGCATAGGCTAATATTGTGTCTGAAACCATTCCTTGCTCAAGAACAATATTTACACCACGCGCCATTCCAATGATTAATGATACTGCGACTAACTCAGACGCTCCTTTGGTAAAAGCTTCAACAGCTTCTTTTTCTTTTAGCCCTGAAATGAAAATTATTATTATAGCGATAGTTAAGAAAGATGCCGCCATCTGAGGAAACCACCATCCCCCCATAGAAACACCCCAGATCATTAGTGGGAATGCGATTGCAAATAAAGCGAGAATCACTTTACGGCGCGTAGTGAAAGGTACATTGCCTGAGAGGTTGTCACTTTTTAAAAAACGCGCTTTAAATGATTCTCGATCTTCATAAGTATAAGAAAATGAAGGATCAGCTTTAATTTTTTGACAGTACCAATACAAATAACCGATAACCACGGTAGTTCCAACGACTAACCCAAAGGCCCTAACACCCAACCCTTCAGTAAAAGATATGCCTGCCGCATTAGATGCAATAACAACAGAAAATGGGTTGATGGTTGAAAAAGCAGTACCAATAGATGCAGCAAGGAATATTGCTCCCACGCAAACAATAGAGTCAAACCCTAGCGCTAGAAAAATAGGAACAAGAATTGGGTAAAACGCGACAGCTTCTTCTTCCAAACCACAAGTGGTTCCACCCAATGCCATAACGATACAAACTAAAGCAACAAATAGGAATTCTCGTCCTTTCGTTTTTTCAGATAAACTTATTAAACCAGCATCGAATGCCCCTGTTTTATTTATCACACCAATCATGCCGCCCAATATCAAAATGAAAACAATAATATCTGCACCTTCAATTGTGCCTTCAACTATTGAAACAGCAACGTCCAATAACCCTTTTGGCGATTGTTCAACTTGTTGATAAGTATCTGGTATTGCTATTGGCTTTCGTATTACACCGTTAACAAATTGTTCAATATCGATGTTGATATTAAGCTTTTTTAACTCATCTTGAGTTGCTGCTACTGTTGTTACATTCCCTGATGGGCTAGCTATCTGTAACGTATTATCATTTTCGCTATACGCTAATTTTGAATATGATCCAGCAGGAACAATCCATGTAAGACCAATGGCAACTAACATAATTACAAACAAGATTGTGAATGCGGTTGGGAATTGAAATGTTCTCTTTGACTCTTTAATAATATCCATTTTATAACCACTACGTTATTTACATATAAGAAAACTACCTACTTATTACCCACAAAGTATTATGTAACCAAATGTAAAAACGCTATACCTATCACAAAAAAACAAATGCAATAAGTTGGGTATTAAAAAATAGAGAAACACTCACTGTAACAAGACGAATACAGTGAAGAACCCTATGAATAATTAAGCTCTAGAGGAGGTTATGGTAAGTAGATGTTTGTACTAAGGAGAATTGAGTACCAATTAGTAAACATCTTTCGGGTATAATTTGTTATGTATTTGCATGTTGCTTATTAATTTTGAGCCAAAACGATTCTTGGCAGTGGTTTATAAATGTCTTTCTTTTAGGCTGTACTAACGTATTCCCTAATTCTGAAATCACTTCGTACGAAATCCAGCACTCTGGGCACACCTGTTCATTCGCTTCAAAAAGCTCAGACTCAATGCAATGTTTTATAATCACGCCATTTGAAAATCTAAATAACGACTCTGTACAATCAACCTCGATACCTTGATCTTTATAAGATGTATCAACCGACTCATGGCTAACGAGTTCTAATTCAGTGATTTCACCTTTTGTGGCGGCAATATAAGTGTAAAGATCGTTCATATTGTGTATCTCTTTTTGACAAATACTAGACGTTAAATCGGTATTACTGACTCTTGTACATCAAACGTTTCTCCAACCCTTTCAATCTCATAAGACATAATTCCAATATCTTCATTCCTTTCATAACAAGGGTTAGCGTGGTCAAAGCCATAGCACGTAGCAGGGCAAACAACTTGGTTAACCCCCTCTTTTAGCGGCACCTTGAAGAAAGAGTGTGCATGCCCACTAATAACGGAAAGAGTATGATGATGTATAGCTCTTACTACTGCAGCTTTGTTTTCTATTCCTATTTGAATAAACCACTCTGTACCAACATCAACCACGGGGTGATGTACAACAACGATTGAGGGTGTTTTTCGTGACCATTTCTTCAGCAAGCTAAGATCTTTGTTTGAAACTCGACCCGACCCAAGCGGCATATTGGTTAAAGGCTTTTGACTTGAATCGACAAAGATCAGCCGACAACCATTCGCCAGTTTTACCGTTTTCTTTACCATAATACGACTGCCGTTAAATACTGCTTTCATCATTTGAGAATCATCGTGATTACCAGCAATAGCATATATTTCACTGTTCGAGACATGAGTCTCTATGATTTCTCTGAAATGCTCATAAACATCCACTGAAGGGTTACAAACCAAGTCCCCCGTTAGCAGTAAAATAGTACCATCGCCATTTCCCTCTATATGCTGTAAAGCACGGACTAGATTGGCGCTAGCCTCTGTATTACCAGCTTGAAGGTGACAATCACTTACTTGGTATATTTTCATTTCACTCAATCATCAGCATTATTATATATTTGAGAAATTTGTATGACAAAAAATCACAGCAAAGTGTAACAGTAATCCAATGATTAAAAAGAAAATAGTCGATTTACTTTTATCTAATTACCGTAAACAACAATGCCATAAAGACTCAAAATCACCCTCTATTACAAATAAAGTCTCCTACTGTATATATTACTTGCCTCTTACACTCGACATCTCGAAGGTAAACTCTGTATAATCCGTGACCCTAATCACACTAATACGCATCTTACTTTCGCAGTACTTATCCTGAGCTCGTTTATTCATAAACAGTAAGTCAGATAATTAACCTGTTAGTAAACAGCTAGGACACTCTTTTGATCTCGACCGCAAATATCACAATGCAATTTGGCCCTGAGCCATTGTTTGAAAACATTTCTGCCAAATTTGGTAACGGCAACCGCTACGGTTTAATCGGCGCTAACGGTTGTGGTAAATCCACATTTATGAAAATTCTCAGCGGTGAATTAGCACCAACTTCTGGCAATGTGTCAATTTCTCCAGGTCAGAAAGTTGGCACACTAAGCCAAGATCAATTTGCGTTCGAAGAATACAGTGTTATCGACACCGTGATTATGGGCGATGCTAAGCTTTGGGAAATAAAGCAAGAACGTGAACGCATTTATTCGCTGCCAGAAATGAGCGAAGAAGATGGTATGAAAGTGGGTGAGCTTGAAAGTGAATTCGCAGAGATGGACGGCTACAGTGCTGAAAGTCGTGCGGGTGACATTTTGCTAGAAGCAGGTATTGAAGAAGAATTCCACTTCGGTTCAATGCAGCAAGTTGCCCCTGGCCGAAAATTGCGTGTGCTACTTGCACAATCATTATTCTCTAACCCTGATATCTTGTTACTGGATGAACCAACCAACAACTTGGATATCCACACCATTAACTGGTTGGCTGGTGAACTTAACAAGCGTAAGTGCACCATGATCATCATCTCGCACGACAGACACTTCTTAAATACTGTTTGTACGCATATGGCAGATATTGATTACGGCGAACTGCGCATCTACCCTGGTAACTATGAATATTTCATGGAAGCTGCAGCACTAATCCAAGAGCAATTACTTGCAGGTAATGCGAAGAAAAGTGCTGAAATGGTAGAGTTACAAGACTTCGTTAACCGCTTTGGTGCTAATGCATCTAAAGCAAAACAAGCTAGTTCTCGCGCGAAGAAATTAGACAAGATCAAACTTGATGACGTTAAATCATCAAGCCGCATGACACCATCGTTAAAATTCCAAGATGGTAAAAAAATGCATCGCCAAGCATTAATTCTTGAAGATGTTGGTCACGGTTTTGATGGCGAAGTGTTATTTGAAGGTGGCGACCTTATTCTTGAAGCTGGTGCTAAACTTGCGGTTATCGGTGAAAATGGCGTGGGTAAATCAACCTTTTTACGCTGTTTAGTAAATGAGCTACAACAAAATGAAGGTGTAATTAAGTGGTCTGAAAATGCCACTGTTGGTTACTGCCCACAAGATAGCTCTGCATATTTCGATAACGATCTTAGCCTATTTGATTGGATTTCTCAGTACCGTACTGAGAAGCACAATGACCTTATGATTCGCGGTATGTTAGGTCGCCTTCTGTTTACTGAAGATGACGCAAACAAAAAAGCACGCAGCTGTTCAGGTGGTGAAAAGAACCGTTTGTTATTTGGTATGTTAATGCTGATGGAAACTAACGTGTTAATCATGGATGAACCAACTAACCACATGGATATGGAAGCGATTGAAGCATTAAACAACGCATTAAAAGTGTACCAAGGTACGCTTATTTTCGTTAGCCACGACCGTGAATTCGTTTCATCACTGGCTACACGCATTATCGACATTAAAGATAATAAAATGATTAACTTCCAAGGTACGTTCAACGAATACCTATCAAATTAAAGCATAATCAGACACAAAAAAGTCGCATAGTGTAATAAAAGAAATAAAGCTGATCGCATAATAACTCGTCAGAGTTCACTATGAGGTTGGCTTTTTTTGTTTATTTTTAACAAGAAATAGCGATACTATCGCTCATATAATCAATGCATATCTAGGCAATAACATGACGCTTCCAATACTGTATTCTTTACGACGATGCCCTTATGCGATGCGAGCAAGAATAGGAATACTATTGGCAAAGCAGCCTGTTATGTTACGTGATATTGTGATGAAGAATATTCCTGCCGAAATGATCGCAGTATCGCCTAAAGCAACAGTCCCGGTTTTAGTGCTTGCCGATTCGACCGTCATTGATGAAAGTCTTGATATAATGCTTTGGGCATTGCAGCAAAGCGATCCGAATGATCTACTTGTTAAAGAAAGTACTGATGCTCTATCTAACATGCTTAACCTTATTCACCGCAACGACAATGAGTTTGTCGAGTCGTTAGAAAAATATAAAGTCGCAGCGCGTTATCATGATATTGCTGAAGTGTTTTATCGCAACCAATGCGAGATTTTCATTACCGATCTTGAAGAACGCTTAGCGACCAATGAATTTTTGATGGGTGATAAACCTTGCTTAGCTGACTACGCACTTTTACCTTTTGTGCGCCAGTTTTCCCGCGTTGATCGAAAGTGGTATCTACACTCCCCCTATTCAAACATTCAACGCTGGTTGAATACACACTATCAAAACCCACTGTTTTCTAAAGCAATGAAGAAATACCCCCAATGGCTAGATAACCATGAATCCGTTTTAATTGGTGTCGACGAAACTAAGAAACCTTTATAGACGATTAGTCATTACGTAGTAATCATCAGCTCCTTGAGACGCAATAACAAAACCTTTTGACGCATATAATTTTAGCGCCATGTCATTTTTGTTCATGCATTTCAACGTTAGCGGTTTGTCGCTTAATTTTTTGGCGGTTTCTAACAGTTGTGTACCTACACCGATTCCATTGGCATGCTCTGACACATAAAGGTGATGGATGAAATTGTCAGGCTCCCACACAGAGATAAACCCTAAAACATCATCACCCTCAAGTGCTACATGAATACGTTCTGCTTCTGTATCTTGATCAAAATCTAATAACTGGTATGTGCTGGTCTCTAGCCAAGTAAAAGTGGATTTTCTTGATTCAAGATAGATGCTTCGCAAAGCATTTCGGTATTGTTCAGAAAATGTTTTAATTTCCATATATATCCTTCAACATTTAATACTACTCTGAATAGATAAATGCTTACATTAACCACCCTGTTCGAAACGATACACCGACTAAGACAAACAAGATTGAGAGTATAGTCACGGGAATAATATGCAGCGCCATATCAACAAGGTTTTCTTCTGATAATTTAGGGATCACTCGAAATCTAGCATCTAGTGCAAACATTACAGTTAGCGCAAGTAAACTTAATTTTGCGACAATTCCATGAGCTAACGGATTAGAGAAATCAAACCACAACGACACATCAGGCACTAAGTGATACGCGAGCATTAGCCCACTAATTACCTGAATAATAAGCGCTGGCATACCTATTTTTTCATATGCCTCTTCAAATTTGAGTAACTCTTGAGGCGATCGATTTTTTAAAACGCTCGGTAAAATAACGCAGGATAAAACGATATGTCCGCCAGTCCAAACAGTGGCAGACAGGATATGAATTGCTAGTAGAAAACCATACATTATTGATACTTCCTTTTATGTGCTAACAACCTTTATTTAACGATCTTTATTCTGCATCCATTTACAACACCGTATCTAATGCATTACTAAACGACACATAATAGCAACCGACTTAAAACTCATACTTATGCTCGCACCATTAAACATGTATAATTAATATATCATTTGATTGAGATACATTAAACCTAAAATGTTCAAACACTGTTTGTTTATCAAAGGGTAAGGATCTTGAACAAATGAATGCTGTAAGGCTAACTAAGAAAGAACAAGATTGAATATTCAATTACCACTTTTGCGGAGTTGCCACCACAGTAACTCACTTTATAATACCCACTTCAACTTTTAGAGAAATCACCGTTAGTATGAGTAAGAAACCCGACAGAATTACCGCTATGCAACAAATCATTGATGCCGTCAAAAAGGAGTTCCCATTATATGACTCCGATACTTTTGTATGTGGTATTGATAATAGCTGTATCGGATGCCCTAAAAAGCTCATGGAACTGGTAGATACCGATCTTACCTACTGGCAACACGCTATAGACCGAGGTATATCCCCTAGTTTTGATGAGCTATATAGCTTTGGAAAACTCTGCAAAAACGTACGGCGCGGCTTAGTTCGCAACAACAGAATCAAAGCTTAGTGATAAACGTTCTATCAACGGTTATGCGGCACTGTATGCTACCGCTGTAATCCAACTGCTCAAATTTTTACTATAGCGAGTAATAAAATCTATCTGAATTTTAAAGTCATTTATTCTTTCTAAATCATAGCCACCACCAATATAAAGTTGGCTTGTTGATGCTTTTACTTTTGAATGGATAAGGATATCACTCGCATGACTGTAACTATTGTAGAAGTTTTTAGCTACTTTTAAGAAGGTAGCATCCTCTTCGTTTAAGCCTAGCGCTTCTTTGTTTTTTATTACTAAATTTAATGCTTTATCTGCTCGTGCATTGGATGTTTTTTTCTTAAACTCATCATAAAAGTTAAATACATGTTTGCCATTAGCGATCTGAATTTGAACATCTGTCTTTAACAAGGTTGCCATACATAATGATTCATAAGAAATTCGCATTGAATTCCCTGCGGGTGCAATATGTCCGGTAGATAATAGCTGAACGGCTGTAACTGCAGATTCTACAGCTAAATAAAGATACCTCGATACAAGATTTGCTCGATGTGAATCTTCTTTCGCACAGTCTGAATCATTAAGAAGAGAAAATGCTTCTGAAAAGATATTAGATAAATTACCTAACTCAAACCTGAAGTCATCAGTGAAATGATTTCTGGCTTTTGTATCATCTTTCGTTAATAACTCAAATATTTCGGAACTTTTCAACGTCCCCTCCCAGCCACTTAAGTACTTGTGGCCGATATTTTCAAAGACCATATCATTATTAACAACAACACTTTATGATTTACCTTTATAATCTTTAAAGAACAAGAGACGAAGATGAGTTGGATAGTTTTAACCTGTTTTGCCGCTTTTTGTCAGGCGTGGCGAAATGCCTTTCAGAGTAAATTGAGTAAACAGTTAAATGTTGTCGGTGTTACCCTCTCTCGTTTTCTTTTGGCAAGTCCATTGGCTTTGTTATATCTATGTAGCCTTTATCAATGGCAACCTACAGACCTACCCAGCTTCTCTGCTAAATCTTGGGGCTTCATTATTAGTGCAGCTATCATGCAAATTGTAGCAACAGCACTGATGGTTGTTCTATTTAAGCAAAAAAACTTTGCAGTCGGGGCTGGTTTAGCAAAATGTGAAGCTCCTGTCGCCGCCTTTCTCGGCGTTTTATTTTTTGGCACAACACTAACTTATTGGGGTTGGCTTGGTGTTGCTGTTGGCGCTATTGCCGTTTTAATTTTAAGCTCGCCAGATAAGATTAGAAATATATCCCTCAAAACCGTCGCCATTGGTCTTGCATGCAGTACTGCATTCGCTCTTACATCACTATGGATTAGAGAAGCAAGTCTGAGCTTATCCTTACCTTTCCCTCATAGCGCGGCATGGATTTTATTCTTAGTTATCTTTATTCAAACACTAATACTGACTAGTTACTTATGCATACGAGATAGAGAAACACTCAGGCAGATGTTCAAACAAAGAAAACTCGTAACAATGACTAGTATTGCCAGTTTCTTCGGTTCATTAGGCTGGTTCAGTGCCATGTCATTACAAACTGTGCCTTACGTGAAAACATTAGGTCAGATTGAAATTTTCTTTATGATGGTCATCTCTGCCTTTTGGCTAAAAGAACAAACTCGTCGAAAAGACATATTTGCATTATTGCTCGTTGCGGTTGCTGCTACTTTGGTGATATTTCAATAGGGATATTATTACTAGAAAAGTAGATAAGTAAATAGTCAGATAATTATGCAGAAAAAGTTGAAATAAACAAGGCAGCAGACAATGAAACAGCCCTACTGCCCTTGCTTGTTAGCGGGAATTTTACTGACTGCTTACAACAACAATATCAGCTTTGGTTGAACCAATAATTTCAAGTAACTCTTGAGACTCCTTTGCCGGAACCTTATGCTTTGCTAGTACTTCCTTAAAAAGAACAACCATGCGATCCCACTCCGGTTCAGTGATATTCAAATTCGCATGCGCTTCTTTCATGCCTTTCCCTTGATACTTGCAAGGGCCACCAGTCGCACTACACACCATAGACGTTACACGATATTTCAAATATGCAGCTGGCACATGTGCCCTTGTGGCTTGAACCGCAGGATTTTTATTAAGAAAAGTATCAGGCACTACGATGTCTATAAAGTCACTGACGACTACAGATATCGGCGCTAGCCCTCCCAAGCGGCTATATAACGAAGATGGATCTGATTTAGTATTGCTTTCGGCAGAAACTGAACCAACTATCAAAAACGATGTTAAAACAAAAATAAGCACTGCTTTTAGGTTATGCACACTCTTAATCATAACGATTTCCTCTATGACCGGATTCATAACGGGTCAAGAAAGATCATAGTTCACGTTATGGTTTATTTCAGCGCTGTCATAACAATGAGTAGGAAAAGTGGACGTTATAAGCAAGATCAACGCCGCTATTCCACGCAAAGGTGTAAGTAATGGGATTTGAACTTTCATAAGGTCCTTCTACTAAAAACATTCGACACTCTGCCAATACAAATGACTCATCAATTTAATAAGAGTACCGCTTCAACGTAATTCCGTATTAATTTAAAGATAACAAATGCGAGTCATATCAATATACCCAAGTTAATATATTAAATAATAAATATTCAGAGGTGATTACTTTTATATATAACAGTTACAATACGTGGCACCACATTGAATCAATCAAGCGCAAAAAAGCTAATATTCCGGGTAACGCTATAGGGGTAAATTTCGAAACAATTGACCCAGATCATTTTTATAACAAGCCCCTAACGCTATGTTAATGACTGATTAACGATTGGTTTGAGAGGGATTCATATGCAATTAATACAAGATACTAGATGCTACACCGATGTTTGTGTGAATGGGAAATGGTTTCACCACGATCACTGCACTACTACTGCCTACATGCTTAAAGGTGGAGCGTCTTCCAATATTGAGTTCGCTAAAATACCAACAACAGAAAGCGAGCTGGTCGATCTATTAACTAAAATCTTATGATGACGATAGAGCCGCAAATTGCGGCCTAGTTTCACCATCAATATTTAACGACGCTGACACGACGTACACCCTCGACAAGCTGAACGAGAGTGAGGATCTAGACGGCTTCGCTGTACTTTGCAATAAGCACTTTTAAGTGCGCGACGGGCTGAAAACCAATCATCTGGTTTTTCAAGTAACAAATACCCATTAAAGCGTTTCACTAACACTGTACGGTATTCATCGATAAAGCGGCTATCAAAGCCTATATCAAAATACTCTAACGCTTGCTCTATTGAAGTAAAACTAGCGATAATTTGTTTAATATCAGTCTGAGTCATAATTTAAAATAATGGGAATATTACCGCCAGTTTAGAAGAGCGGGGATATTCAATCGTTGATATAAGACGTATTTCGTTCGATTTAGCCTCCTCTATCTCACTTTTCTCAAAACAAAATAGAAGAGACAACATATAAGCTATGTTTAAGATTCTTTCGCCACAGGAGCAGCAACATCTGCAACTTCAGACAACGTATTTACTTGGTTTTCCAGTTCTTTGGTTGTCTTCTGACTCATGAATTCTTTGTATAAAGCTGCTTTATCAGTCGGGTCAATTACAGTGTTAGTTTCAACCATGTTATTGAACAACTTCTCACTTTCCATTTTAGGCATGGTTACCAATGCACACACCTGATCAATACCAGAAATTTGCACTAACGCGATCTGCTCTACTTGGCTTTTTTGCAAAGACACGCTTGTGATCTGTTTCGCTATTTGTTCAAACGACGTACCTGTTGTAGATACACCTGCCGCTGAATCCATCTTCTGGTATGTTTTTTCTAATACGTTAGCTTTCAAATCCATATTTTGAGCCAATGTATTACGTGTTAGAGACACGACGTGATTACGGTCAACCGAGAAATTCCCAGATGCTGTAACACAGTTCGAAGCAGCAAAACCATTTGCGGATGATGGATTAAACACCCACGCAGGCATTGCCTGTGAGCTATTTGCTGATGGTATATTAGTCTCTGGCTGTTGAGTCATCTGAGCAGACTCTGTTGCACAACCAGTTAAAAGCACGGCTAGAGCCGCAGCTGATAGTATTTTTTTATTCATTATGTGACCTTATTAAATCATTGTATAAGTTTGATGCTGCTGATAGCTCTGCATTGCTTTATTTACTTTTTTCAGATAATTACGTGTTTCTTTATACGGTAAATTTGCAAGTAAATGCTTATAAACCTGCTCTGAGCTCATCGTATTTATTTTCTTTACGGCTGCTCTTACACTTCTTTCACCAAATGCTTTCGCAACATTGCCAGAGCCCGTGTTGTAAGCTGCGATAATGGCATATATCGCACTCTGTGGATTGTCGATACCGCGTAAATAACGACTTTCCAATATTTTCAGATAAGCAGTTCCCGTTTCAATATTAATTTTAGGGTTATAAAGCTCATTTTCTTTCATTGGCTTATCTTTACCACGATAAAGCTTATTAACATCATGCCCTGCTGTAGTCGGCACAATTTGCATCAAGCCATAAGCCGGTACATGTGATTTTGCTTTCGGGTTAAAGTGCGATTCAGTGTGCATAATCGCTAATACCAATGGAGCCGGTAACTGACGTTTTTCACTTTCTGCATAAATATAAGGCATGTAATTCTGAGCGCGCTTTGAAACAGCAGTACTTGGAATCTTGGTTTTATATTCGACAATTTTCGCAGAAGAACCCTGGAATTTCACTTCAGATTGATTAAAGTTTTGCTCAATTTTAGCCAACCGTTTCGCTTCATTAGCCTTCATGATCTGCTTTTGATCTTCTAGCAATTCCGCTTTTTGCTTTTCAGCTAACAATTGCTGTGAGTCTTGCTCAACATATATATCAAGCTGACTCATCTGCCGATCTGTCTGTGCTTTTATTTCTTGCTTAACCTTAGCCAGCTCATTTTGAGCTAATTCTATATCTTTAACTTCAACCTCTTGTAGGGTCGCCTTTACAGGTTCGGTAATGCCAACATATTGCCAAAGTTGGTTATTTTTTTCTATTACTTGATTAATGATGACCAATTCAGCAGCTGCTTGCTGTGATGTTTTTGAGGTCGCAGTCTCTGATTGCGGCAGTTTATAATTAATTGTAATTTCGCCGTTTTCGAGATCAATAACCGTGCGCGATGCATTTTTCGTATCGTAAACAACAATCACATCTTGTGAATCGGTTTTGGCATCTCCCCAATCATTTAAAGCGTCTTCCTTTTGCTTATCCCACTCTTGTAAATAAGCCATTTGCCACTGATTAAATTCTTTAAGATGGTTGGCATACCACTGAGTAAACTCTTCTGTGTGGTCGGCCGTTAATTGCCCTACTTCTTGATCCAATTCAGCAAAAGGATCATTAGCATGAACATTTCCCATTAAAAAAACATTGATAGCGACAGCCAATACACCATGTCTAAATTTCATAAATAGGGATTTCCTTATAGAGAGACTAGAAATATGACGATAAATCACCAGCAGAATCTTGTTCTTGCTCTGCTATCATATCTTCAAGTTGTATTAAGAGTTGTTGGCACGCAGAACTTGGGCACTGTTTAACAATTGATATACTCTGTGTTAGATCAATATCTTGCTGCCATTTCGCTAGCCACAATTTGATGCTGTCATTCTTCACCGCTGCGACATCAACATAATGCTCAAAATATGCTTGTGCTTTCTTTATGTCTTGTTGACTGAGTAGCAACGTCACTAATCCCGCCCCATCTATTGCGATGGCAGGCTGTTTCATTACGTAAGGTAGCATTTGTTTTAGTGCATCATATTGCTTGGTCGTGTAGTACGCGACGGCATAGCTTAATGCCGTTGTTTTCAAGTTCGTTACTTTCCCACTATCGGTAAGTGTGGCAGAACAAGTTGCAGAGGTACGGCTTACATCGGAATAGCGAATATCTGCTAATTCATACTTCAAGTTGGTAAGAGGCCAGCTAGAAAAACGTTCGTTTATCACACCTTTTACAATCAACTTATCTTCGTATTCTGCTCGTAACGGTAAACCCAACCCCTTTCTGCAGAGGGATTTTATCTGGTTAGTTGATAATTCCGAGGTTCTTACGGCATCTACCGTATAATTCGCTGAATGCCCTTGTACCGTATAGGTGGTACCGGCAAACTCCCAAATTACCGCCTCATTAGCCATTGCTGGCAGGCTAAATGCGCCTGCCAACAATAATGCTCTGTAATTACAGATCATTGACATTGCTTACCTGCCCAGATGGGCCTTGCGTATTGTTACCACTATCAGTCAAGCCACCCGTAGTCCCTACTTTGTGGTTTGTACCCGCTGTTTTACCTTCACGTACTCGTTGCTTATTTTCTGCTGCAGCTTCCTTTGCGGCAGATTCAAGTGATGGCGCATAAACTGCAACAGCAAGCATCCAATCACCGTCGCTACTCTTGAACGTTTTAACCGATACGCCCGGTGGCACTTTACCTGCCGCAAATGACTTGTAAGACTCGGCATGTTTCATGTTATTCATGAAAGTATGCTTATCTTCAGCCAATGCAGTTGCATCTGCCGGATCGATACTATCTTCAGGGTAAGAGAACTGTTCGTTCTTCTCTAGCTGGTTTTCGCTAAAGCCCCCTTCCCAGTACACTTCTTCACCCTGCATCACAGAGATCAAACCGTTACGAGCTTTTGCCTGTGCCTGAGACTTAGACATCGACACTAACTTACGCTGAACACTTTTGTTCTTGTTATCACGAATGATAGATGAGCCAAAACCAAGCACAAATGATTCGCCACTGTCAGGGTTCGTAATAACTTTAGCCCCAACAGGTGGCATTACACCCGACTGCAAATCTGCAATAATTTGCTTAAAAATAGCATTGGGTTCAGTTGTTTGCGTTAAAGCACCGACTTTACGCTTAGTCTGCTCTCGTGTTTTTGGTGTAGAGATCAAGCTAACACGAACTAATTTCTCAGCAGAATCATCATATACATCAAACGTAACATAACCTGCCAAAGCACCTTTTACTGACTCTGCACAATTATCGCTTGTCATAGCTGTTGTGTTAGCCACGCTGTCTGTCGCGGTATCAATGGCATCCATTGTTTCATTAATAGCCGTTGCACACATATTGCTCATGCCTTCCATGTTTTCAACCAATTGCTTTTTCGCAATCTGGAAGGCTTTCATGTATGCAGCACGTTTTGAGAGTAAGGTTGCATTACGGTTTTCGTACGTTTCATAACTACCAGAACCGGTTGATAAGATTCCGACACCAGAACTCACCGCGATCATTTTCACACCATCACCCTCATCTTCCATCAGGCTTTGGTGAGCGACCAAGACTGCCGCTTTTGGGTCATCTGCAATAATAAGACCGTCGACTTCTTTTACAGCTGTTGTATCAACAGCCTGAGATTCTTCCGCTGAGGCGGTTGCAGGAACTAGATCATTAAGATCAAAATCAACGCCTGCATGAGCAGCACTAAAGGTTGTCGCTAGCACTAGTGCCAACAATGTTTTCTTAAACATGGTAAATCCTATTTTTAAAGTACGTTGATCTGATATTCATTCATAACGTTAAGCTTTGAGGTGTATTTAGGCTGATGAATTCGCAGTGTGGGTTCAATGTATTGAGCAAGATCATTAGCATTATTTAACGACCGCAACTGAACCACGACTTTGTCAGATTTTTTCGTCATTTTGATATCTGACACACCATTAATTGCGCTGAGCAAAGTAAATAACTGCCCTTGCTGACCTGCAGCTCGTTTAGAGAAAATAATTTCTCTAACTGGCCCACCACGCATTGCCATTTTTTGTGCAGAATCATGTAGTTTAAACTTAATCGCTTGCTGGTTACTCTCGACAGCAAGGTGAACAGCTGCCAATTGATTCAACATTCCAGCTTTGTTAGGCAATGTCATGAATGTCGGATCATTTCGCCACGTACCATATTGGTTACCAGCGCGATCGTGAACCACAGCAATAAGTTCAAGCTGAAGGCCTGACGGTGTCACTTTTTTGGTTTCTTTCACATCAATAATGATGCTGGATTGCGCAGGGTACGGTGATAAGTCAAACCCCATGTTTGCGAGAGCTTCAGTGAACGAGCTTTTTACCGCAGGCAATTGAGCATCGATATACACCGAGGGTTGCCCAAGACTTTTGATCAATTGAGCGACTTTATCTTCCATTTTCTGTCGCTCGACAGTGATATCCAAAGTGACCGCAAACAAACCGTTATCTAGCTGTTTATTGGATATCTCATTCCAGCTTGAGATCATACCTTGAGATTGCAACGATAACGATTGGCGAGTAACTTCTTCTAAATTAAAGTCGTCACTGTTTGTGCTCGCCGACATATTGGAATAAGCCTGCTGCAAATAACCTGACTTCACCATTATGCCGAGGGCTTGGCTAACTGCACGGCGAAAAGCGTCTTGTTCTGCTGCCTGACGCGCACTTAAGCCTGATTTGCTATCACTTTTTCCTTCACCGATTACAACCAGTGAGATAGTCGGTGAATCTGCCCAATCGATACCATCATCACCATTTAATAATTCCGATGCGGGAGGCTGAAGCCGAACCGTAACACAGGTGTCATCGCCTTGAATTTCTGGCTGACCAAAATCAGCACGTACATTACCTTGTGCAATGCCAGAAATAAGTAAATCACGCGCTTCTTGATTGAACTGCTCATCGAGTAAAAGATAATCATCTGTCGTTAATGAAAACGAGACCTCTCCCTGTAAAAATAGCCGAAGGTTGTTTAAACCTTCAGCTTTAGCAGCCTCTATTGCTAGTGCCCCGCGTCCATACGCACAGCCTTGTTCGGAAAGAGCCAGCGTCAGCTGGCTCTTATCAAGTTCCAATGCGGAAGACGACAAGCATACAAATAAGGTACTTAGGGCAATGCCTTGAGTTAACCTTTTTGTGCCCATGTGCTTCGTTCCTTCATGAATTCCATTGGAACACCTACGCTAACAGCAAAGATGCGACGTTGGCGATCAGGACGGTAAATACCAGCTTCTGCTTCATCTTTAACTTGATCAGCTAACTGGCTATTCTTCCAACGCACAATTTTACCTTGTGCACTCTGCTGGCTAGGGTTTACCGTTGCGACACCAATTGGCTCTACAAAACCAGCACTGTACTCAAATACCACCATGGTTTCATTCGGCAATACACCGGCATTTTGGCCGCGATCTAATGAAATACGGTCGCCTTTAATACCCATAACTTGTGCGGTGGCTGGCATTTCTTTCAGTAAACGCGTCAGCATAATATCAAAGCCACGAGAAGACATTTCATTCAACACGGCATCAACGTCTTTACCACTGGTGTAATTAAAACCACGGTAATAATCACCATTAGCAATCACTGTGGTGTAACTTTCTTTATCGCGCACATCGAAATTAGATACACGGATCTTACCGATATTTGGGTAACTCAGCTTTTCACGCGTGTATGGGTCTATTACACCCGTAGTCATTTCAATTGATGTTTGAAAAAGCGATTGTGTTGAACCAAACAGCATGTCACCCGTTTTTAATACATCCACTTTCATGATGTAATCGGTAGACAACTTACTACGGCTACCTGCTTTCTTAGCAACGTTAACAGCGCCTTCATCTGCCAGAATTTCTTCCATTGCAGCATTCACAGACTGCGTATCACGCGTCACAATTCGGAATCGGTTGACACCTGCAAACTGGTTTTCAAGCGTGTTTTCCAATGCTTTCGTCTGGAACTTACCAATATTAGAATGCATTGCATTAAAGACATCTGCAGATTGGCCTTTAAGCGTTGAGCTAACGTCGGTTTGCACATCACCAAAATAAAGACGGATAGTCTTTTTAGCCAATGGGCAGCGTTGATCTTTCTCATCCGCCTCATAAGAGCAAAACTGCAGCCCCTGCGTATTAAAATACGCTGGAACTTCAATATCTTCGTTCTTAAACTCATGAGCTGATTTACCAATAATTAACGAAGAGTTACCGGCATTACTCTCTACAGCATAAGTTTGGTTACTTTTGCTACTCTGACACCCAACGAGAGCCACACTCACTGCCACTAAGCCAGCAATTTGAGATAACTTCATTATGATTTCACTTTCTCTTCTAGTACTTTATCTAGGTTCTCTAACTGTTCAATGGTATTTTTATCCATAGAAATTAGAGTATTAGCATCATAAGCTAGCAGAGAACGGGCTTCTAATTCGTTGTAAGCTTCAACAACAGGCACTGTTTCTTCCTCTTCGCCTTCTTCTTTTGATTCGTTTGATGCAGCTGTAAATAAGTTACCTAGGCCAGCCACTCCTGATTCTTGTGCAATGGCTACCGCATTTTGTGATGCAATAATGGCAATTTCAGCTGCTTGCGTAGCAATATCTGTCGCTAATTTAACGTTCTTCTTGAAAATAGCGTCAGAAGCATTTTTGTATGCTTCAACTTGTGGGCGAATTTTCTTACTTTCAGGTTTACCTTTATCGAATTCATTCATTGCAACAAGCAGCTCTTCATCAGACTTGTCTGCATTCACTGCCAAAAATCCAGCAACATCGCCATGCTTAGAAGTTAAAGTACGGTAGTCGCCAAATACTGAACACTGACGTTCCTGAATTGACACCATCATTTTAGATGCTTTATCAACTACGTAAGAAACAGCAGTATAATCAGAACCTAATTCCGTACAGTTCTGCGTCAATGACTTGCTCATTTCTGCACGATCAACGGTTGCTGATTCCATACCAGGTATTGATGAACAACCAGCCAATACTGATACTACAAAAGCGGCCACAACTGTTTTCTTAAGCATTTTTTTGTCCTTTAATCTAACAATGAATAAATAGAATGAGTTTTTAATGTTTTAATTATTTTTTGACGTGCCTTTTTTAAAGCACTATCGATACTGTTCGGGGATCTAGCCATTTCCGACAGCTGCTTCTGAGCCACCACAACCCCTAGGTTGTTGGCTTCAAAAATTTGTAACAGTACAGTTTGCTTGGCAACAAAGTGGTTACCCTGCTTCCCTTTCTGCATATTCGCTTTAATGTAAACGGTAATATTTCCAGTCGAAGATGCTGCTTTTGACGCAGACAACAAAGTCTTCACTTCTGACGAAAATCGATCTGATGATGATCGAAAGGAAATCTGAAATTGATTTTCGTATTGAGTCGCTCGACGTAATAACCTTGATTGTTTATCTTCCAGCCAAGCTATATCATTCGCGCCTAGTGATGATAATATTATTAAAGATTGCTCACTTTTAAGCATGTCCGATTTTATTATTTCTAATCGCTTTAAATCCCGCCACTGCAACCCTGCAACACTTAAATAATCAGACACTATGACATGGTCTTCAGCTACACTTCGTTTAAGGAAATCGATCCATTTATTTTTATCAATTTTGAATTGATACTGACAGGTGGAATGTTCACAAGTGACACCATTTATTTCCATATTTTGAATTTCAATCGGTAATGTTGTTATCTTCGATTGCAATTCAAAGGTGGTATGAATATCACCATTCACTTTAGATTGGGTATTCATTTCTTTTACATCAACTTTGCTATAAATACGCAAAGCTAATTGTTGTTTAGCGTCTATTGCGGCTTGTTGCTCTGTTTCACCATAACCATCGATAAAAAGGTATGATTCGGCATTAACCAAACCTGACATACAAAGCAGGCATAAGATTTTGATAAAAAGAGCGCATGACGAATGAACTAACTTCACAAACAATTCACCAGAACAAAATGAGATGCTGAATTTACAGAATAAATTTTATATGTTCAATCAATCAACTAGCCACACATCAGACCACAAAGCTGAATAAAAAATCACAAAAGTGAATAGAAAAATGTGATACTGCCCTAGAAAATAACTATGCAACATTACTTGAATGCCGATACTGTAAGATGTGTTCAATCAATTTCTTATCTTACAACCAGCCAAGGTCAATAAATTGACACCTTGAGCATATTCACGATCTCGAATAAAACACCCTTTTTATTAAATAATATTATTTTATATTTTGTGATCTAACGCTTTAAATTAAAAGTCATACTTATATTTATGCTTAAAAAACACACACTAACATTAACCGTTATTAATAAATTTCATCATAATAATTAAAATGTCAAATCAAGAAATTAAAACATCTAGATAGAATGGCCTAATTAAACACCACGTAGAATGTATACTCATTAAACAACCTTCCTAGTAATAAGTTACATATTACCGAACTATAAGCGTTGGCATTGAAGCTACTCTCGACCTGAATCACAGCTTACCCTCCCCTATTTAGGCTCATATTTGCCATTCTTATGGAAAATGTATCCATCCTATAAATTAATACATCAACTTTTTATCATAATACCCTGCGAGTATTTATTACTTAATTAACACGTAAGCTCAAAGGAATGACACTGCCTACTCAATTTTCGGATCTCACATCGTTGTATTAGGCTAATGTTCAATGGTTAAACATAAGTTCATCGAAAACCTTCATCCATTTATACGACAAGAAGATCAAACCATAGTTAGCGCTATTCGTTACGTTCACTTAAATTTTTCTGCACAATGTGTGAGTCTTTCTGGGCGTAAAACTCAACACGGAATTCAGTGGTCGGAGTTAAAAATTCCACCTTATGCCAGTATTCAGGTGGCGAAATAGCATCGTCACCAGCATTAATAATCACTTCTTGTTCGACCTTACCTCGTCGCACTTTAAAACCATAAAACTTCAATGATCCCGCTATCACGCAGATCTTTCCAAACACCCCTGCCTTGGTGTTGTGTTCAAACAAAAACATCTTAGGAATATTATCAGGCGTAAATACAGGCGTCGTTTTGTAGTTAACGAAATCATTAGGTATGGTCATATGGAATCCATTATCCAGTTAAAGAAAGAAGTATAGTGGTTGAAAATGCATCTCGATTCAGAAATGAAGAATACAGGGCAGTATAAAACCTCGTAGTACTTACTGAAATTCATCACCATGATTCTCAAGTTTTCGATGGTGACATGTTTGGCATTCCACATAACGGTCGAGTAAATCTAACGATGCCAATACCGGACTGGCAGTACCAGAAAAGAAACCTTCAAGAAATGCTTTAAACTGCTCTTTCTTGCTTTTACCGTACTTCGACGGCTTTTGTTTCATAATTTCCTTATGTTCAGTGTCTTTATTGCACTTCTCACAATATTGTACAGCCATAACCTAACCCCTTTCCTTTCACTTCTAATTTAGTGTGTAAAGCTGGCATTAACGCATTGCTTTGAAACATCATATTTCATTCAAAACAACCAAAAAATGAATACCACTCATTTACACTGTGAATTCATCTCACAATACAATCACAGATTCAAATAATTTGGTTTTTTTTATTTAACAGAATGTTGTAGAGGAAATATATGGAAACATGATGGTAGACGTATGAAGAAGTAACCTTTAGTCAATCGATGATAGGTAACCTAGAGTTAGATACCTGTCGCTAGCCTGCATAAGAGAACACATGGTTTTTATGTAACTTCTATCAAGGTCAAAATTCCATTCACCAATAACTTGGAAGCCTAAGTAAAAATTGAAGTCGATCGCTTTCTGATTATTTACTCAAGTCGATAACCAGAAAGGAGCACCATGAAGCTTTCTACATGCTTTTCGTAAAGTGCTTACCGATTTTGGAGCAAACGAAATGCAACGGCATGTAGATAGCGACAAACAGTAACACATCGAACACAAACGATAAGTTGCTCAATTCTGCATAGTTGTCGACAAGGTAGTTCTTAATAAGCACCGCACCAAATACGGTTAAAAATGTCACTAAATAATAGACATGTTTTTCTTTCATATGGTCCTCTATCGCCTTTTTTAATGGCTTAATATAGCGTTATATTCGATTTTTTTCGAAATAATCGCCAGACATCAAGCGGAATAAGGCTAATAATGCCATAGGCTTAGAGTACGTAGCAACAGTGAGCGTTTTAGTTGTATGTCTTACCGTTGTGCTTTAACAATCCGTAGGCTATTGTTCGTCCATCTTTTTTACCCACTTTGCACGCCATTTGGGTGCTTCATAGTCATCAGGCCAAAACTCTATCTGTTTACGAATCAAGCCATTTTCTACAGTGTGAAAAGTGATTGCTCGTGCTTTTTGCTCGCCATCAGTTATAGATATATCGGTCACAACCTGCTTTCCTCCACATATAACGGAGTTAAGATGAAATTCCCAACGCCCCTGAGCAGGATAAAATGAGTTAATTTCTGCAAAGTTCTTACGACCAAGAATAAGCTCTGCTGACTGAGGCCAAACACCTTCAAAATCTTCCGACAACCACTCACTTGCTTTATAAAAATCATTACTCCTCATTGCTTCCCAAAACGAAAGCACTACTTCTTTTGAATTCATCAAATATCCCTTTTAAATCGTATAATCGAATACAACTATACCCAAGCTACCTCAAGATGCAGAATTCAGAGTGATCTCAGCGTATTTAATTCAAGGAAAAAGTGTGTAGGAATGGCATTCCCTTTCAAACACATTTGACACAGAAGTGGATACGCTGAATCACTCCCGAAGGGCGAGTTTTGTTGGACTCTATGCGGTGTTACTTATTTTCAACGTAGAACGACTAGGTCTATAAATAAGTGCCTTGCCTAGAGCCCAACAAATTCTCGCTGAAACGAGCATCTTGAGGTAACTTGGGTATATATCTTCAAGAATTGGCCTAAACAGTTTCTTTAATATGTCTGATCATCGAGCAACTACTGACTCGCTAACCACTCATTTCTCAGCACGCCATATTTAACGGAATCGTAGTACTCACCTTGATGATATCGGACTTTACGTAGCCTCGCTTCTTGCTTTAAACCCAGCTTTTCAGCACATGCCATCATTCGGGGATTACCCGACCAAGTAGTTAAACCAACACGTTCAATTTCCAGCGTATCAAACAAGCAATTAATCCAAGGAATTAAAGCATTGCGACCAATGCCATTTGACCAATAATTAGAATCATATATTACTATCCCAATTTCAAGCCAATGTGTTGATTCACATTCCCAGTAGTAATTGACATTACCAATGAGCTTACCGTCTACTTCTATTGCTAACGTTTTATCGCCTTCGCATAACCGTTTAAAAAGGCCACTTTCAAACTCTAGCTTAGTGGGTGTGCTATAAGGGAAATAGGGGCCGTTGTATTCTGTCCACTTTTCATCGAGAGTAATAAGCGCATATAACAATTCAAATTCACTACTTTGAGCTTTCCTTAATACAATATTCTCGCGGTTTAACATTCCTGCCTTCCATTACTTGTAGATTTCAAATATTTGGTCACAAATAACACCAGCTAAAAGATATCCTCTATGGATAAAATCAAGCACTCAATACCAAAGATACTTAATGAAATTAGCATCGTTTTGTTATTGTTAGCCGGTTTTCACTCGCATTAATTCTGATGGCTTATTATCTACAAAGTAATGCCAGACATGATCATATAATACCTTTTGGCCTGGAAATACAGCTAGTTCTTTAGCTTCATTTAAAGTGCACCACTTATATTCCGTATGCTCGTGATTAATGATTACAGGTTGATTCGGTTTACAGTAAAAACAAATACAGGAATAACTTCTATTGTATTGAGGTTGTTTTCGTAGAATTGTTCTAAGTATTGCCCATTGTATAAGTCTTCCACATCAATTTGAGTTTCTTCTTTAAACTCTCTGATGATGGTTTGCCAACCTAGCTCATTACTTTCAACCGTTCCAGCAACATGGCACCAGAAACCACCCTTTGTTCTTTTCATCAAAAGGACCTTCGTCTGATCATTCACCTCAGATAAGGCAATACCCGAAACAACAGCACATCTAACAGGGATCATTCATTATTCCTCATTGTTATATTGAGAATCGGCAAACGCCAGCCAGAAGATATATAGCGACAAACCCGTCTCAGGCAAGGTCTGCTAACACCTCACGGAACAGATACACGTTAAAGCTTGTGGTCTATAAAACAACATTCGAAGAAGACGATGTAAAATAACGTTTGTATTTAACGTAGAAGTTCGTTTTTGGCTTCATTGAGTTCATCAATCGCTTCCTGCAACTTTCTCTCTTTCTTTTCTATTTTGTCAGTATTGCCTTTTTCTTTTGCTTCATTTAACTCTTGTTCTCTTTCCGCTACCTTCTCCTCTTTTTCAGCTATTTTTTCCTTCTGCTCTACTCTTAGTGAATCATCTGTACAGTATTCATTTACTTTTTGTAATGCCGTTTCTAAACCAGCTAAACGATGTGTATTTCCATATTCCTTTGCATATTTTATTTGTGTTTTTATTTCTTCCTTTTTAGCTTCACAACCTGTTAGTTGAGCCGCCTGCGTTGTGGCTGATAAAGTGAGAAGAAGTGAGAGTGTTACCGCTGTAATAACTTTATTTTGCATATTCATTATCCTATGTTTGGACTATTTTCGAGTTACGAATGGGGATATAGCAATAACCCATACACATCCAACCATTCATTGTATGCCTTTCAAGTCAAATCTACCCTATTTAATTTCATTCCCACAGTGCATATCTGTTTATCATTGAACGCGCATCCCAAATAAAAACACATCTATTTTTTATATTGATTATTAAATGGCATAAATACTATGAATGCATGGTATTGCACTACAAATGCGCAGGATAAAAACTTATTAGAAGGATATATGGTATGAATATAACACTACCTTTAGCGATTACTGCTGGCATACTCTCTGCGGGTGTGACTGCAGCGCCAGTGTCTAATGCACAATTGGCTCCCACTCTAGATAAATCAAGCTCGGCATCACCAACAATGGTATCGGTTACGGAATCAAAACGTGCGTTAGCATTGAGCTTGAGTCAACAATACGCACAACTTGCACCTGTACTTCATGAAGAGATCAGCCAGTACCAATTGAATGCGCCACTCAATGAATTAAAACGTAGTAAGCGTGCGGCCCCTTTTGCGCGTTCGATGGTGGCGATGGATGAGACGTTACGAGTAGAGAAAGGCATCGAAGATTATACCGATACCATTATGGAATTACGTTTGGCTGATAAAACTATGTTGGCACGTTGGCAGGCGGGACAGTCTCCACTGTTTGCATGGGAGCCAGAAGGCAACGATAAGAACTGGAGTTATATCGAAGCCTACGATATCGACGGTAACATTCACTTATTGGATGTATATGATGTGCCTGATCGCCCTGTGCTCGTTGTTGATACAAACTCGCGTAAAGAGCTGAAAGCAGGCATTAAGGCGATGAACGATGAAATCCAGCGCTTACAAGGGTTGAATAATGCGAATATCGCACCAAAACCCATGGCACTTCAATCCCGTTCAATGGCTGAGAATGCGTTTGATACACAAGCTGACACACCAAGTATATCAACTACTGTACTTAAGAAAATTCGTCTGAAAGATGATCATGAACCTTGGATTTCAGGAAAAGCTGAAGTGTACGCGATAGTAACAGGCGTGAACCCAAGCCGTGACGAGCCAGTACTGGATATTATTGATATGCCGTATTTGGACTATAGCGAGACTGATTACTCACCGAACCAAGTTATGATCTATTGGCAGCGTTACCGTTGGTCTGCGGCTGACATGCTGTTAATGGAGAAAGATGACGGCACCAATTATAAGGATTTAGCACGTACTTTATTAGAAGTGGCGACAGCAGCTTTAAAAGCGATTCCTGATCCTGAAGTGCAAGCGTATGCGATCATTCCACAACTGACAGGAAAAGTTTTAGAAGCGATTCCAGACAGCTGGGCAACAAACGATGATGACTTTGTCGATGTATTTTACACTTTGCGTCAAGGCACCATGTATAACGACTACTCTGCTGCGGGTAATAATGCCACAGCGACTTTTGCACCATTAACGATTGAGCCGATTCAGTAACTCACTTATATCAATTGTTAATACAAAAGAAAGATCATGCTGTTGGTAATCATTAACGATGCTTACTACGAATGAAGGCCTACATTGGTAGGCTTTCACTCGCTGGCTATCATATGTGTAGTTCGCTTTATTCATCCAGCATGTTTTGGATTAACTCGGCCAGCCGTTTTATCGCTCTTTCTTCTGGCTCTGAACATTCAAACGACGAATTAAGCCGAAAACAATGATTAAACTGTTTACTCGCGGAAAACATTTTCCCTGGCGCAATACTAATATTGTCTTTCAACGCGCGCAGGTATAACTCTGTCGCATCTAAATGCTCGGGCAATTCAGCCCATAAAAAATACCCACCTTCGGAGTAATTAACACTCACGTTAGGAGGAAAATAAGAACGTAGCAACTGCCACATTGCGAATTTACGCTGTTCCAGTTTTCTTCTCAGCTGACGTAAATGGTTTTCATAGTTGCGAGTAGATAGGTATGTAGCAAGGGCCAGTTGAATGGGAGCGCTGGCAGACAATGTGCTCATCAATTGAAGTTTTTGAATAGGCAATGCCATTTGCCCTGCAGCCACCCAACCAATTCGAAAACCTGCCACCAAAGACTTAGAAAAAGATGAGCAATGCATCGTCATACCTTGCTGATCAAATGCTTTTGCTGGTAATGGTTTTTGTCCACCAAAATACAGCTCACTATATACATCATCTTCAATAAGGAAGACGTTGTACTTTGCCAACAACTCAATCAAACGCTTCTTTTTATCATTCGACAAAGTACACCCCAAAGGATTTTGGTGATTTGTCATCAACCAACAGGCTTTTACCGAGTGAGATTGTAACGCCTTTTCAAGTGAATCAAGATCTATCCCATCTTGAGGATGAGTTCTAACTGATAGTGCACGTAAATTAAGCCTTTGCAGCGATTGTAATGCTCCATAAAAGGTAGGCGATTCCACCACAACCCAGTCTCCAGCTTGCGTTACCGCTTGAAGACTCAAATTCAACGCTTCAAGCGCACCAGCGGTGATCACTATCTCTTCTGGATGTACACTTATTCCTTGTGCCGCATACCGTTTGGCAATGAGCTGGCGTAATTCTTCATTCCCTGGAGGTAGGTTATCCAACGCACTCGATGTTGGCATGGTACGCGCAGCAGCCATAAGTGATTTGTTTACTTGGTGTCGAGGATATAGTTTCGGATCGGGATATACAGATCCGAAATCGACGATATACGGTGTTCTACTCGCTTGCAAAACCTCAAAAATAAAATCATTAATATCAATGTTTTCAGTTGTCTGAACCGTCACATCTGAACTTTTAGCACTCAAGTATTGAACTTTGGGGGCGACAAAATACCCCGACCGAGCATGAGAAACGATCCACCCTTGGCTTTCTAGTACCTGATAAGCATGCAGAACCGTCATTAGGCTCATGCCTGAAACCTCAGTTTGCTTTCGTAACGAAGGAAGCTTATCTCCTACTTTCCAAATTTCATTTTGAATTTGATCACGAATTTGCTCTACAAGATTTTCATATTTAGCCAACGCAACAACACCTTCTATTCCCGAGTCTCGGCACAATAGCACCAAACATCTCATCTGTTATACATAAAATAGCATTTTCTGTATCTATTATAGTTTCCAGTCTGTTCTTATAATCACCCTACTTTCATTTTGAACCGAAGACGATTTCAGGTCTTGGATAACACATCAATTTGCTAAAAATAACTGAATAGGAAATATCTATGAGCAACCTAAAAACAGTAGCACTACGCGCACTTAAATTAATGGACCTGACGACTTTAAATGATGATGACACGGATGAAAAAATAATCGAATTGTGTAAAAGCGCTAAAACAGCGGCAGGTAATACGACAGCAGTATGTATCTACCCACGTTTCATTCCTGTTGCCAAAAAACAATTACGTTTACAAGGTACGCCAGACATTCGTGTTGTTACTGTCACTAACTTCCCTCACGGGAACGATGATATCGACATTGCTGTTGCCGAAACTAAAGCTGCCATCATGTACGGTGCTGATGAGGTAGATGTAACATTCCCATACCGTGCCCTAATGGCCGGAAACGAAAAAGTGGGCTTTGAAATTGTTAAGCAATGTAAAGCAGTCTGCGGTGATACCCCTCTGAAAGTCATCATTGAATCTGGTGAGCTGAAAACTAATGCGCTAATCAAAAAAGCGTCTGAGATTTCAATCAAGGCAGGGGCAGATATCATCAAAACGTCCACAGGAAAAGTGCCAGTAAATGCAACCCTTGAAGCTGCCGAAGCTATGTTGTCAGTTATCAAAGACATGGGTGTTGAAAAAACAGTTGGCTTCAAAGCATCTGGTGGCGTACAAACCGCTGAAGACGCAAAAAAATACTTGGATATGGTTGATAGTATTTTTGGTGCCGAGTGGGCTGATAACAGCATGCACTACCGTTTTGGTGCGTCTAGCTTACTAACAAATCTACTTTATACGCTAGGGGAAGGTGAAAAAGTACTAGAAAGCGGTTATTAGTCGCATCTTTTGCGGTGACATTATTGCCACTTAAAGACAGGAAAGATCACACATGTCTAATTTTGAATTAAAACACAGAACCGCCTCCAAACTCTCTGAGCACGTTGCGTATAAAATAACGCAATGCCTCAAGTTTCTTTTAAATATATTCTATGGAACAAAATACGCGAAACGTGCCGTAATTTTGGAAACCATTGCCGCAGTACCGGGAATGGTAGCTGGCATGTTTAATCACCTAAAAGCCTTACGCCGGATGAAAGATGATGAAGGATGGATCCGTGAATTATTGGATGAGGCAGAAAACGAGAGAATGCATCTGATGATATTTCTGAATATTGCTAAACCTAGCTGGGTTGAACGGGCGTTAGTACTGATTGGCCAAGGTGTTTTCATTATGGTGTATAGCTTGATTTATGTGCTGTCTTCTAAGATTGCCCATCGCGTAGTCGGGTATTTTGAAGAAGAAGCCTGTAAAAGCTACACTGAATACTTGAGTAAAATCGATGCCGGTGAAGTAGAAAATGTAGCCGCCCCGAAAATTGCCATCGAGTATTACCAGTTACCGTTAGATGCCATGTTGCGAGATGTGATTGTAAAAATACGCAATGATGAAGCCAAACATCGCGATCAGAACCATTTTTTTGCCGATGCATACGCAAACCACAACTTACCAGAACATCAGCATTAATTGTTCTTTGTTATTTATTGACACCTAAAAATCTCCCCAGCGATTACGCTGGGGACACTATAAGATAACGGCAACGTTAGCATCACCACCAGCAAACCATAGCGTTCGATATATACCATTTTCCCACCTACCTTCACCATGTAATAAATATCTGCACCACTACACTAAACCTTCACAATTTTGGACGGTTTATTATGAACAATTGGATATCCTTACTTCCACCACTGTTGGCTATTTCATTGGCAATAACGACTCGCAAAGCCTATTTGGCGATTTTTTCAGGTATCGTGGCGGGGTCTTTGATTTTAGCACCGTCATTCCTATCTGGATTAGTCTCAAGTGTGAATGCGATTGCGCTGCCCCTTCAGTCACCCAGAGCATTAAAGAGTTTGCTATTTATTTTGATGATCGGCTCAATTATCCATTTATTACAATGCTCAGGGGCCATTCGTCGCGCACTGTTTATCATCACAGAGAAGAAGTGGGTTAAAAGTCGCACTCATGCGCAATTGCTGACCTTTGGGGCTGGTTTTCTGATGTGCCTAGAAGGTGCAGGCTCAATGATGATGGTAGGAGTAATTGGTCGCCAACTGTTTACTAACCATCAAGTGTCTAAACAAAAATTAGCGTTTGTAGCAAATGGTACAGGGGCACCTTTAGCATGGCTTTTGCCAATAAGTAGCGCTGGTATTTTTTTGACCAGTTTGATTCAAGTTCAAATTGAGCAAGGTATTATTGAAGGCGTTGCGACTCAACTGGTTATAGATTCAGTGCCTTATCAGTTTTATACCCTATTTATACTCCTTTCTGTTCCTTTGCTATCTGTGCTGCCTCACGACTTCAAATACAAGCAAGAGAAAAGTACGTTACAAGCAGTGGAAACCCAGAACGAGCAAAACAATCCGAATCACTCCCTATGGGTATTAATGGCACCACTCTACCTACTCATACTCAGTATTGTGACTATCGCAACCGCTACAGGCAGTGGAAACCCAATCAAAGGTGATATCAGCAATGCGATTTACTGGAGTGGATATATAGCACTCGTGGGAAGTGCTCTTCTCTACCGTCTAAGTGGAATAAAATTTACTCAAACCTTGCGTTGGATTTTTCAGGGTGTAATACAAATTCTTCCAGCAGTAATCATACTTACCTTGGCATTTACCCTTAGCCATGTCATCGGAGTGCTTGACACAGGCAACTATCTTGCCCAACTCATGGTGGGTCATGTTTCAGATAACACACTACCAGCAATCATCTTTCTGATTGGTATTGCCATCTCGTTTGCAACAGGAAGTTCTGGAGCGACCGTTAGCATATTAATACCAATTGCATTACCAATGGCTGCTCAAATGGGGTTATCGTTACCAGTTATTATTGGCGCTGTTATTTCTGGTGCTGTTTTTGGCGATCAAAGTTCGCCTATTTCCGACTCAATCATTGTGGCATCTTCAGCTGCAGGTTGTAGCCCCGAGAGTCACTTCAGAACTCAGATCCCAATCACGCTCAGTGTTGCAATAATGGCATTTGTCAGCTACCTATTGGTCACTACCGCAATATAGCCCTTCAGACCCTTACAGGTTCAATATTTACCATTTTTAGATTGACCTTAACCATGCACAAATAGGCAATTACTTTTAAAATTCAGTCATTATTTACAAAACGAAAGAGATTAAATCCATGTCAACTTTCCAAAAACAAACCATTGCAGTCATCGGTGCCACAGGACAAGTCGGCAGCCCAACGGTGAGAACGCTTTTAAAACTAGGTCACAACGTTATTGCGATCACACGAAACCTACAGAGTGACTTATCCGGTAAACTAAAAGAATTTAAAGGTAACGGCGCGTGTATTGCTGAAGTAACAGACATGCGAGATAAAGCTCAAATAATGGCGGCGATAAAAGGTGCCGATACATTAATTTGTTGTGCGCCAGGCGATCAAACCGTTATTACTGAACTAGAACCCATTTGGCTTGAAGCTGCGATAGAGAGTGGCGTAAAGCGCTTTGTTCCCACAGAGTTTGGTTGTCATACTCGAGGGGTAGATTACGGTGATGGCATTTTGTTTGATTACAAAAAAGACTTACACGAGAAGATTTTTAAATCAGGTATCGGCTGGACGTTCATTTACACTGGTGGCATTTTTGATTACTTCCTGCCTAATCTTCGCTTCTTCAACAAAATTACCACTTTCGGTAATATGGAACTACCGATCTACGCTCACGAGATAAAAGATATTGGTCAGATTGTCGCAATGGCGATCACTGATGTTCGCACCATGAATCGTTGTGTACAAATGGATTACAACGTTCTTACACAAATCGAAATGCTTGATTTATTGAAAGAGCACCATCCAAATCATGCTTTTGAATATGAACATTTCTCATCAGAGTATATTACTGAGCAACGACTTATCGCGAATGATGAGGTCACGGCTAAAAAAGGGGCAGAGACAGATCGTGAACGTTGGGGCATTAATTACGTGATTTACGTGATTGGTAAGTTGGCGAACTTTACAGATGAAACCATCAAGGCTTCAGAGCTATTCCCAGATTATCACGTAAGTAAAACACCTGAACAAGCAATTGCTAATCCTGAGTTTATTTTTGACACTGAGTAGTCATCGATTCACCCTCGTTAATTTCGACTTTCCAGGTTTTAGTGAGATTAGAACGTATCAGCATTCCTCTGCTGATACGTTTTTTAGGTGTATTCATCGAATCAAAATCGATGCACGGACAGAAATGAGTTATAACGCTTTTTCCACTATACCTAACCAATTTGGTAGCATTAGCTATACCATTTCAGGTACATTTGTAATTGACCTTCCTGCTTAGCCTGTAAGAGGTTAACAACTTCGATTACAATCCAACATTAAGCTCCATAAGAACATAACGAATACCATTTATGCTCAACTCTTCCGACATAGCCTTAAACCCTACTTTTCCATAGAAGCCAAGTGCATAAATTGATGCTTTGACGCTTATTAACTTTGCGCCACTAATCGTCTTCATTTCCTCAACTAGCCGTTTAGCTACACCAAAGCCATGATATTCAGTTTTAACATAAAGATGGCCAAGGTAGTTTCCATCACGCCAAGCTATATAACCTATTATTTCGTTACCAATGATTGCTTTAACCGCTGAATAAATTTCAGGGTTCGTTACGTTTTCGACATCAGACATAAACGCAAGCCGAATGGCTTTCTGACCTTCAGCATCAAGTAAAGGCACAACGTGCTCTTCATTAGCTGATTCACCTAATTTCAGGATTGAATCTAGATCTCTGTGAGTCACTTTTTCAAGAGCAAATTCCATTTCCCCTCCTAGCACATAACCTCGCCATAACATGATTATGACTATGGCGATAAAACCAGATTAACCACCTAAACACTGAAACTAAAGTAAACCTAGAATGCAGAATGAAATAACTCGTGCAGAAAAGTTATGAGAAGCATTGTGATCAAAAAGCCTATCGCATAGCTTACAGCTTCATACATAAGAATTTGAACTCCATTTCGCCCTAACGCGAACATAAGGTGCGTCACAACTAACCGACCAAACACACTGAACTCCGTAGCAAAACTGCCGAGTGTAATGCGTCAACTTGATGTGTTTAGTCGATAAGCCCCTGCAATGTATAACATTTCAAGTCCATCTGTTTTACGATTAAAGCTGTATATACCTCTCTGGATAGCGCGGAGGAATCGTACTATAAAAGTCCCATATTTGGCGCAAATCTTTTTCTAAGTCACCACTTGGGTAAATAACCTTACCAACCCCAACTTCACGCTTTTCATAGTCTAAGTACCCTAAAAGTATTGGCACTTGAGATTGCATTGCAACATGATAAAAACCTGTTTTCCACCGTTTGGCTGGCCCCCTAGTACCTTCTGGTGATACTAAAACGGTTATGCCATCAGAGGCTTCAACGAATTTAACTATTTCATCTACCATTTTAGGGCGTTTGTCACCTGCTTTTTTTTCTGAACGGTCAATCGCAATCGCCCCCATTGGTCCAAGAATCAGGTTAAATGGAAAGCGCATCCATTCTTTTTTTATTATAAAACGTGGCTGAGGTAAGTTCATATAATCGCAAGCTGCCATTGTAAAAACAAAATCCCAATTACTCGTATGGGGAGCACCAACCATTACACAGTTTTTGATATCAGAAGGCGGTAAATCACGTACTTTCCAACCCTGAAGTCTAAACAATAGACGAAAAATAAATTTAAACATTTTCTAGAAATACCATTATTAATAGTTATAAAAAACTCTATGGAGCCCGATTTCGGCTAACACCGCTTAAATACACTTGTTAGCACGGTTGTAGTAAAACCAAGCTACTTTAACAAATACGTTGAAACAACAAAGTGACCAAGAACTTGAAAAATAACATATTAATGAATTCTATAATCATTAGTGGCGAGACTCGGAAAACGAAGTTCTTTGCACACAGCTGAAAGACCGTATGGATACCAACAACAGGATATGAACATTTTGCGGATGCTAAGAAAGACTAACTCAATATATTATTGGTTATTAACGCAAGATTAGACCGCATCAATATAATAGTGGTTTAACACCAAATGAATCAGAGTGATTATTTAATGAAAGATCTAAAGAACAGGCCTGTTTTCCTTGACCACAATAACATTTACTATAGCTACCATGCTCAATGTTTGTAGAAAGCAAAGAATTTCGGTACAAGTGAAAAGACAAATATGAACCGAGTACAGCTACAACAATGATCATCAAAGAATAGATATACTTTTTCATATCTCTCCTAAACTCCATACCAAAACCGCCGAGTGTAACGCACTGCCTTGCTACGACCACAACGCATTGATATGTAATACATTTTATCATACCAGGATTACAAGAATCTGCACACGTAATGTTTGAGCATCACAACTTAAACAGACAAATCTGGTGATGTGTCTGGTTCTTTAGGAGACACAGACATTCGAATATTTTCCTCTGTAAGATCATCTACATTACTTAACAATTTCATTAATTCTTGACCTTCCAGTAGAGATTGATCATACAATTTAATCACTTCACTACTGAATGCATTATTTTCATCTGCCTTCATCCTAAAAAATTGCATTTGATTCAGTAGGTTGTTGGTAATATGCTGCGATGAATAAATAGTCGCCTTGAATATTAGCCGTTTTTCTTCTTCTTTTTTCAATAGCATTTTTGTTTGAAAGTCAGCATATATACCAAAACTAATCACCAGTATGACGATTACTACCCTCATCCAAAGTTCATTTGAATCAGTAGGGAAAATTTCAAAATTATCTTCCAAAAAGAAAAGATTATGAATCAAAGACTCTATTAGCCAAAACAAAACCGACAAAAATGTTGCCTTGAGTGTGAAATTAAATTTAGTCATGATAATCAATCACATGTAAAACCACGTAAACTTCCGAGTTCAACATGGCTCCTTCTTATCCAAAGATAAAAACCAGACTAGACCTAAGTGTTACTTCTTACAAAAAGAGCGTACAGATTTAATTTGAAAATGTTGTACTTATAACAACTTAGTACCAATCCAATAGCGTTAATATATGTATATCTACGCGTTATTCTGATCCAACGCCAGCAATAAGGTGCGCTACAACAAACTCACCAAGCACACCGCATGGGTCGTTGATTGTCGTCATGTTGGGCAGGGGAAATCAGCTTTGTTATATTTATCTAAATGCCTATACCGTGGCGTACTAGCCGATAACAATATTCTTTACAAAGACAACGGGAATATCACTTTTCGCTACTTGGATAGCCAGACAAAAGCGGATTACTTTTGCCCTTGTTGTCATCATTTAATGCGGTGTCTTGGCGTATTTCGACCGAGATAAAATAGAGTTATATTAGGAAATTGGTTTAACTTTTACTTGGGAGATAACCATAATTAAATATTAAAATCAGTCAATTATGTTTATTGGCCTTAAGCCAAGGCTGGTGCTCGCTTCAAGATAACCGCTTATCAATAATCACCCTTTCACTTCTTCGTAATATTTCCCTATATAAGGTAGCTCGGGCTTGTTCAACACTTCGGATAGGTGTCGGCTTCGCGACACATATCCTTATCTGTTATAAAGCTTTGTTGAGTTTATCGAGTATCTTTTGTGGGTACTCAAGCGTAGCTTTATCTACCCCAAAGAATTCCAAACTGTCTCGAATAGAAAGTGCTACCAAGTTTATTGCTTGATCGAAAAATTGAAGTAACTTTTCATCATCGTAGGCTGAGCCTAGTAAAACTTGGGAATCTTTCGAGTTACTCTCGATCAAAGCACCTACATTGCCGTGTGCGTACATTGACAATATAGAATAGTAACCATTATACAATTCCACTAAATCAGCTTTTTTGAAGCGATCCCACACGGAAAGCTTTTTACCTAACTTTTTGTATTTTTCCGCTTTATCACTTTCAATATGCTTTTGAAGCTCGTAAAGCCGCAAGTATTGAGCTTTTGTCATAGCCTCTGGATGACTTTTGTCTTTAATGCAACATTGAAGATCAGCGAAAGTTTCTAATGCGGAGCGTAAAACTATAGGGACTGATGAAACTCGATGATTATTTAAAAGGACTACAGCATCTAAGCATAGTTCCGTAACCCTAATTGCTAATGCAATGATGTACTTTTCCTGTAGATTGTCGTGAACTAATGATGCGAATTTTTCATCTCGAAATTGTAATAGTCCAACCCAATCATCTACTTTATCTGAACTCATTATCTACCTTGCTTTATAACATTTTTTTCTACGAAATGAATTCATATATCCTCACTAAATCCGCAGATATACGCATGGAATATACGATCTGCGATCGTATATCTCACTTCAGTATGAAGAACCCTATAAATACGCTACCACCCTCGGGTATACCCCCGCATTCGTGATCACAAAATGTAGGCTGTATGATACCAACTGATTTGATATGTAACTTGATGAAAGTCTAATAAATTAGGCATTAATTTCCACCTTATAAGTCAACATACACTCGACATGCAATTTTCAGACATTCATTTATCAAATTCATTCTTCCAAACTGGGCTGGCTGATTCTTATCAAAACGGTCATCAAATAGTAAACGCTTTAAAAAAGAAGATAAGAAGATAAACAGTAAACTACTGTATAAACCTACCTACAGGCCGCTTAACTGGCGTGAAGTAACTCAAATATTCGATACGTTATTTCTCATTATTTCTGAGTTTAAGCTGACGTTCTATTTTCTACAAAATCACCATCAATGAAAAATAATACTAATAAACAACGAGATAGAAAACACCTGCGATCTCAGCATGCCGAAAGTAATTTCTGTTAAGACATAAAAGTACAACAAAAAAATACTTGCATCCTCGTCTAAATAACACTACTGTACGTTCATACAGTACAGTATAGATACACAGTACTATTTAACCACTGGTATAAGGATGACAACCCATGACAGCATTATTGAATAACCTACAATCGGTTACTGCTTCTCAGGCATATAAATCAACCTTTACAACAAACTCTACTTTGTCTCAATACCAGTCGGTTAAATGCCCAATTGATGTTTCATTTACCGATGAGTCACAAACTCAACTCGCCTACTTTCTACGTTTATTAAAACAAGCAAGTTTGCAGAGCCGTTGGATTATGTTCATTGGCGACGAAGCGATGATCGATAAGAAGCTTCTTATAAGCGCAGGCGTCGATATTAATAAGGTGCTAGTCTTAAAAAGCAAAAAATTGCTCGACGACCAAGCATTGATGACAAAGGCATTGATCGGTGGTAACTGTAGTGCCGTTATTGCGGCGGGTAACATTAGTAGTTTCCAAACAGATGCTATTCGCCAAGCATCAGAACAAGGTCAAACGCTAGCTTTTGTTATTAATCATGCGACAAAACATAAAGTTACCCTTCACTAGTTGTGAAACAAAGCGTTACAAAGCTACTAATAATGTTGTTGGTTAATCAAAATATCTTATTAATATGTTGATCTATAGCAATGAAAAGGGTTATCCACTGCTATTAAGTTAATCAATGTCACATAATTTCTGAAAATTATCAAAAAAGCACAATGAAATGCTTTATTATCTACGTCCTATAGTTATATACACCGGATTTTATTTTGGATAATAAACTTGGCTTAGGTGCGATGACCGCACTGGTAATAGGGTCTATGATTGGTGCGGGCGTCTTTAGCCTTCCTCAAAACATGGCTTCAGTGGCTAGCCCAGCAGCTGTAATGATTGGTTGGAGCATTACAGGTGTAGGCATGATTTTTCTCGCTCTCGCTTTCCAACACCTTTCCCATTTAAAACCTGAAATCGAAAGTGGCGTTTTTGGTTACGCCCAAGCAGGTTTTGGTGACTTCGTAGGCTTCTGTTCCGCATGGGGCTATTGGTTAAGCGCAATGCTTGCCAACGTTTCTTATTTAGTTATCGTCTTCAGCACGCTAGGTATGTTTTTCGATCAACCTGATATGATTTTATTTGGCGAAGGAAATACCTGGCTTGCTGTTGCGGGCTCCTCTATCTTATTATGGCTTGTACACGCCTTAGTACTTCGTGGTATTCAAACTGCTGCCATTATTAATATGGTAACAACCATCGCTAAACTAGTTCCCCTCTTTATGTTTATTGCTTTCGCATTTATAGCATTTAAGTGGGATACCTTTATTTTTGATTTTACTGGGCTTCATTTTGGCGAAGAGCATGATCTGCTTTCTCAAGTAAAAAGCACCATGCTAATTACAGTCTGGGTATTCATAGGTATTGAAGGCGCAGTGGTTGTTTCAAGCCGCGCAAGGCACCGTCGAGATATTGGTAGAGCAACCATTCTTGGCCTATTAACCGCTTTATCTATTTATGTACTGGTAACGCTGCTTTCTATGGGGGTTATTACCACTCAAGAGTTAGCGACTTATCACAACCCATCAATGGCACAAGTGCTCACGCATATCTTAGGCCCTTGGGGTGGAATTATTATTGGTTGTGGTTTGTTAATTTCGGTATGCGGAGCATTCTTAAGCTGGACTGTATTAGCCTCTGAAGCGCCCTATCTTGCCGCTAAAGATAAGATGTTTCCTAAGTGCTTTGCCACTCAGAATAAAGCGGGAAGCCCTGTAAAATCCCTTTTATTAACTAACATCTGCATTCAAGTTTCATTGTTTTTTGTTATGTATTCAGGGGGAACGTATGACACCCTACTGGCCATCGCTTCTGAAATGATTTTAGTGCCTTATTTCTTAGTCGGTGCATATACATTACAGTTAGCTATTCAGACTAAAAATCGCGGTTCACTGCTATTTGTTGGGATTTGTGCAAGTAGTTACGGCTTATGGCTTCTATATGCTTCAGGCTTAAATTACCTGCTGCTTTCTGCATTACTTTACGTTCCCGGTTTGTATTTCTACGTCAAAGCTAAACGCGAACAAGGCGTAAAAGTATTCGTTGGGAAAGAAAAAGCGGCAGCTAGTATGCTCACCGTTGCTGCTTGTTTTGCAGTCGGTATGCTTTGGACGGGTATCTTATAATTCTGTTAATTTTACTCGTTCTAAAATAGCAGACACAAAAAAGCCAGCTTACAACTGGCTTTTCTTTTACCTACAAATGCTAGTTTGGCGCTAGAGCGTGTATCAGATACTAACTCTTAACTGTTCACCATTGTCTTCTATAAAGCCAATGTGACAACCCGACTTCTCTTCGATTAATAATAATTGCTCTTCATCCAAAGAATATGGCAAAGAAATCACAATCTCATCAATGTGTTCTGAGCGCGCTAAACGCAACAAACGCACAAGATTACTGGCATCACTCACATTGGTAGAAAGCACTTTTAATGCTTGCATTTGCAACTGTTCAGAAACACTTAACCCGCTAGGTAAAGATGACCTCCATGATATCTCAAACGCAGGTATACACGCTTTTATCGCATCTAAAAAAGTGAAACGATGCTTACAAGACGCAGATAAGAATAACGTGTAATCAAACACTACATTTTCTTTTTTTGAGGATGCGGCTAATATTTCCATATATCTCCTTAAAAGAAAAATCACTTACCTTTACTAATATGGCTAGTGCAATTAATTGCACTAGCCATTTACTATACGATTAAGTTGTTTAGAAGGTATTCTCAGTTTTAAAAAACTTGCACTGGATCTTACTTTTAGAGCATAAAAATCAATAATTAAATACAATGAAAACATACATCTAACAACCAGAAAACCTAAGTTGAACATATTTCACACTAAACGTATAACTCTCTCTTTTTTCGTAAGAGATATAATAACAACTAACATTAACTCCATTATTCACATTGACATTAATGCATAAGCTATTATTTTTATGGATATAATTATAAAATGAAGATGTTAAATACTTCCCTTCAAAAGCCATACATAAACAGAACTGATGTATGGATCTTAAACATATCATTTTATTACGTCCCTATAACGTTACTAGTATGTTATTGATATTATCAATGCGCATAAAAAAAACCCCAGAGACTATTAATAACTAATAGATTATCTGAGGCTTTAAAGTATTACTTACACACTACATTCTATGCTGTTGCTAATTGCTCTTGGTCTGATTTTTTCAAGACCGCATAGCTAATACCTGTTACCAATGTACCTGCCGCAATCGCCACTAAATACATAAGTGCTGGGCTAATCGCATTTGGAATAAGCAGAACAAACAGACCACCGTGTGGTGCCATTAGTTGCGCACCAAATAGCATCGACAATGCACCTGTTAACGCACCGCCTGCCATACAACATGGGATTACACGCATTGGATCGCGAGCTGCGAAAGGAATTGCACCTTCAGAGATAAAGCAAAGACCTAATACAAATGATGCTTTACCCGCTTCTGATTCGCTTGAGTTAAACTTACGTTTCGCAAGGAATGTGGCTAAACCCATACCCATCGCAGGTACCATACCCGCAGCCATTACTGCTGCCATTGGCGCATAAGTTTGTGACGCTAATAGACCCACACCAAATGTATATGCCGCTTTGTTTACCGGACCACCAAGGTCGAAACACATCATACAGCCAAGAATAATACCCAGCAGTACCGCGTTGGCAGAACCCATGTTATTCAAGAATTCGGTTAAACCCGTCATTGCTGCAGCAACAGGGCCACCAACAACGTAAATCATGATTAAACCCGTGATTAAACTCGCAACAAGCGGAATAATCAGTATTGGTTTAAGTGCTTCCATCGATTGCGGTAGCTTCACTTTATCGGCTAAGAACTTCGCACTGTAACCAGCAAGGAAACCTGCAACAATACCGCCAAGGAAACCAGCCCCCGTTGAACTCGCTAACATACCGCCAATTAAACCAGGTGCTAAACCCGGGCGATCAGCAATAGAGAAAGCAATAAAGCCGGCAAGCACTGGAACCATTAGTGCGAAGGCTGAACCACCACCAATTGTCATTAATGCCGCTGCTAATGTGCCTTCTTCTTTAAAGGCTTCAATACCAAAAACAAAAGAGAGAGCAATAGATAAACCACCTGCAACAACCAGTGGCAACATGTGCGAAACACCCGTCATAAGGTGTTTATAGGCACCTGTTTTTTCTTGATTCTGAGCGCTAGAAGATGCACTGCCCGCTTCATGCTTGTATACCGATGCACTTGAAAAGGCTTTGTCCATTTCTTGCTTCGTTTTCTTCAGTGCTAAACCTGTGCTTGTTTTATACAGTTTTTTACCATCAAAGCGGGCTAAATCCACTTCGATATCAGCGGCAATGATCACAAGATCAGCAGCTGCAATTTCTTCATCGGTTAATTGGTTTTTAGCACCAACCGACCCACGAGTTTCAACTTTAATATCGTGACCTTGGCGCTGGCCTTCTTGCTCGAGCGCTTCAGCCGCCATGAACGTGTGTGCCACACCAGTAGGACACGCTGTAATAGCAACAATCTTCTTCTTACCAGATGTATTACTAACAGCAGCCTCTGCATTTTTTAGTTCAGATGCTGACAACACAGCGGCCTTATCAACAGCAAGTTCTAAATAAGCTTTAGGATCAGAGAAACAGGCAGATACTGCTGATTGATAAACTTTTTTACCCGCAAAACGTGATGTGTCAACCGCAGTGCTCGCTGCAATAACAATGTAGTCTGCCGCTTTAATTTGTTCTGTTGTTAGTGATGTAGAGGCTGTAACGGTTGACTGACACTCAATGTCAGCATTCCATTTAAGCTCTGCTGCTGCTTTTTCTAATAAGCCAGCAGCAATTACGCTGTTGGCAATGCCACTAGGGCAAGCTGTTACGATTGCAATCTTCATGTTGATACCCTCATATCCGTGTTAGCACTTCACATTATTAATTGAATTATCCAGTTCGTTTGTACTTGCAAGTACACAACCAGAAATAGTGACTCTTTCTTTCATCGCATTAACCGCGTAAATGTCTTCAACGCCCACGCCGACTTGGCTGACAGCTAAAGCAGAAAGCGCAGTTGCGAAACGAAGAGTTTCTTGTTTCGACCACTTATTGATATGACCCCAGCACATTCCAGCCACCAGCGTGTCACCAGCACCAACGGTACTAACAACCTGCATTTTTGGTGGTTGCGAACGTAACCAGCCTTCATTATTCAGCCACATCACACCGTCTGCTCCTAAAGAAACCACTACATTAGCGATGCCTTGTTCAGCCAGTTGTTCTGCAACCTCTGTAAAATCGTGTTCTGTTGTTAACTCTCGACCCGCCCACTGTGCAAGCTCTTCATCATTAGGCTTAACTAACCACGGGTTCTTGCTAAAGCCAGCCACTAATGCCGCTTTGCTGCTATCAAAAAGCACCTTTTTGCCTTCTTGATGCAAACGCGCGATCCAATCTGCACATAATTCAGGAGTAATGCCTACCGGTAAGCTACCTGCAATCACAAATACATCGTGAGTTTCAGCTAATTCAAATAACGTCTGTTCAAACCGATTGATATCATCTTGTGATACGGCAACACCCGGGAAATTGATGTCACTGACTTTTCCCGTACTTTCAACAAGTTTTACATTAATGCGGCTAGCACCCTTTACACGAATAAACTTGTCTGTCGCGCCAATCTCTTCAAATAACTGGCAGAAAGGTTCTTGGTTATCGGCGCCTAATAGCCCCGTCACCGTTACATCTGCACCTAATTCAGCCAGCACTTTTGCTACGTTAACGCCTTTGCCCGCAGGATGAAGGCTACCTTTATTCACCACATTAACGGTGCCAAGGGACAATGAATCTAAGCTGCCAGTTAAATCCAATGCTGGGTTTAACGTAACAGTAACGACTTTAGGCTTAATTACGCCTGTCGCTATAGCTGTAGTTATAGCCGTCGTATCCATCATTATTTACCCTCTCCTAAACCATCAGCAATTGCTTGACCAATCGATTCAAGTGCAAGTTCAGCGTCATCACCTTGAGCGGTAAACTGCAGTTCATGTCCACATTTCACCCCCAGTGCAATCACTTTCATCAAGCTTTTCGCATTCGCAGGTTTGCCTTCACCGTTAAGATTAACCACCTGAATAGCGGAGGTGAATTTCTTCGCGACACTCACTAACATCGCACCAGGGCGAGCATGTAAGCCATGTGAATTGCGAATTTTGAACGATGCTGTAGAGCCTTCTAATGTTTCTTGAGTCAGTAAAGACACCACTTTTTCAGCATCTGCACTTGCCAACTTGTCGGCTTGCGCTGTATAGACAAGCTGCGTTATAAAGCCTAAATTTGATACATGTGCGCTGTTACACGCTGCCACCATAATCAAACCTTTAACGGCTTGACCACTCTCTTCAAACGCCACAGCAGGAGTAACAAAAGACAGTGCAGTACGAGACACATCTTGATTGCTTTTCGCTAACCAAATTCCTTGCCCTAAATGCGTAGCACCTATTGCAATCGCATCTGCCACACAACCATTGCCTGCAAACTGGCGATTCTTAATAAGCCCAGCCGCAACTGCTGTTAGTTGAATCAAATCTGTTGCTGGGAATGCCAATTGAACAAGATCTGTATCAAATTCGGCTTCTAATTGCGCTTCGCCATTTAAGATAGAAATGATGCCACTTTCGCTCTCGCAATTTTTTAATTTCTCTTCAACGCCATCAGCTGAAAGCACTTTCGTTAGCTGCTTCAAAATACCAAGGTGCTCATCAGATTTAGCGGCAATACCAATCGCTAAATAAACCGTTTTGCCATTGCCCCAGTTAACACCTTGTGGGAAATGATGCACTTTCACGCCAGTCTGCTTCACCAAACTGCGAGTATCTGTTGTACCGTGTGGAATCGCGATACCGTTACCTAAGAATGTGGAATTTTGCGCTTCACGTGCAAGCATGCCATGCACATACCCAGTTTCTACTAGCCCTTGTGTTTCAAGGCTTGCTGCTAATGCTTTAATCGCATCTTCTTTATTGGTAGCGGTTTGCTTTAACTGAATATCGTTCTGAGATAGTGACAACATGTATTCACTCCACTGGATTTCTGTCTTCTATTTGTCTGATTAGTACTAATAACCGAGGTGAAAATCTCTATTCATACCAGTTAACATACCCATCGACACGTCGTGTAATTATAAGTAGATACTTCAACCTAAAAGCTGAATCGTTTCAGCATTTAGTGAAATTAAAAGTTTCAGTAAAGCCACTTAACATTTTAGAGCTTTGCTGAAACCTTTCAGCAGACATACTGAATCGTTTCAGCTATGATTGCAATTGTTCTATAAAGGATCATTTGCGATTATATGATCAAGCGCACAAATCTCTTTTTAATCTCTATTATAAGCAAACGATAAGAACTCATCATGACGTTAGATGAAATTGCAAAATTGGCTGGTGTATCTCGCACAACAGCTAGCTATGTTATTAATGGTAAAGCGGGCAAATACCGGATCAGTGAAAAAACACAAGTAAAGGTAATGGCAGTTGTTAATGAACATAACTTCCGCCCTGATCATGCTGCGACCTCTCTTCGTGCAGGCAGTAGCCGATCGTTTGGTTTAATCATTCCCGATCTAGAAAACAGTAGTTATGCCAAATTAGCGAAATTACTCGAAAGAAATGCGCGTAAAGCAGGCTATCAATTGATCATCTCGTGTTCTGATGATGATCCAGATACAGAAATGAAAGTTGCAGAAACACTATTAAGCCGTCGTATCGATGCGCTGCTTGTTGCCAGTGTGCTGCCTGCTGATAATGATTTTTATCCACGCATTCAAACTGGTGGCGTACCTGTTATTGCACTCGACCGTGCGTTAGACGATGAAATTTTTGCCAGTGTAATAAGTGAAGATTTAGAGGGGGCATTTGAGCTTACTCAGACCCTCCTCAATAAAGGTGTAAATAGCATTGGGTTGGTGGGAGCCGTACCTGAGCTAGGTGTGTCGAAAGAACGTGAGCAAGGTTTTTTAACGGCTATTCGTCGTCATCAACCTGATATCAACATGCACATTGCTTATGGCGATCATTTCAGCCAAGAACAAGGGCAAAAACAGGTGCAACAATGGATTGATTCAGAACACTTCCCTGATGCGATTCTCGCCACCTCTTATACCCTATTTGAAGGCATCCTTGATTGCTTACTGGCTAATCCCGAATTAATGTCGAAAATTCATTTAGCAACATTTGGTGACAATCGTTTATTGGATTTTTTACCCATTAAAATTCAATCATTACCCCAACAATTTGAGCTAATTGCAGACAATGCTCTAGAGTTAGCACTCAATGCCGCAGCAGGTCGCTACCGAACAGGGGTTGAAGTTGTACCAAGAAAGATAAAAAGACGATAGCGTAAAAAATAGCGACCTCACATCGCCGTTAACAAAAATGAGAGCCTATTAGTTACGAGTAATACGCTCTCTTTTTACCATCAAGTAGAGTACTTATCTGCATCTCTTAACTGTTTAAACGCTACTTTACTTAATCTAAAAAGCCGTTTAGCTTGGTTGAGGTAATCTGTTTTATCACCCTCAATTCTACGGCGATTAAGCTGCGTATTAACGCCATCTTCATACGCAAACTGTAACAACACCCCTATTTCATCGAGATTAAACGCCACCTTATCTTCACTCACGCACACCGGAATAATATGATTAGGCGATAACAATTCTTGGTTATATTCAACGGCGGCTTTAATGGTTTTCGCTTTAGCTGTTGTTGGCTGTTCTATATTGTAAGGTGGTTGCCACTCTTGCACAGGCTGAAGGCGATCAACTTGATTGACCAAAGCCAATATCTGCGGTTTTTTTCGTGATCGGTTTTTCAGCTGTGTATAAAATTCATCAATCGCTGCTTTGAGATGAGTGTCTAGTGTTCTAGCTGATTGATTGGCTTTGAGTACCCACAAGACAAGATCACTGTTAGCAATTTGATCAACAATCAAAGCTTCTGTTTTAGCATTGCCATCAATACCAGGAAGATCGATCAAATGGATCAGATCGACACCATCGACTTCGCATTTATGAACATGAATACTGTCGGTTGAAGGAATTGCACTGACTTCAGCAACCATACTGCCAACCACGGCATTCACCACCGATGATTTACCCGCACTTACTTGCCCAATAACAGCAACCCGCAATGGTTCGATATTAGGCTCGACTCGTGCACGATCTTTAGTGACAACGTCACTCTCGGCAAGTTCTGTGTCTCTGGCTTTAAAGCGGCCACTGTATAAATCAATCGCCACAGAAACCACTTCTTGTAACAGCGTTTTCTTCAAGCGATGCTGTACATCGGTACTGACTTCATCAAAAAGCCGGCCAATAATCTGACTTCTAGCTTCGGCAATCCAGCCTGCTGGGGTAACGGCACGAAATATACGATAAACATCGTACGCTTTCTTCGCGGTGTCCATTTTGTCTTTGTGTGCATACCCTTGCTTGATAGTGGTTAGCTTTATTTTTTCTGAAAATGGAATATTTTCTTTAAGAAAGATACGATAACGATGGCTAACTTCTTCGACCATCAATAAAAACTCAGGGGCAGTAAATGCTAAATCGTGAGCGGTAGCATTCGGCGCATATTCACGGGCCACCTGAGAGGCTAAATCAAAACCATGCTCACGCAAACTGCCCCACTCATCATCGGTATCTAGCTTATGTTGAATAGTGATGTTGAGCTTTTTCCACACTTGAAGATCAAACTCAGACCATTCAGCATTAGGTTCGACAGTGGCTTTCTCAAAGTTATCATCGGTTAGCGTATTCTGTTGTGTGCCATTTCGTTTTTGGTGTTGCTTCGATGGGTCTTGTTCAGAAAAGCGCTGCTTAGTCGCCCTTTGTTTCAAGAAAAGAAACGGTAAAAAGATAACAAGACAAAACACGGCTGATAAACCTAAAAATAGCAGCCATTGCCCATTTTCAAACAATGACACCGCACCAAAAACAGCCAGAATAATGAAGGGAATGAATATCGCCGTAATCATTAAGGGCACAAAACCATAAGATAAACGGCTCAATAATCGATAACTATTTTTAAGCTGCTTCATCGTTTATCCTGTTTGATATTCTGTTTGATGCCTTGTTCTCTATTATTGGTATTCTGATTATGGCGCTTTTCTATTTTTTCAGTTTTATGCATCTCCGTTTCAGCAACATTTTTAATACTTTCAAATGCTTGCTCAAAAACGGCTTTCATTTCTTCTTTCGTTACCGTTTCGCCTTTGCTCTTATGGTATAGGTATTTACATGCAGCACGACCAATCGCGTATGTCGATGAAAAGCTCATTGCTGCTGCTGTTGCACTGCCTATCGTTTGACCATAAACCGGAATGAATTTCACCAACTGCCGAATCCCCAACTTCGAGAGATACTGCACCATAAAACCCGTACCCAATGTGCCTATAAACTCAATAAAATCTTGTTTCGTCCATTCGATACCGTATTGATTGCCTAAACTGTGCAGCATTTTCCCTTGTATAGCAGGTACTGAGACAAAGCCTACCGCTGGAATAGCATCACTTGCACCAGCAGCGCCTGCGCACCACAGTACTTCGGTTTTCAGTTTATTGAAATTACCTTCTTCACGAGAAATATGTGCTTTGCTGTTCGTAAACAAACTTAAAATCGGTAGCATATCTGCCAAGGTGGTTTTCAGCGTATCAAGCCCAATAACGTCACCCGTTTCTGGTGAGAAGTCGGCTTGAATGGACTGTACTGACCCACCCCACACATGTTCAACTTGGGTTTGATTGTGCAAAATCGCTTGTTGTTGCTCGGTGTAAGAGCCCAATGAACCAATGGCGGTATGAACAATCAGCAGATGCTTTATATCACCTGATTTTTTAATCTGTTTAAGTGCATTCAGTACATCACTTTGTTCTGGCTCTTCTGCTTTTAGTACCACAATTAAGGCATGGCTTCGATCTTTACAGGTTTGAATATCTTCATGAGGATCGTAATCTGCTTCAGAGAGACCACGCGTATCAAGAAAACACAATAATGGGTTTTCAGCAGGATAATGATAGCTATGTGCCGTTTGGGTGCAGGGTTTAAAACCATTACCAATTTCAACCGCCGAATTACCCGTTAAGGCTTGAATTAACGTCGACTTACCCGCACCTGTTTTTCCTAATAGCCACAATGTAGGTAAATGCTGCTGCCATTGTGTGAACGCAGGTTCGATATCAGGGTTCACTGACGGATTCATGTAACTAAACACTTTCTTGAAAAAGCTATTCATTGCCATACGCGATTCTTATTCTCTACTTACGTGATGCATATACCCAAGTTACCTTAAGATGCTCGTTTCAGCGAGAATTTGTTGGGATCGTGACAAGACGCTGATTTAAAAAACCCTGTGTGCCTTTATTCGATATCTTTATTCTCTTTATTCAATACCTTTACAAGGCCGTTGCAAAAAAGGCTAAAGCACCACTAATGCTTTAGCCTTTCGTTATACTTGCAACTTTACTTATAACAATGTTTAGTACAAATAAAGACGGTTAATCTTTCGCCTCAACTAAATCTTCTTTAGCCGCTTCTAATGGGGTTTCATCTTGATCTAACTTCAACCAAGTCACGAATAGTTCATACCAAATAGCCAGTACAACCGCTCCAAGGAATAAACCAATAATACCTGCCGCCAACATACCACCAATAGCACCAATCAAAATAACAGGCATCGGCACATCAACCCCGCGCCCCATTAGTAATGGTTTTAAGAAGTTATCGGAAATACCGGCGAGCACTACCCAAACCGTAAAGATAGTTGCCGGTGTTGTGTCTTGTGTCGAGAAGACATAAAAGATAACAGGGGCAACAATAATAAGCGCAGGAAGCTGAGCAATACCCAAAATCAACACGCCAAGTGTAATTAAACCCGCAGCAGGTACACCGAATGCGAACATACCAGCGCCCACCAGCATTGACTGAATAAAGGCAACACCAACAACACCGAGTAACACGCTACGAATAGTAGCTGCTGTCAGTGTTGTCCACTCTTCACCGTGTTTTCCTACAACACGTACAGCTAACGTACCGATGGCTTCAGAACACGCTTTAGAGTGCGTCATGAAACCCGCAGCAATCGCCAATGAAATAATAAACATCACTAGGGAGGCTAAACTGCTGCCGACCAAAGATGCCATTGTGCCTACTGCGCTTTTAATTTCAGGCAAAAAGTGCGTAACGGCTTTTTCTAAATTCGTTGAAAATAAAGACCAAATCTCAAATAACTTATCACCAATAACGGGAATATCAGCAATGCGTTGTGTGGGACCTGGGATTTTAATTTCGCCGCTTTGTACTACGTCAGTTAAATGTGTTACTGCATCAAAAATAGACCCTGACACCAAAACAAAAGGGGCAACTAACAATGTAATACCCAGCAATGCCAGTATTGTTGCCGACAAACCACGTCGACCACCTAGCATCTTTTCCAGTTTTTGGGTTAACGGTAATAGTGCAACGGCAATAATTGCACCCCATAATACTGGGATAACGAACGGTTTTATAATGTCATACGTCCATACAATGAGGATAAATAACAATCCAATTCGAATGGCAGATTCAACCATATTATTGACGAATATTTTACTCTGCTTAACGTCTATTTGTTTATCCATTTTGTTTTTCCTGATTGCTTTGACTTGAACTCACTAAACTGGCTACGACAATTGCCATATAAAACACGCCAGCAATTGCCTCAAGGTATACAACAACTTGTGCAAAAGGTGATAAAGGGCTGATATCGCCATAACCTAATGTGGTTAAAGTGACGAAACTGAAATAGGCCATGCGAGAGAAGTTTTCTACCCATGGGGCGGCAGTCATACCTGTGAATGCTTCAGGTGAAAACTCCATGACTAACAGATAAATAATGGTCCACATTAAGCCTAAAAGAAGAAATAACGAAACAGAACCCACGACCTTATTACTATCAACACTGCCAGTGAATAATATTTGTCGCGCAACGGATTTAAACGTCCCAAAGAAGAAACTAAACATTAGCCCCAACATGACTAAATCCATTTCCTGTATGCCTAACCAGTTCCGAATAATCGTGGCAACTAACCAGCACCCAGCCAATGTCATCATGAATCTGTACCAATTTTTATCAAATCGTAAACTCACTAAACAGACCAGAAATGTAAGCGCAGTAAAACCTTCCAATATATATTCAAGCAAACCGAATTTATTCGGTAATACCGCCACTAACGACGTACTCACTAATAACATGACAAGTGCCACTGTCATGTAATAGAAATTGTTCGCTTCGTTTATTTTCTTCTTAATAACCTTCTCCTTATGATGGTTATTTGTTTCTACAGTCATCATTAGCCTCACAGTTATTATTTGAAATCGGGGGATGAAATGTTCACATTTATTCTTCTAATTGTTCTTTCTGCACCATAATGGATGCAGATAAACCAAACCGTAGTGCAACGCCTTCCGGTAATTCATTAAGGGCAATACGAACAGGAATTCGTTGTGCTAATCGGATCCACTGAAAAACAGGGTTCACATTAGGCAGTAAGTTATACCCTACGGTGCCGTCTTTCGGAGCTATCCCCCAGCCTAACGATTCAACAACCGCATCAATGGGTTTATCGGGATGTGCCATTAGCGTGACTTTAGCTTTACTGCCAATTTGTATTTGCTCTAACTGGTTTTCACGAAAGTACCCAAATACCCAGAAGCTATTACTATCGACTAACGCAATTAACGGCTGGTTGGCAACTGCTTGTGTGCCATTGCGAATATCAATATTGGATACGTAGCCATCAACCGATGCATGCACATTAGTAAACTCCATGTTCAATTTAGCGGCTTTTAATTGCTCTTCTGCTGATTTAATTTGCAGCAATGATTCTTCATACATAATTTGTCGACGCACAAGATCTTTATGAGAAACCGCCCCTTTATCTTTTGCTTGAATATCCAGTAATCGATCGTATTCGATCTTTTTTCCGCGCGAACTTATTTTTGAACGAGCAAGTGATACTTCAGCTTGCGATAAAGAAATCGCATACGTGCTGGGATCAATTTGGAACAGTAAAGCACCTTTACGTACAAATTGGTTATCATTTACCGCCACATTCACTATGGGGCCTGAAACACGGGGGGCGACTTTGATTATATTTGCCCGAACTTGACCGTCGCGCGTCCATGGGTTGTTGAAATACTCTTCATATTTCTGATACCCCAGATAAATTGCGCCTCCTATGATTAGGATATTAAGCGCTATAACGAATAGTTTTTTTATCTTGTTCAAAATCACACCTAAAATCGTAAAAAGAAACTATCAATCGCGACAACATAGAAAACAGAAATCGCAATAAACGTAATTGATGGAAATGCTATTAATCGAGATAACCGTGTTTTATTTAAAATAGCGACGGTTATCCATGTCGCAATAATGGCAATAATCATCACTAATAAAAGAGGTGAATAGTAAATATCACCGAGTTGTAATTCATGAGGGATCTGCACTATTCTGCTCCCTCATTGTTTGTCGAATCAGTAAAGCCGAGTTCTTCTTCAAACAAGGGTTTGGGCTGCTTAACGGGATCGGGCAATAACGGTGGCAATACTTGAGGATTATCTAGCTTATCACCCCAGTCTGTTCTTTCTTTCATTTGCTGGATTTGCGCATCTTTAATAAACGCTTTACCTGTATTCGCCTCCCAGCCACCACCTAATGCTTTGTATAAAGCAACAACCTGATTGGCAACATTGCCTTTGATTTGTGCGTAGCTGTCTTCACTTCGTGTCATGGTTTCTACTGAATTCAACAAACGTTCAAATGTAATCTGTCCGTTTTCATATTGCGTCATAGAAATATTATAGGCACGTACTGCAGAGCTCACAGAACTTAAACGAAGGGCTTTTTGCTGTTGGTATAACTCGTAAGACTCCAAGGCATTACTGACTTCTTGAACAGCGACTAACACTTTTTTATTGTAGTTAGTTAGGCTTTCTTGAAAACGAGCATCTTCCAAGCGCACATTATTTTTCACTCGGCCATATTGAAAGATATTCCAAGAAAAACTGGGGCCAGCAGCGAGCGTGAGTGAATCACTAAAACTAAAACTACTGCCCGACTGAACGGTACTATTGACCCCAATGGATCCAAACAAAGAGAAACTTGGGTATAACGCTGATTCTGCCACACCAATTTGGGCACTTTGCGCATGTGCTTGTAACTCGGCAACCTGTAAATCAGGGCGGCGAAGCACTAATGATGCATCAACACTTGTACTCATACCTGGGGCACGAGGCACCAATGAGTAATCATCATAACTCGCGGCTGTACGCTTTGAGTTAGCTTGAGAATAGCCCGTGTTATACGCCTTCATTCGAGCCTCAATAGAGTCAGAATAAAGCAAGGGCTCAACCTCGAAAGGCATAACACCTAACAATACCGCCAATGCATTTCGAGCCTGATTCATGCCAATTTCTAGTGATGGCAATGCCGCTTGCGTGCCATATAATTGACTTTTTGCTTGCTGAATATCCAGCTCGGTCACATTGCCAGAATCAAATTGAACCTGAGTAATATTAACCACACGTTCTTGCACTTCAATGTTACGTTTTGATAATAAAATACGTTCTTGGAATGTACGGTAGTTAACGTAGTTACGCGCCACTTCGGCAGAAATAGTCACCGCAATATCATTGTAAGACGCAATGGTTGCGTACATTGCAGCTTCAGCAGATTCAATACCGCGTGAATATTTACCCCAAATATCCATTTCCCAGCCAGCATCAAAAGATAAGGCAGCGTTATTAAAAGAATTTTCGTTATTGTAAGCACGCGCTAAGTTACCCGATACCGTTTGTACTTGTGGGTAACGGAACGAATCAGAAATGCCTAATACCATTCGTGCTTGCAGAATACGTAATCCTGCCGATTCAAGATCAAGGTTTTGCTGGTTAGCACGTTCAACCAAGGTATTTAATGTAGGATCATTAAATTGCATCCACCATTGTTCAATATTCTTGTTCGCTTGCTTGGTATCATTTTGAGTCCAAGCCTCTGGCATTTTTGCTGATTCGATAGCCTTATAATCAGGCCCTACAACGGTACAAGCTGTTAGGCTGCATAACGGCAGTATAGTGATACATGTTTTTAAGTATTGCTTAAACATTGCTCATACCCCTAAAACCTCTTCTGTCGCAAATTCACCCAACTGATATCCTCGTACGCTACTTTGCATTGATTCATCGCTTCAAAGACGTTCTTCTTTAAATTCAGGAAAATATACAATCCTGCTATCTCTGTATGAGAATAGTCACTCAAACTCAAGCCATTGAAAAAGCGTTCAAGTTTTTCTTCAGTACTCTCATAATTAATAGTATAAGAATGAAAAATCTCATTCAGTGCTTCATTTTTACGCCCACCCGCCAAAGACTGCGCCATATGCGGTAGTACTTGATCGGCGTAGGTTTCTCTTACTTTGTTAACTAACATATTTGTTTGGAATTTTTGGTCAGCCATTACAAATGTGTTCAGGTGGTTATTTAATAAATTGCATGCACCTGTAAATCTAGCGAGTGCTTCTGGTGAGGTTTGATCAAAATATTTATGGTTAATCTTGCTGCTCCACACCATCATCTTTTTTACCGTCACATTCATCGTGACGACATGCCAGCGGCAACGCAAACGACTAAACAGTGAGGGGTTGTGTTTTTGGTGCGAGCGTATTACGCCGTTCACATGCCTGAAAAAACGTTCTCTCATAACAAGAAACAGATGCTCTGGTCTGGATGAAAATGGAAAGTAATAAGAAAAAATGATCATGAATACGACAAGATAAAACAACAACATAATCGTCAGAATGATGCCGAAGTGGTATGTCATCGTATTGTCTATTCCTAAAATAAACAGCCCTAATAAAAAGAAAATAGTGATAGGGCCTTTGAACAAATAAAACGCCACAAAAGTATAGATAAAGAGAAAGGCACCCAGCTCTATACCTAACGACAGTTGAGGCAAGATAAAAACATAGGCAGGTACGGCAAACAAGAAACCAAAAGTGAATAACACTAACAACAACACAGGGTGAACCGGTAAATAAGATAATACCGATGCAAAAATTGTGGCAAAGATAACGAAGCTATACCCACCGGGAGGATTAAAATATATCCATAAAATACCGGCTACCCAGTAAGTCACAAAAACCTTAATGGCAGTTTTTGCATTTTCAGCATCCCACAGTAAGAAGCGCCCCAGCTTCTTAGGAAACGTTTCTTGAAAAGAGACACGTCCTGTAAGTGAATCAATACAACTTGCTGTTACGGCTAAGCGTGAAAGTTTTTCATGCAGGGTATTAATCAAATATCCAAATGTAATAACAGAACCTTTTTCAAGGTGAGTACATTGAGATAGTTTTTGTGCATTAATGTCGACCTGTAATGGTTCCCCCACCTCACGCACCGTATCTTTATCATCCCACGCGTTTTGCGATACGGTAAATAAGTCATCTATTCGTGATACGGCATCTTGATAGTCGTTGATCAAGGAAGGGAGATCGATAGATTGCTCATCTTTGCTCTCTGCAACAAAAATAAGTAGAAGGGTTACTTGTTTGTAGTAATACAGCGCTAAATCCCATTCTTTTTTATACGCAGACAGATCACTGCATTCCGTGCTTATTGTGCTGTACCTTTGCTCTAATGCATTTTGTGCCGCATAAAGCTGTTTAATTACATCTTGCAGAGGGGCTTCTTTGATCTCTTGCTCGTTGGTTGCTTCTCGTTCATCTTCATTTTTTTCGTCTGAATTTTCATCTTCTGGTTGTTCATTTATGCTTTGAACATCTGACGGTACAACAATTAAACGGTTAAAAAGTGTTTGTTGTACCTGGCTTAAATTATCGGTTAGCTTACGTAAATTTTGTTCTGTTTTAGTAGGAAAAACAAACACCCCCACCAAGGTATAAATAACAACGCCAAACGATGTCATGAAGGTACGATCGACACCGTATGTAAATGCTCCTTCTGCATCCCCCCCGTTCGACATCATCAATATCATTACGCCTGTTAGCATAAACAGCGTCGGGTCTTGTTTGTAAGCATTACGGATATAAAACACAAAGGAAATAACGATGGATACCACTAACATATACAGCAAGCGATCTTGCGCGAACAACCCAACCAGCAATAATCCAATGATCGCACCTACGATCGTACCAAGCACACGCAGTGTACCCTTCGCGAGTGATTCACGGCGGCTACCAGTAGATGCAATAAGCATAACGGTTGTTGCCGCCGTTGAGGCTTGAGACCAGCCCATTGCCATTGGAATTAAAAAAGCCAACGTCAGGCTCAGTGCGACTTTCGAGGCGAACTTAAACTTCTCGCTTAAGCAAAAAGGAAGAAGCCAGTTGTTAAATGACAGTATTGCCCTTAAAACATTAGGTTGTTCCAGTTGTTTAGTGCCTTTAACCGACATCCATATTCCTTATCAAAAAAATCACGTTTGGCACACCTCAAGGTTAGGTCAAAACCGGAAATTAGCGTAATTAAATGTTTCAATCTACTGATAAATATGGAATCAGGAAATATTCAGATGTTTTAATCTCGCCAAGAATAGCAAAAACCAAAAAGTTCTAATTGGTTAAAAGGCGAAACATTCAAAGAAGATAAAGTAATATTAAAGAGGCATACTGGTTACGCAGTTAAAAGAGGTTACTTGGGTATATGAATCTAAAATATAGTATTTTTTAGATATAAAAAATCCCCAATACATTAATATTGAGGATTTGAGAAATATGTTTTGTCTATATCTCGATAAGAAGACTAATGCTTTATTGCTGCGCTTGTATTCTCTCAATAACAGAAGTGAATAGCTTTACACCTGATAGCATACGGCTTTCATCAATGTCGAAATCACCATTGTGATGCCCGGCTGTTAAATCAGATCCCACTAAACAATACACGGCCTTTCCACCTTTGGATTGCACCCGATCAACCAAATAGCCTGCGTCTTCACTTGCACCGAAATCTTTCTGACGTACTACATGAGTAAAGCCGCTGTCGTAGCCAACACTCTCTAAAATATCGACCATTTCAGGATCGTTACGCAAACCGATTGCTTCACCTTGTGCTTGTATCTCTACATGCACGCCATGCATCATTGCTGATGCTTGAGCGATTTGTTCGACCTGCTGATACATGAAACTGTTCAGTTCACGATTCTCACCACGAGTTTCACCTTTTAGTACTGCTCGTGCTGGTATTACATTACGCCCTTCACCTGAAGTAAGCTGACCAATGTTTACACGGGTCATCCCTTCACGGTGACGAGGTATTGCCAGCATTTGAGTGACAGCTGTACAGGCCGCTGCTAGGGCATTACGTCCCACATTAGGCTCGATACCTGCGTGTGCTGGCTTACCTTTAAAATGAAGATCAAACTTAGAGCTACAAAGGAAATGCTGCGGATCGCAGACTAATGTGCCACTTGGCACATTCATACCAATGTGCGCAGCTACAAAGTAATCAGCATCGTCTAACCAACCACTTTCTGCTATTGCTTTACCTGCACGACAACCTTCTTCGGCGGGTTGAAAAAGTAATTTGATTTTACCATTCAGTAATTCTATATTTTCAGCAAGCACTTCAGCTAAGCCTAACCCCATAGCCGCATGGGCATCATGACCACAAGCATGAGCGACACCAGGAGATAGAGAAGAAAAACCGAGAAAACAAGGTCGGTGGGAATCATTCTGGCTTTCCATTACCTCGACAGCATCAATATCGAAACGAAATACATATACAGGCCCTTCCCTGCCAGTATCAAGCAGCGCACCAACACCGGTAATACCCTGCATTTTAGATATGGTATTCTCGTCTGTGCCCCAATTAAGTGCTCGCTGTTGTTCTTTTGCTATCGTAGTTTCATCACGGCCCATGATCGTATCGGACGCAATGATCTGATCAGAAAAAAATAATTCAAACCCTAAGTTTTCTAAATGACCTGCAATACGGCTGGTTGTAAAAAACTCACACCATGCAGCTTCTGGATAGCGATGAAGCTCGCGACGGTAATTCATTAAACGCTGTGACAGCGCCTGCTCATCAAACGTTATTCTTTGTACCACGACATCATCCTATTGCTTCTTATGGTAAACAAGATTAGTACCCCGTTAACTCCATAAATCCTTGTCCAGAATGGCTACCTACAACCTTGATTGGCCCTTCCCAGTATGGAAAGACAAAAGGTAACCACTGTTCCTTTCGGACAGCTTCCACTTTTAATTTTAAATCTTGTGATCTCACATCTAAACGCCAATTCAGCGGAACATTCTTCCCTTCAACTGACGTATATATAATAGGGGTTAATCGAATATCGCTTGTGCCTAATTGCACCACTCGACCATCAGGCCAACTTCGAGAACCAAAATAAAACGGCAGGGCGTTTTTTTCTCTTACTTGAGAAATCATTAAAGCACTGCCATCATCAAGCTGTATAGAGAACCAATCCCAACCTTGTTGGCTCTTTGACAGCATACTGCTGCTCCACTCTCGATCGTACCAGCCTTTACCGGTCACATTATATTGAATGTCATCGAGTGTAATACTGCCGTTGATATCTAGAAACGGTGCGCTGTAATAATAAGAGGCTATATCATTAGTCGCATGTTTTTTGCTGTAGCCGTTTTCACCTTGCAAGACGATTGAACCGACATTGTTAATATCCAACCGTGCAGACATATCGTCATCTTCAAATTCTAATAAGCCAGGAAATGGATCTTGCCCTAATGAACGCCACGACCAGTTATCCAACCATGCACGATATGGCTTTCGCAGTACCCCTGCTTGACCAATACCACCACGAGAAAATCGCTCAGCTTTCCACACTTTTTCATCCGTCGTGATAACAGCGTGCGCCATGTAGATTTGAGGCTTCTTCCAACCAATCGCTTTACTTTGCTCTAGCCCTGTTGCAATACGAAACAGTGTCCATTGAACGGCTATTTGCTTGCCAGCATCGGTTTCAAGATTAGCTGTAAAATACCACCACTCTGACTTGAATGCCGGATGGCTATTATGATCTCGAGGAAAGCTAAGTTCATACCCTTTAACAACCGGTTGATACTCATTGGTATTAGATTGCTTTAATACCTCTGTTGTATTTGAAGAAGGCTCACTTTGATCACAACCGACTAGTGGTAAGATCAGCAATAACGTTACCCAGAAAAAATGTTTTATATTCTGCGTAAACATTAGAATGCCTCTCGTAGTGATAAAATAGCGGAACGTTTAACCAATCGCCATACAGGCCATGCTCCAGCACACAGCAATACAAACAATGCGGAGCCTAGAGACATTAAATACTGGCTCGGGAAGAAACTAATTGGCATTGTCCAACCAAATGAATATTTCAATACAACATCTATCAATAACTGTGCTAGCACCAAACCTAATGGTAATGCCATTAACGCAGATAATAATCCAATAACCAATAGTTGCCCGCCGCCAAGAGCCGCTAATTCTCGCCCTGTCATACCCATGCAACGTAATAATGCAAACTGTCTTTGCCGTGACACTTCACCCGCGATGGTCGCGACAAATAACCCGCATACAGCAATGAATAACGTCAATTTACCCAAGGTTTCAGTCACAATAAAAGTACGATCAAAAACACGCATTGCCTGACTCAATAAGTTAGCATTATTACTAATCCTTTCAGGCTGCAGGCGGAATCGTTCTCCCATTCTGGCCATCAAATCTGTACTGTCGGTATTATCATTCATGTGAATTGCTAACCCAACTTGACCATTTTTAGGCCATAACGCTTGCCATGTTGGTTGAGAAATTAAGACCTGACCGTATGGGTTACCATAATCATAATACACCCCTGTGATTAACCATTTCTTCAGCATGGGTGCTGGTAGGTCAATGATATCGCCCGGATGCCAACCATTTTTGAGCGCAAGCGATTCACTCACCATTACAGCACGCTCAGTATGTAATTTTTCCCAATAATTAGGTTCTACCACTTTAATCGATAAGGCTTTCTTTTCACCTTTACTTGTGCCGACACTCATGGCTTGTAAAGTGCCTGCATCGGTCTGCGTTTCTTTACGCCATTGCCACCAGACCTGATCAACTTCAGGTTGCTCTGCTAACCACTCAGACATACGAGGTGCAACATTCGTTGGCGGACGCACATAAATATCAGCAGCCAATCGCTGATTTAGCCACGTTTCTGTTGTGGTGCGGAAACTGCCTACCATGGTTTCCATTCCTATATTGGAAGATAGAGCCAACATAAATGCCATCGCAGCAACACCGCGATAACTCAGGCTTGCGGCTGCATCAGAAAAAAACCAACGTAATCGAGCATCTTTGAAAACTCGCCCTAGCCCTTGAAATAACTGCCATAACAGAAATGGCATCATTAATCCTGATGCAATCAAAATGAAAGCAATAAGCACAAACCCTGCTAACTGGCCATGCGGTAACTGATAAACGGCAAAAGCAGCACCAATAAATACACAAGAGAATAAAGCTTGTAAGGCGAACTCTCGTCCAGTTATACGAACAAGTGCCATATGAGTCGCTAAACGTGCCGGCGGTGTATTGATCAAACGCAACATTGGCCAGCCACATGCTAGTAAACTGCCAAATACAGCAATGGCAACACTCGCCAAGCCCCATGTCCAATGCCAATCAATCGACATATTCACATTGGCGCTATAAAGATCATTTAACGTTGCGGCAACCGAAGGAAGTAACTGCTGAGCAAGTAATAATCCCAACAGATTTCCGCCAATTAATCCTAGAATAATCCAAACAATAAGCTCAATGATCAATGCACCAGCCAGTTGAAATCCAGAAACACCTGCTTGCCGTAATAACCCAACTAAAGGTTGACGCTGTGTTAACGATAATGACATGGCTTGATAAAAAATAAATAAGCCGATCACAAACGATAACATGCCCATCGCAAATAAATTGAGGTGGAATGCTTCAGTTAATGGCTCTAATTTCTCGCTTTGGTGACGCTCTAGTGTTAAACCAGGCGGTAACATTTGCGTTAATTTCGCCAATGCTTTTGGTGACATTTCACCACAGGCTATAATTGAAAAACCAGCACTTGGCTGTAGTTCTCGAATCAGTGCCATATCAGCAATCATTCGTGGCCCACCCACGCGATCATCACTTACAACATGTAATGGCCCGATCTTCCGCCCTGAATCTAATGTCAGTTTATCGCCCTCTTGCACACCTATGTAATTGGCTAGCTGAGTTCCAATCATGATTGGGTAAGGCGGTTTCATTATATCCATTAACTGACTTTGATCTTGTACGGTTGTGTGACCTTTAACTAACGGAAACATGGCAATTGGATCGATACCTATGATTTCAAAATCGCGCGCTTGGTCTGTAACAATGCGGTGTTGTTCAATGGGCATGCAGGTTTTTAAGCCCGCGCGTCGCATTTGAATATAGAAGCCTTGAGGTACTTTAAGCCCTGTTTGGCTATTTCGAATACGATAAGGGAAAGGGTTTGCAAAGAGCTGTTCACCCTGCTGGTAGCTTTCTTTCGCTTGCTGGTTCACGGCCATTACACCGACAAGCAGTGCAATACCCAGCGTTAAACCTAGCCAAACAAGTAATATCTGAAATGGATGACGTTTATAATGCCCCCACAGAGCTTTAGCTACGGGGCTTGACATGTAAGCGTCCTCCTTGAAGACGAATACAACCATTCATATGAGAAGCGACCTGCTCACTGTGCGTTACCATCAGCAAGGTACAATCGAGCTTTTTCGTTAAATTGATAAGCAAACGAATAACCGCACTAGCATTTCGTTCATCTAAGCTACCTGTTGGTTCATCAGCTAATAAGATGGTCGGTTCCATGTACAATGCACGGGCAATTGCCGCTCGCTGTTGTTGACCACCCGACATTTCTTCAGGGTAGCGACCAAGCAAAGGCATAAGATCTAATGCTGAAATGATTTGTCGCCACAATTCTGGTTTTTCTGGTAAATTTTTAAGTTGGCGGCAAAAGCGAATATTGTCGGCAATAGTCAACGTCGGTAATAAGTTGAATTGCTGGAAAACGAGCCCGATATTATGTCGACGAAATGCAGTACGATCCCGTTCTGAAATAGAATGAATAGGCACTTTATCCATCCAGATTTCACCCGAATCAGCAGAGTCTAACCCTGCTATTAGGTTTAATAAGGTACTTTTACCAGAACCACTTTCGCCCATTAGCGCAAGTTGTTCTCCTTGTTTAAGATCAAGCTCTGCGCCCTGTAAAACAGAATGGTGTTCACCGCCATCCTGATAACCTTTACAAAGTTTCACAAGTCGTAACATCAACACTCACCAAAATAAAATAACAACATCATTTATCTTTTGTATAGGTAATGAAATTTACAGTAAAGCCAGACAACGAGAAAGGCTTTTGCGTGTTATCATCATAAATAAATGTAATACGTTACATTTTCGCTTTAAATAAAACGAATGAACTACACTGAATCAACATATTCTTTATTAAATCTTCCACTTCTTCTTATCTTGTATAAATAGCAACTAGAATATGCAACCAGTCTCAACAGCCATCAATATCTGAACGTTCTGCTCTGAATCAACATTTCACTGACGACTTTCTTTAAGCCACCAAATTATTCATCCATGCTTTTGATCTAACTCTAATTGTAGAACCAAACCATTTAATAACTTCTTCAAGTGCAAGTAATGCGTAAATCCATTCAAGTGGTAACTTCAACACGAGTGCGCAAAATGCTGTTATAGGTATGCCTATAGCCCACTGTGCGATCAGATCTTGATACAAACAAAAACGAATATCTCCCCCCGCACGAAGCACTCCCACAACCATTGTCATCGGTATACTTTTCAATACAATAGAAACAGCTAAAATCACAAAGAAATGCTCTGCCAGCTCTCTTGTATCACTCGAAATAGCAGAAAAAAGATCCAAAATTGAATCTTGGAGCAATAGCATACCAATGGCGAGAGTAATGCTACAAAGAAGATTAAATATCGAAACAGCCCATGCTTGTTGATAGGCTTCTTCCATGTTGTTTGCACCAAGCTGATTACCAATCAGAACGGCTGATGCATTGGAAATACCAATTAACATCGCAAGTGATAAAGACTCTATTGGCGTCATTATCGATAAAGCCGCTAAGCCTTCAACACCTGCTTGACCAATTATCGCGTGGTAAACAAAAATACCTGAAGACCATGCTAAATGATTAAATGTAGTGGGTAACGATAAGCTTAAAAAACGTTTAACCCGCTGCCACTCACAGACTGCAATCAAGGTTTTAGTCGTAAATGCGAGAAGGTGTTTACGTGAGTATAAATAAGCATAAAGTAAACTAACTTCCACAAGGCCACTGATTAATGTTGCCCATGCTGCGCCAACAATCCCCATTTCAGAAAAACCAAATTTCCCGAAGATCAGCACCCAGTTAAGAAAAATATTTAAACCAATACCAATAGCGCTAAAGAAGGTACTCACTCCAGGTTGGTGCATCGCACGCAACCCTACCGCCATACTGATAACCCACGCCATAGCAAACATACTAAACGACGTAATCGCGAGATATTTTGCTCCAAGCGTAATAACGTCTGGCGATTGAGTGGCTAACCCGATCACCTTTTCTGGCATCCAAAAGAATACACAGCCTAAAATCACCGCCGTTATTGTGCTCATTACCCAGGTTAACGCTGTGCCTTGCTTTACCCCTTCTCTGTTTCCTGCCCCCCAGTATTGCGCGGTGAGTAAGGCACCACCAGTACTAACACCAAATAACATAATCACCGCGACAAATAGCGCTTTGCCTGCAATACCTATTGCTGCGACTTCTAATTCACCCAATTGCCCTAGCATCAAAATATCAACAAGACTTCTGCTCGAAAATAGCATTGACTGCAAAGCAATAGGTAATGCGATAAGTAACAAGCGGCGTAAAAAGTCACCACGTAAATGCGATAATGCCAGTGAAAGCATGCGGGCCTCGGCAAGAAGTAAATCACCGTCTTAATGACTCAGTGGTCAATAAGAAGTGCGAAGTTAAATAAATATGAAAGACAGAGTAGATATTATCCGCTACAGTTTGAATAGCTATGATTTTTAACAATTAAATGCACATTACTGTCTATGACAAAAATAATTTAATCTCATTTCCTTACACCAACAGTTGCAAGCAAGGAGCATGCATTACATGATTAAAACAATTCTGGTTGTCGGGGCATCAGGTTATGTTGGCAGTCACCTCGTACCAGAACTCGTGAATAGCGGTTATAAGGTAAAGGCAACAGGACGCAGCTTAAAACTACTTAAGAAGCGAGGCTGGGGGGCAATTCCCAACATTGAGCTCCATGAACTTGATTTAAGTAAAGATACTGACCTCAAACCGCTTCTTGAGGGTGTTGATGCCGTATTCTTTCTTGTTCATGGTATGAACCATGGTCATGATTTTATCGATGTTGAATTGGGGGCTGCTCGGCACTTTAGCCAAGGGTTAAAGCTCAGTAATGTAAAGCGTGTTATCTACCTTGGTGCGCTTCAATCTGACTCGAGTGATTCTAAACATTTGCTTGCACGTAAAGTGACGGGTGAAATCTTACGTGAAAGCGCGATTCCGGTTACTGAATTACGTGCGGGTATCGTTATTGGCCCAGGCTCTGCGGCATTTGAAGTGATGCGAGATTTCGTTTACCACTTACCGATAATGCTAACACCTAAATGGGTAAAATCGCGGAATTCTCCGATCGCTTTACACAATTTACTCCACTACTTATTAGAGCTACTTAAATTTGAACCTACGCGACATCAAATTATGGATGTTGCAGGGCCAGAGCCATTAACCTATGAAGCTCAAATGCGTTCATTGGGCAAATTAATGGGAAAAAATATCCACGTTGTTCCACTCAGTTTTCTCACGCCTACAATGGCCGCCTATTGGCTAAAAATTATCACCTCTGTACCCACCAATATCGCCAAAGCATTAATCGGCGGACTACGTTTTGATTTACCTGCTGATGGCACTGCGATTCAATCTTTAATCCCCCAGCATCTATTGCCCTACGATGAAGCGGTTAAAGAGGCACTTCGACAAGAAACTGAAGTGGTTCGCAGTGAAATTTGGGGGTTCGACCCCGACGCCCTTGCCCGCTGGCAAACGGGTTACGGCTATTACCCCAAACAAGCGGGATATACGTTAAAAACCGACGCAAGTGCGGAAGACCTTTGGCGTCAAGTTCAATTAGTGGGTGGTAAAGAAGGGTATTTTTTCGCTAACAGTTTATGGCGAATTAGGGAGTGGATGGATTTTGCCATTGGAGGTGATGCATTAAAGCGTTATCGACGCGATCCAAGCACCTTAGAGCAAGGCGATAAGATTGATTCGTGGAAAGTCATTAAGCTCGTACCTAATAAGTTCCTGTCGTTATTGTTTGGTATGAAAGCCCCAGGACTTGGACGCCTTGAATTTACCATTGAAGATAAAGGGGATCATCGAGAAATCGATATTCGCGCTTGGTGGCACCCTGAAGGGTTTTCTGGCTTGTTGTATTGGTTCGCCATGATGCCTGCGCACCTTTTTATCTTCAGAGGCATGACTTATGCCCTTGTGAAGCGCTGTAAAGCAAAGGCTCAAGCTGGTAATCATGAAACGATTTAAGCTGCTGTTCATTAGCCAACTCAATAAACTTGAGAATTTAACCTATCGTACATTTCACCAATAAATAGCAGATATAAAAAAAGAGGCGAATCTATCGCCTCTTTTTTCATGCTTTATCAACGCCTTAAAAGGAATCGATATGTGACCGATTATGCAGCTTGTAATGCTTTCTCAGCAATACGTGCATTCTGCATCTTGGTCATTTTAATCGCAGCTATAGGACCAGTTATCAAGGTCGCAGCGATGATGAAGGACACTGGCACCGCTGTAATCACAATAAAGGATTGCAGTGCATTTAAACCACCATCACCAGCAAGTAATAATACTGCTGCAACCGCACCCATAATAACAGCCCAGAATATACGCTGCTTACGGTCCGGTTCATTATCGCCAGACACAACCATTGCGATAGAATACGCCATGGAATCGCCTGTCGTCACAACAAACGTTGTGGTCAATACCAAGAATGCTGGCAACAAAATGCCACTTAATGGTAATTGCTGAAGCGAAGCCAACAGTACAGCAGGTAAACCAGCATCGTTTAGTGGACCAGAAATGATTCCAGGAGTTTGTAACTCAAGGAAGATACCTGTACCACCCAATACGGTAAACCAGAAGTTAGTCACAATCGGTGCGCCAACAGCGACAGCCAATACTAACTCACGAATACTACGACCTTCTGAAATACGCGCAATAAAGATTGCCATCATAGGTGCGAAACCAATGAACCAGCCCCAGAAGAACCATGTCCACCACACGTTCCATCCTGGTGTGCTGTTAGTCAAGCTCATCGTTGGCATGTGCTGTAAGTAACCAGCAAACGCGTTACCAAACTGTTCAAAAATAAACTGTGTTGGACCTAAAATAAGGATTGCTAATAGCAAGGCAAATGCGCCGATTACGTTCAAACGGCTTAGCCACTGTAAACCTTTATCCATACCTGATGCTGCAGATATAGCACAAACAGAAACAACGGCACCTAAGATCATTAGCTGAGTACTGCTGTCATTTTTAATGCCAGTGAGCACTTCTAGGCTATAGCCCATCTGTGATGCTAAGAAACCGATTGGACCAATCGTACCGGCTGCTACTGCAATAATAGAACATGCATCAATAACAGCACCAAACCAATGGTTTTCAAGACGGTCACCCACTAACGGGAACAACAATGCACGTGGACGCAGTTTAATACCATGGTTATGGTGTGCATACATCAATACGATAGTTGCTAACGTACCCAGTACAGACCACGCTAGAAAGCCCCAGTGTAAAAAGCTTTGGCTTAATGCGGGAACAACAGCTTCGGCTGTGGAACCAACGATACCAGGGTAGCTTGGTGACGGTGTAATAAAGTGATAAATAGGTTCGGCCGCAGACCAGAAAACACCACCACCCGCTAATAGCGTACACATGATCATCGCTAACCAGCGAAATGTGCCAATAGTAGGTTTGGTTTCAACACCCATACGGGTTTTTCCGTAACGGCTTACTGCGATACATAACGCAATGGCAAAGTTAGCAACCATTAGCCATTGCCACCAGAAGCCAAATTGTCCGGCTGCTGCTGAGAATAATTCTTGGATCAGGAGTGTAAAACGGGGAAGATCAATAAGGGCAGCCAATAAGAAAAGGCTAATAAAGCCAATCGTTAGTGCTGGAACGAGTTTACCGTCAAGACGACGCTTTGATGTACTTGATGTAGCTGTAATATCTTTGCCAATCTGGCATGCATTGCTTTGCATAAAATACTCACGGTGTGTGTGAGGGGCGTCACATTAGCAGCATGATCATTATTATTCCAGAGAAAAATGCGTTTATTTTTAGTCACTAAGCGATTTATTTACATGAATAGTATTCCAATATTATTTAAACCATCTTCGATATCAGATAGTTAGAACACTCATTATCATCACTTTAATAAATTAACTCACCTCACTCTTTTCACCTCTCACTAACGCTTGAGTCGCTCTTTTTTTAGCCAGGCAGCTGTTCAATATACATACTTTCATCAAAAATAAAAAAGCAAAAAAAAATGGACCCGATTGGGTCCACTTTGATTTGTACTCTAATGAATTTACACTTACAGGCTGCGTGTTGGCAATTCTGGTAGGTGCTCACCATTATTAGCTGGGTATATTACAAATTCTCCGTGATACTTCACCTTCGACTTGTAATCTGTCACTTTAAAAAGCAACAAGCCAGATGCAAATGCAAGATCAATGAACGGTTGAATGTTTCCTCGCACATACAAAGATAATGGCTTTACTAATTCACCCTGCTCGTCAAAAGCATTTTGATACTGCTTACTGCACACAACTAACGATGCCTGTCCGTCTGTAAAGTGTGTCACCTTACGGTTTACTTCGAACTCTGTAGTGATAAGCCAGTCAGCATGCTCTAGCGCAGCATAAAACGCCTGAAGTGTTGCTTGTGTTACACGCTTTTTTTTACCTTCCGCATTTACCACACCTGAAAATGTTTCGGCTAAGCACTCAAAGTTCAATTTCAGTTGGGCGTTTTTTCCCATACTGCGACCTTGCTGTTGCCACATCATTAAGGTTTTTACAACGCTACGATCAAAGCTTTGCTGCTTAATCGATTTTGTTACCCATGCATTCAAGTAATGCGCTTCACTTACTGGGTTTCGCGGTGTTTTACCTGATGCTTGTGATGATTCCAGCGTATTCAAGCCGATAGTGACCACTTTGTAGATTTCTTGAGAGAAAATTGCCATGTTATTCCTTTGTACAAGTGCTTAATCATAGCTGTGATTAAGCACATATCATTTTTATATCTTAGGCTTGAAATTCAACTGCATTATTAAAGATTATGCATTTTTTGCTAGTAACCAGTAAAACGCAGCAGATAATACAGCACACAGTGCCATTGTTACTGCCATTGGCCATACAGTCGAATTATGCAATAAGGCAACAATACCACTTACCACGGTACCCGTACCAAAACGTAATGTACCGGCTAATGAAGATGCAGTACCTGCCATATGCGGATATTTAGATAATAAGCATGCCATGGTATTACTACCGATGATCGAGATAGTACCAACGAAAAGCATGACAGGAACAACGACTCCCCACAAGCCAAGATTAAACACTTGTCCAACGATAAGCCCGATACCGGCAATAAGCTGAATAATCAAACCAAAACGTAGCATCCAGTGTGATCCTACCTTTTTCACCATTCGACCGTTTATGCTTGTCATCAAAATTAAACAAAGCACATTAAGACCAAATAAATAACCAAAGTTTTGGGTACTGACATGGTAAATATCGATATAAACAAACGAACCAACGGTAAGAAATGTAAACATACCAGCAAAAGAGAAGCCACTACAAAATACCAAACCAACAGCCGTTGGTGTGGTCATTAGCCTTGCATAATTTCTGAACGTTGAACCAATATGAAAAGGTAAGCGCTTTTCAACCGCCAGTGTTTCTGGAATTTTCCATGCCACAGCAATAATAACCAATACAGCACATGTCGCGAGCAACCAGAAAATAGAACGCCAGCCAAACCAAATTGACATATAACCGCCAATCATTGGTGCTGCAAGTGGCGCTATCGTCATTACCAAGGTAACAAAAGACATAGTACGAGCAAACTCATCGCGCTCAAACATATCTCGCACTAAGGCCTGAATAATCACGGCAGCAGAGGCACCAGCAAAACCTTGTGCTGCACGGAACCACATAAGCTCATGAATATTTGTACTTAACGCACTCATCACCCCTGCAATGGTAAAAAACACAATACCAATAATAAGAATAGGACGACGACCGTAACTGTCAGCTAATGGTCCGTGTAGTAATTGTCCGATAGCAAAACCAGCAGTATAAGCGGTTAATGTAGCTTGAACTAAGCTTGGAGACACCATCAAATCTTTAGCGATCGCAGGCATCGCAGGTAAATACATATCGATAGCAAGCGGGGTTAACGCTGCAATCGCACCCAAAATAATAATAAGTTGCAGACTCAGTCGTTGACTGTCTTGTTGGGTCATAATTTCACTATTGTATGTGCCATCGAGAAAACAGCAGAATGGAAGATAAAGAAAGTTATTGTACGATGAATAGACGTTTTTTATTCTTTCCTATTAGGAACAGATAAGTTTCTATTTTATGCAGCTTTACTCAATTTTAATGAATATTCGTAACGAAAAACACTACACATTACGGTATTCAATTAACGTTATACCCAAGCGAACTCAAGATACTGGATTCAGAGAAATATTGAGGTAACTTGAGTACACGTTATAAAAAACATAACAAGATAGGAAGCCTACGTTATGCCTTAGATTTTAGTTAAATACATTACTTTTTCAGAAAAGAAGCAATCTCTTCATCTGTTAAACGGCGGTATTCGCCTGGTTCTAAGTTTTCATCTAGAACAACAGCACCTACTTGCTCACGGTGAAGACCAACAACTCGGTTACCTACAGCGGCAAACATACGCTTAACTTGGTGATATTTACCTTCAGTGATCGTCAGTATTGCTTCACGCTCACCTAAAATTTCTAATTTAGCTGGACGAGTAATGTCTTTCTCACCGCGTAGCTGAACGCCCTCTAAAAACGTTTGAATCGTTTCTTCAGGAACAGGATCTGCCAACTCAACGTGGTATACCTTTTCACAAACATGACGAGGCGAAGTCACACGGTGTGACCATTGTCCATCATCGGTTAATAATGTTAACCCTGTTGTATCACCATCTAAACGCCCTGCAACGTGCATTTTTTCAGGGCTTACTTCATCGAACAAAACGAACACTGTTGGGTTATGGTCATCCACATGCGAACACACAAAACCTTCTGGCTTGTTCAGCATGAAGTATTGCGGCCCTTGTAAGGTTAATTTTTTGCCGTTAAATTCAACATCGCAATCGTCGGTGATCTTCAGTGAAATGCTCTTAACAACGTCACCGTTCACTTCAATCATTTTGTTATTTAATAGTCTACCGGCTTCTTTACGAGTAATACCTAAAGTGGTAGCTAAGAATTTATCAAGCCTCATTACTGGCTCCGCATGTATCAAAAGGGACGGCATTATAAAAAGCTCGCGTCTAACTTGCATTAAAAACTTACGAATTTTAACGAACTAAGTGAAATTCAATTCTTTGAGACAAAGTTTTCACCTTTTTTTACGATCTATAACTAAGCTCAAAAAGCTGAACATTTTTGCCATATATAGGTCTTATAACAATAGACTCATGACACAGTTGTTACGTATAACCTGTATGCTACTAACGTTACTCAAGAACCCAAAAAGAGTAATACTGGTTACTAATCAAAATAATGATACGCCTTATAACAAAGGTCTAATATGAATATATCTCTTGTTGCGCCGAGCTCGTCGTCCGTAGACGTGCTAATGAAACTCATTGAAGAACTTTTTGCATATGAAGCTCTACCTCAAAAAATAGAGCAGACTAATCATGCAGTTAACCAACTACTTAGCAATCAGGAACTTGGGCAAGCATGGTTGATTGAAGTTGAACATGAAGGTGAGAAAATCATCGCGGGTCATATCATCGTCAGCTACAGTTTTAGCCTTGAGCACGGTGGACGTGTTGGGCTTATCGACCAATTTTACCTAAAACCTGATTGGCGCCAACAAGGTATAGGTACAGAGTTAATTCCACAAATTGAACATCAAATAGCGCAATCAGGAATCCATGCGCTGTCCTTAGAAGTAAATATCGGTAATGCTGGTGCCCGTAGCTTCTATGAAAGACATGATTTTGTTCCTCGTCGGCAGTTTTGTATGATGACAAAAGTCATTACTCCAAGCGAAATACCGTTGAACATTGCATCATAGCCTCACGACACCACAACATTGATTACCCGCACATGAAGAAGAAGGCGCATCACAAGATGCGCCTTTGTCATTTACAGCTGTAGCAAGACCATTAAATCACCTTACAAGCGAACTCCCGTTAATTACGATGCACAACAGAGTGCGTGTAAGGCTTTGGTGCCAATAGGCTCAACATGCTGTAATGGTACCACCGCCAATCGTTGACTGTGCTGAGCTTGTACTGCTTCAATATACGGTAGTTGCTGTGCCGCCCTTTCTTGCATCAACGGCGCTGTCAGTGGCGCCTGTACCAACGCATGATTCACGACCCACGCCCACGGTGAAATTCCTGCACGTTGTAAGTCGGCTTGCAAACTCACCGCTTCTTGTACCGGCGTCGGCTCTGCCAATGTGGTAATCACGACTTTAGTTAATGCTGGATCTTGCAGTTGCATCATCGGCGTCGTGAATTGCATGCCTTTATCACCCATTTGGCGTGACACTTCTTTATGGTAAGCACCTGTCGCATCAAGCAACAATAGAGTATGCCCCGTTGGCGCGGTATCCATCACCACAAAGCGCTTATTCGCCTCACGAATCACACGAGAAAATGCTTGGAACACGGCAATTTCTTCTGTGCACGGTGAACGTAAATCTTCTTCCAGTAATGCTTTGCCTGCCTCATCCAGGTTTTTACCTTTAGTCACCATCACGCGATCACGGTAACGCTGGGTTTCAACATCAGGATCAATACGGCTCACCTCTAAATTCGCTAACGAACCGCTTAAAGTTTCACTCAAATGCGCAGCTGGATCGGAGGTAGTTAAATGCACATCGTGACCCCGTAAGGCCAGTTCTGTTGCCAATGCTGCAGCAATGGTGGTTTTCCCTACCCCGCCTTTGCCCATCAGCATCACTAAGCCATGACCGGTTTCAGCTAGTTCATCCACCAAAGTATCAAGGTGCGGATAGGCACCCTGTTGGATCGTCGTGACGTCAGACGCTGACGACTCACTAACACTCTCCACCGAGGTTGAGACTAAAGCACGCAAGCTATCTAAGCCCACAATATTACTCGATAACAAAGGTAATCGATCTTGTGGTAGCCCCTGTAAGCCTTCAGGCATCGCCACCAGCGCATGTTGTTCACGCTGATACACCGCCAACGCCAGCGCATCATTGTCGATAGCCGCTTCAGGATATAAGCCATTGATCGCGAGGTACTGTTCTTTTAAACCAATATCCCCCAACTCAACATGCGTTCGCGCGACTTCTTGTAACGTCGATGCTTGTGCACGTGCCACCAAAATCAAACGCGTTTGCGCCTTATCTGACAATGCATCCACTGCTTGCGCATATTTTTCACGCTGTTTATCAAGCCCAGCCAGTGGGCCTAAACAAGATGCATCCCCCTGCCCGTGCTCTAAAAACTCATTCCAAGCCCCCGGTAATTGCAGTAAGCGAATAGTGTGACCCGTTGGGGCGGTATCAAACACAATATACTGATACGTTGCTTGCAAAGTTTTGTCAGTCAGCAGGGCTGTAAATTCATCAAATGCGGCAATCTCAGTCGTGCATGCCCCAGATAACTGCTCTTCGATACTGTTGACGACCGCTTCTGGTAACTTACCACGCACTGGACCTACAATTTTCTCACGATATGCCTTTGCAGCTGCCTGTGGATCAATTTCAATAGCAGACAAATTCTCGACATATTGAATCGGGGTGATCTGATTACCGATTTGGGTATCGAACACTTGACCGACATTCGAAGCCGGATCGGTGCTCACTAACAACACTTTATTGCCTTGCTCTGCTAACGCCAATGCCGAAGCACACGCCAGTGATGTTTTGCCGACACCGCCTTTACCCGTAAAAAACAGAAACGGTGGAGGGGTATGTAAAAATCCAATCATGACACAGCCCTTTCGATTAACACTTACATGAAGATGAACAACATGATGTTGAAGTAGATACATCCACTGATGTTTCAGAGGCAGTAACGTTAAGCCCAGCCCAACGCATTAATTCCTCACGTGTGGCATAGCGCCCTGTCAATACAACTTGGTCGTTCACTAATGTCAATGGCAAACCTTCTGCACCTGCTGTTTCTAGAAATCCTGCCACGGCAGCATGCTCTACAAATGCCATTGGTTGTTGCGCCAAATTAAAACGCTCGATGTCCACATTTTTCGCTTTTAGCCAATCCACATCGGCAGAAAAAGCCACGAGTAATGCATCAACATCCGTTCCGCAGACACCACTTGAACAACACATCGATGGATCAAATACTTGAATACTTTTCATCTTATTACTCCTAGCTATTCGCGTTATTGGTTTGCACTTGACCTTTGGTCACGTAATTGTTTTTCATTTTTAACGTGAAATTCACCAAGGCAATCAGTACCGGTACTTCCACCAGTGGACCAATAACCCCTGCAAATGCTTCTGGTGAGTTCAAACCAAACACTGCTATCGCGACAGCAATGGCCAATTCAAAGTTATTACCTGTCGCGGTATATGCTATGGATGCATTCTTATCAAATGGCACTCCCATCTTTTTCGCGGTAAAAAAGCTGATCAAGAACATCAATACAAAGTAGATTACCAATGGAACAGCCACCAGCACAACTTGCATTGGTAACTCAACAATCATCTCGCCTTTTAAGCTAAACATCAGAACGATGGTGGCTAATAGCGCAATTAACGTAATAGGTGAAATAGCAGGAATATACTTCTCGGTGTACCACTGTTCCCCTTTCTTCGCGACCAATACCTTGCGGCTAAGAAAACCAGCAATGAACGGAATACCAAGATAAATAAAGACACTTTTTGCAATTTCGCCAATCGAAATATCAACCAACTGGCCTTTAACGCCAAAGTAAGGTGGCAATACTGTTATAAATAGCCATGCCATGAAACTGTATGTCACAATTTGGAACACGCTATTCAGTGCCACTAATGCCGCAGCGTATTCTTTATTGCCGCCGCCAATATCATTCCATACCAGTACCATTGCGATACAACGCGCTAAACCGATTAAAATGACGCCTGTCATTAAACTTGGGTGATCACCTAAAAAGATGACTGCCAGCGCAAACATCAAAATCGGACCGACTAACCAGTTCATCACAAGTGACAACGTAATGGCTTTCTTATCTTCCAATACCTTGCCCATTAAGCTGTAATCCACTTTCGCCAAAGGTGGGTACATCATCAGAATAAGACCAATCGCTAGCGGTACATTCGTTGTACCAACCGACAACGATGCATTCCAACTTGCAATAGCATCAGGAAAAGAAACACCCAAAACCACACCCACACCCATTGCTATGAATATCCACAATGTTAAAAATCTATCGAGAAAACCTAGTTTCGGTTGCATATTAGCTCCACTCACAACATGAACATTAGTTGAGAACCGTTAATCGTTAATCGTTAATCGTCGAAATACGATTACCAAGATTACATAAATACAAGGCCATCGCCTTTTAACGATTAATATACGCCTTTCTCATACTGGATCAATCGTTAATTAACGATTGACGATGATTGCGGCTCAAAGACTATCAGAATCATCTTCATTCACTTCCATAGTTCCTCAATTTCTTATGCAACCTTTGCACTGCTTTCTTATCGCCATCCGACTTATTTATCGTTACACTGATAACCTGTTTTATGTGCATTATCGAGTTTATGTATACCCTTCGGCCTTACCAACAAGACAGCGTGAAAGCGACTGTTCACTACTTTCGTAAAAACACCAGCCCAGCCGTTTTAGCATTACCTACCGGAGCAGGTAAAAGCCTTGTCGTGGCTGAACTAGCACGTATCGCTCGTGGTCGAGTATTAGTGTTAACGCATGTAAAAGAGCTTGTTGAACAAAATCATGCGAAATATGAGAGCTATGGCTTAAAAGCCTCTATATTCTCAGCAGGGTTAGGACGAAAAGAAACAGATCAACAAGTTGTGTTTGCCTCGGTGCAATCAATGGCCAATAGTTTAGAACTGTTTGCTAATGAATTTTCATTACTGGTAATTGATGAATGCCACCGTGTGCCTGATGATGAAAATAGCGCGTATCGCCGTGTAATCACTCATGTTCAAACTATTAACCCTGGTATCAAAATTTTAGGGTTAACGGCAACGCCTTATCGATTGGGTACGGGGTGGATTTATAAATACCACACCCGTGGGCAGGTAAAGACTGAACAAGAACGCTTCTTTCGTGATTGCATTTTCGAGCTGCCTATTCGCTATTTGTTGGATGAAAATTTCCTAACAGAACCCAAAGTGATGGATATGGCGGTTATCGGGTACGACTTTTCTAGCTTAACGCCATCTGCATCGGGGAATTATCGAGAATCAGATCTAGACAGTATTATCGAAAAATCATCCCGTGCTACACCAATGATTATTGAGCAAGTGATTGATTATGCAAAAGATCGAAAAGGTGTCATGATCTTTGCTTCTACCGTTAATCATGCTCAAGAAATTCTTGGTTACCTTGCTCATGAAAATGCTGCATTGGTTGTTGGCGATACGCCATTAGACGAACGCGACCGCATCATTAATGCATTCAAACGCCAAGAAATTAAATACCTTGTGAATGTATCGGTACTCACAACGGGGTTTGATGCCCCACATGTCGACTTAATCGCAATATTACGCCCAACAGAATCCATCAGCTTGTATCAGCAAATAGTCGGACGTGGCTTGCGCTTATCTGAAGGTAAAAAAGATTGCCTAATCTTAGAATATGCTGGTAACTGCTACGACTTGTATCAACCTGAAGTCGGCGATCCTAAGCCCAACAGTGACAGTGAAGTGATTATGGTTCCCTGCCCTGCTTGCGGATTCAATAACAGCTTTTGGGGTAAGCTCGATCCTGCTGGATTTTTAATTGAACATTATGGCCGTCGTTGCCAAGGCTATTTTGAAGACGATGACACAGGCGAACGTGAAGAGTGTGGTTATCGCTTTCGGGCTAAATATTGTGAGGAATGTGGCGCAGATAATGATATAGCGGCTCGTCGTTGTCATCAATGTAATGCGGTAATGGTTGATCCAGACAAAAAGCTGCGTGATGCATTAAAATTGAAAGATGCCATGATCATGAAGTGTACAGATTTTCGTTTAGAGCCAGGCAAAAACAAATTTGATAAACCCCAGCTTAAAGTAATTTATGTGAGTGATGAAGGGGCTGAAATTAGCGAAGTATGGCCACTTTCGAACAAAACGCAAAAAGAGAATTTTTTGAAGAAATTCATTAATCCTCACCTTGTTGATCGCCATCGCCCGTTTACCGATACTGCGCCAACAAAAGTGGCCAATAACGAACACCGATTACGTCCACCAGAAATTGTTATCGCGAGAAAGAGCGGTCGGTTTTGGGCTATTCGAGACAAATTATTTGATTTAGACCAATATCAAAAAGTCGAAGTTCCTGTCGCTGGATAATTTTCCTTAAGAGTAAAAAGCCGAACATTGGATACTGTAGGTACCCAATGTTCGCAGTACTAAACTAACGTTGTATTAGCTCACTTTTTATCGTAAATACCGACTTTTGATAGATTCCCTGTAATTGTAAATAGGTGCTTCCTGCTCATACTCTTGCTCATCATTATGATCTAAACGACTTTTATCATAGGTATATGGTAGATATACACTTGGTGGTTCAACGTCTGTTGTATCAGTAAGTGTTTTCAGATACGAGACTATTGCAGCCTCCTGATCAGCATCTAATCGAAGATTACCAACAGCAAACCCCGCGAAGTTTTCATTGATCTCAGGAGCTGGCCAACAGTTTTCTGCTATAGCTTGTTCAGCCGTTATATACTCGTTAGAACATGTTGCTTTCACAGTCGCCGTATTATAAAAATGTACAAGCTGTTCTAACGATTTAAACCAACCATTATGGGTATAAGCTTTAACAAAATAAGGGGATGGTCGTTTATCCACATTACGCAATGTCGGTACTTTATGCTCACCAAGGTGATCAGGGTTAGAGGTTGTGGCAAATAAACCTACATCAGGCGCTGGGTCATTCGGTATTTTATGATTTCTTGGTACTCCGATATTAAAGTAGCCATCATTGGTGTAACGTTCAAATTTTCCAACACCACTATCATTTCCGCTTTGATGACAAAAGAAGCAGCTAGCACCACCTTGGAATGTAGGAGTATAGAAAAGATCATGCCCTTCATTTTCCTGATCAGTGAAATCATCAAATGGGAATAGCCCATCTCCATCATTTTTTAATGCTATATCTCTTTTAGAATCAAAGCGGTTATTATCACTAGACATTTGCCAAGCAGCTAAAGCGACCGAAAATCTCGCAAATATTTCATCCACTTTACTATAGCTACAGTAAAGGTGCTCTCCCCAAGCATATTGGTATAACTGTCTACCCCATGTCGTCCCTCTAACCTGCGTACATACCTTAAACTTATCGTCTTTCGCCTGCTCAAGTGGGTTAATAAAGGGGCTTGCATGTGCCTGATCAGCAACGGGGCCTAAATATTTCTTATACATAGTTTCGTATTTACTATTTAAACCCGCGAATACATCAATATTATGTACAGTTTCAATTAAATCACCTTCAGCACGACCATTCCAGAATGCTCCACCACACGGTGCAGGAGCAAAACCAGGACAAGCCACATCAAAAAGTTTCAACCCTTCGGGGTCTCCCACCTCATTTAAAAATTGTGCATACTTATTTGTCGGTGGTTTAAGGTTACCAACCATAACTCCATCAGACCCTGTGACAGCGACTTGCCCAAGATTTGTATCAGAATCACCGTTAGTACCACCAGTATCAGCGGTATGGCAGGTTGAACACGACATATTTCTACTTAACGAAATTTTTTCAAAAAATAAACGTTTACCCATTTCTTCAAGATATGTTAAATCTTGATCACTTGCGTTTGCAGCATTAGGCAAAAAAAACACACCAAACATTAGCCCCATTACAGCACTATAATGTTGTATCTTTTTTTTCTTTTTTAACATTATACCATTTGATATTTTACTCATTCCTTCCACCTGCTATCAACCTAGATTAAAAATCATTTATAATAAACAAAAATGAAATACCACCCACACCAAAAATAACACTAACAGATTAAACTTAGTATATTAACCAGTTAAATATAATATCAAAGGCTATAAATCTCACACAAAAGACAGAAGTTATAAGATGACATTTAAAACCCATACGCCACTGTACAACTTGATTATTACAAAACATTAAAAAAGACAATCAAAATAAATTAAATCAACAAGATATAACAGTAACTCATAACGATATACAGTATCAACAATAACAACAAATCTCATTTCTCACTCTTTACATCTTATTTCTCACACTGTTAACCCCTCAATCAAATTAACGACAAAATAACAATTTAAAGAATAATTAAAACTAAACCACAAACCAATTAAAACCAATTAAAACCAATTAAAACCACCAAATCATTAATCTTCCATTCGATCAACCATTTATAAATTAGCTTACTTATTACTGAGAAATTCATTTAAAATATGATACATTCTTATTTCGTTATTATTTGCCCTATAAAAATGAAATCTGTGCTGTGTATACGAGATAAATTGATCAACTTATATTAGTATCAGAATGAGTCGCTGGTACCCTGATTTATTTTTTAATCAAATATTTAAATGGAATTAGTATGCTAAAACTCATAAAGAATGGAACGGTTCTAACCCCAAAAGGGTTCATAAAAGCCGATATACTTATTTGTAATGAAAAAATCATCTGCATAAATGCAGCTATAACAACAAGTGATCTGACGTTACCTTATGAAGAGTTAGACGCTTCTGATCAATTTGTGCTTCCAGGTATCATCGACCAACATGTTCATCTGATCGGTGGTGGTGGCGAAAGTGGCTTTTCAAGCCGTACACCTGAAGTACAAGTGAGTAAATTGGTAAAAGCAGGCATTACCTCAGTACTTGGCTTGTTAGGTACAGACAGTGCAACACGGCATGTAGAATCACTCTATGCAAAAGCAAAGGCATTAAACGAAGAAGGTATTTCTGCATACATGGTGACAGGATCTTACCGGGTGCCGTCACCGACCATTACAGATTCCGTTTATAAAGATGTTGTGTTTATTGATACAGTATTAGGCTGCAAAATAGCTATAGCTGATCACCGTGCTTCTCATCCTAGTGTTGAAGAGCTGATACGAATAGCATCAGAAGTACGAGTGGCCTCTATGTTGGCGAATAAACCCGGCATTATTGTGGTTCACATGGGTAATTCAAAAAATACGTTAAACCTTATTGATCAAGTGCTTGAAAGCAGCGACATTCCTATAAAACACTTCTTACCCACTCACGTTAACCGTAACGCTTACTTATTAAAAGACGCGATTGAATTTGCATTAAAAGGTGGCAATATCGACCTGACTTCGGGTATTGACCCTAACCTTGGTGCTAATGGTGCTATCAATCCAAGCAAAGCTGTTATACAAGCACTTGAAGCAGGTGTAAATTTAGAGCAGTTAACATTAAGTTCCGATGGTAATGGTAGCATTCCTGAATTTGATGCCAATGGTAATATATCGGGAATGGGTGTAGCAGGTTTTGATAGTTTACTTAATACAATTCGAGAGTTGGTTGCTGCAGGTTTACCGCTGGAAAAAAGTTGGAATACGGTATCAAACAATGTGGCAAGCAGATTGAAATTAGAGGAGCGTGGTTGTTTAGATACGAATAAAATGGCAGATCTAGTGTTTCTTAATCAAGCAGGCCTCGCGTTAACCCTCACGATGGCAAAAGGCAATGTGCTATTCAAACAAGGTGAATATTGTATAAAAGGTACGTTTGAATAATTATTCTAGCCTAGCTCTTCAACAAAAAAACCGCATCAAACGATGCGGTTATTAGTACCTTTGGTTCAAGACCTAAGCGGTATTAGCTAGGTTTAACTATCAATTAAAAATCATAGTTCAAGTTAACACCCCAGTTACGACCAGGCTGAGTACGGCGATCAATACCTTGAGTCGATGCTGTTTTACCTTCTAAATCTTGATACTGCCAATATTTCTCATCAAAGGCGTTAAAGAGGCCAGCACGAAGTGTTAGATCGTTCATTGGGCGGTAGTAAGCGGTTAGATCGACAACCGTGTAGCTAGATGCATCTAAATTGTCGTCTTGTTCCCAATCCGTTTTACTAGCCACCATAGTAACACTTACAACACTACCCCACTGTTCGCTTGGGGCGTCGTAACCCAACCCAACAACAGACGTAAATGGCGCAATAGTATCTAACGTTTTACCCGTCTTTTTATCTTCACCATCAAGGTACGCTAAAGATAAACGTGCATATGAACCCATAGGGGCACCTACAGCTTCATCTAACCATAAGCTACCCTTAAACTCGGCACCGTATATTTCAGCTTCATCAACGTTTTCATTGGTTGTAATATCAAGACCACCAGTATTTACCGTCGAGCTCTTAATGAAGTTTGTGTAATCGTTATAGAAGGCAGACAGTTCTAACGCACCCATATTATTATTTGCACGTAAACCGATTTCATAAGACTGGCTTTCTTCCGGCTTCAAATTAGGGTTGGAAACAATTTTATAGCCATGTGCAGCATTATCTTTATCGTAATACAACTCATAAATTGATGGCGCACGGAAACCTTCACTGTATTGCGCGTAAGTACTGAAGTGTTGATTCCAATGATATACCGCACCTAAGCGCGATGTGAATGCATCACTGTTATGGTCTTCTAACCCTGAAGACTGCTCTGGTGAAGCTTTGTAATCGTCATAACGAAGCCCTGCCGTAACCACTAACGCTTCATCTAATAGATAGACTTGATCTTGTACAAAGATGCCACGCTTCTCTGACTCTGATTTAGGCACTTCAGTGCTACCTGGCTTAGATGTACCAGAATCTAAGAAGTAATCAGTGTAATCTAAATCAAAGCTCGCATTTGATGCTGAAAGACCGTACGTAAGCTCATGACGATTATTCGTAAACTGAAGTTCTTTTTGGAATTGAGCATCTAACTGTGTGCTTTCATCTGTACCAGAACGAGCACGGTTACGATTTCCGTAATTACCCGTATGATCATAACTCTTATGATCTGCCTCGCTCTTACTCCAGTTCAATTTCCATTCTAAAGAATCAAAAGCCACATTATCTGCAAGCCACTCATGTTCAAAGCCTAGACGTACTCTTTCATCTTTGTCGTCTGCACTGTTATTGGTATATACGAAGCCCGGCATAAAGCCACCACCACCATCATATCCATTACGAGAAAGGATTTGACCATCTGCACTGCGTGTATAGTACTCGCCTGTAAATCCAATGCGGTTGGCATCGTTTATTTGGTAAAACATTTTACCTAGAATATTATGCGATGTGATGTTGAAAGGATCAGCAGCACCACGATCAGGCCCCTCAATGTTCGCACCATCACCATGGGTTTCAGTCTCATGCCCATCACGGTAGGTGTAGATCAACATTGTTTCTAAATCGCCAGTACGATTAGCGACTTCAATCGTTGCTTTATATTCATCACTTACGCTGGCATAGCCTGTTTTTAAACTTACGTGGCTATCATCGCCAGCTTCAAGTAAATCTTCTGGGTTCTTTGTACGTAAAAGTACAGTACCACCTAAAGCATCACTGCCGTATAAGCTAGATGATGGACCTTTATTCACTTCGATTGCAGTTAATGTATCAATTTCAAAGGTATTAGCATTTTTACGCATAACATCTGCGCCAGGGTTATAAGATGATGGCTGCTCTACACCATCAACCATCACTTTAACGCGGCTGCCAGACATACCTCGAATAGTGAAATCTTCCATACCAAAGCGACCACGTCCATTTACCGTAACGCCTGGCTCATACTTCAGCGCATCTTTCACATCATTCGACAGATTATTTTCCATATCTTCAGACGTTACTTTAGCTACGCTAGATGGGATGTTCTTAATACTTTGTTCCGAACGCGTACCTGATACAACTATTTCGTCGAATACTGAAACAGCCTCTTCAGCGTGAAGTGCTGGAGAAAGTGCAATAAATATTGAGCTCGCGATGAATGTGATTTTTTTATTCATAACCCCTACTTATAAATAGATTTGTTAGTAATTCTGTTGTTGCACAGTATACATATACAAATGAGAATTACTATCGTTATCATTTCTATTTAACTGTTTGTGACGATAAATGCGGTGGGATTAAATATCAACTAATCTATTGAACACGCTCTTTTTTTAACCAAAGCGATGAAGCCCAACCCATAAGGTTCGCTTCATTACGTTAAAATGGTCTGTATAGAGATTTAATCTTGCTAAGAATAAGGCTGACTGTTAGTATGCGCGCTCGTTTTTACGACATTGAGTAAGGTCGCATTACTCAGTGAACTTATGAATTAAAGAGTATTTAATATGAAATTTGATGCAGTTGTACGTACTGACCTAGGTAAAGGTGCGAGCCGCCGTCTACGTCTTACAGAAAAATTCCCAGCTATCATCTACGGTGGCGAAGCTGCTCCTGTTGCTATCGAGCTTCTTCACAGTGACGTGATCAACCAAATGGATAAGCCTGAGTTCTACGAAGGTATCATCCTAGTGATCGACGGTCAGGAAGTTGCTGTTAAGCCACAAGACATCCAACGTCACGCGTTCAAGCCAAAAGTTGAGCACATGGACTTTAAACGCGTTTAATTGCGTTGTTCATTCTCAATATAAAAGCGCCTTATGGCGCTTTTTTTATGGCTATAAAATATACCTATAAGCTCATAATCTCTATGATAAAATGTGCTTAAGCTAGAAAAGACTTTGCTGCGGATTATCATCGACCTGCTGAACTTCTATCGAACTCCCTTTTGCACGACGTAAAATGCGCAGATAGCGTTGCTTACACAGCCTAATTACCTGCCGCTTTTGATCTGACGTCATTACTTGCCAATTAAAACGCTCATCTCGACTGCGATAACACCCTTTACAATATCCACGGTTATTCACTTGGCATATTCCAACACAAGGGCTGGGTACAGTGAAGAAATCTAATTGCTCCATTATCCCCTCGCTATGAAATATATCTCTATAACACTTAGTTTATACCACGTTAGCGCTATCGACCTTTTTGTTCAAACTCTCCTTACAAAATGCCAATTTATGCAACTAACTTGCTAAAGTATGCTTTATTCTGGTAAGGTTTAAGCGGTTATTAAGATTAATAACAGGATTGTAATTAATCGCATCATTATATTTAACGTCAATATCGATGCATATCAGGAGGGATTCATGGATTTTTTTGTACCATCTTCGTCTAACTCAGCTCAGGCTGAATCAGTTTTTTCTTCTATTGCTCAACACATTGCTGCACCATCTCAAGAAAAACGCATTCATAAGCTTCAATGGAAGCACGAAGGCGAAATCTGTGCTTGTGAGGTAGGTGAATCATTACCTGAAGTATTTCGTACCGATGAGAAAGTATTAGCTATTTTTGATTGTGGTGATGTATTCAAAGTATGTACACCAAGCCGTGGAGCAATCAAGTTTGACCCTATTCACGCGAGCAAATCAACGCTATTAAACGTGGAATACTTTGATTAATTCATTACGATGAATAAGCTGATTAGCAGAAACTAAACGTTATTGTGCTAATAACAGTGAACACTTAAAAACGCGCTAAAAGCGCGTTTTTTGTTTCTACCGAATAATTAAAGTTGGCTAAAACAAGCCCATCTGGGGTGCGGTAATATCATCAAAGTGCTTACCTATAAACGGTAAAATACCATCCGCGACAGGCTTTAATTGCTTTTCAAGATAATGATTATAGTCAATCGGGCTTTGTCGGTACTCTTTCGGCTCTGAGCCAGAGGTCGTAAATACATACTCGATCACCCCTTTATTTTGGTATTGCAGCGGACGACCAAGCTTGGCATTCATCTCATCGGCCATTCGGGCTGCACGTACTTGTGGTGGAATATTTTTTTGGTATTCATCAAGGTTTCGTCTTAAACGCTTGCGGTAAACCAAACGATCATCAAATACTCCAGCTAACGTTTTATTGGTGTAGTCACGAATGTATTCATCGGGGTCTTGATCATGAAAAACCATCTCATATAAAGTTTTCTGGAATTCTTGAGCTAACGGCGTCCAATCTGTTCGGACCGTTTCTAATCCCTTAAAGATTAGTTTCTCTTTACCATCTTGAATAATTAACCCAGCGTACCGCTTCTTACTGCCTGTTTCAGAGCCTCGAATCGTCGGCATTAAAAACTTGTGATAATGGGTTTCGTATTCAAGCTCTAAATAGCATTCAAGATTGAAGTCATCTTTTAGACGCCGTATCCACTCCGCATTAATACTTTTCACCAATAGGTTACCAACGATATCCGCTTCTTCTTGGGTATGACTTTTACCTAATGAAACAAAGACAGAGTCCGTATCACCGTAAATAACGTTATAACCGTTGTCTTCAATCAGATCTTTCGTGACCGATAATACTTCATGCCCACGCATCGTAATTGACGAAGCCAGCCGGTGATCGAAAAAGCGGCAGCCAGATGAACCAAGTACGCCATAAAACGAGTTCATGATGATCTTAATCGCTTGAGAGAACGCTTTTTCACCATTACGTTTTGCTTGATCGCGCGCAGACCACAACTCTTCAATCATCGCGGGTAAAAAATGTTTTTTTCGATGAAATTGCCCACCACGAAAACCCGAAATCGCTTGGTTAGGTTGTTTACCTTCATCTTGTAATAACCCTTCCACCAGCCCCATAGGATCAATGCGAAATGAGCGAATAATCGACGGGTACAGTGATTTAAAATCAAGTACTAATACAGAATCATACAAACCGGGGTTAGAATCCATCACATAGCCACCGGGGCTTGCAATCCAGTTTTCACCCGCAAGATTCGGGGCTACATACCCAGCACGGTGTAATTGCGGTAAATACAAATTAGTAAATGCAGCAACAGAACCACCGACTCTATCAAGCTCTACACCTGTTAAACGGCTTCGCTCAATCGCGAACTCAAGCAAATGAGTATATTCAAATATACGGGTAACCAGCTTACAATCTTGTAAGTTATATTTAGCCAACGACAGCTTATCGTTTTTAAACATATGGTTAATTTCAGCCATACGATCATGCACGTTATGAATATGCTTACCTTCGCCTAACAGCTCTTGCGACACAGAATCTAACGACCAAGAACGAAAGCTATAGGTTGCCGTTTTTAATGTATCAATACCATCTAGCACCACACGACCAGGAATAGAGATAAAACCTTGATTAGGGTTTTGACTAGATTGACGCCAATGCGGTGTTTGTTTACCACGACCAATACGTAAACTGATTGCATTCCATTCAGCACGTTTTAGTAATAAGCGGAAATCAAAATCAATCACATTCCAACCAATAATGATGTCGGGATCGTATTGAATAAACCATGATTCAAGCGCCAATAATAGGGCTTTTTCTGATTCAACCCACTGAATCCATTGCTCACTATCTTCACTCTCTTTTGGCTCACCTATCATGATGACTCGGCTATCCATATCGCTATGTAACCCCACCGAATACAGCACGCCTTTTTCTGAGCACTCTATATCAAGCGATACAATCGACAATTCAGGTACATAGTCAATCGCTTTGGCTTTTACTTGTGAATATTCAGTGTGCCCCAACTTGTCTTTCGCCACCCCAGTAAAGGTAATCCCTCCACGAATAAATCGTTCCATTAAGAAGCGATCAGCAAGGCGAATATCCCCTTCAAATACTTCTATTCCGTCATTATTTAAAACCTTAGAAACTTGAAGGCTGTCTCTTATCGTTTGGGTATAGCAGGCAAAAAGTGATTGCTGTTGAAAAGTATTAAGAGGTAATGCCTTCCAATCGACTTGAAGGTTAGCGGTTCGTAGCGCATTGTCGGCTTGTCTTTGCACATCTGAAGGAACAAAGCACACGGGTTTATCACCATGAACTAATAATCGGGCGGGGCCTTGATCCGTTTTAACCCACAGCACGACTTCAGTCTGACCTTGGGCATCACGACTTTGGCGTGTTAAAACGAAACCAGTAGATTGAACCTGCAAGAAAACCTCAGAAGCTGTTAGCAATAAAGAAAAAATTAACCAATTTTACGCTCAATTTTATCAAATTCAGCCACTATCCAGCCACCAAATTGTTCAATCATAAATAATGACGCACGTTTAGGCACTTGTGCGCCTTCGATTAAGGTAAATAAGCGTTCAATTTCGACATTTTTCTCAGGGTAATAACGCAAAAATATATCGGCACAATCACTCAATGAATGTGCCAAACACTTTTCACGGTGCATCACTAACGCAAAACAGCTACGCAGCATTTTTTTACTGATAAATTGGCAATATTCTAGGTAGTTTTTAACCACTTTTGTGGTCATTATCTTTTGCCGATAATCCGCTAACATTGCCTTAATATCACCGTTCATGGCTTTAGCCACATCCCAGCTTGGTTCAAAACAACCAAACCGCGTAGATAAATCGTCGCCATATAAGCATACGCAACAATGCTTGAGCCAAAAGCCCCACTCAAATATGCCGCCAATAGAAACGACATCGCTAAATTGCCCTATTCGAAAATCAAGACTAGGCACTTTCGGTTGATAGGTGGTTATACGCCACTTGACTGTATTTAAAGCCGATTCTTCAGATGAGTTAAGATGTCGATTAAGCACAACCGTGATATTTAAATCAGAATGACCCCATACTGCTTTGCGTTGAGCAACACTGCCATATAAATAAACACTATGAAGTGCCGAACCAAGAGCTGCACGAAGTTGATTAACGGTATCAATCAATACTGGCATATATTCTGGTTGAAAAGGTGTTTGATTATTTAAAGTTGGTAACGCTGTTGCCACTTGATCACTCTCGCTATTATTCTTTTATAAGCGCGCAGTTATTTATGCTGATCACACCTACATCACCCGACTAATTCTACCAAAGCTAAGCTGCAAAACAATCAGTGTCTTTTTCCTTCAAGGCTCCGTCACCATTAACCAGCCCTATACTTCACAAATAGACAAAATATCGAAACTATAAACTGCTTAATTACCAAAAACCCAGCTTATTCATCCTAGTTATTAGACGATTACCTTAAATAAATATTTCAATATGTGTTTTATTGTATATCTTTGCTACACAGCTCACACAGATGCTCCCAATTGCATAACTAGCATCACATTAAATTGAAGCCAATAAGCGTTTAATGTGCGACCTAACAAGTTAACTAGTGGATTAACACGGTAATGAGCAATACAACTAGCATTTTCAACCAACCAAAGCCGTTTAAGATGATATTTTTCATTGAGCTTTGGGAGCGTTTTGGTTACTACGGTCTTCAAGGTATTTTAGCTGTATATTTTGTTGAGCAACTAGGTTTTAGCCAACAAGATTCCTTTGTTACTTTCGGTGCATTTGCCGCTTTAGTGTACGGTTTGGTCGCGATAGGCGGTTACGTTGGTGACCATATTCTCGGTACAAAACGTACGATGATATTTGGCGCCATCGTGTTAGCTATCGGCTATTTTATGATGGGATTTTCAATTTTAAATCCAAACTTTATTTTCTATGCGTTGGGTACAGTTGCAGTCGGTAACGGTCTATTTAAAGCCAATCCTTCAAGCTTATTAGCGAAATGTTATGACGAAAATGATACTCGTCTTGATGGTGCTTTTACGCTGTATTACATGTCTATTAATGTGGGATCATTAGTCGCACTTTCACTTAGCCCTGTTATTGCTGCAGAATATGGTTACGCGACAGCATTTGTAATCTGTGGATTTGGTTTAATTGCCAGTTTGATGAGTTATGTAGCTTTCCGCCATACTGTTGAGGGCTTAGGCTCTGAGCCGGATAATAAACCAGTCAATTATCAACATTTCCTTATTGTTATTCTGGGAACAATGGCATCTATAGCCTTATGTGCTTGGCTACTGAATAACATTATGATGGCAAATATCGTACTTGCTCTTATTGGTATTGGGGTTGTAGGCATATTCTTAAAAGAAACAATACGTTTAACAGGTGCTGCACGTAAGAAAATGATTGTTGTATTGGTACTGATGCTACAAGCGATCGTTTTTTATGTTCTTTACGCACAAATGCCTACATCATTGAATTTCTTTGCAATATATAACGTACGCACTGAAGTTATGGGGTTTAATGTCAACCCTGTTAGCCTACAAGCCTTGAACCCTTTCTGGGTGGTATTATGTAGCCCGATACTGGCTTATCTATATACGTCGTATGGCAGTAAAGGCCGAGATTTATCAATGCCAGCTAAGTTTACTGTAGGCATGTTTATGTGTGCATTTGCCTTTTTAGCCGTCGCTGCTGCTGGTAACTGGTTTGCCGATAGCCAAGGTATGGTATCAATGTGGTGGATGGTACTTGTGTATTTATTCCAAAGTATTGGTGAATTGATGATAAGCGGATTGGGCTTAGCTATGGTTGCTAGCCTAGTGCCTCAACGCTTAATGGGCTTTACCATGGGAGCTTGGTTCTTAACTCAAGCGGCTTCATTCATCATCGGTGGTTATGTTGCAACCTTCAGCGCCACGCCAGAAAATGTTACAGATCCACTTAAGACGTTACCGCTATACAGTGAAGTCTTCTTAAACATTGGTATCGTAACACTCGGTGTAGCATTTGTTATGGCCTTTACTGCCCCATTATTAACTCGCATGATGCAAGATGAAAAAGTAGAAGAAAACGGTAATTTAGCCACAAACTAATCCCCCTTCATTCAAGTTATACCCAAGTTACCTCAAGATGCTCGTTTCAGCGAGAATTTGTTGGGCTCTAGGCAAGGCACTTATTTATAGACCTAGTCGTTCTACGTTGAAAATAAGTAACGCCGCATAGAGCCCAACAAAACTCGCCCTTCGGGAGTGATTCAGCGTATCTACTTCTGTGTCAAATGTGCTTGAAAGGGAATGCCATTCCTACACACATTTTCCTTGAATTAAACACGCTGAGATCACTCTGAATCCTGCATTTTGAGGTAGCTTGGGTATATAACGGGAGCGAATCTTATTGGTTCTCTCTCGTTTTTCATTCTAGAATCGCAATATTATGATGAATAAATATTGAAAAATTAAACTCAATAGCCTAATCCATTTCTTTAACGCTAATTAGACAAATTAATTAGCGAACATAATAACAACAATAATTAAAGGAGCATTTATAAAATAAATAGCTTAATTAAATCTATGTTCCCAGTAAATACAAAAGAATAAAACAGCCTACTTAATAAACACCACAATAAAAACTAATCATATCCATTAGAAAATATAACTAACAATATGAGTTTTTTGAGACAGTAGACTTAAATTAACTCGTCGTATTAATGTTAATATCAGCAGCGACTTACAAATACTTACAATTTTCAATTTACTTTGTTATTTAACAAGGATGGAGTGTAGTTATGTGGAATAGACTGAACAAGTCAATGATGGTGTGCCAAATGATGTTTGGCCTCTCCTTCTATGGCGTAATGGTTATTTTAACCCGTTTTTTCTTAGAAGACCTTGGTTACAGTGAAGCCGATACCATGATGGTTGTGGGTGCGTTTTCATCTATTGGTCCTCTTTTTGCTATCGCTGGTGGATTCATAGCTGACAAATTTTTAGGTTCTTACCGCTCTTTAACAATCAGTTATTTCGGATTTGCTCTAGGCTACACATTGCTAGTATTAGGCGCCTCAACCAGTAATGTACCAATGAGCCTTGTTGGTATTGCACTCGCGAGTTACGCTCGTGGTCTTATGTCTCCTTCATACCCAAGCCTATTTAAACGAACATTTAAAACTCAAGAAGACTTCGAAAACGGTTACCCAGTAAACTATTCAGTAAATAATATCGGTGCACTTTTTGGACAATACTTATTCCCAATGTTCGTTCTCGCTATTGGGTTTAACGGCAGCTTTATGTTGTCAGCTTCTATGGCATTTGTTGCATTCATCATTCTGGTTATTTCTCATAAACCTTTATTAACGGTTGGTGCCGAAATAGATCAACAACCTGTTAGCCCTAAGAACTGGTTGTTATTCAGCCTTGTTTCTCTTGGTATGATTGGTCTTGTTTTCTTCATGTTCTCAAACATGGATATTGGACAAAACATTGTTTACGCTATAGGCGCAGCTGCAATTTTATACTTCATTTCTTTAATGGTTAAGTCGAACAAAGCAGACGCGTTAAAGATGGGTACAATATTGATCATGACAGTACTAACAACAGCATTCTTTGTTTACTACGGCCAAATGATGACATCGATGACCATGGTAACAATCAATACTATGCGTGGTGATTTATTTGGATTTATCCCTATTGCACCAGAAGCGTCAATGGCAATGAACCCACTATGGTGTATTCTTGGTGGACCAGTTATTGCCATGACTTTCTCTTCTTTAGAAAAGCGTAATATCAACTTTTCGACAGCAACAAAAGTCGGCTTCGCGTTTATTCTAACTGCTATTGCATTTGGTATTCTTACCGTTGCTGTTATGTCTGTTGGTTCTGAAGCTGTTATTCGTCCTGAAGTATTCTTGGCGATTCACTTCTTCCAAGCATTTGCTGAAGTGATTGTGGGCAGTATGGTTGTCGCCTTTATTCTGTCTGTTGCACCTAAGCATATTGAAAACTTCTCGGTAAGCTTATTCTCAGTAGCGATTGCGTTAAGTGGTATCGTAGGCGCGGTATTCTCGACTTCAATTGCACTAGAAAAAGGTCAGGCTATTACACAAGAAATCGTACAAACAGTGTATGGTGACTACTTCAGTCTACTTACTATGCTAGCTGTCGTGATGGTATTAGTGGCATTTTTTGCCTCTTTCGTTATCCGTAAGATGCTTGAGAAAAGTGCAGAATCAGAGAAAATGGTACTGTCTGAAGCTCAATAAGCAAGTATCATTTAAATGATGTTTTATGCTAAAAGCCTCCTTGTTGGAGGCTTTTTTAATGGAGAAAACAAATGAGTAACTATCTGTAGCCGTTCATTCATCCCCTTTTCATTCAGCAGCTAAAAACCTGCTTGTTAATCCCCGTTGTAGCGCCTAGTATATCGTCCTTAAATAAACGGGTTCTTATACGTTTATTATCTGCTGAAGTTTGAATACCGATACATCTACTGATGTCATTCATCAAAAGCATTATAAGTCGTGAGCATTTAGCAATCACGGCACTCCAACACAATGGACATTTAGCTATGCGCGCTTTTGTATTACGAGCCAGATCTGCCCCTACCAATAGTCAACTTTTATTAGAATCAGTCGGGCAAGAAGCCCACACTGAAATTTTGGCTCATACCTTAATGAACGCTATATTTGTGGCTCAATCTCATCGTGACGATGTTGTTGTTCATTTAGTATTAGAAAGCACGCAAGATTTTTCTCGCACAATTAGCTTTACGTCAAGTGAAATCACTAATGTTGGTGGCTTCCACGAACAAGCCTTACTCACGAAAATTGCGAGAGCATTAGATTTGTCGCAAGGCATGTCTAAAGAGCAAGAACGTAAAGTTGAACCTGGTATTACCGTTCGTACCATGAGCTTCGAAAGACTAGTTCAAGAATTAGCTGAAGATTACCAGCTATTCATGATGGACAAAAAAGGCACCAACATTCGTGAGCAAGAGTTCGAAGGCAACCCTTGTTTCTTGTTGACCGACCATATTCCTATGCCCAAGAAGAGCTTTAACAGCTTAAAACGCCTTGGGGCAACAAAGATCAGCCTTGGGCCTAAGATGCTGTTTGCATCGCAATGTGTGGTGCTGATCCACAATGAATTAGATATTAATATGTAATGCTAGGGCGTGTTGACGTTTCAAATTCTAGCCTTTAAACGTCAACACGCCCTAATGAACGGCATGTCTTGTCGTTCATATTTTGCTTTCACATATAAAACGCAGTTACACTTAATATACCTTTGTTATCTCTAGAAGCAGGGTTCATTAATATGCGTATTTTGGTTCTACTCTTCACCTGCTTTGCTATCTTGTCTTGTTCTAGTACACCAAGACCAGCGATAAACTATTCAGCAACCCAACAAAGCTGTGTGCACAAGCTAATCCAATTTAAGCAAACAGTTAAAACACAAGGCGTTCAAGACGCACAACTCTTCTGGACGCCCGATTACCCTTCACTTGCTTTTGATCGCTTTAGCGTAGCATTAATCCCTCAATTAACATCCGATCAAAGTAAAGCACAATGGTTAAACCATGTATCTCGACAAGCTGAGATCCAACGTAAAATCGAATACAAAAATGCATTAAACAAAGACGCAATCGATTTTGAAAACCAAGAAAGCTGTGCCAAACAATTAACAACATCATTAGCCGAAAACAACCAATTCTGGTCGCAATTACAGCAACACCCGCCAATTATCACGTCTAATTACCAAAACTGGCAGCGTATCATCGGTCTTTACCCTGTTAGTAAGCTTTTCGCGACCCCCTCTATTCATACAGAAAAAAAGCGTATATTAAGTGGATTTATTGAGCCTGTAGATGATGACACTATCGCTTATGCTATACCTGATAAACCAAGATTAACGCGGCAAGAAATACAAAGCTGGTTTGCACAAACAACGGCTCGTGCTGATCTTGACTGGCCCTTGCTAACAGATGATCAACTCACCCAATTATTGGCTTTTTATACCCCTGAATTTCGTGTTGAATCGGTATCTCTTGATGATAAGCCCGGCTTAGTAACATATGTTTCAGATGATCAGGCGGCAGTTAATACCAATGAACCAATTGTTTATGTTGACCATAGTTTCACGCAGTTTCATGGCAGAATATTGACCCAATTGAATTACAGCCTCTGGTTTTCAAACCGTACGGCTAAATCCTCTTTGGACCCTTATGCGGGTAAATTTGATGGTGTACTATTCAGACTAACGTTGGATGAGCAAGGAAAGCCCTACATTCTCGATAGCATCCATCATTGTGGTTGTTACCATATGGTTTTTGCATTAAATGAAGAATTACAGTTTGCACCAACAAGTGCCAAGATTGAGTCCCCCACTAGCCTCCATATATACCGACCGCAAAGTGCAGATATATTAAAAATTAGTGTATCAAATGGAGAGCACATGATTAACGATGTGCATTGGGGAGAAAGTAGCCCTTTCACTCGCCATTTAACCTCACTCAATTATCAAACGTTACGTAGCTTACCAACACCAAATGGACAAAACAAAAGCCTGTTTGATCAGAATGGAATGTTATTGAGCAGTGAACGATTAGAGCGCTTCTACTTATGGCCATTTGGTGTGGCATCGCCTGGAACAACCCGCCAAATCGGTCAACATGCTGTCACCTTTATTGGTGAAAGGCACTTTGATGATGCAAATATATTCGACACGCTATTTCTGAATCCGTAATATTTTGAGTGTTTCATATGCCTATTAAATAGACTGGCATTCTATTTATAGTCATACCAAGTGTCTTGTAAACAATGCATAACTGAATTCGTTACATTATATTTGCCATTTTCATCCCACTTTTGATAGAAATGATTACCATTTAATACAAAATACAATAAATAATCTAACTACATGTATTTATTGATAAATACAATAGTAATGTTTTATACCAAAACAAAGCTTCAAACAATGGGTCTATCTCTACACCCTCCTCAATATACTCACTAACAACAATCTTATCTAAAATAAAACACATTAAATAACAACAGTATAATTACAAATCACATTGAAATCGCTGACTGCAAAGTTTGGATTGAAGGCAAAAAAAAGCTCCGTTCTGGGAAACGGAGCCATAAATGAAACTACCCTATACAACCGTAATAATTATATGCACAAAGTTTTATTTATGCCTACATTTTAATACACATGTTAACTTTCGCAATTAAGCGCACGGTGAACTGTTATGACTAAGAAAGCCAATTTTAAAAAGAACGGTATTTATTGGGAGTTGTATGAAAGCCCAGACGAAATCGTAAAATTTCTTGATTCTGATTCTGAGTTTGCGCAAACCGCAATGAAGATATCATTAACCCATGCCTATTTACGTGTTAATGATGTGACAGAGCTCAATAGAGATGCATTTGATATCTTAGATAACAAAGAGAAGTTTCTTCTACTGAAAGAAATGAATCAAGAGCAAACAGACGAATTATCCCGATTTGTGATGGGGCATTTTTATCATTATATCTCCTAGAAAAACCACTTATGCGTAATGCTGTTCACTTAACATGAGCAGCATTACGCTATTGCTGACTTTATACGTTATATATTCCGTTATTCAAATACATGGTCAGACGATACTACAATAATGCCTTTATCTGACACGTGAAATCGTTGTGCATCCAATTTGGAGTTTAATCCTATTTCTGTACCAGCAGGGATTTTCACATATTTATCTATTATACAGTTTTGAATGTTTGCCCCCTCGCCTATTTCAACCCCTTCTAGAATAATGCTATTAACTACAACTGCTGCATTAGCTATATTAACCTTAGGAAATAAAATAGAATTCTGTGCTGAACCACCAGCAATAACAACACCACTTGATATGATAGAATTGATAAAAATACCTTCGTTACCCGTAGCCGATGACACAGTTCTAGCTGGTGGTAATTGGGGTTCATAAGTACGGATTGACCAATCTTGTTGGTAGAGATCCATAGGTGGAACAGGTTGCAACAAGTCCATGTTTGCTTGGTAATAAGAATCTATCGTTCCCACATCTCGCCAATAAGCATCTTGCGTTACTCGCCCCTCTTCCCCACCAAAATGATGGGCGTACACTCCACAACCATCGATCAATTTAGGAATAATGTCTTTACCAAAATCATGGCTTGAGTATGGATTTTCTGCGTCATTTTCTAGCACTTTTAGTAGCGTATCAGTTGAGAATACATAGATACCCATTGATGCTAAGCTTTTGCTCGGGTTACTTTTAAGTGCTACTGGTTGCTCCGGTTTTTCTGAAAAAGCGACAATCCGTTTATCTTGATCGGTCTCCATGACGCCAAATGCCTTTGCTTCTTCAATTGGTACTTCCATGCAAGCTACGGTTAAATCAGCATTGCTAGCTTTATGCTGTTCAAGCATCGGCGCGTAATCCATTCGGTAAATATGGTCACCCGATAACACCATGACATATTTAGCTTCGCTTCGAGATAACAGCCATAAGTTTTGATAAATAGCATCTGCCGTACCGCTATACCAACTATCCCCCTTACGCATTTGCGGCGGAACATTAGTAATATATTCACCTAATTCGGGATTGAAGATAGACCAGCCGTCTCGGAGGTGCTTTTGCAATGAGTGGGACTTATATTGAGTCAATACTAATACTCGTCGTAAACCGGAGTGCAAGCAATTTGCCAAAGTAAAGTCGATAATGCGGTACTTACCACCGAAAGGCACGGCGGGTTTTGCTCGATGATCCGTTAAAGGAGATAACCTTGAACCTACACCACCTGCCAATATCACTGTTAACGTTTCTTGCATCATCTGATTATCCCTTTAATGAATTAGGTTATATTCTAATAATACAATTATCAAGCCAACCGTAACCAACTAATAAATAAAATAAATTTTCACACAGCCCTAATTCACTGCACCACTATAGAGCAAAGTAATACACAATATGCACTTTATTGCCTCCCCCTAAAGGACTCAATGTGCGTTTAAGTGAATAAGCATATAAAACGGTGCCCTAAGAGCACCATTTACATTTGAATCAATAAATTAGATCAGTCATGCTCTAGCATCTTACGAGGAACAAGTTCGAGCTCTTGATGATCTTTATATTTTTCATCTAATAAATCTAATTCTCTCTTCATTTCACATATCTCTTTTTCCATATAAGAGATATTACGTTTCAACATTTTACGTTCCATAATCCGATCCTTATGCATCAAAACCAATACTTAAGGGGTAAACTATCAAAATCCAAAATTTGTTAAAGTGCGATTAACGACATTCACATTATTTTTCATCACACAAAAAGGTACCATTCAGGTTACATTAAGAATTGCTAAAAAATTCTTATCTCTAACATAAAATATAAAGTACGGTATTAACAACACTCACTGAAATAACCGTTTATATAATATTCCAGATTAACTTATCCATTAGCCCTCAATATTACGACATAATGAATAATAATTTATAAAATACTCACACTGAAGTGCCACAAATATGACGAATTGCAAAATAAAAGCGGTAGTAATATGACACCTATCATTGTAAGCCTCAGAATACAAAATAAAACATTAATATTTTGATGTAAATATCATTTTCTCATATTATCATAAAATATTTTATGATAATTTGCGTGTCTTCTTTCCCATACGATCAATAAAAGTATTATATGAATCAGCCTAAAAATATAATGTTACTGATACTATGCCTATTGGTAGGCCTTATCTTAGATATGGTTTGGGTAAAGAACAACATTAATCAAACGACAATAAATACAATTCAAAACCTTGATATTGCAATTGATTCTTACCTCAATAAAATCAAAACAGATCTAATATTAGTCGATTCAAATACAACCCCTTGTGATAAAAATAACAGAAAAGGATTAGAACAATTAAATTTCGACTCGCCAGTAATACAAGAAATCAGCTACATAGAGAATGATGTATTCCTTTGTAGCGATCGCGTTAGAAAATCAAATATAAAAATAGAAGATAGCCATTTAAAAAGATTTGAAAAGCATAATGGATACGTCATTTATAGAGCAACAAGTCAAAGAAGACGTATTGATGCATTATTTTTCATGGTACCAACACCTAACGGTTGGTACCGTATTATGCTTGATAGCCGCTATATTGATTATTGGATCAAGCAGTATACGAATAAAAACCAACTTTCTGGTTGTTTAGGTAATACTAAAGACGACTTCGTATGCTTGAATTCGTCGTTACCATTCAATGATATCATTTTTAGCGAGCAGATACGTTCAGAAAAATACTCTTATGTATTAACAGTTGGATATACTGAAGCATCATTTAGAAATGCTATTATCAGGCAGTTACCTTATGCCGCTACCATTATCATTATACTATCGATATTAATTATATTATTACTTCATGTATCAGTAAATTTCCGACGTTCAATTAAGTCAGATATTCAGCGTGGGATTAGAAACAAAGAGTTTTACGCTTATTATCAACCGATTGTAAATTCTAAAAATGGCCATTGGATCGGTGCTGAATTGCTTGTACGCTGGCTACACCCCAAACATGGTGTAATTTCACCAGCTGAATTTATTCACACAGCTGAAAGCACCGGGCTAATCAATGCGATTACACTTCATCTGCTAGAACGTGCTGCTTATGAAAAAACGCAGATTCAAGCAGAAAATAATAATACTTATATATCGATCAATGTTACTGCATCGATGATTATTAACCCTAGGTATGTAACTGAACTAATTAGTATTATTTCAAAGTACCCTAGCCTTCAACACAATGTGGTTTTTGAATTTACAGAACGGGAAACATTTTCCCCCACGGAATTAGCCGAGCTTCAACTTGGTATGCAACACCTACGCGAAGTGGGAATCAAATGGGCACTTGATGACTTTGGGACAGGTTACGCGGGTTTATCAACATTACAAAGTTTACGTTTTGATATCTTAAAAATTGATCGTACCTTTGTAGCTTCTTCCGTTACAGATGCAGTCACTCATTCAATCTTAGATAATATTGCTGAAATGGGACATACATTACACTGTACCATGGTTGCAGAGGGTGTCGAAACCGCCGAACAAGCTGAATATGTAGATGATTTAGAGATTGAGGCAAGCCAAGGATATTTTTACGCTAAACCAATGCCATTTGACGATTATTTAAATGCACTTAGTCAGCCAGCGCCTGCATCTCGCTCTGAAGCGGTCGAAACGAATACAACAACCGCGCACCAGCAAGCCATCAAATAAATCGAACTTCACGAATAAGTTAAAGGGTTGCTTCAGCAGCCCTTTAACTTTATCACGTATAAAATTCCTGTTTTCCCCTACCTCACCTCAAAAAACCATGTTCTAATACCCACTCATTTACGAAAAGAGACATATCAAGTACATGGAAACATCAAATTTGATTTCATATGACGACGTTATTGACGCAGCTTACGACATCTTTCTAGAGATGGCATCTGATAGCTTAGAACCAGTAGACGTGATCTTATTCACCGCACAATTTGATGACCGTGGAGCAGCCGAAGCAGTTGAAACACGCGATGATTGGAGCAGCCACGTTGGCTTTGACGTTGATAAAGAATTGTACGCTGAAGTACGTATTGGCTTAGTTAACGAAGAAAGTGATCAGCTTGATGACGTATTCGCTCGTATGCTAATTAGTCGTGACCCTGAACACAAGTTCTGCCATATCTTATGGAAGCGTGATTAATACTTCACAGCTAATACCAATCTAGACAAGTATCTGATCATCCTTGCTGGTTAAAATGGCTTATAACTACGTTAGAAATTTTATAATTAGAACCACTAGTTACTTCAATTTCTGCCTTGTTATTATCAATTTTCTCTACGCAATTATCTGACCATTTACTTATCCAGAATGGTATAAATACAAAAAAGGCGATACATTTCTAATTAGAAAACTCTAACTTAGAAAGCATCGCCTTTTTAGTGCCGTATCCCTAACAGTCTAAGCCATTAGTTGTATATTCCAATCGTTACACCAAAACGGGTGTATCTTGCTGACTACTGCGTTTCACCCAAATCAAGCTCAATACAACTAATATAGACATTACTGTCATGACAGAGCCAACACTAAACTGATCATCTGCACGCATGAAAGATGCCGACAAAGTCGCTATTCCGGCACCCAAGTTTTGTAAACCACCAAGAATTGCCCCAGCCGTTCCAGCGTGTTGCGGAAATGGCTGAATAGCTGCTGTTGTTGCCGCAGGAAACAAAATACCAGCGCCAATGAAGTATATAAATGCCCCACCAATTAACGAACTGACTGTTACTAACCCTGCCATACCTGGAATAAGAACTGTAAGTGAACCCAGAATAATGGCTAACATACCTAAATACATTACGCGGCTATTACCAATACGCTTAACCAATGCCGAAGACATCCAAGAACCCGCTAAATATCCCGGTAATGGCAATACAAATAACCAACTTACCGTCTTTGAATCTAGCTTAAGTACACTGCCTAGCAATACACCTGCTGCAGCTTCAAAAACAGCGATGCCTGCAAAAGTAGCAATTAAGCAAAGTACATAACCTTGGAAACGGCGGTTACTCAACACATAACGATAGCTAACGAGTACGCGTTCATTACGGCGACTCTCCACCGGAAGTGTTTCAGTAAACATAAACATCATCGCCAATGTTACGATAGCACCAAACACTAATAAGAATATGTAACTTGCCGACCAATCAAACATTGATGACAAATATCCACCTAATACCGGTGCAATAAGAGGGGAAAATATAACCCCCATACTCACAAGACTATTGGCTTTATGTAAATCTTCACCATCATAGCAATCACGCGTTACAGTACGGCACATTGCACCGCTACAGCCTGTACCAGCGCCTTGAATAAAGCTGGCTAATAAGAATAATTCAAAGCTTGGTGCTAGTAACGCACCAATGGTACCGATTAAAAAAATCACCATGCCAACGATAATGACTGGTCGGCGACCTATACGATCAGATAGCGGACCATAAACGAACTGCGATAATCCGTACGGGATTAAATAAGCCGCCATTACCGCTTGTAGATAAGAAGACTGAACACCAAAATCGTGTGCCATTGCTGGGATGGCAGGCACATACATTGTTTGGGTCATTTGGCCAGCAGCGGCTAAAATAATAACTAGAAATAGTAACTTTGCCATTTGGCTAGAAGAAGATTGCTGAGTCACAACCTGTACCCTCAAAAAAACAACATAAGAAAAACAAGTGAATACTCGAATGAATAATCCACTAATAGTATGAAAAGCCACGAACAAACAGGATAACAATAACTAAGACTAATTCTGGGTTAATGTATAGCGTCTAGCTCTGTCTTAAGTGCGGTGATAGTAATGCTGAATAGTCAATCAGGCAAGAAAATAGCGTTGTATTAAGCACTAAACTTTATCATGATTTGCATTAGAAATAGTAATGAATAAATAGTGCCAATTTTATTTATTTTCTGCATACAAAAAACCTCGAAAAAACGAGGCTTTTGCTAAGGAACTATTTATCACAACGCCATGCATAACAATTACACAGAGCGCTTAATAGTTAATCAATCAAAGTGAAAGCGATGCTTACCGTGGCTAGCTTTCGTTTTCAGATAACTTTCATTACCATCTTTTACGTGGGCTTTAGTGCCAACCACTTCAGTAATGATAATGCCGTTTTCTTCGAGCTCTCGAATCTTCTTCGGGTTATTTGTTACCAAGCGAATTTCATTAAGACCTAACGCTTTAAGCATTAAAGCTGCTTCTGTAAAATCACGAAGATCGTCGCCAAAACCAAGGTGGTTATTCGCTTCATAAGTATTCATACCCTTACTTTGCAGTTCATAAGCATCAATCTTATTATATAATCCAATACCACGCCCTTCTTGACGTAAATAAAGAATCACCCCACCCATTTCACCCATTTTTTCAATGGTTTCATCTAACTGTTCACCACAGTCACAACGTGAAGAGTGGAAAACATCACCGGTTAAACACTCTGAATGCATACGTACCAATGGTACTGCCGGTTTCGTATCTGCAGCTTGGAAAATAACGGCTACATGTTCTTTACCAGATTCAAGACCATTGAAAGAAAGCAAATCAGCCGGAATGTTACTCTTCTGGCCAACTTTAAAAGGCACTCGTGCTCTTATATTTACCATGTTGTTCCTAAGTACGTCTTAATGCCTTTAGGGTCTACAATTCAAAAGCTATTACAACGAACATTGCGTGAGCGTTATGTTTGAACGTATACCCTATAGACTGATAATCTTTACAAAATACTCATGTGTCGCGCTTCATCTCAGCATAGATATAACTAAACGATAGTACGACAGATGAATATTCCTCTGCTTGTTGCTAGATAATATCTAAAATATTCACACTTAAAAAGTATAGTAAGAGTAAGGGTATTATTTTTTGACCACCTTAAGCTGCCTTACCTCACCTTGTTTTGTTATATTATAACAAAACCAAGTAAAATACATTATGCAACTTATTGCTAATCAGGCAACTTTTTTTACTTACTTAAACCATAACGCTTTTCTAATAAAGGGTGTAAAAAAACACAGGCCGACAGAATTGTAAAACCTATCACACCCAGCATAATTGCAGACATTCTCATCCAATCATCCCCCATCATCAACCGTTCAGATAGCATTTGATAGGTCGCTTGCATCCAGATTACAGCTGACACGCTAAGTGCAACTTGGATGAATCTTGCTGCCCATCGTTGCTGAATCGATAATAACAATGGAAAAACAACCAAACCAATACACAAAACAACATTACCATTTCGTAAAAAATGCGCAGCTAACAACCAAAAACTCAACACAATGGGTAATAGTGCAAAGGAAAGTTTTAATGAACGCACAATGTTCTCCACGTAAAGCACCCTACAAGTTGTAATATGTATATATTCAAGCTACCTCAAGGTATAGCATTCTGGCTGACATCAACGTTTTAATTCAATCGACTCAATCATCGGATAAGTACTCAGGGCAGCTAGCAATTCGCATTTAGGTTTTAGCTTTGTGTTTGCTCTATCACTTCAGCCATAGATATAAGCTTATCGAGAATACGCTCACCATCTGCTCGTAAACCATTATGTTCATATTCATTCGTCATCCATGCTTTTGCATTGGGCATTAAAGCCAATGTTTCACGCGAATAATCAAACTCTACATACATATCTTCAACGTAAACTGCAGCAGTAACTGGTACGGTATTCTTTGCTAATTGCTCAACATCATACAACTGCGGCCAATCTGCTTTTTCAGCCAGTAAATCCGCTGCTGTTTTTAATGGCCTAAGGGTTTCTAATTGATCGAACATCCACGGGTATACCATTTCGCCAGTAAAGCAGAAATCTTCACCAGAAACATAATTGCATTGCGGATAGTGTTCACGAACACGATGTGCAGACCACTGTGATGCATCTTGCTGACAGTAAATTGATTCATGCAAAATGGCATAAATCGGGTTAGTCAGGTATGACTGCTCGGCTAACATCGCGGTTAAGAAACTGTAACTCAATTCAGGTTTACTATTTACGTCAACAAAAGCGTCTTCCAGCAAGTAATACATGGCTAACGCACCGCCGCTGCGACCAAGATTGATACCAATCAACTGGAATTGCTCTACAGTAAAGCGCTGACCATTAGGCAGTATAACTTCATTATTCAGCAAGTAATCGGCAATACGATTGCACATACCTTGTGCAGCAGGAAACGCATGGAAGAACTGTTGGGTTTTATCCAATACACGTTGATATGTCGCTTGATACACATCATCAGCATGACGCGTCATCGACGGAATCCCCCCCGTGAGATAAGCACGAGACAAACTTTGCGGATAATAAGACAAATAATGCAAGGCGCAGAAACCACCAAAACTCTGCCCCAACAACGCCCACTGCTGAATACCCAGCTGCTCGCGAATCGCTTCAGCGTCACGCACAATGTTATCGGCACGGAATTGGATTAGGTACGCGACCTGTTGTTCTGGTGTTTTACAGGCTAAAGTTTGATGGCTGATCACCGTACTTAACCCCGTACCACGTTGATCCAATAATAAAATACGGTATTGTTTTAAAGCACGCTTAAACCAGCCGCTATTGCTATCTGGACGAGGAGCTGGAAAACCAGGGCCACCTTGCAAGTAGACAAGCCACGGTAAATCACCATCTTGCTTATCTTTCGCGACAACCTCTCGTGCAAACACGCGGATTGTTTCACCATCTTGATCCGTGTAATCCAGAGGTAATTCAAATTGGTGCTGGCGATAAAACAAATCATCAACATAAAAACATGCTTGCATCGGCTTCCTCCATGAAGAAAGTAAACTTAAATAACATAAAGTTATATTACAAACTCCCCCAGTACATTGCTAGCGTGCATTTACATTTAACAATACCTAACACACATAATATTTGCCTACTTGAATCAAAAAGGCATCACACTTATGCAAGATTATTATAATGCCAAGCCGATGTCGTTTTCAGATTTTGTTGATTACTGTACAAAGCCGATTCAGATTCAATTTCGTTAAGCGTCATTCAAATTTGCAATGTTTGTTTGATTATTTATCGCAACACAATCTCAGATAACGGCGTATAGTTGCTTCATAGACAACGTGAATACCGCGTTGAAGCCACAATAATCCACTTATTATTATGGCGGGAGATGATGCTCCTCCTTTAACTGCCTTACTGAAGTTTACCCTTCTTATTAAGGATGATGACGTCTAACAACATTGGCATAGAATGGCCAGAGGAAGCTTTTTCGTGGATCCCTACATCCATAGAAAGCTACAGTTGTTAGATCGTAATTATCCTCTACCGTTCTCTGCCCTTTATTTAAAGCACAATCATTCAATTTGTACGGTTCAATCGCTCGCCTTTATTAGACGCGATTTCACAATAACAACGAATTGAACGGTACAACGCTAAAACAGCAAATGAGGCAGAGTAATGCAATATTCAGCAGAAGTTCAAAACATGTGTCCTATCTCGCGCGGACCACAACATGCGTCTTCACCTATTCCTGTAGAAGGACGCTGGGTTAGCCCGAAAGATGTAATCGCTATTTCCGGCGTTAGCCACGGTGTAGGAACATGTGCACCACAACAAGGCGCAGCAAAACTTACTCTTAATGTTAAAGATGGCATCATTGAAGAAGCCTTGATTGAAACTATCGGTTGCTCTGGTATGACGCACTCTGCTGCGATGGCATCTGAAATCATCACCGGTAAAACCATTCTTGAAGCCTTAAATACAGACCTTGTCTGTGATGCGATTAACGTGGCAATGCGTGAGATTTTCTTGCAGTACGTATACGGTCGCACACAAACGGCTTTCTCACTTGATGGCTTACCAATCGGCGCAGGTCTTGAAGACTTAGGTAAAGGACTACGTAGCCAAATTGGTACTCACTACGGTACGCGTGAAAAAGGCCCTCGTTACATGGAAATGGCAGAAGGTTATGTCACTAAGTTAGCACTGGATGACAACGATGAAATCATTGGTTATTCATTCGTTAACCTTGGAAAAATGATGGAGTTTATCGGCAAAGGGACATCTGCTGAAAAAGCGATGGAACAAGCCAGCGGTCAATATGGCCGTTTCGACGAAGCGGTTCGCACTATCGACCCTCGCCACCAATAAACGCAGTCATACACGACTTACGCATCACATGCTATTACGCTGAATTTTGAGGATACCATCATGGCTCTATTTGAAAGTTACGACCGTCGCATCGACCAAATCACTCCAGTACTTGAACAATACGGTTTCGCGTCATTTGAAAAAGCACTGGAATATTGTAAAGAGCGTAATGTTAACCCTTACGATATCGTAAAAGAAACACAACCTATCGCATTTGAAAATGCTTCTTGGGCTTACGTATTAGGTGCAGCTATCGCACTAAAAGAAGAAGCAAGAAATGCAGCTGAAGCAGCAGAATATATTGGCCAAGGCTTGCAAGCCTTCTGTATTCCAGGCTCTGTTGCCGATCAACGTCAAGTTGGTTTAGGTCATGGCCGCTTAGCCGCACGTTTATTGAATAACGATACTCAGTGCTTTTGTTTTCTAGCGGGTCACGAATCTTACGCTGCTGCTGAAGGCGCGATTAAAATAGCAATGAACGCTAACAAAGTACGTCGCCACCCTCTTCGCGTAATCCTTAATGGTTTAGGCAAAGATGCAGCTTATATGATTGCACGTATTAATGGCTTTAATTACGTACAAACCCAGTTCAACTACGAAACAGGTAAATTGGATGTGGTATCAGAGCGTCGCTTCTCAACAAGTCAACGTGGTGAAATTAATTGCTACGGCGCTGATGATGTACGTGAAGGTGTTGCTATTATGCACCGTGAAGAGGTTGATATCTCAATCACTGGTAATTCAACCAACCCTACCCGTTTCCAGCACCCCGTTGCCGGTACATATAAAAAAGAACGTCTAGAAGCGAATAAAGCGTATTTCTCTGTTGCATCAGGCGGCGGTACAGGTCGTACTCTTCACCCTGATAATGTTGCAGCAGGTCCAGCTTCTTACGGCATGACAGACACAATGGGCCGCATGCACTCCGATGCACAATTTGCTGGCTCATCATCTGTACCCGCTCACGTAGAAATGATGGGGCTTATTGGTATGGGGAATAATCCAATGGTCGGCGCAACTGTTGCCGTTGCCGTTGCGATAGAACAAGCAAAATGATCAGATATTTGTTTAAATTGTTATAAAATCAAAGAGTAAATTCATATTTAGATAGCTTGAGTTAGGTGCGGATTTAACCAACCGCACCTTTAATTGCGCAACTTAATTGGTTATTTTGTAAAAAACCTCTAGAATTGCCCGAGTTTGATCACTTGCGTTGGCTTCATTTTCAGAATTAAAGCCACTAAGTTAGTCCCATTCAGTCTTACAGCAGGTTGTTGCTGTAATCGGCGCAGTAAAGGAAACATGATGATTCAAGTTGTAGGTCACAAAAACCCAGATAGTGATAGCATCTGTTCAGCTCTTGTAGGTGAAGCACTTCTTAAAGCTCGTGGTTTAGAAGCAAAAGCCGTTCGTCAAGGCGAGCTTAACCGTGAAACTCAGCACATCCTAAAAACTGCTGGTGTTGATCAGCCAGAAATGTGTACTGGTGTTGCCGGTCAAAAAGTATGGTTAGTAGACTACACCGATCTTGCGCAAGCACCTGACGATATCGCAGAAGCTGAAATCGTAGGTATTGTTGATCACCACCGTTTGGGTGATGTGATGACAGTTAATCCATTAGAAGCATGGATTTGGCCTGTTGGTTGCACATGTACAATCATGTTCAACCTATTCAAGATGGAAGGTACTGAAATCACGAAGCCACTTGCAACATTAATGATGTCTGCAATTCTAAGTGACACAGTAGGTTTCGCCTCTCCAACATGTACTCAGAAAGATCGTGATGCAATTGCAGAGCTAACACCACTTGCTGGTGTTGAAGATCTTGACCTGTTCATCAAAGAGCTTCTAATCGCAAAAACTGACATTGAAGGTCTAACCGCTTCAGAGTTAGTTGAAAAAGATCTTAAAGCATACCCATTCAATAACCGTAACGTTGTTGTTGGTCAAATTGAGCTAGCAACACTTGAACAAGTTGACAGCATAATTGATGAGCTAAACGCTGATCTTCAACGTCGTTGTGACGAAGAAGGTTTAGCAATGGCAGCTCTAATGCTTACAGATATCACAACAAGTACGACACGCTTGCTATTTAAAGGCGAGTGGAATACGACATTAGAAACATTCGCAGACAATGGCGTACTTACAATGGAAAATACGCTAAGCCGTAAGAAACAAGGCTGGCCTTGGCTACAAAAAGTACTTTCGTAATTTAGCTAAAGTATTTATTAATTAGAGTAGGATAAGTTATTACTGTTTTATCCTCTCTAAAATAAAAAGCACAGCATTCGCTGTGTTTTTATTTATCACTTTTCAGCGTTGTTTTTTCATTTAAAATATCGGCAAAGTGTTCTAAAAATTGACGCCCTATGACTTTCCCTTCTAGATAATCAATTTCTAGATCATCTTCACTACTCAGCAGTGCACGACTTTTTAAACTACTTTCAGGTGCAATTTGAATGACTTTTAAACCTTCAGGAAGATTAACTAAAAACGCATTTAAATCATTATAGGTATAATAGTAACGCCTTAGCATATCCATCACTTCCGCACTTTTACTTTTTCCTGCCATTGATAAAAACCGTTCAATATTATTTGAAGCAAACAATGACCAATAAGGTGATTTGCTTTCATGAATAAGCTCTTCTGTATCACTGCTCGTCGTATCTATCTTTTCTCTATCATTGAGTTGATCAAATTTATTCATCATATCGAATACGCTCATATTACGATAATTACTATCTTCATTATTAACGCGAGTTTCTTTCCATGATTCAAATCGCTGTGTTAAATCGCTATGTATATTTTTAATTTTATCCATTGGTTCATTAAGGCTTAGCTTCTCAATATACTGCGGAAGTGTTGCTTCTATTCTTTCTCGCCAATCATCAAATACACCTGGTGACTTTTCAGCACTACCGTCTGAACTGGTTTGTATAAGATCTTCATTAATCGGCTCTGTTCTTATCACAACAACTAACTCAGCCCCTTGCCTCCACGCTTCTTTCACCGGTACAGCAGCAGCAACACCACCATCAACCCATTCAAGATCATTGATATTCACTGGCTGATTATAAAGAACCGGAATGGCACAAGTAGCACGTAATACTTCTCGCCAGTTTTCTTGATACATAGGAAGGTAAATATCTTGAAGAGTATCTTTACGCGTTGCACATGCATAAGCACTACGGTGAATTAATGTCTTACGTGCTTGCTGAAAATCAAGAGGAGTATCGCCACCCGGTGAAATAGCTTGTAACGCCCAATCAAGATTTAATGGCTTTTGTTGGCTAAGGTATTTATAAAGATTAAAAAATTCATCATTCGTCGTGTAATTAACAATGAAGTTGTAACTGTAGTTAGGCTGGCGACTAAGAAAAGAAGATACCGTCAAGGCGCCAGCAGAAGTGCCAATATACAGTTCAAAAGGATCAAAACCAGCCTCTAAAAATGCATCAAACACGCCCGCAGTGAATATTCCTCTTTGACCTCCACCTTGAACAACTAAAGCAATTTTCTTTCGACGCGACTGAGCAATCTGCGTCGAAAATTCGTTAATAGTATGTAAATCAATAGAGCTTAAGCTAAACGACAGATGATTCGACATAATCCCTCTACAAAAAAGTCACCAGAACTCATTGTAGTAAGAATATCATTCCATGTTTAACGTAAACGGAACGACAAACACAAAACATTAACTATTATTAATAAGTTACATATTTATCGCACAATATTACGCGCCAATTGCGGTTAATCCAAACCCAATCAGAATAGCAAAAACCACACCCGTTATAATAAGTGCAAATTTTAGATCAGCTTCCATATCCCACATCCTTTTCGAACCAGCCAGTCAACATATTATTAACTATAGTTTAGGGTGACTTCAAGATCCTTATCAATTTGTAAGCACGTTTTTAAGATAGCTGTCACAATTAAACCCACATCTCTAAAGGATATAGGAAAAATGTATGAAGCCATCAACGATTAGTACCTCAGTGTTAGGTATCATCGCATTTTTTTCTTCCCAAGTAGCCGCAGAGTACCCTGTACATATCACACCTTTTGTTGGTTATACGTTCTCTGGTGATGTTACGGATGAAAATGGCATAAATATTCAGCCTGAAAACGACCTTCATTTTGCACTATCTGTTGAAACCGATGTTGACCCAGGAAGAGTTGGCTTATTTATTAGCTACTTACCCACAGAGACACAAGATTTTAAAAATGATACCTCTTTTACATACCTTCATTTTCAGAGCTCTCTGCGTTTCGAATTAATTCCTAAAATTGACACCTACTTTGGAGCCAGCTTAGGGGGAACTTTCGTAGATGCCGACTGGTCTGATAACAGTCTTTTATTCTCTGCGGGTCTGTTTGGTGGCGCCGAATACAAACTGCATAAAAATGCAAAAATTGTTTTTGAAACTCGATGGTTAGCAAACGTTATAGATAGCAATACATCTTCAATCTGTACCCTGCCAACGGGTGATGAAACCTGTAAAATTCACGTAGATTCGAAAATATTGAGTCAATTTCAAACAAATCTAGGGCTTAGCTTTACCTTCTAAAAGGCAGGGTTAAAAGTTATGTAATATGGCTGATATTTTGCAAATCAGCCCCTACCTGCTAGTTTTCGCTTATTTTGCAGTCATTTTTACAACTATTAGAAAATAAAATAAAACACTGCAAGGTAGGCAATACCCAGTGATTAACTTCAATTATTAACCCGCCAACCGCCCTATTCAACAATCATTAGAGTAAAAAACCAAACATTAACACCTTTGGAGCAGGTCATTAACAAAGGCACACTCTATTGATTTACATATTGTCTCTGGTTAGTCTCAACTCATCAGCGTGGCTTATCAAACCAGATGTCACGACTTAGGATTCTGATTTAGAGAATAAATCTCTAAGAATATTTAGTTTCATAGTGATTAGCAGTACATAAGGAGATGTTTATGAAGCGAGAACAATGGGGCTCTCGTCCCGGTTTTATCTTGGCAGCGGTTGGTTCAGCCATTGGCCTAGGTAACATTTGGCGATTCCCATACATGGCTTACGAGAATGGCGGCGGCGCATTTTTTATTCCTTACCTTTTCGCCATGATTTCAGCCGGTATTCCATTTATGATTATGGAATTCACTTTAGGTCATAAACTTCGTGGTGCTGCACCTCGTGCTTTTTCTAAGCTAGGCGTAAAACTTGAGTGGCTTGGGTGGTTCCAAGTATTTATTGCTGCAATCATTGCTGTTTATTATGTCGCAATTATCGGTTGGGCAATTTCATATTTAGGGTACTCGTTCACACAAAGTTGGGGTGCAGATACTAATGCCTTCTTCTTTAGTGAATACCTACAGCTAGGTGAAAACTCACCAAGTAAGCTAGGCAATTTGCAGATGCACATTGTTATACCAATGGTATTAGCTTGGGGTATTACTTTTGCGGCAATCTTTACCGGTATTAAAGGCGGTATCGAGCGCGCAAGTAAAATAATGATGCCTCTTCTTTTCCTTATGGTTATAGGCTTAATTACACGTGTTGTTTTCCTACCTGGCGCACTAGACGGTGTTAACTACCTATTCGAACCAGACTTTAGCAAGATCACAGACCCTACGGTTTGGTCAGCAGCATATGGACAGATATTCTTCACGTTGAGTGTCGGTTTTGCCATCATGATTGCTTACTCAAGTTACTTGCCAGAGAAATCTGACATTAATAACAACGCATTCATGACGGTACTGATTAACTGTGGTTTCTCTATTACTTCTGGTGTGCTTATTTTCGCAGTATTGGGCTATATGGCTCAAGATCAAGCGAAACCAATAACGGAAGTTGTAACAGCAGGTGTAGGTTTAGCGTTTGTTACTATTCCAGCTGCTATTAACCTACTACCAGCACCGTATATTCTTGGACCACTATTCTTCTTGGCGCTTGTTGTTGCCGGTTTGAGTTCACATATCTCAATCATTGAAGCCGTAACGTCAGCCGTTATAGACAAGCTGAACTGGTCACGTAAGAAGGCAGCTTCTGTTGTTTGTGGTGTAGGTTTTGCCGTATCAATGGCATTTGCAACGAATGGCGGCCTACTGCTACTTGACCTAGTTGATTACTTCATTAACAACGTTGCACTACTTGCAAGCTGTCTGGTTGAACTTATCGTTATCGGTTGGTTGCTTAAGATTTCAGATATTCGCGATTACGCCAACGATATCTCTGACTTTAGCATTGGTAAGTGGTTCGAAATTTGTATCCGCTTCATCAGCCCAATAATGCTTGCGGTAATTCTTGCAACGAATCTTTGGAAAACATTCAACGAAGGTTACGGTGGCTATGAAATGTCTGACCTACTGATGCTAGGTTGGGGTTTGGTTGCTGCAATGTTTGTTGTCGCGGTTATCATCAACGTAACGTCTAAATCACCAAGCCAACAGGAGAGTTAATTATGACTACAGGTGCAATTATAATGATGCTGTTTGGTTTTGGTATCACGTGGGGTGGCGCAGCATACTGCATCGCCATTGCGATGAAAAAGAATGAAAAGTAATTCAGACAGATGTAACAGCTAAAAAATAAATAAATGCCAATCAATTCGTTGATTGGCATTTTTTTCACGTTCTGCTCTAACAATAGAAAGTCAATCTGGCCTAACCGGCCGACCCTTGTTGATTTGTGGCTCAAGAACAATATCTACTAACTACGATCAAATAATGCATTGGGAGAAGCAATTTCACATCCATCTTGTTTAGGTTTATCTTTTTTCACACATAAATACAATCTTATTTATCCAAAATCACACTTTTAATGAACAGTGTTTCAATAAGATAAAGAGGTCAGCCAATAAGAGATAAAAAAATGAAAAAAATCAATTTGTTTGCCATTACTATGATCGCCGTATTACCCGCTGTATCACATGCTCAGGATGTACAGACGTATTTTGGTGCTAACTACGAGTACGGTAATGTTAAAGTTGGAAGCCGCTTAGTATTCAGCAATCCAACTTCTTTTTCTCACCAGAAACAGGTGTAACCTATGCGCGTTATAAAGATTCTCAGCTAAAAGAATCTGACTTGGGACTCATGGTTGGGGCATCGTTAGGTTACAATATCAATAAGCAATTCCAGATTGTCAGTAACTATAATCACTCATTCGGAATGATGTCGAATCAAAATAATATTGATGAAGACAGCCTGAGTGCGGGCGTAAACTACCGATTCAACTAATTTTAAAAAGGGAGATGTATAACTACATCTCCCCTCTTATATTTAGTACTTGATGAACATTACGCTTAAAAAAATATAATTAGAAAATGTAATCCAGCGTTAGGTATGCTTCATCATTAAACGACCCACTTTCTTGACTACTTGTATTCAGTAAGCGATACCCAATTTCAGTACTGATATTCTTTGTTACACGATAATTAAAGCCCGCTTGTCCGCCATATATGTAGTGGCCTTTATCATCTAAGCCTTTTGCATCCTGATATTTATAACCGACGCTGATACCTGTTACTAAGTTGAATTTTTTGGCATTATCGAGGCTGTAAAGGTAGTCATAAGACCCCATATATTTAGATAATTTGCTCTCATTTGAAAAAGTATATGTCCCTAGAAAACGATGAGACTCATCTGCAATCACACCAGCTCGAAGAATATAAGTTTCGTTACTACTACCAAGAATATGATTGTTATCAGCACTTAGGCCAAGACCAACATTGTATTCTAAATCTGAAGCTTGGGCTGATGCCGCGGATAAAATAAGAAGTGCGATAGCTGTTTTTTTCATAAATCACTCACAATAATAAAACACCGTTTCTTTCGAGGTAGAAGATAACAAATGAAGCTGAACGAATGCTGAATATGGAAAACCCAAAGTGTAAGCAATTGTTACGATATTTTTCATTAAAAACAATACGTTAAAACTTCCGCCTCTAAATCATGCAACATTCCCATTAATCGTACGAAATTGTTGTTTTGTATTTTTCGATGGTGCCCGTTGATAAACTGCATCATAAAAAGGCATCGTCTTTAAAAAGAGAGTTATATTTAATGACTGTGGTGCGCGAACTATGGTGCGCTATCTAAACTCGCTTAGGACATACTCGGCTTAAAGTGCTCACCGACAAACCATTCAGGTGGATTTCGCTTTGTCCACTTAGCGAATTTAGCTTTATCGCCCAGATAGAATCTGCGATACGCCAATACTGGCTCATCATTCACTTTATATATGTCGGGCATCGCTTGGGGGAATGCTGTTAAACCAATTGAAGGAAATGAATGTTCTGATATTTCTGATAAAACGGCTATTGATTTATGATCTATGTCTTTTTCATATCGATATTTATACTCTTCATTCAGTTCAACAGCCAAATCTCGAAGCCACAGAAAGTTATCGTAAGACTCTTCAACCCATAAAACACAAGGATGTTTTACATGGGTTGATTTATAAGGGGTAATAAAACCTTTTTTATTCAATGCAGTACAAAGCATTTGTACACTTTCTAAAATCATTTTAACTACGTGCTGATCACAATGATATTGGGCGCACTTCTTAATATCTTTATCCAAAATGAAAATATTCATTACAACCCTCGCTATCCATACTGATTATATCTTAGTCCAATTTATTCGGCATAGAACGCTAGTCGCAACCGCTACTGACTCAAAATTCTTATTAACCGCCCTTCTCGCAGCCAAGCTGTTTTGCTATTAATTAGTTCGCTAACACTATGATTTTTATTTCAAAGCTGTAGGGTATTAGGCAGACACATTACATTCGGCGTTATAAACACGAGGAGTTAGCTTTAGTGGAAAATTCAAATATAAAACTTGTTCCGCCATCTATGGAACGAGCCCATTCAATGCTTGAGGCAATTATTGAAAGTGAGCACGAATTGCGTCAATTTCTTCCATGGGTAGATTATGCGCTTACTGAATCTGACTCAATATCTAATACCCAAGAAGCTATTAAGAATTTTGAAAATTTCACTGGCGAGCTTCGGTATTCAATAATACGGAAATCAGATGACTATTTCTTAGGGGCTGTAGGTTTAATTATCAGAGATAAATCTGTTCCGTTTTTTGAAATTGGCTACTGGCTAAGAACAAGTGAAACAGGTAAAGGTTATGTGTCTGAAGCTATAGCTTTGCTTGAGAAATACGCCTTCGATGAATGTGGAGCAAACCGTGTTGAAATAACAGCCGCCTCAACAAATCTAAATAGCCGTTCTGTCGCTGAGCGATGTGGCTATCAACTCGATGCTAAGCTCGTGAATGCACGTCGTTTACCATCAGGAGAACTATCCGATACTATCGTATATTCGAAGACTCACTTATAACAATCAAGCTGTGACATATACGATCTTAAGCTATTAAATACAATGCGATACAAATCCATAGATTAAACAAAATCATCGACAAGGAAGAATGATGACTGATTTACCAAATGAAAATGAAAAACGATTTATTGCAATTTTAAACAAAAAGATAGACACCGGACGTGCGCTGAATGTTCTTGGTCATATCAGTGTTGGCCTATCAAATTTGTTAGATGCAGACGACGGAAAGTATGTCGATTATATCGATATGGATGGTAATACTCATCCTAATTTATCTCATTACCCGTTCATTGTTTTAAAGGCTGATAATTCGAATAAAATTAGAACAGTGAGAAAAGAAGCTATATCTCGGGGTATCAAGTTTACTGATTTCACTCATACAATGGTCGAAGGTGGCTCTGTAATTCAGCAATCTACAACCAGTGAAACAAGCGAAGCCGACTTAAATTATTTAGGTATTTGCTTGTTTGGCGATACAGACGTTTTACGTGAGTTTACGAAAAAATTTAGTCTATTCAAGTAACAAGTTTGTATAAAAACATGAGGCTTACGCATTTTATTCGGCTGTTTTGGATCACTCCTTTATCCAGTTTTTCGGCATAACTCGCTATTCGAAACAGCTACTGACTCAAAACAACACATTAACCGCCATAACGCAGCCAAGCTGCTTTTACTCTTAACTAGATAGCTAACGCTATGATTTTAAGTTGTTAACCTTCTAATTATGACGAATATGGATTGATAACATGATCAATATCATATGCATTGGTTTTGGTAATTAACTTTCAGACACATCTTGTATCATTTACCAGACATAAAGAGCTAAAATATCCTATAACGTATGGTATTTGGCTATAAGTATCATTTTTACCACTTAAAGTCAGATACTTAACATAACGTACATAATGCGCACCTAGGGTGTTAAACCCATTTAGAAGGGTCGCGGTAGGAATAGCGGTTACCCGCTACCCCCCGCACAGATCCGTACGTGCGCTACTAACGCATACGGCTCCTACCTTAGGTCGAACGTCAAAACGCTGTTCAGGATAAGGGTGGGTAATCTTT